>Ga0187852_1000036_pt1 | contig 123851 bp, 113 predicted proteins | sample June2016WEW_6_40_FD_134511 | JGI IMG/M metagenome (GOLD analysis project Ga0187852, IMG submission 134511) | Peatland microbial communities from SPRUCE experiment site at the Marcell Experimental Forest, Minnesota, USA - June2016WEW_6_40 | ecosystem: Environmental > Terrestrial > Soil >... | reverse complement strand
CTTGGCCCGCGAAGGCCGCGTCGCCGTGGATCAACAGCCCCAGCACCTTGACGCGTTCGATGTAGTCGTCGAACTGATCCTGCTTGGCGCGCACCTTGCCGAGCACGACGGGGTCGACGATCTCGAGATGGGAAGGGTTGGCGGTCAGCGACAGGTGCACCTGGTTGCCGTCGAACTCGCGATCGGACGAAGCGCCCAGATGATACTTGACGTCGCCCGATCCCTCGACTTCGTCGGGCGAGGCGGAGCCGCCCTTGAACTCGTGAAAGATGACGCGGTGCGGCTTGCCCATGACCTGGCTGAGCACGTTGAGCCGCCCGCGGTGGGCCATCCCCAGCGCGATCTCCTTGAGGCCGAGTTGTCCGCCGCGCTTGATGATCTGTTCGAGGGCCGGGATCATCGCCTCCGCGCCGTCCAGGCCGAAGCGCTTTGCGCCGGGGTACTTGATGTCGAAGAAATTCTCGAAGCCCTCGGCCTCGACCAGCTTGCCGAGGATCGCGCGCTTGCCTTCCTTGGTGAACTGGATTTCCTTGTCCGGCCCCTCGATGCGCTCCTGAATCCACGCCTTCTCCTGGGGATCGGAAATATGGACGAATTCGAAGCCGATCGTGTCGCAATAGGTGCGGCGCAGGATCGCCAGCATCTGGCGCACCGTGGCGAATTCGAGCCCGAGCACGTGATCGATGAAGATCTTGCGATCGTAGTCGGATTCCTGGAAGCCGTAGGTCGCGGGATGGAGTTCCTCGTGATCCTTCTGCGGCTCGAGGCCGAGCGGATCGAGATTGGCGTGCAGATGGCCGCGCATGCGATAGGCGCGGATCATCATCAGCGCGCGCACGCTGTCGCGCGTCGCGCGGCGGATCGCGTCCTCGCTCGGCGCCGCCTCGGGTTCGGCCGCCGTCAGGGCGCGCAGCTTGTCAGCCACCGCCCTTTCCGTCGCCGGCCAATCGCCGTCGAGCGCGTTGATCAGATCGCCCTTGGGCGTCGCGGGCCATTGGGGACGCCGCCACGAGGCCCCCTCGGCGGTCTTCTCGACGCTGGCCGGATCGTCTCCGAGCGCGTCGAAGAATTCGCGCCAGCCGGCCTCGACCGAGGACGGATCCTTTTCATATCGGGCTTGCAGCGCCTCGATATAGGCGCCGTTGCCGCCATAGAGGAAAGAGGTTTGCAGCAATGCCTGATTGATGTCTTGCCGCGTCATGTCCGGTCTCCCGTCATCGTCCGTTCAATACGTCGACCAACGTCTTGCCGAGCCGCGCCGGCGACGGCGAAACGCGAACGCCCGCCGCCTCCATCGCCGCGGTCTTGTCCTCGGCGCCGCCCTTGCCGCCGGCGATGATCGCGCCGGCGTGGCCCATGCGGCGCCCGGGCGGCGCCGTGCGCCCGGCGATGAAGCCGACGACCGGCTTGGCGCGACCCTTCTTCGCCTCGTCCTTGAGGAATTGCGCGGCGTCTTCCTCGGCCTGGCCGCCAATCTCGCCGATCATGATGATCGACTTCGTCTCGGGGTCGGCGAGGAACAATTCGAGCGCCTCGATGAAATCCATGCCCTTGACGGGATCGCCGCCGATGCCGACGGCGGTCGTCTGGCCGAGGCCTTCCTGCGTCGTCTGAAACACCGCCTCGTAGGTCAGCGTTCCCGACCGCGAGACGATGCCGACGCTGCCGCGCTTGAAGATGTTGCCCGGCATGATGCCGATCTTGCATTCGCCCGCAGTCATCACGCCTGGACAATTGGGCCCGACGAGGACCGATTTCGAGCCCTGTAACGCCCTTTTGACCTTGACCATGTCGAGCGCGGGAATGCCCTCGGTGATGCAGACGATGAGCGGGACTTCCGCCGCGATCGCCTCGCAGATCGCGTCCGCCGCGCCCGGCGGCGGCACATAGATCACGGAGGCGTCGGCGCCGGTCGTCTCGCACGCCTCGGCGACGGTGTCGAAAACGGGAAGGCCGAGATGGATCGAGCCGCCCTTGCCCGGCGACGTGCCGCCGACCATCTTCGTGCCGTAAGCGATCGCCTGCTCGGAATGGAACGTGCCGTTCTTGCCGGTGAAGCCCTGGGTGAGGACGCGGGTGTTCTTGTCGATGAGAATGGACATCAGCGCGTTCCCTGTGCGGCGGAGCGGACCGCTCCCACGATCTTCTGCGCGGCGTCGTCGAGATCGTCCGCGGCGATCACGTTCAGTCCGGAGTCGCGAATGATCGCCTTGCCGAGGTCGACATTCGTGCCCTCGAGCCGCACGACGAGCGGCACTTTCAATCCCATCTCCTTGACCGCGGCGATGACCCCTTCCGCGATCACGTCGCAGCGCATGATGCCGCCGAAAATGTTGACCAAGATGCCCTTCACGTTGGGATCGGCGGTGATGATCTTGAACGCGGCCGTCACCTTGTCCTTGGAGGCGCCGCCGCCGACGTCGAGGAAGTTGGCGGGGCTCTCGCCGTAGAGCTTGATGATGTCCATCGTCGCCATGGCGAGGCCGGCGCCGTTGACCATGCAGCCGATCGTGCCGTCGAGCGCGACGTAGTTGAGGTCGTGTTTCGAGGCCTCGATCTCCTTGGCGTCTTCCTCGCTCTCGTCGCGCAGCGCCACGATCTCGGGATGGCGATAGAGCGCGTTGTCGTCGAACGAAACCTTGGCGTCGAGCACTTTGAGCTGGCCGCCGGTGGTGACGATCAGCGGATTGATCTCCAGCATCGACATGTCTTTGGCGACGAACGCCGCGTAGAGCTTGGCGATCAGGGCTTCGGCCTGTTTGGCGAGATCGCCGGAAAGGCCGAGCGCGCGCGCCGCCGTGCGGCCGTGATGCGGCATCGCGCCGGTCGCCGGATCGATCGAGAAGGAGTGGATCTTTTCCGGCGTATTATGCGCGACGTCCTCGATGTTGACGCCGCCCTCGGTCGAGAGGACGAAGGCGACGCGGCTGGCGACGCGGTCGACCAGCGCGGAGAGATAGAACTCCTTGTCGATCGCGGAGCCGTCTTCGATATAGAGCCGGTTGACCTGTTTTCCCGCCGGCCCGGTCTGCACGGTCACCAGCGTCGCGCCGAGCATTTGCGCCGCGAACTGCCTGACCTCCTCGATCGAGCGGGCGAGGCGCACGCCGCCCTTGTCGCCGGCCGAAGGCTCCTTGAAGCGGCCCTTGCCGCGTCCGCCGGCGTGGATCTGGCTCTTGACGACCCACAGCGGGCCGGGAAGCTCCTTGGCCGCGGCGACCGCTTCGTCTGGCGTGAAGGCCGGGCGGCCGGCCGAAACCGGCGCGCCGAAGGCGGCCAGCACCGCCTTGGCTTGGTATTCGTGAATGTTCATGAATCGACGCTCGCTCTCGAGGGGACCGGGCCGGCGCGGCCGGCGCCTTGAAGGTTAGGCGGCAAGCGCCGGATTGATCGCCTTGCAGGCGTCGATGAGCGTGCGCACCGAGGCGACGGATTTGGCGAACATCGCCTTCTCCGCTTCGTCGAGCGTGATTTCGACGATGCGCTCGACCCCGCCGGCGCCGATCACCACGGGCACGCCGACATAGGTGTCGGTGAGGCCGTATTGGCCGCTGAGCTGGGCGGCGGCGGGCAGCACGCGCCGCTGGTCCTTGAGGTACGATTCCGCCATCGCGATCGCCGAGGCCGCGGGGGCGTAGAACGCCGAGCCGGTCTTGAGCAGGTTGACGATTTCGCCGCCCCCTTTGCGCGTGCGCTCGACCATCGCGTCGAGCCGTTCCTGCGTCGTCCAGCCCATCTTGACCAGATCGGGCAAGGGAATGCCAGCGACCGTGGAATAGCGCACCGAAGGCACCATGTCGTCGCCGTGGCCGCCGAGCACGAAGGCCGTCACGTCCTCGACCGAGACCTTGAATTCCTCGGCGAGGAAATGGCGGAAACGCGAGGAATCGAGCACGCCGGCCATGCCGACGACCTTGTGCGCGGGCAGACCCGAGGTCTTCTGCAACGCCCAGACCATCGCGTCGAGCGGGTTAGTGATGCAGATGACGAAGGCGTTCGGCGCGTGCGCCTTGATGCCCGCCCCGACCGAGTCCATCACCTTGAGATTGATCCCCAAGAGATCGTCGCGGCTCATTCCGGGCTTGCGCGGCACGCCGGCGGTGACGATCACCACATCGGCGCCGGCGATTTCGGCATAGGAGCTCGCGCCCGTCAGGCGCGCGTTGAAGCCGTCGACGGGCGCGGATTCGGCGAGGTCCAGCGCTTTGCCCTGCGGCACGCCGTCGACGATGTCGAACAGGACGATGTCGCCGAGTTCCTTGAGCGCGGCCAGGTGGGCCAGGGTGCCGCCGATCTGGCCTGCCCCGATCAAAGCAATCTTCTTACGCGCCATGGGATTTATCCGTCCTTCGAGTTTGCCGCGACAGGGAGACCGCGCAGCGAGGAACCGCGCGGTCCTATCGCCCTATCGCGTTTCGCGATCAAGCCGAACTTTTGGCGGGAGGGCCCGCCGCGCAGACTCGCAAGGATTAACGAGAATTCATTATCATTTCAATTCAATATGTTACGACAGAGTGGCGCGCTTCTCGCCCTCATGCGGAGCGCAAAACTTAGCCACGCAAGTGACAATTTTTGTAATTTGTAACCGCTCCTGACGCGCGGTTTTGCTCCCCGGCGTCGCGTCAAAAGACCTTGCGGCCGAACAGGCTGGCGGCGAGATCGACCAGCAGCGTCGCGCTCTTGCCGCGTTCGTCGAGAAACGGATTGAGTTCGACCAGATCGACCGAACCGACAAGTCCGGAATCGTAGAGCAGCTCCATGGTCAGGTGCGCCTCGCGGAAGGTGGCGCCGCCGGGCACGGGCGTGCCCACGCCCGGCGCCAGCGACGGATCGAGAAAGTCGAGATCCAGGCTGACGTGCAAGATCCCCCCGCGCGAACGCACGCGCTCGATGATCCGTCGAATCGTCGCCGCCGCGCCGTACTCGTCGAGCACGCGCATGTCGACGACGTCGACGCCGCGCGCGCGCAGCAGGCGCCGCTCCCCGTCGTCGATCGAGCGAACGCCGAAGAGAAGCAAATTGCGGGGATCGACGAAATCGTGCGGCTCCTCGCCGAGCAAGCCCTCGAAGCCGGGCTCGCGACACAGCATCGCCGCCGGCATTCCGTGCATGTTGCCGGAGGGCGAAGTCGCCGGCGTGTTGAAGTCGGTATGGGCGTCGAGCCACAGCACGAACAGCTCGCGCTCCGTTTCGGCCGCGTGGCGCGCGACGCCCGCGATCGAGCCCATCGACACGCTGTGGTCGCCGCCGATCACGATCGGCGTCCGCCCGGACTTCATCGTCTCGTAGGTCCTGCGGCAGACGAGCCGCGCCCAGGCCGCGACCGCTGCAAAATTGCGCGCCGCGCCGCTCGGCGTCGCGATCGGCGTCCGCGCCGGGGAGAGCGTGAGGTCGCCGGAATCCTCCACCTCGTAGCCGAGGCCGGCGAGGATGCGCGCCAGACCGGCGACGCGCAGCATCGCCGGTCCCATCGCGGCGCCGGCGAAGCCCGCTCCCTCTTCGACCGGCGCTCCCAGGATCGTCAGGATGCGCCTGCGCGGCGATCCCAACGTGTCCACGATCTCCATGCGCCGCTCCCCTCGCCCGCGTTCGGCCGAAGCCGCAGCATGCCGCGGCGCGGCGAAGACGACAAGCTCAGCGGGCCGCCTGGATGTGGTTGCGCACCACGGGATAGACCTGCGTCTCCCAGCGCCGGCCGTTGAAGACGCCGTAGTGGCCGACGCCCGCCTGCAGATATTGAGTCTTCATATAGGGACGAAGGCCGGAGCAGAGATCCTGCGCGGCGAGCGTCTGGCCGACGGCGCAGATGTCGTCCCTCTCGCCCTCGACCGTGAGCAGGAACGTCTTGCGGATCGCGCGCGGCTCGATCTTGCGCCCCTCGTATTCCATTTGGCCGAGCGGCAGCAGATAGCGCTGGAAGACCTGATCGACCGTCTCGAGATAGAAATCCGCGTCCATGTCCATGACCGCGAAATATTCCTTGTAGAATTCGTTGATTGCGTCCGCTTTCTCGAATTCGCCCGCGACGCGATGGTGGAACAGATCGACGAAAGACTTGGCGTGGCGCTCGGCGTTCATGCCCATGAACGCGCTAAGCTGCAGGAAGCCGGGATAGACGCGCCGCCCCGCGCCCTCGAACTTGGCCGGCACGACGCCGATCATATTGTCGCGGAACCATTCGATCGGCTTTTCCTGCGCGAGTTCGTTGACCTTGGTCGGCGCGATGCGCGCGTCGATCGGCCCGGCCATCAGCGTCAGGCTCGCGGGCTGGACGCTCCCGCCCTCCTGGGCCATGACCGCCGTCGCCGCGAGCGCCGAAACCGTCGGCTGGCACACCGCCACGACATGGCAATCCTCGCCGATGAAGCGCACGAAATCGACGACGTGCCGGGTATAATCCTCGAGCCCGAACCGGCCCGCCTCGAGCTTGACGTAGCGCGGGTTGATCCAATCGGTGAGGAAGACCTGATGGTCGCGCAGCAGCGTGCGAATCGTGCCGCGCAGCAGCGTCGCGAAATGACCGGACATCGGCGCGATGAGCAGAATCTTGGGATCCTCGGCGCCGCCCTCCTTCTGGAAGCGCAACAACTGGCAGAACGGCGTCCACTTCACGCCGCGCTCTTCGACGGGAATCGCCTCGCCGCGAATTTCGACGCTGTCGATGCCGTAAGCGGGCCGCGCATGGGTGAAGCCGGCGAGCGCGACCAATTCGTAATAGGCCTCCATGCGCCGCCACAGCGAAGCGTAGGGGTTGGAGGACCAGGCTTTCAGGATCGCCTGGGCGTTCGCCGCCAGAAGGCGAACGCGGTCGCTGGCGTCCGCCATGCCCTGATAAGCGTCATACATCATGCCGTCGCCCGCTGGTCCCAACTTCGAGAAAGCAAGCGATATGCCACTGGCACGTCGTTTGCTACCATGCTTTTGACAATAAGCCTTCCGGTCCGCCGTTCGCGGCTCGCATGGCGGCCGGATCGTTTGGCTCTCTTTGCGCTCGCCGTCGCGACGGCGACGCGAAGGACTGATATTGGTTCTCTCGTCACGATCGAGTTTTCGCGCCGTCGCTCAACGCCCTTAGGTCCGATCCATGCCCCGAAAGACCTCCAAGACCTCCCTGCCGAGAGCGACGCTGAGCTTGAGCAGCAAGAACTATTCGTCGTGGTCGCTGCGCGGTTGGCTGATGGCCAAGCTCGCGGGAATCGACTTCGACGAAGTGATCGTGGCGCCGGACGACGCGGACGCGCGCGCCGAGATCCTTCTGCTTTCTCCCTCGATCCTCGTGCCCTGTCTCACCTATAAGGGCATGCGGGTCTGGGATACCCTGGCCATCGGCGAATTCCTGAACGAAATCGCGCCAAACGTGGGGCTTTTGCCTAAAGATCAGGCAGAACGCGCGCATTGCCGATCCATATCAGGGGAAATGCATTCGGGTTTCGTTTCGCTGCGTCAGGCGCTGCCGATGAACATCAAGGCGCAATTCTCGGGCTTCAAGATCTGGTCCAAGGCGAAGGCGGACATCGAGCGAATCCTGTTCATCTGGCGCGAATGCCTCGAGGCTTACGGCGGCCCGTATCTGTTCGGCGAAATCTGCATGGCCGACGCGATGTATGCGCCGGTGGTGAGCCGTTTCCGCACTTACGGCGTCGCGCTCGACGGTCCGGTCAAGGCCTACGCCGACCGCATCTGGGATCTGCCCGCGATGGGCGAATGGCGCGAGGCCGCGCTCGCCGAGAAGGAGGAGATCGAGGAGCTCGAGGTCGAGTTCTAGCCGCCGGCCGCTGGCGGCCTCGTGGTCACAAGCTGCCGCTTGGCTCCCACGAAGCGGGGGCGAGAACGGCGGATTTCGACCCAGAGCTCCGTGCTCATTGGCGGCTTGAAATAAGCGCCTCGGCTCGCAGCGCGCGGTTCCGCTCTTGGGGCCCACACAGCGGCGGCGAAGCGCTAGACAAAGCGCCGCATGGCAATCGCGCGGGCGCCCGGATAAGCTGCGTGCGATTGAGAGGGAGGGCGCGAGATGACCGGATGCACGACGGTGAGGATCGCGGCATTCGCCTTGTCGGCCGGCGTTGCGTCTTTGGCCTCGCCGGTCGAGGCGCAGACGGTCTCAGGCCCTGCGTTTGAGGTGGACGTGACCCTCAGTCCGGCGGCGGCGGCGCGACTCGCCAATCTGAGAGAGACCATCATTGTCGACGCGGAGTTCTTCGGCGTGCCCGCGTCGCCGAAGCTGCTCGCCGCAACGCAAGGGCGGCTCGACCTCGCGCCGGAGCGCAAGATCGAACTTTCCGGCGCCGGGGTCGCCCATTTCCCCGCGCCAGGATACGACGCAAGCAAGCTGAAACTGGTCCAAGGCGGAACCGCAGAGGTCGCGATCGAAGGTTTTTCCGGTCGCCATTCGGGCCCCAACAATTTTCTCGACTGCGATTATTTCGAGGACGCCGTGCAACTCGCCGCCAGCCGGCCCGTGCAAATGCACTGCAAGCTGATCGGCGAGCCATAGCTGTCCGCGAGCGTCTCAAGGTCCGAGCAACCCAGAAAAGGCGCAATGGGCCGGCGATGCGCGGGACGAGACCAACCCGATCGGCGAGCGCGGGACGGCGCTCGCCGAGAAGGAAGAGATCGAAAAGCTCGAGGTCGAGTTCCAGAGCGCGCGGCGAAAAAGCGGATGCCGGTTTTTCGCGAATCGCGCCCGTCCTCGAAGAATCTCGAGCGCCCTCAGCTTCCCGTCCGGTTCGGGTCGCGCCACGACCGCTCGAAGGGCAGGCGCCAGGCATGAGGCGCGATGAGCTGATGGACCGATTTCGGCCCCCAGGAATCGGGCGCGTAGAGGCGGACCGGCGGCGGCGCCTCCAGCAGCGGAATCGACACCTCCCATAGCCGCTCGATGCCCTCGGCGGTGGTGAACAGCGTATGGTCGCCGCGCATCGCGTCGAGGATCAGGCGCTCATAGGCCTCGAGCACGTCGCCGATCATGCCGGTGTCGTGCATGGCGAACTGCATGCTCAATTTATCCAGCCGCATGCCCGGACCGGGGCGCTTGCCGTAAAACGATAGCGACACTTTCGAGGCGTCCGCGAGATCGAAGGTCAGATGGTCGGGTCCTTGCGCGCCGACGCCCGAGCCCGCGGGAAACATGCTCTTGGGCGCCTCGCGGAAGGCGATGGAGATGATGCGCTGCCCCTCGGCCATGCGCTTGCCCGTGCGCAGGAAGAACGGCACGCCGGCCCAGCGCCAGTTGTCGATCGAGCATTTCAACGCGATGAAGGTCTCGGTGTCGGATTCGGCGTCGACGCCCTCCTCGGAGCGGTATCCCGCATATTGCCCGCGCACCACGTCCTTGGGGTCGATCGGCAGCATGCTGCGGAAGACCTTGTTCTTTTCCTCGCTGATGGGCGCCGGCAGCAGGGCGGTCGGGGGCTCCATCGCCATGAACGCGAGAATCTGGAAGAGGTGCGTCACCACCATGTCGCGATAGGCGCCGGTCTGCTCGTAGAAGGCGGAGCGCTTGCCCAGCGCCAGCGTCTCCGGCACGTCGATCTGCACGTGGTCGATGAAGTTGCGGTTCCAGATCGGCTCGAACAGACCGTTGGCGAAACGGAACGCGAGGATGTTCTGCGCGGGCTCCTTGCCGAGGAAATGGTCGATGCGGAAAATCTGGTCCTCGGCGAAGACCTCGTGCAGCCGCGCGTTCAGCGACTTCGCGCTCGCCAGGTCGGTGCCGAACGGCTTTTCCATGATGATGCGCGAGCGCTCGACGAGGCCCGCTTCCGCCAGCAGCCGCACCGCCGGCAAGGCCGCGGCGGGCGGCACGCTGAGATAATGCACGCGGCGGCTTTCGCCGAATTCCCGCTCCGCCTTCTCCACCGCGGCCCTGAGCGCGTCGGCGCCCGAGCCCATCGGCACGTAGTCCAAGATCTGCGCGAAGGCCGCCCATTCCGCTTCGCTCGCCTTTCGGCCGGGAGATCGGTCGAGCGCGCCGCGCGCGATCGCGCGAAAGCCGTCGGCGTCGATGGCGTCGAGCGAGACGCCGATGATGCGGCAGCCGGGAATGAAACCGGCGCTGGTCAGATGGAAGAGGCCCGGCAGCAGCTTGCGCTGCGACAGATCGCCCGTGGCGCCCACGAGGACGACGACTTGCGGAAATTTGGGGCCCACCCCCGGAGGAATCTTCGCCAAGGCGCTCCCCTCGTCTCGCGATGCCCCGCGCCGGCGGCCGGGATCGGCGCTATTCATTGAGCAAGATCGGGGCCGCGCGCAATCGATTTCGTCGGCGCGCCGATCTGGGCTTGCCCATCATTTAACATTGTGGTTAAATGATGCCGATGGACGCCCTGTCGCAGACCTTTTCCGCTCTCGCCGACCCGACCCGGCGCGGCATCGTCGCGCGGCTCGCGATGGGCGAAGCGACGGTGAGCGAACTCGCCAAGCCTTTCGCCATCAGCGGCCCCGCGATCTCGCGCCACCTCAGGGTGCTCGAGGCGGCGCAATTGATCGAACGGCGGGTCGACGCGCGCTGGCGCGTCTGTTCGCTGCGCCGCGACCGGCTCGCCGAGGCGCAAAAATGGATCGGCGAAGTCAGGCAATTCTGGGAGAGCGGCTTCGACCGCCTCGAAGCGCTGCTGCGCGCCCAGGATGAACGCAGGGACGACAACGAACGCAACGCCGACGACAAGGAGTAGCCATGTCCCACGACACGCTCGTCCTCACCCGACACTTCAAGGCTTCGCCGGCGCGCGTCTTCGCCGCCTTCACCGAGAAGCCCCTGATGCAGGCCTGGTACGGCCCGGAGACCCATACGGTCCCCCATTGCGACATCGACGCGCGCGTCGGCGGCAAGTATCGCATCGAGCTGCATTCCCCGGCGGGCGGGGTCCACATCGTCACCGGCGAATTCCGCGAGATCGCCGCGCCCGAGCGGCTGGTCTACACCTGGGGCTGGCTGAGGGGCGACGGGCGCAGCCCGGAGACGCTCGTCACCATCACCTTTCGCGCGCGCGACGGCGGCACCGATCTGACGCTCGAGCAATCGGGCTTCCTCACGCGAGAAGAGCGCGACGCCCACAGCGAAGGCTGGACGTCGAGCCTCAACGCGCTCGAAGCGATGCTCGCCGGGAGGCGCAAGCGGCCGGCCGCGGCGCCGACGATTCTCGGCGATTATCGCTCCTCCTACGTGCGCGCGGCGCGCATCGCCTTCGAGGAAAAGGGCATCGCCTATGCGCTCGAGACGACGCGCCCGCATTCGCCCGAGATGCTCGCGCTCAATCCCTTCGGCAAGATGCCGGCGCTGCGCTGCGGCGACCTCGCGCTCTATGAGACCAGCGCGATCCTGCGCTATCTCGACGAGGCCTTCGCCGGCCCCGCCCTGATGCCGAGCGCGCCCGCCGAGCGGGCGAAGGCCGAGCAATGGATCAGCGCGCTCAATTGCTACGGCTATCCCGCCTTGGTGCGCGACTATGTCCTGCAATATATCTTCCCGAGCGGCCCCGACGGCAAGCCGAACCGCGCCGTCATCGAGGCCGCGCTGCCGCAAATCCGCAAGCTCTTCGCCGCGCTCGACGCGGCGCTCGGCCCGCGCGATTTCCTCGTCGGCGACGCGCCGAGCCTGGCCGACATCCTCATGGCGCCGATGGTCGCCTATGCCGGCGCGATGCCGGAGGGCAAGGAGCTGCTCGCCTCGTTTCCCAATCTGCGCCGCGCCAACGAAAAATTCGTCGCGCGCCCGAGCTACGTCCACGCGAGCCAGCCGCCGCAAGCCGCCTGAAACGCAAATTCGATGCGACGAACGGGCGCCGCGCATCGCCAGCTGTTCGAATGCGCGCCCGCGCGAACGAGGAGAGCGTCATGGCGAACAAATACGTCTTCATCTATTCCGGCGGCGACGCGCCGAAGAACGAGGCCGAGGGCAAGGCGATGATGGACGCCTGGATGGCCTATTTCGGCAAGATCGGCCCCGCCATCGTCGACGGCGGCGCCCCCTTCGCGCCCGGCGCGAAACTCGTCGGCAAGGGCCAGGCGAGCCACGCCACCGGCTACACCATCGTCAACGCCGACAGCCTCGACGCCGCCGTCAAACTCACCGCCGGCCACCCCCATATCGCCCACGGCGGCGGGGTGGAGGTGTTCGAATGCGCTGAGATGGCGGGGATGTGAGGCGAGATCGATCCGCGCGGCGGCCGCAGACTTCTCAGGTCGAAGCGGCCGCGCGCCGCGGCGTCCCTGGGGCGTGAGGGTTCATTTCTTGCTTGGCGAAGCGGAGCGGTGAGCGCTGCCATTGCAGCGCCCCATCGTCCCGCGTCGTCAAGAAACCCGTAGCGCCCTGGAGATGAATCATGAAACGCAACGACCTCACGGAAAAACTCCTCGACATCAAGCGCGAGAACGCCTGGACGTGGAAATATATCGTCGACGAGATCGGCGGCATGTCCGAGATTCTCGTGGTCGGCGCCTTGCTCGGGCAAATGAAACTGACCAAGCCGCAATGCGACAAGGCGGCGAAGCTCTTCGGCCTCACCGTGAGCGAAGCGCGCCTTCTCAACGAAGTCCCCGCGCGGGGCGCGCCGATGCCGCCGACCGACCCCTTGATCTATCGCTTCTACGAACTGGTGATGGTCAACGGCCCCGCCTGGAAGGCGCTGATCGAGGAGGAGTTCGGCGACGGCATCATGTCGGCGATCGACTTCGACGTGAAGATCGAGCGGCAACCCGACGCGAAGGGCGACCGCGTGAAGTTCACGATGTCCGGCAAGTTCCTGCCCTACAAATATTACGGGGCGAGCGGCAACGAGCAGGCGCTCGGGTACAAGGAGGAGTGAGGTGAGACGCGGGGGCGACCGCGCGGCGGACCGCTATAAGTCGGGTCTGTTAATTATCACTGACGGAGACGTTTCGTGACCTCGGACATTCCCATGCCCCATCCCGGCGTGATCCTGCGCGAGGAATTCCTCGAACCGATGGGCATCAGCGTCTATGCGCTCGCCAAGGCGATCCACGTGACGCGCAGCCGGATCAACGAAATCTGCCACGGCCGGCAGGGCCTCACCGCCAACATCGCGCTGCGCCTCGGCCGCTTCTTCGCCGTCGATCCGCAATGGTTCATGAACATGCAGGCCAAATACGATCTGCATGTGCAGGCGAAGCTGCTGGCGAAAGACTTGGCGACGATCGAACCGCGATCGGCGGCTTAGGGGGGTAAAGCCGCAGGCGGCAAAGCATACCTGTACGCGCGGGCGACGACCGCGCCGGGCAAAGGTTCGTCGCGACGACTCGGCTCCGCGCCGTCACGCTACACCTGGCCGGGGCGTTTTCCCAGACTACCGCGTGGATGACCGGGACAAGCCCGGTCATGACGGTGAGGGCGTTGCCTAGCCCCCTCCCCTCAGCTCACGAGCACCCCGTCGTCCCCCCGCAAGTATCGCACTTCAGGCACGTCCCATTCCGCACCATGGTGAAGTTCCCGCATTCCGGGCAGGCTTCGCCGACATAGCCTTTCATCCGCGCCTCGGCGCGCCTTTCGGCGGCGATTTCGGTCGCGGGCGTGAAGGCGACGCCGCCGACCATCGCGGGCGGTTCGGCGAGTTCGCCCTTCAGCGCGGTCGCGCCTTGCACGTAACCGCCATGCGCGCCCGAGCCGCCGACGGCGTAGAGAGCGGGCGCTTCGCCGCCGGGGCCGCCGCGCACCAGCATCAGTTTGTCGGTCTTGGAGCGCACGAGGCCCTTCGAGACGACCGAGCTCGCGGTCTGCCCGCCGCCGCCGCCACTCGGCGCCTTGCCTTGGTCGACGCCGCCGCCGAGCACAGTATTGCCGATCTCGTCGGGCGCGACGTGAGCAAGGTCGTTGCGGCCGAGATAGGAGATCGCCAGTTCGCGGAAGACGTAGTCGAGGATCGAGGTCGCGTTCTTGATCGCGTCGTTGCCCTGCACCAGGCCGGCGGGCTCGAAGCGGGTGAAGGTGAAGGCGTCGACATATTCCTCCAGCGGCACGCCGTATTGCAGGCCGAGCGAGATCGCGATGGCGAAATTGTTCATCAGGGAGCGGAAGGCGGCGCCCTCCTTGTGCATGTCGATGAAGATTTCCCCGATGCGCCCGTCCTCGTATTCGCCGGTGTGCAGATAGACCTTGTGGCCGCCGACGGTCGCCTTCTGGATGTAGCCCTTGCGGCGGTCGGGCAGCTTTTCGCGCTCGCGCATCCGCTCGACGCGCTCGACGACGCGCTCGACGATTCGTTCCGCCACCGCCGCGGCGCGCGCGGGCGCGTTTTGCGCGATGAGCGTCTCGACCGCCTCGCCCTCGTCCTCCTCGTCGTTCTCGATCAATTGCGAACTGAGCGGCTGCGACAGTTTCGAGCCGTCGCGATAGAGCGCGTTGGCCTTCAGGCCGAGCCGCCAGGACAGCATGTAGGCGTCCTTGCAATCCTCGACGCTGGCGTCGTTGGGCATGTTGATCGTCTTGGAGATCGCGCCGGAGATGAACGGCTGCGCCGCCGCCATCATGCGGATGTGGCTGTCCACGGAGAGATAGCGCTTGCCCGTGCGCCCGCACGGGTTGGCGCAATCGAACACGCCGTAATGCGCGACTTTAAGATGCGGCGCGCCCTCCAGCGTCATGGCGCCGCAGATATGGACGTTGGCGGCGTCGATCTCTTGCCTGGAGAAGCCGAGATGGGCGAGCAGGTCGAAGCCCGGCTCATCCAGTTTCTCAGCCGGAATTTTCAGCGTTCCCGTAAGGAAATCAACGCCCAACGTCCATTTGTTGAAGACGAATCGGATGTCGAAGGCGCTCGCCAGCGCGCCCTCCGCCTTGGCCAGCGCCGCGTCGGTGAAGCCCTTGGCGCGCAGCGTCGCGCGATTGATCCCCGGCGCCTGGCCGAGCGAAGCGTGGCCGACGGCGTAGGCGACGATCTCGGCGCTCTCGGCCTCGCCGTAGCCGAGCGCGCGCAAGGCCTCCGGCACGGCGCGGTTGATGATCTTGAAATAGCCGCCGCCGGCGAGCTTCTTGAACTTGACCAGCGCGAAATCGGGCTCGATGCCGGTGGTGTCGCAATCCATCACCAGGCCGATCGTGCCGGTCGGCGCGACGACGGAGACCTGGGCGTTGCGGTAGCCATGCTCCGCCCCGAGCGCCAGCGCGTCGCGCCAAGCGCCGCGCGCCGCCGCCGACAGGCCGGCCCAGGCGGCGCCCGCCTTCTCCAGCGAAACATGATCGAGCGGCGTCGGCGCGACCGACAGCTTCTCGTAGCCGTCGGCGGCGCCCTCGGCGGCGCGCGCGTGGTTGCGCACGACGCGCAGCATCGCATCGGCGTTGGCCTTGTGGCCGGCGAAGGGGCCGAGCTTGGCCGCGATTTCCGCCGAGGTCGCGTAGGCGCGCCCGGTCATGACGGCCGATAGCGAGCCGCAGATCGCGCGCGCCTCGTCGCTGTCGTAGGCGATGCCGCAGGACATCAGGAGCCCGCCGACATTGGCGTAGCCGAGGCCGAGCGTGCGGTAGTCATAGGACAGGCGCGCGATTTCCTTCGACGGGAATTGCGCCATGGTGACGGAGATTTCGAGCGTCAGCGTCCACAGCCGCACCGCATGCTCGTAAGAGGCGACGTCGAACACGCGCGTTTCGGGATCGCGGAACGGCAACAGGTTCAGCGACGCCAGATTGCAGGCGGTGTCGTCGAGGAACATATATTCCGAGCACGGATTGCTGGCGCGGATCGGCCCCGAGGCCGGGCAGGTGTGCCAGTCGTTGATGGTGGTGTGATATTGCAGGCCGGGATCGGCCGAGGCCCAGGCGGCGTAGCCGATCTTCTCCCACAGTTCCGCGGCCTTCAGCGTCTTGTGCGTCTTGCCGTCGAGCCGGCGCGTCAGGTTCCATTCCCCGCCCGTCTCGACCGCGTGCAGGAAGGCGTCGGTGACGCGCACGGTGTTGTTGGAGTTCTGACCCGACACGGTCAGATAGGCCTCCGACTCCCAGTCGGTGTCGTAGGTGTCATAGTCGAGATTGACGTAGCCCTGGCGCGCGAACTGGATGACGCGCTTGATGATGCCGTCGGGCACCTCGTCGCGCCGCGCCAGCTTCACCTCGCGCTTGAGCGCCGGGTTCTTCTCGACGACGAAGCAATCGTCGCCCGAGCCCTCGCAATTGACGCAGGCCTTGAGGATCGCCTTGAGATGGCGCTTGACGATCTTGGAGCCCGCCACCAGCGCGGCGACCTTCTGCTCCTCCTTCACCTTCCAGTCGATGAAGGCTTCGATGTCGGGGTGATCGACATCGACGACCACCATCTTGGCGGCGCGGCGCGTCGTGCCGCCCGACTTGATCGCGCCCGCCGCGCGATCGCCGATCTTGAGGAACGACATCAGGCCGCTCGAGCGCCCGCCGCCCGAAAGCTTCTCGTTCTCGCCGCGCAGGGCGGAGAAATTCGAGCCGGTGCCGGAACCGTATTTGAACAGGCGCGCCTCGCGCACCCACAGGTCCATGATGCCGCCTTCGTTGACGAGATCGTCGGCGACCGACTGAATGAAGCAGGCGTGCGGCTGCGGATGCTCGTAGGCGGATTTCGACTTCGTCAGCTTACCCGTTTCGAAGTCGACGTAATAATGGCCCTGCCCCGGCCCGTCGACGCCATAGGCCCAATGCAGGCCGGTGTTGAACCATTGCGGCGAATTGGGCGCCGCCATCTGGCGCGCCAGCATGAAGCGCGTTTCGTCGAAATAGGCGCGCGCGTCGTCCTCGCCGTCGAAATAGCCGCCCTTCCAGCCCCAATAGGCCCAGGCGCCGGCGAGCCGGTCGAACACCTGGCGCGCCGAAGTCTCCGAACCGAATCGTTCGGCCTTGGGCAGCGCCTCGAGCGCCGCTTCGTCGGGCGCCGAGCGCCACAGGAACGAGGGCACGCCGTTCTCCTCGACGCGCTTGAGACGCGCGGGAACGCCGGCCTTGCGGAAATACTTCTGCGCGAGGACGTCGGCCGCGACCTGGCTCCAGCCCGCCGGCACTTCGATTCGGTCGAGCGAGAACACCACCGAACCGTCGGGGTTGCGAATCTCGCTCTTCGTCGTCTCGAACGCGATCAATGCGTAAGGCGATTGCGAATTCTTGGTGTAGCGCCGCTCGATATGCATGAGTCCGATTCCCGATGTGCGGCGGACATGATCCGCCCTCGACCGCCGAAGCGGCCCCCCAAATTGCGATGTCCCGTTTTTTCCAACCCGCGCAGGCGCCCAAGCGCCCCGGCCCAACGCGCCGCAAGCGCCTCGCCCCGCAAACCCAAAACTTTTCCGAACGCGAGCGCCGACGTTCAATCGGCTCCTCACGGGGGCCAACAATCGACGCGCGCCGGGAACGTTGCGACTATTACGACTTTGTGACCATCTCGTCAACAGCTTGTGCCGACGTCTTTGGTGGAACACCATATATTGTGGACAAAAATGTATAACTTTGCGTTAACGCCCCTGCCTATTGACAGCATCGACCGAGTCGGCGCGCTCTCGCAAGCGGAAAATTTTCGCCCTCCCGCCCCTTCTGCGCTCTTGGGCCGCGCCTTTCGCGCTGGACAGACTCCGCTCGCATCGCCATAGTCCGCGCCGCCGAGACCTTTCGCCAGCGGTCGGAACCGATGATCCAATTTCTCCTCAGATTTTTCACCTGGTGGAACGGGGCGACGCTCAACACGCTCTGGCACACCCGCCGCCACGGCGAACTCGTCGGCCACGACGAATTCGGCAATCGCTATTACCGCACGCGCGGCGGCGCGATCGATCCGGGGCTGGGATTCGAGCGGCGCTGGGTGATCTACAACGGCGTCAGCGAAGGCTCGATGACGCCGGCGGGCTGGAACGGCTGGCTGCATCACACCGTCGACGTCGCCCCGAGCCAGGAAGACTACAAGCCGCGCGAGTGGGAGCGCCCGCATATCGGCAATCCCTCGGGAACGCCCGCGGCGATTCGCCCCAAGGGCTCGACGATGCGGCGCGGCGTGCGCCAGGCGTCGGGCGGCGACTATCAGGCGTGGACGCCGGAAGGCTGATTCGCGCCTTCATTTCGCCCTGCTTTGCCGTCACGGGGAGCCGAGGCAATGGAACGCGCGGGATTCCATGCGGCGGACCCGAATCATACGATGAACGGACGAAACTGGCTGATCGGCGCCGTGGCCTGCGCGGCGCTCCTGGGCGCCGCAGAGCCCGCGCTCGCCGACAAGATCAAGCATCCGACCGCGGTCTTCTCCGGACTCGACAAGATCACCGGCCGAATCATCGCCTTCGAAGTCGCGATCGACGAGACCGTGCAATTCGGATCGCTGCAGATCACGCCGCGCGTCTGCTACTCGCGCCCGCCGACCGAGGCGCCGCAGACCGACGTCTTCGCCGAAGTCGACGAAGTCGCGGAGGACAAGACCTATCACCGCATCTTCACCGGCTGGATGTTCGCCGACAGCCCGGGGATGCACGGCATCGAGCATCCCGTCTACGACATCTGGCTGACCGACTGCAAAGGCGGCACGCAGATCATCCACGAGGCGCCCGAGGTCGTCGACGCGCCCTCGCCTGAGCCGCCCGACGCCGACCTGACCGCCGCGCCGCCCGACGCCAAGGCGACGCCGACGCCGGCGCCCAAGAAGCGCAAACCCAAGCCCGCCCCGTCGGTCATCGAAACGAGCCCGCTCGATCTCGGCGCGGCGGGCCCCGCCCCGCCCGCCCCGCGCAACCCGCCCACGCGCCGCTTCTTCCCCACCGACGCCCCGCCGGTGCCGCCGGCGAACGTCGGGCAATAGCGGCCGTCGCGTCGGAACGCGCCGCGCGAACGAGGAGAACAGGGATGAGAGCCTTTCCTATGCCGATCGGCCGCGCGCCGCGCGTCGTCGCGCTCGCCGCCTGCGTCATGGCGGGCGGAGCCCTCGCGAGCGCGACCGCTGCGCCGGCCTGCGCGCCCGGCGCGCAGGCGTGCCCGGTCGTGCTGAAGATGGCGCCGGGCGCGACGTCGATCGTCGCGAGCGGATCGGTTTCCGGCGAGCGCCCGGACTATTACTTCAAGTTCGCGGCGAGGGCCGGCCAGAAGATCACCATCCACATCGTCGGCGGCGGCATCAAGACCGGGCCCGGCATCCCCATCACCTTCCCCAATGGAAACGGCGACGCGGTCGACGTCGATGCGCCCTACGCCTTGCCGGCGACCGGCGCCTACGTGATCCTCCTCCACGCCAACACCATGTCGGAGGGGCCGTTCGGCCGGTTCGAGTTGACGTTGCGGATCAAGTGAGCGCGGCGGGCGCGAAGGAAGCGCCGCCGACGATCGAGCGCCACCGTTTTCTCCGTCAGAATTGCGCGCGGCTGGAATCGCTCGCCAACTCAAGCCAGGCTTTCGCCGCTTGAGAAAGGTAGGCGCCGCGGCGCCAGATCAGGGCCATGCGCCATTCCATGGACGGCTCGCCGACGCCGATAGGCTGCACGCCGGGGTGTTTGCGCTGTTGCGCAATCATCCGGGGAAGGAAGCCGACGCCGAGCTTGGCGGCGACGAGCTCGATAATGAAGTTTATCTGACTGCTGCGGGCGGCGATGGCGGGCGTGAAGCCGGCCTGCCGACAGGCGTCGAGAATGATCGGATTGAGCGCGAAGCCGGTTTCGAACAGGATGAAGGGCAAATCCGCCAGCGTCTTCAGTTCGACGCTGGCTCTTTTCGCCAAGGGATGGTCGGCGCAGACGAGCGCGACGATCGGCTCGCGCCGCACGTCCTGCCATTCGAACGCGTCGGATGCCGGCAGAAGCGCGCCCGCAAGGTCGACTTCGCCGGCGAGGACCAGTTCCTCCAGGCGTTTGCTGCCATGCTCGGCGAGCTGGATCTCGACGCCGGGGTAGCGGCTTCGAAAGACCGCGAAGACGGGCGCGAACAGCAAATCGCTGCCGATGGGCGGCAGGCCGATGCGCAGGACCCCACGCTTCAGGCCGCGCAATTCGTCGAGTTCGGCGATGAGGTCGTCGCGCTCGGCCAGCATCGCCTGCGCGCGGCGATAGACGATCTCGCCGGCCGAGGTGAGCGTGCTGCGGTGGCCGATCCGGTCGAGCAGCGGCAGGCCGAGTTCTTCCTCGAGCTGCTTGACCGCCTTGCTGACGGTCGATTGCGTGGCGAACACGGTTTTCGCCGCCAGCGAGAAGCCTCCCTGCCGCACGACCTCGACGAAAGCGCGTAGCGCGCGAAGCTCCATGACTATTCCATATCCGACTTGTCGCTATTCAATCAATTCATTTTGTTCATGGATGCGCGTCGCCTACATATCATCGCGAAGGTGACGCCATGACCCCGGGAAAATTCGCGCGCGCATGCCGGCGCGGTCTGCACCAAAGCCGGCTTCTCCAGATCGCGCTGATCGTCGCGTTCTGGCTGATCGGCGAAGCTTTGGCGCGCGCGACCGCTTTGCCGATCCCGGGCGGCGTCTTGGGCATGTTCATCGTTCTCGCGCTGCTCGCCACCCGGAAGCTCAGCCTTTTCAGCATACGGCGCGGCGCCAACTGGTTCCTTGCGGAAATGTTGCTCTTCTTCGTTCCCGCGGTGATGGCGGTCCTCGAACATCGGGAGATGCTGGGATGGCTCGGGCTGAAAATTCTGACGGTCATCCTTGCGGGAACCGTCATCGTCATGACGGTCACGGCGGTCACCGTCGATCTCCTTTGCCGTTGGAGCGCGAATCATGAGCCCGCTCGTCATTGAGTGGAATAACCCGATCGCGCTGACGATCGTGTGGTCCGCCGCGACGATCGCATTCTATCAGCTCGGCAAGGCGATCCACCGCCACAGGCCGTATTGGTGGACGGCCCCGCTGGTCGTGACTCCGGCGCTGCTGCTGGCGATCGCCCTCGCCTTCCATGCCAGCTATCGCGATTATTTCAGCGGCGCGCATTGGCTCGTCGTTCTGCTCGGGCCGGCCACCGTCGCCTTCGCGATCCCGATCTATGAACAGCGCGCCGTCGTTCGCCGTCATTGGCCTGTGCTGCTCGCCGGCGCTTTGGCGGGAAGCTGCGCGGCGATCGCATCGGCCTGGGCTCTGGCGAGTCTCATGGGCCTGAGCGGCAGCCTGCGCCTCAGCCTGTTGCCACGTTCGGTGAGCACCCCCTTCGCCATGGCCGTCTCCGGCGACATCGGCGGCGCGCCCGATCTCACCGCGGTCTTTGTCGTCTTCACCGGCGTCTTCGGCGCGGCGCTCGGCGAGACGATGCTGCGCTGGCTGCCGCTGCGATCGGCGCTGGCCCGAGGAGCGATGCTCGGCATGGGCGCCCATGGCGTCGGCGTCGCCAAGGCGCTCCAGATCGGCCACGACGAAGGATCGATCGCCGGCCTCGTCATGGTGCTGGTCGGGCTGCTCAACGTGCTCGCCGCGCCGCTGCTCGCGCAAGTTTTGCGCTGAACGGCCTCGCCCCTTCTCCCCGCGCGCGGGGAGAAGGGGCGAGGCCGTCATCCGCGAAACGCCGCCGCGTAGCTCTCGGGCTTGAAGCCGACGATCAGCGCGCCGCCGACGTCCAGCACCGGGCGCTTGATCATCGAGGGCTGGGCGAGCATCAGCGCGATCGCCTTCCCCTTGTCGAGGCCTTGCTTCGCCGCCTCGGGGAGCGCGCGGAACGTCGCGCCCGCTCGATTGAGAAGCGTCTCCCAACCGGCCTCGTGCGCCCAGGCCTCCAGCCGCGCGCGCTCGATCCCCTCCTTCTTGTAATCGTGAAAGACGTAGACGACGCCGTGGCCGTCGAGCCATTGGCGCGCCTTCTTCATCGTGTCGCAGTTCTTGATGCCGTAGATCACGATCCGTTCGCTCGCGCCCAAGACGCCCTCCCCCTTATGGCCGCTTGGGAATTTCCAGTCCGCGCTGCACCGCCGGGCGGGCGAGCGCGCGCTCCAGCCAGGCCGGAACCCGCTCCAGCGCGTCGAAGTCGACGAGGTCGCGCGCGCCGTAGAAACCGACGAGATTGCGCACCCAGCCGATGAGCGAAATGTCGGCGATGGTGTATTCGTCGCCCATGATCCAGCGCCGGCCGTCGAGCCGCGTCTCCAGCACGCCGAGCAGGCGCTTCGATTCGTTGCGATAGCGTTCGAGCGGGCGCTTGTCCTCGATCTCCTTGCCCGCGAATTTGAAGAAAAAGCCGAGCTGGCCGAAGATCGGGCCGATGAACGCCATCTGGAAGAACACCCACTGGATCGTCTCGTAACGCAGCGCCGGGTCGGCGGGCAGAAAGGCGCCCGACTTCTCCGCGAGATAGAGCAGGATGGCGCCCGATTCGAACAGCCCCAGCGGCTTGCCGCCCGGCCCGTCGGGATCGAGGATCGCCGGGATCTTGCCGTTCGGGTTCAACGACAGGAATTCCGGCGTCCAGCTCTCGTTCTTGCCGATGTCGATCGTATGCGCCTCGTAGGGCAGCCCGATCTCCTCCAGCATGACCGAGACCTTCACGCCGTTCGGGGTCGGCAGCGAATAGAGCTGCAGGCGGTCGGGATGCTCGGCCGGCCAGCGGCGCGTTATCGGGAAGGCGGAGAGGTCGGCCATGCGGGGGCTCCGATCGGGGGGACGGCGGCGGACCATAGCGGAGCGGCGGCGGCGCGCAATGACGGCCCCTCCAAACTTTTGCAAATTTACGCCAAACTTTTCCAAATCTGCGGCCTTTTTCTCCAAGCATTTCCAAAGAATCCTTTGGCCGTTTTGTGGGAAATCAGCGGCTTGCAAGGCCGCCAAGGACCCTTTCTCTTTGCTCCAAATTTCTTGCGCCGATCTTCGTCCCAAAACCCGCGCCCTGGGCCGTCGGCAAGACGGATAGGACGTAGCGCGACGAAAGAAGCGTAGCATGATTTTCGTTTTTCCGAAAACGATTGCTGGAGTTGGGAAGCGACGCCGTTTTCCCTGCCGCTCGGCGGCGTTGCCATCAACCAGAAGCCGTATGAGGCGGATTCCTGCATTGTTGGCTTGGCGGAGCGGAGCGCGAGAGGAATCAATGAAGAGCTGGCGTTGCGGCCAGCGCGGGCGGGGACGATTTCGGCGGTGGCGTAGCGAGAGGACGGCGGACGCACTGACCTCAACTTCATTCGCAATTTTTGCTGCTTGTGCGCGACGGCTCAACGTCGGCGGCGATGGTCAAGGAGATTTGACATGGAAGACCGAGAGATTCGCGCGGCTCTGGACCGCCACTGGGCCGCCTCCGATGCGAACGACCTTGAGGGGGAGCACCAGATTTACCGAGAGGACGCGCTGCTCGAATATCCTCAATCGGGCGAGCGCATTCGCGGGCGGCGGAAGATTCAGTCGTCTCGCGCCGCGCAGCCGAACCGAAAACGTTTCACGGTGCGGCGGATCATCGGCGCGGGCGGCCGCTGGGTCACTGAATATGTCCTAACCTATGAAGGGCGGCCGTCTTTCACGGTGAGCATCATGGAGTTCCTCGATGGGAAGGTGGCCCGCGAGACCCAGTATTTCGGCGATCCGTTCGAGCCGTGGCCTTCGCGCGCGCAATGGGTCGAGCGGATGTCCTGAAACCGGGCGGCCGTAAGGATGGCCGTCCGCCGCCCGCTCGCTCGCTCGGAGCTGCCGATCGATACGGTCTCTCTCGCCCGTTACCTCATTGGCAAGGTCTTGGTGCGGCACTTGCCCGAAGGCGTCGCCAGCGGCCGTATCGTCGAGACCGAGGCGTATGTCGTCGGCGACGCGGCGGGGCACGCCTACCGGGGGATGACTCGGCGTAATCGTTCGCTGTTTCTCGAACGTGGGCACGCCTATGTTTATCTCGCCTACGGCGTCTCATACATGCTGAACGTCTCGAGCGAGGCGCCCGGGATCGGCGCCGGCGTCCTGATCAGGGCGCTCGAGCCGCTCCAAGGCTTGCCCATCATGCGGCAAAATCGCGGCGTCGAGCGCTTGCGCGACTTGGCGCGAGGCCCAGGACGGCTCGCGGCGGCGTTGCGGGTTGATCGTTCGCTCGATGGGTTCGATCTTTGCCGAGAAGGCCCTCTATGGCTCGGACACGGCGACCACGAACCCGGCGAAATCGGGCAGAGCGTCAGGATCGGCATTTCGCGGGACGCGAACCGCCTCCTGCGATTTTATCTTCGGGGCAGCCCGTTCGTCAGCGGTCCACGATCGCTCCAGGAATAAGAGACCGGCCAAGATAGAGGCGTAACAGGCCGAAAAATTCACCGTGAAAACTACGCTATCGTAGCCGTTCGCCCCTTCACTCCCACTCGATCGTCCCCGGCGGCTTGCTCGTCACGTCGTAGACCACCCTATTCACCCCGCGCACCTCGTTGATGATCCTCGTCGCCGCCCGCCCCAAGAAGCCCATGTCGAAGGGAAAGAAGTCCGCCGTCATGCCATCCGAAGACGTCACGGCGCGTAAGGCGCAGACGTGGTCGTAGGTGCGCCCGTCCCCCATTACGCCCACCGTGCGCACGGGCAGCAGCACGGCGAAGGCCTGCCAGATCTGGTCGTAGAGGCCGGCGGCGCGGATTTCCTCGAGATAGATCGCGTCGGCCTGGCGCAGGATGTCGAGCTTTTCCTGGCTGACCGCGCCGGGAATGCGGATCGCCAGGCCGGGGCCGGGGAAGGGATGGCGGCCGACGAAGCTTTCGGGCAGGCCGAGTTCGCGACCCAGCGCGCGCACTTCGTCCTTGAAGAGTTCGCGCAACGGCTCGACCAGCTTCATGTTCATGCGCTCGGGCAGGCCGCCGACGTTGTGGTGCGACTTGATCGTCACCGACGGGCCGCCGGTGAAGGAGACCGATTCGATCACGTCGGGATAGAGCGTCCCCTGCGCGAGGAATTCGACCGGCCCGCGCCCGTCGGCGGCTATTTTTCCGGCTTCGCGCTCAAAAGTCTCGATGAACAGCCGGCCGATCGTCTTGCGCTTGAGTTCCGGCTCGGCGACGCCTTCGAGCGCGCTCAAGAAGGTCCGCTCGGCGGCGACATGGACCAGCGGAATGTTGAAATGGCCGCGAAACAGCCTGACGACCTCCTCGCCCTCGCCGGCGCGCATCAGGCCGTGGTCGACGAAGACGCAGGTCAGCTGATCGCCGACCGCCTCGTGGATCAGCACCGCCGCGACCGCCGAATCGACGCCGCCCGAGAGGCCGCAGATCACCCGCCCCTTGCCGACGCGGGCGCGGATCGATTCGCGCGCCTCGGCGCGGAACGCCGCCATCGTCCAGTCGCTCTTGAGGCCCGCGACGTTGTGGACGAAATTGCCGATGAGGCGCGCGCCGTCGGGCGTGTGCACGACTTCGGGGTGGAACATCAGGCCGTAATAGCGCCGCTTCTCGTCGGCGATCAGCGCGAAGGGCGCGTTCTCCGAGGTCGCGACGCGCGTGAAGCCCGGCGGCAGGCGGGTGATGCGGTCGCCGTGGCTCATCCACACGGTGTGGCGCTCGCCCGGCTTCCACACGCCGTCGAGGAGCGGGCTCGAGGCGCCGACCGCGACCTCGGCGCGGCCGAACTCGCGGTGATGGCCGCTTTCGACGGCGCCGCCGAGCTGTTCGGCCATCGTCATCTGGCCGTAGCAGATGCCGAGCACGGGAACTTTCGAGTCGAAGATCGCCTGCGGCGCGCGCGGGGACCCCTCGTCAGGCACCGAGGCCGGCCCGCCGGACAGGATCACCGCCTTCGGCTTCAGTTCGGCGAAGGCGCGCGCCGCGCTCTGGAACGGCGCGATCTCGCAATAGACCCCGGCCTCGCGCACCCGCCGCGCGATGAGCTGCGTCACCTGGCTGCCGAAATCGACGATCAGCAGCTTGTCGTGCGCGAAGGCGGGAGGGGCGGGGCTGTCGGAAGGCTGGGTCATCGCGGGATCGCGCCTCTTGGGGATTTCCATTGCTTCGCTTAGGCAAAAGCGCGCGCCGGCGCAATCGGCGATGCGGCGCGAGGCGAAATGGCGCGGCCCTTGCCCGCGGCGCCTGTCATTTCGCGGCGCCTATTGATAGACTGGTTCGGAGGTTTGCGTTCCGCGTCGAGAGGGTGAAGATCCATGCCGAACAGCAACTATGACCTGGATTTCTATGCATGGGCGAACGAGCAGGCCGCGCTCCTGCGCGCGGGCAAGCTCTCGACGGCCGACATCGAACATATCGCCGAGGAGATCGAGAGCATGGGCAGGACCGAGAAGCGCGAGTTGGTCAACCGCCTGACGGTCATGCTGCTGCATCTCCTCAAATGGCGGTTTCAGCCCAGGAGGCGCAGCGCCAGTTGGGAGGCTTCCATCAAGATTCAGCGCCTGAAGCTCGTCGACCATCTCAAGGATAGTCCGAGTCTGAAATCAACGCTGTCCGAGGCGATCGCCGCGGCCTACAAGCTCGCCGTCGTCGAAGCCGCGGCGGAGACGGGGTTGGCCGAAACGGACTTCCCCGCGCTGTGCCCGTGGTCGTTCGACGAGATGATGAAAGACGACTTCTGGCCGGGATGATACGGCGCGATGAGCGGCGGCGACGATCGCCGCTTCTCCGGTTCCCGCCTCGCTCTCTCGGCTCCCCCTAAGCCCGCGCCAGCGCCCGCCCGAAGCGGTCGAACAGCGCGTCGATCTCCTGCGCCGTGATGACCAGCGGCGGGCAGAACGCGATGACGTCGCCGATGGCGCGGATGATCAGGCCCTCTTCGTGACAGAGTTCGGCCAGGCGCGCGCCGAACGAGCCGGGCGGCGCGAAAGGCGCCTTGGTCGCCTTGTCGGCGACGAATTCCAGCGCGCCGATCAGGCCGACGCCGCGCGCCTCGCCGACGAGCGGGTGACCGGCGAAGCCCTTGAGACGCGCCTGGAAATGCGGCGCCAGGCGCGCCGCATTGCCCACGAGATCGCGCTCCTCGAAGATGTCGAGATTCTCCAGCGCGACCGCGGTGCCCACGGGATGGCCGCTGGCGGTGAAGCCATGCGCGAACACGCCGATCTTGTTGGAATTGTCGGCGACCGTCTGATAGACCGCATCGGTGAAGAGGAGCGCCGAAAGCGGGAAGTAGGACGAGGTCAGCGCCTTCGAGACGACGAGGATGTCCGGCTCGACGCCATAGGTCTCGCAGCCGAACATCCGCCCGGTGCGCCCGAAGCCGGTGATGACCTCGTCGGCGACGACGAGCACGTCGTGGCGTCGGCACACCGCCTGGATCTTCTCCCAATAGGTTCGCGGCGGCGGCATGACGCCGCCCGCCCCCATCACCGGCTCGCCGATGAACGCGGCGACGGTGTCCGGCCCTTCCGCGAGAATCAGCGCCTCGAGTTCGTCGGCCAGGCGCGTCGAGAACGCCTCTTCGCTCTCGCCGGGAAGCCCGAAGCGCCAATGGTTGGGGCACGAGACGTGGCGCATCATCGGCAGCGGCAGATCGAAGTCGCGATGGAAGGCCGGCAGGCCCGTCAGGCTGCCCGAGGCGATGGTGACGCCGTGATAGGCGCGCTGGCGGGAGACGATCTTCTTCTTCAGCGGTCGGCCGAGCGCGTTGTTGAAATACCAGATCAGCTTGATCACGAGATCGTTGGCCTCGGAGCCGGACGAGGTGAAATGCGCCTTGGCCATCTTGCCCGGCGCCATTTTCACCAGCCGCTCGGCGAGCGTCGTCGCCGCCGGATGCGACTTGTGCGAGAACGAGTGATAGAACGGCAGCTTCTCCATCTGCGCCGCCGCCGCGGCGGCCAGGCGCGGCTCGCCGAAGCCGACCGCGACGCTCCACAGGCCGGCGAGGCCCTCGATATATTCCTTGCCCTGGTCGTCGAAGACGTAGATGCCGCGCCCGCGCTCGATCATCATCGGCCCGACCTGCTCGTGCCGGCGCGCGTTGGTGGCGGGATGGAAGTAATAGGCGATGTCGCGCGCGGCGAGGGAATTGGGCAGAGGGGTCAAGGCGGGCTCCTTTCAAACGGCGCGGCATTTGCGCCGGAGGAGGGGCAAATGTCTAGAGGACCCGCCCCGCCGCTCGCGCCGTCATGTCGGGACGGCGCGCGCGCAAGCTCAGCGCGTCGCCTCCGCCGAGGAGCCTTCCGGCGCCTACTTGATCACCTCCCAGAAGAGGCCGACGACGCAAACGAAGCCCAGCACGAAGACCAGCGTTCTCACGTAGGGGACGGCCAGCCAATAGACCACGGCGTGCGCCAGCCTCAGCCAGAAGAAACTCATCGCCCAGAAGGCCGTCATCGCATCGGCCTTGCCGGCGACTTGAGCAATGATCACGAGCGCCGCAAAGGGCGCAAAGCTTTCCACGGCGTTGAGATGGGCGCGGTCGGCGCGCTTGCCCCATAACGGAACGGGACGCTGCGCGGGATCGACGTAATTGGTCGGCTCGAGAAAGCCGTTCGTCATCACCTGGCAGACGATGTAGGGAATCCAAAGCGCGGCCGTAAGCATTGCGGTGTAGGCGAGGTATGTGAGATCTCTTGTCATAAAGCCCTCCTCCTCCTGCGATTGTTGTTCGAATTGCGCGCGACCTCGGCGAGGCCGCGCGTCTGCGCGACCGGCGGCGCATGTTTGGCGAAACGACCGCACGGGCCTTTTTTGGCAAACCGTACCACCGTGTAACGGGATTGTCGCGGGAGCGGGCCCAGGCTTCCACGGCGTCCGGCGCCGACGGCAGGGCGGTTGTCCCGATGGCGAAGCCGCATAGCCGCCGCCGTCATTGCGCGGAGCGAAGCGCCGAAGGAAGTGCGCCGCTTGCCCCGTCGCGGGAAGGAGCGCGCGCGTCTTTGACTTTGGCTGATGCGAGTCGCTGGCGCGAAGCGCGGAAATCGCTCACACTCCCGCCGAAGGAACCAGCCATGTCGCTCCACCTCTACCTCGCCTTCGTCGCCGCGGTCACGATCCTGATGCTGATCCCCGGCCCGAACGTCGCGCTGATCGTCGCCAACAGTCTCGCCCATGGCGCGCGCTACGGCCTCGTCACCGTCGCCGGAACGAGCGCGGCGATGGTCGTGCAGCTCGGCCTGACGGCGCTGGGGATGACGACGCTGCTGGGCGCGCTGGCGCAGGGTTTTGAAATCCTGCGCTGGATCGGCGTCGCCTATCTGGTTTTTCTCGGGCTCCGCGCCTGGCGCGCGCCGCCGCTCGATCTGACGCGGGCGCGGCCCGAGCCGCGCGCGGCGCGCGCGATTCTTCTGCGCGGCTTCCTCGTTTCGCTGACCAATCCCAAGACGCTGCTGTTCTACGCGGCGTTCCTGCCGCAATTCCTCGACGCCTCGGGAAACGTCGGCCGGCAACTCGCGATTCTGAGCGTCACCTTCGTCGCGCTGGCGCTTGTCATCGACGGCGGCTGGGCGCTGCTGGCGGCGCGGCTGCGCGCCGTTCTCGGCGCCAACGGCCGCTTACGCAACCGCCTGACCGGCTCCCTGCTGATGGGCGCGGGGCTGGGGCTGGCGCTGGCGCGAAAAAGCTGACTCGTCGTTTCATCGCAATTGTCTTGCCGCTCCGTCGACGCGAAAATATCAAGGATCGTCAAACCCGGAGCTCTCGCGGCGCCGCCATGAAACCGCTCCATTCGACCGGCAGTTTCGACGCTGCGCCAGCGACGGCGCCTGACGATCGACGCGGGGAGGAGCCCATGGCGCTGGCGAGCCCAATCCCTATTGCCGAAATTTCCGCCAGGCCCGAGACCGACTGGGACACGTCGCTCTACCTGAAATTCGAGGCTGAACGGACCCAGCCGGCGCGCGATCTTGTCGCGCGCGTCGACTTCGCGCCGCGGCGAATCGTCGATCTCGGCTGCGGGCCGGGAACAAGCACGCGCCTGCTGGCGGAGCGCTTCCCCCAGGCGGAAATCCTCGGCGTCGACAATTCCGAGCCGATGCTCGCCGAGGCGCGCCGCCGGCTGCCCGACGTGCGTTTCGAGCTCTCGGACATCGCGAACTGGCGTCCGCGCCAGCGGCCGGACCTGATCTTCGCCAATGCCGCGCTGCAATGGCTGCCCGATCACGAGGCGCTATTCCCCCGCCTGATGTCGCATCTCGCCGAGGACGGCGCGCTGGCGGTGCAGATGCCCGACAATCGCCAGGAGCCGAGCCACGCCTTGATGCGCCTCGTCGCGGCCGACGGACCCTGGGCCGACCGGCTGGTGCCGATCGCCAAGACCCGCGCGATCATCGCCACCCACGTCGATTATTACGCCTGGCTGAAGCCGCTCAGCGCGGCGCTGGACATTTGGCAGACGACCTATGTTCACCCGATGGCGGGCGTCGGCGCGGTGGTCGATTGGTTTCGCGGCAGCGCGCTCCGGCCGTTCCTCAATCCGCTCGACGTCTGCGAGCGCGAGCAATTCATCGAGCGCTACATGCGCGAGCTCGCCGTCGCTTACGGCGTCGAGCCGGACGGCAGCCTGTTGTTCCTCTATCCCCGCCTGTTCATCCTCGCGCGCAAGCGCGGCGGGCGCGCTTAAGCCGGCCTCGAAACGCCCATGCGCAAGCGCGCCGACACGCTGCTCGTCGAACGCGGCTTTTTCGCCAGCCGCGCCCGCGCGCAGGAAGCGATCGCGGCCGGGCTCGTCAGCGCCGGCGGAATCGTCGTGCGCAAGGCTTCCGAAAACCTCGCGCCGGACGCGGCGATCGTCGCCGGCGCGCCGCATCCCTGGGTCTCGCGCGGCGGCATGAAACTCGCGGCGGCGCTCGACGCCTTCGCGCTCGACCCCGCCGGCCTTCTCTGTCTCGACGTCGGCGCCTCGACCGGAGGCTTCACCGACGTGCTGCTGACGCGCGGCGCGCGCGCGGTTGTGAGCGTCGACGTCGGCCACGGCCAGTTCGACGCCGCGCTCGCCGCCGATCCCAGAGTGACGCTGCGGGAAGGGCTCGACGCGCGCCGCCTGACGCGCGAGATCGTCGGCGCCCCGCAGGCGATCGTCTGCGACGTCAGCTTCATTTCGCAGCGCCTCGTGCTGCCGCATGTTCTCGCGCTCGCCGATCGGCCCGCCTGGCTCGTCAGCCTCGTCAAGCCGCAATTCGAAGTCGGGCGCGAGCGTCTCGTCAAGGGCGCCGTCAAGGACCCTGCGGCGCTCGCGCTCGCCTGCGAGGCGGTGCGCCGCTGCGTCGAGGATCTCGGCTGGACGAGCCTCGGCCTCATCCCCTCGCCGGTGCTGGGCGGCGACGGCGCGCGCGAATTCCTGTATGCCGCCCGGCATGGATGACCTGACGCGCGAAATGACGATTCTGGCCTTGAGCGAACGCGGCGACGGTGTCGCCGAGGACGGAACGATCGTCCCCGGCGCCCTGCCCGGCGAACGCGCGATCGTCGAAATGGAGGGCAAGCGCGGGCGTCTTCGCGAAATTCGCCTGCCCAGCCCCGAGCGGATCGCGCCCATCTGCGCCTATTTCGGCGTTTGCGGCGGCTGCGCGGCCCAACACATGAGCCCACGCCTCTACGGCGAGTGGAAGCGCGGAAGCCTGGTGCGCGCGCTCGAGCGCACGCGCGTGGAGGCCGAGGTCGGCGCGCTGGTCGACGCGCATGGCGAGGGGCGGCGGCGCGCGACGTTTCATTCGCGCATCGCCGAAGACGGCCGCGAGCGCGTCGGCTTCATGCGCGCGCGCGCCCACGACATCGTCGCCATCGACGCCTGCCCGCTGTTCAGCCCGGCGATGGATGGCGCGCTTCCCGCCGCGCGGGCGCTCGCCGGCGCTTTGCGCGGCTTGGGCAAGCCCCTCGACATTCAGGCGACGGCGACGCTCGGCGGGCTCGATTTCGATCTTCGCGGCTCCGGGCCGCTCGATGCGCCGGCGCGGCGCAAGCTCGTCGAGACCGCGGAGCGGCTGGATCTGGCGCGCGTATCGAACCATGGCGAGGTCGTCGTCGAGCGCCGCGCGCCGCAAGTGGCCTTCGGGCAAGCGCGGATCACGCCGCCGCCGGGCGGCTTCCTTCAGGCGACGCTGGCGGGCGAGCGGGCGCTGGCGGCCGGCGCGCAAGGCGCGCTGAAAGGCGCGCGGCGCGTCGCCGACCTCTTTTGCGGCGCCGGCGCCTTCGCCCTGCCCCTGGCGCAGGGCCATGAGGTCTTCGCCGCCGATTCCGACGCCGCCGCCATCGCCGCGCTGAAGCGCGGCGGCGCCGAGGCCGCGGGGCTGCGGGCGCTCCGGGGGGAAACGCGCGACCTCTTCCAGCGTCCGCTGCGGCCGGAAGAACTCGACGCCTTCGACGGCGTGCTGTTCGACCCGCCGCGCGTCGGGGCCGAAGCCCAGGCGCGCGCCCTCGCGGCGAGCCGCGTGGCCGTGGTGGCGGCGATTTCCTGCAACGCCGAAAGCTTCGCGCGCGACGCGCGCATCCTCGTCGAGGGCGGCTATGCGATCGGGGAGGTCACGCCGCTTGACCAGTTCCGCTTTTCCCCGCATGTCGAAATTATCGCGACGTTCCGGCGCCCGCCCGCCAAACGCCGCCCCAGAGGATTGCTCGGGTGAACGAAAGTCTGGATATCGCCGCCCCGCTCGAAGCGCTCGCGCGCATCGTCGGAAGCGCGCATGTGCTCACCGACCCGGGGCTGATCGCCTCGAGCCTGGAAGAGCCGCGCGGCCTCTATTACGGCAAGGCTCTGGCGCTGGTGCGCCCCGGTTCGACGCGGGAAGTCGCCGCCGTCGTCGCCTATTGCAACGCGGCGCGCATCGCGCTGGTGCCGCAGGGCGGCAACACCGGCCTCGTCGGCGGCCAGACGCCCGATGAAAGCGGCTCCCAGATCGTCCTGTCGCTGCGGCGGCTCAACCGCGTTCGCGAGATCGATCCTTTATCCGAGACGATGATCGTCGAGGCGGGCGTCACCCTCGCCGAGGCGCAGGAGGCCGCCCTTGGCGCCGACCGGCTCTTCCCGCTGTCGCTCGCCTCCGAGGGAACCTGCACCATCGGCGGCAATCTCTCGACCAACGCCGGCGGCGTCGCGGTGCTCGCCTATGGCAATGCGCGCGATCTGACCACCGGAATCGAGGTCGTGCTCGCCGACGGGCGGATCGTCGACGCGCTCAGCAAGCTGCGCAAGGACAACACCGGCTACGATCTGAAGAATCTGTTCATCGGCGCCGAGGGCACGCTCGGAATCATCACCGCCGCGGCGCTGAAGCTCTTCCCCAGGCCGCGTTCGCGCGCCACCGCTTTCGTCGGCCTCGCCGACCCCGGGCAGGCGCTGGCGTTGCTGCGACTCGCGCGCGAGCGCGTCGGCCAGGGCGTGACGAGCTTCGAACTGATGCCGCGCATCGGCCTCGATTTCGTATTCGCCTACGCTCCCGCCGCGCGCGATCCCTTACGCGCGCGCCACGCCTGGTGCGTGCTGATCGAAATCGCTTCGCAGGTCGCGAGCGGCCTCGACGAAACGATGGCCGGCCTGCTCGGCGACGCGCTCGAGCTTGGCCTCATCGAGGACGCCAGCCTCGCCTCTTCGCTCGAGCAGCGCGAGGCGTTCTGGCGCATTCGCGAAACGATGTCCGACGCGCAAAAGCCGCAGGGCGGCTCGATCAAGCACGACATATCCGTGCCGGTGGGCGCCGTTCCCGCGTTCCTGAGCGAGGCGAGCGCGGCGGTGGAAGCGTTCATGCCCGGCGCGCGCGTCGTCGCGTTCGGGCACCTCGGCGACGGCAACATCCACTTCAACGTCAGCCAGCCCGTCGGCGCCGCTACGCAGGCCTTCCTCGATCAATGGACGGCGATGAACGCGATCGTGCACAAAATCGTCGCACATTATTCCGGCTCGATCTCGGCCGAGCACGGCATCGGCCGATTGAAGCGCGACCTGCTCGCGCAAACCAAGGACCGGAACGCGCTCGACGTCATGCGCAAGATCAAGGCGACGCTCGATCCCAACGGAATTTTGAACCCGGGCAAGGTTCTTTGAACAGCCGCGCCGCGCTAAGATAATCGCCGAATCGATTTTCTCGAGGAGGCGCAGACGCGCGCGAGCCGCCCCATGCCCCGCCGGACGGCGGCCGACCGACGCCGCGCCGCCGCGATCGCGCTGTTGACCGTCCTCGTCCTGGCGCCGGCCGGCGCGCAGGCCGCGAACGGCCCTTGCGCGCCGCTGCGCTTCGACAACGCCGACTACGCGATTTGCACGTTCGACGCGCGACGCGACGACATCCGGCTCTATTGGAAGGACGCCGGCGGCAAGCCCTACGCGAATTTCACGGCGCTCGCGCAGGCGCTCAAGGCGCGCGGCCGCGCGCTGCGTTTCGCCATGAACGCGGGCATGTTCGAAGCGGACCTGTCGCCCGTCGGCCTTTTCGTCGAGGACGGCAAGCGCGAGCGCAGAGCCGACACGCGCGACGGCGCGAGCAATTTTCATCTCAAGCCCAACGGGATCTTCTGGATCGGCGAGGGAACCGCGGGCGTCACGGAAACCTCGCGCTATCTCGCCAGTCCCCCGGCCGCGCGCTTCGCCACCCAATCCGGACCGATGCTGGTGGTCGACGGCCGCATCCATCCCAAGATCCTGCCGACGGGAACCTCGGAGAAAATCCGCAACGGCGTCTGCGTGCGCGACGGAACGACCGCGATCTTCGCGATCTCCGATGAGGCCGTCACGTTTCACGCGTTCGCGCGCCTCTTCCGCGACGCGCTCAGCTGCTCGAACGCGCTGTTCCTCGACGGCTCCGTGTCCTCGCTCTATGCGCCCGACCTCGGGCGCGACGAGGAATTTTCGCCGCTCGGACCGATCGTCGGCGTCAGCGCGCCGGCGCCGTGACGGCGCCGATCCGATCCGAAGTTCACGCAAGCGGCAGGCTGCGGTCGCCGGGGCCGAGCGCTCTTTGCATGAGGGGCGTATCGACCCACCGCCCGAACTTGAAGCCGACCGATCGCAGCGTTCCCACGGGTTCGAAGCCGAGACGCCGGTGCAGCGCAATCGACCCGTGGTTGCCGCTGTCGCCGATGATCGCGACCATCTGCCGCCACGGGCCGGCTTCACAACGGGCGATCAGCTCGCCGAGCAGGGCCGTCCCCACGCCCCGGCCGCCAAGACCGGCGGCGACATAGACCGAGTCCTCCAGCGCATAGCGATAAGCCCGGCGCGAATGGTAGCCGCTCGCATAGCAATAGCCGACGATTTGGCCCGCCATCTCCGCGACGAGGTAGGGCGCGCCGAGGTCGAGCGCCGAGCGCCGTCGCGCGATCATGTCCTCGACCGTGGGCGTCGCCTCCTCGAATGTCGCGAGGGCGTTCAGCACGTAGTGGGCGTAAATCCGCTGAACCGCCGGCATGTCCGCCTCCCGCGCGTCCCGGACGACGAACTCGGCGGCGGGCGCGGAGCGGGGCGAATGTGGCTTATCGGCCAATTTCTTGCTCCTGGAGAAAATCAAACGCTTGATACCCAATTTATAGATCCGATTCGAGTGGATGCCGGCGAAAAGCCCGGAAAACGACCGGCGGCGAAGACTCAACAAGCTGGCGGCGGCGTGACAATGCCGGCTATAGTTCGTCCGCGCGGCGCCGGCGCTCGCGTCTCTGGGGGAGGTTCGCATGCTGTTTCCGACCACGCTCGTGGGCAGCTATCCGCAGCCGGAATGGCTGATCGACCGCAAGAAGCTGGCGGGGCGATTTCCTCCGCGGGTGCGGGCGCGTGAACTCTGGCGCGTGCCCGAAGCCTTTCTCGCCGAGGCGCAGGACGATGCGACCCTCATGGCGATCAAAGCCCAGGAGGAAGCGGGGCTCGACATCGTCACCGATGGCGAGATCCGGCGGGAGAGCTATTCCAACCGTTTCGCCACGGCGCTCGAGGGCGTCGACATCGACAATCCCGGCTCGGCGCTCGACCGCTCGGGCCACCCGAACCCTGTGCCAAGGATCGTCGGCAAGATTCGTCGCAAGCATGCCGTCGAGGTCGAGGATCTGAAATTCCTGAGGCGCCACACCAGCCGCAAGGTCAAGATCACGGTGCCCGGTCCCTTCACGATGAGCCAGCAAGCGCAAAACGATTTTTACCCCAGCGCCGAGGCCGCCGCGATGGACTACGCGGTCGCCGTCAATGACGAGATCAAGGATCTGTTCGCCGCGGGCGCGGACGTCGTTCAAATCGACGAGCCCTATATGCAGGCGCGGCCGGCGAAGGCCGAGGAATATGGCCTAAGGGCGCTCAATGTCGCCCTCGACGGCGTCGACGGCGTTACGGCGGTGCATATCTGCTTCGGCTACGCCGCGATCATTCACGAAAGGCCGAGCGGCTATTCCTTTCTGCGGCAGCTCAAGGGTTGCGCCTGCAAACAAGTCTCGCTGGAGACCGCGCAGTCCCGTCTCGACTGCTCGGCGCTCGCGGACTTGAAGGGCAAGACGATCATGCTGGGCGTCGTCGATCTCAACGACATGAATGTCGAAACGCCGGAGACGATCGCGGCGCGAATTCGCCGAGCGCTGCCCTATGTCGCCGCCGAGGACATCATCGTCGCGCCGGACTGCGGTATGAAATACCTGCCGCGGGACGTCGCATTCGGCAAGATGAAGGCGATGGTCGCGGGAGCCGCGATCGTGCGCGCGGAGCACGGCGAGCAGCCGTCATGAATACGGGCTCGAGCGCGCAGGAAGCGCGGCGATAGGCGGGCGCGACGCTGGAATTTGAGTCCGGCCGGACTAGCCGAATTGGGGCTCCGAGCGCGTCGTCGGCTGGACGAGGATCAGCCAGATCACGGCCGAGCTCGCCGCGAAAATGGTCATGGCGAGCGGCAGGGCCGTCGCGGTCCCGTTGAAGAGTGCGGCGACGAGAGCGCTGGCGGCCGCGCCGGCGAGCATTTGCAGGCATCCGCGGACGGCTGAGGCGACGCCGGCCATGTCGCCGAAAGGCTCCATCGCGCCATGTATGGCGAGCGGGCTGACAACGCCCATGGCGACGTTGGCGAGCACGAGAAGCGGCACGGCGTCCGCCACGCGAAAGGCTCCGAGGACCGCGCAGGCGAGGAGAGCGAGACTGAACGCGGCCTGACCGATCACGCCAGCGGCGAGCATGCGGTTCGGATCGACGCCCATGCGAAGCAGACGGACGCAGAGAAGCGATCCCGCGGTGATGCCGAGCGCACAGGTCGCAAACAGGAGCGCGAACCATCCGGTTCCCAGTCCGAGCACGCCGATGAAGACGAAGGGCGAGCCCGACACGAAGGAGAACATGCAGCCGAAGCTCAGCGCGCCGAGAAGCGAATGACCGATCGCGACGCGGTGGGTGAGCGCTCGAGCGTAGCTTTGCCAGAGGCGGCGCGGCGAGAGGGCGTCGAGGTCGCGGGCGGCAATGGATTCATCGACGGCGAAGCCGAGGACGAAGGTGAGCGCCAAACCTGCGAGCGCGAGGACGAGGAAGATCGTGCGCCAGTCGGCGACGCCAAGGATAAGCGCGCCGATGCTGGGCGAGAGCATGGGGGCGGCGGTCATCACCGCGCTGACGGTTCCCATGCGGGCGCGCGCCTCGACGCCCTCGAAGAGGTCGCGCACGACCGCGAAGGCGAGAACGGTGCCGCCGCCCGCGCCGGCGCCCTGGACGAAGCGCCAGACGAGCAGCGCGCCGATGCCGCCCGCAAAGGCGCACAGGAGACCGGAGGCGGCGAACAGGGCGCAGGTGGCGATCAGCGGAGCGCGCCGCCCGAAGCGGTCCGAGAGCGGGCCAAAGCCAAGTTGGGCCAAGGCGAAGCCGGCCATGAAGAGGCTGAGCGTAAGGCCGGTTTGCGACGGCAGGGCATGCAGCGCGGCGCCTATGGCGCCCATCGCGGGGAGACTCATGTCGATGGAAAGCGGCGGCAGCGCCGCGAGGCCGGCGATGACCAGGGTGAAAGCGAAAGAACGAGGAGAAACGGTCATGTTGCGGCGCAACGTAACAGGCGGTCGGCGCCGAGGGAAGCGGCTCCGCCTTTGACGACTGGCTCCAAGAGGTCAAACCGGGCGCTTTGGATCGATACCGTTGAACAACTTGGAAAATGAGCGGGCGCGAAAATCTCGATCTCGCGCGCCGAACGTCACCCGCGCGGGTCGTCGTCCCGGCAAGGCTCACGCGAGGGCCACATGCGGCGATTCCAGCCGCTGCGCCGAACCCCTGGCGGATTTTTCATGGAGCCCGCCTGTGGCCTTCCGAATTGCGATCGACGCCGAAATTCGAGTTTTTCAACAGTATCCGGCGAAGGCGGCCGTTCAACGTGCGGGAACCATGCGTCAGCTACCTGGTCTAGGGAAACAAGCCTCTCGCCAGCTTGGCCTTGCGCACCTTCTCGACGCCGATCGCCATCGCTGCGGTGCGGTTGGCGATGCCGTCGCGGCGGGCCCGCTCGACGACTTGGGCCCAGGTGCGGTCGAGCGCGCGCTCCAGGCGCTCCATCACTTCGTCCTTCGACCAGAAATATTGCTGCAGGTCCTGCACCCATTCGAAATAGCTGACGATCACGCCGCCGGCGTTGCACAGGATGTCGGGGATGACGAAGATTTCGTCGTTGCGCTCGGCGAGCACGCGATCGGCCTCGGGCGTCGTCGGGCCGTTCGCGCCCTCCGCGACGATGCGGCATTGCAGGCCGCGCGCGATCGCCTCGTCGATCACCCGTTCGATCGCGCAAGGCGCGAGCACGTCGCAAGGCTGCGTCAGCAGCGCCCTCGCGTCGATCATGGCTTGGTCGGCGAAACCCTTCAGCGCGCCGTGGCGCGCCGCGTAATCGACCGCCGCGTGGACGTCGAGGCCCTTGGGGTCGTAATACGCGACGGTGTGGTCGCTGATCCCGACGACCTTGACGTCGCGATGCGCGAGGGCGAGCGCCGCGTGCGAGCCGACGTTGCCGAAGCCCTGGACGATCGCCGTCGCTTGGCTCGGCTCTATGTCGAGCCGCTCCATCGCGCGAAAGCTAAGAAACGCGACGCCGTGGCCGGTCGCCTCGCGCCGCCCGAGCGTGCCGCCCGAACCGACCGGCTTGCCCGTGACGATCTCCGGCACGGTGATCCCCTGATACATGGAATAGGTGTCCATGAACCAGGCCATCACCTGTTCGTTGGTGCCCATGTCCGGCGCCATCACGTCGACGCGCGGACCGACGAAGGGAATCATCTCCTGCATGTAGCGGCGCGACAGGTTTTCCAGTTCGCGTTTCGATAACGCGCTCGGATCGACGGCGACGCCGCCCTTGCCGCCGCCATAGGGCAGATCGGCGAGCGCGCATTTCCAACTCATCCAGATCGCCAGCGCGGCGATCTCTCCGATATCGACGCCGGGCGCGAAGCGCGTGCCGCCCTTGGCGGGGCCGAGCGTCAAATGGTGCTGGACCCGAAATCCCTGGAAAACCGCGGTGCGGCCATCATCCATGTGAATGGGACAGGAGACCGAGATCGCCCGCTTCGGCAGCAACAGACGATCGCGCTCGTCGAGCGGAATGTCGAGATGATCGGCGATGATGTGAAACTGATCTCGCGCCATCTCGAACACCGGGCCTGAATAGAAAGCCATCGCAGCGTTTCCTCGCTCTCGTCGCCTCGCACCCTCGCCCAGGCCCGCCGTCAGCCGTTGAGCGCGCTCATGCTCCCCAACGCGTCGAAGGTCAAATCCAGCAGCAGCGCGAGGGTGAATATCTGGAAAGGCGCGTCGAATTCGCTCGGCAGATCGACGTGAAGCCGGGTGGTGAAGAATTTTCGCTGTCCGACCGAGCCGAGCGCCTGGCTCCACCCCTGGCGATAAAGATCGTAGAGTCGGGAGAAGGCCCAGCGCCGGCGCAATTCGAGCGTCTCCCCGCCTCGCGCGATGATCCAGCCGCCCGCCCCGATCTCGGCTTGCGCAAGAATCGCGCCGCCCGCGTCCTTCAGCAGGACCGGATTCGCCGGCGGCTTCTCGCCCCCTGAGAGTTTGCGTCGCACGGCCTGATCGAGACGCTCGTCTTGCCGCTTGCGCGCCCGCGCAGCGGCGAACGTCTCCCCACGAACCTGCAGCGTCGCGCTCTCCGACTTGATGTCGAAGACGAGGCCGCCAATCGCGGCGTCCGCTTCGAAGACGTCGAAGCGCACGTCGCGGCTGAAGCGATGCGCTTCGTCGCGCTTGCCGGGGCGCGCCTCCAACATGGTCGGTCTCGTCGAGCCGGAACAGGCCGCGACCATAGCCGCTCGAAGGCCAATTGGCGAATGGCGATATTCCGCGGCGGCGGGACTGTGCAAATGCTTGATGCCGCGCCGCGAGGCCGAAATTGTAACTTTTCCAAACTTGCGAAGAATCGCTTTGGAACGCCCCACACATGCGCTAAGGGCGGCCTGACAAGATTTCTCTCGCAACGAAAGAACTCGGCATGACGTCAGGTTCCGCCGCGCTTCCCCTCGCCGGTTGGCGGCGTTTTCTCATCGTCGCCGGGCCGGGCCTGGTGGTGATGCTCGCCGACACCGACGCCGGCAGCGTCATCACCGCGGCGTAGAGCGGCGCGCAATGGGGCTATCGACTGCTGCTGATGCAGTTCCTGCTCATCCCGATCCTCTACATCGTCCAGGAGCTGACGGTGCGGCTCGGTCTGGTGACCGGCAAGGGCCACGCCGAGCTCATCGCCCAGCATTTCGGCCGGTATTGGGCCTGGTTCTCCGTGGCGACCTTGATCGTCTCCTGCGTCGGCGCGCTGCTCAGCGAACTCTCGGGCATCGCGGGCGTCGGCTCGCTGATGGGCGTCCCCGTTCCCGTCACGCTAGCGCTGGTGGTGACCGCGCTGCTGATCATGGCGTTCACCCACTCCTATCTCACGGTCGAGCGCATCGCGATCGTGGTCGGCGGCTTCGAACTGGTGTTCCTGCTGGTGGCGTGGCTGGCGCACCCCAGCGTCGGCGAAATCGCCTCCGGCTCGCTGTCGATCCCGCTGAGCGACCCGAAATACCTCTATCTCGCCTCCGCCAACATCGGCGCCGTGATCATGCCGTGGATGGTGTTTTTCCAGCAATCCTCGATCGTGGAAAAGAAGCTGACGACACGCGATCTGGCCCCTGCGCGCCTCGACACCGCCGTGGGCGCGGTGCTGACGCAGCTCATCATGGCGGCCGTCCTGGTCGCCGTCGCCGCCACTCTGGGCAAGGCGGGCGGCGATCGCGCGCTCGACACCGTGCAGGAAATCAGCGAGGCGATCACGCCCTTTCTGGGAAAAATCGGCGGCGACGTTCTCTTCGCTCTGGGCATGAGCGGCGCCGCGCTGGTCGCCACGATCGTGGTGACCCTGACCGCGGCGCGCACGCTCGCCGAAGTCCTCGGCGTCAATCACGGTCTCCATCACGAACCCGCCGAGGCGCCCTGGTTCTATGGCGTTTACGCCGTCGCGCTGGTCGTCGGCGCGGTCGTGGTCGGCTCGGGCGTCAATCTCGTGGCGTTGAGCGTCGGCGTCCAGGTGATGAACGCGCTGCTGTTGCCGATCGTGCTGACGTTCCTGTTCCTGCTGGCGTTGCGACTGCCCGACCCGTTCCGCCTGAAAGGGGCCTACGCCTGGATCGCCGGCGCCCTCATCGCGGTGACGACCCTGTTCGGCGTCTATGCCGGCATCGCCGGGCTTTGGGGATAGACGCGCCAACGCCGGCTTGACTTCCGGCCTCTCCTGGCTATGTTGCCGCGCAACCGGCGCTGGCGGGGCTTCCCGATGGCGCTGTTTTGTTTTTCCCCGGCGCCGAGCGCGCCGCGCATTTTGGACGTCCTGACATGGCCAAGGCCGCCTCGCTCAAGATCAAGCTGCTGTCGACCGCCGACACCGGCTATTTCTACGTGACCAAGAAGAACGCCCGCACCAAGACGGAAAAGTTCACCTTCACGAAATACGACCCGATCGCGCGCAAGCACGTCGAGTTCAAGGAAACCAAGATCAAGTGAGCGCGTAAGCGCGGCTTGAAAAGCGTTGGAACGGGGCGCCTTCGGGCGCCCTTTTTCGTTATGCGCGCCGCGCGGCGGCCCGCTTCCAGCGGCCGGCGCCCGCCCCCGCCCCGTCACGCCAGGATGTGTCGCTCGATTTCCCAGACGGGATGCTTGGTGAGGTCCTTGTCGATTTCGCCGACGATCAGCGCTTTCACATCGGCGTGAAGCGCATGCCGCAAGTCCGCGAGCGTGCGCGGCGGCGCCACGATGACCAACTTTGGCGCGCCGCGCTCGCGCACGAGAGTCTCCAGGGCGGCGGACACCCGTTGCGTAAAACGATGCTCCTCGATTTCATGCCAGTCCGTCGTCTCCATGGCGCTGCGGCTGGTCGCATGGGCGCTCGCGAACGCGCGACCGCCGCGATCGCTTCCTTGCTCGTGCGTAGGCGGGTTCTCGTCGGCGAAAACGCGCTCGGTCACCAAATTAGGGAACTTCTCATCGCCAGCGTTGCGCAGGAAAAGCGCCTTGCGGCCGTCGCCGACGAAAACGAAAGCGTCATGGGGAATAGCGAGCTTGTTCATGTCGGACTCCTGGCAAACGAAGCGCGCCTGCGCGGCGGAGCCGCGCGAACCCGCTTCAGCATTGAAGGACGCGGATCTCTCCGCATTCTTCCTATCACGCCGGCACAGGACTCGTTAGCGGGAACTCGTGTTCAAATCGCTGAGCCCGGGTAACCTTCCTGTGGCGCATGATTCAATGAACGCAGCCGACAAAAATGCGTTTGAGCGGAATCAATCCATCCTCAATCACGTTCAGATAAGTTAAAAAACTTAAGGCGAGATCGAAGCCATGAACGACACTCAGGTGGCGACGCTGGACCATACGATCCAGGAGACCAATATTTGGCTCAAGAAGCTGGCGGAAGACCACCACCTCGGCGATCGGCAGCACGCCTATAATGCGCTTCGCGCAGTTCTCCACGTCTTGCGCGACCGCCTCACGCCCGAACAAGCGGTGCACCTGGGAGCGCAACTGCCGACTCTCGTGCGAGGGATCTATTACGACGGCTGGCGTCTCGCCGGCAAACCAGCGGACGAACGACAGCCGAGCGAATTCGCGAACCTGGTCGCGGCCCAACTGCCCCCGCAGTTTCCACGCGACGCGTTGAGCGTCGCCAAAGCTGTTTTTGACCTGCTGTCGAAGGAACTCGATCGAGGGGAGACGGCGAAGATCATCGAAACGCTGCCGCTGCCGTTGCGCGGCTTGTGGCCCGCGTCCGCGGGTCGCTGAGCGCCGCGTCTGCGACGGACGCACGGAGAAGAACATGCCGATCGACGCGACTGAATTCGGCTCGATCACCGTCGACGGAAAGACGTACGAACACGACGTGATCATTCGCCTTTCCGGCAAAGTCGAAAAACGGCGAAAGCGCCTGTCGAAAGAACAGTACGGAACCTCTCACGTCATATCGAAAGAGGAAGCCAAGTTCGTCTTCGAGGACGGTTGCGATCTGTTGATCGTCGGAGCGGGCCAGCAAGGAAACGTGCGCTTGTCTCCCGAGGCCTGCGAATATTTCGACAAGAAACACTGTCGAGTCCTCCTGCAACCGACGCCTGAGGCCATTCAGGCCTTCAACCAATCGCGGGACAGAAAAATCGCCCTCATGCACGTGACCTGCTGAGGCGCAGAAGTCATCGGCCTGGCCGAGGGACGGCGGCGGCTCGCAAGGAAGCGCGCGATCGCCGCCGCCTTCGCTAGGCGAGGTGGTGTTTGCCGACCAAGCGAACGGTGCTCGCCTGCGCGCCCTTCTCGCCCTGTTCCTCGAGGAAGCGGACCTCCGAGCCGACGATCAGGCGGTCGAAGGCCCCATCGAGAACAGCGTTGCGGTGGAAGTAGATCTCGCGACCGTCCGCCGTTTCGATGAATCCGCAATCTCCCCCGGCGAGGAATTTCGTCACGCGGCCATGGTCCTCCGCGACATGCGCCTTGGCTTGACCGCGCAGATCGCGCACGGCGTCTTCGGTTTGCCGCACCGCGGCGTCGAAAGCTTCCCGGATCGCGACCAGAGCGTGCTCGTGCTCGGGCGCGTCGCCATGGGTCTTGCCGACGATGACGTCCTTATGCTCGGGCATTGCGATGCGAATATCGATCTGGAAGAGACCGCCTTTGCGGTGTCGGGTCTGCGGCCCCGTGACCACCACGTGACAGCTCGTGATCCGGTCGCTGAATTTTTCCAGGCGTTGCGCTTGCTTGGCGATCGCGGATCGAATCTCCTCCGAAGGCTCGCAGTGTTGAAAGGCGATCTCGATTGGCACTTGCATATTAGAGCCCCTTCCTTCTGCAACGGCTTCGATGCGCCGCTGATCGGCGCCCACCGGCGGCCCCGCCCCGGACGCCAGCGTCTGTGGGGCGCAACCGGGGCGAATTTCTCAGCGCAGGGTCGCACAATATTGAATGCGGCTGATGCAACGTTGATGGAAATCAATGGGTCCGGCGCGGGTGCAGACGCCCCGCCGCCCGCGACTCCGGTCAGTCGCCCCGACGCGCCTGCGAACGCCAACGCCGCCGGGCTCTCGGCCGTCTTCGTTCGCGGCCGCGCCGACGCTTCTATTCCGGAATATCGGCGGGCGGGTCCGCCGGGTCCGCCGCCCCTTTCGCGTCGCTCTGTCCCGGCCGCACGAGGCGATCGGGCAGCGAGCGCTTGGGCGCGGGCGACCACGGGCGGTCTTCGAGGGCCGAGCGGTCCGCGCTCACGACGAAACGCGCGCCGTCCCAAACGAGGCCGACGGCGCCGGTGAGCGCGAGGCGGCGTTCGTCGAACACTTCGGCCCGGCAGTCGGCGGGCGCGGTCAGCGCGCTGACGAGGACGGCCGCGCGCGCGCAATCCTCCTCGAATGCGGCGCGATCCGTCGCCACGCTCAGCGACTGGCCCTCGGGCAGCGCCGCGACGCAGCCGACCCGGTCGCAGGCGGCGTCGGGATCGCGCGCGGAAGCCGGATCGCGATCGTCGCCGTCGGCGGTCAGCCATTGCAAGGCGTCGAAGGCGTTGAAGCGCTTGCCGACCACCTCGAGCCGGCCGTCGGCGTCGCGCACCGCGGCCAGATCCCCCGAGGGCGCGAGAATCGCGTCGTAGCGCGGGCCCTCGAGGGCGCCGATGATTCCGAGCGCGGCGAAGGGGATCGCCATTGCGCGAAACAACCAGCTGCGCCACAGAATCGCGCTCATCACGGCAAGGCTCAGAAAAAGCAGCGCGGCGGGCGCGAAGGCGCGCACGTGCAGCGTCGAGCCGGGCGCGGCGGCGATGAAGCGCGCGACCCAGAGAATGAACTTGATGCCGGCGCCGACATAGAGCCAGACCCACGCGTCGAGGCCGAGCGGGTAGAGCGCCGTCCCCAGCAGCGCGCCGGGCACGGCGAAGAATTCGATGATCGTCAGCGTCAGCGGATTGCCGATCAGCACGTAAGGGCTGAGGTCGTGAAAATGATAGGCCATGAAGGACGCGGTGGCGCTGGTCGCGCACAGCGTCGCAAGCAGCAGCCCGAGCGGCTTGTCGACGAAATGGCTTAAGAACGCGCCGCGCCGGGGCGGGCGAACGCGGACGGGCAAGAACGGATCGGCGCCTTGGTCGACGCGCGCGAACCGCGCCTCCATCACCGCGACGAGGGCGCCGACCGCGGCGAAGGAGAGCTGGAAACTGACGCCGAGAATCGCCTCCGGCTCCAGCGCGACGATCGCCAGCACGGCGAGGGCGAGATTGCGCATCGTCAGCGCGCGCCGGTCGAGGACGACGGCGCCGAGCACGATCAGCGTCATGATCAGCGCGCGCTCGGTGCCGACGCGCGAGCCGGTGGCGACGTCGTAGAAAACCGAGCCGAGCATCGCGACGCCGGCCGCCCATTTCTTGATGGGGTAGCGCAGCGCCAGCGTCGGCGACAGCGCGAGAAGGCGCCGCGCGAGGACGAAGAAAATGCCCGCCACCAGCGTCATCTGCACGCCGGAGATGGTGATGATGTGGAAAATGCCGGCCTCGCGAATGAGGTCCCTGGCGTCGCTCGACAGGAAATCGCGCTTGCCCGTGACCATCGCCGCGGCGATGGCGCCCTCGTCGCCGCCGATGATCGCGTCGACGCGCAAGGCGAGGCGGTTGCGCGCCTGATCGATCGAAGCGAAAAAGCGCTGGCGCCACGAGGCGTCGCGCGGCGCCGGCAGGATCGTGATCGCGCCGAGCGTCGAGCCGACCGCGCCGACGCCGGCGAAATAAGCGTCGCGCGAGAAATCGTAGCCGCCGGGCAGCACCGCGCGCGAAGGCGGCAGCAGCCGCGCGGTCAGCGCGACATAGTCGCCGGCCGCGACATTGGGCGTCTTGCGCGTCGTCACGCGCACGCGGCGCGGCGCGAGATTTGCCGGCATGTCGCCGGCGTCGACGACGCCCAGGACGAGGCGCGCGCCGATGGGGCGCAAGTCCACTTCCTCGACGAAGCCCTGCAATTTGACGATGCGGATATGGTCCAGCACCGGCGTCTCGACGCGCGCGGTGCGCAGGCCCATCGACAGAAAGCCGGCCGAGAGCGCCGCCATGCCGACCCAGACGCCGAGCGCGAGGGGCCGCGCGCGCGCGACCCAGGCGAGCGCCGCCGAAATCGCGGTCAGCAGCGCCGGCAACCACAGCACGGGCTCGCGATCGGCCGCCATGTTCAGCGCGACGCCGCCCATCGCGGCGACGGGAATCCACAGGAAAAACCGCCGCTCGTCGACCTCTTTCGCCAACGCCCCGGCGAACAGCGCGCGCCAATCCGGCGCCAGCGCCGCCGCGCGCGCAAGGCCCGCGGCAGCCGAGACAACGCCGATGCGCGCGGGGCTCGCCATGGAGGCGAAGTCTAGACGAATTTATGCGCCGAGCGGAAGGGCGCGAATCGGGGGGATCGCGGGGCGAAGGTTCCGATACGCCAGGGAAATGGCGGATCGTCCGCCGCCGCCGCCTTGCGCTTGGGGCCGGCGTCGCCACCGCTTGCAGGGTGGATTCCGATCCGGTCCTGCGAAACCGCAAACAGCCAAGCCGCCATTAGAGGCTGGCGCTCAAGGTCAAAGCGAAGATCTCCTTCGACTCCCTGACGCCGCGCAAGGCGTGGCGGCCCAGCGATTCGAGCCGGCTGTCGCCGTCCATGGCCGCCGCGACGAACTCGGCCGAGACCAGGACCGCGCGACCCAGCGGCTCGCACAAAGCCTCGATGCGCGCCACTTCATTGACGGCGGGGCCGATGACGGTGAAGTCCAGCCGGTCGGTCGCGCCGACATTGCCGTAAAGCACCTCCCCGAGATGGAGGGCGAGATCGACAGAGACGACCGGAACGCCGGCCGCCGCGCGCGCCGCGTTTTGCGCATCGAGTCTCTGCATCGCCTCTGCCGCGGCGTCGAGCGCGCGACGGCATGTCTGAGCGCGATCCGCCTCTTCGAACGAGAAGGTGGCGAGCATGCCGTCGCCGAGAAATTTAAGCACTTGGCCGCCGCGCGGGCGCAGCGCGGCGGTCAGAATCTCGAAGACGTCGTTGAGCAGGTCGATGATGACGGGACCCGGCGCGGAGTCGCTGGTCGGGGTAAAGCCGCGGATGTCGGCATACCAGAGCACCGCGCGAAGGCTGTTGACCGAACCGCGCTCGACGGCGCCGGCATGGACGCGCCGTCCCGCGTCTTCGCCCAGATAAGTCCCCAGCAACCCCGAGGCGATGACGTGACCGGCATGCGCTTTCATGGCGAGCGAGAGCGCCGGGAGCGTCGCCTGCAGCAGCGTCGCATCGTCGTCGCTGAAGCCGCCTCTGCGATCCGTGGTGAAGGAATAGACGACCCCCGATCCCTGCGAGCGGTCGCCGTCCTCGCCGAATTCAAAGAGATGGCCGATATAGTCCGTCGCGCCCGCTGCGAAGAACTCCGCGAGCGCCGGGAAGTCGCGTTGTTCCGAACCTGCCTCCAGGCGCCGGCGCATCCAGGGGTTGTCTTCGCCGCCGCGAGCGCGACGAATGAGATCGTACAGAGGGCTGCTCAGCCATCCCGCCGCGTCGTAGCTGCCGTGAGCGTATTGCTCGGGCTGGATGGCGTTGAGGTCGCGTCGCCAAGTGTAGCCGTAGCCGTTCCATTGCGGATGCAGCGTTTCCATCGCCGCGTGCGCCCGCCACAGCGGCGCGCCATTGACGACCAGACGCCGGCAATAGCCGTCGAACAGTTCGTAGGCGGTGGCGCCGCGCAGTCCTTCGCGCACCGCCCAGATATGCGTCTCGATGATGCGGCGGCCAAGCGGATCATCGAACGTCTTGAGCTGGAGCTGCGACAGAGGGTCGTCGGGGCCGTCGGGATGCATGAGGAGACCTTCGTTTTGGCACTTCGACGGAGAAAACGTCGAGGATGGCGAGCGGCGACCCCTATCGCCCCAAGTCGATGTCAATGAAGCCGAACCGTGTTCCCCGCCGAGAGAAGGTCCAGGGATTCGTCGCCTGCCGGAGTTGTTCCAGCGCCAACGCGATTGGGAAAGATTTCGACATGGCCGCCTCCCGTTGGAAATGAGACTAAGGGAGCGATGTCTCGCGGCCTAGCATTTTCCGGAGCGCGCCGAAGGACGTCATTCACGGCCGGCGCGCGATCCCGCCAGCCTTTGGCGCCGACCGGCGCTTGTGATACAGCGGCGCGCCGGGTCGGCCAGCACGGGCCGCCCTCTCCCTGAAAAGAAGACCGCCGCTCCCCAATGACCAAAGTCGTGACGCGTTTCGCGCCCTCCCCGACCGGCTTCCTGCATATTGGCGGCGCGCGCACCGCGCTGTTCAACTGGCTCTACGCCAAGCGCTTCGGCGGGCAATTTCTGCTGCGCATCGAGGACACCGACCGCGAGCGTTCGACCAAGGCCGCGGTCGACGCGATCATCGACGGTCTCGACTGGCTCGGGCTGAAATGGGACGGCGAGGCGATCAGCCAGTTCGAGCGCGCCGACCGCCATCGCGAAGTCGCGGAGCAATTGCTCGCCTCGGGCGGCGCCTATCGCTGCTACGCCAGCCAGGACGAATTGGAGGCGATGCGCGCGAAGGCGCGCCTCGAAGGCAAGCCGATGCGCTACGACGGGCGCTGGCGCGACCGCGATCCCGGCGAGGCGCCGCCGGGCGTCAAACCGGTGATCCGTCTGCGCGCGCGCCAGGACGGCGAGACGATCGTCGAGGACAAGGTGCAGGGCAAGGTCACTTTCGCCAACAAGGAACTCGACGATCTCGTGCTGCTGCGCTCCGACGGCAATCCGACCTATATGCTCGCGGTCGTCGTCGACGATCACGACATGGGCGTCAGCCATGTCATCCGCGGCGACGATCATCTGACCAACGCCGCGCGGCAGATGCAGATTTACGCCGCGCTCGGCTGGGACGTGCCTGTGATGGCGCATATTCCGCTGATCCACGGGCCGGACGGCGCCAAGCTCTCCAAGCGTCACGGCGCGCTCGGGGTCGACGCCTACCGCGCGCTCGGTTATCTGCCCGCCGCGCTGCGCAATTATCTCGTGCGCCTCGGCTGGAGCCAGGGCGACCGCGAATTCTTCTCGATCGAGGATCTGATCGCCGCGTTCGATCTGCCCGCGATCGGCCGTTCGCCCTCGCGCTTCGACTTCGTCAAGCTCGAGAACATGAACGGCCATTTCATGCGCGCGGCGCCCGACGGCGAATTGCTGGAAACGCTGATCGGCGCCCTGCCCTATCTGCCCGGTGGCCCAAGAATCGCCGCCAAGCTCGACGCCGCCAAACGCGCCCAGCTCGCCGCCGCGCTGCCCGGCCTGAAGGAACGCGCCAAGACGCTCGTCGAGCTTGTCGACGGCGCCGGTTTCCTGTTCGCCGAACGGCCGCTCGCCCTGGACGAAAAAGCCGAAGACATCCTCGCGCGCGGCGGGCGGTTGCACATCGAGGCGCTGCTGCCGCGCCTCGAGGCGATCACGGATTGGAGCGCGGCCGCGACGGAGGCGGCGGTGCGCGACTACGCCGGCGAGCAAGGCGCCAAACTCGGGATCATCGCCCAACCCTTGCGCGCCGCCGCCACCGGCCGCGCGACGTCGCCCGGCATTTTCGACGTGCTCGCGGTGCTCGGGCGCGAGGAGAGCTTGGGCCGGCTCAGAGATCAGGCGCGCGCGTCCTAGGGCGCGCCGCGCTGTCGTCTTCCCGTCACATCCGCCCGCCATTGCAGCAAGGTGGGCGCGCTCCGCGCCGACGATCGGAAAAATTCCGCGCCGCGGCGTTTTTCGTTTGCCAACACGCCCGCGAATGTGGTTCCCCATGCCGACGCCTGTCTGGTCGCCCGACTGCGATAAGGCCCCGCCCCACGCTCCAGCCGGATCGATCTGATGGCGAAACAATACAGCATCACCTCGACGGGCCGCCGGATTCTGCCGAACCATTGGGATTTGGTCGCGCTCGCCGTGATCTTGGCCGTCCTCGTCGGGATCGCGCGCGCCTTTCACGGCATCTCCGCGCCGCTGCCGCCGGCCGAGGCGCCGGCCGTCTCGCTCGACTATGGCGAGCTGCCGTATTACGCGCTGCGCACGGCGCTGCGCATGTTCGCCGCGCTGGCGGCCTCCTTCGTGTTCACCTTCACCTATGCGACGCTGGCGGCCAAGAGCCGGCGCGCGGAAATGGTGCTGATCCCCGTTCTCGACATCCTTCAGTCGGTGCCGATTCTCGGCTTCCTGTCGTTCACCGTCACCTTCTTCCTCGGCCTGTTTCCGGGCAATGTGCTCGGCGCGGAATGCGCGGCGGTCTTCGCGGTCTTCACCAGCCAGGCCTGGAACATGGCCTTTTCGCTCTATCAGTCGCTGCGCACGGTGCCGCGCGATCTCGACGAGGTCGCGCGCGGCTTGCGCCTCACCGGCTGGCAGAAGTTCTGGCAATTGGAGGCGCCCTTCGCCATCCCCGGCCTCATCTGGAACACCATGATGTCGATGTCGGGAGGCTGGTTCTTCGTCGTCGCCGCCGAAGCGATCACCGTCGGCGACACCACGATCACCCTGCCGGGAGTCGGCTCCTATATCGCGGCCGCCAACAGCGCGGGACGGTGGGACGCCATTGCCGCCGCCGTCGCGACGATGGCGATCGTCATTCTGCTTTACGATCAGTTGCTGTTCCGTCCGGTCGTCGCCTGGGCCGCGAAGTTCCGCGTCGAGCTGTCGGTCGGCCAGCAAGTCGAACGCTCCTGGGTGCTCAATCTCCTCCAGCGCACGAATTGGATCCGGTTGGCCTTCCGGCCGATCTTCGCGGCGCTGCGCTCGGTGAGCTTCTGGCGTCTGAGCTTTCCGAAATTCCTGCCCACCAACGCGCTTTCGCCGACCCCGGCGGCCTCGCGCATCCTCGACGTCGCCTGGATCGTCATCGTCGTCGCGATCGCGCTGTACGCGCTGTCGAGCGTCGTCGCCTTTGTCGGAACGGAACTCTCCTGGCCCGACGTCCTCCAGGCGACCTTGCTCACCGTCTACACCTTGATTCGCGTCATCGTCCTGATGGCGCTGGCCACCATCGTCTGGGTGCCGATCAGCGTCTGGATCGGCCTCAGGCCACGCTGGGCCGAAGCGGTTCAGCCGATCGCGCAGTTTCTCGCGGCGTTTCCGGTCAATCTGCTGTTCGGCGCCGCGGTCAGCCTCATCCTGATGTTCAATCTCAATCCCGACATCTGGCTGAGCGTTCTCATCGTGTTCGGCACGCAGTGGTACATCGTGTTCAACACCATCGGCGGCGCGGCGGCGTTTCCCAACGACTTGCGCGAAGCGGCGACGAATTTTCGCGTTCACGGCTGGGATTGGTGGCGGCAGGTCATCCTGCCCGGCATTGCCCCATATTATATCACGGGCGCCATCACCGCCTCGGGCGGTTCGTGGAACGCCTCGATCGTCGCCGAATACGTCAAATGGAAGGATCAGACGGTCACCGCCCACGGCGTCGGCGACTATATCGCCGAGGCGACCGACAAGGGCGACTTCCCCAAGATCGTCCTCGGCGTCGCGATCATGTCGATCTTCGTCACGCTGTTCAACCGACTGTTCTGGCGCCAGCTTTACGCCCTCGCCGAACGGCGGCTGCGCCTGTAACGTCTGATTTTAAGAGGACAAACCATGCTCGATCCCTCTTCTACGGTGCTGCTCGACGTCAGCCACGTCAGCCAGACCTTCGCCAAGGGTTCCGGCGAACCCGGCGCGCCGGTGCTGGAGGACGTTTCAATCAGCCTCAGGACGGGCGAAATCGTCGGGCTGCTCGGCCGTTCCGGCTGCGGCAAGTCGACGCTGCTGCGCATCATCGCCGGGCTGGCGCACCCGACCGCGGGCAAGGTCGCGATCGCCGGCAAACCGGTCGACGGCCCCGCGGAAGGCGTGGCGATGGTGTTCCAGAGCTTCGCGCTGTTCCCCTGGCTCACCGTGCTCGACAATGTCGAAATCGGCCTTCGGGCGCAGGGCGTTCCGCTCGACGAAACGCGCAAGCGCGCCTTGCAGGCGATCGACGTCATCGGTCTCGACGGTTATGAATCCGCCTATCCCAAGGAGCTTTCGGGCGGCATGCGCCAGCGCGTCGGCTTCGCCCGCGCGCTGGTCGTGCAACCGCAAATCCTGTTGATGGACGAGCCCTTCTCGGCGCTCGACGTGCTGACGGCGGAGACCTTGCGCACCGACCTGCTCGACCTCTGGCAGGAAGGGCGCATGCCGATCAAATCGATCCTGATGGTCACGCACAACATCGAGGAAGCGGTGCTGATGTGCGACCGCGTGTTGGTGCTGTCGTCGAATCCGGGACGGGTCGCGGCGGAAATCGCCATTCCGCTTCCCCAGCCGCGCGACCGCCTCAACCCGGATTTCCGCCAGCTCGTCGACAGCATCTACGCGCTGATGACCCAGCGCCCCGAGGCGAAGCCGGCGGGGCGCGAAATGGCCGCGCAAGGCGCGGGACTCGGCCTGGCGCTGCCGCTCGTCTCCACCAACTCGCTCGCGGGCATGCTCGAGGAAATCGCGGCGCCCCCTTACAACGGCCAGGCCGACCTGCCGCATCTCGCCGACTCGCTGCAGCTCGAGGTCGACGATCTCTTCCCGCTCGGCGAAACGTTGCAGCTGCTGCATCTGGCCGAATTCGCCGACGCCGACATCAAGCTCACCGCCGTCGGCAAGCGCTTCGTCGACATGGACGTCGATCAGCGCAAGAAGCTGTTCGGCGAACAGCTGCTCGCCAATATTCCGCTCGCCGCGCACATCAAACGCGTGCTCGACGAGCGGCCGAGCCACCGCGCGCCCGCCACGCGTTTTCGCGAGGAGCTCGAGGACTACATGTCCGAGGATTACGCCGAACGCACCTTGCGCGCGATCATCAACCTCAGCCGCTATGGCGAACTCTTCGCCTACGACGAGAACGCGCAGACTTTCAGCTTCGAGAACCCGCAATAGCGGACGCGAGGCGCGCGCCCCTTCGTCTTATTATTGACTTGTCGCGTCGCCCGCGATCCGATAGCGTTTTGCACTGCACAATCGCGCGTTCGGCGCCGCGCGCCTAGGGGGAGAAGGTTGATGTCCGCAACGTCCGCAAACCTCAAATATGGCGACAAGAGCGTCGACCTTCCGGTCAAGGAGGGGAGCATCGGCCCCGCGGTGGTCGACATCGGCAAGCTCTATGGCCAGACCGGCATGTTCACCTTCGATCCGGGCTTCACCTCGACCGCGAGCACCGAGTCGAAAATCACCTATATCGACGGCGACGAGGGCGTGCTGCTCTATCGCGGCTACCCGATCGAGCAGCTCGCCGAGCACGGCGACTTTCTCGAGACCTGTTATCTCCTGCTCTACGGCGAATTGCCGACGCCCTCGCAAAAGTCCGGCTTCGACTATCTCGTCACGCGCCACACCATGGTGCATGAACAAATGGCGCGATTTTTCCAGGGCTTCCGCCGCGACGCCCATCCGATGTCGGTCATGGTGGCCTGCGTCGGCGCGCTCGCGGCATTTTATCACGATTCGACCGACATCACCGACGAACGTCAGCGGATGGTCGCCTCGATTCGGATGATCGCCAAAGTGCCGACCCTCGCCGCGATGGCGTTCAAATATTCGATCGGGCAGCCCTTCGTTTACCCGAAGAACGAGCTCGACTACGCCTCGAATTTCCTGCGCATGTGCTTCGCGGTTCCCTGCGAGGACTACAAGGTGAATCCGGTTCTGGCGCGCGCGCTCGACCGCATCTTCATCCTGCACGCCGACCACGAACAGAACGCCTCGACCTCGACGGTGCGTCTGGCCGGCTCGTCGGGCGCCAATCCCTTCGCCTGCATCGCGGCCGGCATCGCCTGCCTGTGGGGCCCGGCGCACGGCGGCGCCAATGAGGCGGCGCTCAAGATGCTCGGCGAGATCGGCTCGGTCGCCAATATTCCCAAATATATCGCCAAGGCCAAGGACAAGGATGATCCGTTCCGCCTCATGGGCTTCGGCCATCGCGTCTACAAGAATTACGACCCGCGCGCCAAGATCATGCAGAAGACCGCGCACGACGTGCTCAGCGAGATCGGCGCCAAGGACGATCCCTTGCTCGACGTCGCGATGGAGCTCGAGCGCATCGCGTTGCACGACGATTATTTCATCGAGAAGAAGCTCTATCCGAACATCGACTTCTACTCGGGCATCACGCTCAAGGCGATGGGCTTCCCGACCGACATGTTTACGGTGCTGTTCGCGGTGGCGCGCACGGTCGGCTGGATCGCCCAGTGGAAGGAAATGATCGAAGATCCGCATCAGAAGATCGGCCGCCCGCGCCAGCTCTACACCGGCGCCCCGCGCCGCGAATATCGGCCGATGGGCAACCGCTGAAGCGGATTTTGTCGGCGCTAAGGGGCTAGGGCCTTCGCGCCCCGCGCGCGGCGATCGTCGCCAGCACTTCGCGAGCCGCGCGCTCGCTTGGGGCGCCGGCGTCGGCCGGAAGCATCAGCGCGTCAAGACGAGCGAGCGCGGCGAGCTGCGCCTGTCGGGCGGGCCCTTCGCGCATGATTGCCGCGAGCGCCGCGGCGAGATGGGCGGGCGTGCAGTCCCGTTGCAGGATTTCCGGAATCGCGCGCTCGCCAAGGATGAGGTTCGGCGGCAGGATCGAGAACGGCAGCTTGACGAAATACTTGAGCGGCTCCTCGAAGCGCGAAACCTTGTAGGCGCCGACCATCGGCACGCCGGCGAGCGCGAGTTCCAAGGTCACCGTCCCCGAAGCGGCGAGCGCGGCGTGCGCGACGCGAAACGCCGCGAGCTTGGCGCCCTCGCCGACTTCGATGCGCGGCTTGACCGCCCACCCTTCGGCGCGCGCCCGCACTTCGCTCTCCACATGCGGCAAGGTCGGCAAGACGATTTCGAACGGGCCGTGATCGCGCGCGAGAAGCGCCAGCGCGGCGCCGAAATCATCCATCAGCCGCGCGATCACGAAACGACGCGAACCTGGCAGCACGACGACGAGCGGCGGCTCGGCCGCGCGGCGGCGCGCCTCCTGCGCGTTCGGGCGCAGCTCGCTCAGCCGCTCGATCAGGGGATGGCCGACGTAGACGCATCGCGGGCCGCCTAGCCTCGCATGCGCGGCCGGCTCGAACGGCAGCAACGCGAGCACGCAGTCGACATAGGCGCGCATCGTCTTGGCGCGCCCCGGCCGCCATGCCCATACCGAAGGGCTGACGTAGTCGATGACCGGCAAGTCGGGCAGCGCGCGCCGCACGCGCCGCGCCACGCGGTGGGTGAAGTCGGGGCTGTCGATGATGACGAGCGCGTCGGGACGCTCGGCGACGATCGAGTCGGCGGTATGGCGAATCCGCGCCAGCAAGGTCGGCAATTTCGCGACGACCGGCAAGATGCCCATCACCGCGATGTCGCTGAGCGGGAACAGGCTGTTCAGCCCTTCGGCCTCCATCGCCTCGCCCCCGACGCCGGAGAATTCGATTCCCCCGCCCGTCGCCGCGCGCAACGCCCGCATCAGCTTGAAGCCGAGCTGATCGCCCGAATGCTCGCCCGCGACCAGCGCGACGCGCGGCCCTCGCCTCGGCGCGCTCATGGCGCAAAGCCGACGACGAACAGGCCGGCTTCGTCGGCCGCGCGCGAGACCGCCTGGCGATCGGCGACGAGGACCTGGCCGGCGGCGAGCGCGACGCCTTGCAGTCGCGCGCGCTTGGCCGCTTCGATCGTTTTCACGCCTACCGCCGGCATGTCGAGGCGCAAGTCCTGATCGCGCTTGGGCGCCTTGACGAAGACGCCCGCCGGCCCGTGGAAGCGCAAGCGCCGCGAGGCCCTCAGATCGGCGACGCGCGCCAGCATCGCGTCGGTGCCCTCGGCCGCTTCGACGGCGACGACGCGCGCGTTGGCGACGACGACGCCCTGCCCCACGTCGAAAGGCGACAAGGCGGCGAGCAGGGCCGCGCCGACGCGGGCGTCGGCTTCAGCCTCGGGAGAGGCGGCGCGCGCGCCGATCGGTCCGGCGGGCGCCAGCAATTGCGGCGCGATTTCGTGCACGCCGACGACGCGAAGGCCTTCGCGCTCGAAGATCCCGGCAATGCCGACGAGCAGGCGGTTGTCGCCGCCACGAAACAATTGCGCGAGTTCCGGCGCGCGTTTCAACGCGCCCCAGTCGAAACGCAAATCGGCAAATTCCGGACGGGTCATCGCGCCGACGAAGGCGACGTCGGCGATCGCGCGCTCTTTGAGCGCGCCGAACGTCTTGCCGACCTGGCCCAGGTGCACCCAAACGTGCGGGAACGCCTCGATCGCCGGATCGCACGAACCGACGACGCCGACGATGAAGGGCGCGCGGCCGTTGGCCTGCGCGGCGCGCGCGACTTCTAAGGGAAAGCCGCCGCCGCCGCAGAGAATGGCGAGCGGGCGCGTCTCGCCCCGCTCGCTCAAGCCTCGTCTTCCCGGCCCACGCGCGGCACGCAGATCGCGCGCTCGCCGCCCTCGCGCAGGAACGCGACGATCTGCTGCACGGCCTCCTGATCGGGATAGGCCGCCGCGACGTCCTCAGCGCGCTCCTTGAGCGTGCCCTTCAGCGCGAACAATTGTTTGTAGGCGCGGCGCAGATCGTGGATCGCCTCGTGGGAAAAGCCGCGGCGCTTGAGCCCGACGAAATTGAGCCCGGCGAGCGCGGCGCGATTGCCCAGCGCGATGCCGAAGGGAATGATGTCGTTTTCGACGCCCGCGAGACCGCCGACAAAGGCGTGCGCGCCGATGCGCACGAACTGATGCGCGGCCGATCCGCCGCTGAGAATCGCGAAATCTCCGATCTGGCAGTGCCCGGCGAGCATGACGTTGTTGGAGAGGATGACATTGTCGCCGACGCGGCAATCGTGCGCGACATGCGCGTTGGCGAGAAAGACGCTGCGCGCCCCGACGATCGTGCGCGAGCCGCCGCCCGCGGTGCCCGGATTCATCGTCACGCCTTCGCGGATCAGGCAGTCCTCGCCGATCGTCAGGCTCACCCGCTCGCCGCGATATTTGAGGTCCTGCGGTTCATGGCCGATCGAGGCGAACGGGAAAACGCGCGTGCGCGCGCCGATGGCGGTCAGGCCCGCGACGCTGACATGCGAAATCAGCCGCACGCCGTCGCCGAGCGTCGCCTCGGGACCGACATGGCAAAACGGACCGACGTGGACGCCGGCGCCGAGGCGCGCGCCGGGCTCGATGCAAGCGCTGGGATGAACGAAAGCGTCTTGCGGCGACGCGCTGCTCGCGGCCATGCTCATTCGTCCACCAGCATCGCGGAAATATTGGCTTCGCAGACCAGCGTTCCCTCGACCCTGGCCTCGCCGCGGAACCACCACATGTTTCGGCGCTTGGCGATGCGCGTCATATGATATTTGATCTGGTCGCCCGGCGCGACCGGCCTGCGGAACTTCGCCTTGTCGACCGTCATGAGATAGACGACGCTCGGTTTGCCGCCCGCGGGCCGGCTCGCCACGCACAGAGCGCCCGCCGTCTGCGCCATGCCTTCGATCAGCAGCACGCCCGGCATGACCGGCCGGCCGGGGAAATGACCCTGGAAATGCGGCTCGTTGAACGTCACGTTCTTGATCCCGACGCCGTATTCGTCGCCGCGGGCCTCGACGATGCGATCGACGAGCAAGAAGGGATAGCGATGCGGCAGGTGGGCGAGCAGTCGCTGGATATCGTAATATTCAATGGTCCGCCCCGTCGCGTCGTTCATTGCGCGCCCTCCTTTCGCTTCTCCCAGGGCGCATGCCCGGTCCCCGGCCCGCCGTCAAGCCTCGCGCGGCGTTTTCGCGTCGAGAGCGCGTCCGGGACTCCTGGGAAGCGGCTTGCCGACAAACACACGCTCCGCCGAAAGCCTTCGAGCGGATGGCCGATTTCCCGTTCGCGCAACCCGCCCTAACTCGCGCTAGGTTCGCGAGAGTCCGAGCCGCCCGCCAGCTTCCTGATCGCCGCCACTTCGCGGAAGAACTCGCGCAGCGGCTTGGCCGGCGCGCCGCTCCACCGCTCGCCGGCGGGAACGTCGCCCATGACGCCGGCTTGGGCGGCGATCTGCGCGCCGGCGCCGATCGTGAGATGGCCCGTCAGCCCCGCCTGACCGCCCAGCGCGGCGAAGTCGCCGATCACGGTCGAGCCGGAAACGCCCGACTGCGAGACGAGAATGCAGTGGCGACCGACGACGACATTGTGGCCGATCTGCACGAGATTATCGATCTTGGTCCCCTCGCCGATGACCGTGTCGCGATTGGCGCCGCGGTCGATCGTCGCGCCGGCGCCGATCTCGACGTCGTCCTGGATGATCACGCGGCCGATTTGCGGCACCTTGAGATGCCCGCGCGGCCCCATCGCGAAGCCGAAGCCGTCCTGACCGATGTGCGCGCCGGGATGGATGATCACGCGATCGCCGATGAGGGCGCAAGCGATCGTCGCGAGCGCGCCGACGACGCAGTCGCGCCCGATGCGCACCTGCGGGCCGATCACGGCGTTCGCGCCGATCACCGCCCCGGCGCCGATCTCCGCCCCGGGACCGATCACCGCGCCGGGATCGACGATCACCCCGGCCTCGAGCCGCGCCGCGGAATGAACGAAGGCGGCGGGCGAAACGCCGGTTTCGCCGAACGTCGAGCGCGGCCTGACCGCCTCCGGATAGAGCCGCGCCATCACTTCGGCCAATGCGCGATAGGGCTGGGGCGTCGTCAGCGCGGCGCAGCCGGCCGGCGCCTGCGCGGCGTATCGCGGCGCGACCAGGACCGCCGCGGCGCGAGTCGCCTTGAAATCGTCGAGGTAGCGGGGATTGTCGAGAAAGGCGAGATCGTCGGGCCCGGCCTCGTCGAGCGCGGCGACGTCGCGGACGATCCTCCCGGCGTCCGCGCTCTCGCTCAGCGCGGCCCCGGTCCATTGCGCGACCTGACCGATCGTCGGCGCGACCGCCAGCGGGAAGAAGCTGATTTTCGCCAAGGCCGGATATCTTTTCAGCTGGAGGTCTTTAGATTGAAGGGCGTCTGCCCCTTCCCCTTGCGGGGGAGGGGTGGACGCGTTTCAAATCCATTGAAGCGGACCGCTAGAAGCTCGCGCCACCGGTGAAGTTGAAGGCCTGAAGCTGGTCGTACTTGCCCTTGGTGACGGCGTAGGCGTAGTCGATGCGGATCGGCCCGAGTGGCGACGCCCAGATCAAGCTCGCGCCCACCGAGGAGCGGATGGTGCGCTCGTCGTCGACCTGCAAGCAGCTCTGCTGAGTATAGAGGCCGCCCTGACTCGCAATCTGCGCCGCCGTCAGGCAGGACTTATAGCCGAGCACGTTCGAGAAGTCGGTCTGCCCCTGGTATCCGAACAGCGTGCCCGCGTCGGCGAAGATCGCGCCCTTCAGACCCAGTTCCCTGGGCAGGCCGAACAGCGGGAACTGGATTTCCGCGGTGCCGCCGAGATAAGTCGTGCCGCCGAGGCCGTTCGCCGCGATGTTGTATGGGTCGGAAATGTCGCGCGGGCCGAGGCCGCCCGGCGCGAAGCCGCGCACCAGCGTCGGTCCGAGGTTGAAGTCGTCCATGAGCGGCAGCGGCTGACTGCCGAAGCCGTTGATCTGCCCGCCCTGCAACCTGAGCAAGCCGACGAGATCGTCGGTGACCGGATAGAAATATTTGCCGTCGAAGGTCTCGCGCACGAACCTCGACTCGCCGCCGAGGCCGGCGACGTCCTGATGGAAGTTCAGAAAGGCGCCGCTGGTCGGGTTCTTGCGGTCGTCGATATTGTCCCACATCAAGGAATAGCCGACCAGCGAGGTCACCACCGGCCCCAACGCCGCCGCCTGCTTGATCGCCACCGACGCCTGGCCGTTGGTCAAGCAGTTGGTGGTCAACGTGGGCACCGTCGGCCCCGTTCCGGGGAGGTTATAGGTTCCCGTGGGGACGGCGGGGGGGGCGAAATATCCCCCCGTCCCTACCGACCCGTCGCAGTCGTCATACGGCTGCGACGGCGTGTTGGGGATTCTGATCTCCGACTCGTAGATCGAGTAATTCGGCTGGAAGGTGATCTCGTCGGTGACGGGGATGCCGAGGCGAAGGTTCACGCCGGTGGTCCAGGTCTCATAGAGCGCCCATTGGTTCTGATCCTGCTCCTTGTGGTACAGGTCGAACCCGGCCGCGAGCCGCTGGTCGAGGAAATAGGGCTCGGTGAAGGAGAGGCCCCAGCCGCGGCTGTACTGGCCTTCCGAGGCGCTGACCTTCACGTATTGGCCGCGGCCGAGGAAATTGGTCTCGGTGAACGCGACCTCGGCGAGGAATCCCGCAGTGGTCGAATAGCCGCCGCTGAGGCTCACCGAACCCGTCGGCTGATCCTCGACCTCGACTGTCACGATCACCCGGTCGGGCGACGAACCGGGCCGCGTCGAAATATGCACTTTTTTGAAGTAGCCGAGCCGGTTCAGGCGGCGTTCGCCGCGTTCCACCAGGGCGTGGTTGTAGGGGTCGCCTTCGCCGATGTCGAATTCGCGGCGAATCACGTAATCGCGCGTGCGCGTATTGCCGCTGATGTCGATGCGTTCGATATAGACCTTCGGGCCCTCGTCGACGGTGAAGGCGAGCGCGATCTGGTGCGTCGCTTCGTCGCGTTCGCCGTGCGGGCGCACGTCCGCGAAGGCGTAGCCCAGCCGCGCCATTTCGCGCGTGATCGAATCGACCGTCTTCTCGACGGCGCTGGCGTTATAGACGTCGCCGGCGCGCAGCGTGACGAACTGTTCGAGCGTCTGGTTGTCGATCTTGGCGATGCGCGAGGTCACGGTGGCGCCGGACACGTGGTATTGCGGGCCTTCGTCCATCGTGATCGTGATGATGTAGCCCGCCGGGTCGCTCTGATAGGCGACGTCGGTGTTGGTGATGCGGAAATCCGCGTAGCCGTTCTTCATGTAATACTTGCGGATCGCCTCCTGGTCGGTGGCGAGGCGATCGGGATCGTAAATGTCGCTGTTCTTGAACCACGAGAGGAAATTCATCTCGGTCGTCTGCATCAGCCCGTGCAGGCGGTAGGCGGAAACGACGTTGTTGCCGATGAATTTGATTTCGCGCACGCCGGTCTTGTCGCCTTCGTCGACCTTGAAGACGAGATCGACGCGCCCGTTGGGCAGTTGCACCAGACGATAGGCGACCTGCGTGGCGCTGCGGCCGACCTTCTTGTAGGCGTCCCTGATGCGATCGACGTCGCCCTTGGCCTTCGCGTCGTCGAAGCCGGTGCGCGCCTTGGACTGGATCTCGACCGCGAGCTGCTCGCTCTTGAGCGTTTTGTTGCCCTCGAACGCCACCCGATTGATGATCTGCGAGCTCTCGACGATCGTGACGACCACCTGGCCGCCGACGATCTTCGCGCTCACCTTGGAGAACATGCCCGTCGCCGACAGGTCCGCCACGGCGCGATTGACGCTCGCCTGGTCCGTGCCAGTGAAATAAGAACGAATCGTGGCCGCGTCGGTATGGCTCGAGCCCTCGACGACGACGGTTTGAGCGGAAACCTGGGCCGCCGCCGGCGCGCAAATCCAAGCCGCGCTCCAGGCCAAAGCAACCGCGAAAAGGAGCGCGCTAAAATAACCACGAAACAAATGCATTTGGCTCGGTGTCCCCGTTTCGCAACCGAGCCAAACGGCCTCGGTCTTTGGCGCCCGCGCCGCGCGGCGCGTACGTGTCTTGGCCACTCCGCGCCTCGCATCGAAGCTGGCGCGTCCGCCCGCAGCCGGGCGAGCAATTGCTTAATTGGCTTTTACCCGTTTTGCGCGCCGGTGCAAACTCGAATTGCGTCCACCCTACACCAATTCGCCGAAGCGTGGCCGCCGCGCCACGATTCATGGTCGATTTAGGGTTAATTGCCAGCGCCGACGAGCCGCAAAATGTCATGCGAGGTGGTGAAAATCACCAGCAGGGCGACAAAAGCGATGCCCACGCGCAAGCCGATTTGCTGAACGCGTTCGCTCAGGGGACGGCCCCGCAGAGCCTCGAGCGCGAAATACAAGAGATGGCCGCCGTCGAGCAGGGGAATCGGCAGCAGATTCATCAAGCCGACCGAAACCGAAAACAGCGCGGCGAGGTTGAACAATTGCCAAGGGCTGATTTTCGCCATTTCGCCGGCGATCTGCGACACGGCGATCGGTCCGGAAAGGTTGTCGGCCGATTCGCGGCCGGCGACCAGCCCGCCGACATAGGCGCCCGTCGCCCTGACGATGAACCAGACCTGCTCCGCGCCCCAAACCGCGCAGGTCGGCGGCGCGCAATGCTCGAACTTCACGTCGGCCGCATCGCGCGACGAGACGAGCCCGAGGTGTCCCATCCGGCGCTTGCCGAGCGGGCCCTGATCGACCACCGCGATCTCCGGCGTCGCGGTCAGCCTCGCCTCGCCTCCCGCGCGCTCGACCACGAACGACATCGGCAGCCCCGTGCTCAGCATCGTGAACTGCTGCAAGTCCTGAAACGTCTCGACCGGCTCGCCGTTGATCGACTTGACGAGGTCGCCCGCCACGAATCCCGCCCGCTCGGCGGGCGATCCGACTTCGACGCCGCCGATCCGCGCGGTGTGCTCGAATCGGCCGAAAATCATGAAAAGCGCGGTGAAAATGACGAAGGCGAGGATGAAGTTGGCGATCGGCCCGGCCGCGACGATCGCCGCGCGATTGCGCAACGGCTGGCCGGCCAGGGTCTGCGCCCGCTCGCTCGGCGCCATCGCCTCCATGCCCGCAAGGTCCGGCGCGCTCGCCGCGTTCGCGTCGCCGTGAAATTTTACGTAGCCGCCAAGGGGAAATGCGGCGAGTCGCCAGCGCGTGCCCAATTTATCGACACGGGCATAGAGTTCGGGGCCGAAACCAAGAGAGAACGCGTCGATCTTCACGCCGCACCAGCGTCCGACGAGGTAATGGCCAAGCTCATGAAAGAAGACGATCACGCTCATGACGAAGATGAACGGCAGCACATACCAGCCCATCCATTCGATGGCCGCGCGCAATTCGTTCAATAACGCCATTAGATAATCTCCATGGCCCGCGCGAGCGCGCTGCGCGCTCGACCGTCTTGGTTACCAATTCGTTTACAATGACGTATAGGCGGCCTTAGGCCAAGAGGGCCAGCGCCCTATCTCGTGCGATATGGTGAATCGCCAGCGCCTGCGCAACCGTCGTGGGCGCGGGGGTCTCGCCGGCGGCGCGCATCGCCTCGAGAGTCCGCTCCACGATGCGGGAAAGCTCGCCGAAGCCGATGCGAGCGTCGAGAAAGGCGGCGACGGCGACCTCGTTGGCGGCGTTGAGCGCCGTCGGCGCGCCTCCGCCCTCGCGCAGCGCCTCGATCGCCAGTCCGAGAGCGGGAAACCGGGCGAGGTCCGCCTGCTCGAAGGTCAGCGCGCCCAGCGCGGCCAGATCCGGCGCCGCCACACCCGAGACGATTCGCTCGGGATAGGCCAGGCAATGAGCGATCGGCGTTCGCATGTCGGGCGAGGCCATGCCGGCGATCAACGATCCGTCGGCGAAGCCGATGAGGCCATGGACGATCGATTGGGGGTGAACGACCACCGCGAGCCGCTGCGCCGGCACGCCGAAAAGGTGATGCGCCTCAATGAGTTCGAGGCCCTTGTTCATCAGACTCGCCGAGTCGATGGTGACTTTGGGGCCCATCGCCCAGTTCGGATGGGCGAGCGCCTCGGCGCGCGTCGCCGCGGCGATGCGCGCGGCGCTCCATTCCCGAAACGGACCGCCCGAGGCGGTGATGGTCATTTTGACGATCGTCGCGGGATCGCGCCCGCCCATCGCCTGAAAGATCGCATTGTGTTCGGAATCCATCGGCAGCAGAAGCGCGCCGGCGCGTCGCGCCGCCGCCATCACCGCCTCGCCGGCGCAGACCAGGGTCTCCTTGTTGGCGAGCGCGACGGCGCGGCCCGCGCAAATCGCCGCGTAGGTCGGCGCCAGGCCGGCCGCCCCGACGATCGCGGAAACGACGAGATCGGCCTCGCGAAGCGCCGCTTCGACCACCGCCTCGGGGCCGGCGGCGATTTCGACGCCGCTTCCCGCGACCCCCGCCTTCAGCTCGGAATAGCCCGCGGGGTCGGCGAGCGCGGCGAAGGAAGCGCCGAACTCCAGCGCCGAACGCGCGAGCGCCGCCCCGTCGCGCCCGCCCGCCACGGCGACGACGGCGAAGCGCCCCGGAGAACCGGCCACGACCTGCGCGCAGGAGCGTCCGATCGACCCGGTCGCGCCGAGGATGACGAGACGCTTGGGCTCGACGGCGCCGATTCGCGTCGCGGCGATGCCGGCGCTGCGTTCGGGCCTGGGCGGGGCGAAGGACTGCGTCACGTTTTCACCATTGGAAGAGACCGCCCGCGATCCAATCGCCGCTGGCGCGCGCCCAGCCGACCAGCGCCGCGAATGTCGCCGCGGCGACAAAGCCGTCGAGGCGATCCATCATACCGCCGTGGCCGGGAATGAGATGGCTGGAATCCTTCACGTGGAACCGCCGTTTCACCGCGGATTCGAAGAGATCGCCCAACTCCTCGACGACCGACGCGGCGAGACCGAGAAGCAGGATGGGGACGAAACGCGCGCCGGAAGGCGCGGCGAGGAGGCCGACGACAGCGCCGCAGAGCGCGCCCGCCAGCGCGCCGACGACGGCGCCGGACCAGGTCTTGCCCGGCGAAACGCGCGGCCACAATTTGGGGCCGCCAATCAGCCGGCCGCCGAAATACGCCATGATGTCCGCCCCCCAGACGACCGCGAACAGCCAGAGGATCGCGGGCAGGCCGTAAGCGGGGCTCCCGCGCAGCAAGACGGGACTCGCCACGATCGCGCCGGCGTAAACGACGCCGGCGCCCGACCAGAAGCGCGCTCGCAGGTCCGGGCCCGCGACCAGCGCCGTGAGGACGGCCCCGACGGCGAGCACGGCGAGCGCCGCCCTCGCCGAGCCGTGCAAGACGAAAGGCGAGACCGCGACGAGCGTCAGCGCGCCCACGGCGAGCCGCGCCGGGAAGCGCTCGCCGCCGATCAGCTTCTGCCATTCCCACAAAACCAGCGCCGAAGCGAGGAGCCAGAACGCCAGAAACAAAAAGCCGCCCGCCCACCCCACGATCAGAGCGGCGGCCATCAGGGTCACGCCGGCGGCAGCGCGCATCGGCAGGTCGGCGCCGAAACGGCTGGGCGATTCGCCCGCGCCGGCCGGAGGACTTTGCGCGGGGTCAGACATCGCGCGCCCTCACGAAGCCGATTTGACCGGCGCCGGCGCGCTCGCGCCGCCGTAACGCCGCTCGCGCGCCGCGAATTGCGCCAGCGCGGACTCGAAGGCGGCGTGGTCGAAATCCGGCCAATGGATCGGCAGGAAGACCAACTCCGCGTAAGCCGCCTGCCAAAGCAGAAAATTCGACAGACGCTGCTCGCCCGAGGTGCGGATGATGAGGTCGGGATCGGGAATGCCCGCGGCGCCGAGCCGCATCGCGAAGAGATCGGCGTCGATCGCCGCCGGATCGAGCTTGCCCTCGGCCGCCTGACGCGCCAGGCTGCGCGCGGCCTCCACGATCTCCTGCCGCGCGCCGTAGTTGAAGGCGACGACGAGCGTGAGGCCGCGATTGCCCGCCGTCAGCGTCTCCGCTTCGTCGAGCAGCGCCGCGATGTCGGCGGAAAGCCCCGCGCGCAGGCCGATCACGCGCACCCGCACGTCATTGCGATGAAGATCGGCCAGATCGTTGCGGATGTAGCGCTTGAGAAGCCCCATCAGCATGGCGACCTCTTCGGCCGGCCGGCTCCAGTTCTCCGACGAGAAACTATAGATCGTCAAATAAGGGATGCCGAAATCGATGGCCGAGCGCACCGTGCGGCGCACCGCCTCGACGCCGCGCCGATGGCCCTCGAAACGCGGCAGGCCGCGCCCCTGCGCCCAGCGCCCGTTGCCGTCCATGATGATGGCGACGTGCTCGGGCTCGCGGCGATCGGCGGAAAAGCGGGGCGTTTCGATCGGGGACGACGACATTCGACAGCCTCGGCGGAGTCGCGGCGCGACTAGACTTGCATGATTTCCTTTTCTTTCGTCGCGAGCAAGCCGTCGATTTCTCCGATCGCCTGATCGGTCGCCTTCTGCACTTCGGCCTCGTGGCGCTTTTCGTCGTCCTCGGAGATCGCGTGCTCCTTGAGCAGTTTCTTGAGCACGTCGAGCCCGTCGCGGCGGACGTGACGCACGGCGACGCGCGCGTCCTCGCTGTATTTATGCGCGACCTTGACCATTTCCTTGCGGCGCTGCTCATTGAGCTCGGGAATGCGGATGCGCAGCGTCGTGCCCTCGATCGTCGGGCTAAGACCGAGATTGGAGTCGCGGATCGCCTTGTCGACCGCCTGGACCATCCCCTTGTCCCAAACCGAAACGGACAGAGCGCGCGGCTCGGGCACGCTGATCGTCGCCACCTGATTGAGCGGCATGCGCTGCCCATAGGCCTCGACGTGGACGGGTTCGAGCAGGCTGGCGCTCGCCCGGCCGGTGCGCAAGCCGCCCAGTTCGTGTTGCAGCGTCGCGTGTGCGCCCTGCATGCGGCGCTTGAGGTCGGCAAGATCGAAATTCGGCAAGGACGCCATCGTTGAACCCATATTTCTCGTTAGACGGACTTTTGCGTCAGCGGGGCCGCCGCGGCGGCCGATTCGGAGCGCGCCGGGGCGCAGGAACCCTCTGATAGCATAGGTTGCGGCGCGTGACAGCGGGCAGCGGCCGCGGCGATTTGCACGCCCTCAGGATCCGTGCGCCGCGCTCGCGCCGATCGCTCGGCTTTCGCGGCGCGCCGCCTGGGCCATCGCGGCGAGCGCGGCCTGGCCCTCGGGCTGGATGAGGCCGGCCGACATGATGAGCTTGGCCGCGTCGTCCGGCGTCATCGCCAGTTCGATGACGTCGGCGGTCGGCACGAAGAAGTAGAAGCCCGTCGTCGGATTGGGCGTGCACGGCAGGAACACCGACGTCATATCGCCGGTCGGCAGCACATCGGCGACGGCCTGGGCGGGAGCGGAGGAAATGAACACGATCGTCCATGAGCCCTTGGACGGAAACTCCACGAGTCCGACCTTGCGAAAATGGGTGCCGCCCTGGCTGAACAACGTTTCGAATATCTGCTTCGCGCTCTTGTAGATGCCACGCACCACCGGCGTGCGGTCGACCATCGCCTCGCCGATGCTGACCAGGGTGCGGCCGGCGATATTGGCGGCGAGGAATCCCAGCAGCGTGAGGCCGATGACCACGATGACGACGCCGAAGCCGGGGACGTGGAACGGCAGATAGGAATCGGGCCAAAGGCTCGCCGGGACCAGCGGCTTGACCCAATTGTCGACGGTGTCGACGAACCACCACGCGATATAGGCGGTGACCGCGACCGGGCCGAAAACCACCAGCCCGGTGAAGAACCAGGATCGCAGGCGCACGGCGAGCGAGCGGTGAAATTCGCCGCCGGGCTTGGGCTCTGACGTCATCGTCGCTCTCGCAGGAAGGGGCGCGGCGAACATGGCCGCTCGCGCCGGCGAATGCAAGGCGCGAGCGCGCCGCGAGCTTACTCGACCGTCACCGATTTGGCGAGATTGCGCGGCTGGTCGGCGTCTTTGCCCATGATGACGGCGGTGTGATAGGCGAGCATCTGCACCGGCGCGGCGTAGACGATCGGCGCGAAGGAAGCGCCCATGTCGGGCATGGCGAGGAAGCTTTCGAGCTCGAGCGCCGCCTCGTCGGCCGCGTGGCGTTCGCCGATCAGGATGATGCGCCCGCCGCGCGCGGCGACTTCCTGCATGTTGGAGACGGTCTTTTCGAACACCGCGTCCCTCGGCGCGAGGACGATCACCGGCATGTCCTCGTCGATCAGCGCGATCGGCCCGTGCTTCAATTCGCCGGCCGCATAGCCCTCGGCGTGGATATAGCTGAGCTCCTTGAGCTTGAGCGCGCCTTCGAGCGCTAGGGGATAGGCGGTTCCGCGGCCGAGATAAAGGACGTCGCGAGCGCGCGCGAGCTTGTGGGCGATCTGCTCCACGGCGGGCTCGAGCTTGAGCGCCTGAGCGAGCAGGCCGGGCGTGGCGACGAGTTCGCCCAAGAGCGCGGCTTCGTCCGCCTCGCCGAGCGCGCCGCGGGCGCGCGCGAGGCCGAGCGCCAGGCACGCCATCGTCGCCAGCTGGCAGGTGAAGGCCTTGGTCGAGGCGACGCCGATCTCCGGGCCGGCCAAGGTCGGCGCGGCGGCGTCGGCGAGCCGCGCGATGCTGGACGTCGGCACGTTGACGACGCCGATGGTCTTGGCGCCCTGCTCCCTGGCGTAGCGCATCGAAGCGAGCGTGTCGGCGGTTTCGCCGGATTGCGAAACGAAGATCGTCAGGCCGCCCTTTTCGACCGGCGCCTCGCGATAGCGATATTCCGAGGCGACGTCGATCTCGACCGGCAGGCGGGCGAAACGTTCGATCCAGTATTTGCCGACGAGGCCGGCCATATAAGCGGTGCCGCAGCCGACGATCGAAACCCGCGAAATCCGCTTGGGATCGACGGGCCAGGCGAACGGGCGCAGACGCTGCGCCCCCATGTCGACGTAATGGGCGAGCGTATGCCCGACGACTTCCGGCTGCTCGTGAATCTCCTTGGCCATGAAGTGGCGATAATTGCCCTTTTCCGCGAGCAACCCGCCCGCAGGACTGCGCACGATGCGGCGCTTGACGATTCGGTCCGAGGAATCGTGGAACTCGGCGCCCGCGCGCGTCACGGCGACCCAATCGCCCTCTTCGAGATAGACGACGCGGTCGGTGAACGGCGCGAGCGCCAGCGCGTCCGAGCCCAGGTACATCTCGCCCTCGCCGTAGCCGACCGCCAGCGGAGCGCCCTGGCGCGCGCCGATCAGCAAATCGTCCTCGCCGTCGAAGAGATAGACCAGCGCGAAGGCGCCGCGCAGACGCTTCAGCGCCGCCGCGACCGCCTCCGCCGGGCGCTTGCCCGCCGCCATTTCGTCTTCGACGAGAAAGGCCGCGACTTCCGAATCGGTCTCGGTGGCCAAGCGATGGCCCTTGGCGATCAGCTCCTCGCGCAAGGCCTTGAAGTTCTCGATGATGCCGTTGTGGACGACGGCGACGCGGCCGCTGGCGTGCGGATGGGCGTTGAGCTCGGTGGGTTTGCCGTGCGTCGCCCAGCGCGTATGGCCGATGCCGATGGCGCCGGCGAGCGGCGAAGCCTCGAGGCGCGCCTCGAGATTCCTCAGCTTGCCCTCGGCGCGCAGCCGCGTCAGCCGGCCGTTTTCCAGCGTGGCGATTCCCGCCGAGTCGTAGCCGCGATATTCGAGCCGCTTCAAGGCGGCCAGGATGTCCCCCGCCACCGGCCCGCTACCCAGAATGCCCACGATGCCGCACATCGTCCCGTCCGTTTTTGGCGCCCCGAATCAAGGGCGTGCAGGGGTTATACCAATGGCCGGAAGCGTTGACCGCCGTCATGGCCGGGCTTGTCCCGGCCATCTACGCGGCGAAGCGGCTTGCCAGCGGCTGAAAAAGACTAGGACCGTACCGCTTTCTTCAACCACGCGGCGGCTTGCCCGCGTGGATGGCCGGGACAAGCCCGGCCATGACGAGTCAAAGCTTTTTGGCGGTTGGTGTTAGGCCATGGCGATGGCGCCGCTCAAGTCACGTTGGGTGACCGAATGTGAAGGGGCGAAGAGCGAACGCCGCGATCGCGCTTCGCGCCTGCCCCTACCCCTTCTTCTTCCTCGCCCGAAACGCCTTCGCCCAGCCCGGCACGTTGGTCTGCCGGCCGCGCGCGACGGCGAGGGCGTCCGCTTCGACGTCCTTCGTCACCACCGAGCCCGAGCCGACATAGGCGCCCTCGCCGATGGTCACCGGCGCGACCAGCGCCGAATTGGAGCCGATGAAGGCGCCGGCGCCGATGTCGGTCTTGAATTTGTCGAATCCGTCGTAATTGCAGGTGATGGTTCCCGCGCCGATGTTGGCGCCCGCGCCGACGCGCGCGTCGCCGATATAGCTCAAGTGATTGACCTTGGCGCCCGCCTCGATCGTCGAGGCCTTGATCTCGACGAAATTGCCGACTTTGGCCTTTTGCGCGATTTCGGCGCCGGGGCGCAGACGCGCGTAGGGGCCGATCGAGGCGAGCGAGGCGACGTGGGCGCCTTCGAGATGGGAGAAGGCGTGGATCACAGCGCCGTCGTCGATGGCCACGCCCTTGCCGATGACGACATGCGGCTCGATCGTGACGTCGCGGCCGATTTTCGTATCCATCGACAGGAACACCGTCTCCGGCGCGATCAGCGTCGCGCCCTCGATCATGGCGCGACGGCGCAGGCGCTTCTGCATCGCCGCCTCCGCGGCCGCGAGCTGGGCGCGATCGTTGACGCCCATCACTTCGTCCTCCGGCGCCATCCGCGCCTGCGCGACCAGGCCGCGCCGCTGCGCGATCTCGACGAGATCGGTGAGGTAGAACTCGCTTTGCGCGTTGTCGCAGCCGACGGCGTCGAGCATGGCGAGCGCCTCGGCGCCGGCGAAGGCCATCGGCCCGGCGTTGCAGCGGCGGGCCGCGCGTTCTCCAGGGCTCGCGTCCTTGTGCTCGCGAATGGCGGTGAGGCGCCCCTCGCTTTCGATCAGCCGGCCGTAGCCGGTCGGGTCGGCCGCCTCGAAGCCGAGAACGACGAGCCCGGCGCCGTCGGCGAGGCCTTGGCGCAAGGCGCCCAGCGTTTGCGCCGAGATCAGCGGAATATCGCCATAGGTGACGAGGATGTCGTCGTAGCCGCGCGCGATCGCGGCGCGCGCGGCGAGCGTGGCATGGGCGGTGCCCTTGCGTTCGCTCTGCACGAAGATTTCGGCGTTCCGAGCGCATTTCAGCGCCTCGGCGGCGACGTCGCCGCGATTGGGGCCGACGACGACCGCGATGGCGTCCGCGCCGGCGCCGACGAGCGCGTCGAGCGCATGGGCGATCATGGCGCGCCCGGCGATCTCGTGCAGCGCCTTGGGCCGCGCCGAGCGCATGCGCACGCCCTCGCCCGCCGCCAGCGCGATGCCCAGGCAGCTGCGGCGCGGCGGCTTGCCCGTCGGATTTGGCGCCTTCATCGGCCTTCCTCTTCAGCGTTTGCTCGCCTCGTTCGCCAAGCGCTTATCAGGCTTTCGTAAATCAGTCGAAAATCGGCTCGCGCGGCGCCGGAATAGGTTATAGAAATGTCGCCGCGCGACGCCCATTCTACGCCAAGCACGCGTATGAGTACCGTTAAGCGATTGATATTGGTTGCGGTTTAAGGAAGCAAAGCGCCCCCTCGCCGGCGGATTCGGCAGGCGCGCGGAACGATGTGCGAAGCGCGAACGAAGAGCGTCATGGCCAGTAGCCCGAGACGGGATTTCCTCAAATTCGCCTTCGCCGGCGCGCTCGCCGCCGCGGGCGCCGCGCTCGAAAGCGCGCGCGCGAGCGCCGAACCCCTGGAGCCGCCGAGCCCGTTCGCGCCGGACAATGTGCTGGAAATGGCGCGCCAACTCGCCAAGTCGCCGTTCAAGGCGCCCAAATCGACGCTGCCCGACGTCTTCTCCAGTCTCAATTTCGAGCAATATTCCGCGATTCGGCGCAGCCCCGGTTCGGCGGTGTGGACCGACGAAAAATTCGGCTTCGCGCTCGAGCCGTTGCACCGCGGCTTCATTTTCGCGACGCCGGTGCAGCTGCACATCGTCGAAAACGGTCAGGCGCGGCGACTGATCTACGACCGCGCCGCTTACGACTTCGGCAAACTGCAACCGCCGGCCGACCTGCCCGATCTCGGCTTTTCCGGCGTGCGCGTGCTCAAGGCGGCCCCTGGCCAGGGCTGGCAGGATCTGGCGATCTTCCAGGGCGCGACATTTTTTCGCAGCCTCGCGCGCGGCCAGACCTATGGCGTCAACGCGCGCGGCCTGTCGATCCGCACCGGCGACGCGCAGGGCGAGGAATTTCCGCTATTCCGCGCGCTGTGGATCGAAAAGCCAAGTCCGGCGTCCGACGCGCTCACAATTCACGCGCTGCTCGATTCGGCGAGCCTGACCGGGGCGTTTCACTTCACCCTGCGCCCCGGCGACGCCACGATCATCGACACCGAGCTCACGCTGGTGGCGCGCGTCGCGGTCGATCATCTCGGGCTCGGCGCGATGACGGCGACTTATGTCTTCGGCGCGCTCGATCATCGCCACGGCGAGGATGTGCGTCCCAGCGTTTACGACATCGGCGGATTGCAGATCCTCACCGGCGCCGGCGAATGGTTGTGGCGTCCGATCGCCAGTCGCGACACTTTGCAGATTTCCGCGTTCGGCGACATGAATCCGCGCGGCTTCGGCTTTCTCCAGCGCGCGCGCGTCTTCGACGCCTTCTACGACGACGACGCCCATTGGGAACTGCGCCCCTCGCTATGGATCGAGCCAATCGGCGACTGGGGCGAGGGCGAAGTGATTCTGCTCGAAATTCCCTCCGATTCCGAAAACAACGACAACATCATCGCGCAATGGCGGCCCAAGGCGGACCTCGCCGAGGGCGCGACGGTCTCGTTCGCTTATCGCCAGTTCTGGTGCTGGACGCCGCCCGCGCGCCCCAGCCTGGCGACCACCGTGAGTTCGCGCGCGGGCAAGATCGGCAAGCGGCGGCGCTTCATCGTCGAATTCGTCTCCGATCTCTTCGCCGATCCGCAGAAGGCGGCCGAAGTGAGCGCTTCGATCGAGGCCGGGCCGGGGCAGATCGTCGCGACCCGCCTCTATGCCTACAAGGAGCGACGTTCCGTCCGCGTCGTCTTCGATCTCGATCCCGGATTGGAATCCTATTCGGAATTGCGCCTCGTCCTCAAGGCGGCCGGTCAACCCGTCAGCGAGACATGGCTCTATCGATGGACAGCCTGACGACCCCCGCCCTCGCGGCGCCGGCGACGCCGCGCGAGGCGCCGTTGGCGATGCCCGTTCAATCGCTGCGGCGATTCAGCCGCGCCGAGCGGCGCGCGTGGGCGGCGCCGCGACTCGCCCGCACACCCTGGCTGGCGCGGCTGTTGGTCTTCGGCGGCGCGTCGGCGCTGACGTTCTACGGCGCGCGCGAAATGTACGGGGTCGTCGAAGTCGGCGAGGTGACGCCGCTCGAATGGGCGCTCGTGGTGCTCTTCGTCGTCAATTTCTCCTGGATCGCCCTCGCCTTCACCTCGAGCGTGTTCGGCTTCGGCTGGCTCATCGCAAAGGCGCCGCGCCTGGGGCCCCCGCCCCGGCGCCTGGAGGCGAAGACGGCGATCGTCATGCCGATTTACAACGAGGCGCCCTCGCGGGTCTTCTCGGCGGTGCAGGCGATCTACGAAGACGTCGCGGCGACCGGCCTGGGCGACGCCTTCGACTATTTCTTCCTCTCCGACACCACCGACGCCAACATCTGGATCGCCGAGGAGCGCGCGCTGCTGGCGATGCGCGAGCGCTTGCCCGGCGCGCGAATCTATTACCGCCGCCGTCGCAAGAACGTCAGCCGCAAGGCCGGCAATATCGCCGATTTCGTCATGCGCTGGGGCGCCGCCTATCCGCAGATGGTCGTGCTCGACGCCGACAGCCTGATGACCGCCGACACGATCGTGCGCCTGGCCGCGACGATGGAGGCCGATCCCGACGCGGGAATCATTCAGAGCCTGCCGCTGATCGTCAACCGCAACACGCTGTTCGCCAGGGTGCAGCAATTCGCGGCGCGCATCGCCGGCCCGATCATCGCGGCCGGCCTGGCCGCCTGGAGCGGGCGCGACGGCAATTACTGGGGCCACAACGCGATCATCCGCACGCGCGCCTTCGCGGACCATTGCGGCCTGCCGGATATGGCGGGACGCCCGCCCCTGGGCGGCCATATCCTCAGCCACGATTTCGTCGAAGCGGCGCTGATGCGCCGGGCCGGCTACGCCGTCTACATGCTGCCCACCCTGGGCGGCTCCTTCGAGGAGAGCCCGCCGTCCCTGATCGATCTGGCCGCGCGCGACCGGCGCTGGTGCCAGGGCAATCTGCAGCACATCCGCGTGCTGCCGAGCAAAGGCTTCGTCCTCGCCTCCCGCCAGCATTTCCTGACGGGGATCATGGGCTATCTCGCCTCGCCCCTGTGGATGGCGCAATTGCTCATCGGCATCGTGCTGGTGCTGCAATCCAAATACATCCGGCCGGAATATTTCACCGCCGATTTCTCGCTTTTCCCGGCCTGGCCGCGTTTCGACTACGAGCGCGCGTTGCGCCTCTTCGAATTGACGATCGCGGTGCTGCTCGCGCCCAAGATTCTCGGATTGATCGCCGCCCTGATCGACGCGCCGACCCGACGCGGCTGCGGGGGGGCGATCCGCCTCGTCCTGTCGACGCTGATCGAGATCGTCATTTCCGCCGCGCTGGCGTCGATCATGATGGTGATCCAGTCGGGCTCGGTGTTGCAGATTCTTTCCGGGCGCGACACCGGGTGGAACCCGCAACGCCGCGACGACGGCTCGATTCCGTTCTCCAGCATCGTGCGCCGCCATCGCGCGCACACTGCGCTCGGGCTCGTCACTCTGTTCGCCGCCGGCCTGATTTCGCCCTCGCTCGTCATCTGGATGTCGCCGACGATCGCCGGCCTGATCCTGTCGATCCCGCTCTCCTGGGCGAGCGGCCAGCTGTGGATCGGCGTCGGGCTGCGCCGCCTCGGCCTGCTGACGACGCCCGAGGAGAGTGAGACGCCGCCGATCATCGCGAGGGCCAACGCGCTCGCCGACGAACTCGCCCTCACCGGCCACGACAGCGACGACGGCCTGCGCGCCATCGCCGGCGACGCCGCCTTTCGCCAGAGCCACGAAATGTTCCTGCCCGACGCCGGCCGTCATCGGCGCGGCGAGATCGACGTCGACGAAGCGGTCGCGACCGCCAAGCTCAACGACGCGCGCTCTGTCGAGGAAGCGTGCGGCTGGTTGAAGCCCAGGGAACGCCTCGCGGTGCTCAACGACCGCGCCCTGATCGCCCTGCTCGCGCGCCTGCCCGCGCGCTCCGAACCGCTCGCCGAGGCGGACGCCGGCGCGGCGATGGCGCTTCCGAGCCCGGACGATCAGGGCCTCTGATCGCGCCGCCAGGGACGATCGAACAGCGGAAACGCCAGCAGCCCCGCGACGAAGCCGCCGACATGGGCGATCCAGGCGATCGGCGCCTCCGACGCGCCGAGCGCCTGCGCGCCCGCGCCGAACACGAAATTGGTGACCATCCAGATCACGATGAATAGGACGGCGCGGCGTTCGCTGAACAATTCGCGCAAACTCGGCACCGGCCTCGCGTCGCCGGCCTCGATCACCAACCGGGAGAAGTCCTGCGGGCCGCCGAGCGGCGCGCCAGGCTGGAAAATGAACCGCGCCGCCGCGGCCATCAGCCCGGAATCGGCCGCCGAGGCGCCGATCAGCGGGGAAAAATCCATCGGGTCGGCGACCCAGTGCGCGAGCGCGCCCGCTGCCGCGGTCATCGCGAAAAACGCGAGAAACCGGCCCGCGCCGAAGCGACGCGCGATCGGCGGCCCGAAGGCGATCAGCCAGATCGAATTGACGACGACATGGGTCCACGAGCCATGCAGCAGGGCGTAGGTGAAGAGGGTCCAGATTTTCGCTCCGCCCTCGAGCGCCTTGTAGTGGCGAAGCATCGCGGCCTGTTCGAGCGCGCTCGGGTCGGTATTGACGCGCGACAGCAGCGCGCCGAGGCGATCGGGCCAGATCGCAAGCGTCAGCCGCCCCGGCAGGAAGGCCAGCTCGCGCACCACGGCGTCCTGCGTCGCCGCGCCCATCTGGGTCAGCACGGCGTGAATCCCGAGCAGCGCCGCGACGAGCGCGACGACGACGAACGGCACGAAGAATATCGGCTCGCGCTCTCTCTTGCCGTCGGAAATGGGGGAATCGGTCATCGACGGCAAGCTCGCGCGTTGGGCGCCGCTTGGTTAGCATTATCGCGCTGGTCTGGCGATGCGAAACGCTTAAGGCCGGCGCGAGGGCCGCAAACGGAAAGGGAGAGCCTGGAGCGAGGCTCTCCCTAATCCTTTCGACCGTCCGAGCCGGAGTCGTCAGGCGGGAGCGCGCCGTCGGACTTTCCGCTCGACCCCGCCGCATGCAACGCGGAGCGACCCGCGGCGCGACCGGAGTTCCCTTTTTCTTTCCACGCTCGGCGCCGGAGCCGACGCGGCGAGTTCGTTTCGTCGTCAACGCACGCACTATGCGCGGCAAGCGGTCTCAGCGCAACGCGATCCTTAGCTTAATGTTAACGCCGAGCCGGGCGTTGCCTCGAAGCCCGCTGGCACGCGGCCTGCACGCTTACACGACATTCGCCCAAGAACGGCCCGCGGCGTGCCGTTTTCGCACAGGGGCCGGGCGGAGCCGAAGGGAAGTCCGCAGTGAAACTGGCCGCCACTCAAGAGCTCTATTCCTATTGGAACGAATTGCGCGGCGCGCGCAGCGCGCCGGAGCGCAACGATATCGATCCAGGCGCCATTCGCGGCATTCTCGCCGACACGTTCATCCTCGAGTTCGACGCGCGACGCGCATTTCCCATGCGCATCGTCGGCACGCGGACGAACGCGCTCTTCCTCAGGGAATTGCGCGGCGCGCCGTTTCTCCAGCTCTGGCGCGAAGAGGACCGGGAAGAGACGCGCGACATCCTCGCCGGCGTCGCCGACGAGGCCCAACCGTTCCTGATCGGCGCGACCGGAAGGCCGCAGGGCTTCGCGGCCGTCGACATCGAAATTTTGCTGCTGCCGCTTCGCCATCACGGCGACACCCATTCGCGTATCCTGGGTTGCTGCGCGCCCAACGCCGCGCCGCACTGGCTCGGCCTGTTCGCCCTCGAATCGCTGGCGCTGCTGACGCTGCGCGCGCTCGGAGCGGGCGAGCGCGCTTCCTGCGAGCGACCTCGGGGGCCCGCCGAACCGCACGATTTCGGACGCGCGCCGCGCATTCATCGCCGCGGACATCTTTTTCATTTTTCCGCCAACCGCTAAAGCCGTCCGAGCGCCCGCGATTCGTCCTCGGGTAATCCTCCGTTAACCGCGACGGCATTACAATTGTGCGGTTGCATCGTCACGCGACTAACGAACGTTTAGTGTGGGCCGTTCTTCATGGGCGATTTGGCGGAATGCAGGAGTACGCCGGCGTGAGAGCGGCCGCAGCATTCGCGATCGACGCGGGACGTCACGAACGACGGCGCCATCAACGCGTCAAGGTGCGCCTGACCGGCCAGTTCATGCGCCAAGACCGGCGGGAGTTTCCCTGCGCGACGATCGACATGTCGCCGGGCGGCATCGCCTTCGAGGCCGAAGCGAGCGGTGAGATCGGCGAGCGAATCATCGCCTATCTCAACCAAATCGGCCGGGTCGAGGGAACGGTGGCCCGTCATTTCTACGGCGGTTTCGCGATCCAAATGAAACTGCCGCCGCTCAAGCGCGAGAAGCTCGCGGATCAGCTGACTTGGCTGGCGAATCGGCAAGTCCTCGGCATGCCCGAGGATCGGCGCCACGAACGCATCGCGCCGCGCGAGCGGAACACCACCTTGACCCTGCCGGGCGGGCGCGAGCATCTCGCCCGAATCATCGACGTCTCGCGTTCGGGCGTGGCGCTCGCCGTCGACGTGACGCCGCCGATCGGCACGCCGGTCACCGTGGGATCGCGGCCGGCGCAAGTCGTCCGCCAGTTCAGCGGCGGCCTCGCGGTCGAATTCAACCGGTTGATTCCGGCCGAGATGTTCGACGACGACATCAGGCTTTGATCGCCGCGGCGTTCGGAAGTCCGAGTCCGGTTTGCTAGAATTGCACGATTTTCCTTTGGTCGGCGGCAGGAGAGCGTCGCTATCGTCATCCCCGGGAAGCGATCGGGGACGCCGATGTTTTGGCTGCGCGTCAGGATTTACGCGAGGGCGGCGACGCGCGCAGGCGTGATGTCGGCGCTTCGATCGACGCCTACGACGAGGCCTTTCGACGGCAGTTCTTGCGCGTCCGTCGGCCCGCCCACGGAGGCGCGCCTTTAAGGCCGACGCCAGCGCGAAGCTTGAAGCCGAACCCGTCCCCCGGTTCCGCTTCGCCTCAAGGCCGGCCTTGCTCCCAGGCCGGCCTCCTTTTTTCAGCCGATCGCGACGAGCCCGGCCGCGAAGCGCCGCCAATTGTCGACGTAATCGGCGGCCGATCGCCGCAAGCCCGCGACGGCGGCGTCGTCGAGCGCCCGCGCGACCCTCGCCGGCGAGCCGACGATCAGCGAATAGTCGGGAAATTCCTTGCGTTCGGTGACGAGCGCGCCGGCGCCGACGAGGCAGCCCCGGCCGATTTTCGCGCCGTTGTGAATGATCGCGCCCATGCCGACCAGCGCGCCGGCCCCGATCGCGCAGCCGTGCAGGATCGCGGCGTGGCCGATCGTGCAATCCTCGCCGATATCGAGGGGAAAGCCCGGGTCGGTATGCAGCGTCGCGCCGTCCTGGACGTTGCTGCGCGCGCCGATCGAAATCCTTTCGTTGTCGCCGCGCAGCGTCGCGCCGAACCACACGCCGCAATCCTCGCCGAGCACGACGTCGCCGATGACGCAGGCGTTGGGCGCGATCCAGAACCGGCCGGCGGCGGGCAGGACGGGTTTGCGTTCGTCAAGGGCGTAGATCGGCATGGCGGCGGGCTCCGGCGGCGAGAGACTCGGATATAGCGCAGCAGGCGCGCGCGGCCTATCCCGCGCGCGGCCTCACTTCGCCCGCGCCGCCGCGCTACAATCATTCGCAATCGCGCGGCGATTCGCGCGCAGTTTCCAGCCGGGCGAAGACGATGGAGGCCCCAAAGTGCGTTTTGGCTCCCCGACGCTGCTGATCGGGCTTGGCGCGCTCGCGCTGGCGGGCGTCGCCGCGATGACCTTCGCGCCGCGGTTTCGCGCGCACGAGCCGCCGCGCTCCGTCGCCGTCACCCTCGGCGCCGAGCGGCTCGCGCTGTCGAGCGCGTATCTCAAGCCGAACGCGCGTCAGGGCGGCGCCGTGGACGCGCTCGATCTGGCCGCCTTCTTTCCCGATTTCTCGCCGGCCGGCGACATCGGCGACGTGGACGCGCACACGGACCTTGCCGAGCGCTTCGCGCGCATCGTTTTCGTGACGGCCAAGCCGAGCGATTCGAGCCTCGATCCGGCCGAGCGGCCCGCCAAGCTCTACCAGCGCTTCCTCGACGAGAATTCCTGGAGCCACCCGGGCGGGCTCGTCGCGCGCGCGTTCGTCGAGGGCAGTCCGTTCGAAGGCGACGAACTCTATTACGTCGCGCCCGAGGGACGCGAGTTCGCCGCGCGCTGCCGGCGTCCCGATCCCGCGCGCAAGACGCCGAACACCTGCATCTACGACTTCCGCCTTGGCGATCTCGACGTCGAGATGCGCTTTTCCGCGGCGCTGCTCGCCGAGTGGGCGACTCTCAAGGCGGGCGTGCGCGGCCTGATCGAGGCGGCGCGGCGCTGAACGCGCGGGCGTCGACGATCACAAATCCTCGAGATCGAAATCGAGAATCGCCATTTGCAGCGTATAGGTCTTGCCGGCGGGATCGTCGGCCGAGACGATCCCGAGGAAATCGTCGCCGTTGTTGAGTTCGACCGAGTCCTTCTTATTGAGGCGTCCGACGATCCTGAGCTTGTCGTTCTCGAACAGGCGGCGCAGATAGTCCTGGATCACCGCACGCTCGACGGGAATCTTCATCTCGAACGAGAACGAGCGGTCGCCGTCCTCGTCGTCCACGACGATCGCGCCGATCTTGCGTTCGCCCAGGGACACGTCCGCCGCGTCGCGTCCCCTGGAACTCGCGGTGACGGCCAGGGTCGGCGCCCCGAAAGAACGGCGCAGATGCGCCCGCAATTTGAGAATTTCCTCTTTGTCCATGCGCGCGCCTCGATCCTCTGGCCGGGGCGAGCCTTTGCCACGAAACGCCCCTCGCCCGCAAGCGCCCGGCGATCCGTCGGCTGACGCGCTGACGCGCGAAACTCGTTATTGAACGTCGATCGCCTTGTTCGCGAGAATCTGGTTCATGTCGCGCGCCGGCTCGGCGCAACCGGCCTCGCCGACGATGCGCGCGGGAACGCCCGCGACCGTTTTGTTGTGCGGCACCGAGGCGAGCACGACCGAGCCCGCCGCGACGCGCGCGCAATGGCCGACCTCGATATTGCCGAGGATTTTCGCGCCCGCTCCGATCAGCACGCCGCGGCGGATCTTCGGATGGCGGTCGCCGGTCTCCTTGCCGGTGCCGCCGAGCGTGACGCCCTGCAGGATCGAAACGTCGTCGTCGATGACCGTCGTCTCGCCGACCACCAGACCCGTCGCGTGATCGAGAAAGATCCCCTTGCCGATGCGCGCGGCCGGATTAATGTCGACGCCGAAGGCCGCCGAGACGCGGCTCTGCAGATAGAGCGCGAAATCGCGCCGACCCGCCCGCAACAGCGCATGGGCGAGCCGATAGGCCTGCAAAGCGTGGAAGCCCTTGAAATAGAGCACCGGCTCCATCAGCCGCAGGCACGCCGGATCGCGGTCCGCGACCGCGATGATGTCGGCGCGGAACGCGTCGCCGATCGAGGAATCGCGCGAAACGACGTCTTCGTAGGCCTGGCGGATCAGCGCGCTCGGCGCATCGGCGTGATCGAGACGCTCGGCGACGCGATGAACGATCGCGCCCTCCAGCGTGTCGTGGTTGAGGATCGCCGTCATCAGGAAGGACGCCAAGGCCGGATCGTTGCGCGCCGCCTCCTCCGCTTCGATGCGAATGCGCGCGAACAGCGGATCGTTGCGGCCGAGCCCGACGACACGGGCGGTTGAACCTTGCGCCATCGCAGCCTCCGGCGTTGTTTAAAAAAACATTTTAGCACGGGAACGCCGGACGTTGAAATAGACCGCCGGCGCCGCCCTCAGCCCCGCTCGCCTCGCCCCGCGAGCGCGGCGCGGGCGGGCCACATGCGCGCGAAAATTTCGTCGCGCTTGACCCAGCCGTGCCACGCGACCGCCGCCAGATGAAGCGCGAGAAAAGCGCCGATCGTCCAGGCGAGCCAAAAATGCGTCTGGCCGCCCAAATGCGCGAGCGCCTTGTCTTGCGGCGCGACGTTCGGCCAGACGAACAGGCCGAACCACGTCAGCTCCTTGCCGCCGGCCGCCGAATTGACGTAGCCGCTGACGGGCAGCGCGATCATCAGCGCGTAGAGAGCGAAATGCGCGGCGTGCGCCGCGGCGCGGGTCAACGGCGCGAGCCCCTCGGCATAAGGCGGCGCGCCCGCGATTGCGCGATAGCCCAAGCGCAAGAGGCCCAAGAGCAGCGCGGTCATCCCGAGCGACTTGTGCAGCATCAGCAATTCGACGCGCGGCGACGCGCGCGGCGGCAGCAACGAAGCGGTGACGCCGATTGCGATGGCGAGAAGGATCAACGCCGCCATGATCCAGTGAAACGCCCGCTGCGCGGCATCGTAGGACTCGGGAATCGGCCTCGCCGCCATAGGCATGCTCCGCTGTCCGCGAAGCGATCGCTCGCGTTTCTTCGCGTGCGCTATCCCGTCAACTCGACGAAAATGCGACGCGCGGGCGCGCCGCCTCAATCGTCGACGATGGCGACCGCCCGCGTCCAGCCGGCGGAGGCCCGCTCGATCTTGACGGGAAAGCACGAGACCGTGAATCCGGTCGAGGGCAGCGCTTCGAGATTGTGCAGCTTCTCGATATGGCAATAGCCGATATGCCGCCCGGCCTTGTGGCCCTCCCAGATCAGCGACGCGTCATGGGTCTGCGCATAGCGCTTCGCGGTGTGGACGAAGGGCGCGTCCCAGCTCCAACCGTCGATGCCGGTCAGGCGCACGCCGCGCTCGAGGAGGTAGAGCGTCGCCGCCGCCCCCATGCCGCAGCCCGAGGCGACATAGTCGGGGCGCCCGTATTTCGCTCCGGCGCTGGTGTTGACCAGCACGATGTCGAGCGGCTTCAGCGTATGGCCAATGCGCGCCAGTTCGGCCTCGACGTCGGCTGTGGTCGCGACATAGCCGTCGGCGAAGTGGCGGAAGTCGAGTTTCACGCCGCTCTGGAAGCACCATTCGAGCGGAACTTCGTCGATCGTCCAGGAGCGCTCGCCGTCGTTCATCGTGGGATGATAGTGCCAGGGCGCATCGAGATGCGTGCCGTTGTGCGTCGAGAGCTGAACGCGCTCGACCGCCCAACCCTGCCCGTCCGGCAAGTCCTCGGCCTTCAGTCCGGGAAAGAACGGCAAAATCTGCGGCAGGCTCTGCTTGTGATCGATGTATTCGATCTTGGGGCCGTGTCCCGGCGGATCGGCCGCGACGTCGTTTTGCAGCGGCGCGGAAATATCGATCAGGCGACGCGTCATCTCAAGTTCCTCCCTTGGCCGGCTTCGGCGCGCGGTCAGCGCGGGCTCTGGCGCAGCACCTTGTTGCGCAGGACGCCTATTCTTTCCACTTCGAGCTCGATCGTGTCGCCGCTTTCGAGGAAGCGGCCGATTTCGAGCCCGCAGCATCCGCCCACGGTTCCCGAGCCAAAGAATTCGCCGGCGTGAATCGTTTCGTCCTGCGACGCGTAGGCCAGAATCTCCTCGAAGGAAAACAGCATGCCGCTGGTGTCGGCGCTGGCGCGCGTCTCGCCGTTGACGCGCACGGCGACGCGCAGGGCCTGGGGATCGCCGATCTCGTCGGGCGTGACGAGGCACGGACCGAGAACGTTGCCGCCGTCGAAGCTCTTGCCTTTGGCGGGACCGAGACGCCCCTGCATTTCCAACGCCTGCCGGTCGCGCGCGGAAAAGTCGTTGAAGATGGTATAGCCGAAAATATGGCCGCCGGCCTCGCCGAGCGGAATATTGGCGCGCGTGCGCCGCGTCACGATGCCGAACTCGAGTTCGTAATCCATGACCTCGCTGTAGCGCGGCCACATCACCGTCGTGTTCGTTCCCGCCACGGTGAAACGGTTGGTGATGTAGTAGATCGGAATGCGCCGATAGACTTCAGGCAATTCGCCGAGCGGGGCCTGCAGCGCCGTGCGAAACGCCGCTTCCCCGCCCTCGCGGCGCGCCTGCAACGCCTGCGCGCCGCGCGCGGACTGGCGGATATGGGTCGGATAAGACATCGCGTCGCGCATCTGCCGCGGCTCGGGCGCCGGCGCGAGAATTTCGACGGACTCGCTCGCGAGGGAAAGATCGTCCTCGCCGCCGCGCTTTTCGAACAAGCGCCTGGCGAGATCGAGCCCGGCCTCGTCGGCGTCGATCAGCGCCAGCATCGAGGCGAAAGGCGCCGGCGAAACGCCCTCGCGGCGCGCCGCGGCCTCAAGATCGAACTGCCTGGAGTCGCCGGCATGCGCGAGCCCGACGCGCGCGCTCCCGCCCTGGCGATACGTCGTGAGCTTCACCGGTCTCCCCCCTTGCCATTCGTCGAAATATATACGATACTATTTTTTATCGATAATCAAGCGCGACGTGGCGAACGCGTTCGCAAGTCCGGGAGGAGCGAAGGAATGACGAGGCAAATCGGCTTCAGCGAAGGCAAAGAGCGCGGCGCGCGCGAAGTCGGCCGGCGGCCGGCGCGTTTCTGGCGGACGGCAATCCTCGGCGCGGCCTTGGCCCTTTGCGCGGCGGGCGGCGCGGCGGCCGACGGCGCCAAGCTACACATCGCCTGCACCGCGACGTCCGACTGCGCCTCCGCGATGGTCGCCCGCGACGAGGGCATCTTCGCCAAGAACGGACTCGACGTCGATCTCACGCTGATCGGCATCAACACCAACATCCCGCCGGCGATCGTCTCCGATTCGATCCAGATCGGCGGCCCGACGGCGACCGTGTTCCTTCAGGCCGTCGACGGCGGGCTGGATCTCGTCGCGATCGACGGCGCCTCGGCGATGGACCCCGTCGCCAACGGCTTGATCGCCGCTTTCGCCCGCAACGGCGTCGCGATCAAGGAAGCCAAGGACTTTGTCGGCAAGAAGGTCGGCGCGCCCGGCATCGGCGCGTTCCTGCACGTGCTGTTCAGCAAGTGGCTGATCGAGAAGGGCGTCGATCCCAAGAGCGTTAAATTCATCGAAGTCACCTTCCCGACCCAAAGCGACGCGCTGAAATCGGGCGCCGTCGACGCGGTGCTGACGGCCGAGCCGTTCATCTCGCGCATGACAGCCGCGGGGACGGGTTCGGTCGCGGTGCGCTACGCGGCGGAACTCGCGCGCACCGAGCCGATCATTTCCTATGTCACGACGCGCAGCTTCGCCGAACAGAATCCGGAGGTCGTCAAGGCCTTCCGCGCCTCGATCGCGGAAGCGGCCGTCATCGTCAATTCCGATCGCGAAAAAGCGAGCGCGGCGATTTCGAAATTCACCAAGCTGCCGATCGAGATCGTCAGGATGAACCGCCCCAGTCTCGCGACGCCGGCGTTGCAGGCGAGCGACTTCGCGTGGTGGATCGACGTGATGAAACAGCAGGACATGCTGCAAACGACGATCGACACCTCCAAGCTCGTCTGGCCGTGACGCCGAGCGCTTCCGACGCTGTTAGCGCGGGCGCCGATACGCTGAGCGAGCGCGCCGCGGCGCTCGTCGAGACCGACATCGTTTCCGGCGCCCTGGCGCCGGGAGCGCGGCTCGGCATCGCCGAACGCGCGGCCCATTACGGCATCGGCGCGACGCCGCTGCGCGAGGGCCTGTCGCGGCTGGTCGCGCGCGGCCTCGTCGACGCGATCGGACAGCGCGGCTTCCGCGTCAAGGAAATCTCGCGCGAAGATCTCGCCGACATCGTGCGGATTCGCTCCCTGATCGAATGCGAGGCGTTGCGGCTGAGCATCGCCGCGGGGCGCGGCGAATGGGAAGGCGGAATCGTCGCCGCCTTGCACCGCCTCAAGCTCTATGTCCGGCAAGCCGGCCGCGACTTCGGCGAAGGCCGCCCGGACTTCGACGCGCTCCACAAGAGCTTTCACGCCGCGCTGATCGCCGCCTGCGGCTCGCCGCGCATGCTCGCCGCCTCTTCCGATCTCTACGATCAAGCCTACCGCTACCGCCGCCTGATGATGGCGAAATTCGCCGACCCCGAGGAATTCCTCAGGGAACACGAAGCGATCGCCGATCTCGTCATCGCGCGCGCCGCCGAGAAGGCGTGCGCCGAACTCGCCGCGCATATCGCCTCGACCCTGGCGCATGTCTACGGCGAGGGCGCGGGGGTCTCGACGTGACCGACGAAGCCGCGCCCCTGATCGCTTTCCGCGAAGTCGATCTGGCTTTCGGCGCGCATCTCGTGCTCGGCAGACTGTCGTTCGAAATTCGCCGCGGCGAAATCGTCTGCGTCGTCGGCCCGTCGGGGAGCGGCAAGACGACGGCGCTTCGCGTGGCCGCGGGATTGATCGAGCCGACCCGCGGAATCGTCGCCTTCGACGGCGCGCCGATGAAAGGGCCGCGGCGCGACGTGGCGGTCATCTTTCAGGACTACGCCAAGGCGCTGTTGCCGTGGCGGACCGCCGCGGGCAACGTCTCGCTCGCGCTGGAGGCGGCCGGAGCGCCCCGTCGGCAGCGGCCCGCGCGCATCGCGGCCCTGCTCAAGAAGGTCGGCCTGCCGAACCACGGGCACAAGTTCCCCACGCAAATGTCCGGCGGCATGCAGCAGAGACTGCAGATCGCGCGCTGTCTCGCGCAGGAGCCCGCCGCGCTGTTGATGGACGAACCGTTCGGCTCCCTCGACGCGATGACTCGCCAGGGTCTGCAGGACGAGATGCTGGCGATCGCCAAGGCGAGCGGCGCGACGATTCTTTTCGTCACTCACGATCTCGAGGAGGCGATCTATCTCGGCGACCGCGTCATCGGCCTCGCGCCGCATCCCGGCCGCATCGGCATCGAGCTCGAGATCGCCCTGCCGCGTCCGCGCGACCAGATCGCGACGCGCGAAAGCGGCGAATTCCTGCGCCTCAGGCGCGAACTCTACGACTTCATCCGCGGCGCCGAGAAGGGAGCGCTTCCGTGAAATCCTGGCGCGGACTCGCCCTGCCCGCGGCGTTGCTGGTCCTGGCCGAGATCGGCGGCCGCGCCGCGGCGCCGAGCGATACGGTCGCGCCGCCTTCGGCCGTCGCGGCGGCGCTCGTCGCGGGGCTCGCCGACGGCTCGTTGTTGGCGGCCACGCGCGACACGCTCGCCAGCGCCTTCGGCGGCCTCGCCATCGGCGCCGCGATCGGCCTGACGCTCGGCGTGCTGTTCGGCAGCGTCAAGAGCCTCGACCGGCTGATGGAGCTGGGGGTCGAATTGATGCGGCCGATTCCCTCGGTCGCGGTGATTCCGGTGGCGCTGGTGGCGCTGGGCTTCGGCTACCGGCTGGAAATCGCCATCGTCTCCTTCGCCTGCCTTTGGCCGCTGCTGGTGCTGTCGCGCGCCGCGGTCGTCGGCGTCGAACCGCGCCTGATCGAAGTGGCGCGCGTTCTGCGCCTCGGGCCGTTCGCCCGGGTCGTCAAGATCATCGCGCCCGCCGCCCTGCCGCGCATCTTCGTCGCCTTCCGGCTCGCCGCCGGCATTTCGCTCGTCGTCGCCGTCACCGTCGAGATCGCCGTCAATCCGATGGGCCTCGGCAACGGCATCATGACGGCCGGCCAGGCGCTTCGGCCCGACGTCATGCTCGCCTATCTCCTGTGGATCGGCATCGTCGGCTTCGCCCTCAACGCCGGGCTGGTCTTCGCGCAGAACCGTCTTTTCGGTCACGCCGCGCGCGTCGCGGGGGCGCCATGAAAGCGTTCGCCTGGAAAGCCTTCGCCTGGCGCCTGGCGAGCCTCGCCGTCGTCGCCGCCGCGATCCTCGGCTGGCGGGAGATCGCGGCGCTCAAACTCGTTTCTCCCGTCTTCCTGCCCGCTCCGGATCGCGCCTTCACGGCGCTGTGGCATGGCCTGGCGGCGTCCGACCTCGGCGAGAAGCTCGCCGGCACGATCGAACATATGCTCGGCGGCTGGCTGCTCGCCTCGGCGGTGGGAATTGCGCTGGGCGCCCTGATCGGCTCCTCGGCGAGCGTGCGCGCCTACGTCGCCCCGACTCTCGAATTCTTAAGGCCCCTGCCCGCCTCGGCGGTTATCCCGGTGGCGATCGCGATCTTCGGCTATTCCAGCGCGATGGCGCTCGGCGTGATCGGCTTCGGCGCGGTCTGGCCGATGCTGCTGGCGACGATGCACGGTTTCGGCGCCGTCGAGCCGCGCCTCAAGGAAGTCGCGCGCGCCTTGGGGCTCAACGGCTTCGAGACGGCGATCAAGATTTCCCTGCCCTCGGCGATGCCGGACATTCTCGCGGGATTGCGCCTCGGCCTCACCGTCGCGCTCATTCTGGCGGTGGTGTGCGAAATGATCGCCGGCCTCGACGGCCTCGGTCAATGGGTGCTGCTGGCGGCGCGCGCCTATCGCTCGGCGGACCTTTTCGCCGGCGTAATCCTGCTCGGCGCCGTCGGCGTCGTCGCCAATGCGCTGTTGTCGCTCGTCGAGGCGCGCGCGCTGCGCTGGCGGCCGGCGCATTCGGGTTGAAGGAATCATGGCCGTTCGCGGTGAGAGCCGGCCGCTTCACGCCCGGCGCGCGCTTCGCCGTCGCAGGAAGCGTGATCTATTTGTCGCACATCGGCGAAAATCAACAATTGGTAAAGTTCCCCGCCGCCTCTCCGCCTTGCGATTGCCCGTCCGCATCGGCGCCAATTCGATGATCGCCGGCAAATCGTGAGCGCCGTCGGGCTTGCAAAAGAGTCGTCGGCTTTCCAGAAAATGCCTTGTCGGAAGCCAGAAAGCTAGAATAGCCGAATTTCATCCCTTCTTCGGCTAGGGCCTGCGATACAATGAAAATACCGATTATTTAAACGACTTAACAGACTATGCAGGCAATTCTGGCCAACGACGACGGGCGTTGCGGGCCGGTTGGTCCAATCGCGGACGCCGCTTGACGCGGGCTCGCGGACGTCGCCGGCGCCGGGCGCGAACGGCGTCGATATCCGCCGTGGCGCGCGACCGAAACTGGATAGTCGTAGGCTTGACGATGTCTGCGCCCGGACCTAACCCTACGGCAACAATTGCTCCGGGGACCGTCTCATGCGTAAGCATCTGTTGACCTCTGCGGCCGTGTTGGCGCTTTCCGCCGGTGCGGCGTTCGCGTCCGACCTTCCCACGCACAAGGCGCCGCCGCCGCCGCCGCCGCCCGCGCCCTTCTCTTGGACCGGGTTCTTTGTCGGGGTCGAGGGCGGCTTCGGCTGGGGCGAGGAACACGACAACTTAAGTTCAGCCATACCGCACGCCATCGCCGACTCTTTCAGCGTTTCCGGGCCTATCGGCGGAATTGACGCCGGCTACAACCAGCAATTCAATTCGTTGGTGATCGGCGTCGTAGCGGATATCGAAGCCAGCGACATTCACGGCGGAAAATCCTTTAGCGTTACGCCTTGCGAAGGAATTTGCGTCGGCACGCTTTCCATGCACAACACATGGCAGAGCTCGCTGCGCGCGCGCGCCGGCGTCGCCTTCGACCGCCTGCTTATCTACGGCACCGGCGGTCTCGCCATCGCGGATGATCGGGAAAATGCCTACGCCGACGCCATCGTCAGCGATGTTTGGTCGGGATCGCAGACGAAGACGCTCTATGGATGGACCATCGGGGCCGGCGCCGAATACGCGATTTCAGACCATTGGACCGCGAGCGCCGAGTTGCGTTATGCCGATTTCGGCGACGCGACCTATTCGATTACAAACCAGACTACTGGCGCTTCACACAATTATAAGGCGGGGTTCGACGAAACCCTTGCGCAGATCGGCTTGAGCTACAAGTTTTAATACCGCATCAGCTCAATCGATGGCTTGCGCGCCCAATTCCCACGCAAGGGGGGGAAGGGCGCGCGCCTGCGATCGGCTGGCTCGGAGCGCTAAGAAACGACTCGTCGGCACGGCAAGAGCCGGTAGTTTGAATTTCCACGAAATAAATCACTGGCTCTCGCCGATCAGCGAGAGATACATTTCGTAGGCCTTGCCGCTACTTATATTGTTGTCGATGCGATCGACGATGACGACCTTCGTGTTGTGATTTGGCAGTCCGTTTTGCACATGGTCTTGCAACGCGCGCCATTGCTGCGCGCTCGGCGGATGCGGGACCACGATCTTCAGCATTATGTCGGCGAGGCTGGTCTGGACCAGCTGCCATTCCCGATAGTCAAGGATAGCCTCCAAGTCCCGAGCGAGAAAGTTCCTTGGAATAAAAAGGCTGCCGTCTGGCCGGCGAAGCAAATTGCGTTGCCGGCCAATGACGTCTTCGAGCCGACGCAAACCCTTGGCGCTCTTGATATTCGCGTTTGAGAAGCGGACATAGTCGCCAGGCGCGTAGCGGATCAACGGCGTGCCGAAGGCATAGAACGGCGTGACGACGACACGGGTCGGGGCCTTCGGGTCATGGGCCGTCGAGGGCCCTTCGAGAAACAAGGTTTCCTCGCTGATCCGCAGACGTCCATCCGGCCCCTCGGACGCGATGGGACCGAGTTCGCTCGCCGAATAGAGATTGACGACCTTCACTTTGAGCTTCCGCTCGATTTTCGCCCGTGTTTCCGGACGCAGAACTTCGCCGGTGGCCATGACGGCGATCAGATCCGGCAGGTCTTGCGGCGCTGCGACATCGGCCCACGCGGCGGCGATGCTTGGCGCTGCGATGACATGGGTCGTTCGGTTTCGCCGCAGCAGTTCGACCTGTTCGACAAAGTCGAGCCCGGCCGGCACTTTCAGCATGCCCGGCGCCGGGGCGCCGGCTGCCGCCGTATAGGTGGAGGTGGCGATCCGTTGAATCGGCCATAGTCCGTGCCAGCGCAGGACTCGGTTAACCAGAACTTCCGAGGCCGTGCGTTGCACCAAAGTCTGCCTGAATTTGAGCGGGGTTCCCGTCGAACCCGAGGTCGAATGGGTTTCCAGGGCGCCCATGTCGGCGGGAACGGCGCGCGCCTGCAACGCCTCCTCATGGTCCTTGGCGTCGTTGCGGGTGAGGATCGGAACGTCGCTCCAGCCGGCGAGGTCGAACGCGCCGTCGGCGCGGAACAGCGGTTTCAGCCGCTTGCTGTCGCGATAAAAGGGCACATGCGCATCGGCATGGCGCGCCAGTCGCTCCAGCAAGGCGGTCTGGCGCCTGCGGACCTCGTGACGGGAAAAGTCCTCGCTCGTCGCAAAAGCTTGCGTCAGCTGCTGGAAAACTATTTCTGCCGGTAGCGCGACCATCGGGAATGCGATCTTGTCGACGAAAAGACACTGGATTTCGGCGATGCGGGATCGCCAAGCGTTTCAATCAATTCCGTCTTCGCGCCGGGAGAAAAAATACGCCCCGACCTCTTGGGCGAGCTCGCTTTGCGGATCGGTCCATCGCCATGCCCCGTTGCCGGCAATTTCGATATCTTTCGTCGGATCAAATCCATGACGCAAGAGAATGTCAAAGCGCCCGCGGTAGTTACGATTCGCGATATCGCCATGCCACAGATGATATATTTTTTGCTCCAATGAGTCGATATTTGAGAATAAACCGACTGCTTTCGCCTTTTGCTCCCACAGCATGGCGTCTTGTTTCTGTTTCTCCGTGTACGATCTAAGTGACCAGAAATCATTCAGCCTAGATAACGCAGAGAACACGTGCATTGAATCGCCGCCCCCAACGATATTTTTATCATAATGACCGCATCGTTCAATTGTCGTACGAAGCGCCGACCAAGCCAAGCCATAACTATTATGCCGATCGACTGCCCGGTAGTAGCTACCGTCATCCAACGCGGCCCGAGCCGCGCCAAATTTCCCTTTATTTTCGTCAAAAATAGAAGCCTTAATCGCACGGGCGACAGATACGCCAGTGAGAATCGGTGCGGATTCCCTGCAAATTTGCGGCGATAAAGAACGCGTGTCAACTTCTCTTGGCAGATGAATGGACGTATCAAATAATTGCAACAGACCTCCGTTTTTCCCTAATCGTGATTTGGCAATATGCACCCAATCGTCATCCTCAAAAATGACATCGCAATCGACCCAGGCCACGTATTCGACGTGGCGAGGAAGTTCCGCGATGCCAATATTGAGCAGACGTTCCTTTTGCCAGATGCGGTCCTCGCCGGTTAAGCTCAGAACAATGTCGCCATCGTCTTTGCTCAATTGGCGCTGTCCGGGCTTGGCCAACTCCACGACCATAAGCGGAGCATTCAGATGCCGCCGAAAGGCCTTGAAATTCTGCAGACGACGCTTGTAACCCGCAGGGTTGTAATATGAAGTCACAACCCACAGCGGATCAGAAAAGGAGGGCATGAAACATCAACTCGTTATGGAATTCCTGGCGCCGTATCGAACGACCCGTTTAGCCGGAATCCCACACAAAATCCTCTTTTCTCCTCAAATCTGCGGCGGGTTGGAATTTCTGGCAAGCCTACGACGCCATCTCGCCTTGAACCGCGGGCTCTGCGATACGCTTGATCGACGAACGCAGCGTCATGTTGCAATTCTGGAAAAACGATCCCCCGCCCCGACGATCCAGACGGGAATTTTCGTTCGCTGGCGGCGCGGTTGATTCAGCTTGCGAAGCCGCCCGCCGGATTGAAGGAATCAAAGCAATTCGTTGTGAAAGCCCAGCCGCTTCACGCCCGCGCCCCAATCGATCGCGGCGACGGCCCTGACCTCGACATCGAAGTCGTCGCCCGCGTGCGACTTCATGAGGCGAATGAATGCAGCCGTCTCTTCGTCCGTCAACGACTCCCGGCCGCCGATCTCGACGACCAGCTTCGCCGGCGCGGTTTGCCGGATGCGGAATTCGTCGAACGGGGCGATCGCGGTCATTTCGCGAGATCGGACAAAAATTTGCGACAAATGGCCGTCGGGATGCTTCAAGAGACATTTCGACCGCCCGAGCACGTTCGATAGGGTCGGTCCGTCGTGCCCGCACGGGCAACGATCTTCGAGCGTGGCCACGTCGCCGACGTCATAGCGAATGAACGGCGTCGCGTAGGAATGGAGGTGGGTCAGCAACACCTTGCCGACGCGCGCCTCGCCGACGCGAATTTCGTCCTCGGGGTCGACCTCGACGATGACGTTGCTCGTCGCGACGTGATAGCGCCCGGAATGGCGCTCACATTCCGCGCCGATCGGTCCGACTTCCTCGCACGAGTAATTGTTGCGCGTGGGAATGCCCACCTCGGAAAATTGGATTCGGGTCCTGGCATCGAGTTGCTCGCCGAGAATGACCAGCACCGCGGTTCCCGCCTGTTTGAACTCTTCGGGACCGACGTGCTGAAGCAGCGTCTCGATGTCCTCCGGGCCCGCCGCCAAATAGCCGATGGGGTCGCGGCTCAGTTCCCGCCAAAGCGACTTCAGTTCGGGACGGCGAGCCGTGATAGTCTTGCTGGCGCCGCCATTGACGAAGGGATCGAGCGCCCCCAGCCAAGAGCCGGTCCTTTCGACGGAAAAGCCGCGCTTCTGCGGCGTTTTGGAATATGTCAACCGGGTCCGATTTAGCGTGAGATCGCGGCCTTCGAGAAAATACTGCGCGATTGAGCGCATCACATTGTAATTCGAGTTCATTTCCGAGACGAAGAAGCGGACGGGCACGCCGGACGATCCCGATGTCGAATGGTCGACTACACGAATCCGATCGCTCGCTTTCAACAACGAACCTTCCGTCTCGACCTGTTCGCGCAATTCTCGTCGCGAGAGGATAGGCAGGCGCGAGAGCCGGGCGTCGCCAAGCCCCTCTCGCACGCCAATTCGACGTCGCCAGAATGGTGATCTACTTGTCGCGTGCGCCAGAAGATTGCGAAGCTGCAAGCTTTGCCAACGCTCGCGCGCCTTGCGATCGCCGGTCTCCAGCGCCGCCAATTCGATGATCGCGGACAAATAGCGCGTGACGTCGGGCTCGCAAAACGTCATCGGCTTTGCCGAAAACGCTTTGCCGGAAAACGGAAAATTAGAAAAGTCGAACCTCATCATGTCTCCAGTGCGGGCGTGTAATGCAAGTGCAGTGCTAAATATTTGAATGGTTTAACAGGCGGCGCGGCCAATTCTGGCCGACAACGACGATCGGCGCCAGCCGGCGGGGCCAATCGCCGACGTCGCCCGACGTCCGCTCGGCGCCGTCGCCGGCGCCGGGTGGAAACGGCGCCAAAATCGACGCTGGCGCGCGACCAAATCCGGATAGCCCTAGACTTGACCATCTTTTCGCTACGACGTAATCCTCTATCCAAGAATATCTTGGGGATTGCTGTCATGCGCAAGCATCTGTTGACTTCGGCGGCCGTATTGGCGTTTTCCGCCGGCGCGGCTTTCGCGTCCGACCTTCCCACGCACAAGGCGCCGCCGCCGCCTCTGCCGCCGCCTCCGGTTTTCACTTGGACCGGCTGCTACGTCGGCCTTCACGCCGGCGGCGATTTCGGCCACTCGGAATGGAGGGACCAAACCTCGGGCCAAAGGGTCGGCATGAACACCGACGGCGCGATCGGCGGCGGACAGGTCGGCTGCAACTATCAGCTGAACAACAACTTCGTCATCGGCGGCGAGGCGGAAATCTGGGCTTCTGGGCTGACGGGGTCGACCAGCAGGGCCGACGGCGAAGGCTACGACCATTTCAAAACGCGGAGCGACGTCGCGGGCGATCTGGCGTTGCGCGGCGGCTATGCGATCGACCGCACGCTGATTTTCGGCAAGGTCGGCGTCGCCATGGCTGATTATCAATATAATATTACCTATCCGTCCGGCCTGGGCGACTCCGCCAACGCGACGCATACCGGCTTGTTGCTCGGCCTCGGCGTCGAATACGCGCTCGACATGCATTGGAGCATCAAGGGCGAGTACGACTACATCGATTGGGGCGACGGCACATCGACGTTTTCTGGCGCGGGCGCCGCCGCCTTCCCCGCCTCCTTCAAGAATGAGGAAAATATCGTCAAGGCCGGCGTCAACTATCGATTTTGACGTGACCCTCGGCTGCTGAACCGGCCGCGCCGATAGCGCGCGGCCAAAGCCGCCCGCCCGCTGCGTCGCCCTCGAAAACAGCCCGATCGTCGGCGCGACGTCGGTCGCCGTCACGCGAAATCATGCGCCGCGGCGCGATGCTCGGCGATCAGCGCGGCGAGGTCGAGGCCGATCGGAGCGCCGTCGACGACGCGCCACGCGCCCGCGATCATCACCCGGTCGGCGCGATGCGCGCCGCACAGGATCAGCGCGGCGAGCGGATCGTGCGCGCCGCTGAAGCGCGGCTCGTCGAGCGTGAACAGCGCGAGATCGGCCTGATAGCCCGGCGCGATGCGCCCGATGTCGTCGCGCCCGAGACAGCGCGCCGAGCCTTCGCTCGCCCAACGCAGCACGTCGAGATGGGTCGCCGCCGAAGCGCCGTAGCGCAGGCGGCCGATCATCAGCGCGTGGCGCAGCGCCTCCATCATGTTGGAGGAATCGTTCGATGCCGAGCCGTCGACGCCGAGGCCGACGGGCGCGCCCGCCGCCTCCAACTCGCAGGTCGGACAAATCCCCGAGGCGAGCACCATGTTGGAGGCTGCGCAATGGCAGATTCCAACGCCGGCGCGCCCGAGCCGGCCGATCTCCGCGGGGCTGAAATGAATGCCGTGCGCGAGCCACGTGCGCTTCGACATCCAGCCGGTCTCCTCCAGGAGATCGACCGGCCGCACGCCATACATCTCCAGGCAGAAGCGCTCTTCGTCCTTCGTTTCGCATAGATGGGTGTGCAACTGGCAATCGTAGCGCTCGGCGAGCCGGGCGGTCTCGCTCATCAGACTTTTGTCGATCGAAAACGGCGAACAGGGCGCGAGCGCGATGCGGATCTGCGCGCCGGGCCTGGGATCGTGGAACAGCTTCAGCACGCGCTCGCTGTCGGCGAGGATCGCGTCCTCGTCCTGCACCACCGAATCGGGCGGCAGGCCGCCGTCCTTTTGGCTGCGGTTCATCGAGCCGCGCGTCACCGTCATGCGCAGCCCGAGCGCGCGCGCCTCCTCGACCTCGATGTCGACGGCGTCTTCCAGGCCCGGCGGGAACAAATAATGATGATCGGCCGCCGTCGTGCAGCCCGACAGCATCAATTCGGTCAAGGCCAGACGCACGGCGAGGCGAAGTTGATGCGGCTTCAGCCGCGCCCAGATCGGATAGAGCGCCATCAGCCAGGGGAACAATTCCCGGTTGATCGCCGCGGGATGGGCGCGGGTCAGCGTCTGGAAGAAATGATGATGCGCGTTGACGAGACCGGGCAGCACGACATGGCGCGAGGCGTCGAAAACCGCCGCGACCGGCGCCGTCGGCTCGCGTCCCCTGGCGACCGTCTCCGCGATGCGCCCGTCCTCGACGACGAGGCCACGCTCGGCGCTTGTCGCGAATATGGCGAGCGGGTCCTTGATCCAGGTGCGCATTCTCTAGTGAACCCCTTGGCCGCGCGAGCGAAGCAATCGAATGATGAATTCGGGCGGATCGGCCTATAATGTCAAACACAGGACCGCAAGCAATGAAGGACGGCGCGTGACGCGCGCCGCCTAAAGGCTCAGCATCCGGTTGGTCGGCCCGCGCGCCGCGACGACCTCGGCTTGGGTTCCGCGGATGATCGCCATTTCGGCGACGCCGGTCAGCCCTGAGCCGGCGTCGAGATTGAGGCGGAAGTTCTTGATCTGATCGGCGTGCGAAGCGTGCGGGCGGGCGTCGTTGGGCGTGTGGCCGTGCACGACGAACAGGCCGCTCCAGCCCTCGGGGCCGGGCTCATGTTCGAGGAAGGGCCAGCGCACCCACGCCCAATGCCTGTTCTCGTCGACCCGCCCGAGCGGCGTATTCCACGGCGTCGCGAGAAAGACATCGAGATCGACGCGCGGATTGACGCCGGCGTGGACGAACAGGATTTCGTTCGAGCGCCAATACGAACGCGTTTGTTCGAGCCATCTGGCGACGCGAGGCGGAATGGCTACGCGAATCGCGCTCAGCAGGGCGTCCGGCGCCGCCGGCGTCGCGTCGAGGTCGACGAACTGAGCGATGAGGCGATAGCCGCCATTGGCCACCCAGGTTTCCAGCGCGTCGATCGCGTCCTCGCGCTCGGTCGCGGGATCGACGGCGAGGCGCATCATCGTCTCGTGATTGCCCATCAGCGCGATCGTCTCCTCAGCGCCGATCCGTGTCCCCGCGCCGATCGCCAGATCGATCGCGCCCAGGGAGTCCGGGCCGCGGTCGATGAGGTCGCCTAAGAAGACGATCGCGCGGCGCGGCGCGCGGCGGGGCTCGCGCGCGGCTTCCTCGAGGAGCGCGGCGAGCAGATCGGTCCGCCCGTGAATGTCGCCGATCGCGAAGATCTCGACATCGGGCGCGCCCGAGCGCGGCAAGACGAAGGCGTGGCGGTCGACGACGACGGGCATCGGCGAATTGGGCATGGGCGAATGGGACATGGGCGAATTCCCGGCCCCCGGCTGGAGCGGACCCGGCGGCGGCGCCACTATCGCGCGCGGGCTCGCCGGTTTCCAGGGGCGCAAGTCTGCGCTCCCAACTCTCGGCTCCCAGGTTCCCGGCCTCGCGAAGGCGATTGCGCGGGCTCGCCGCCCCGCGCTAGCATGGGTTTATGTTCCTCTCCTTCTTCGCCGCGCTGCGGCAAGCCCATGTCCCGGTGACGCCGCGCGAATATCTCGATCTGATGCGCGCGCTGGAGGCCGATCTCGCGGACAAGTCGGTCGACGACTTCTATCGCCTGTCGCGCGCGCTGCTGGTCAAGGACGAGCGCAATCTCGACAAGTTCGACGTCGTCTTCGCCTCGACCTTCTCAGGCGTTGTGTCGCTCTCGCAGGCGGTCGAAAAGGCGGAAATCCCCGAGGAATGGCTGCGCAGGCTCGCCGAGCGCTATCTGACGCCGCAGGAGCGCGCCGAGATCGAGAAGCTCGGCTTCGACAAACTGATGGAGACGTTGCGCCAGCGCCTCGCCGAACAGAAGGAGCGCCATCAGGGCGGCTCCAAATGGATCGGCACGGGGGGAACCTCGCCGTTCGGCGCCTATGGCGACCATCCCGAAGGCGTGCGCATCGGCCAGGACCGCGGGCGCCGGGGCAGCGCGGTCAAAGTCTGGGACCGCCGCGAGTTCAAGGACTTTTCCGGCGACGAGGAACTGGGGCCGCGCAACATCCGCATCGCGCTGCGCCGCCTGCGCCGTTTCGCGCGCGAGGGCGCGGACGAGGAGCTCGATCTCGACGGCACGATCCGCGCGACCGCCGACAGGGGCTTCATCGACGTGCGTCTGCGGCCCGAGCGGCGCAACGCGGTCAAGGTGCTGTTGTTCCTCGACGTCGGGGGATCGATGGACTGGCATGTCGAGGCGGCGGAAAACCTGTTCGCGGCGGCGCGCCTGCAATTCAAGCGGCTCGAACATTTCTATTTCCACAATTGTCTCTACGAGAGCGTGTGGAAAAACAACCGCCGGCGCTTCGAGGAGCGCACGCCGACGCAGGACATTCTCAACGCCTACGGGCGCGACCATCGCGTCATCTTCGTCGGCGACGCCGCGATGAGTCCGCATGAAATCGTCACGCCCGGCGGCTCGGTCGAGCATCTCAATCCCGAAACCGGGGAAGTCTGGCTGAAACGCGTCGCCGCGGCCTGGCCGCGCAGCGTCTGGATCAATCCGACCCCGCCGGAGCAATGGACCTATTCGCAATCCACGCGAATCATTTCCACGTTGTTTCAGCAGCGCATGTTCGCGCTGACTCCCGACGGAATCGAAGCGGCGATGCGCGCTTTGACCCATTGATCACAGGCGCACGACGAGCACCGAGCACTGCGCGTGGCGCACGATGGTCTTGGCGTTCGAGCCCAGGAGATAATCGGACATCATCGGCCGGTGCGACCCCACGACGATGAGGTCGGCGCGCCATTCGGCGGCGTCCCTGAGCAGTTCGTGATAGACGCCGCCGCTGAGCACGGCGGTGGAGACCCGCTCCTTGGGCAATGGCAGTTTCGCGGCGATGTCGGCGAGCGCCGCCTGCGCGCGCTTTTCCTGCTCCTCGTCGAAATCGGCCGGCACATATTCCATGAAGGTTGCCGGCAAAAGCGGCTGGACGTTGACGAGGCGCAGCTCGCCGCCGCTCTGGGTCGCGAGCTCCAGCGCCTGATCGAGCCCTTTCGGGCTCGCGGCGGCCTCGGCGAGATCGACGGCGAGGACAATTCGATGGAACATTGCTTCCTCCTGGGGTCAGGCCGACGGCGACCCGGCGGCGCGCGGGAATAGACTAGGCCGGCGCGACGCGAGTCGGCAATGCGGCGCGACAATTTCCGCGCCGACCGCCCGCGCCCGCGAGTAGTCATTGTTCCGTGACATCGAGATCGCTATAAGGGCGCCAAGTTGATCTGGGAACCGAGAATCATGGGCATAGTCGGCGTTATCGAGGACGGCTACAAACCCTCTGACAATGAGGCGTTCATGAACGAACGCCAGAAGGAATATTTCCGGCGCAAACTCACCGGCTGGCGCGAATCGATTCTCGCCGAAAGCAAGGAAACCCTCGCCGCGTTGCAGAACGAAAGCGAGAACCATCCCGACATCGCCGACCGCGCCTCTTCGGAAACCGATCGCGCGATCGAGCTGCGCGCCCGCGATCGGCAGCGCAAGCTGATCGCCAAGATCGAAGCCGCGCTCGCGCGAATCGACGACGGAACTTACGGCTTCTGCATCGAAACCGGCGATCCGATCTCGCTTCGCCGGCTCGATGCGCGGCCGATCGCGACGCTGTCGGTCGAGGCCCAGGAGCGCCACGAGCGCCGCGAGAAGATCTATCGCGACGAGTAGGGCGCGCCGGAGGGGCGAACCGCGGAAGGCGCAGGGGGTCGCCCCGCCTAGCCTTCCCGCCCGAGCAGACGCGCCATTTCCGCTTCCAGCGATTCGAGATCGGCGAACGGATCGCCGGCCGTCGGTTTGACCGCCGGGGCCGGCGTTTCCGGCGGCGACGGGCGCGCGATCGCCTCGGGCCGCGCCGCGGGAGGCCCGCCTTGCGGCGCCGTCGGCGGAGGCGGCCCCTTGATCGGCGCGGGCGCGGCGACGGGCCCCGGCGGCGGGGCCGGGGTTTCGGGCGGCGGCGGAGGAACGGGCGTCGTGCGCGCCCTGGCCGCCGGGGCGACGACGATCGGCGGCGGCAGCGGCGGCCGTATATAGGGCGCCGGGCGCGCGGGCGCGGGCATGACGGGCTTGGCCGGCGGCGGAATGTCGGGCTTGGCGATGACGGGCTTGGCCGGCGGCGCCATGTCGGGCGCGGCCGCGGCCGGCTTGGCCGGCGGCGGAATGTCCGGCCTGGCCACGACGGGCTTGACCGGCGGCGGAATGTCGGGCCGCGCCATGGCGGGCTCGGTCTTGACCGGGGCGGGTTCGGGTCTGGCCAGCGCCACTACGGGCCTCGCGTTGGCGTTCACGGGCGCGCTGACCCGGACCGGCGGGCGCGGGGGCGCGGGGGCGACCGGCTCCGCAGGCTTGACCGCCGGCATATCGACGCGCGGCGGCTGCGGCCCGGCCTCGGGAAGCGGAGGCGGAGGCGGCGTCTCGACCGCGACCGCCGGCGCGGCGGCGATCGCGCGGGCTTGCGGCGCTTTGGCCGCGCCGGCGTCCCTTTCGCGCGCCAGAGGCGAAGCGGCGGCGCGAATGATCTGCGATTCGACGAGGACGTCGTTCGGTCCGCCGATCATGATGAGATGTTCGATATTGTCGCGGCGCACCAGGACCAGCTGCCGCTGTCCGTCCAGGGAAAAGGCGTCGACCAGCCCCAATCGCGGCTGGCGCGTGCGGCTGCTTCCGGGAACGCGCAGGCGATGGCCGAACGCGACCCGATAAATGACGACGAGTATCAACGCGATCGCGACGACCAGACCAGCGATGACGACGATCTGCAACCCTCGATTGTCGGGCGGCAATAAATTAATTATCCACTGTGGCATACGATATCCAGACCTCGACGGCCGCGCGCCTTCCCAGCTTCCGATCTTTGTCGCCAATGACGACGAAAAAAGTCAGTATCAGACTAGGCGGATTTGTGCGACTCAGTACCAATTGGGCGTTAGGGATCGGGCGTTCGTATCAAATCGCCTGGGCTATGAAAACAGCGGAATATTCGCAAGATGCGCAATGGTGAGGCAAGACTGCGCGCGGCGCCGAGCCGGCCATTGCCGATCGAGGGAACGCGAAGCGTCCTCGCGGCGTCGCGAAATTGGCGCAATCGCGAGGGAAAGGCCAGAGGAAGCGCGCTCGGCCGAGGGCGACGCGGAAGGATTGGCTCAATATGACTTCAGCGCCGAGGCCGGCCGCAGTCGACCGCGTCGATCGGGCCGCCAACCCTGGACTGCTGTTGTTGCTCGTCGTCTGCCTGTGCGGCGCGGTGGCGGCCTTCCTGCTGCTGCCGGGGGAATTCGGCGTCAAGGCCGTGTCCTGGACCATCGCCGGGCTGGCGATTTTCGGCGTTTTCTCGATTCTGCTCTACGCGTTCGGCCAGTTGCAGTTCGCGGGCCGCGCCGGCCGCTATGACACCACCAAGGCCATCGCCGACAGCAATAGCGACGGGCTGATCGTCACCGACGCCGATTCGCGCATCATTTACGCCAATGACGCCTATCGCGCCTTGTCGGGCGCCGAGGGCGCGGCGGACCTCAAACTCGTCGAGCGGCTGTTCACCGGCGCGCCGGAAGTGTCCGAGGCGGTCTACCGGCTGGCGCAGGCCGCGCGCGCCGGCAATCGCGCGATCGAGGAATTGCGCATGGCCCCGTCGCTGACCGGCGAAGGCGCCGCGGCCTGGTACCGCATTCGCGTTCGCCCGCTCGAGGGAATCGCCAGGGCGGGCGTGACGCTGTGGACGGTGTCCGACATCACGCGCGAACGCGAGCGGCACGAAAGTTTCTTCCAGGACCTGCAGCACGCCATCGACTATCTCGACCACGCGCCGGCGGGCTTTTTTTCGGCCGAGCCCGACGGCTCGATCGCGCACATGAACGCGACGCTCGCGAACTGGCTCGATTACGACATCGCGCAGTTCGCCGCCGGGCAGCTCAAGCTCTCCGATATCGTGGCGGCCGACGGCGCGGCTTTGCTCAGCGTCGTCTCCGGCCGTCCCGGGGAAGTCACCACCGAGCGCTTCGATGTCGATCTCAAGCGCCGGCAGGGCCAGTTCCTGCCCGTCCGCCTGCTGCACCGCGTCGCTTTTTCGAGCGCCGGCCTGCCCGGCGCCTCGCGCACGCTGGTGCTCAACCGTGCGCCGAGCGAAGACAAGGGCGAGGATCTGCGCGCCGCCGAAGTCCGATTCGCGCGATTCTTCAATTCGACGCCGATGGCGATCGCTTCGGTCGATTCGCAGGGCGCGGTCCTGCGCGCCAACGGCGCCTTCGCGCGGCTCGTCCCGCTGGCGCTGAAGCCGAGCCCGGGCGAAAGCCGTCCCTCGATCTATCGCGGTCTGGCCGAGCGCGATCACGCCGTCTTGCGCGAGGCGATCGCGGCGGCGAGCGAAGGCAAGGGCGACATTGCGCCCGTCGACGCCGCGCTGGACGGCGAGGGCGCCCGCTCGGCGCGCTTCTTCGTCTCCGCCGCGGATCCGCAGAACGACGAAGGCGCCAGCGCCATCGTCTTCGCGCTCGACACCACCGAACAGCGCACGCTGCAGGAGAATTTCGTCCAGAGCCAGAAGATGCAGGCGATCGGCCAACTCGCCGGCGGCATCGCGCACGACTTCAACAATGTGCTGACCGCGATCATCGGCTATTCCGACCTGCTGCTCGCCAACCATCGGCCGACCGATCCGTCCTTCCAGGACATCATGCAGATCAAGCAGAACGCCAACCGCGCCGCCGGTCTGGTGCGCCAGCTGCTCGCCTTCTCGCGCCGGCAGACCTTGCGCCCGCAGACGCTGCAGCTGGGCGAGGTGTTGTCGGAATTGCAGATGCTGCTGCGCCGGCTCGTCGGCGAAACGATCGAACTCGACGTCGTGCACGGACGCGATCTGTGGCTGGTGAAGGCCGACCTCAATCAGTTCGAGCAGGTCATCGTCAACCTCGTCGTCAACGCCCGCGACGCGATGAGCGAAGGCGGCCGAATCGTGCTGCGCACGCGCAACGTCGCCGCCGCCGATTGCGCGGCGTTCAACGAGAAGTCGCTGACGCCCGCCGAGTACGTGCTGATCGAGGTCGAGGACAACGGCCACGGAATTCCCGCCGATGTGCGCGACAAGATTTTCGAGCCCTTTTTCACCACCAAGGAGGTCGGCAAGGGCACCGGCCTCGGCCTTTCCATGGTCTACGGCATCGTCAAGCAGACCGGCGGCTACGTCTTTTGCGAAAGCGAGCCGGGCGTCGGCACGACATTCCGGATTCTGCTGCCGCGTTACATTCCCGACGCCGTCGTCGAGCCCGTGAAGAAGGAAGTCGTCAAACCCGCCGCCGACCTCACCGGACACGGCGCGATCCTTCTCGTCGAGGACGAAGAGGCGGTGCGCGCCTTCGCCTCCCGCGCGCTCGCCTCGCGCGGCTACACCGTGCTCGAGGCCGAAACGGGCGCGGACGCGCTACGCGTCGTCGAGTCCGCCGGCGGCAAGATCGATCTGATCGTTTCCGACGTCATCATGCCGGAAATGGACGGTCCAAGCATGCTGACCGAGCTGCGCCGGCGCGGACTGAACGCCAAGATCATTTTCGTCTCCGGCTACGCCGACGACGCCTTCGCCAAGAATCTGCCGGAGGGGCAGGAATTCCTCTTCCTGCCCAAACCTTTTACGCTCAAGCAATTGATCGAAACCGTCAAAAGCGCGATGAACTGACGCAAGGCCGGGCCGACCGGCTCGGCGCCGAGCGTCGTTTTTTGTTTTTTCGAGGCAAGCATGCGATTCGAAGGCACGGCCAGCTACATCGCCAGCGACGAGCTGAAGACCGCAGTCAACGCGGCGATCCGGCTGGAGCGGCCTTTGCTCATCAAGGGCGAGCCCGGCACCGGCAAAACCCTGCTCGCGCAGGAAATCGCCGACGCGATCGGCGCGCCGCTGATCGCCTGGCACATCAAATCGACGACGCGCGCCCAGCAGGGCCTTTACGAATACGACGCCGTCTCGCGCCTGCGCGACTCCCAGCTCGGCGACGCGCGCGTCTCCGACATCCGCAACTACATCCGGCACGGCAAATTGTGGGAGGCCTTCACCGCGCCCGAGCGCCCGGTGCTGCTGATCGACGAGATCGACAAGGCCGACATCGAATTTCCCAACGATCTGCTGCTCGAACTCGACCGCATGGAATTCCACGTCTACGAAACCGGCGAGACCGTCAGCGCGGCGCGCCGGCCGATCGTCGTCATCACCTCGAACAACGAGAAGGAATTGCCGGACGCGTTCCTCAGGCGATGCTTCTTCCACTATATCCGCTTTCCCGATTCCGAGACGATGCGCGCGATCGTCGAGGCGCATTATCCCGGGATCAAGCCGCGGCTGATCGAGGAAGCGCTACGCATGTTCTTCGCCTTGCGCGAGACGCCCGGCCTGAAGAAGAAGCCGACCACGTCCGAACTGCTGGATTGGCTGAAGCTGCTGCTCAGCGAGGACATTTCGGCCGAGACCCTGCGCGAGCGCGACCCCAAGAAGCTGATTCCCCCGCTTCACGGCGCGCTCTTGAAGAACGAACAGGACGTGCATCTGTTCGAACGCCTGGCTTTTCTCAATCGCCGCGAGCGCTCGTCGTAACGCGCTCGCGCTTCGGCTCGGCCTAATCCTGAGTTCGCTCCATGCGCCGTCTGCTGCTTCTCCGACACGCCAAAGCGGTCCCTTCCACGGGGCGCAACGATTACGACCGCGCCCTCATCGAGCGCGGGCGGCGCGACGCCGCTGGGATCGGCGCCTTCGTCGCAGAGACCGGCATGATCCCGGATCTGGTGATCTACTCCGGCGCGGCGCGCGCGCATGAGACCGCGGCGATCGTCCTGAAGGCATGGCCGCGCCGGGTCGAGGCGCGCGCCGAGGCGGGCCTCTATGAGGCGACGCGAGACGCGATCCAGCAAATCGTTCGCGCGCTTCCCGATACGGCGCCGAGCGTCATGCTCGTCGGCCATAATCCCGGCCTCGCGGATCTCGCCAACTATCTGGTCGGCAGCGGCGCCAAGAGCGACCTGCTACGCATGGCCGGCAAATTCCCGACGTCCGGCCTGGCGGCGCTCGAATTCGACGTCGATCGCTGGCGCGACGTCGCGCCCGGCTCGGCGCTGCTCGCGCGCTTCGCCACGCCGGACGACCCGCGCGTCGCGAGCGCGTGAGCGCGCGCGATTTCGCGCCTCACTCCGCCGCCTTCGCCCGCAGCCCCTTCTCCACCGCGGCCAGCGCCTCGGCGGCCTTGGCGCCGTCAGGGCCGCCGGCCTGGGCCATGTCGGGGCGCCCGCCCCCGCCCTTGCCCCCTAACGCCGCCGAGCCCAGGCGCACGAGATCGACGGCGTTGAAGCGGGCCGTCAGGTCGCTCGTCACCGCGACGACGAGGCTCGCCTTGCCGTCCTCGCTCGACGCGACGATCGCGACGACGCCCGAGCCGACGCTCTGCTTGGCTTCGTCGGCGAGGGACTTGAGATCCTTCATTTCGACGCCGGAGACCTCGCGAGCGTAAAACTTGACGCCGCCCACGTCCCGCGCGACGTCGGCGCCGCTGGGCGCCCCGCCGCCCATCGCCAGCTTGCGGCGCGCGTCGTTAAGCTCGCGCTCCAGTTTCTTCTTGTCCTCGATGAGCGCCTCCAGCCGTTCGGCGGCTTCCGAGGCCGGCGCGCGCAACAGCGCGGCGAGATCGGAAAAAGCGCGCGAATCCTCGGTCAGGCGATGGCGCGCCTCCTCGCGCGTCTTGGCCTCGATGCGGCGCACGCCCGCGGCGACCGCGCTTTCGCCGATGATCGTGACGAGGCCGATATCGCCGGTGCGCGATACGTGCGTGCCGCCGCACAACTCCACCGAATAGGGACGCGGGCCGTTGGCGCCGCCGATCGTTCCCACCGAGACGACGCGCACTTCCTCGCCGTATTTCTCGCCGAACAAGGCGCGGGCGCCCGACTCGCGCGCCTCCTCGATGCCCATCAGGCGCGTGACGACGGGCTCGTTGCCGAGGATGACGCGATTGGCGATGTCCTCGACCGCGGCGATCTCTTGCGGCGTGATCGGCTTGGGGTGAGCGATGTCGAAGCGCAGCCGATCGGGCGAGACGAGCGAGCCCTTTTGCGCGACATGGTCGCCGAGCACCATGCGCAGCGCCTCGTGCAGGAGATGGGTCGCGGAGTGGTTGGCTCTTATCGCCGAGCGCGCCTCATGATCGACCTTCAGCTCCAGCGCCATGCCGACTTGCAGCGTCCCCTCCTCCACTTCGACTTCGTGGACGAAGAGGTCGCCGAGCTTCTTCTTGGTGTCGAGGACGCGCGCGCGAAAACCCGAGGCGGCGATCACGCCGACGTCGCCGACCTGGCCGCCCGACTCGCCGTAGAACGGCGTCTGATTGAGGATGAGCCAGCCGGTCTCGCCGACGGCGAGCGAAGCGACCTCGGCGCCGTCGCGAATCAGAGCGGTCGCGACGCCCTCGGCGATTTCGGTCTCGTAACCGAGAAACTCGCTCGCGCCGACGCGCTCGCGCAGCGCGAACCAGACGGTCTCCGTCGCCGCCTCGCCCGAGCCGGACCAGGCCTTGCGCGCCTCGGCGCGCTGGCGCTCCATTTCTTGATTGAATACGGCGACATTCACGGTATTTGCAGTCGATCGCAAGGCGTCCTGGGTAAGGTCGAGCGGAAACCCATAGGTGTCATAGAGCTTGAAGGCGATGACCCCATCCATCTCATCGCCAGGCCGGAGCTGCGCTCGCGCCTCCTCGAGAATGGCGTTGCCGCGCGCCAACGTCGCGCGGAACCGCGTCTCCTCGAGCTTCAAGGTCTCGGTGATCAGCGCCTCGGCGCGCAGCAGTTCGGGATAGGCCGGCCCCATCTCCCGCGTCAGCGCCGGCACGAGGCGCCACATCAGCGGCTCGCGCGCGCCGATCAGCTGGGCGTGGCGCATCGCGCGGCGCATGATGCGGCGCAGCACGTAGCCGCGCCCCTCGTTGGAGGGCAGCACGCCGTCGGCGACGAGAAACGACGAGGCGCGCAAGTGATCGGCGATGACGCGATGCGAGACCTTGTGCGGCCCGTCGGGATCGACGCCGCTCGCTTCGGCGCTGGCGCGGATGAGCGCGCGCATCAGATCGATGTCGTAATTGTCGTGCTTGCCCTGCAGCACCGCGGCGACGCGCTCGAGCCCCATGCCGGTGTCGATCGAGGGGCGCGGCAGCGCGACGCGCTCGCCGCCGGGCAGCGTTTCGAATTGCATGAACACGAGATTCCAGATCTCGATGAAGCGGTCGCCGTCCGCCTCCGCCGAGCCGGGCGGGCCGCCGGGGATCGCATCGCCGTGGTCGAAGAAGATTTCCGAACACGGCCCGCACGGACCCGTGTCGCCCATCGCCCAGAAATTGTCCGAGGTCGCGATGCGGACGATGCGCGACTCGGGTAGGCCGGCGACGCGCTTCCACAGATCGAAGGCCTCGTCGTCGTCGTGGTAGACGGTGACCCAGAGCCTGTCCTTGGGCAGGCCGAATTCCCTGGTGATCAGCGTCCACGCGAGTTCGATGGCGAGCGGCTTGAAATAGTCGCCGAACGAGAAATTGCCGAGCATCTCGAAGAAGGTGTGATGGCGCGCGGTGTAGCCGACGTTGTCGAGGTCGTTGTGCTTGCCGCCGGCGCGCACGCATTTTTGCGCGGTCGTCGCGCGGTGGTAGGGCCGTCTCTCGACGCCGGTGAAGACGTTCTTGAATTGCACCATGCCGGCGTTGGTGAACATCAACGTCGGATCGTTGCGCGGCACGAGCGAACTCGAGGGCACGATCTCGTGGCCGTTCCTGGCGAAGAATTGCAGGAAACTCGATCGGATCTCGTTGACGCCGCTCATGAACGCTTGGCCTCGGGGTGGATTTTCTCACCTGCGTTCTAGAGCATGACGGGGGAAAGGCAACCCGGCGCGACGGCGGGCGCGCGGGGCGCACGGCAATGCGACGCGGCCGCGCCCGCCTAGGCTTGCGCGGCCGCGCGCTTCGCCGCGCGACGACTGTCCGTCTCCTTGGCGGTTGGGCGCGTTTTCAGGGGGACGCACGCGCCCAAAGGAGAGGGCTCAGGCGTCGGCGTCGTTCGTGTCGGCGGGATCGACGTTGTCGAGAATGCGCTCGGCGATCACGCCGGAGTTTTCTCGGATCGACCTTTCGATGCGACCGGCGATTTCCGGATTGGCCTTCAAATAGGTCTTGGCGTTCTCGCGGCCCTGGCCAAGGCGCACGCTGTCGAAGGAGAACCAGGCGCCCGACTTCTCGACGACGCCGGCCTTGACGCCGAGGTCGATCAATTCGCCGTTCTTGGAAATGCCCTCGCCGTACATGATGTCGAATTCGACCTGCTTGAACGGCGGCGCGACCTTGTTCTTGACGACCTTGACGCGGGTCTGGTTGCCCACGACCTCCTCGCGGTCCTTGATCGCGCCGATGCGGCGGATGTCGAGACGCACGGAGGCGTAGAACTTCAGCGCGTTGCCGCCCGTCGTGGTCTCGGGCGAACCGTACATCACGCCGATCTTCATGCGGATCTGATTGATGAAGATGACCATGGTGTTGGAGCGCGAAATCGACGCGGTGAGCTTGCGCAGCGCCTGACTCATCAGGCGCGCCTGCAGACCGGGCTGCGAGTCGCCCATCTCGCCCTCGATTTCGGCGCGCGGCGTCAGCGCGGCCACAGAATCGATCACCAACACGTCGATGGCGCCGGAGCGCACCAGCGTATCGGTGATTTCGAGCGCCTGCTCGCCGGTGTCGGGCTGGGAAATCAGCAAATCTTCCAGATTGACGCCCAGTTTGCGGGCGTAGACGGGATCGAGCGCGTGCTCGGCGTCGACGAAGGCGCAGACGCCGCCCTTCTTCTGCGCCTCGGCGATGACGTGCAGCGTCAGCGTCGTCTTGCCCGAGGATTCCGGCCCGTAGATCTCGACCACGCGCCCGCGCGGCAGGCCGCCGACCCCGAGCGCGATGTCGAGACCGAGCGAACCCGTCGGAATCGTCTCGATCTCCACCGCCTTCTGGTTCTTGCCCAGGCGCATGATCGAGCCTTTGCCGAACGCGCGTTCGATCTGCGCCAGCGCGGCGTCGAGCGCCTTGGTCTTGTCCACGAAAGTTCCTTCCACGACGCGAAGATTGGGTTGGCTCACGGCTATCCTCCTTCTCTCACGGTCGGCGCTCTCGAGGCAACTGCGGCCTCGGCGACCCCCTTGAAGCGAGATATGTGCATGGTTTGTTCTCGCGCGCAAGTTCTTTTTTTGTTCTCATTCGGCGTCTCGCGATGTCCACGAATCGAGCCGGTTTTGGTGGATTGGGCAGTCGCAAGCCGCAAAAATTTCGATGTGGCGAAGAACCGGGTCTCGGCTTTGCCGAGGCGTTCGGCGGCCCCGTCGCATTGTCGGATCGAGATCGCGAACCGACTTCTCCGCGTCCCGCGTTCGATTCACGCGCACGCCGCGACGAGCGGCGACGAACATTCCTCGAACTCGCCGACGAAGGACAGGTTCCGGCCGGCGCGCTTGGCGCGGTAGAGGGCGGCGTCGGCCGAGGCGATCATGCGCTCGGGAATGAGGTCCCCGCCGACGGCGACGACGCCGCCGATGCTCAGGGTCACGCAATCCGAGACGATGGAGCCGCTATGGGCGATGCGAAGGTCCTCGATCGCCTTTCGCAAACGCTCGGCGATCAACGCGGCGCCCGAAAGCGGCGTGTTGGGCATGACGACGGCGAATTCCTCGCCGCCGTATCGCGCCGAAAAGTCCGCCTCGCGCCACAGTGTCCCGGCGATCGTCCCGGCGACCGTCCGCAAGCATTCGTCGCCCTTTTGATGCCCGTATGTGTCGTTGTAGAGTTTGAAACAATCGATGTCGATCATCAGCAGCGACAAAGGCGGCTGATCTCGGCCCGCTCTGCGGATTTCTTCGGCGAACTTGACGTCGAAGCTCCGCCGGTTCGCCAATCCCGTGAGGCCGTCGCGGGTCGCCAGGGCCTCGAGATCCGTTTGCGCCTGCTTCTGCGCCGTGATGTCGCGAAGCGTTTCCACCACCGCGATCAGATCGCCCGATTCGTCGTAGATCGAGCCGGCGTCGATCGCCAGATACAGCCGACGGCCGACCTTGGGCATCACGCACCAGTTTTCCGCGGAAACGCCAAAATCGCTCAGGCCGTAGCCGCCGCCGTTCGCATAGAGCGTGCCGATTTCATCGAAGCGCCGCTCGAGCAGCAGATCGGCGAGGCACGGCCGGCGTTCGGCGTAGAAGGCTTGCCAGTGATCAGAGGCGCCAATGACCGATTCCGCGCGGACCCCGGTCAGCCGTTCGCAAGCTTTGTTCCAAATCAACACGCGACCGTCGGCGCCGAGGACGAAGGTCGGGACGACGAGATGCTCCATCAAGCTTACCGCGAAGCCGTGGTCCCTTTGCGGAAGTGCGCGTCGAATTGCTTGCTTCATTTGTGGCGCCCACATGACAATCATGTTTGCGCAAAAAAACGTTAACGATCGCTCAAAGGCATTGCAGGCGCGAGCGGTCCGGCGCGACGCGATCGCTATGGCGAGCGGCGCGCGTTCACAAGCCGAAGGCGGTCAGCCCGGGATGATCGAGCGGGCGCGGGCCGGGGGCGTCCCACAGGAACTTGCGCTGCTCCGGATCGATCGGCAGATCGTTGATCGAAGCGTGGCGCGCGCGCATCAGGCCATGCGCGTCGAACAACCAGTTCTCGTTGCCGTAGGAGCGGAACCACTGGCCGGTCTCGTCACGCCATTCATAGGCGAAGCGCACGGCGATCCGGTCCTCGCGGAAAGCCCAGAGTTCCTTGATCAAGCGATAATCGAGCTCCTTGGCCCATTTGCGCGTGAGGAAGGCGACGATCGCCTCGCGGCCCCGGAAAAACTCCACGCGATTGCGCCACACGCTGTCGGGCGTGTAGGCGAGCGCGACGCGCTCGGGATCCCTGCCGTTCCAGCCGTCCTCCGCGGCGCGCACTTTGCGGATCGCGCTTTCGTGGGTGAAGGGCGGCAGCGGCGGGCGATCGAGGGACAAGAGCGTTCTCCCATGGCTGCGACGAAACGACGCGCCGCCGTTTAGCGGGGTATCGCGCGGCGCCGGGCCGATGTCAAAGCGCCGGGGCCGTTCCCCCGACCGCCTCGTAAACGTCGTAAGAGTCGGCCTCCCCGGCGGCGTGCGCGATCCGGCGATAGGAGCGCTTCAGCACGGCGTCGACGATCCTCCAGCGGTCCGCCTGTTCGCAGACGTAATGGATGCGCCGATCGGCGACCACGATGTAGCGCGGCCCGGCGCTGAGGATTTCCTGGAGAAGGTTCGGACCTTTTTCCTGAAAGTCGCAAAGCGTGTGGCCGGGGTAGAAATATTTCGTCGGCGGCGGCAGTTCGACCGCGCCATAGAGCCAAGCGCCGCGATTGACGACATAGAGCCTGTCCGCGCTCGTCGGGCCGCTCGCCCGGATCGCCGCCGCCGCGGCGGCGAGCGCGTCCGTCTCCTGGCGAACGGCGAGGTCATTGCCGGGAACGGCGAGCGCCGTCGCGATCGTCGCCAGGGCGAGCGCGCCGAGGCGCATCGCCGAGGGGATGCGCCTGAGCTCGGGCGTCGCCCGGGTCAGGCACAGCCCAGCCAGAAGCAAGCCCGGCGCGAGCGTCGGGCCGAGATAGGTGATCGCGATCGCGCGCTGCGCGAGGATCGACAGGGTCGCCAACGCGAACCAGGCTTCGAGGGCGCCGAGCGGAACGCCGGGGAGCGCTTTGGCCAGCGCGCGCCGTCGCAGCAGCGCCAGGCAAGCGAGCCCGAAGATCGCGACGATGCTTTTCTGCACGAGAAAATAACGGCCGACGCCGCCCAGAAGGGACACCCCTTCGCTGGCGCTCGCAGGACGGCTCAAGGCGCCCAGCAACGCGTCGTCGACGAGCGCCTGCGCCGCGCCGTGGCCGGCGAAATAGAGGAGAAAGCCGAGCGGCGCGACCGCCGCGGCGATCGTGAAGGCGAGCGCCGCCCCGGCGCGCCGCCCCGCGCCGTCGCGCGCGCTCAGAAGGATGAAAAGCAGCGCGACGGCCTCGAAGCCGGCCGTCTGCTTGACCGTCCCCGCCGCGCCGATGAGGAGCCCGGTCAGCGCCGCTCTTTTCATCGGGCTCAGCGGCGACAGCGCCGCGAGGAAGGCGAGAATCGTCAGCGCGGCGAGCGGACAATAGGCGTCGTTGCTGGTCACCAGTTCGCTGAGGATGGGATAGAGGATCGCGGCGAAGAGGCCGACCGCGGGCGCGCCGATGCGGCGGCCGAGAAAGTAGAGCGCGGTCGCGGCGACCGCATCGAACGCGACCGCGACCGCCCGCAGCGAGTCGAGGCTCGGCCCCAGCAGCGTCTGGGCGGCGGCGACAAGGGCGAAGAATCCGGGGGGCTTGACGTCGAAGGCGCCGACATAGGGCAGAACGCCGCGGCTCCAGAGATGCGCGACCTCGACGTAAAAGGCGTCGTCCAGGCCATCCATGCGCCGCAGCGGCAAGCGAACGAGCAGGGTCCACGCCAGCGCCGCGCCATAGACGACAAGCGCGGCGGCGACGGGAGAATCGCCGGCTCGTCGCGCAAAGGCAAGCGCCGAGCCCGCGCGTAAGGACGGGATTTGATCCGCGACAGGGGTCATCGAGCGATCCAGGCGAAAGCGCCCCGGTCTGGAGCCGGGGCGAGCGGCGACGCGCGGGGGAAAGTAAGCGCCAAATCGTGAAGCGCCCGTAAAGGCCGCCAAGCGGCGCGGCGATGTTGCGAAACGGCATGCTCATCCACGCGCGGCCAACCCGTTTGATCCCAGCCAAGTTCCCCTCCGCGAGAAATGCTAAGGGAAAAGCCGGCGTTGGACCGCTCGAACCAAGGCCGCCGTTGCAATCGCGGCGCAATCATGATGGCGTCGCGCGCGGATCGTCCCGCAGCGCAAAAGGAATTGTCATGTCGCCCGGATCTCTCGCCCTCGTTCTCGCCGCCGCGTTTTCCGGCGCCGCGCTCTACGTCAATCTCGTCGAGCAGCCCGCGCGCCTGGCGCTCGAGGATCAGGCGATGCTCAACGAATGGACGCCGAGCGACCGGCGCGGCGTCGCGCTGCTCATGGGGCTGTCGCTGCTCTCGGCGGCGCTCGGCCTCGTCGCCTATTTCGCCAGCCAGGACGTGCGCTGGGCGATCGGCGCGCTGATCATCGTCTTGAGCTGGCCCTACACGTTCTTTGTCATGGCGCCGGTCAACGACCAGATCCTCACGCTCGCGCCGCGCGACATCGGCGCCATACGCGTTCTGGTGCGCCAATGGGGCCTGCTCGAATACGGCCAGACGGGGATCGGCGTCGTCGCCTGCGCGGTGTTCCTGTGGGCGCTGTGAGCGCACGCGCGGCATCGCGAGGGCGGGCCGTCGCCGCGTGGACAGCGAGCGCCGCGCCAGGGTAGAAAACGCCATGTTCGACGCGCCGGCCCGCTCAGCCCTGCTCGCTCGCGTTTGGCGCGACGTGATGGAGAACCTGCGCTTTTTCTCGGCGCTGCCGACGCTGTCTCGCGGCGCCGAGACTCCGGGCGCGGAGTTGGATCTGGCGCGGATCGCCTGGGCGACGCCGATCGCGGGCGCGCTGATCGGCGCGCTCGGCGCGCTCGCGCTCGGCCTGTCCGTCCTTCTGCGCCTGCCGCCCTTCCTCGGCGCGGCTTTCGCCGTGGCGACGCTGGCGCTGGCCGCGGGCGCGCTGCACGAGGACGGCCTCGCCGATGTCGCCGACGGCTTCGGCGGCGGCCAAACCCGCGAATCCAAGCTCGCGATCATGCGCGACAGCCGCATCGGCGCTTTCGGGACGGTCGCGCTGGTTCTCTCGCTGATCCTGCGCGTCGGCGCGCTCGCGGCGCTGGCGCGCGGCGGCTTCGCAATCGCCGCGGCGGGCCTGATCCTGTCCGGCGCGGCCTCGCGCGCGGGCGCGCTGGTTCCCCTCGCCTTGCTGGCCCCCGCCCGCGCCGAGGGCGCCGGCGCGAGCGCCGGCCGCCTGGAGACGACCGATCTGATCGCGGCCGGCCTCGCCGTCGCCGGCGTCGCGTTTCTCCTGGGGCTCGCCGCGCTCGGCGTCACGCGCGCCTTCTTCGCCTGCGTCCTCGCCGCGGCGGCTTCCCTTGGGATGAGCGCGCTGGCGCGCCGCCAGATCGGCGGCCAGACCGGCGACGTCGCCGGCGCGGCGCAGCAGGTCGCCGAAATCGCCTGCCTCTGTGGTCTTCTCATCGGCGGTCGCCCGCCTTAAATCAGGCCCATGAATTTCTCCGCTCAGACGCCGGCCAGCCCCTGCGTGAAAGTCTGCGTCGTCGATCCCGTTTCGGGCCTGTGCGTCGGCTGCGGCCGCACGGTCGCGGAAATCGCGATGTGGCGCGATCTCGACGCCGACGAGCGGCGCGTTATCGTCGCGGGCCTCGAGCAACGCCTGAAGGCGGCGCGCTCGCGCGCGGCGCGCGGCCGGCGGGCCGGACTGCGCGGGCGCCGCTGAAATGGTCGTCGCTTTCCCCCTCGCGCTCCTCGCCGCGGCGCTGATCGCGCTTTGGGCCGTCCCGGCCGACACGCCGATTCTCGGGCTCGATCACGGGAGTTTCGCGCGCGCGGCCTTCGGCGTCGCCTTTCTGGCGTGGCTGTTCCTGACCGCGGCGCGGCGCGCCGGACCGGGCGCGTTCGCGCGCATCCTCGGCGGGACGGCGATCTGGGCGGCGATCATCCTCGGCCTCACCGGCGTCTACGCCTATCGTTTCGAAGCCGCCGAGATCGCCGATCGGGTGATGGCCGAACTTTTCCCCGGCGAGCCGCAAATCGGCCAGAGCGGCGAGGTCATCGTCAACCGCCGCTTCGGCGGCGAATTCGTCATTCCCGCCAAGGTCGACGGCGCGCGCGTGGCTTTCCTGTTCGACACCGGCGCCACGATGGTGGTGCTGCGCGCCCAGGACGCCCAGCGGATCGGCGTCGACGCCGCCGGGCTCGACTTCGACGTCAGCGTCGTCACCGCCAACGGCGCCGCGATGGCGGCGGAAACCCGCATCGACCAAATTGCGATCGGGCCGATCGTCATGCGCAACGTGCGCGCGCTGGTCGCCCGGCCCGGCGCGCTCAGCGAAAGCCTGCTCGGCATGAGCTTCCTCGAGAGATTGCAGAGCTACACGGTCGAGCGCGGGCGGCTGATCCTGAAGGCCAAGTGAAGACTGACGGCGAAGTGAACGCGGTTCAGACCGCCTCGGCGAGCGGCGCGCGCGCGATTTGCGCGACCGCGTCGCGCAGCACGTCGAGGCCCGCGCCGGGGCGCGTCGCCAGCGTCGCCAGCTTCTGGCGATAGAGGCGCGCGCCGGGCCGACCGGCGAACAGGCCGAGCATGTGGCGCGTCATGTCGTGCAGGCGCGCGCCGCGCGCCAATTCGCGCGCGACATAGGGCAGATAGGCTTCGACCGCCTCGAAGGCGTCGCGCAAGGACGCCGGCTCGCCGAAGATTTCCGGGTCGACGCCGAGCAGCATTTCCGGATTTTGATAGGCGGCGCGGCCGACCATCGCGCCGTCGACCCAGCGCAGATGGCCGCGCGCGGCCTCGAGATCGCCGATTCCGCCGTTGACGGCGATCGGCAAACGCGGATGCGCCGCTTTCAGCGCGTAGACGAGGGCGTAATCGAGCGGCGGCACGCTGCGGTTGTCCCGCGGGCTGAGGCCTTCGAGCCAGGCCTTGCGCGCGTGGACGACGAGTCCCGCCGCGCCCGCCGCGGCGATCCTCTCGACCAGCGCGAACAGGGCCTCGCGCGGCTCCTGCTCGTCGACGCCGATGCGGCATTTGACGGTGACGGGGACCTTCGTCGCCGCCGCCATCGCCGCGACGCATTCGGCCACCAGCGCCGGCTCGCGCATCAGGCAGGCGCCGAAGCGGCCGTTCTGCACGCGGTCGGACGGGCAGCCGCAATTGAGGTTGATCTCGTCGTAGCCGAATTCGCCGCCGATGCGCGCGGCCTCGGCGAGCCGTTCGGGCTCGGCGCCGCCGAGCTGCAACGCGATTGGGTGCTCGAACGCGTCGAAGCCGATCAGCCGCTCGCGCGGGCCGAACACCACCGCGTCCGCCGTCACCATCTCGCTATAGAGCCGGGCGCGACGCGTCAGCAGCCGGTGGAAGACGCGGCAATGCCGGTCCGTCCAATCCATCATCGGGGCGACGCTGAAGCGCCAGCTCGTCATATCGTTGGGGCTGCTCATGGCGGAATTCGGCTCGATCTCGGGACCGGCGCGCCGGAAGGCCGCCTTGCGGCCCCCAGATAGGCCGAGAGCGTCCGGCGTTCAACGTCCCGCGGGCTCAGCCCTTCAGCGGCCTCTCGACGCCTTCGGCGACGCGTTGCGTTTTGATCGCCGCAGGCGGAAGCATGACGCCGCCGAGATCATGGCGCGGATCGTCGCCAAGCGCCTTGTCGAGCGCCTGGAGCGATCGGGCTTCGTCGTCATGAAGCGGCCGCCGATCGGCGGGAGTGCTCCGCCCTGCCATGACCCGGGCGGCCCGATTGTAGCGGACGAAATTCGATAAGCAGCACATTGGTTTCGCGGAATAGCGACGTCCCTCCAGCTACGAGGGGTTGACCGCACCGCACCGTTCACATAAACGTGAAGTCACTTCAGCCGCTAGTGAATTCTCTTTATCCGAAGCAACGACTGGGCCCTTAGAAGGACCGAGGGCGTCGAGGTGCGCTCTATCGCGTTAGGTGGTCGAATTGAAGAATGTTGAGTACATGTTGCCGCGGTCCCTGTCCGAGGTGAAAAGAGCGGACGATGCGATCCGCATTAGGCCGTCCAACGCATGGATGCTGCTCTACAACTTGATTTCATCGCAAATTGCGATCGGTAAATTTCGGAAAGCTCATCGCTTGACTTGGCGCGCCGTTCGCTCGCCCATTGCGACGTTGCGTTGGCTCAACGCGCTGGAGCGCGTGCGCGTGCGCGCCGGCGTCGAAACGATTCCCTATCGCCTGGCGAGAAAGGCCGGCCAGGCTTTCCTTCACCATTCGCTGCCGCAAGCGGCGACGATCAATCTTCTCACGATGCACTATGAACGACTCCTGGCCACGCTGGGCGCGCGATTCGTCGGCGCAATTCTTCGCGGCAAGGTGGTCGTCGCGGCGGACATCCAAGGTCGGTCGGCGGCCCGCTATCGGCTGTGCCTGGCGCGCGATGTCCTGAACTCCAGCGAAGGCGAGCTTACCGTCGACCTCGTGCGAGTGGACGGGAACAGGCGCGTGGCCAGTCTCAGCATCGTGGTCGGCGCGCTCGACCCTGGCGGCTCGTCGGACCTTTGGATCGGGGGCCTCCAGGGCTGCAGCGGCGCCGACAGCAAAGCCGTCACCGTCCAGGCGACCAAAGACCTATGGGGCTTGCGCCCGAAGGATTTGCTGATCCACGCCGCCTACGCGTTGGGCGACATATTCGGCGCCGCGAGCCTCAAGGCGATCTCGAACGCGGGCCACGTCCTCGAACCCCGTGCAGGCAAGAATATCCGCTGGTACGCCGACTACGACGCCTTCTGGCGGGAGCTTGCCGGCGAGTCGATCGCCGGCGACTTTTTCCTATTGCCCGCGGTGCGCCGTCGGCGTTCGGTCGAGGATGTGCCGCCCGCCAAGCGCAGCAAGTGGCGGGCGCGTTACGCGCTGGTGGACGAAATCGGCGCCGACATTCACCGCCTGCCGACCGGGCGCAGCGCTCGCTAATCGGCTCGCGCCGCATGACCGACGCGCCCGATCGCCTCACGCCCGCCGCGCCCGATGACCTCGCGGACGCTCTAGCTAGAACGCGCTGTCTTTAGGTTGAACCAGACCTCTGCCGTCATCGCGAGCGAAGCGTGGCGATCCAGAGATCGTGACGCCAGCGTATTGGCCCGCCGAGCGCCCACGCAGATGTCATGAGCGACGCGAACCCTAACGGCAATCGCCTCGATCGCTGGATTGCTTCGCTCCGCTCGCAATGACGGTCGTAATGGATCGATCGAGCTGAAGACAGCGCGCTCCAACCGCCAGCTTGCCGCAACAACAGCTTGCAATATGCAAGTATCGCTTTCACCCCTTCAGCAGCCGCTCGACAAAACCCTCGACGCCCTCGGCGACGCGCGCGCAGCGCGTCCGCTCGGCGGAAATGATCGCGACGACGTCGGCGTAGGCGCGCTGCAGGTCGTCGTTGACCACCACGTAATCGTACTGGCGCCAGCGCTCGATTTCGCGTCTGGCGTTTTCGAGTCTCTTGTCGATCGTCGCCGCCGAATCCTCGGCGCGCCGGTCGAGCCGCGCGCGCAGTTCCGCCATCGACGGCGGCAGGATGAAGACGCTGACGACGTCGGGCCCGAGCGCCTCGCGCATCTGCTGGGCGCCCTGCCAATCGATGTCGAACAGCATGTCGCGCCCCTGCGCGAGCACCGCCTCGACCGGCCCGCGCGGCGTGCCGTAGCAACTGCCGTGGACCTCGGCCCATTCCAAGAGGTCGCCCGCCGCCCTGGCGACGTCGAACTGATGCTGGCTGATGAAATGATAATGGATGCCGTCCGCCTCCGAGGAGCGGCGCGCGCGCGTGGTGACGGAGATCGACAGCGTCAGGTCGAGCGACTTGTCCTGCAACAGCATGCGCGTCAGCGTCGTCTTGCCGGCGCCCGAGGGCGAGGAGAGGATCAAAATCATGCCGCGTCGGCGCATCGTCGGACCTTGGCTCACTCGATGTTCTGCACTTGCTCGCGCAATTGCTCGATTTGCGCGCGCAGTTCAAGCCCCTGCGCGGTGAGCGAAACGTCGTTGGCCTTGGCGCACAGCGTATTGGCCTCGCGGCCCAGCTCCTGGGCGAGAAAATCGAGCCGCCGGCCGACCGGGCCGCCCTCCCCGAGCAGCGCGCGCGCCGCCGCCACATGCGTTTTCAGGCGGTCGAGCTCCTCGCGGATGTCGGCCTTGGCGGCGAGAAGAATCGCCTCTTGATGCAGGCGGTTCTCGTCGAAGCCGCGCGAAGACTCCATCAGCGCAGCGACGGATTGGGCGAGGCGCGCGCGCACCGCCTCGGGCTTGCGGGCGGGATTGTCGTCGGCGGCTTGCGTCAGTTCGGCGATCGCGGAAAGCCGCTCGTTTAAGATCGTCGCCAGCGCCTCGCCCTCGGCGCGCCGCGCGACATTGAGCGCCGCGATCGCGACGTCGAGGCTCGACAGCGCGCCGGCGCAGGCGGCGGCGAGCGTCGCCTCGTCGTCGGCGGCCTCGACGATCTCGATGATGCCGCGAACGGCGAGCACGCCGTCCATCGTGGGCGGCGCGAGGCCGGCGGCATTGGCCGCCTCGCGCGCCGCGGCGACGATCGAGGCGAGCGCGAGCGCATCGACGCGCGCCTGTGAAGTCGCGCCCTCGCGCTGGGCGGAAATCGTCGCGAAGCAGGTGCCGCGCGCCAGCGCTCGCGTCAGCCGCGCGCGCGCCTCGCCCTCGATGCGGTCGAAGCCCTGGGGAATGCGCAGGCGCAGATCGAGCCCCTTGGCGTTGACGCATTTGAGCTCGACCGTCCAACGCCAGGGCGCGTGCGCGCCCGCGGCGCGGGCGAAGCCGGTCATGCTGGTCAGGGTCATGCCGATATTCCCCAGAGCGCCGCGATTCGGCGCGCGAATGTCTTATACAGGAGCGCGAACGGGAAAAAAGAACGCCGATTTGCGGCGGCGGCTTTGACGCGGGTCAAGGACGCGGCGACCGTTCGGCGAAACGCTGCGCCGAACGAGGAGGGGTGGTAGTGGACGACGCGCTCACTGTCGCCGGCCCGGGCGTTCGGCCCTTGCCGGCGGATCAATTGTATCGCGCTTGCGATCTCACGCGCTTGGCCTTCGCCTCGACCGCGGAGCTGGAGCCGATCGACGGGCTGGTCGGGCAAGCGCGCGCCTTCGAGGCGGTGGGGTTTGGCGCGAAAGTCGACAAGAAGGGCTTCAACCTCTTCGTCATCGGCCCGAACAGCGTCGGCATGCAGGAGGCGGTCAAGACCGTGCTGGCGGAGGACGCGCGATCGCGCCCCAGCCCTCCCGACTGGGTCTACGTCAACAATTTCGCCAAGCCGGACGAGCCGATCGCGATCGAACTCCCTTCGGGCCGCGCGCCCGGCTTCAAGGAGGCGATGCATAAACTCATCGAAGACCTCAAGATCGCGGCGCCCGCCGCATTCCAAAGCGAAGATTACCAGACGCGGCGCAGCGCGATCGACGAAGCGTTCCAGAAGAAACAATTCGAGGCTTTTTCCGGGTTGCGCGAAAAGGCGGGCGAGAAGGCGATCCTGCTGTTGCGCACGCCGGTCGGATTCGCGCTGGCGCCCTCGCAGAACGGTCAGGTCGTCCCGCCGGACGAATTCAACGCCTGGCCGGAGGCCAAACGCCTGCAAACGCAGACCGATATCGAGGCGCTCGAGACGGACCTCGAACATATCGTGCGTCAGATCCCGCAATGGGACAAGCAGCGGCGCGACGACGTGCGCGCGCTCAATCGGGAAACCGCCAAATTCGCGGTCGATCATTTGATCGAGGAAGTCGCGACCGCCTTCGCCGATATTCCGCGCGTCGCTCGGCACATCGATACGGTTCGCGCCGACCTGATCGAAAACGTGCCGATGTTCGCCGCCCGAGGCGACGGCGGCGAAGGCGAGACGGGAGAGCCGCTGCAGGGAACCGCGTTCGACCGTTACGAAGTCAACGTTCTGATCGCGCAAAACGGCGCCGTCGGCGCGCCGCTCGTCGAGGAGCTGCATCCGACGCTCGGCAACCTGATCGGCCGCATCGACTACGTCTCGTCGCACGGCGTGCTGATGACCAATTTCCGGCTGATCAAACCGGGCGCCATCCATCGCGCGAGCGGCGGCTATCTGCTCATCGACGCGCGCAGCCTGCTGATCGAGCCGTTCAGCTGGACCGCGCTCAAACGCGCGCTGCGGCGCGGCGAGGTCGCCATCGAGGACGTCGGCCGCTTCCTCGGCCTGACCAGCACGGTCTCGCTCGAACCCGATCCCATTCCGTTCCAGGTGAAAGTCGTGCTGTTCGGCGACCGCCTGCTGTATTTCCTGCTCTCCGCGCTCGACCCCGACCTCGGCGAGCACTTCAAGGTTCTCGCCGATTTCGAGGACGACCTCGCGCGGAACCCGGAGAACGAAGCGATCTTCGCGCGGCTGGCGGGCTCGCTCGCGCGGCGCGACGGCCTCAGGGCGCTCGACGCGCAAGCGACCGCGCGCGTCGTCGAGCACGCCGCGCGACTGGCCGCCCATTCCGGCAAGTTGTCGCTGCGCGTCAACGATTTGCGCGAGGCGCTGATCGAAGCGGACTTCTGCGCGCGCGAGGCCAAGCGCGACGTGGTGGCGCGCGCCGACGTGGAGCGCGCTTTGCAGGCGCGCGTCCGTCGCGCCTCGCGGCTGCGCGACCGCATGCAGGAGGCGATTCTCGAACGCGTCGCGCTGATCGCCACCGAAGGCGCGCGCGTCGGCCAGGTCAACGGGCTGAGCGTCATCGAGATCGGCGGCTTCGCGTTCGGAGGCCCCACCCGCATCACCTGCCAAACGAGGCCCGGCGGCGGCAAGGTCGTCGACATCGAACGCGAAGTCGAACTCGGAGGCCCGATCCACTCCAAGGGCGTGCTGATCCTCAGCGGTTTCCTCGCCGGGCGCTACGCGCTGGACACGCCGATGTCGCTGTTCGCGAGCCTGGTTTTCGAGCAGTCCTATGGCGGCGTCGAGGGCGACAGCGCGTCCTCCGCCGAACTCTATGCGCTGCTTTCGGCCCTGGCCGACGCGCCGTTGCGTCAGGACCTCGCCGTCACGGGCTCCGTCAACCAGCACGGCGACGTCCAGGCGATCGGCGGCGCCAACGAGAAGATCGAGGGCTTCTTCGACATCTGCAGCGCGCGCGGCCTCACGGGGACGCAGGGGGTTCTGATTCCGGCGTCCAACGTGCAGCACCTGATGCTGCGCGAGGACGTCGTCAAAGCCTGCGCGGACGGCCGCTTCGCCGTTTACCCCATCGCGACCATCGACGAGGGCGTCGCGCTGTTGACCGGCTTGGCGGCGGGCGAACGCCAGGCCGACGGCGCCTTTCCGCCCGGCAGCGTCAACCGCCGCGCGGAGGACCGCTTGCGCGCCTTCGCCGACATTCGCAAGAACTTCGGCAAGGACGGCGCGGGCTCGGCGCAGAACGGGGAGACAAAACGATGACGAGCGCGCCGCTCGGCTTCAAGCGCATGGTGCTCGGCCTTCACCAGGGCGCGCCAGGGCGCGCCATCGCGCTGGCGATCGAATTCGCCCAGCTTTTCGACATCGAACTGTTGGGGCTGTTCATCGAGGACGCCGGCCTGCGCCACCTCGCGGGCATGCCCTTCGCGCGCGAGATCAGTTCGCTCGGCGGCGGCTGGCGTCAGATCGAGCCGGCGCGCACGAGGCGCGAACTCGAACTCGCCGCCGGCAGCGCCGAGCGCCGCTTCGTCGAAGCCGCCCGCAGCTTCGTGCGGCCGCAGTTCGAGGTCGTTCGCGGCGGCGCGGCCGCGGCGCTCGCGGCGAACCTGCGTTCCGGCGACATCGTGGCGATCGGCGCGCCGGTGGCGGCGGCCGAGCGCGCCGCCGAGCCTTTCGCCTCGCTGCTCGAAGCGGCTTTTCGCTCGAGCGCCGCGGTGATGCTGGCGCCGGCGCGCCTGGCGCGAAGCGCCGGCCCGATCGTGGCGATCGCCGCGGGGCCGGACGACCTCAGCGTCGAGGCGGCGACGGCGATCGCCGGCGCCGCGGGGGAGGAACTCGTCGTCGTCGACGTCCGAGCAGGCGCGGCCGAGGATTGGCTGGCGGCGCGGCGCGCGGCGGGGCCGAGGCTCGCTTTCGCCGACGACGCCTTGCCTCAGGCCCTGCAAGGCTTGAAGGAGCGCCTCGCGGTGGTGAGCCGCGGCGCGGTCGGAAACAGACTCGCCTTGGCGATCGCCGCGACGCGCGGCGTGCCGGCGCTGAGCGTCGATGGGCGAGAGCGGTGACGGTTCGATGAGCAGGCCGCGGGCGGAAGCGGGACGGCGCCCCATCGCTGAGGCACGGCCAATTCGGCGAGGAGGCGGGTTCCAACTGCCGTAACGGGCTGCCGGCGCACCGCCGCAGCGGCGCTGATTTCCTCCCCGCCCCCTCAATCCAGCGTCTCGCGATAGACCCACACCGCGAAGGCGGTGACGGCGACGGCAAACAACGCCATCGGCCACAGTTCCGGCGCGATCTCGTTCCAGCCGTTGCCCTTCAGCAGCATGCCGCGCACGATGCGCACCGCGTGGGTCGTCGGGAAGATCTCGCCGATCGCCTGCGCCCAGCCGGGCATGCCGCGGAACGGGAACATGAAGCCCGACAGCAGGAACGACGGCATCAGCGTGAACTGCGCGAGCTGCACCGCCTGCATCTGGTTCGCCGCGACCGTCGAGAAGGTGACGCCGAGCGCGAGATTGCTGGCGATGAACAGCCCCAGCGCGGCGAGCAGCAGCGGCAGCGAGCCGCGGATCGGCAACTGGAAGAAAATGGTCGACGCGGCGAGGATCAGCCCGACCTGGACATAGCCGATGAACACGTAAGGCACGATCTTGGCGATCATCACCTCGATCGGCCTCACCGGCATCGCCAGCAGATTCTCCATCGTGCCGCGCTCGCGCTCGCGCGTGATCGCCAGCGTGGTGACGAACAGCGTCGAGAACAACAGCACGATGCAAATGAGGGCGGGCACGATATTGAGCACGGTGAGCTGTTCGGGATTGTAGCGCGCGTGCACGACGAACTGGAACGGCGGAATCTGGGGCTTTGCCTGGCGGATCGGCGGCAGGTCGCGATTGATCGCCGTCACGGCCTGTTGGAGCGCCATGACCGCGTTGCCGATCGCGGTCGGATCGGTCGCGTCGGCGTCGATCAGCACGCTCGGCGTCTCGCCGCGGTCGACCGCGCGATCGAAATCCGCCGGCATTTCGACCACGAACATCAGATCGCCGCGCGCGAGGCCGTCGTCCGCCTCGCCCTCCGATTTCAGGAGGCGCAGATCGTAGTAGCCGGAATTGCTCAGCGCCGCCGCGATGGTGCGGGTGTATTTGGAAGCGTCGATCGACAGCAGGCCGGCCGGCAGATGCTTGGGATCGGAATTGATGGCGTAGCCGAACAGGAACAGCTGCATGATGGGAATGGCGATGATGATGCGCAGCGTCATCGCGTCGCGGAACACCTGGATCCATTCCTTGCGCAACAGCGCGGCGAGGCGCGCCAGGGAGAACCGGGTCATCGCCCCGCCTCCTCGAGGCTCAGCATGTGGATGAACACGTCCTCGAGCCGCGGCTCGACTTCGCGCCATTCCAGCGCGCCGCCGGCCGATCGGATCGCCGCGGTCAGCGCCGCGCGGTCCATGCCCGCCACGTGCAGCGCGCGCCCGAACACCGCCGCCGCCTCGACGCCCGGCGCCGCGCGCAGCGCCCGCGCCGCCGCGTCGACGTCCTCGCCCGTCGCCTCGAAAGTGACGAGCCCCGATTCGCCGACGACCGCGACCGCGCCGCCCTGCACCACGATGCGCCCCTGCGCGAGATAGACGATGCGCCCGCAGCGCTCCGCTTCGTCCATGTAATGGGTCGAGACCAGCGTCGTCAGCCCGTCGGCCGCCATGTCGTGGATGAGATCCCAGAATTCACGCCGCGCCTTCACGTCGACGCCGGCGGTCGGCTCGTCGAGCAGCAG
>Ga0187852_1000035_pt1 | contig 126095 bp, 107 predicted proteins | sample June2016WEW_6_40_FD_134511 | JGI IMG/M metagenome (GOLD analysis project Ga0187852, IMG submission 134511) | Peatland microbial communities from SPRUCE experiment site at the Marcell Experimental Forest, Minnesota, USA - June2016WEW_6_40 | ecosystem: Environmental > Terrestrial > Soil >... | reverse complement strand
GAGCCTGGAATCGCCGGATGAATCGCGCCCGCACCAAGATCAACTGGAAATTCGACCGCAAGGCTGCCCGTTGCAAGTTCGGCTACAAGAAGAAGAACGTTTCTAAGCGGTCAAAGACCTAGGGCGTTCGATTCGTTCCTTTGGTGGCTCCAGCCCGTCAAGTCCAGTTCAAAATCAACCCCCCAATTGCATCTGTGGTGAACGCACCAGCCTTGCTTTTGCCGGACCGCAAGCCTAAACTTTAGGATGTCTGAGTCCGAAATCGAGGTGGCACCCGCCGAAGTAAAATATTGCGTTTCGGTGGACCAAATGCTCAATTATGGGGGTTCACTGCTGCCCGATAGTTCGATCCAGGGAACAGTCTCACGGCTGTTTTCTGGAACGAGGTGATATTATGAAACGACTACTCGTTTTGCTTGTCGCTGTCCTTTGTGCGTCTGTCATGCCTGTGATGGCAGATGGCATAATCCAACTAGGTGGTACTGACGTTCCTGGTGATTATTATGGCTTGTTTGAACAAAGCAGTCTTACTAATCCTGTTGATACCATAGATGTCTTTGTTACAACACCTGGAGTATCCTTATCAACACCTGGACTTGTCCAAGATCCCCTCGAACCATCTGCTGGCTGGACTGAAACGGATATAACTTCACAATATTCTTCTGCTACTTTCACTTCTACATTGAATGTCTATTTTGAAGTGTCTTTTAGCGAATGTTCATTGACGAACCCTTCATGTACATCCCCTGCTCCTACTATTGACCTTTATGCCTTTTCTGATGGCACATTGGTCGATAGTGGTACTTTCGTTTTTGATGGTGCTGGTTCTACTTTTGAAGGGACGCCGGGGCAAGCAGGATTTGCTGCTGATTTAGCAAACAATACTGTTCCAGAGCCAGCCACTCTAGCTATTGTTGGTGCTGGTTTGCTTGGTCTCGTTGCTACCCGGTATCGTCGCAGAGCGTAATTGCGACAACTTCAGCCACAATTGTGCTGGTACGCTTCTAACATACCAAATCCAAATACGCAATATGACACAGATCTCGCTAATGGTTCTGTACCAGAACCAACTACTCTAGCTATTGTTGGTGTAGGTCTTGTTGGCCTTGCCTATCGTCGGCAAATAGGCTGCTGGTCGTTATCTGGGGAACAGTCTCACCGCTGCCGATCTGGCAAACAATACTCCTGTTCCCGACCCAACTACCTTTCTGTTGATCGGCGCTGGTCTTTTTGGTCTTGTGGCAGCTTCCCACCAGCATGGCTCCTAGTAGTTCCATACCAGACGCCGGATGATCGAAGATTCCTGCACAGCATTCACTTATGGTACCCGGACGAGTAGTCACCGCCGATTTAGAGACCAGATATTCGCCTTCCACCGACCTTGCGCCGGGGAAATCGCCAGCCGCTCTCCGATTTCGTAGTGAAAGCTCGCGGGCTCATTTTCGTCGATGCTCAGTTGCACCACCGGTATGTCCGCTTCCGGATAAACGTGCCGGAGCACGGCCCATGTACCGTGGTCGAGGCCCCAGCCCTCATCGAGCGCCACGGGCGTCGGCGCCAGCAGTTTCCTCACGCGCTGCGCCAGCTCCGGGTCGCCCGGCGCCGGATACTGGACGCCGTAAAGCTCGCGCGGAAACCCTCCGAAATCGTGAATCGTCTTCGGCGCGGTGGAAACGGTGACGCCCGTCTGCGGTACGAACCAATGTGCCGAAATTGAGAGGACCGCCTTCGGCCTCGGGATCGTGCGCCCCAGTTCCGCCCACGCCTCCGTGTATCGATTCCGGCTTAGCGCATTCATCGGATTGCCGTGCCCGAAAAAGACCGCCGGCAGGAGATTGCCCATGCTTTCTATTCTCTCGCCTCTGCACGCCGCGGAAGCACCGTGGCGCCGGCTGTCAAGCCGGCTGAGCCGAGAGTCATCTCGGCTTTTCTTCATCAGGAATTCAGCCCCAGTGCCGCCGCCGCATGTCCGAGCCGTTTGTCGAGCGTCCAAAACCCACAATCCGAGAGTAGTGCCGAGGCGAGCAGATGCACGTCAATCCAGCCCAGTCCGCGCCCCCAAAGCCGCCGGTCTTCAACCAATCGCAGCGCCTCCGTGGTGGATGCCAGCATGGCCGAAGGCAGCTCCTGAAGATCGGATAGGATTTCCGCTCGGTTTTTCAGGCTTCCGCACGCCAGTTCACCTAGTACGAAGGGGTGCATGAGCACCTGACCTGCGGTGAGCCATCTAGCCAGACTCGGCTCTCCCCGCCGGAAGTGCTGAATCCAGACGGAGGTATCGGCGAGCACCATCAGGCAGACCGCCGCCTCGGAATGCTCGCCATCCGCGGGTTCGAGCCGCCCAGCGCGGCCAGCCGCTTGCCGGCTTCTCGCGCAATCAACGCCTCCAGCCCCGCCCGCACCAGTGCCGTCTTTTCACGGATCCCCGTCAGTTCTCGAGCGCGCTCGACCAGGCTCTCGTCGATGATCAGCGTGGTTCTCATATGCATTAGTATGCATTATCTGTGCATACGATTCAAGGGGGGGATCCATCGCCCACCGCATGAAGAAATTGATCGGATCTCCGTGCCCGAAAGAATACTGCCGTTGCGAGCATTCCATACCTTCCATCCCCGGAGGTCGCGCGAACGGGTCGGTAGAATCTGCGCCGGCACTATCGGTGTGCCGATGCGAGTCGATTATAGGAAGCCCCACGAGAGTATCATTGCCCTATCGATTGGAAGTTCCTTCTAGGCATCTTCGGGGCCTCGGGCGCTTGGCTCTGGTCTGTGTACACATGGCATCGATCCCAGGCAGCACAACGAACACAAAATGAGTTTATCCGAAAGGAAGCCTTATACCGGGAGTTGCTCCGCACGCTGGTGACTTTCTATAGGAGCGGGGCGAACACTGGGACGGCGCCGCTTTTAGAGCAGTATCGGCTCGCATGGCTGTATGCACCAGACGCTGTAGTCAACCGCCTTTGCTCGCTCCTTGAAACGCAGAGGATCGACCCGGCAGAAAGCCACATGACCGAGGAGCAAAAAAAAGCGGTTGCAGCGAGGAGGGATGAACAGGGCAGTCGGGCCCTCGCGGAGGCGGTCGCGGCGATGAGGGCCGACTTGTTCGCGACGAGCGAAAAATCCACCCGTTTGACAGCGGAAGATTTCCGCCACTACTACTGAACAACCTCCGCGGCCCTGGCCGGCTGTCGTCGGTCCACCAGCTGCGGTTCCTACCCCGCCACCACTGCCGCCCACTCCCCTTTGCACCGCACTGCGCGCACCCCCGCCAGCGCCGCCTTCACCAACTCAGCCTCCCCCACATTAAACCCGCTCGCCACCAGCGTTCCTCCCGCCCGCAGCACCCTGGCGAACTCCGGCGCCAATGCAATGATCGCTTCCGGGCTGATATTCGCCACCACCAGGTCAACGGCGGCCGACCGCACCGCATCCGCCGAGCCGATGAATCCTTGCCCGGCGATGCGCACTGCCTCCGGGTCGATGTCGCACGCGATCACACGCGATGCGCCTAGCAGTCGCGCGGCTTCGGCCAAAATGCCCGAGCCGGTGCCCACATCCAGCACGTCGATTCCCGGCTTCACCAGATCCTCCAGCGCTTCCAGGCAAAGCCGCGTGGTTTCGTGCACGCCGGTGCCAAATGCCAGGCCGGGGTTCACCGTGATGCGGAAACGGCCGGCCGGCGCCCGATCATCGCGCCATTCGGGCACCAGAAAAAAGCGGCGTCCCACTTCCATCGGCTTCAGCAGGTCGCGCGCCTCCTGCACCCAATCGCGATTCTCCTCTTCGCGCACGGCCGCGCCCGGATAACGCGCCAGCAGTCCTGCGCGGTCCGCGCCGGCTTCGAAGAACGCACGCACGCGCGTCTCGCTCAGCTCCACGATCCCCGCCGAGCCCAGCTCCCACAGCTCCGCAATCAGCAGGTCGCGGCCGTCCGCAGTCGAATCGATTTCGAGCGAGAACATTGTTATCGTGGAATATCGGGCCGTGCTTTTCGCGGCCTCAGCCTATCATGAAACTACAAGGTATTTTCCCACCGATTACGACTCCCTTCGATCATGAAGGTAACATCTACAACGCCAAGCTTCAGCACAACGTGGAAAAGTGGAACCGCACCGCGCTCTCCGGCTACGTCGTCATGGGCTCGACCGGCGAAAGCGTGATGCTGACTGAAGCGGAGAAGTATGTCGTATGGGAGCTGGTGGCTCAGCACGCTGCTCCGGAAAAACTGCTCATCGCCGGCACCGGCATGGAGAGCGTGCGCGAGACGGTCTCGCTCACCAACCGCGCTGCCGAAATGGGTTACAAGGCCGCCATGGTGCGCACCCCGCATTATTATAAGAACCTCATCAATCGCGGCGATGCGCAGATGCTGTTCTACCGCGCTGTCGCTGACCGCACGAAAATTCCGCTCATCATCTACAACTGGCCGCAGGCCACCGGCGTGGATATTCCCGCCGACGCCGTCGCCGCGCTTTCCGAGCATCCCAACATCATCGCCATCAAGGAGAGCTCCGGCAACCTGGAAAAGGTGATGCAGATGATTCGCGAAGTCAAGCACGGTTTCCAGGTGTTGGTAGGCTCAGCGCCCACCCTCTGGCCTTCGCTGCTGATGGGTGCCTGCGGCGCCATTCTGGCTTATGCCAACGCTGCGCCGTATTCGACCATCGCCATTTGGGAAGCGTTCCGCACGCGCGAGGAAGCGGCCGGCCTGGACTGGCAGAACCGCATTGGACGCCCGTCCGCGCTCGTGACCACGCGCTATGGCGTTCCCGGCTTGAAGTACGCCATGGATCTGAATGGTTACTACGGCGGTCCTCCGCGCCTGCCCCTGACTCCACCCACGGCGGAAGCGAAACTGGAGATTGAAGCGGCGTTTCGGGATCTGAAAGGATAATGTTAATACCCGCAAAAATCCCGCTGAACGAAACGCCTTTCGCCCAGGCCGCGTCGTAATGAGTGTTAAGCTGTCTGGAGAGGACTTCCGACATCGGATGTGCAGCGTGGACGTTTCGCCGCAGGCGGTGAGCTGGAAAGCCGATCGATTCGGAGCCAGCGATACTGCCGCGCCTCTGGCCCACTACGTGCGCAACCTTTGACGCCATGCCGACCCGCATCCTGATCCTCGCCTGTAGCCTGTGCGCATTGGCCGCCGCTGCCACCGCCGAAACGCCTCTCGAGCTCGGCTACCGGCAGATGTACGACCTCCAGTTCGCCGACGCCCATCGAACATTTCAGGGCTGGCAGAACACTCACCCTGACGATCCGATGGGGCCGGCTTCTGATGCGGCCGCGTATCTGTTCGGGGAATTCGACCGCTTGCACATTTTGCAGTCGGAGTTCTTCACTCATGAGCAGCACTTCATGACCGATCACAAGCTCGCCCCCGACGCGGCCGTGAAGCTCAAGCTCGATACCGCCCTCGATGCCGCTCGCGGGCTGGCGGCGCGCGCCCCGCAAGATTCCAATTGCCAGTTTGCCACCATCCTGGCCAACGGACTGCGCTCCGATTACCTGGCGCTGATTGACAAACGCTACGCCGCGTCGTTCCAGGAAATGAAAGCCAGCCGCGTCCTGGCGGAGCGGCTGCTGGCCGCGCACCCAGACATGTACGACGCATGGATCGCCGTCGGCGTCGAAAACTACATGTTGAGCGTGAAGCCCCTGCCCTTGCGCTGGTTGCTGCGCCTGGCAGGTGGCGAGACCGACAGAGCTCTGGGCATCGAAAAGCTGAAGCTGGCCTCCGAAAAGGGTCACTATCTGGCGCCCTTTGCCAAGCTGCTGCTGGCGGTGGCGGCGCTGCGCGACCACAATACATGGCGCGCTCGGGTGCTGCTCGAAGGGCTGGTGCGCGAGTACCCGCACAATCCGCTTTACGCTCAGGAGTTGGCGCGGCTACAGCCGGCCGCCGTCGCCGGAGGCATGGCAAACGCGATCCGGTAAATAGCCGGCCGCGTTTGCGTCTTGATATGCCAACGTCGCTCAACATGCCGGCGTCATCGTTTCGACCGCAGCCACGCGGGACAGGCACCCCGGTTTTCGGATCCGGAGCCGCGAGTGTAAGATCCTTTGGAAGAGCGTGGTTCGCTGGCGAAACCGCCGGTGCCACCTCCATCCGGCCATTTGCTTCAATTGGTGGGGCGGGCTTCAGCCTGCCAACGCCCGCGAGCGGGCGAGTGTTTTCACCGCTTCTCAATCGGCGGACGCACGATCCCCTATGACGTCCTGTCCATCTCGAGGCACCGATGTTTTCGTCATCGGCGGCGGTCCGGCCGGGCTGGCCGCGGCTGTCGCCGCGCGCCGCCGCGGCTTCGAGGTCACCGTGGCCGATCGTTCCGAGCCCCCTATCGACAAGGCTTGCGGCGAGGGCATCATGCCGGACGGTGTTGCCGCCGCGCGCTCTCTTGGCATCTCGCTCGAAGAGTGTGGCGCGCGTCCTTTTCGCGGAATCCGCCTTTGTGAACGTGCCCTGACGGTGGAGGCCCCGTTCCCCCAAGGCACGGGACTCGGGATACGCCGCACCACGCTCCACGGGTTGATGGTGGAGCGGGCCCTCCAATGCGGAGTGCGCATCACATGGGGCGCCAAGGTTACCGGCCTGGAACCTGGCGGCGTCCGCGTCGGCTCTCAACTCATCCGTGCCCGCTGGATCGTCGGTGCCGATGGCGGCAATTCGGTGGTGCGGCGCTGGGCCGGTCTCGACGCTTGCGCCCGCCATAACCGTCGCTACGGTTTCCGCCGCCACTACCGCATCGTCCCCTGGAGCGACTTCATGGAGATTCACTGGGGCGAAGACTGCCAACTCTACCTGACCCCGGTCGGCGACGCCGAGATTTGCGTGGTGCTGATCTCGCGCGATCATCGTCAGCGCCTGGACCGGGTCCTGCCGCGTTTTCCGGAACTGGCGCGCCGCCTCGACGCCGCCGGCGCCGCCTCGAGCGACCGCAGTGGTGTTTCCGCCACACGCCGCCTGCGGCGCGTCTGGCACGGCAACGTGGCGCTTGTCGGCGATGCCTCGGGGTCGGTTGATGCCATCACCGGCGAGGGTCTGTGCCTGCTATTTCAGCAGGCGGAGGCGCTCGCCGGAGCGCTCGCGGTGGGCGATCTCGCGCTCTACCAGGCCGCGCACCGCCGAATCGGCAGGCGCCCGGAATTGATGGCGCATTTGATGCTCCTGCTCGATCGTCATGGCCGCCTGCGCAACCGCGTATTGCGCGCTTTTGCCGCCCGGCCCCGCCTGCTTTCCCGTATGCTGGCTCTGCACGTGGGCGAACTTTCCTTCTTCGATTCCGCTGCCAACGGGCTCGCTCTCGGCTGGCAAATGCTGACGTCATGATCCGGCACTTTCGCTCCTTCCTGTTTCTGCCGGCCTGTGCCCTGGCGCTGATTTCGCCGCTCGCCGCACAGGATCTTTCCCTCGCCATGGACGCCGCGCAATCCACCGTGCAGTTTACCTTGGGCGACATACTGCACACTGTCCACGGCACCTTCCAATTGAAGCGCGGCGCCATTCGCTTTGACCCGTCCTCCGGTACGGCCTCCGGCGAGGTGTTGGTGGACGCGCGCAGCGGTGCCAGCGGTAACGGCACGCGCGACCGCAAAATGCACAAAGAGATTCTGGAGAGCCAGCGCTTTCCCGACATCGTGTTTCGCCCCGACCGCGTGGAAGGCAAACTGCTGCCGCTGGGGATCAGCCAGATGCAGGTTCATGGGGTTTTCGCCATCCACGGCGCCGAGCATCAACTGACGGCGCCGGTTGAGGTCCGCGTTTCCGGCAGTCAATATGCCATCACCGCCCGCTTCACCGTCCCATACCAACAATGGGGAATGAAGAACCCCAGCACGTTTTTCCTCCGCGTGGACGACAAGGTCGATCTCACCCTCCACACCGTCGCGCACGCGCAAAGCCAAGTCCCGTCGCAGTAGCCTTCGCTGCACGAATCGCGCCGCGGTCACAGGCCCATCCATTTTCTTTACGCTTGTCTGGCCAGTCCCTTAGATGCGATTGGCCGATTCCCGCAGCTATTGCCGATTCTCCTCAGTAGATAATCGGATTGGGGCCGTCGTTCTTGCTTCGCAATAGGCGCCTCCGTGGGGTGAATTCACCCCACGGAATAAACGTAAGTGCTTGATTTCAAAACGCCGCCTTCTTCATTCGTGGGGCAAATTGCCCCACGAAGCGCTTGGCAATGCGGGGCGGACGCCCTGGTCCTCGACCCCTCGGTCGCGCTCCCGCGCTGGTTTAGAACGGCTGGATCGCTTCCCGCGCCGGATCGAAATCGATGCGGCGCTTTTGCATGTAGGCGATGTTGCCCAGGTGCGAAGCTTGCGCCGACCGGTGTCCGGCCAGCACATCGCCGTTCGGCAACTGCCGCGACTTCACGCATTCCAGAAAGTTCTCCACGTGGTCCATGTCGATGCTGCCGGCTGCCTGCACCACCACCGGCTCAGCATGGCGCCCCGCCGGGCGAAATTCGTAGTGCTGCCGGTCGATGAACAACCGCCCTTCGGTGCCGGCGAATTCCACCGCCGCGCCGAAGATCCCCGGCACCAGCGTGGCCTCAAATGTGGCCGTGAACTCCGCCGGATATTCCAGCAGCACGTTGATCGTGTCCGGCGCTGTCCGCCCGTCTTTGTAGTTGTACACGCCGCCCGCTGCCACCGCCGATTTCGGCACGTCGGAGCCGAGGAACATGTGCACGACGTCGATCCAGTGCGTGAACAGGTCCGTCACCTGCCCGCCGCCGAAATCCAGATACGCGCGCCAGTTCCAATATTGCTGCGGGTCCCAGTCGCGCCATTTCAAACGCCCCAGGTAGCGCACCCAATCCAGATCCTGCGGCTTGGTCTTGAGGTACGCGGGCGCCTTGCGCAGATGGTAGCCGTTGCCATACCACCAGGTGCGCGCCAGCGTGACTTTGCCGATCTTGCCGCTGTCGATGTATTCACGCTTGGCCTCGATATAGTGCTTGCCGGAGCGCTGCTGCATGCCAACCTGGCAGATGCGGTTGTTGATGCGCGCCGTCTTCACCGCTGCCGGCCCTTCCTCGATGGTCAGGCTCAGCGGTTTTTCCACGTACACGTCCTTGCCCGCCTGGAGCGCATCGATCGCGATCGGCACGTGCCAGTGGTCCGGCGTGCCGATCAGCGCCACGTCGATGTCCTTGCTGTCGAGCAGCGCGCGATGGTCGGTGAACGCCCGCGCGTTGGGCGCGTCCTCTTTGGCCTTATCGATCTGCGCGCCCCAGATATCGAACAGCGCCGTCACTTCCACCGTGCCGGTCTTGAGAAAATTGCCCATGTCGTAGCGGCCCCGCTCGCCGCAGCCGATCAGGCCGAGCTGTATGCGCTCATTGGCGCCGTAAACGCGCGAGTACGATAACGCCGTCGCCGCGGTCACGCCCCGCAGAAAGCTCCGACGCGGCAAAGAGGTTTCAGGCATAGGGCAATTATAGTCCGATGGGCAATCCGCGCACGAAGTGGGGCAGGCGCTTTCGCCTGCCAACTGTGAAGATGCGCCGGCAACCTAAAGAATGCCCCGGCCTAGTTCTCCGTCGGCATCTTCTCGATGTGATCGACCACGATCCGGTCCAGCGGCAATTTGCGCGGCTCCAGTTTGAGGCCGAGCTGCGCCACACTCTTGAAGATAGAGCCCGACGGATCCGATGCCGCGTCGGAAGGCAGCTTGCCCGCGTCGCCGCTCACCGGCGCCGCTCCCGGCATCGCCATGCCGGCGCTGCGGGCCGCGCTCATGAGATCCGCCATCGTGAGGTCCAGCGCCACCTGGTAATTGCCTTTGAGTTCCGTCAGATCCACCACGGGGCGGTCCACGAATCGCGACAGCGCTTCGGCCAACTTAGGCATCGTCACCTTCTCCATCTCCAGGTGCATGCCGTTTGGCCCGTAGCTCATCTTGGTGTTGCCTTCCGGTGTATGCACCGTGGCCGTTCCCGAGCCGTCGCTCTCTCTATGGAATTTGATCTGGGGCTCCGCGTCCTTGGCCGGCGCAGCGTCCGCGCCGGCATCGCCGGGAGCCGCATCGGATTTCGCGGCAGCCGCCGGCGCCGGCGCATCGGCCGGCGATTCTTTCATCTTCGGCCCGCCTTTGCCCACCACCAGCGCATACACCGGGCGCTCTTTGCTCTCGCGGTGAATCGCCAGCTTGAACCTGTCCGCCAGCAGCGCCTGCAGCATCGCCGGCACCTGCTCTTTGGTCGCGCCCTCCGGCATCTTGGCCAAAATGTCGAATCTCTCGCCCATGCCGGCCATCCAGTCCGGCCCCGAAATCTGGTACGACTTCACGTCGTAAGCGATGCCGATCAGGTCGGTCAAAGACATGAAGCCGATGTCCACGCGCGCCGCGTCCGTCTTCATGCCCACGTGCATCTTGCCGTTCATCACGTCCGCGGCCGTGGGCATTCGGGCCGGTTTGATGGTCGCCACTTCGAATGCCCATCCGCCGGCCGGCGGTTTTGCAGCCACCGCTGCTGGCGCTGCTGGTTTCGCGTCCGCGGCCGGGCTGGCCGGCGTTTGGCCGAACAGCCCTGCCAGCGCGAAAAGAGGGGTCAGAACCAGGGCGGCCCTCTTCCCAAGCATGTTTTGCTTCATAAGTGCTCCAAACTTACAGGCATGTTAGAAGGACGACCCATACAGGCTTGCCTTACTTTCTCACCGGGTCTGCAAAAGCGGAACACGCGCTCCCCCACGCTCGCGGCTCCGAGCGTTTCAGAGCCGCGACCGTAAGGGAGCGGTTGCCGGCGATTGAACCGGTTATTTCCTGACACCCTCTCAGTAACTCAGCAGCCGCTCCATTTCCGCGATCAGCGTTTCGGTTTGCGGCAGAGTGGCGCCTTCCAATTGAGGGTGGTAGCCCACCCAGGTGTCGAGCGCGCCGACGCGGCCCACCGGAGCGTCCAGCCGATCGAAAAGCTCGCCGCCGATGCGCGCCGCCAGCTCCGCGCCGTAACCCCACGACAGGCAGTCCTCGTGCGCCACCATCACGCGGCTGGTTTTCTCCACCGAGGCTCGAATCGCCGCCCAATCGTAAGGCGCCAGCGTCCGCAGATCGAGGATTTCGATGCTGGCGGAGGGCGTGCGCCGCTCGATCTGCGCCGCCGCCAGCAGCGCCTTCTGCACCAGCGCGCCATAAGTCACCACCGTGAGGCTCCGCCCCGGCTTCACCAGGCGCGCGCGGCCGAAGGGGATGGTGAAATCCGCGCCCGGGTGTGGCGAGCGGTTGTACGGCTCGCGGTAGAGCCGCTTGTGCTCCAGGAACAGCACCGGATCGTCGGCGCGCAGCGCCGTGCGCAACAGGCCGCACGCATCCACCGCGCACGAAGGCATCACCACTCGCAGCCCCGGAATGTGCGTGAACTCCACTTCGCCGCACTGGCTGTGGCATATGGCGCCGCCGTTCAGGTAACCGCCAATGGCTACGCGGATCACCGCCGGGCAGGCGAACCCGTTGTAGGAGCGCCAGCGCAGCGAGGCCAGCTCATTGCGAAGCTGCATCATCGCCGGCCAGATGTAGTCGAAAAACTGGATCTCGGCCACTGGCTTCAAACCGCGCGTGGCCATTCCGATGGCGCGGCCCACAATGCCGGCTTCCGCCAGCGGGCTGTTGAACACGCGCTGCGACCCGAATTCGCGCTGCAAACCGGCCGTGACCTTGAAGACGCCGCCCTTGCCCTTCACTTCTTTCAGCGCGGCTTCGCGGCTGCAATCGGCCACGTCTTCGCCGAAGATCACCACTGCGGGGTTGCGCCGCATTTCCTCGCGCAGCGTGGCGTTCAGCAAATCCACCATGGTCATCGGCGGCCCGCTGAAATGCGCCTGCGCAGTGAAAGCGTCCGCGGTGGGATCGATGCTGCCCGAATAGAGATGCGTCAGCGCGGTATCCGGCGCCGGCGCTTCGTCGAGCAGCGCCTGGTGCGTGGCCGCATTAACCTCCTCGTCGATTTCGTGCGTGATGCGCTGCAACATGTACCGGTCGATGACGCCCTCGTCGATCAGGAATTTCGGAAAGCGCAGGACGGGATCGCGTTCCGCTTCGGCGGCGCGCTCGGCGGCGGTTTTGTACGCGCGCTCGTCGTCAGACAGCGAATGCGAGTACGGGCGGGTGACGTGCCCGTGCACCAGCGCCGGCCCCTTCCCTTGCCGGCACCATTCCACCGCGGCTTTCATCGCGCGATAGGAGGCCAGAAAATCCGTGCCGTCCACTTCCACGCGGAACAGTCCGGGAAAGCCCTCGGTGAGACGCGAGATGCTGCCGCCAGCGGTCTGCGCCTCGATGGGCACGGAAATGGCGTAGCCGTTGTCTTCCACCAGAAACAGGACCGGCAGGCTGCCCAGGCAGGCCGCATTCAGCGCCTCCCAGAATTCGCCTTCGCTGGTAGCGCCCTCGCCGCCCGAGACCAGCGTGATTTCGCCTTCGCTGCCGCGCTGGCGCCCTGCTTCCGCGCAGCCCACCGCTTGCAGAAACTGCGTGCCGGTGGGCGACGACGCGCTGACGATGTTCCACCGCGGATGTCCCCAGTGCGACGGCATCTGCCGCCCGCCCGAGGCCGGATCGGCGGCCGCGCCGGTCGCTTGCTGCAGCATCTCGTGCGGCGTCACGCCCAGCGTCAGGCACAGCGCCCGGTCGCGGTAGTAGGGGTAGATCCAATCTTCGCCGGCGCGCAGCGCCATGCCCGCCGCCACTTGCAGAGCCTCGTGTCCAGCCCCGCTGATCTGGAAGAAAATCCGGTTCTGGCGCTTCAGCGTCACCTCCCGGTCGTCCAGCCGGCGGGCGGTGTGCATCAGCCGGAAGGCGCGGATGAGCTGCTCTGCCGCGAGCCCTTCGAATCGCTGGTTGCTCGCGTCTTCGGATGCGGTGGATGCAATCGTAGCCACGCTCGCGTGCTCCCCAGAGAACAGTGTAGCGCGCCGAACCGCGCGCGGCCCGTCGCGTCAAGGCTCGCACGGGCGGGGCTCGGCTATACTGCGAAGAACCCGCTATGGCTACGCGCGTCGTCCAGTCTCCGTCGATTGACCCGCGGCACGCCTGTTTCCGGCTGGAGATTCGCGAGTCGAGGATCCACCATCGAGGCGTTTACGCGCTCGAGCCCATTCCGGCCCGCCGCAAGGTGATCGAGTACACGGGCGAGCGCATCAGCCGCCGCGAGACCAAGCGTCGCGGCCACGGGCCGGTCACCTACCTGTGCGCCCTCGACGACTACTGGACTATCGACGGCGCGGTCGGCGGTTCCGGCGCCGAGATCATCAACCACAGTTGCGACCCGAACCTCCGCGCGTGCGTCTTCAAGGGGCACATTCTTTACATCAGCAATCGCCCCATCCAAAGCGGCGAGGAGCTCACCGTCGACTACCGGTTCTCCGACACCATCGAGCACGTCCGCTGCTGCTGCAAGAGCGAAAACTGCCGCGGCACCATTAACCTTAAACGCGGGTGAGCGCGACACCAGAAAAAAACGATGGCCCAACTGATTACTTTGTGTTTCTTATCCGCGTTTATCTGTGTTCATCTGTGGCTCGAGATGAATTCTTGACAGCTTTTTTCCCCGGCAAACCCGCCGGGTTTTCGTGGGTGCGTTCGCGGAACTTGCCGCGCAGGCTGGCGGCGAGCGAGACGGCCGATTCGCCGAACCGGTCGCGCATGTGGTCGGCGGCTGCCAGGGCGCGCTGCCAACGCTCGTGGCGATGGTCGTCCAGCAAGTCCAGTTGCGCCTGCTCTTCCGACCACCCGGAAGCGTGGACGCCCAGCAAACGCACCGTCGCGCCCCGCTTCCAGTTGCCGTGGAACAGCGCGCGGATCTCCTCGAACAATTCGGTATCGAGCGCGGTGGGGCGCGCCACCGTTTGAGCGCGCGTGATGGTCGAAAAGTCCGTGTAGCGGAGCTTGAGCTGGATGGTGCGCGCGCTCAAGCCGTGCTCGCGCAGCCGGCGCCCCACCATCTCGCTCAACTTGGCAAGGGTGGCTTCAATCTGCGCCACGTCCGCGGTGTCCTCGTTAAATGTATGCTCATGGCTGATCGATTTGGGCCCTTCTTCCGCGCCGATCTCGGTATCAAACCAGCCGCCCGCGTCCAGACCCTGCGCTTTGCCGGCCAGCGCCAGGCCCCACTTGCCGAAGCGCTGTTCGAGGAAGGCTTCGTCGAGCTTCGCCAGGTCGCCCACCTTGCGAATCCCGAGCGAGTGGAGATTCTTCTCGCTCACCTTGCCGACGCCGGGGATGCGCCGCACATCGAGCGGCGCCAGAAACGCGGCTTCGCAGCCCGGCATCACCCACAGCACGCCGTTGGGCTTGGCCTGGTCGGAGCAGATTTTGGCCACCAGGCGGGAAGCGGCGATGCCGATGGAGCAGTTCAGGCCGGTAGCGGCGTGCACGCGCTCGTGCAACAGATGCGCGGCGCGCAGCGGCGGCCCGTAGAGCCGCTGGGTGCCGGTGATGTCGAGATAGGCTTCGTCAATGGAGGCCATCTCCACCAGCGGCGTGAACCCGCACAACACGTCATAGACCTTGTGCGAGTACTCGCGGTAACGCTCCGGGTGGCCGTCGACGAAGATGGCTTGCGGGCACAGCTTGTACGCCGTGCGCAGCGGCATCGCCGAGTGCACGCCAAACCGCCGCGCCGCATAAGAAGCCGCGGAAACCACGCCGCGCTCGTTGGGCCGTCCGCCGACCACCACCGGCTTCCCCTTGAGCGCCGCATCGAACAGCTCCTCTACGGACACGAAGAAGGCGTCCATGTCGAGATGGAAGAACGTCTTCATCTCCTAACCAGGATACCCTCCGGCGCAGGCGCAAAGGCCGCACGGTCGCGTCGGGCGGGACAGGCAAATGAGAAGGATTCGGATTCCAGGCATATGTGCGGTATCCGAGCGTGCAGGTACGCAACCTGGCGTCTTCAGCCCGGAGGGCGAAAGATAGTAGCCCACGGCATCAGCCGTGTGGAAACGCGATGTCCACCCAGCCCCGGAACGGGGCGGAAGAATGCTGCTGGAGCTTTTGACGCCCCGTTCCGGGCATATGTCACTACCGTCTTGTCGCCACGGCTTACTCCATGGGCTACTATCTTCGCTCCTCCGGAGCTGGACTCACACCCGAGGTTGGAACGTAGTGTCCATACCCGCGTGGCACGCGCAGAGCTCCAGCGCCGCACAGTTGCTAAACTAATAAACGAGGAGGTTAGTGTTCGAAGATAACTACTTCGGCGCCGGCAGTAGCCCTATAATCTCGTTATGAAACGGCACGCTGCACCGTCGGTGTTACTTTTCTCGTTAGCCATTGCCGTTGGTCAGGCGCAGCCTTCCACCGGAACCCTGGCGGGCCGGGTCTACGCTATTGCAAAGGGCGGCGACATCAAACCGGCACGCCTGGCCCATGTGTTCGTGGCTTCGGGCGACGACCAAGCCGCACTTCAGCAAAATGTGGATAGGGCCTTGGCGAAACGGCTGGAGGATATCAAGAACAACACCGATGCCCAAGGGGCGTGCCTTATCGCGTCCATGTCTATACGCGAAGCCGTAAAAAGCGGATCGAATATACAGACAGTTGATACCGACGAAGACGGTTCATTTGACCTGCATAAGCTTACGGCGGGCACCTGCGCCATCGTAGTTATGGGTGCCGCGAATGGGTATCAATCCGTGTGGTATTTAATTACAACAGTGACTGCCGGGAAACGGCAAAAAGTCAAAATGTCGGAACCGGTATTGGCTTGCGAGTAGTCTGAAATGCGCGGCACGGCCGGGCCTCCACCACGAGCGAGTAGTGCTCACCCTCAGCTCACCGCTTTCTTCCGGAACTTCCTGATGCCGAGCGCAATCATGCCGATATCGATCGCAGCGAGGGCGGCCGCGGTGACCCATGTGGCGATGTGCGGCACCTGCGGCGCCAGCACTCCGCGCAAACCTTCGCTCGCGTAGACCACCGGGTTGAGCAGCACCGCGTATTGCAAGCCGGGGAAAGCGCGCAGAAACGACCACGGATAGTAGACGCAGCCGAACATCAGCATCGGCGTCAGGATGATGCTGAACATGAGCCCGATCTGAGTCGCGCCCACGCTGCAACCCAGCGCCAGTCCGCCCGCGGCGGCGAGCAACGCCACCAGCAGGCAGAAGCCGCCGAACGTGAACGGATGCGCGAGGCTGATGTTTGCGCCCGAACCCATCGTCAACCACGCGGCCGGGATCACCACCAGGCCGGCCACCAGCGCCTGGATCATGCCGGCGATGATTTTCTCCACCGCCAGCCAGCCGTTTTCGATCGGCGCCAGCAGCCGGTCTTCGATTTCGCGGCTGAATTGAAACTCCGTGATCAGCGGCATCGCGACCGCCTGCACGCCGGCAATCACCATGCTGATGGCGATGATGCCCGGCAGCAGCACGCTCTTGAATCCGGCCTGCATGAGGCCGCCGGAGGTGAGCACGCGTCCGAAGATGAAGGTGAACAGCAGCGGCTGCAGCAGGTTCTGCACCAGCACCACGGCCAGGTTACGGCGGGCGACATGACCGTCGCGCGATAGCAGGGCGTAAAACGTCTTCCAGTTCACTCGCGCAGGCTCCTTCCGGTGTGGTGCAGGAACAGGTTCTCGAGACTCGGCTCCTGTATGTGAACGTCGTGCAGTTCGGCGCCCGCCGATTGCGCGGCGTTGACGATCGGGCCGATCAGCGGGCCGCCGCGGTCGGCGTAAACATCGGCCGCGGACGTATCGGTTGCGTGCACTTCGGTGACGCCGGGCAGTTCGCGAAGCTGGCGGAGCAGTTCTTCCGGCGCCCGGTCGAAACGCACACGCAGCAGATAGCCGCCGGGGATCGACGATTTCAATTCGCGCGGCGTCCCCTGTGCGATGATCTTGCCGTGATCGATAATCGCCAGGCGCTGGCACAGCTCGTCGGCTTCCTCCATGTAGTGCGTGGTCAGGACGATGGTCTTGCCCAGGCTGCCGTAGCCGCGGACGATCTCCCAGAGCATCAGGCGCGTTTGCGGATCGAGGCCCGCGGAAGGCTCGTCGAGGAACAGCACCTCGGGATCGTGCATCATGGCGCGTGCGATGGAGAGCCGCTGCATCAGGCCGCCGGACAATTCGCGAACCATTTGGTTGGCGCGGTCGGTGAGCTTGAACTTCTCCAGTTGCTCGTCGGCGCGGCGGGCCCGCTCGCGGGCGCTCTGGCCGAAGTAGGCGCCGTGAAACAGCAGTACCTCGCGGGTGGAGAGCGCAAAATCCAGGTTGGGCCGCTGCGGCACCACGCCAATCAGACGCTTGGCCTTCACCTGCTGCTGCCACACGTCGAAGTCGCCGACGAAAGCGCGGCCGCTGGTGGGCTCAGTGCGAGTGGTCAGGATGCCGATGGTGGTGGATTTGCCTGCGCCGTTCGGTCCCAGCAGGCCGAAGATTTCGCCGGCGGGAATCTCCAACGAGACGTCGTCCAGCGCCAGGATCTCGATCTTCTTTTTCTTCTCCTTCCGCCCGCCGGAACGGGCAGGACCAAAGGAAAAACCGCGCGCGCCGAGCGCGGAGGGCGGCGGCGAATCATAGACCTTGCGCAGATGCTCGAGGCGAATCCCGATTCCCATGGATCACATTTCTTTCTTCTTGCCGGGATAGATTTGATCGACCTCATGGCGGGCACGATCCAGGATCTGGCGCACCCATTCAACTCCCTCGGGCCGGCTTCCGGCGCGGACGACGGCCAGAAAACTGGCCCGGGCCAGGGCTGAGAGCGGCGCGAGCAGCGTTAGCCCATCCGGTCCCACGCCGGCCATGCACTCTCCCCAGTTTTCATAGTGCTCGGCTCGCTCCCAAATGCGGCGCACCGCCTCTGGGTCGCGGGCCAGCTCCGCGCGGCCGGCCTCGGTAAGACGATAGACGCGGCGGCCGCCCTCCTGCGTGCACTCGATGAGCCCCTCGTCTTCCAGTTGTTGCAGAGTGGGGTAGACGCTGCCGGCGCTGGCGCGGTAGACGCCGCCGGAACGTTCCGCCATTTCCTTCATCAGTTGGTAGCCGTGCTTGGGCCCTTCGCTCAACAGCGAAAGGATGGCGAGCCGGATTTCGCCGGTTTCGAAGAACCGCGAGCGGCGACCGGTCTCGAAGAACCGCGATGGCCCGAAGGCGAAACCGCCCCAGGGCCAACTGCCAGACATCCAGGATTCCTTGCTCATGATATATCGTACGATATATCAAAAAGCATATCGGCGCAAGAGCGAAGTGTACTGCGTAGTGCTTTTTAGGGTTTCCCGTACCGGTCGCTGCACGCCTTCGAGCAGAAGTGTACGACTTGGCCATCAACCGTGCGGCTGACACTGGCTGCGGTTGAGACGTACGTGCCGCAAACGGGATCCTTCTTCAATTCGCCGCCGGCCTGGACGGCTGGCGTGCCCCGCGGACGGGGCGCAGACGGGTTGCGAAACCGGGAGAGGAAATTGCCGAGTAAAGATCGGACGACGAGGAACAGCAGCAGGGGGAAAAGGAATTCGACGAAGAATGCTCGAATCATGAGATCGGGGCAGAAGCGCGCCGCTTCTGCCCCGGATTGCGAATGCGGCTACTTCTTCTTCTTGCCGGACTCGGGGTTCTTGTACTGCGTTTGGATGGTGGAGCCGAGCGTTTCCAGCATAGCCTTGGCTTCCTCCGCGTGCGGACCGTTCGGCGTCAATTCCAGGTATTTCTGGAAAGCTTCCGCGGTTCCGGGAACCGGCACGATCTTCCCGGCCTGGTCATACGACGCTTTGGCCACCAGGGTGAGGCCATATTGATAGAAAGCCTCGGCATAGGGCGGCGTGATGGTAATGGCCTTCTTGAAAGCTTCGCTGGCCGCATCGTTCTGGCCGGCGTTTACTTCGAGCGCGCCCAGGTTGTAATAATACTGGCCGGCGCCGGCCGGGTTTATGGTGGCGGCTTTTTCGAGCTCGGCCTGCGCCTCGGGGAACTTCTTGGCTGCCGCCAGCGTCAGCGCGTAATTATTGTGGAGGCCGGGATCGTTCGGGTTGAGGGCGATCGCTTTGGTCCAGGCGTCGGCTGACTTCTGCATGTTGGCGTCAGAGTCGGGACCCGTCTTGGTCTTGGCAAATTGCTCGTAAGCCTGAGCCAGGCTGGCCCACACGGCGCCCTGCCGGGGATCGATTTCGCCCGCCTTATTGAAGCTTTCGATAGCCGCTTCGTACTGCTTGTTCTCCATCGCGGTCTTGCCCGCGGTATACGCCTGATTGAGCTCGGCGTTCTTCTTGATGCTTTCTTTCTGCTTGCTGATGTACTCCTCGAGCTGCTTTTTTTGCTCGGGGGTCATGCTGCGTTCCTGGTCTTTGGAGAGGCTACCGGTTTGCCCGGCTTGTGTCAGGGCGGCCTGCTGCGCAGCAGCGGCCTTCAGGTCGAAATTCACGATCTTGTTCGCGCTCACGGTGGTCTGTACGTTGTTGACCTTGTCCATCTCCTTGCCGTCCACTTCAACGGAAACGTCGAACCTGCCCATGGGCAGCCCGGTGTAAATGTAATGTCCGTTTTTGTCGGTCTTGACGGTGTAGGGGTGCTTGGTCTTAATATCGAGGCGTTCGATTTGGATGACGGCCCCTTTAATCGGGCTGCCGTCCGTGCCCTTCACAATGCCTTCCATAACGGTCATCTGGGCCAAGGATGGGAGTGCAGCCAGTATCAGGCCGGCGAGGGCAACCGCCATCGTGCGGATCTTCATGGAACCTCCAAAACTTTAGAGTTGCGCGTATGAAATTCGAGTATACCGCAATTGATCTGTAGCATCCTTGCACCCGTGCGTGCAAGCGTGGCGGCGGGCGGGTGCGCCTCCGCGCTACTCGCCGAACAGACCAATCTGGGCGTCGGGCGCGGCGTGCTTGCGCCGTTTGAGCGGGCTGCCCACCACTCCCAGCACTTCGACCGCGCGCAATGCCTGGCGCGGCAGAAACACGCGCTGCTGCGCGCTGTAGGGGTGAGGTGGAATGACGCTGAATCCGTATGGTTCGACCGGCAGCAGGTTGTTCGGCATCACGCCTTCCATGACTTCGCCGTCGTGGAAGGTGAATCGCATCCAGAGGCCCTCCATCTTCGGGCGGTTGAGGAAAACGGGGCGCTCGACCTCGGCTGCGGCGTCGAAATCGCGGACGAACGAGATGCTCTTGATTTCGGCGTAGGGCACGTTGACGACCTGGCCGTCTGCAGAGAGCAGTTCAACTCCTCCAGCTTGAAGATAAGAAAGAGGATTAACGTACCCAGCGAGACTTTCCCGCTGGAATCGCCGGATCACGGCCTTTTTGGTGGTGGAAGTTGCCAAGGGTCGCCCTTTTTTTTCAACTATGTTTCAATCATTTCGGCGCTTATTGTATCATTGGCACGATGGCAGAAGCGCTTGCGGAGGAAGCGGCCGGTCTGAAGGGCCACGGGCGCGCGTTTCTCAACTATTGCCGGGTGGAAAAAGGCCTGTCGGCCAACTCGATCAGCGCCTATGGTGCTGACCTTGAGCGATTTATCGGATCTATCGGCGGCCACTCAGAACTCCCGGGACCGGAATCGTTGCGTCTCTATATTGACAGTTTATACCGGGGCCGGTTGAGCAACCGTTCGGTTGCCAGGCACTTGGCCACGCTTCGCTGCTTTTTCCGGTTCCTGTTGCAGGAGGGCGTGATCGATTGGGATCCGGCGCAGGAGTTGCGGCCTCCCCGGCAATGGCAAACGATCCCCAAGTTCCTCAATCTTGAGGAGATAGAGAAGCTGATCCAGGCGCCCAATGCGGCCCGCCCCACCGGCCTGCGCGACCGCGCCATGATCGAGTTGCTGTACGCTTCCGGCCTCAGGGTTTCCGAATTGTGCCGGGTGGGGGTGGGCGATCTCGATGCCCGCATGGGTTACGTGCGCGTGACCGGCAAAGGAAACAAGCAGCGCCTGGTACCGGTGGGGCGGGAAGCGATTGGCGCCGTGGAGCGTTACCTGGCGGATGGACGCGGGGCACTGCTGAAGGGCCGCGCCAGCCGGTACCTGTTTGTGACCGCGCGCGGCGGCTGCCTGACGCGGCAGGCGTTTTGGAAACTGCTGGCTGGTTACGGGCGCAAAGTTCAGATCTTCCGCGGGCTGACGCCGCATGTTTTGCGCCACAGTTTCGCCACCCATCTGCTGGATGGTGGAGCGGACCTGCGCAGCGTTCAGGTCATGCTGGGCCACGCCGATATTTCGACCACCCAGATTTATACCCACGTGATGCGGTCGAGACTGCGGGAAACGGTTCAAAAGCATCATCCCCGCGCCTGAGGATCACGATGCGGATCCGGTGCGGGCCTGGTTGGTAAGTTCGAGAGCGCAATTCGATGAGCGACTACATCTACATCTTGGAAAGCCACCTCAGCCCGGACCAGAACCAGGTTCTGGGCGAGGTAATGGCTGCCGCGGGACAGGCCAACGTCAACCTGTTCCTCACCGGCGGCGCGATGCGCGACATGCTGGGGGGGTTCCGGATTCGCGATCTCGATTTCGTGGTGGAGGGCGCAGCCCTGAAACTGGCCAAGACGGTGGCTGGCCGGTCCGGCGCCACCATCGTGACGGCCGATGAGAACCGCAAGAGCGCGGAGCTCGAGTTCCCCAGCGGCGCCACCGCGCAAATCGCCATGTCCCGGCAGGAGAAATACCCGCGCGCGGGCGGCAAGCCGCAGGTAACGCCAGCCACCATCCAGGAGGATTTGCGGGGCCGGGATTTTACCTGCAACGCGGTGGCCTTGTCGCTCAACAAGACCTCGCGAGGCCTGCTGCTGGATCCGCTGAACGGGCTGGCGGACATTGAGCGCCACGAACTGCGCGCCGTCAGCCCTTATGGCTTTTACGACGACCCCACGCGCCTGCTGCGACTGGTTCGCTTGAGCATACGGTTGGGCTTTACGGTGGAGGAGCGGACTGCGATGCAGGTTGCCAACGCCCGCGAAGCCGAAGTGGAAAAGGCCATCTCGCCGCGTGCGTTGGGGGCGGAACTGAAGCTGATCGGCGTGGAGGACAATGCCGCCGAGATCGTTGAGGCGCTCGCCCAAGCCGGCTTGCTGTCCCTATTCTCGCCCGCGCTGGCGGGGGGCCACCCGCACCACGCTGCGCTGATAAAGTTCGAGAAGATAGCCCGCATGCTGCCCGACGAAAGCCAGACCCGCGCCGCCCGCTTCGGGCCATTCCTGGTCGCGCTGACCGAGAAGCTGAGCTCTCGGGAGAAACTGGCGCTGGCCAAGCACCTCGAAATGTCCAAGGCGGACACCAACCACTGGCTGCAACTGGAAGCGCGCTCGAAGAAGCTGGCGGCGGCGCTGCGTTCGGCGCGCATCCGCAAACCATCGCAGGTGTACCAGTTGGTTTCCGGCGCCGCGCCGGACCAGGTGATGTTTTTGCTGTATGCTTCGCCGCTCAAGCCGGTGCAGGATCGATTGCGGGCCTATTTCCAGAAGTATCTGCCGGCGGTGCAGGAAATCACGCCCGAGGAGTGGGCTACGGTGGAAGCCAAGCCGTCGCGCCAGCAGAAAGCGCGTGAGGAGTTCATTGCCAACCGGCTGGATCGGCGCGCGCCGCGCAAACCGCCGCCCGATCCGCTGCCGCCACCGCCGGTCTCCGAACCGGTCATGATGCGTCGCGGGCGGTAGCGGGTTGCCACGGTCACCCGTTTGCAGTGCGGCGGGCACGCAGGATGCCGATTAGTCCCGCTCCCAACAGAAGCAGAGTGCGGGGTTCCGGGACACTGCTGGTGGCGCCGCTGATGATATCAAAAGCGCCAAGCGTTGCACCGCCGCCGTTGCTGTTCCAGGTGGAACCTCCGTCGTTGGAATAAAGATCCAGGCCGGTCACACCCAGGGTGTTGGGCAGCCACACGTTCCAACTGGTGTCGGAGAGGCTCACGGGGCCGAGAATCATGAAGTACTGCTGGCCGCCGGTGAGGTTCATGCCCGTGATACCGGTCTTGGAAACTAAGCTGCAGCAGGAGGTGCTGGACGAAGTCGTGAAAAGGCTCCAGTCAGCGCCGGTCACCTCGGTTCCCGGGAGGCCGGCGTTGTCTGTCCAGATGCTGGCGGAGAAGGTATCGAGCGTATCGCCTACGTTGCCCACAGCCAGATCGATCTCGCTGACTGCCATGCTGCCGCTGCCCGCAACCGTAAACAGGTTCGCCGCAGTGTAGCTGCTGCCGCCCAGGCCGGGGGCTGCCGAGCCGCCCAGCGTCCACCCGCCACTACCGTAGACGCTGCCCGTGGGCCCCAAGTCGGTGAACAACTCACCCGACATCGCCGGCAAGCTGCACATGCAGAGGGCGAGCACGAGCGTCGAAAGGGAGTGCAATCGTCCTGGTTTCAACCTGGTCCACCTCCGCATGCGGAATTCGTTCATGATACCAAAACCTGGCGGCGGGCGCTCCCAGGCATGCCTGATGGGGTGTGCGACGCAGAAATGGCGAAGCTCTCCATTCCTGGTAAATTCGCATGAATCTGAGTGTAAGGGTACACACGACTTTGCTTTATCGGGAGGCTTTGTATCAGGGCATGGCTTTTAGCCGTGCCGAAGGATCGGGAGAAAGGTCTGGGCTTCAGCCCCTGCGGACTCACGAAAGGCTCAGTGGCTAAAGCCTTTGGTTACCGATCTGTTGCGGCACGGATGAATCCGTGCCCTGATACAAAGCCAGCCGCCCGGTTTCCACTTCCATGTCGCGCACCCTGCCTGATGCGCCTGATGCGCCTGATGCCGGCCGAATTGATGTGCCAAGATGATGTAGGCGGATGAACAAACGAGGGCGGACTGTGCACCTCAGCGGTCAACAGTTCCTCGAACTCCGGAGTAACAACTCGATGAATCGTGACCAGAATAGTCAAACATCTGCGCTGGATTCGCAGAGACTGCGACCGTCTGCCTGGTTGCTGATCGGGATCGGATTGGCGCTCGGTGTCTCGCTGGCGGGCGCGCCGCTTCCTCCGACGCACGTCGACGATTTCACGGGACACCCGCGCGTCATCGTCATCAGCGACATCGGTAATGAACCCGATGATCAGATGTCGCTGGTTCGTCTGCTGCTGTATTCGAACGAGCTCGACATTGAAGGGCTGATCGCGGCTACGTCGACCTGGCAGAAGACGACTGTGCATCCCGAAACGATGCGCGCTCTGATTCAAGCATACAAACAGGTGCGGCCGAATCTGCTCCACCATGCAAACGGTTGGCCGGCCGCGGAGGATCTCGGCGCCCGGGTGTTCACCGGACAGCGCGGATACGGGATGGCAGCTACCGGCGCCGGCCAGACCTCCGAAGGAGCGCAGGCGATCATTCGGGCAGCCGACCGTGACGACAGCCGCCCCTTGTGGATCTGCATCTGGGGCGGCGCCAACACTCTGGCGCAGGCGCTCCTCGATGTGCGCGCAACCCGCCCGCCCGCCGGCGTGGAGAAGTTTGTCGAAAGGCTGCGGGTGTATTCCATCTCCGATCAAGACGACGCCGGGCCGTGGATTCGGCGCGAGTTTCCCGGCTTGTTCTACATTGTTCAACCCTCAACCCAGGCCGGAGACGAATACTATTACGCCACCTGGACCGGGATCAGCGGTGACATCTATTATCGGAACTGTGCGGGCGCGGACTTCCGGACGGTAACCAATGAGTGGTTGGACGCGAACATCCGAAGCAAGGGGCCGCTGGGCAAAGTCTATCCGCGGTTCCAATTCATTATGGAAGGAGACACGCCGTCTTTTCTGGGCTTAATCGACAATGGACTCAATGCCTACCGCAGGCCCGACTGGGGCGGCTGGGGCGGGCGCTACATATACCGGCAGCCTCATGGCGAGTCTCATCCGGTTTGGACCGGAGGCGGCGACCTGTTCTCGCGCGTGACGTCGCAGGACACGGTTCGCGGCCTGGATGGCCAAGAGTACACGTCCGACCAGGCCACCATCTGGCGGTGGCGCGAGGCATTTCAAAACGACTTTGCGGCCCGGATGAATTGGACCGTTGCCGATTATCGTCATGCCAATCACAGCCCGGTGGTGGAAGTGAATGGTCAGTCGGGGACCGGGCCCATCCTGATGGAAGCGGAACTGGGCAAACCCGTGGTGTTAGACGCAAGCCGAAGCCACGATCCGGATGGCCAGAGCATCCACTACAAGTGGTTTCACTACGCTGAAGCAGGCAGCACCGGCGCGAATCTTGCGGCAGTCATCATCGCCGGCGCAGATACGCCCAGGGCCGTCGTCACGCCAACTGCGGCCTGCCGTCCCCTGTGGTCGCCGATGCCGGCGCTTTGCACGGGGATCGGCACGGCACATGTCATTCTTGCCGTCACCGACGAGGGCTCGCCGCCGCTGACGTCCTACCGGCGGATCATCTTGACCGTGCATGCAGCCGGCCGGTAGCTCGGCCGCGCCGCGGGCGATCACGGTCCGCGGGGATTCAGTCATGAGATCCAGCTACGGGTTGCAGGTTGCGCGATGCGCTTGCTCTGGCGCTTCTTCAGAGTTCGCTGCTGCTAAGACTGTATTTCGCTTGCAGGGCCGCGAGCGCGGTGCCGAGCGCGTCCTCCGGGGCCGTATAAGATCGCAGTAGCGCGTCCAGCTTTCCTATCTGATCGGGGTACGTGTCTCCCGTGTAGGTCTTGCTGTGCCTGAACGCCAGGAATTGAGGTGCGGACTGCTCTGACAGCGCGCGCATGTTCTGCAACAGCCGCTGTCGCTTCGTCAGTTGAGTTATCAGCCCGTCGCGGACCTCCACTGGGTACTCCTCTTTGAGAGGCTGGCTATCAATCGCCTGACGCACCTGACTCAATTGAGAGCTGATGGCCACGGCGGACTTCGCTAACTCCGCAGCCACGGTGGCGTTTTGATCCAATTCGACTCCGTGGCCCGCCCCGTTTGCGGTGATGCCGCCGCACCAGGCACGGGCGCTGCTTACGAGCTCGCTTTCGGCCTTGTTCGCGCTGGCAAAGGTGGCCTTTTCTTGTGTCAGCAGCTTGGCAAATTGAATCGCTTCAGTCCGCTCTTGCTTGCCGCATCCCGTAATGGATGCGAGAGCAGCCAAAAGCAAGCAGTATCGCGTTTTTAAGACTGACATATCCGTTACCTCTTGACGGCCCAAGTATAGGCTGTTTCTCTGAGGGTGTCCATCCGCCGCGCTCCGCCTATTTCGCCCGAGGAGATAGACTGTGACAGAGGAGGTGGCAAATGGAGGATAGTACGAAAGATTACAAGAACAGCGAGGTGAGCGACATTCCACGGCGTGAGTCGGTAACTTCCTCCATGGCTGCGGGCCTCGCCGCTCGAAGCTTGGCTTCAGCCGTAACGCTGCCGGTTGTTGAGAGCAACGTCGAGATCAGGACGGCTGACGGCACCTGCGACGCCGCCTTCCTGTATCCGACCACCGGGTCCTACCCCGGCGTATTGGTCTGGGCGGACGCAATGGGCCTGCGCCCTGCGATGCGGGACATCGGCAAGCGGATTGCCGCGGAAGGATACGCAGTGCTGGTGCCAAACCCTTTCTATAGGTCGGTCAGGGCTCCGGTATTCGACGCCTCTTTCAGCTTCCAGAACCAGGCCGACATGGCGAAGTTACAGCGACTGCGCGCGCCGCTGCACGCGCCTTGCGCGGCTGAGAAGGACGCGGTGGCATGCATTGCTTTCCTGGACGCTCAAAAACAGGTCGATAAGGCGAGGAAGATCGGCACTCAGGGTTACTGCATGGGCGGGCCGCTGGTGGTTATAACCGCGGCGGCCGTGCCCGATCGCGTGGGCGCCGGCGCGTCGTTCCATGGCGGCGGCTTGGTGACCGACAAGCGCGACAGTCCGCATCTGCTCGCATCGAAGATCACGGCTCGGATGTATTTTGCCATTGCATCGAATGACGACGAGCGTCAGCCGGACGCAAAAGACAAGCTCAGAGAAGCGTTCGCAGCGGCGAAAGTCTCCGCAGAGATCGAAGTATATCCAGGAGCTCAACATGGCTGGTGCGTGCCGGACATGCCGCTGCGGGACGGCATGCCGATCTACAGCAAGCCGGATGCCGAGCGTGCCTGGGGCAAGCTCGTGGCATTGTACAAGACCGCGCTGGGGTCCCGTCTCTGAGGTTCGCGAACTGAATCTCCGCGAGGCTATGGCTCCATCACGGGGCCTAAAGGCGAATGTTTAGCAGATGGACATCGGCACGGCTGAAGCCGCGCCCTGATACGAACCTCTGGAATCGTGTTGCGAACTTGAAACACGGCGCTGGCCTGAATTCCGGCCGGCCCTCTACGCCGGCATTGCCTTGATGCGCGCGACGCCGCCGGCTCGCTTCACACGAGGCGAATTTCTTCTTTATACCCGAAGGCGCAGGGCGGGCGCAAATTCCAACACGCCCGCGTGCGACGATCGGCGAGATAGAATGAGGCTGCTACAAATCACACGGTGCGGGAGCGATCGATGCGGAAGTTCATGGTGCTCGGGATTGTCTTGCTGGGAAGCGCTCTGCCTTCCAGTGGGGCATCGTTTTACCCGGTGCGGCTCGACGATCCGAAGGCCGTTTACCTGACGCCAGATCAGTTTCCGGTTCGCGGCGACGGCACTGCCGACGACAGTGCGGCGATTCAGGCCGCGGTTGACAGGGTTGAGAAGACAACCGGCGAGGGCATCCTTTTTATTCCGGAAGGACGCTATCGCGTCACTCGAACCATCTATGTCGGGCCGGGTGTGCGGCTGATCGGCTATGGCGCGAAGCGTCCGGTATTCGTGCTGGCGAACGGGACCGCGGGGTTCCAACAGGGAATCGGTTGCATGTTTTTCTTCGTTGGGCGGAGACTACCCGGCGCGACGCCCCCAGGCCGGGACTTCGGGGTGCCGGAGCCGCCACCAGGAACGGTGCCGCCGAATCCGACCATCGTCGATGCGAACTCGAGCACCTTCTATTCCGCGATGAGCAATATCGATTTCGAGATCGGCAGCGACAATGCGGCGGCCGTTGGAATTCGCTTTCACGTCGCCCAGCATGGGTATCTGGCTCACATGGATTTTCAGATCGGCTCCGGTCTTGCCGGCGTTCAGGATGCGGGAAATGAGGCGGAAGACCTGCATTTCCACGGCGGCCGATATGGCATCCTCACGCGCAAGCCGTCGGCGGCCTGGCAATTCACGGTGATCGACTCGAGTTTCGACGGCCAGCGGGAGGCGGCGATCCGGGAGAATGAGGCGGGACTGACGCTGGTACACGATGAGTTCCGCAACGTGCCGACGGCGATCGCGATCGACCGCGGTTATTCCGACGAGCTTTGGGTGAAGGACGCGCGTTTCGAGAACATCAGCGGCCCCGCAGTTGTCATCAGCAACGAGAATTGCCGGATGACAGAGATCAATCTGGAGAACATCGTCTGCCATCGGGTGCACGTATTTGCGCGGTTCCGGGAAAGCGGGCGGCAGCTTCCCGGAGCCGGAGAGATATACGAGGTGAAGGTCTTTTCCCATGGACTCACTCTTTCCGCGGAAGGCGCCGCCGGTGAGATCAAGACGAGTTATGATGCCGCGGCGCTGAAGACTTTGCCGCCACCGGCACCGAACGCGATCCGGGGCTTGCCGCCGATTGGCGAATGGGTCAATCTGCGGGCGCTCGGTGCGAAAGGCGACGGTGCGACCGATGAAACCGCGCTGATTCAGAAGGCGATCGCGGAGCACCGGGTCATCTATGTTCCTACCGGCCACTACATTGTCAGCGACACTCTCAGGCTGCGTCCCGACAGCGTGTTGATTGGGCTCGATCCCAACCAGACACAGATCGATATTCTCGATTCGACGCCGGGGTTCCAGGGACCGAGCGCGCCCAAGCCGCTGCTGGAGGCTCCGCGCGGTGGGGATGATATCGTGACCGGCATCGGTCTTTCCGCCGGCGGTATCAACAGCCGCGCCGTGGGCGCGCTGTGGATGGCCGGCAAGGACTCTCTAATGGACGACGTGCGCTTCCTGGGAGGCCACGGAACGATTGGTCCGGCCGGCCAGCGGGAGAGTCCGTATGCCGCCAATCTGTTCTCGGACCCAGACCCACACCGTCGCTGGGATGCGCAGTTTCCCAGCCTGTGGATCACGCACGGCGGTGGCGGAACCTTCGCAGATATCTGGACGCCGGACACGTTCGCGCAGGCGGGACTGTATATCTCCGATACCAGCACGCCCGGTCATATCTACGAGTTATCTGCCGAGCATCATGTTCGCACGGAAGTGAAGTTGGACCATGCGGCCAATTGGGAGATTTACGCACTGCAGACGGAAGGAGAGCGGGAGGAAAGTGCATCGGCGATTTCACTCGAGATCGATCACTCAAAGAACATAACTTTCGCGAATTATCATGGCTATCGCGTGGTGAGAAGTTATCATCCGGTTCCGTATGCAGTTCACCTGTATGACTCGAGCGAGATACGGTTCCGCAATGTCCATGTGGATCACAACAGCGCGATGACCAAATGCGACGAATCCGGCTGCCGGCAACACACCAGGTCAGGCAAAGTCTCGTTCGAAAACTGCATTGTCGATCAAACGCGCGGCACCCAGGTGCGGGACCGGGAATTCGCCTGGCTGGATATTCCCGGCCGCCCGGTTGCGGCGAAGCCTCGCGGGCCGTCGCCGGTGCTTGAACCGGGGGCGGTGGTGGAGAAGCTGTGGAGCGGTTTCTACAATATCTCCGGCGCGGCCGTGGACGCGGCCGGCCAACTGTATTTCGTGGACGCGCACCAGCAGCGTATCTACCGGTGGTCGCCGGAGAAGAAAGACCTCGCGGTAGTCCGCGACAATCCGCTCGATCCGGTGAACCTGGCCTTTGACAAGGCGGGCGATCTGATGGTGGTATCTTCCGGCGGAAAAGGTTTGACCGTTTATTCCTTCCGCCCGGACGGGCCGGAAGATCAGCTCGCCGTGCTGGCGCCGCAGCCTTCCACGGACCGTCCGGGAGCGGCGGCAATCCTGCCGGTGAGCTACTGGGTGAACGGCGATTTCACCAATACGCTTTCGACGAAGACTTACGAGTATGTGACCCTGGCGGATCTCTTCTCCAAGGTTGTGACCACGCCCATGCGATATCAGTACGTGTCGCCGGACGGCACGGTTTTCATCCCGAGCGACGGTGCTTTCGTTCAGGGACCGCCATATTCTGGATACAAGTTCGGCTATCTGCTGCAGGCTTTCGGTCTGGTGAGCGCCGTTCCGGGGAAGCCGTTTTATGTAACCGACGAATCGGAGCAGAGGACTTACAGCGGCATGGTGAATGCGGACGGGACTCTTGCCGGCCTCCGGCTCTTTGCGGAGCAGGGCGGAGAAAGTCTCGCGCAGGACCGGGCAGGGAACGTCTATCTTGCCGCCGGACAGGTGTTCGTATACAACTCCGCCGGGAAACCGATCGATACGATTCTGGTGCCTGAGCGTCCGCTGGACCTGGTCTTCGGCGGGAAGGATCGCCACACCCTCTTCATTCTCACGCCCTCATCTTTGTACGCCGTGCGCACGCGATTTGGCGGGCTGTAGGTAAGGCGGCCGCACTGTGTCCTGACCGAGGATCGAAGCCAGGTCGATCAGGACGGCATGAGCGGAGAAGCAGATCCCCGGTCTTCGCGACCGCAGCGGACGGAGGCCGTAACCGAAGATGGTATGGCGGCGGTTCGGGCCGGGCGTTTCCCGGCTGCACCGATTGACAATCGGTGCGCAGGTTGCCAACCTGCCCCACAGGCGCGGCCGGCTTATTCATATCTGAGGGCGATCGCGGGTTCAACGCGGCTCGCCCTGCGTGCGGGAATTGCCGCGGCGAGCAGCGCCACACCGAGCAGCGCCATCACGGCGGTAATAAACGAGAGTGGATCGCGCGGCGCGACGCCGAACAGTAAGCTGGCAACGACGCGAGTCGCCGCCAGCGCGCCGGCGATGCCAATCGCAATACCGAAGAGAACGGGGAGCAGCGCTTCGCGCACGATCATCCCAATGACGTCGGAACGTCGCGCTCCGAGCGCCATGCGAATCCCGACCTCCCTGGTTCGCTGTGCCACCGCATAGGCCATCACCCCGTACAAGCCGACCGCGGCCAGCGTCAGCGCGAGGGCCCCAAAGCAGCCGCACAGGTAGGCGATCATGCGCTCGTGTTTGAGATTTGCGTTCACGCTGTCTTCCATGCTGTCGCTCTTCAGCAAAGGCACGTTCGGGTCCATGTCGCGCAGTTGACGCCGGATCGCCGCAATCACCGGAGCCGCCGCTCCTCCGACGCGCACGGCGAGATAGCGCGCTTCCGCGCCGTGACTCCAACTGGGCATATAGATGATGCCAGTGTCATCGGCGGTCTTGACGTCGGAGTAGTGGACGTCCTTGACTACGCCGACAATCTCGACCGCCGCCTCGGCGGAGTACGGGCTGTCAAAGCTGAGACGGCGCCCCACCGGGTTGGCGCCGCCGAACAGCCGGCGGGCCAGCGATTCGTTGACGATGCAGATGGGAGAGGCGTTGGCCTCCGCGCTATTGCCGCCTCCGCTCATCCGTCCCAGTGCCGCGAAAATATCATCCCTCGGGGTAACCGCCGGCTCGTCCTGAGGCCGGAAATCGCGGCCCAGCAGGAGGGGGATTCCCATCGCGGTAAAGTATCCCCCGGTGACCGGATTCGACAGCGCAACCATGCGTTCGCCCGGATGGGGCTGGTAGCCTTCCGCCGAGAAGGAACGCGACATCTCATACCCGCCCATCGGCGTCATCCCGGCCAGACCTGCGGATCGAACGCCAGCAAGGCGGCGCGTCCGCTCCAATAGTTCATCGTAGAAGGTGCGCAGCCGCTGCCCTCTGTATCCCGCGTGCGTGGCATCGGCGTCAATGAGCACAACGTGCTCGCGATCGAAACCGAGATCGACGTTCTGCAAATTGTGCAGCGTGCGAATAAACAGCCCGGCGCCCACCAGCAGCGCGAGCGACAAAGCGGCCTGTCCCGCTATGAGAACCTTGCCGAGGCGCACACGCGACCGGCCCGGAGAGGACGATGCGCTTTCCCTGGTGGCCTGGGCCAAGTCTACGCGAGTGATCCGCAGGGCGGGCGCCAGGCCAAATAGAACGCTGGTGAGCAGAGTCAGGCCGGCGGAGAAGGCGGCCAGCGTGAGGCTGGGCTGAAGGCGCAGGTCGGAGTTGACGAGATGCGCCGCTGCGATGGCCGCGACGCTCCAGCGTGCCATCGCGAATCCGGCTGCGCCGCCAATGGCTGCGAGAGCCAGGCTTTCGGTGAGAAGCTGCCGGACCAGCCGCGCCCGCCGGGCCCCCATGGCCAGACGAGCGGCGATTTCCTTGCGGCGTCCGGCGGCGCGCGCGAGCAGCAGATTGGCGATGTTGGCACATGCAATCAGCAACACCAGGCCAGCGGCTGCCATCAGCACCGCCAGCGGATTTGTCGCTTGAGTTCTGCCGGAGAATACGCCGTGCGCGCCGGGTGTGACGCCCGGCTCATCTTCTCCGGCGAATTTTCTGGCCTGGTGCCCAGCCTTCACTGCTGCGTCGTTGACCGCGTCGGCGGCCTGCGGCCAAATCACCCGCAGGTTGGCCTGCGCTTTTTCGATGGAGACTCCCGGCTTCAGGCGCGCCATAGCGCTGAGCAATCGCACGCCCGCCGTGTTCCAGATGGGTGCCGCCGCGGGCGTGGTCAGCGGGAACATGGTGATCGGAACGAAAGCGTCCGTGCGCTGGCCATTGAAGATGCCGCCGAAGCCCTTTTCGGCGATGCCGGCGATTTCGAGTGGATACCCGTTTACCGCCAGTTTCCGGCCGATAACGCCGAGACTGCCCGCAAAACGGCGTTGCCAATAGTCGTACGCAAGGACTGCAACTGGCGATCCGCCGGGCTTCAGGTCGTCGGAATCCACCAGGACCCGGCCGGCAGCGGCGCCGACCCCGAGGGTTTGAAAGTAGCTGCCACTCACGTAAGATACGTGCCCGACTTCCACCGCCGGCGCTCGCTGGGGCCGGACGCCGGCCGGCAACGGGTAAGTACTGGCGAGCACGCTGGAGAAAACCCGGTTGCGGTCGCGGTACTGGCAGTAGAAGGGATACGTGTCGCTGCGGCCGCCTTCGATATTCACCAGCCGGGCGGGATCGCGCGCCGGAACGGACCACAGCAGCAGTTGGTCGACCAGGCTGAAGATGGCAGTGTTCACACCGATGCCGAGCGCCAGAGAAGCGATGGCGACAGCGGTGAATCCGGGATTCCTGCGCATGGAGCGCAGCGCGTAGCGGATGTCGTCGCGCGTGGTGGACATGCCTTAGAGGTAGCGCAAAATGCCATGCCGAACAAGAAGGGCAGTCTACGCTTTAGCGCAGTCGTCGTGGGCTGCGGTGCAGTTGAGCAGTCCTGCCGCGAACCCGGCACGCCGACAGTCCGCTGCGGATGGCGATCCTACGCTCTCTTGATCAGTCGGATCAGGTACAAAAAGACAATGGCCCCGATGGTGGCCGTGACCAGACTCCCGATCAACCCGCCGGCGAAGAATCCAAGCGCCCCGAGGAGCCAGCCTCCGATGAAAGCTCCAATCACACCAACGACCAGGTCTCCGATGAGGCCGTAGCCGCCACCCCTCACCACGTGTCCGGCAAGCCAACCGGCGACAAGACCAATAATGAGAAACCACAAGAGATGCATATCGCCTGCTTTCCGTTCGAGCCGCTTAAAAACTCACCGTGGCGCGAACTCGTCGAACATCATGGAACAAAACCGGCGGCGCGCGCAAGTCGCTCGCAGGCGGCCGGCCCGGAACGGAGACGATTGGGATCGGGAGCGAGAAAGGCGAACGCGTGATTTGCAATGAGGCGAGCCGCTTGAACCGCCGAGGCGCACAGGCGACGAGGGCCAGGTGAGCGCAGTTCACTCAGACGACAGCACTGGGGCGGCGGCGGATGCTGGGGATCACGATCACAGGCTGGCGGTTGAACTGGATTCTCTCCTGCAATTCGAGAATCCGGCAGCCTACTCGCAGACGTGCCCGAAGCTCGGCAGACTTGAACGGCTTGGTGACGTAATCATCGGCGCCAGCCTCCATGGCTGTGACGAGATCTTCGCTTTCCGTCTTCGCAGTGAGAATCAGCATGTAGGTGTAGCGGAGTTGGTTGCCGGCGCGGACCCGCCGGCATACCTCGATGCCATCGAGACCCGGCATCAGCCAATCGAGGATCGCGAGGCGAGGGCCCTCTTCGTCTTGCAGCAGGCGCCATGCTTCCTCGCCATCGCTCGCCACGATCACGTCGTAGCCCCATTGCGAAAGCATGGACTGCAGCACTTCCCGAAATACCAAATTGTCTTCAGCTACCAGGATGCGCATGACAGGTTCTCCGCGCCTTGCTTGGGATGAGTTTTGCCGGCCCGCTAAATCCAGGCCACGAGTAAAGACTAGACCAAGGCGCGAAGCTTTGAAATCCTTACCATTGGCGAGGGCGTACTCCCCGGGTACCAGGGAGATACCCCAAAAAGGGTGAGTCAAGCTTTAATGCCTTAATATCTGTAAACCCATTACCTTTCCAGCGGCTCCTCGCAGGAGCAGAATTCCGACCCGTGGTAGGAGCTTTGACGCGCCAAAGCGTTCAGACGTGGCTCAAATCCGGGCAGGCAGGCTTGCCAGTGCAGCGTCGAGCGCCGCCGTTTCAATCGGTTTCGAGATGTATGAGTCCAACCCCGCCTGCAAGCACTTCTCGCGATCTCCTTTCATGGCATGCGCGGTCAACGCGATGATGGGGATGTGCGCTCCATTTATCGACTCCTGGGCCCGGATGCGGCGGGTGGCTTCGTATCCGTCCATTTCCGGCATCTGGATGTCCATCAGAATGCAATCGAAGCGATCCTGCAGCCAGGCTGCCAGCGCGGCGGCTCCGGTCCCGACGATGGTCACGCGATGACCACGCTTCTCGAGAAGGGTCCGGACGAGTAGCTGATTGACCATGTTATCATCGGCGACCAGGATGGAGAGGGGCTGGCGCGGCGGCTGCTCCGCAGGCGAAATGCCAGTGGCGACGCCGCCGGGTTCCTCGGCTTTGGCGGGGGCCTTGCCCGCCGGCAGCGGCACGGTGAAGAAGAAGGTGCTGCCCTGGCCCTCGGTGCTCTCCAGCCACAGTCTTCCCCCCATCATGGCGACCAGCTTGCGGGAGATGGCCAGGCCGAGGCCGGTGCCCCCAAAGCGCCGGGTGATGGATCCATCGGCTTGGCGGAAGGGTTGGAAGATCAGCTCCCGTTGCGGCGCGGGGATGCCAACGCCCGTGTCGGAAACCGCAAACTGGATCTGCCGTGGCGCCGGGGTGCCGTTGGAGCCGGCCGCAGCGGCAGCTTGTTCCGGCTTCAGACACAGGCGCACGGTGACGGCACCAGCCGCGGTGAACTTCACCGCGTTACCCAGCAAATTGAGCAGGATCTGGCGCAGGCGGTGAGGGTCGCCGCGCACCCAGTCCGGCACGCCGCCGGCGATCTGAACCGAGGTGGCGATGTGCTTTTCGGCGGCCAGCGACTGGACGGAAAGCAGCGCGTCTTCGACACACTGGCGGATCGAGAAATCCACCGCCTCCAGCTCGATCCGGCCTGCTTCTACGCGGGAGAAATCCAGGATGTCGTTGATGACCACCAGCAGGTTTTCGGCCGAAGCGCGCACGGCCTCATTGTGCTCGCGTTGGAGGCCGGTTAGCTCGCTTTCCGCCATCAGCCCGGCGAACCCCAGGATGCCATTGAGGGGCGTGCGAATCTCATGACTCATGTTGGCCAGGAACTCGCTCTTGGCCCGGCTAGCTTCTTCGGCAGCCCGCTTGAGCTGTTCTTCCTGCTGCAGTTTCTTGCGGATCACCGCGGTCTGCAACCCGACCCTGCGGCGCAGCACGGCCACCCAGGAGAGGACCACCAGCAGCAGGGCCGCCATGGAGCTGAGCACGCCCAGCAGGCGGCCGGGGGTCCACCAGGGTGCGGGCCGGACCACGCGGATGTCGCCGGCGCTGCGCAGTACGAGGCTGAACGACTTTGGAATGCGATAGGCGAGATTGCCCTCGGCGGCCACCGAGCAGACGCCGGTCACACGGACGATGCTGCCTCGGTCCAGCGGCGGAATCCGCACGCGGTCCAGAGTCGCGTTGAAGAGCTTGCCGCCTGCCTGCAGTACTGTCGCGTTCTGGTTAGATCCTCTGAGCTGATCCACCACCGCGGCATCGATGCTGACCAGCTTGGAATCGTAGTTACCTTCCAGGGCTTCGTCCACGGTGATAGACGGCGGCGATGGCGTGGGGCCGCGCTCCACCAGCGAGACTTGCGCGTCGCGCATTTCCGGGCTGAAGGAGCCCGAGTGGCTGAAGCCGAGCACATCGACTACGTCGCCGGGCCGGAGATCTATGTGCGCATGGTTGACGATCTTGACGCCGGCGCCGCTATCTTCGACGTACGACGGGCCGGCAGGGCTGGCGAGGGTGACGACGCCGCGAATGCGCGTGCGATGGCCCGGCGCATCGACAAAGGAGAAGCGGAGGAGCTCATCGATTGGGAGCGGACGCAGCGTAGCCGGATCCGGACCGGGCTCCAGCAAGTGCACGAACTCGGGCGAGGGCACGTAGACCTGGACGCCGAAGATCTGCCGCCTGGCGTTGAACAGCGAACCGCAAACACCCTGGACGCGGACGCGGCTGTCGGGCGGCGGCAAGGGGCGAGCGTTGGGATTGTGGACCAGCAACTGGTACCGGTGATCGCCCCACTGCACCCATACAGCATCTTCCAATGTGGGGCGGCGGGTTTCCACGCTTTGTACGATGCCTTCGGTCTGAATCCAGGCGCTGTCCATCTTGCCGGAAAACAAGTCGTCGAAGGCGACCGGCGCCGGCGGCGGCATGGAAGATGAGGAGATGCGTTCCGCCCAAGCCGCGGAAATGATCGGCGCGAACTGACCAGGCGCGGTGACGCCGGTCAGATCTACCAGGTCGCCCACCTCGACCTTGAGCCTGCGGATGCGGGGAGCGACCACGTAGGTTGGGCCGGTCCGATCCTGCACGAAGAACGTGTTGCTGGTTGGGTTGATGTAAGTGACCGTAGCCCGGACATGAACAGGAATGGCACCGGCAGCATCTTCCGGGCTGAGGGCGTGAACCTCGGCCACGGAGGCGATGATCCGGTTCTTAACGGCGGGATAAGAGTTGGGCTGCGCCGGAAGCAGTCTGGCGTCGGTGATTTTGAGTTCGCCGCCATCGAGTTCGGCGAAACCGACCACGTCGATCGCCTTTCCGATTAGCAGCGCTACAGTGGGGGCCTCGCGGATGCGAATGGAACCGCTGCCATCCTCAAATCGCAATTCCTCGCGCACTCCCTCAGAGCGGACGCTGCCATGGAGGTGGAGCATGCGCTCAGCCAGCGAATCTCGGGGCAAGGCCTCCACCTCGCGAACCGTCTCAACGGGCATGCTCGGCGGAGCGAGCGCGAGGATTTCGACGTCCGCGCTCCTGGGAATCCACGCTTGGACACGGGCGGTGTGGCCGTAAACATCGCGGCTGAGATTGGCCACGGCGCGTATCCGGATGAAGGCGCCGATTTTGCCGGTCAGATTGGGCAGATCAATGGCGGAGATGTTGGCTTCGAACACGGTCGCGCCCGAGCCTATTCTGATGATGGCGTTCCCGGCACGGTCCTGGTGGCGGGAGCGAAGAACGCCTTCCACCGCGATATAGCGAAAGCCGGTGCGGCCGGCGGTGAGGTCCGCGACTTGGACGGGTAGCGCGCGCGGTTCGTGGGCGCCTGGCAACAGCCTGGCTTCGCTGGCCACAATGGTGGGCGCGGAGCCTCCTTCGTTCACCTCGCCGATCACCTCCACCAGGTTGCCGGTTCTGAGGTCAATGTTGAGGAAAGGAAGGTTCACACGGGCGGCGCCGGTACCGTCTTCCAGGAACACCAGGTTGGTGGTGGGATCCGAGAGAGTGATCCAGCCCTTCAAGTGGACTGGAATGCGGTGGTCGGCAACCTGAAAGGGCAAGGCCGCGACCTGCTCGATTCGCTCCAGCGGGGCGGCGGTGTGGTGGCCGATGCAGGAACCGGTGGCGAGCATGGCGACAGCGGCCAGACCCGCATAGAGACGCCGTACCGGTTTCGACATTATGCGCCGCGCGAGCTGCTCACGCGTCAGAGACGCCTTCGGCTGCAAAACATACGCGTTCATTTATGATTCCCGACGTTCGACCCCCGCACTGGAAGGAGCCACCTCTGACGGCGCAGAGGGGCGCAGCACTATGCTTGTATAAGCCTACGCTTGGGATAGTGCCCCAAGTCAATGCTGGCAAAGGGCATGGCAGCGGGCGTTAACACTTGGCAGTACAGGTCCCGGGAGAGGCGATTGCGGCGCTCTCGGGGTTCTCGTGTTGAGGCACACCCAGAGCGGCGCACCGCTGGGCATAAGCGATCCGTCAACCAAAGTCAATCTTGTCGGGAGGCGTTCGCTGGCGGGACACTTGCGAACAGAGACCCTGTACCAGTAAGTCTGAAATAAGAAGGATCGCTTATGATCCCCTCACCACCATCAAACGGCCGGACAGCAAAGTGCGGGTGCTCAACCCCTCAGGGCTGGGCGCCACCGGCATTGCTGCTGGAAGCGGCAGCCGGCGATGATGGTTTGATAGTCAAGCTGATCCATGCTTTTAGCGCGGATACCGGTGCTCGAATTGAGCAAATGCGCGGAGCCTTGGCAGATTCCAATTTTCCCAGCATCCGCGCGGAAGCCCACACGATTAAAGGTAGCGCCAGACAGATGGGAGCTGACGCGGTGGCCGATGCCTGCCAGGAGCTCGAGCTCGTGTCCGACCCTCAGGGAGCACAGCTCATTGCGGCCGGGCTGGAGCGTGTTCAAGAACTCTTCGATGAGATCCGGGGAGCGATGGCCTCCTATTCCAACAGAAAGCTGGAATCTTCGGTGATACCTTGATCTGACTGCCGTGCGGTCAAGGACGCGAGTTCAAGCTCCCTCATACGCCTGCGCGGAGGGCATAAGACTTTAGTCAGCCCATCGGCACTATCCGGCGTGGTCTTGTGCGTATCCCTGGCAACGGTCCGAAATGGAAGTTGATACGCTTACGATTGTTTCTTGGCACGCACAGTCGCGACACCTGCGTTCGGGCGGAAATCGCATCGGGGAGAAGCGGCACCAGGGCAAGCATGATCGGATCGATGCACACAAGCTGGTGCGAGTAGGGCGGCGGATGGACCAGCGCCCGTTGTCCCCGATCCAGCACCGAACCAGGACTTCCTTCGCGAGACCTGCGTTGGCCGGTTGGATGCTGGGGGCTGCACTTGCCCTATCGTGGATGGGCGGCGCGGCCAGCGCCCAGGATTCTCGGGCCGAGCGCGACGCGTTGCCGGTTCTCACCACTGCGCGACGCGTCCACAGCCTGCCCCCGAAAGAAGCCGCGCGCCATTATCCGGTCCGCCTGTCGGCGGTAGTCACATATTACGATCCCTACATCGATCCGAGGCACGGCGCACTATTTGTGCACGATTCGAGCGGCGCCATCTTTGTCGCCGTCGCAGCCAGGCCCATCCTTCCCATTCACGCGGGCTCGCTGGTCGAAGTGACCGGCGTCAGCGACCCTGGGGACTTTGGCCCGGTGATCGGCGAGCCGCGCGTCCGCGTTGTCGGCGAATCCCATGTCCCGGCAGAAGCCCCGCGGGTGAGTCTGGCCCGCCTGCTGACAGGAGTGGAGGACGCCCAATGGGTTGAGGTCGAGGGGGTTGTACATTCAGTCACCGAGTCGGGTTCGAACGTGGCCATTGGGCTGGTGATCGGCGACGGTCCTCTCAGCGCCACAACCGTCAGGGAGCAGGGGGTCGACTATTCGAAGCTGGTGGACGCCAAGGTGCGGATTCATGGTAACGCCGGTGCTCTATCCACCCCGAGTCACCAGATCGCGGGCTTTCGAGTGATGTTTCCGAGCCAGGACGAAGTGAAGATCGAAGAACCTGCTCCGGCCGACCCATTCGCTTTGCCCGTGCGGGCCGTGAACAGCCTGCTGCGCTTTGCCCCGGACGTTGTTTTCTTCCGTAGGGTCCACATTCGGGGTCGAGTGACGCTCGCGTGGCCTGGCAGAGCCCTCTGTCTGCAGGATCCGAGCCAGGGAATCTGCGTGCAAACGACGGAGACCACGCCCGTCGCCGCGGGGGATTTGGTGGATGTGGCCGGCTTCCCCGCTGTAGGCGATTACACGCCCACAATGACCGATGCCACCTTCAAGCCGCTCGGCGCCGGTCCACCCGTGGCCGCCAAAAGTGTTACAGCAGAAGAGGCTTTTGGCGGCGGTTACGACGCTGCCCTGGTGCGAATTGAAGGTCGATTGATCGGCTGGGACCGGGCCACCAAGGACCCGACCCTACTGTTGTCCTCGGGCAACTTCCTTTTCCCCGTGGTCCTTCCCAGCGGAAGACAGGGCGGCTCGATCGGAGATTCGGCGCTGGGTTGGAAGGATGGCAGCACGCTCCGTGTCACCGGGATCTGCTCTGTGCAGGTGGACGCCCGAAGGACGACGATGCAAGAAGGCCTGGCGCAGCCGAAATCGTTTCGCATTCTGCTGCGGTCGCCGATGGATGTGGAGGTGCTGCGGAGCCCGTCCTGGTGGACGGCGGGCCATGCTCTGCTGGTGCTCGCCCTGGTGCTGGCGATCACTTTGGCCGTGCTGGGCTGGGTCGCCGTGTTGCGGAATCGGGTCAAGCGCCAGACCGAAGTCATTCGCGGCCAGCTCGCCGAGGCGGCCACGCTCAAGGAAAAGGCCGAGGCCGCCAGCCACGCCAAGAGCGAGTTCCTGGCCAACATGAGCCATGAGATCCGCACGCCCATGAACGGCGTCATCGGCATGATCGATCTGGCCCTGGACGCCGAGCTTCCGCCGGAACAGACCGAGTGCCTGGACATCGCCCGCAACTCGGCCGACGCCCTGTTGACCATCATCAACGATATTCTCGACTTCTCGAAAATCGAAGCCGGCCGGCTGGAGCTGGATGCGACGGACGTCTGCGTGCGCGATTGGGCCGAGGAGACGGTCAAGACGTTCGCCTTGCGGGCCGCCGAGAGAGGCATCGAGCTGACCTGCGAGGTATGCCCGGAGGTGCCGGCGTTCATCCATGGCGATACCACCCGCCTGCGCCAGGTCGTCACCAACCTGCTCGGCAACGCCTTGAAGTTCACCGAGCGGGGAGAGGTGTGCCTGCGGATCCTGAACGACGGCGCGACGGCCGGCGGCTGCACCCTGCACTTTGCCGTCAGCGACACCGGGATCGGCATTGCGGCCGACAAACAGCGGCTGATCTTCGCCGCCTTCTCCCAGGCGGACACCTCGATGGCGCGCAAGTACGGCGGCACCGGTTTGGGGTTGACGATTTCAGCCCGGCTGGTGGCCATGATGGGCGGCCGCATCTGGGTGGAAAGCCAAGCCGGCCGGGGCAGTGTGTTCCATTTCACCAGCCAGGTGGCGGCCGCCGCAGGGGAGGTGGCACTGCCGGCGCAGGAGGCCGAGGCACTGGCGGGGGTATCGGTGCTGGTGGTGGATGACAATGCCACCAACCGGCGGATCCTGGCGGATACCTTGGCGGGGTGGGGCATGGAGGTGAGCCTGGCGGCCGATGGGCCGGCCGCGCTCGAGCAACTGGCACGGGCCGCGCGCGCCGGTGAGCCGTTTGGCCTGCTGCTGACCGACGTCCACATGCCGGAGATGGATGGCTTCGCGCTGGTGCGCAAAATGCGCGAATCGCCGGCGCTGGCGCAGTCGGTGGTGATGATGCTGACCTCCTCCGGACAAAAGGGCCAAGTGGCGCGCTGCCGCCAGGAGGGCATCGCCAGCTATCTCACCAAACCGGTACGCCGGGCCGAGCTGCGGGCGGCCTTGCGGCATGCGCTGCAGCCAAACTCCGGCGCCAGGGCGCCGAGCGCAGCCCCGGCGGTGGTGGCGGACTCAGCCGAGCGGGAAACAGGCTCGCGCCGCTTGTGCATCCTGCTGGTCGAAGATAACACCGTCAATCAGCTCGTCGCCCGTAAGCTGCTGGAGCGTCGCGGCCATGCCGTCACCGTGGCCGGCAATGGCCGGGAGGCGCTGCAGCGGATCGACGCCCAGGCGTTCGATCTGATCCTGATGGATGTGCAGATGCCGGAAATGGATGGCTTCGAGACCACCGCGGCGCTGCGCGCCCGCGAGGCCCGGACGGGGCAGCACCTGCCGATTATCGCCATGACGGCGCACGCCATGAAGGGTGACCAAACGCGCTGCCTGGAGGCCGGCATGGACGGTTACGTGACCAAGCCGATCCAAACCTCGGCCCTCTTCGCCACCATCGAAGCGGCCTGCCGCCAACCCGAGCCAGCGGTAGTAAAAGCTGCCGCAGGGCCGAAAACTACAGACTCCGGGTGAAGGTGTTATGTTCTTGGGAGGTTTGGGATTTGGGGTCTGCCCCGTAGTTGGCGTAGAGCCGTTGATCCCTGATCTCATTGGCCGGGGCGGGGCGATTTGAACGCCCGACCCCCTGCGCCCACGAACTCACTCGCGGGAATGTCCCCGTTCTTCGGCCTGCTTGCCACTGGGCGTGCGGTATGCCGACGCCTCAGGGCAGCCGCACCATAGGTACCCTCCGTCCCTGAGCCGCTGGACGGCTGCTTTTGTGGCTGCTGGAGGCGCGGACAGGAATGGGAACGGTGAAAAAATTACTCCGCAGCGGGTAGCGCTCAACTCGATCGGATCCACCTACTGCGTTCCGAGTGAACAGTTTGCGTCTGTTTGGACTGCGAGGTGCACAACAAATCGGGGGAATTACTGATCGCTACGTACTCGGGATCACGGTTTTCGCGGCTTGACTTCGTCGCCGCGCGGCAGGATGTCGGGGAGTCGAGAATTAGAGGAAAGAATCGATGAGTGCGAACTTCTCTGGTGTTCTCATATTTGCGCTGGTGCCCGGTGGATGTAATCGGCAACAAAGCCAGCCGCCGGCCTCCGACGCCGGAGCAGTGAAGGCCGCAGCCACAACGGGACCGGCAGCCGAGACGCCCCTGGTCTTTTCGTTGCGGACCCCGATCATGGTCCACGGCTAGAGTCCGGAGTGAAAGCTGGGAGGGGCGACGGCGCAAGCAGCCCCTGCCAGCTCCCGGCTGAAACAGCAGCGCATGGCGCCGCTGCCGATTTGCACCAAGAGAACGACGGTTCTTTCAGTGTCATCTGTGCAGTTGTGGGAGGCTATGGATGCAGCTAAATCGCCGCTTGATGGTGTCCTTACTGGGTGGAGTGGCCGCAGTATCGCTGGGCTTTGCAGTCTTCCAGGCGAAAGCCGAAATGCAGGCACTTCAGGGCGAAGTGCGCCGTCAGGCGTCGGTGTTAGCCGAAGGCCAGCGGCGACCGGTCGAGTTAGCGCTGGAGAGTGGCTCCACACTCGATTTGGAAGTACTGGTCGACCGGTTCGAGAATCAGGACCACCTGGCCGGTATGGCGGTTTACGATGAACACGGGCGCGCGCTGGCCATCACGCCCGGACTCCGGTCGCGGCTGCAAGCGACTCCGGCCGCCGTTGTCAGCGCCCTCGATGCGGGAGAGGCGCGCGCGCAACTCTTCCGCCTGGGCGATCAGCCGATGGATGTCTTCGCGGTACCGCTCCATGCCGCCGGGCGCGCGTCCGGCGCCCTCGCCATTTTTCATCGCGTCGCCTTCATTGCGGTGCCCGTGCTGCGCCACGCCATAACCAGCGTGGCGCAGACAGTGCTGATCGTATGCCTGACGCTGCTGATTGTCCGCTGGAACCTGGGCAAGCCGGTGCAGCATTTGACAGAGTGGCTGCGCGACCTGCGGACGGGACGCGCCGGGCCCGGAGCGACGCTGCCAAAGGAAGGGATGTTCCAGCCCCTGGCCAACGAGGTGGCCCAGATGGCGACCAGCCTCAACGCTGCCCGGCGGGCGGCGGAGGAGGAAGCGCGCTTGCGCGATCGGGCGCTCGCCCGATGGACTCCCGAACGGCTGCGAGTCTCCATGCAAGACAAGATGCATGGCAGCCGCCTCTTTGCCGTCTCCAACCGCGAGCCTTACGAACACGTTCATCGCGGCAACGCCGTCACGTGGTCGGTACCCCCGAGCGGACTGGTGACGGCGCTCGAACCGGTGCTGCGGGCCTGCGACGGAACTTGGATCGCACAGGGCACCGGCGACGCAGACCGGGAGACCGCCGACGAGCACGGCCGGTTGCGCGTGCCGCCGGATCATCCGCAGTACTCCCTACGGCGGGTGTGGCTCGGCAAAGAAGAAGAGGAAGGCTTCTATTTCGGCTTCGCCAACGAGGGGCTTTGGCCGCTCTGCCACATCGCCCACACACGACCGGCGTTTCGCGCCGCGGACTGGGAGCAATACCGCGTCGTGAACCAGAAGTTCGCCGACGTCCTGCTGGATGAGATCGAGTCCGAAAAGGAGCCGCTGGTGCTGGTCCAGGATTACCATTTCGCTCTGCTGCCACGCCTGATCAAGGAGCGCCGGCCGGACGCGCGCATCGCCATCTTCTGGCACATTCCGTGGCCCAATCCAGAGGCTTTCGGTATCTGCCCGTGGCAGAGCGAACTGCTGGACGGCATGCTGGGGGCGGATCTGGTCGGCTTTCATATCCAGGCGCACTGCAACAATTTCCTGGAGACGGTGGACCAAGCGCTGGAATCACGCATCGATTGGGAACACTTCGCGGTCAAACGGCATGAGCACCTCACCAGTGTGAAGCCGTTCCCAATCAGCGTGGCGTCCTGCGAAGACGGCGCTGCGTCTTCTGGCGAGCGCGGCGGGCTCTTCCGCCAACTGGGAGAGGAGCCGGCGTACGTGGGCCTAGGCGTCGACCGGGTCGACTACACAAAGGGCATTCCGGAGCGGTTTCGCGCCATTGAGCGGCTCCTCGAGCGGCACCCATCCTATCGCGAGAAGCTGGTGTTTGTGCAGATAGGCGCGCCCAGCCGGACGCGCATTAAACGCTACCAGGATCTGATGATCGAAGTAGAGGAAGAAGCTGACCGCATCAACCGCCCCTTTCGCACCGGCGCGTGGAATCCAATCATCTTCCTGAACAAGCATCACAGCCATGAGGAGCTGCGTGGGTATTATCGCGAGGCCAATTTCTGCATGGTCACATCGTTGCACGATGGCATGAACCTGGTTGCCAAAGAGTACATCGCGGCGCGCCAGGACGAGCAGGGAGTGCTGATCCTAAGTCGCTTCGCCGGTGCCAGCCACGAACTTGCCGACGCGCTGGTGGTGAATCCATACAATACCGACGAACTGGCCGAAGCCATACATCACGCTCTTTCCATGCCGGCCGAGGAACAGCGCGCCCGCATGCAGCGTATGCGCACCTTGGTGCAAGAGCACAATGTATATCGCTGGGCGGGAAGCCTGATTGCGGAACTTGCGGCGATCCGCTTGTATCCCCCTACCCCCACGGCCGACACCGAGTTAAGACCCCTGGCCCACGCAGGCGGCGGCAGTTGAAACCTGGTAAGCCTTCACAATGAAGCGGTAAGGCGCTGTCAGCGTGAGATTTCGCTCTGCCAGGCGCCGGTTCATTGAGCTTCGCGTTTCCATCTAAGCTACATCGTTCGTCTCCACCGCAGCAAGGCATAGAGGCTGACTGCCAGGAAGCCGGCTATACCTATCGGGGGAAAAGGGCTTGCCGTCTTGGGAAGGGCAGCCGGCTCCGGCGCAGGTGCCGGCGCCGTCTCTTGGGCCGCAGGCTGTGGTTCGGGATTGGCCTGAGGTTCGGGCGCGGGCTCCGAGGGCGAAGGCGCGGCGGCTTCAGCCACCTCGGCGTGCCGATGCTGCGTTGGTGGCTCCACTGTTTCTGGTTCGTACTGCGCAGTCGGCTCCGGCGCAGGCGCCGCCTCTGCTGGCAGCGGCGTCACCGAAGGTCCTGTCTGAATGTTCAGCGAAGCGGTCAGCACGACGGGATGCTTGGGATAAGTGAACTCCAGCCCGATTGTGTCGCCAGGATAGAACCAGGCGCGCAGCGCCCGGGCAGTTCCCGGGGGTGTCTCCCAGAAAGCGAATTCCGATCGGCCCGCCGGCTGCAAGCGGTACCTGGGGATGGCAAAGACGGTGTCGATGATACGACTCTGGTCGCCATTGAAGATTTGCACTGTGTGCCGGTCCGACTTCGTGTCGAGAAGCCGGAACACATACGTGCCCGGCTCGAGAAGCCGGTCTTTGACCTGGATGGGCTGATTTACGGTGAGAACGGTACGCTTGTCCCATTCATCGGCGCGAGCGCTGGACGCGCTCCATACGAGGGCGATCGCGGCGCCGCACATCGCTGTAACTATCACTCGCGAACGGCTTGCTGCTTTTATTCTCATGATATTAGTGATTCCTTTCTTGCCCGGACTCTCTCCGACTCATGGCTGGGGGCCGTCGGCGGTCCGCACCTGACAACTATAGGCATTTGATGTACCACTCGATAAGCTGTTATGCATCAGAGACCGATCTGAGCCATGTAAGAATCCAGACGGCAGTATGTTTACGGGTGAGTGATAGATCTAACATAACCAGAGGCCGCTTTTGCGTCGTCATCCCGCAAAATGACACTTCCGATATAAATGCCGACGCACAGCACCGGAGGGCGTGTCTTCGTCGCACGGCGACATGTACCGTAGCTCACCTAAGTGGGAAAGATGTGTGATTCGCACACTGGCTCAAGCCAGGTGAATCATGCTTTCGCCGGGATGTTCCAGCGCCAGCATTGTGAGGATATAGTCTCTGACATGACGAGTAAGGAGAAAATTCTGCCGGACGTGCTGGTATCCGTTCTCACCCATCCTATCGCGCAGCCTTCGATCGCCGAGCAGTTGCGTAATGCGGGTCGCCGCGCCCTCCGCGGAATGCACTAAGAAGCCGGTGATGCCATCGATGATCTGGAGTTTGATGCCGCCGGTGGCGCCGCCAAGCACCGCCTTCTTTTTCCAAAGCGCCTCGCTGACAGTGAGGCCAAACCCTTCCCGAATAGATTTCTGAATGACCACCGTCGAGCCACGCACCAGGGCGTTGATCTCCAGGTCGCTGAAAGGGGGCAGCAGGAGCACGTGGATGTCAGGGTCGTCAGCGGCCGCCTGCTGAACATCGCGAAGGACTTCATCTCCTTCGGGGTCGTCGGGAGCACCGCCGCCAGCCAGCACCAACTGGCAGCGACGCCGCTTTTTCACCATGCGATAGGCAGCGATGACACCCACCGGATCCTTGAAGCGGTCAAATCGCGAAATCTGGGTGAGCACCGGCCGGCCCGGATCGATATGGTACTTTTCCAGCACCTTAGCCACGTATGTGCTATCCAAGGGTTTGTTCTTATCGCTCAGCGGATCGATCGACGGGGCGATACGGAATTGCGCCACCGGCAGTCGCTGGGCAAAGTCGGGCATGGAGAAAATGGCTGCGTCATACTGCTCGATGGACGGACGCAAGAACTTCCAGACGTCCGGTTGCGGCGCTGAGATATCAATGTGACAGCGCCAGACCCAGCGCCGGCCAATATCCTGCTTGCGCGCCACCAGGCCGGCGGGCTGTGGATCGTGCACGAAAATCGCGTCGCCGGTCAAATTCACGTCGCGCAGATTGGTCTCGGTATTGGCGCGGAAGATCTCATACATTTCGGCCGTGATTTCTTCCGGCTTTCCGTGAAGAGCGTTGTGGAAGGCCTTGGTGACGCTGAAGAACGCCTGATCGCCCTTGATCACGTCCCAGGTGGCGTTCACTCCCAACTCGCGCAGCAGCGGCACCAAACGCGTAAGAATCTCGGCCACGCCGCCACCCACTGAAGTAGAGTTGATATGCTGCATAGAACGGCCGGCGACCCGCCCCGCCAACGCGCGCAACTCCTCGATCACTCCGGGGCCCGTGAATTCCTGGTAGTCCTCCAAGCGGATGGGCATGCTATTTGGACGCGTATCTCCGCCCTAACTTCACGATTTCATGCTTCAGTTCGTCCAGTGTCATGGCGTAAGGATTGAGCCGGTCAATCTCCGCTGCAAGCCTGGTCTGACCTAAGTCGCCGAGCCACTGTGAGAAGTCATTGGTAGGCCGCTCCAGGCGCAGGCGGGCCTCAAAGAAGTGGAAGTGCAGACATTCGTTGGTCACAGTATCGAGCAGCTCAAAGAACTCGCGCACGCCGGCGGCCACCAAGCCGGTCGGCATGATGAAGCTCCTGGCTTCGCAGAAATGAAACTCGTTGCCGGGTGGGCATAAGCGGGCGGTGTTCTTATCGCTTTCCATGTGTCTCCGTATGACCAAGGCGATGGCTTCGCGCAAATCACGGATGGAGGTCATTTCCAGCAGGTCGATGGCCGCCAGTCGCTCAGCCAACCGCTCCTCCTGTAACGCCTGCGACGCCCAATTAGCGAATTCGTTGTAGAACCGCGGCTTTTCGAAATGATGCGCCAGATAGAGATAGTGCGTGTGGTAAAAGATGCACGATCCGGACACCTGGGTGAGATGCTGGAACAACTGCTCGATGTCCGAGGCCTTGCGCCCGGTCAACGCCACCAAGCTGGCTTCGGTGAAGAAGGCGAATGGTTTCCCCTCACTCTGTGTCATGGTTTCAAGCCCTCTGCGGGTTGTGCTGAGCGGGTGGCCAGCCATCTCAGGAACTCATGAACGGCGGCGGGGTGCGGCAGCCTGTATTCGGCGCAACTAGGCTGCGCGCCCACCTTGATGGTGACCGCATCCGTCAAAACCTGGAAGGCTTTCTCGTCTCCGGCGTCGTCGCCAAGGTAGATCGTCAAGGCATTATCGCCGCCCAGACGGTGGATGATCCACGCCGCCGCTGCCCCCTTGTGCCAGTTCGTACAAGGCAGAATCTCGATGACCTTGTGGCCATGAATGAGACGAAACAGTCCAGCCTCGGCGCCAGCGGCCATGCGGACCGCCGCGTGGATTTCCGCATGGTCCGGTTCCGCGGCCTGCCGGTAATGAACGCTGGCGGTGAGCCCTTTGAATTCCACGATCGCACCCGCTATAGGCCGGAGCCGGACTGAGACGTCATTTGAGAGATCTTCCAGGCGGGCTTGCCGTCGAGCGGCCAACGGTTCGACAAAACGGAGACTTCGGCCAAAGATTTCCAATCCGTGATTACCCGCGTAAATCAATCCCTTTAACCGGATGCGGCTGAATAGATCCTCCGCGGCACGTCCGCTGATAATGGTAGTCACCACGGCTGGCTGGGAGGCGAGCAACGCCAGTGTTTCGCGCGAACCCGGATCCAGCTTCGGCACCGCGAAATCGGCCTCGATAGGCGCCAGCGTTCCGTCAAAATCCAGAAACAGGAAAATCCGCTCCGCGGCCTGGAGCCGCTCCTGTACGTCGACGACGATATCCGTCAGATAACTGAGCATGACGCGCCTCTGGAACCATGAATCAGGAGTTAGTAGCTTGCCGCCCTTGTCGGACCACTGGAAAGGGAAGAGGCGCCACCGCAGGAGGGCTCTGCCCTCAGCCCAGAGCAGCCGAGCGCGAGCCGCGGAAGACGGTTAGAGTGATAGTCCTCACAGCGGGTGACCTCCCAAAGGGGTTGTTTGCAAGGAGAGTGCCAATCGCACCGGGCAACTGTGATTTGTTCACCTTGGGAGTTAGAGTAACCTGCGGCCTGGCGGTTTCTGCGCGCAAATATTTCCGGAACACCTTGGATGGTTTGGGGATTGGGGTTTACACCGTTGTTGGCGTAAGCCTTGGAATCAACGAGAGGTTTGGTCGGGGCGGGGCGATTTGAACGCCCGACCCCCTGCGCCCAAGGCAGGTGCGCTACCAGGCTGCGCTACGCCCCGACATTTGAAGCTCTCTTGATTTTAAACCAATTTTAAACCACTTCCTGAGTCTGCGACACTGTCCCGCCTGCCCAAATCGATACAAAAACCCTTCGACCGTGGCAAAACCGTGACAAAACCACATCAGTTTACGTTCTCCGTGTCAAAACCCGGCCGGTTCTCATTGGCCTTCCGGTTCAGTTTCTGCAGCGCCTCCCGCTTCATCCGCAGTTTCATCTGCTAGTATTTCTTAAACACCTTAGCATCTCCCTGCGGCAGCAATTGCGAACGGCTCAGCAGCCGACCGAGTCTGGCGGCGGACAACTAGCCTGCGCTCCACAGCCTTCCCGATTCGGTGCGAGCTGCGGCCCGCGCCGATGCCTCTAAAGCTGGAAGGCCGCCATCGCTCGCGGACATGCTGAAAAGACCGTGGCAGTTCAACAGGCGCCACGCCGATTTGTAAATAAACTCACATCTTAAACGGCGGTAGGTCAAGTAACTATTGCGTGCCAAGCGGCTTACCTATAGAATGCTCCTAACCACTTGGGTTTAAGGGGACTTCCCGCACGCCAACTTCGATGTGAAGTAATTTCCTGATGGGAAGTCAGCGGTCTAGGCATAGTCGATGATTCGATCGCCCGGCGGGCGCCATTAGACAGCGCGGGGTCGATTCAATTCCGAGGGCGCACGCCGGCCGGAGTGCGGAGGTGTCACCGTGGACGAGATTCCAATCAAACGCTCGGGAGATTCAACAGGGCCGTATACCGTTAGCGGCGTGGTGCGGGAACCAGATGGAACGCCCCTCGCCAACGCCACGGTGCAGGTGTTCGACCAGGAGCTGCGCAGCCTCACTCCTCTCGGCCAGCACCAGAGCGGCAAGGATGGTTCCTACCTCATTCGTTACGAGATCTTCCAGCTCAAGCAGCCCGGCAAGACCAGCGCGGATCTCGTAGTAAAGGCCACCGCTGCCGATGGCTCCCTCATCGCGCAAACCCCAACCCTGTTTCATGCTCCGCGGGTCGCGCAGATCGATGTGACGCGAGGCAACCAGCCTTATCTGGGGCCGGCGGAGTTGACTGCGGTTCAGACTGCGCTGACACCGATATTGGGGACGGTGAAGGCCGCCGATCTGACCGCGAGCGACATAAGCTATCTCAATTCGGCGACCGGCCTGCCGCCCCTGCAGATCCAGCAGTTGGCGTTGGCATCGCAATCCGCCGCCGCTTCCAGCATCGATCCGCATGTCTTCTATGGCTTGACCCGCAAGGGCTTTCCCGTAACGCTGGACCGCCTGCTCTCCACCGATCCGGCGGCCCAGCAGCAGGCGCTCAACGCGGCCGTGCAGGACAACCTCATTCCTCCTTCTCTCGCGCCGAACATTCCGCAACTGGTGGCCCAATTGCAGCAGACCGCGGTCTCGCGGACCCTGGCGCCCGGCGCGACTCGCTTGGGCGGCGTGCTCTCGGTTTCGCTCAGCGATGCCAAGCTCCAGACCACTTTTGCCGACACCTTTCTCGCCAACCGCACCTCGGGCGACGCCTTTTGGAAGGCACTGGCGGCGCAGCCCGGATTCACCACCGGCGAGGTGGCCTCCACGCAGCTCGGCGTGCAGCTTGCTTCGCTGACCCAATATCATGCACCGCTGGTGACGGCCCTCCTCGCGCAGCAGCAGCAAGGCACGTTCGCCTCGCTCGCGGATCTCGCCAAGTTCGGGGCCGCAGACTGGCTGAACCTCATCAACTCCGACACGCCGGCCGGCGGACCGGTCGGTGTGCCAGCCGGCGTTCCCGGCGCTAACGCCAGCGAGATGGCTCAGAACTACGCGGAAGTGTTGTCGCGGCGGCTGGAAGCTGCTTTTCCCACCGCTGCGGTCGGCGCCCAACTCGCCACCAGCAACCTGGCCGGTGCCGCCGCGATCTCGTCTTTTCTGAATGCCAATCCGGACTTCGATATCGCGGCCACCAATGCCGTCACCTACGTGGCGGCGAAGCAAGCTCCGGAGCAGGTTGTGCAAAACCTTCCCGCCATGCAGCGCGTGTTCAAGGTAGCGCCGCGCTTCGAGCAGATGGAACCGCTGCTCGCGGCCGGGCTGAATTCGGCGCGCGCCATCGCCGGGATGCCTGTTGAGCAGTTCATGGCGCAATTCGGCACAGTTCTGGGAGGAACCGGCGAAGCCCAGGCTGTGTATGCGCGCGCGCAGCTTTTTTCCCAATCCGCGGCGCATATCTTCGGCCAATATGCCACGAGTCTCAACGGCAACAATCCGCGGTTGCTGGGCGGCGCGCCGGATTCGGCTCCACAAATCCCCAACTGGACCGCGCTGTTTGGCAGCCCGGATTTTTGTGCCTGTAGCGACTGCCAATCCATCTTGAGCCCCGCCGCTTACCTGGTGGATCTGCTGAACCAGTTCGTGGACCCCTACATCACCGACGGAAGCGGCCACAAAGGCACGGCCTTGCTGTTTGCCCGCCGGCCGGATATCAATACCCTGCAATTGAGCTGCGACAACACCAACACCACCCTGCCGTATATCGACCTGGTGAACGAGCTTCTGGAAGACGCGGTCTCCCCTGGCACCGCGGTGGCGCACGATTCCACCGACGGCTCGTCGGATGACCTTGGCGCAGCCCCCGAGTATCTCAACCAGGGAGCTTACACCACGCTGGCGCAGCAGGTCTTCCCGTGGAACCTGCCCTTCGATCTCGGACTCTCCCAGGCGCGCATCTACCTGAAGAACCTGGGTGTGAACCGCTACGATCTGATGCAGGCATTCCAGGCCTCACCCACCGCTCCCGATCCCACCGACGCCGCGCTGACCGGCGCGGACGCCATCGCCGCGGATGAGTTCGGGCTCTCTCCTTTGGGTTGGAAGATCCTGACCGGCGTCTCCGGACATCAGCCCTGGGAGCTTTGGGGAGTGACGAACGCAGATTGGTCGAACACCTGGACCAAGGCCGCCCCCGGCCCCACGGTGCAGCAGTTCCTGACCCAATCCGGAATCGCCTTTCAAGACCTGGTCGATTTGCTGACCACGCGGTTGGCGCAACAGCTCGCGCCCGCGCCAAATCCGGTTTTGATCCAGTGGGCGGACGCTAATGGCGAATCCTGCGACCTCACCCAGGCTACTCTGCTCAATCTATCCGCCACTGTTCTGGACGGATTCCTGCGCTTTCTGCGCTTGCGGAACGTCCTGGGAGCGACTGTTCTCGGTACCGATAAGCTAGTCGGCGCGCTCGGCCCGGCGTTCGACGCGGCCTTCGTGCGACAGGCCGCCCTCGCCGCGGGGCTGCAGAACCAGTTGGGCCTGCCGTGGCCCGAATTGGCTTCCTGGTGGGCGAACATTCCCACTCTGCCCGATGTTTTCGAAGGTACCTCCCTCTATCAGCGTCTGTTCCTCAATCCGGCCATCACCAACCCGCTGGACACCGTCTTCGCCTTGAACGCCGGGGGCACCGAGCTCGCCGATACTTCGCACTTCCTGGAAGACGCCGCGCACCAGCCCACGGTCTTGGCGGGCCTGCAGGTGTCGGCTACGGACCTGAATCTTCTCCTCGCCGCGCTGCCGCTCGAGGCTTCCGGCGGACAGCACATGCTGAACCTGGCCAACCTGTCTGAATTGTTCCGCACCGCGTCCCTGGCACGCGCGCTGAACCTCGGGATCTCCGATTTCCTCACCGCGGTGGCCCTACTCAGCTTGAATCTCAATCCGATTTCGGGCGGCTCACCACCGCCCGCGCCATTCGATCCGGCTCGCGTGGCCGACGCTGTCTGGGTAGTCAAACAGGCCGCTTTTATCCAAACCTCGGGCTTCAGCCTTGCCGAGCTGAACTACTTGCTGTTGGACGGCAACGCGTCCTCTTCGCCGCTGGCGCCGGCGGTCTCGGATTTGGCGCAGCAGCTCACTACCCTCTGCACGGGTTTGCAGCCCATCCTCGCCCAAACGGGAGGCGTCAATCCGAATTGGAGCAACCTGGGCGGGGCATTCGTGGCGCAGCAGCTTTCGGGCTGGCTTCCCCTACCCATCCCGGCGGTGGCTGCCTGGCTCACGAGCATGGCCGACGGTTTTCCGAATAGCTACCAGGACACTTTCCTCGATCCGGCGTTCGTCGCCACGCCTCCGCCCGTGGCGCCTTCCGCGGTGACTGCAGCGCTGGCGGCGCCGGTCCCGGTGAATCCCGCGGCCGCGCCGCCCCTGTATTACCAGGCACGCGCGCTCATCAAGCTCAGGAAGATCGCCGTCATCGCCGGCCGGTTGAAACTGCAGACCGCCGACCTGGCTTGGTTGGAGGCGAACGCCGCGCCCCTCGGCTGGCTCGACCTGAACGCGCTGCCGCCATTCGGGGCGGCGCCTCCGCCCTTATATACGGGCTGGGTAACGCTCGTGACCATGGCCCAGCTTCGCACCACCTTGATCCCTGGCCAGCCATTCCCCAATCTGTTGCCAGCATATCCGGCAGCCAGCGCGCCTCCGGCGGCCGTCTACCTGGCCGCTCTGAGTACGCTGGCGTCCTGGGACCTTCCCGATCTCCAGACCGTCTGCGGGGCCGCGGGTTTGAACTTCAATTATCCGAATGACTTCTGGCAACCGGCTACATTGCTTCGCATCCAGACCGCGTTCGGACTGCTGGCCAAGCTCGGCGCCACCGCCTCGCAGGTCCTGCCGTGGACGCATGCCTCAATCACCCTCCAGCAGGGCAACGACATCACCACCCTCGTCAAGGGCCACTACAGCGTCGCCCAATGGCCCGCTACCGGCAAGAGCCTGCGCGATCCTCTGCGGCAGCAGCAGCGCGACGGCCTCTCCCAGTACCTAATTTTCAATTCCCCGACTCTGTTCGGCCAGCAGTTCACTTCCTCCGACGACCTGTTCGGATACTTCCTCATCGACACTCAGATGTCCTCCTGCATGCAGACCTCGCGCATCGTGCAGGCCACGCAATCGGTGCAGACCTTCATCAGCCGTTGCCTGCTCAACCTGGAAAGCGGGGTGACGGTCGCGGCGGTAGCCTCGCAGTACTGGACCTGGATGAAGCAATACCGATTGTGGCAGGCGAACCGGGAGGTGTTTCTGTATCCCGAAAACTACCTCGATCCCACTCTGCGCGACGACCAGACCACTTTCTTCCAGACGCTGGCTCAGGCCATGCACCAGAAGGAGGTCACCGCCGACAGCGTGGAAACCGCCTTCCTGAACTACCTCACTTCGCTCGACGGCGTCGCCCGACTGCAGGTCAGCGGCATGTATCACGACCTCGATCCCACCAATGCCATCGACACGCTGTATGTGTTCGCCCGGACGATGGGTTCGCCTACCACCTTCTATCTGCGCCAGTTCGTCAACTCTTCTTATTGGACCGAGTGGGAGAAGATCGATCTCGACATCCCCGCCATAGATGTCATTCCGGTGATTTACAACCGCCGGTTATATGTCTTCTGGCCGGTTATCAAAACCCTCTCGGCGAAATCGAATTCCATGTCGGCGCCTTCGCCCGGAGAATCTGGGTACACGCCGACGCCCACACCGACCTGGGTGCAGATCCAGGTCGCCTGGAGCCAGTACTGGCAGGGAACCTGGGCCGCCAAGAAGACCTCCGATCCACCCGGTTTGCTGATTCCCGTCGAACCGACCATCGTGGGGTCGGGCCTGGTTCCCTCTCAGAACGAGGCCTATTTCCCGTCTCCGTTCAATTGCATTTATTCGCAGGCGCTTCGTCCTGACGGCACGGTGGACCCAACCTTCTTTCAATTCAAAGCGGTCCCACCGGCGTCGGGCGATACGTCCGACCAGATGCAGATTGCCTGCTACGTGGTTCACTTTTGAGGAGTTGAGATATGCCCGCTTCTTTCGGCTACAACGGTATCTGGCTGGCAAAGTTCACGGTTTCCGGCTGCCACGAACGAGTCACTCTGACCAACAACCCCGCAGCCACCGATCTGCCGCTGCTTCCCCCGCCGGGCACGTATGTCACTGGGATGCAGTTCGACAATTCCACCGCGCAATCGTTGACGCTGCCCATCGGGAGTGTGAATCCAGCCGACACCAGTGTCACCCAGGTCGCCGACCAACTCGTCGATATCCTGGTGCTGGGATCCACGCCCGGCGCGGCCGATACGCTGCTGCTGTACCCGCACCAATACCCGCAGTTCGCCTCACAGGATGTGTTCTTCCAGCAGGACGGAAAGCGAACCTTTTTCGTGACACCGCGCGTGAGCCGCGAGATCTGGCGTTGGAGCCTGCTGCCCTCGACGGTTTTCGCCAACCTCAGCACGCCGGTTAGGTACTACTCTTCCAGCTACATTCCCGGCGTCAACACGCCCACTCTGGTCTCCACGGTCACGTCCGTGCAGAGCGCGCCCACGCCGCCGGCGGCGGCGCCCAAGGCGGCCGTGACCGCCACCAGCTTCGACACGAATGTGCTGGCCTCAGGGATCCTGACCTGGGCCGGGGAATGGTACCCACCCGCGCCCATTGGCTTTTGGACCGCCGAGTTCGTGTATCAGCCGTTCTCCCATCCCTTTGTGTGCAACTTCATCAGCGCCGTGAAAGAGTACGGTATCGACGGGCTATTGAAGTGGCCAGAGCCTTCCAACCCGCTCCCCGCCTGGCCCACCCCGCCCTCGCCCACTCCGCTGCAACTGCTGTCCAACGATTACTTTGCGGCCACCTACAGTCCGCGGGCGGTGGCCCAGCCCTATCCGACCGACAATGTCGATTTCACGTACAGTGGCGCGTATTCGCAGTACAACTGGGAGCTGTTCTATCACGCCCCCATGCTTCTGGCTTCCCAGCTCAGCCAGAACCAGCAGTTCGAAGACGCGCAGAATTGGCTTCACTACATCTTCGACCCGACCAGCCTGTATCCAGTGCCGCCGCCGGGCGCGGCCAGCAACTTCCCTTACGGTTATTGGAAGGTAAAGCCCTTCTACGAACAGACCACCGATTACTCCATCACGCAGCTCCTGACCTTGCTGGACTCCTCCGCCACCGGCCATCAGGACGCCATCCAGAACTTCCAGCAGCAAGTGTCCGTCTCGATGAGCGATCCCTTTGCCCCTTTCGCCATCGCCCGCTTGCGCACCACCGCGTTTCAAAAAGCCGCGGTGATGGCGTATCTTAACAACCTAATCGCGTGGGCCGACAACCTCTTCATCCAGGACACGAGGGAAACCATCAACGAGGCTACCCAGCTCTATATCCTCGCCGACCAATTGCTCGGCCCGCGGCCGCAGGAGGTGCAGCGTGCCGGCTCGGCGCCGCTGGCTTACAAGGATCTCGCGGCCAAATTCGTTTCCGGCGACCTGTCCGATCCCCTGGTGCAACTGGAGAACGCGCTGCCCGTAACCTCGGGCCAACTGGTGCCGCAGGTCCCGCTGCCATACGCTCCCAGCCCGATGCCCTCGGCGCTTTACTTCTGCGTTCCGCCCAACCCGCAACTCCTCTCGTATTGGGATACGGTGGCCGACCGGCTCTACAAAATCCGTAACTGCCAGAACATCGCGGGACAGGTGCAACAGCTTCCGCTTCTCGCGCCACCCATTCCGCCCGGTCTGCTGATTCAGGCCGCCGCGGCCGGCGTCGACTTGTCCTCGGTACTGAACGCCTTCCTCGCGCCACCGCCCCTGTATCATTTCCCCTATCTATACAAGCAAGCGATCGACTTCTGCAAGGAAGTCCATACCCTGGGCACTATGCTGCTGTCGGCCCTGGAGAAAAGTGACGCGGAGCAGCTTGCCGCTCTGCGCGCCACCCAGGAAGCATCGCTGCTCGCCCTCATGCGGCAGGAATACGTCCAGCGCCTGCAGCAGGCTACCGACGAGCAGCAGGACCTGGCGGAGTACCGGCAGAGAATCCAGGATAAGCATGACTGGTACGCCACCCAGCCCTTCGCCTACGAAGCGGAAGACAACTCCCTGCAGTTGAGAGAGCTGGCTTCCTTTGCCAATACGTCGGCGCTTCTGCTGGAGGGCGGCGCCGCCATCGCTCACCTCATCCCCAGCCTGGATGCCGGCGCGACCGGCGCGGGCGGCAGCCCTACGGCCAAGGTCAAATTCGGCGGGCATAACGCGGGTTTCTCCGCATCCTCGGTCGCCAAGGCGCTGGAGCGCGTGGCTTCCAACCTGAAACTGCAGGCCGAAGCCGCCGCGGCCAAAGGAGCGCTCGAAGCCCGCCAGGCCGCCTGGCAGCGCGAGATCAAGCTGGCGCAGGACGAGCTCACCGAGATCGATACCACCAAGACGGCCATCGCGATCCTGAAGGTCGCCATGGCCCAGAGCCAGCTCGACGATTTCGATGCCAAGACGCAGGATGCGCAGAACGTGGCCCAGTTTCTGCTCACCAAGTTCACCAACCAGCAGCTCTACGATTGGATGGTGGGGCAGATTTCCGGCGTCTACTTCCAGAGTTACCAGCTTGCCTACCAGATGGCCAAGCGCGCGGAAGCTGCATACAATTTCGACCTGGCGAATTACGGCGCCGCTTTCGTCTCCTTCGTTCAGCCCAGCTACTGGGACAACCTGCACCAGGGGCTGCTGGCCGCCGAAGGTCTGATGTACGACGTGGAGCGAATGGAGTCGTCCTTCGTCGACAATAATTTCCACGAGTTCGAGATCATCCGTCCCATTTCGCTGTCTCAGCTCGACGCCACCGCGTTCCAGACCCTGGTCACCACTGGAACCGCGTTCTTCACCTTGCCGGAATCGTTGTTCGACGCCGACTATCCCGGCCACTTCATGCGCCGCATCAAGTACGCCGGCGTAACCTTCACTTTCAGCACCAAAACGCGGCCCGTGTTCGTGAATTGCACCCTCACGTTGATGAGCAGTTCCATCCGCATCAGCGCCACGCCAGCCACGCCCTACGGCCGCACGGGTCCCGGCGACGTGCGCTTCCACGACCTAAACCAGGTGCAGCAGATCGTCACCAGCAACGGCGGAATCGTGTCCAGCAGCAGCACCACCCCCGACAACGGCATGTTCGAGACCACCGTCCACTACATCATCACCGACGACCGGCTGCTGACCTTCGAGCACTCGGGCGTCATCGGCACCTGGCAGATCGAGTTCTCTAAGCAGAACCCGGGCTTCGATCCCACCACCGTCACGGACATCGCCCTGCAGCTCGAATACAACGCGCGTTACGGAGGCGATGCACTCAAAACAGCCGCCGGCGGATAAGCCACACACCCAGAGCAGGAGCGCTACCCACCACCGAAGGCGGATCGTGCATTTCAACCGAACATGGCCGTGCCGGCCACCCATGGATGATGAAAATGGGCGCAGGCTTGCGGCTGGCGTCGGAGGTACGCATACTGGCTTTGCTGGGGCGCAAGGATTGCTCACACAGTGGTGGCGAAAAGCCCCGTATTTCAGCATCAAAAGGTTGCACTCGTGGTACATTTTCCCCGGAGATGCGCCTCGCCACCTGACTGACCTTAACAGCGGGGGCTGCCTGCCGTCACGCAGCCTTCCCGAAACCTCACAGAGCAGCCAGGTCGCTGCGCTCATGGCAACAGCTTTCATCGCGTGGTGGAGGCAATCCGAACGGCAGTCCGGAATGATCCTGAACACGGAAGAGTTCTGAATGCGGATTCCAGCGAAGGCGAAGGCGAGCGCGAACGCTTTTCCGAAGGGAAGCCGAACGGCGTTCCGGGCTGAAGCCGAACACCACCGGAGCGTAGCGACGCTAGCCTTCTGATTGTGCAAGAAGTGTTCGGCTTCGTCAAGAAAACCATCCGGATCGAAGCGGAGGCGGCCCGCCGCAAGCTAGAGGGAACACCGGCTGATATGGAACGCTCATGCCCACTGATAGCAGTTGCCGGTTAACAACCGCCAGTATGGTAAAGGCCATGAAATAAGGAGGAAACTCAACAGGGAGAGAGTTTTTCGTAACCTGAAATCCGAAAAAGTACGCCAGGAGGATGCCAAGTGATGAACCCGGCACCACCTTCAAACAGTCCGACGCAGCAGCGAAAAAGGGGATCTATGTGAGACGAAATTACGTGGTGCTTGGTGTGATGGCTTTTGGTCTTGTCGCGTCTGGCGGTCCGGCTTGGGCGACGAAGTTCACTTTTGACACGGCGCCGGTGAAAGAGGGACGCGTCTTTGTCGATGAGAAGTTTCTGGGGATTGCGCCCCTCACTGTGGATTTGAAGGTCTTCCGCGGGAGCGTCATGAAGGCACGAGCCGAGAAGGAAGGCGCTTTGGGTCTGTGGTCCACCGTGTTTACGAAGGATCAACGCCAAATCGTAATGATCCGGCTGGAGGAAGATGAGGCCACTAAGCAAACTGTGGCATCTGATATCGCCAACAAGTGGCTGACGATTGACCCATCGACTACGGGTGGCGCCAACAAGGTGATCGATGAGGGAGAAGCGTGGAAGAAGATTGTCAGTATCGTCACGGATAATTTTACCGACATCGAGCAGTTGGACCGTGCAAGTTTTTACTTGCGCTCGTCATGGCGGGTCCGGCGTTATGCCTATTCGGTAGTGCGAAACCGGCTGATCATCAAGAGAGGGGTTTCGCCGAATCTGACGATCCGGGTGGAGATTGAGAGCCAGATTTATCGATCTGCGGACCCCCTGGGTGTTTCGCCGCCGATGCGGGATGAGATGTTCACGGAGAACCCACGGGTGTATCCGTCGGATCAGGATACGGTGCGGATCTTAAGGGATCAGTTCTGAAGAGCGGAGGCTATTAGCCACCCGTCAGAGGTCACGCCAACCGGGCATATCCTTCATCCGGTAAGTGGCTCGTGGGAGGCGGATTAAATGCTCGAACCTGCGAGCGGGGCGAAGGGGAATGAACTCGGCATGTCCAGCCCAACACCTCCGGATCTGCCGGGTGAAACGCGCGTGCCGGCAAGAAAGATCAAACCTCTGGTATGGATTCTCGCCGGGACCGGCCTGCTCCTGGTATGCGCGACGCTGGCGGTTGGTTTCCTTGCCCTCCGCGCAGTAAAGAACGCCGGTTTTGCCTTTCGGTTCGATCCCGCCAAGAAAACGCTCGTAATGATTGGGGGCGACGGTAAGGAAGTCAAAACATCGCCCACGGGCGAGGGAGGACACCCCCTCAGTGGGGCGGAGCAGAAAGTGCTCGTCGCCTGGCTGGCACGGCATCCTGAGTATCGCGCCGCTGTGGACGCGGACTGCGCCTGCGATGCGTTGCTCCGATTAAATCCCGGCGCACATCCCTATTCCGCGACGGGCGATTTCGCTCACGATGGTAAGACCGATTTCGCAGCCGCAGTGATCAGCAAGCAGACCGGAAAGTTTGCACTTCTCATTTTCAACGGGCCGATCGGGGGCGACCCGGTGAATCCAGCATTATTCCTCATGGACTTGGATCTTCGACGGCAGGGCCTGTTTTTCGGTCTGTCATTCGAGGAGCCGCCGCGTCTGTACCTTGGATATTACAATTCCGACAATTTTCGGCGCTTCGTTCCTGCAGGAAACACCTACGTTCTCGAAGACGTTCTACCCGACGCTGCCCCTGACACCACATCCGCGACGCTTTCGAATTCGGCGGCGGAGCCTCTGCTGGTGGAGAACCGGCACGTCGAACGAAAGCTCCCCGGCTGCGGCGAATGGGGGCAAGATGGCTGTGACCATGTGGAGCTCACCTATGTGGAGGTGGTCGGTGGGCCGGCAGCGGCGCGCGACCGCATCAATGCCGCGGTTACGGCCTGCTTGCAGACAGCAGCCGGCGACAGCCGTAAATTCACGCCTGAATCGTTCGCACAAAACTACATCGACCATTCTGCGAGCTTTTACAAGGACCATCCCTCCGAGCGCCCGTCGTTTCTCACCCTTCGGGTGGAGGTGCTGCGCAACGCGGCGTCCGTCTTCACACTGCGATGTGACAATTCCTTCTTCAGCGGCGGGTTGCATCCTATGTCCTCCTCGAAGTATCTCAACTTTGATCCGGTAACCGGCGAGCCGATCAAGCTGGGTTCCATCCTGAAAGACGGCGCGATGGTGCGATTGACGGCAATTGCAGAAGTGCATTTCCGCCAGGCACGAAAGCTAGCCGCAACCGCGAAGCTGGATGAGGAGGGTTTCGGAGGTGTCGGTTTCGGCTGGCCGGACGGCCGTTTCGCGTTGAACGACAACTACGGCTTCGGCGAGAAGGCACTGTACTTCTTCTTCAATGACTATGAAATCGCGCCCCACGCCATGGGCACCACATTGGTGGAGATTCCGTACGCGGAAATACGGGACCTGATTCGTCCCGAGTTCCCGTTGTAGCGAGTACTCGACTTTTGGCCGCCTGATTGCTGACTGTGCCTATCCCACAATCCGATCTGCGGCTGGAAGCGCCGGTGCATAAGGCCTCCAACAGGAGATCCTCGTTCCACCCTTCGGTCGAAACGGAGGGGCACGACCTATCCACGCGGAGATTGACGATCGAAAAGGCTCATGTCGGGCTCAGGTCGGTAAGCTCAACGTAGCTGGCAAAGCCGAGCTGCCGAAATAGAGTGCGGGGTCCGAGCAGCCGCACCACTTGGGCTAGCGCTTGCGGGCGAGCATGCGAACCAGGCGAAGCTCCCGGTACTCCTGGCGGCGGACGGCGGTCTGCTGCCAGTCGCCGACACCGGTAGTGTCTTCGTAGTTGACGATCTGCAGGTCGGACCAGGCCTTCAGCCACGCGTTGGCCTTGTCGGCCTCGGTCTCGTGCCAGTTGGGCTCGGGATGGTCCAGCGAGCGGTAGGGGCGGTCCATGAGCAGCAGGCCGCCGGTTTTGAGGCCGTCGCGCACGCGGGCCATAAAGCGCGGATCGATCACGGGGGCATCGGTATAGATGAAGCAGATAAGGTCCCACTGTTCGTGACCGAAGTCGAAATCGTCCCAGCTCGCCTTGACCGTTTTAATGGCGAGGCCGGATTTGGCGGCGTTCACTTGGGCGACCTTCAAGCCTTCTTCGGCGATGTCGAAGCCGGTGACGTCCCAGCCTTTGGAAGCCAGGTAGAGCACGTTTCGGCCCTGTCCCATGGCCACGTCGAGGGCCTTGCCGGGCTTGAGGTCTTTGGTCATGGCGACCAGGAATGCGCTGGGGTCTGTGGTGAAGCGGGTCTGGTTGGGGTCGCGGTAGAGGTGGTTAGAACCGACGATCCCGATCTGCTGTCGGAAAGCCGGGTAGGCGTCGTAGAGCTTGTGAAGCAGGGCCATGCGCTCATCGGCCAGGGCTTCCGTCATTCCAGCTTGAATCAGACGCTGGCGGTAGTTGGCAGGGTTGACCCCGGATGGGTCGGACTGGCAGGTTGCGACGAAATCCTCCCAGACTTTTCGCTCCTCGGCGGTCTGCGCCGAGGCGAGCGGGGTGAGAAGAAAAACAATAACGCCGATGCAAGCAGCGGATTTTAGCATTTGATTCTCTCCTTTTGGGCCGGCCGTGGCCCGGGACTGAACAACTGTAAAAGACTTCACCGAATTCCGAGTGCTAAGCTATATCAGCCACGAAGTGGCAAGTCGATCCTCCTCGGCGCAATGTGTCCACGATGGTCACACGGATCGGCCGCTCAAGCGCCGTCTCGAGAATTGTCTCGTGAGTAGCGCGCGTGCATTCGCAGTGCATGTCGTGCGGCCTTGCCGGATGATAGCGCGCCGCCGGGCAATAACATTGCTTGTTCACCGCGCCGTAGCGGATGTGGACCAGAGTGCCCTCGCGCCACACCTCGAAGTTTTTCCTGTAAGCCTCGATGAGGCGATCCACATCGCCCTTGCCAAGACGCGCAATCTCCTGCTTGAACGAAAACCGCCGGAAGCAGGCTTGGCCGCACCCGGCCATGAGCTTGACTCTGGCGCTCTCGTCCAGTTCCTCATACATCGTGTCGAACAGATCCTCCATCCAGTTCTTCACGAAAGTCGTTTCGCGGTCCGCCTCCGTCTGCTCGGTCGCCGCGGGATTGAACAGAGCGAGTCCGCAGCATCCCGCAGCGGAAACACAAAAGAACTCCTTGCGATCCATAGTAATCATCTCCCTGGGGTGTCGATCCTTTGGCGGTGCTTCGGCCGCTCCGCAGAGGTCGACCCGGTCCGACCTGCTCGAGCTACCTCCCCACTCTAATGCGCAAACCGGTTGTGAAAAATGTCATCCAGCCTCCAATTACTCAAAAATTCGTAGCCACCGAGCCGCAAGGGCTCCTAAGCCGCTCCAGCCCTTGCCGTCGCTGCTTCAATCCAGTTAGAATCCCGAACAATGAAGCTTCGCCTCTTCGCCATACCGATGCTCTGCGGCGCTCTCGCCTTCGCGGCGCCGCCGCGGCCCGCGGTCCCGGTTATCTTCGACACCGATATCGGCAACGATGTGGATGACTGCCTGGCGCTGGCCATACTCCACGCCTTCGCCTCCCGCGGCGAAATCCGCCTCGCCGCCGTCACCATCACCAAGGACAATCCGTGGGCGGCGCGGCTGGCCTCGGCCATCGACATCTTCTATGGCCGTTCCAACGTGCCCATCGGCGTGGTTCACGACGGTCAGACCAAGGACGTCGGCTACCTCAAGAAGGCTATCGACGCCGGCCGTTACCCGTACCGCGATCATCCGGAAGATGCGGTCACCGTGCTGCGCCGCGTGCTCCAGTCGGAAATGGATTCGAGCGTGGTGATCGTTCAGGTGGGCTTCAGCACCAACCTGGCGCGCCTGCTCGATTCGCCCGGAGGCCGCGCGCTGGCCGCGCGAAAAGTGAGCCGCCTGGTCTTGATGGCCGGGGATTTCGCGGGCGGCGGACCCGAGTACAACGTGAAGACCGACATTCCCTCCGCGCAGAAACTGGCCGCCGGGTAGCCCGGCCCTGTCTATTGGAGCGGGTATGAGGTGGGCAGCACCATCAAATACCCGGCGCGCAGCATCGAGCGCGACTTCGGCCCGCCGGGCGCCAACCCCGTAGCCGACGCCTATCGGAATTACCTTCCCATGCCCTACGATCGCGAAACCTGGGACCTGACCGCCGCACTTTACGCCGTGCGCCCCGACGATGGTTACTTTACCGTCTCCGCGCCGGGCCGCGTCACCGTGGACGCGCAAGGCAAGACTGCGTTCACACCCGAGGAGGGCGGCCGGCATCACGTGCTCTCGGTCGACGACGCGCAGCGAGCGCGCATTCTCGAAGCCTTCCTCTGGCTATGCACCCAGCCCGCCCGCGCGCGTTAAGCGCGTCAAACTGCGGGGCGGTTGAGACGACGTGGTGTATTGCTCCGGAATTGGACTCGCCCAACCGGCAGACGCTTTTGTTCCGTCCCTCCGCGGGTTCCCTCTAACCGGTAATCCACTTCAGCGCCTCTTTGCCCGCCCAGCGCAAGATATGGGGCCCCCATCGAAAGAACGCATAGCCAAAGCCGCAAAGAATGGCAGCCCATATAAAATATCCGATCACCGCCAGGGCGCTGAGCACCCAGGGAGGCCGTGCGCGGTATTCCTGGTCTCTCAAGAAAGCGGTGCCGAAAGTGCGGCCCAGAATAAACCGCAGCGCCGTGGGATCGGTCCAATATCCGACGTGTGCAAGCCCGGGCACCAACCAGAAGCGGATGTGGACGTTTGAGGGAGGCTGGTTACCGCAGATAAAGGGGCTTTGCAGCACGCCGGATACCGGGTCGAGGACATGATAGAAGTTGATCCACCATTCCGTCTTGTCCGAACCCGGCTCTTTGCCGGCAAGTCTTTCCCCGCTGGCGAGCAGCGCACGGCGCCCCGCGCGGGTCCAAGGACGCAGCGATTTCCTCTTGAATAGGAATGCGACTTTGTCGAGTGGGCTGCCCATGGTAATGAAGCGGCTCAGCGTCTGGCGGAATCGGTCCACGCCCGCTTTTTGCTCGTCATCGCCTGTAAGTTCGAGTTTCTCGGCTCTGTGAAATAGCGCGGAAAGAACGTTGTAACTGATAACCGTACCGAGACTGTGAGCCACCCACACCACACGGTCGAATCTGACAGGCTGCCCGCCGGACCAGATCCACCTGGCGTCGGGAAGAGGGCGGAATTCCCGGTCGAGCCCGATCATGCGCAGGAAAGCATCTCCGACGCGCTCGTCGATTCGCTGAACGATCGCACGTTCCGCCACGCCTCGGGGATCGAGATACAGGCGCACCTCATTGATATAGCCGCTGATTGCTACGGGATGGCGGAACCACGCATATACCAACGCTACCAACGACACGATCTGAAAGGGCCAATATAGAATCCAGACGAACGGGCCGACTTCGCGTAGCACCTTAAAGCCCAATAAGCGCAGTTGCTGGTGGAGCATCCAGCCGACTGTCCTGACGCCTGAAACCACGCGGTGCTTCCACAGGTTGCCGAAGAAGCTCTGCTCGCGTTCGTTGAAGCGCCTCCAGTCCTCCGGAAAGGTCGCCTCGACCTTGTCATAGTCCGCCCAGTAGCCCTCATAGATAAACGGCGGTGGCAAGACGACCTGCTGATGGCCGGTGTGTTTATGTTCCCTTTGCCACGCGGCGATCCGCTCGAGCGCATCTTCAAACCCGGCGCGAAGGTGCGCCGCCGTTTCCGTCCACTGCTGCACTCCCATGCCGTGCACGAGGAAGATGGCACAAGAGCGGCCAGGGTGAATAGTCTTGCCGTCCGGCAGGGTTTGGGGAACGCGCTGCATGTTCCAGAGGAAGTTCCCCTCCTCGAATGCCAACGGGCGTCGCTCGGAATCTGGCGAGCGCATTAGTCGAACCTTCTGTGACGATGCTGGTTATCGGACATAGAATCTATCCCAGCCGCGACTTTCATCGGCGAACCTCTGCGGGACAAATCCCGTAGCCAGATCTCCATTTCGGCCTCTGGCCGACATCGATTTTACACCCAACCGCACATTTTCTAATCAGTTTTTCTCGTCTGTTGCATTCCTCAGCAACTCCGGTCTGGGAAGTAAGCTAACTCCGGCTGATCCCGGTGCCGCAAGAATCTGAAAGAATCCGTTTTCAAGCCAGTTATCGCCTTTGAACTTCATCTGCCTCAATGGGATAAGTGAGAGCGACGGATGGGGGCCCGATCCTGCTTAGTGGTTGGTGGAGTCAGATAGCGGCGCTCTTGCCCTATCGGAATCGCTCTGAATCGAACGTGAAAGAAAAATTTTCCCAGAAAGATAGGCTGGATGTACAATCGATATCGGCCAGGATAGCAGGAATGGAAATCCTGGCCGGTTTCGCGCTGGTATTGAAATTCCAGGAAGGCGGTTGGCATAGGTGGCATATAGGAACAAATCACACTGCGCTCGTCAACACTGGCAGTCCGCTGCGAAGATCGCGATCCTCACATCTGTCATTCTCTTGTGCTCCTGTGTCGACCTGGGCAAAGTGGGCGAGTTCGCCAAAGCCAGCCAGGATGTCGGCGCCACTTTTAAGAGCATTACTGTAGAAGGATCGGCTTCGTGCGAGCGTGCCACATCCTATTTATTGCCGGGCCAGCAGGCGCCTGACTGCGATTTCTATGCGAAAGTCGCGCCGGATCTGCTCAAGATAAACGACGCCCTCTTTGCCTATATCTGCGGTTTGGGTAAGTTGGCGACGGCCGACCCTTCCAAAGTGGCGGATGGACTGAAGGACGTGACGGCCGGATTGAAGCAGGCTGACCCTAAGATCAGTCAGGCTGCTCAAGACCAGGCGAAGGCGGCCACGGGCCTGGCGACGGCCCTCGCAAACGTACTGACCAGCGAATACCGCCAGCATGCGCTGGCGAAAGTGATCGAGGAGGCGAACGGCGATGCGGAACATCCGGGTCCCATCAAGCAAGTGACAGCCTTTCTCTCGGATTATGCCGCCGAGAAGTATCTGCAAGGGCTGGATGACGAACACGTCCTCGAAACAAACTATTGCGATGAAAAAGCCGAAAAGTACAGGGTCAGTGAACCTCTGGCGCTTGATTTGTTCAAGCGCAAGTGTGCTGCCGATGATGCTCGCATTCAGCAGAAGAAAGATGCTATCGCGAAGTACCGGAAGGCTCTCTCCGTGATTGCCATAGCTCACCAGAAGCTTTACGAATCTCGTAACACTTGGACCGCCAAGCAACTCGCCACAACCTTGGGTCCCGAAATCTTGCAGCTCACCGACGCTGCGTCGTCGATGGAGAAGGCGTTCTAGAGGTGAAACGGAATGATGACCGCACAGGAAGTTAAGGACCTCGCCTCCAATTACCGGGCTATAGCCGATGCGCTCGTGGACTATCGTACCGCGCATCCGCTTGCGAGCGATGCCGAGCGAGATATGTTCAACAGGACCTTCGGTGACATTCGAAAGACGGCCGAAGATCTTATGAACCAGGCGCTTCAACTGGCCGAGGTCGACGTCGGGACCTCTGTTGATGGACTGAAAGACGCCACTGACAAGGCGGCAGCCGCCGTCAAGGTTGTGGACACCATCACCAAGGCGTTCTCGATTGCCGGTGCGGCCATCGAACTGGGAGCGACAATTCTTCACCCGACGCCGGGCGCGGTCGTCGGCGCGCTGGACACGCTGGTTCAGTCAATCCAGAAAGCGGCAGCTAAACCGGCCGGGGCAGGCGGCACAGCTTCGTAACCTGTCCGGATACTGACCTCCGCGAAAGCGAACCGCGGCCCGCCGATCGCCGGTTCACCGTCTGGCGGCCCGCCATTTCGGTCCCGAGCAGGACGCCAGAGCGCGAACCCGCTATCCTGAGAATCGCGAACCCGCATATGGCAACCCGGCGTATCGAGGAAGTCCTGGAACGGCTCTCCGCTCTCCGCGAAGGGCCGCCCGCCGAAGCCCTTCCCTCGCTGCGCACGGCCTTGGCGGATCGCGTCAATGTGGTGGTCGCCAAGGCGGCGAAGATCGCCGTCGAGCGCCACTTTCTCGAACTCATCCCCGACCTGCTGATCGCCTTCGACCGTTTATTCCAGGAGCCCGCGGAACGCGATCCGCAGTGTTGGGGCAAGAACGCCCTCGCCGCCGCGCTGCGCGACCTGGAGTATCGCGAATCTGCGCCGTTCCTGCGTGGCATGCGCCACGTGCAGATGGAGCCGGTTTGGGGAAAGCATGAGGACACCGCGCAGCCGCTGCGGGGAATCTGCCTGCTGGCGCTGGTCGCCTGTACCGACATCGCGCGCGGCGAGGTTCTCCGCTGCCTGGTGGAGGCGTTGACCGAACCGGAGGCGGTGGTGCGGGCTGAAGCTGTCCGTGGCCTGGCCGAGATGGAGGGCGATGAAGCTGCCCTGTTGCTGCGCATGAAAGCGCGCCTGGGTGATGAAGAACCGCAAATCGTCGGCCAGGTATTTGATGCTTTATGGAAGCTGGAAGGCGAGGCCGCTCTGCCGTTCGTCGGCAGCTTTCTGGAATCCGGACGCGACGAGATCCGCGAGGAAGCCGCTCTCGCTCTCGGCGCTTCCCGATTCGCCGCAGCCGTGGCGCTCTTGCGCAACGCTTGTGCTGGCAGCCGCGATGTTCGGTTCCGCGAAGTGTTGTTTCGCGCGCTGAGCCTCTCTCGTCGACCCGAGGCCTGGGACTTTTTGAGAAGCATTCTGAAAACGGGCCGCCGGACGGATGCGAAAGCGGTCCTGGAGGCATTGGAGCTGCATCGCGAGATTCCGGAGATTCAGCGGCTGATTGAAGAGTTCACGGCGGAGCGGCATGGGACTTCCGAGTAGAGGCAGGGAAGCCGGGATGGAAAGAGAACCGTCGAAATGAACCTCTCTTCGTTAATCGCCAGGACCGGCTGTTCATATTGTTACCCTGAAGCAGAATTGGCGAAACAGTTTGAACTTGGCCGACTGGGTCGACTGGCAAACTATCGCCAGAACTACGCTTGCCGGCGCGGCCGCAGCCAGGTTGACGTGACTTACCAGGACTGATGCGGCGCGCCAGCGCCGAAGCGCCGCCTTTTCAGGAGCCTAGCGCGTTTCTCGTTCCTAATCCTCTCCGGGCCACCAGATGGGATACGAGGCGATTCGAGAATAATGATTGTAGGCCCTCTCTCATAGGCCCCCGAACTCCCGCCCAGTGAAGCGGAGTTTCAGCGCGGCCCGGAATTCCCACGCTGACGCGCGCGTTTCCTCCCCGCGATAAGGCCTTAGCCCTGCTCGATGCTGAACTCGTTTTTCGCAGGATCCCAGACGATGATCAATTCTAAAGGTATCGGCGCGAGTCCTTGACGACTATGTGGGCCGACTTCGGTTAGGGCCACTGCGTGTACGGACAGAAGCCATTTCTGAAGGGTGGATCGATCGTTCTTGGGCCAAATCGCTGGATGGTCGTTGTCGGTTCCGACATGAAGGTGAGGCATCTTGTCTATCTTGCGTATTATCCACTGAGGGGTGCCGGATTCACCAGCGTGGATTACTTCTTGGCTTGAAAAGGAGTATGCCGTAAAAGTCTTGCCATCGCGATAATCCCCTAGCCTCGAGTCATAACTGCGTGCAGAACGAAATGTTATGGTGTAGCCGGGAATGACTTTCAGGCTGTCATTAGTGAACTTCGCCATCACTCCACGTGTTTCGGCTTCACCGTGCTTTAGGATGTGGACGGCGTAGTTGTCAGGTGACTCGAACGAACATATCTCTTCGTAGAGCATCTGGTCCACGATGCGGGCGACCTCCGGCGAGAGCGCTGGTAGTGGTGGAGGCCCGTAAGGAAGCTCGGTCCTTTTGATCGGCTGTTTTCTTAGGAGTTCAACTTCAGAACGAAGCTGAACGCATTGGGAATGCAGGTCGGTATTCTGTTTTTTCAGAAGATCATTCTCTCTGACGAACGCCGAATTGGTCGAAAGTGGCGCCATCGGAAGTGTCTGGTATATCTTGCGACGGACGATTAGTCCTGTCGCCCCAGAAACCAAAAGAGCGCCAACGACCACGAGCCAAGGAGGCATCTGGATCGCCTTGGAGAGGAAATCGAAGGACATCGGGTGTGCGGGATCGGCGGGGTGCACATAAGAGAGAATCCCCACGACAAGGCCGGGAACGCCAATCCCGACCAGTATCCAGGTTCCTATGGCTATTTGCTTTTCCCAGCTCCGCGCCATCTCGCATATTCTAGCAACGAGACTGGCTCTAGTGTGCTTCAGCGCCCTCAAAGCGCAAGGTCCTACTGGGCGTGGCACATTGCGTCAATCTCTTTGACGAAGGTAACGCAACCTGGAGAAATACGGGGACGGGCTACGAAACTCCGAATCACGGCAGACCGAATTTCGGAGTTTCGTGGCCTGGACTGGATTCTGCAAGGTCCTCGGCGATTACATCCCGTGACACGCCGCTCACGGAAGCGGGCTACGCCGGCTCAGCCGGTACCTCCGCCCGCGCCAATCGATCGAGCTGCCAGACGCCGAGGAGAGCAGAACAGCGAGCCATAACCAGGTAGCGACGGGAACCAGCACCGTGTGCGTCCAACCCCAGCGGCGGAACCAGGCGGCATGAGCAGGCAGAGCGGCGCGGGCCAGGCGGGCGCGCCCGAGGCCTTTCCACATGCCGGGCAGAAGCTGGGCGGCTAACAGCCACGGCGCTACCGCCGAGCCGTGAAGCCACGCGGCCGCGGCGGCCGCCATGCCGGCGCAGTAGACCACATGCGCCGCCAAGGCGGCCCGCCACAGTTTCGGGCTGTAGACGCGGGTGAGGAGCAACTGGCGGCGCGACCACGCGAAAAAGCGGCGCGCGGTGATGCGCTCGTGGCTGGGCGCCAGCGCGCCCGGAGCAAACGCAATGCGCAGACCGGCGCGGTGCACCGCGTCCGAGAGCGCGTAGTCGTCGCTGATCGCCGTCTTCCATGTCTCCGGAACGCCGGCGTCGAAGAACGCGTCCTTGCGAATGGCCATTGAACCGCCCCAGGCGAAAGGGTTGTCGCCGGGGCCGAGCACGCCTAGGGACGTACCGTCCCAAACCGCGCGCAGCAGGCTCCACAGGCCTGCCGGCTCAGGCATAAACCAGCGATAGCCGGTGGAGGCCCCCACGCCCCGCTCGCCGAGCGGCGCCGCCAGCGCGCGCAGCCAGCCCGCGGTGACGCGCGCGTCGGAATCGGCAAAGGCGTAGATGGCGCTGATGTGGCGCGCCGCGGAGGCGCCGGCCGCCAGGTTTTGCACTTTTTCGCTGGCTTCCGGGCTGCCGCCGTGAGCCAGCACCACCTTGGTCCGCCGCGGCAGCACGCCGGCGGGAATATCGGCGGCGCACTGCGCGCACACAATCAGCTCGCAGTCCGGATAATCGAGCGAAGCCAGCGCCGCCAGGTTCTCGCGCAGTCCGTAATCTTCGCCCTTCACCGGTACGACGACAGTGGCCGGCGGCAAGGTGCCGGCACGTTCCGCCAGGCGCCCCTTCATATAAGCTGCGCGGCGCCGCCCGCCGCGGAGCGAGGCCAGCGCCAGCACCACAGCCGATCCCGCAATGAGCCAGCACCAGAGCAAAGGGCGGCCTCACCTCACCGTCAGCTCGAAATCCACCACCAGCACCAGCGCATCGCCGGTCACGCGGATTTCGGGCACGCGGAACTGGCGCAGCTCGCGCCGGTAGTCCGGTTGCATGCCGGGGTCCTCCAGCGCCCGCTGCGCTTCGGCTGCCAGCGGGTAACGGAAATCGCGCGCCAGGCTGGAAGCCAGCGCCGTGCAGACGCGGCGGATGTAGAATCCTGTCTTGCCTTCGCTCATCGCGGTCACGCCTGCTAACGCCACATTTCCCTGCTGGAAAACCGGCGCGGCAGTGATGACCACCGTGAACGCGTCGCCCAGCCCGACGCACTGGCCGAGCATGTTGAGCGACGAACGGCCGCTGAAACGCGCGCGGATGACCAGCCGGCCATCTTTGCCTTGAAACTGCGGATGCTCGAGATAGGCGAAATTGCAGCGCGTCTTTGCGCTACCCTTCACATACTTGCGGCCGTCCTGGGTGAAGACCTGCTTGGCGAGCATGCGCTCCAGGGCGCCGAACTGGAGATGAACTTCGACGGCGCCGGCATCGAGAGCGGCGAGCGAGATCATTGCCGCCAGCCGGACGATCCGCCCGATGTGTGCGCGCCCGGTCCTCAACGCTCCGCCTCGTGAAACAGCGCGAACTCCGTCAGCGCCGGGCTGGCCGAAGCCTGGGTTATGCGCAGGCGCAGGCGCGAAGCGGTGACCGGCTGCTCCAGCCGGATCAAGCGGCGCGGGCCGATGCTGGTGGCGGTGGCAAGCAGGCGCCAGTCGCCGTTTTCAAACCGGTCCACCGCGATGGCGTCGATGCGCTGGCCGAAGCGGATGGCTTCACGGATGCGAATCACGGTGAACGCGATTGCGCGCGGCAGCTCCATCGTAATCTCGGCGGCGCGCGCCGAATCGTCCGCGGCCCAGTACGTTTCCGGGCGGCCATCCAGCAGGTTGGCAGCGGGGTGGCCGGCAAGCGTGCTCGATGCGCGCGCGCGGCCGTCCGCGGCCAGGTTGGCGGCGAACGTGGTGCGGCGATAAGCGCCGAAGCCGCGCAAGCAGGCGATGTCCGGGGCCGGGAGCAGCCCGTCGCGGTTGGGCGGCACGTTCAACAGCAGCGTGGCGCCTCGTCCCACGGATTGATAGTAAAGAGCGATCAGCTCCTGCGGCGTTTTCACCTGCGCGTCCTGCTCGGCGTGCCAGAACCAGCCGGGGCGAATCGAAACGTCGCACTCCGCCGGCATCCAGTGCGAGCCGTGGCGATGGCCTGTGGGCGATTCGCTGTAGCGCACATTGCCGGGCGCGGCCGGGCCGCCATCGGCGCCCACCGGATCGTAAGCGGCCCAGCACGGGTCGCCGGCAATGCCGCGTTCGTTGCCCACCCAGCGGACGTCGGGGCCCGCGTCGCTGAAGATCACCGCGCCGGGCTGCAGCTTGCGCACCAGCTCCCAGGTGCGTGGCCAGTCGTAGTAAGTGTTCTTGTCGATCAGCCGCTTCTCGCGCGCGCCGCCGTAATAGCCATCGCCGCCGTTGGCGCCGTCGTGCCACACCTCGAAGATGGGGCCGTAGCCGGTGAGCAGTTCGCTGAGCTGCCGCCGGTAGATGTCGATGTACTCCGCGCGGCCGTAGTACGGGCTGTTGCGGTCCCAGGGCGAAAGGTAGACGCCGAAGGCGAGCGAGTGGCGGCGGGCCGCTTTCGCAATATCGCGCACCACGTCGCCGCGGCCGCCGCGCCACGCGCTCGAACGCACCGAGTGTTCCGTGGTCCGGGTGGGCCACAGGCAGAAGCCGTCATGATGTTTGGCGGTGAGGATGACGCCTTTCATGCCGGCCTGCGCCAGCGGTTCCACGATCGCGTCGGCATCAAAACGCGCGGGAGCGAAAACGTTTGGGTCCTCGTCGCCGTAACCCCATTCCTTGCCGGTAAACGTATTCACCGTGAAATGCAGAAACGCGATGGTTTCGAGCTCATGCCAGCGAAGCTGCCGTGCGGAGGGAATGGCGCCGTAAGGCGCGGGCGCTGCGGCGCCAAGCGGGCGAACTGCCGCGCCGGCCGAAGCGGCCGCCAGAAAGGCCCGGCGGTTCATGTCTACTTGCGGGCCTTGGTCTTGGCTTTGACTTTGGCCGCGGTCTTGGCTTTGGGCTTCGGCTCGGCCGCTGCTCGCGGCGCGACTGCCTTCGGCTTTTCGGCGACTGCGGCGGCCGCAGCGCCCGCTCTCGGCGGTTCCACCAGCGGATCCTCGGCGGCGACCGCAACTTCCGTGGCTTGCGGATTCGCCTTTTTCAGCACCTCATTGAACAGCGCCTGTTTGCGCGAATCCACTTTCGGCGGCGGCGCCTGCTCGTGGCGAAAATCGTGATCGCTGTGGCAAATGCGGCAGCGCACTTTGGCTGGCTCGGCGTTGACCACCGAAACCACGGAGTGATTCATGATGCGCTTGCAGCGCACACAGTAATCGTCGATATCGTCGCCGAGCCTCGGTTCGCGCATGCTGTCTCCTACTGCCTAAGCCGTGGTGGACTGGGCCGCCGGCTCAGGCTCTGCGGCGTGTTTGGGCTCTGGCAGCGCCCACTCAGCCGGTTCGAATCCCACGTACTTGCATATCCGCAAGCGGCCGTCGTCGCACTCCAGCAGATCGCCCACCTGGAGCGGATCGCCCGCTTCGCGCGCCGCGCGCCAGGCGTCGTACTCGTTCAGCCCTTCCACCTGGCCGAGCTGCTCGAAGTCTTTAGGCTTCACCGAAACGGCGCCGCTCACGTGAGGCGCCAGGCGGAACTGCTGCCGCGGAGCGTCCTTCATGCGGTAGATCCGGTACAACGCCATAGCTCTACATTGTAATCGATGTACCCGCGCGAAGCGCGCGCGTCCCGTCCCCTTCGCCCAACGCGAACCAGCGCGCGATGGCCGGCCCGCTCCAGACTACTGCGTCGCGCAAGCGGCCCAGCGGCACCGAAGGCTCGATGCGAATCACTTCCAGCGCCGCGCTGGGCCGGCGCTGCCGGAAGAGCGAATGCACGGCGCGGAACCCCCAGCCGGTAAGCGAATTCACCGCGATCGCGCGCGTGGCCCCCATGGCTTCAGCCGCCCACAGGGGCAGCGCTCCGCGCAGGCCGCCATCCACATAGTATTTGCCACCGATGCGCACCGGAGGAAAGCAAAAGGGGATGGTGCAGGAAGCCGCCAGGTGTTGCCACTCGATCTCGGAATCGCGCACCAGGCGCACTTGCAGGCGCGGCACTTCCACCACGGTCAGCCCGAACGGAATGCGCGGGCGGAAGCGCGCATAGAGCTCGCGCGACTTCCGGTATAGCGCGTCCGGCCGGAGCACGCCCGCCGAATGCGGGCCCCACCGGAGAATACGGCCGGTCGCCGGATCGAGCCATTCCCGCTCCAGTTCGTCCACCGTGGCGCCGCCGGCGATGGCCCATCCATTCCAAGCGCCGGCCGAAGCGCCCAACACCAGGTCGATCGCGATGTGCTCGCGCAGCGCCTTCCAGACGCCCACTTCCCAAGCCGCGTACATGCCGCCGGCGGAAAGCACGAGCGCAGTGGGCACGTTCCCATCGTAGCCCAGCCGCGCGCTCTCGCGACAAACGTGGCCCCGCACAACATGCAGCCGGCGCTTCGGCGCGTTTAGCGGGCCGAAAGGACGATTTGATTGCCCTCCGAGTCCTTCATCACGGTGAACGTCCCCCACGGCTGCTTTTGCGGGGGACCGGCGAATTCCACTCCCTTCCCCTGCAGCTCGGTATAAGCTCTGTCGATGTTATCGACTTCCCAGGACGTGTTGACGAAGGTGCCGACCCGGTCCTCGTGACCCTCGGGCGTGAAGAGTGCGACGCCCGTATCCGCACCCGGAAGCGAAAGTTCAATCCATCGCTGGCTGTCCGAGAACTGCTGATCTGTGAGTACGCGGAAGCCGAGAATTTCCGTGTAAAACGTCAGTGCCCGGTCCTGGTTGCGGACCGGAATACCCAGGAACTTGATTCGCTTGATCATGCCGTCCAGAATGGCAGGACGAATCTGAATAATCAAGAGTCAATAGGATATTCCCTGAAGCCATTGCTATAGCTATTATTACTATAGCGATGAAAATAGATCCATACCTGATTGACACCCTGATGCGAGACCTGGTCGCGCACAGCCGCTCCACCGCCGCCTTTCTCGTTTATGTGCAGCTCTATCGCCACACCCACGGGGCCGGCCGGGAGTCCGTGGCAATCAGTCACGCCGTACTCGCGGACTTGATCGGGATTTCCAAGCGGTCGGTGCAGATCGCGGTCGGGCACCTGGCCGGCCGGCGCCTCATTCGACGGAGAAAAGCGCGGCCCACCGCGGTCCCGGTTTACACAGTCCTGACGCCATGGATGCGCCAGGAAAACAGCCGATCCTAAGATCGCAACGCTAGCGGTTATCGGGCGCCCGCCAATATCCGGGACGAACCTGAATTCGCCGCGCCATCGGCGAACTCACGTACACCGAGATCTGGTGGAAGCCGGCCTCCATCTTGTTGTTGGGACTGTAGCTGAGCAGATACTCGCTGTGCAGTTCCTCGCCAATGCGCGCAATGGCCTCTTCCAGGCCGTTGCGCCGGTAATAGCTGAACTGGCTGCCGCCGGTTCCACCGGCGAAGATTTCCACCGGGTTGCGTTTGAAGATGGCCTTGGCGTCCCGATAGATCTCGAGCAACAGGGGCACGAATTGGGCGCTGTCGCCTTGCGTGCCGTAGGTCTGCATCACGGTGTTGGGCGTGGCGGGCACGTTCGACGGCAAGGGGTACATCGCAGGCGGCAGCGGGTCGGGCCGCGGCATCGGCGGCGGCGCGGTGAGCTTTTCGATCAGCCGCGACATGTCGACCGCGTAGAACGCGATGTTGGACAACTGCATGTTGATCAGCGTTTCGCGCCCGCGTGCTTCGCTGCCGACATCGCGCGTTTCACCGATCAGCAGGATGATGCGCCGCCGGTTCTGCGGGCGGTGTTGCAACATACGAATCGCCTGCTCCGTGGCGTCGATCATGTGGCTGGAATCGCTGCCGGGCTGGATCTTGCGCACCGCCTGGGTGATCTTGTCGGAGTCGGAAGTGAACTCCTGCAGGGTGCGGACGCGATGATCGAAAGCGATCACCGCGGCTTCGCCCTGCGTACCCAGAATCAGCGGTTGGATCAGGTTGCCGATCTTGTTGATGGTCGGCAGCATTTTCTCTATCGCCGAGTTGGCCTGTATCAGGATCACCATGGAAATCGGCTGAAAGGCCACATCGACATGGATATTCTGCTCCTTGTCGTTGTCCATGAGGTGGAACTGGTCGGGCTGCAGGCCGTTGACGAAATTGCCGTCGCGGTCGTAGACCAGCACCGGCGCCAGCACGTTTTGCACTACCACGGCGATGGTGGGAATGGTTCCTTGTTCCTGGGCGGGCGGGGGATTCGTGGCGGGCTCTTGCGCGAGCAGCGCACCCGCGAACAACAGCACAAAAACCGATCGAAGCATGTTAATCCTGCGCGGCAGCGGTATGGCCGGTCTGCCCCGCGAGTAATTCCAGCACGTGAGGCACCAATTCCACGATAGCATTCAGGCTCTCCACTGCGGCTTTGGGGGAACCGGGGAGGGTGACGATCAGTACGCGCCCCCGCGTTCCGGCGAGCGATCGCGAAAGCGAGGCGAGCAGAGTGGACTCGCGGCCGCGGGCGCGCATCAGTTCGCCGAACCCCGGTATTTCGCGGTCCAGAACCGCGCGCGCAGCCTCCGGCGTGACGTCGCGCGCGGCGATACCGGTGCCGCCGGTGGTGAATATGGCGGCCACCGCGCCCGAGTCGGCCAAAGCCGCCAGTCTGGCGCTGATCGCGGCCCGCTCATCGGGAATCACTTCCACCACTGGCACGTGCCAGCCCAGTTGTTCCAGCCGTTCACGCACGGCTGGGCCGGAACGGTCGGCGCGCGTGCCGGCGCTGGCGGAGTCGCTGATGGTCAAAACGGCTGCCTGGATCATGCTTTCTCTTGCCGGCGAAACGTGCCGCTCTTGCCGCCGGTCTTTTCGATCAAATAGATTTCGCCGATCTCAATGGACTTGTCGAGCGCCTTGGTCATGTCATAGATGGTGAGCGCGGCCACCGCTGCGGCGGTGAGCGCTTCCATCTCCACGCCGGTCGGCCCGGTGGTGACCGCGCTGGCCTCAATGCGGACGCCGCGTTTTTCGACCCGCACCTCCACATCGGCGTGCTCGAGCGGCAGCGGATGGCACAGCGGGATCAACTCCGCGGTGCGCTTGGCGGCGGCGATGCCGGCGATGCGGGCGATTTCGAGCGGATTGCCCTTCGGGTTACGCGGCAGCTTGCGCAACACCGCCGCGCCGATGCGTACGAAAGCGTGAGCGCGCGCGGTGCGGCGCGTCGCCGGCTTGCCGCTTACATCCACCATGCGCGCGGCGCCCGCCGAATCGTAATGCGAGAGCTTCTTCATAAGGACCTGTTTTCAGAGCCGCGACCGTCAGGGGGCGGTTGCCGGCCATCGACTTGTTATTTCATCACAACCCCTAGGTTCGCGATCTTCACTTGAGCAGCACCCGGATCCAGTCGCCCGCCGCATAAACTTCCTTGGCCGGATCGGCCACCAGAAACGCGTTGGCGCGGGTGAGTGCGGGAACGTCGCCGGAGCCGTGCCACGCGACCGGCGTGACTTCGGCGCCATCGGCCGTGAGCCACGCAGGCAGAAAACGCGTCAGGCCGGGCCGATGGCGAAACTCGCGCGTCAGCCTCGCCCAGGGCATCGCCAGCAGCGTTTCTGTCTGCCCGCCAAGCAGCTCCAGCGCGGCGCGCGCGAAGACCTCGAAGGTCACCATGGTGGAGGACGGATTGCCCGGCAGACCGAAAAAGAACTTGCCGGAAGCGCGTCCGAAGACCAGCGGCTGGCCGGGCTGGATGAGTACGCGGTCGAAGTAGAACTCGGCGCCGAAGCCGGCCAGTACTTCTTCCACCACGTCGTACTTGCCCGCCGAGACGCCGCCCGAAAGCAGCAGCAGGTCGGCCTCGAAGCCGCGGCTCACCATCTGGCGCGTGTGCTCCACCGTGTCGCGCGCCAGCGGCAGGATCACGGGCGTACCACCGGCGCGCGCCAGCTGCGCCGCCAGCGAATGCGCGTTGGAATTGCGTACCTGGAACCCGGCGGGCGTTGCGTCCACCTCCACAATCTCATCCCCGGTGGCAACGATGGCGACCGTTGGGCGGCGGTAGACCGCGACGCGCGAGTGGCCGAACGCGGCCAGCGCAGCGATGCCGGTGTAATCGAGCCGCGTGCCCGCCCGCAGCACCATCTCGCCCGCGGCGGCTTCCGAGCCGCGCGGATTGATCGCCTGCGCCGGCTGCGCGGCGCGATCGATGCGCACGCGGCCGTTGCCGGAGTGTGTGTCTTCCACCATGATGACGGCGTCCGCGCCCGCCGGAACCGGAGCACCGGTCATAATCTCGACCGCCTGTCCCGGCCCCACCGCACCGGCGAATCGTTCGCCCGCGCGCACCTCGCCGATCACTTCTAGCTCGCCCGGAAGATCCGCCGCACGCACCGCGTAGCCATCGCGCGCCGAGCGGTCGAGCGCCGGCGAGTCTCGATCCGCAGCCACATCCACTGCAAGCACGCGTCCCGCCGCAGCGTCCAGCGCCACCTCTTCCACCGCCGGGACCATGCGCGCCCCGCGAACCACGTCGATCACTTTCGCGCGCGCCTGGTGAAAATCGAGCGGAACCACCTCACTATTCTATGCCGGGGGGTGGATGGGGCTGCGAAGGCGCGCAGTTGCTTGTGGTCTGGACAAGCCAAAAAATGCCTCACTTACGGTGTTGGGTTCCGAGGCAACGGAACGTGGTGATGCGCTCACCACGAAGAGCCCGGTCGCAATCCTTGTACACAATCAATGCACACAAGAGTTGACTCCTGTCTTGGTTCGATGTACTATTTGAATGCGTACAACAGATCATAGGGAGTCACTGTCATGCCGAGAATAGCGGTTGAAGACAACAGCCGGATGTCCTTGCGGATTCGGGCCGAGGAAAAGGCGGTGCTCTTGCGTGCGGTGGCGCTGAAGCACACCGACCTGACGAATTTTGTCATTCGTCACGCGTTGCGTGCTGCCAAGGCCGTCATCGAAGAAGCAGATCATCTGCAGCTATCGGAACGGGATAGTTTGAGGGTTCTGAGTCTGCTGGAGAATCCGCCTGCGCCGAACGCAAAGCTGCGGGCAGCCGCCCGAGCGTTGCCAAAGCGGTCATCATCGTGACGGCATGGCACGAAGAGCCGATCAGCAAGAAGCACGACCGGGAATCGTTCGATTGCGGCGAAGAAGCGCTGAATGAATTCTTGCGCCGCTATGCTCGCAAGAGTCACGAGCTGGGCGGTGCGAAAACATTCCTTGCCATTGACGATGCCGACAAGAAGACCATTCTCGGCTTCTATAGTCTGAGCACGGCCTCGGTTGACTATGCCCGAACGCCGGAGATCGTACGGCGCGGGCTGGCACGCCATGATGTGCCGGGCTTCCGCCTGGCGCGCCTGGCGGTGGACCGAGGGTGGCAGGGGCAGGGACTTGGCGGACAGCTTCTGCTCGCGGCGGGCAGACGCTGCCTGCTGGCCTCGGCGCAGGTTGGCGGCGTGGTGCTTGTCATCGACGCTAAGAATGAAAGGGTGGCAGGATGGTATGCGAGCTATGGCGCTGTACCCCTGCTGGACGCGCCATTATCGCTGCTGCTGCCGCTCGCGGTCATTGGCGCTGCGCTCAAGAAAGCCGGGAAATAGCCCGTACCAAACGTACATGAAATCGCTTCTGCGCGAAGCGCTCGCCAGAGAGGAAAGACGGCGGGCAGGGTAGCCCAACATGGACTCCCGGCATCTTGAGTCAGCGTGCCCCTCTACCTCTGCCGGTCCGTCGAAAAACCCGAGAATACACCATACGCCGCAGACGGCGACAGACTTAACATTATGGGCGGCGGGGTTCGCTGGGCCCTTACCGGGCTCGTTCCCGCCGCACGGCGACCCGAGACAATACGGGTCGGCGTCGACTCATCCTTACTGCAGACACTCCGCAATAGCCTTCTCGTCCACCGCGCCGGGTTTGATGAGACGCCAGTAAGGTTCGGTGATATCCACCGTCGTGGCGCCGAGGCCGTTGCAGGCGCCGCCATCGAGCACCAGATCCACGCGGCCATCCATCAGGGCGAAGACCTCGATGCCGCTGGCGCAAGTCGGGCTGCCGGACATGTTGGCGCTGGTGGCGATGAGCGGCTGGCCGGTGAGCGCCACAAGTTGGCTCGCCACTGCCGAGCGTGGCTGGCGCAGAGCCAGCCGGCCGGTGTTGCCGGTGACCTTCAACGGCACCCTGGCCGAAGCGGGCACAATTATGGTGAGAGGGCCGGGCCAGAAGCGGCGTGCCAGCAGAAAGAACCGGTTGTTTAATTCGCTCGCCAGCTCTTCTGCCATCAGCGTATCGCGGATCAGGATGGGGAGTGATAGGTGCGGCTCGCGGCCTTTGGCACCGAACACCTGGGTAACGGCGCGCAGGTTATACGGGTCCGCCACCAGCGTGTAGAGCGCATCGGTGGGAATGGCCACCACCTGGCCGCAGCGAATGGCGGCGGCCGCGCGTCCCAGCACTTCCGGCTGGGGCGACTCGGGATCGATTTCGACCAGGTCGGTTGCCATGAATCTTCAGCGCGGTCCGATGGCCTCGGCCACGTCGAGCGCCATCTGGTAGCGGCCGAACGGCGCGCTCAATTGCACACCCTGGACCATTGTACGAATCCGCTCCACCATCTGGCGCGCTATGGCGACGCCTTCGGCGCGCGCCTTTTCGGCGTCATCCACGCGCCGCATGCGCTCCACGAACTCTTCCGGAACGGGCACGCGCAGCTCATTCACCATGAACTCGGCGTTGCGGTAACTGGTCAGCGGCCAGACGCCGCAGATCACCGGGAGCCTGGTGTGCTCGATGCGCTTCAGAAATGCTTCGAGCAGATTCAAATCGAACACCGGCTGCGTCACCACGTATTCGGCGCCGGCTTCAGTTTTCCAGTCGAAGCGGCGGATTTCCTCGTCCAGATTCACCGCGCCCGGATTGGCGCCCACGCCGGTGAGCAGCGCCGTCTGCGAGCCCATCGGGTTGCCGCCGATATCCAGCCCGTGATTCAAATTGCGCACGATGTTGACCAGGCCGATGGCGTCCACGTCGAAGACCGCGGTGGCATCAGGATAGGCGCCCATGCGCGGCGGATCGCCGGTGATGCAGATCAGGTTGCGTATGCCGGCGGTGTGCGCTCCCAACAGCTCGGATTGGATGCCCAAAATGTTGCGGTCGCGGCAGCAGAAGTGGAGCACGGCTTCGATGCCTGCGTGCTGCTGGATGAGCTGGCAGGTGACCTGGGCGCTCATCCGCGCGCTGGCCCGCGGTCCGTCAGGCACGTTGATGGCGTCGATGCCGGCTTCGGCGCAGCGGCGCGCCCCTTCGATTTCGCGCGAAGCCTCCACGCCGCGCGGCGGCAGAATCTCGACGAAGGCCACGAACTTCCCGGCGGCCAGCTTGGCGCCGAGTTTCGATTTCTGCGCCACCGGCACCGGGTCGAGCGCCTGCGACCGCGCCTCGTGTTCGTCCACCGTCACCGCCAGCGTTTTGTGCGCCGGCTGCAGCGAGCGCGTTTCGGAGCGAATCAGCTTGATGTGATCCGGGGTGGTGCCGCAGCAGCCGCCGACGATTTTCACGCCGGCCCACAGCATGCGCCGCGCGTACTGGGCCATGTACTCGGGCGAGCAGAGATAGATATTGCGGCCTTCCACGCGCATCGGCAAGCCGGCGTTGGGCATGGCGCTCATCGGCTTGTCGGAAAACGCCAGCATCCGCTCGATGGTTTCGAAAGCGGCCTTCGGGCCCACCGAGCAGTTGAGGCCGATCACGTCCACCGGCCACGAATCCATCTCTCGGGTGAAGGTTTCCGGATCGGCGCCGCCGGGCAGGTGGCCGAAATCGTCGATGGTGACCTGGGCGATGATGGGAACCGCGCCGCCCGTCGCGTCGTGGCCGGCCAGCACCGCTTCGCGCAACTCGTCCAGGTTGCCGAAGGTCTCGAAGATCAGCACGTCCACGCCGGCTTCCACCAGCGCGTCCACCTGCTCGCGGAACGCGGCCCGCGCTTCGGCGAAGGAGGTCGGCCCGAGCGGCTCGATGCGCACGCCCAGCGGGCCCACGGCGCCGGCCACGAAGGCCGTTTCGCGCGCCGCTTCGCGCGCCAGGCGCACTCCGGCGCGGTTGATCTCCTTCAGCTTCTCGGCCATGCCGAAGGCCGCCAGCCGCACCCGGTTGGCGCCGAACGTGTTCGTTTCCAGGATCTCCGCGCCCGCCTTGATGTAGTCCTGGTGGATGCCGCGCACCAGGTCCGGCGATGAAAGATTCAGCTCGTCGAAGGAACGGTTGAGGAACACGCCGCGGGCGTACAGCATGGTGCCCATGGCGCCATCGGCCACCAGCACGCGGCGCGACAATTGGTCGCGGAACTCCTGAGCGCGTGTGCCAGTGGCTGCCATCATGGGGAGGCTCGGCGTCGCACAGACGGCTGGAGGCCTGAATTGCGACATTTGTGATTGTAGCGCACTCGGCCAAAATGAAGAAACTTCAGGGGATTGGCACTCCTGCCGGCGTGTGGCCGCCCGATCGCGCAAAAACCCCGCGAAAAATCTCAACGCACCCGCAGGACTGCCCGCATCACCCCGGCGGCCACCCTGTGCCTGAAGCGGCCCGCGGCGCCGCGCTGCCGCGGTGTAGTGTGAAAGATATGCGATTTTTCGCGGCGGTTCTGTTGAGTGCCTCGGCCCTGCTCGCCCAGGGCGTAGATTTTTCGCCCGATCTCCTCGAAGCCGCTTTGCGCGGGCGCGATGGTCAGGTCAAGGCATTCCTCGACGACGGCGCCAACATCGAGGCCGTTGACAGGGACGGCCGAACCCCGCTCATGCTGGCGGCGCAACACGGCCACCCCACCACGGTCGAGTTGCTGCTCGGCCGCGGCGCCAGGGCCGATGCGCGCGACCGCGAGGGAGCCACCGCGTATGTCCTGGCGCTGTTCTTTCCCGCCGGCCACGGCAATCACGAGGCGGTTCTGAAGCTGCTTCCCACCCCGCCCCGGCCGAAGCTGGCGCTCGACGTCCGCTGGTCGCCCGTCAGGCTGGCCAGTTCCTGCTTCGGCACCCGCGAGGAGGTGGCGCGGGTGGTGGATGCCTTCCACCCCGCCGAGCAGTTTCTCCGCGCGTTTGCCGCTTACGTCCAATCTTCCGGCCGCAACCTGGTGGAACTGGTGGGCCAGCCCTCCGATGCGGACGCCCTGCTGCGCGTCGACCTGCAGCCGGCATCGGCCTGCGCCGCTCCGGCCGGCGACCACCTGAGCTTGTCCGTCGAAGTGCAAGTTCTCCGCCAGCCGGGCATGGAGACGATCTTGCACAAAGTGTTTGGCGGCGGCATCAAGGGATTGCACGCCCGGACTGTGGCCAACCTGGAGCAATACGCGCCGGTCATCCAGGCCTGGATCAAGCCGCAGGCCGGCCCCATTTACTGGGCGGCTGCCGCGGAACTTTACCGCTCCCCCGTCGCCCGCCCCTGACCGCCCGGCACACTTCGTCCTGCCGCGCGCCCCTAACGATTTCGTCCATTTCCGCCGATGGGAAGGGCAGAAGGAGTTTGGCGAGATCCCTTGGCCGGCCTGCGGCATTCCGCGGAAAGTGCCGGCCTCTTCGGGAGCGACTGAGTCCGGATGACGCAGCCCTTACCATCCGATGCCCATTGGAAACCGCTGGTGGTCTGTCCCGATGACGACCTGGCGCGGCGGCTCGTTTCGGCGCTGGCTGCCCTCGGTTTCGCCGAGGTGCCGCGGCTGGCCGAGTATCCTGCCCTTGGCGCCATGGCAGCGGCGGCGGCGCGGCATCAAGCCAACATCTGCTTTCTCGATATGTGCGCCGACCAGGAGCATGCCTTGCTGCTGGTCTCCGAGTCCGCGCCCACCATGGCGGTCGTCTCGCTCAATCCGCAAAACGACGCGGAAATGATGCTGCGCGCCCTCCGCCGCGGGGCCGCGGACTTTCTCTCTGACCCCTCAGCCGCGCAAGTGCGGACCATTCTCGACCGGTTGAGCGCGAAACACCCGGCCGCGGGCGCCGGGAAGTCGGCGGTGGTCTGTGTCGTCTTTCCCGCCAAGCCGGGCTCCGGCGCCAGCACCCTGGCCGCCCAACTGGCCAGCGAAATGAAGCGCATGGGGCTGGAGCGAGTGCTGCTGGCGGATCTGGATTCGATGACCGGCAGCATCGGCTTCCAGTTGAAGCTGAAAAGCGATTTCAGCATCGAAGACGCCGCCGAGGATGCCGCCAGGCTGGATGACGATCTGTGGCGGCGGTTGACGGTGGCGTGCGACGGGTTCGACGTGCTGCTGGCGCCGGCCGATGCTACGCCGCGCATACGGCTCGGGCAACCCGGAATGCTCGACCTGCTGCGCTTCCTCAAGCCGCGTTATGACGGCGTGATCCTCGATCTGCCGGGTGCCGCGGCCGCGCTCGAAATGGCCTGCGTGCAGGCGGCGCAACATTTGCTGCTGGTCACCACCAACGAGCTGGCGGCGTTGCATGCGGCGCGACGCTCGCTGGAGTTTCTCGATCGCGGCGGCGCCGACAAAACCCGCCTGCGCCTCATCGTGAACCGCTACACGCCGCGCACCGGCCTCAAGCGCGACGACGTGCGCACCGCCCTCGAGCTCGACCCGTACGCCGTGCTCAGCAACGATTACGATGCGGTGCAGAATGCCATCCTCGAAGGCAAGCCCGTCGCCAAAGGCACGCCGTTCAGCCGCGCCGTGAACCGGCTGGCGGTGGATCTCTGCGGCGAGCCGCCGGCCGCACCTGCGGCGCCGCGCCGAGGCGGCTGGCTCAGTCTCCTAGGCCGCAAGAAATAAGCCATGCTCCGGCGGATTCGCCGGCGATTTTGCCCTCTCCGGTAGGACGTTCGCTCCATTTTCAGATCCGCGGATCTGAAGTACCTTAAAACTCGAAGGCAGATTGCAGCGCTCGAAAGGCAGCAAATATGAAGGCAACTTGGATTCGGTTCTGGCAGGATACGCAAGGGCAGGATTTGGTGGAGTACGCACTAACGGCCGGTCTGGTGGCCGTGGCGGCGGTGGCCGCCATGCCCGCGCTCGCCACCACCATCGACAACGTGTTTTCGAAGATCGGTTCGGTCATCGCCTCGGCAATTTAGCCGGTGCGGCCGGGCTGCAACAGAAAACTTGCGGGCCGCCCGCCATGCCAGCGGCCCAGGACCATACAAAAGGAGACGGATTGGAATGCGTAACGTGATGCTACGAATCGTTCACGCCCGGTTGTGGAAGGACACGCAGGGCCAGGACCTGGTGGAATACGCTTTGACGGCCGGTCTGGTGGCTGTGGCGGCGGTGGCCGCCATGTCCGGCCTCACCGCTACGGTAGATAACGTCTTTTCGAAAATCGGCTCGATCATCGACAGTGCCGTGTGAGCCGGCGGTTTCCGCCCTTGTCGGCGGCGTCGATTCCGCGCGAACCTCGCGCCGCAGTCCAGTGCGGAGGGGCGCGCGGAACCGGCGGTTCCGCTGATTCCTCCCCGCGCGGCCGTCAGGCGGCTTCTATTGCGATCCCCCGCAGCACGATGGCCCGCAGCAGGCTTGCGGCTTCCGGGCGCGTATGAAGGCGCTCATGAACTTGCCCTCCACCTGCGGCGCCAGCGCATCCACGTCGAACCCCTGTCCGGCCAGGAACTGCCGCGCGTCCTCCGCGTTGTACACCCGGGTCGGTTCCACGGCGATATCCTCAAACCCCGCCTCGGCCAGTTTGCTCACGTACTCATCGTTCCGCAGCGCGCCGGCGATGCAGCCTATCCACAGCTCTACGCTCTTGCGCACCTCGTCGGGCACCTCGCCTGCCACCACCACGTCGGAAACCGCGAACCTGCCGCCGGGCTTGAGCACACGAAAGCTCTCGCGCATCACGCGGTCCTTGTCGCCGGAGAGGTTCACCACGCAATTGGAGATGATCACATCCACCGAGTTGTCCGGCAGCGGGATGTTTTCAATCTCTCCCTTCAGAAACTCGGCATTCCGGATGCCCGCTTTCTTCTGATTCTCCCGCGCCAGCGCCAGCATCTCGTCCGTCATATCCAGGCCGTACGCTTTCCCCGTCGGGCCCACGCGCCGTGCCGAAAGCAGCACGTCGATGCCGCCGCCGGAACCGAGATCGAGCACCGTCTCGCCCGGCGCCAGCCGCGCCAGCGCGGTCGGATTGCCGCAACCGAGCGACGCCAGCACCGCCTCTTTCGGCACCTGCCCGGTTTCGCTGCCGTCGTAGAGCGACGACGTGATGGGGTCGCAACAGCCCTCGGCGGACGGCGCCGACCCGCAGCAGGAGCTGCCGCCGGTAAGGGCGCGCAACGCCGCTTGCCCGTATTTTTCCTTGACCACTTCTTTGATATCCGGTGCGCTCATGATTTCTCCTGTCTGGAAAATTGTATGACCTCGTACGGCTTGACGGCCCGGTTGCGCGTGCAGCATTCCGCATACAGGAAACCGAGCAGATCCCGCAGGGCCTCCGTGTTCGCCGTGTACCAGAGGAACGTGCTTTCCCGCTGCACCTTCACCAGGTTCTCGCTCTTCAGCTTTTCCAGGTGATGCGACAGCGTCGAATTGGGGATCTCCAGCTCGCTCTGGATCTCGCCGGCCACCAGGCCGTCCGGGTGAGCCGAAAGCAGCAGCCGCATGATGCGCAGCCGCGGCTCCGTGCCCATCGCCGAGAACATGTCGGCGTAGCGGACGATCTGTTCCGCGCCTGCCTTCGCTTTGACCATATTTCGACAATAGCAGAAATATGGAAATTGTCAAGGCCCGGGAAGGCGGACGGCAAAGCTAAGAGCCTGCTGAAAAACACCAACAGATGACGCGGCATTGTGGGGCGGTTGATAACCTGCGCACCGATTATCAATCGGTGCCGCCGGGCAACGCCCGGCCCCAACCGCCGCCACCGTCTGTTTGGTTGCGGCTATAGGCCGCGCTAGCTTCATCCACTTTTTTCGGGCTTATTCAGCAGGCTGTGAAGCATCCGCACCCTGCCGGGCTATTCTCGAATGAACAGCGACAGCGCCATGCCGAGTCCGATGGCGATCACGATGCGGCGCACCGTCTGCTGCCCCATGCGCCGCGCGGTTCCAGCGCCGCAGTAACCGCCCAGGATGGCGGCGACGGCCATCAATAAGACGTATGGCCAATACACCATGCGGGCCCAGATGAAATACGCAGCCGCGATGCCATTGACCGATCCGCCGAAAATAACCTTCAGGCTGTTCATCTCATGTATATCCTGCAAGCCTAAAATGCTCAGCGCGGCCAGCATGAGAATGCCGATTCCGGCGCCGAAATAGCCCCCGTACAAGCCCACGCACAACTGGAACAGCATGCCGCCCGCCAGCCACCGTGTGGAGCGGTGGGCCGCGGCATCGGCGGTCTTAAGCATCCTCTGCACAGGCTCCTGCGCCATGAACAACAAGGTGGCAAAAAGGATCAGGAACGGCACCATCGAATCGAACGTCGCGGTGGGCGTATGGCGCAGCAGGACGGCGCCGGCGAGCCCGCCCACCAGGCTGGGAACAATCAGCGCCAGAAAGCGCGCCTCGGCTGTGCGCAGTTCCCGTCGGTAACCCCAGGCGCTGCCTACGGTTCCAGGCCAGATGGCAACCGTGCTGGTGGCGTTGGCTGCCACCGAGTTGAGGCCCAGCCAGATCAAGGCCGGGAACGAGACCAGGGTGCCGCCGCCGGCCACGGAGTTGATGACGCCGGCCAGGAAGGCAGCGCCAAAAGCTGCGGCCGCGCGCGGCAAGTCCAGTGTTGACGTCAAGATTGCAGCATAGCGCGGGGCGGGCGGAAATGGGAACCTCCGTTCAGCCCCCTAATGCGGCCATACGACCCGCATAAATCGCATTTTAGAGTCTGATTATAGTGTTTAGAAACAAGCTTGTTTACAATTTCCGACATGGCGCAATTTCAGGTATTACAGCCGCAAACTACCTATACCGGCTCGCGCATCCAACCGCTCCAGAAAGGTCTGCCGAAAAGCACCCGGTCACTCTGCCCGGAGTGCTCCCAACTTATTGACGCTAAAATACTTGAGGATTCCGGCAAGGTGGTGATGGAGAAGCGCTGCCCGACCCATGGCGAGTTTCGCGACATCATCTATTCCGACGCCAAACTGTACCTCAAGATGGAGGAATGGGAGTTCGGGGACAACCGCGGGTTAGCCAACCCGGCGGTGACGACCGCCAAGAGTTGCCCGGACGATTGCGGCCTGTGCAACCTGCACACCAGCCACACGGGCCTCGCCAACCTGGATCTGACCAACCGGTGCAACATGACCTGCCCGGTGTGCTTCGCCAACGCCAACGCTTCGGGCTATCTCTACGAACCGGATTTTGAGACCGTGCGCAAGATGTTGCAAGCCTTGCGCGACCAGAAGCCGGTGGCGTGCCGCATTGTGCAGTTTTCCGGCGGCGAGCCGACCATCTACCCGCGTTTTTTCGACGTGCTGCGCCTGGCCAAGGAAATGGGCTTCTCCCACACGCAGGTGGCTACCAACGGGCTGAAATTCATGGACCTCGAGTTCGCCCAGCGCGCCAAGGAAGCCGGCCTGCATACTCTCTACCTGCAATTCGACGGCGTCTGCGACGACGTTTACCGGCGCACCCGCGGCGAGTCGCTGTGGGAGAAAAAGATGTGCGCCATCGAGAACGTGAAGAAGGCTGGCCTCAAAATTGTTTACGTGCCCACCATCGTCAAGGGCGTCAACGATCACCAGATTGGCGACATCCTGCGGCTGGCGCTCGAATACATCGAATGCTCGAGCGGCATCAGCTTCCAGCCGGTGGCCTTCACCGGCCGCATTTCGCGCCATGAGCTCGAGGCGAAGCGCTTCACGCTTTCCGATTTCGCCCACGCCGTCCACCAGCAGACCGGCATCTGCGACCCGTACGAGGATTGGTTCCCGCTCTCCTGCGTGACGCCGTTCTCGAAGCTGCTGAGCGCGCTGCGCGGCGATGAGACTACCACCCTGAGCTGCCATCCGCACTGCTCGCTGGGCACCTACCTGTTCGTCGATCAGAACCGCAAGGCGGTGCCGGTGACGCAGTTTGTCGAGGTGGGCCCGATGCTGCGCGAGATGGACGAGCTGGCGCGCAAAGCGGGCAAGCGCCGCATCCAGTTCTTCACCAAGATCTCGGCGTGGAACAACCTGCGCAAGTTCTTCCATGAAGAGAAAGCGCCGCAGGACCTGACGTTCGACAAGTTCCTGCAAACCCTGCAGGGCATGACCGACAAGAAATACGGCCGCGGCTCCAGCGAAGCCCGCGGCTTCACTTACCGCACGCTCATGCTGGCCGGCATGCACTTCATGGATTCGTATAACTACGACGTGGAGCGCGTGAAACGCTGCGTAATCCACTATGCCGCGCCTAACGGCCTGATCTACCCCTTCTGCGCTTACAATTCCGGCCCTGTCTATCGCGAACGGATCGAGAAAGAATTCTCCATCCCGTTCGAGACGCAGGAAGAGATGCGCCGCCTGACCGCGCAAGCGAAGCAGGGCTGCAACGCCTGCGTCAGCGAGCCGGAGCTGGTCGGGTAGCGGCAAAGCCCGAAACGACAGCCGCAGATCGACGCAGATCGACGCCGATCACAGCCTGAAAAGGATTGTCCTATCTGCGTTCATCCGCGGCTCCCACATTTCTATCGGCGCACGCGCTGCCGGCCATTTCCATCGCAATCTGTTGTTACAATGGCGTGGGTCGCGCGTCATGCGCGGCCCGATCGCAGCGTTGAGCCTTTCCTAGCCGCCATGCGTACCAACCAGAAGAGCATCTTCATCACCGAGGACGGCACCAACCTGCTGTTCACGTTCCTCCTCGTCAGTTCCCTGTTTCTGCTGTGGGGAGTCTGCAACGGGATGATCGACGTGATGGACAAGCACTTTCAGGAGGAGCTGAGCCTCAGCAAGTCGCAGTCCGCCTGGGTGCAGTTCGCACACTATCTCGGTTATTTCATGATGTCGCTGCCGGCGGGCTGGCTGGCGAGCAAGCTGGGGTACAAAGCCGGCATCATCGCCGGGCTGCTGATCGTCGCTGTGGGCGGGCTCTGGTTCATCCCGGCCACCCATATCAATGCGCTGGTCCACCAAGGACGCGTATCGCCCACTATGGCATTCGTGGCTTTCCTGGCCGGGGTTTGCGCCATCGCCAGCGGTCTTACCTTTCTCGAGACCATCGCCAATCCTTACACAACGGTGCTGGGCCAGCGCCGGTACGCGGCCACGCGCATCAACGTCGCCCAATCCTGCAACGGCGTCGGCTGGATTTGCGGGCCCATCATCGGCAGCGTGTTCTTCTATGGCCGCGACGCCGCCGGCCACAGCACTGGCAGCCAGACGCTCTACATTCCCTATGCGGCGATCGCGGGCGTCGTCCTCGTGCTCGCCGTCATATTCTTTTTTGCCAATATTCCCGATATCAAGACCGGCGACGAATATCATCTGGACGATTCCTCGCCGCAGGTGTCGCATTCCATCTGGTCGCACCCGCACTTCGTGTTCGCGGTGGCGGCCCAGTTTTTCTACGTGGCGGCCCAAGCCGGAATTTTCAGCTTCTTCATCAACTACATGACGGCGGAAGTTCCCGCCATCCCCGGCTCCTGGGACGCGGGCCTGACCAGGCTGGCCGCCGACTCCGGTCCCCTGCACGGCTGGCTGCAGGGATGGTTTGCAACCAATCACGCGGGCCTGATCGCCATCAGCAACAAGGGTGCGTCCAATCTGGCATCGCTGGGTTTTGTGTGCTTCCTGGTGGGCCGCTTTACCGGAGCCGGCCTGCTGAAGAAATTCGCTCCGCACAAAGTGCTGGGCCTGTACGCCCTCTTGAACGTCGCCGCCACGCTGCTGGTCTTCAGCAAGCTCGGCTGGGTCTCGGTGATTTGCGTGTTCCTGAGCTATTTCTTTATGTCCATCATGTTCCCGACGATTTTTGCGCTGGGGATTTTCGGCCTCGGCGCCCGCGCGAAGAAAGCTTCCGCGTTTATCGTGATGGCCATCATGGGCGGCGCGGTTCTGCCGAAACTGATGGGCTACGTGGCGGACAAGTTCGATATGTCGCGCGGTTTCATCGTGCCCATGTTCTGCTTCGTCCTGGTGGCTCTGTACGCCTTCAATTGGCCCAAGCTCAGCAAAGCGGAGTCGATGGCCGGCGCGCCAGTCTCCCTCGGTCATTAGTCTCTGCCATGTTCCGTACGGGCCGGGCATGCCCGGCCCGCGCCTCCGCCCGTGCCCGTGACAACCCCAATCACCACTCCACTCTCCCACTAACTCAATCACTTAGCCCAAATTTACTCCTCAAATCCCTTGACATACCCCGTATCCTTAAATTGGGACTGTGGCGCTAAGCTCCGCTGCTGGTTCTTACTTGTTGGCCAACAAGCGTTGCACTCAGGTGGTACTGAACTTCCGGCGCCCGTGAACGGCATGCGGGGTCCCCCTTGGGCTGGACTCCCGACGGAAGACTTTGGATTCTGGAATCCACAACCGCCGGCGGTATACGGATAGCTATGATTGCCGCCCGCCGGATAGCAGAGAGTAAGGAACGAATCGACCTGATATTGTCCGCCATACAGCGGGCTCACATCAACGAAGTTACTACTCAAACCATCGGGTGGCCGGAACGCACGGCGATAAGTCCGCGAAGCCCCGGCCACCCGCAACGCATCCATCGTTTCATTCACTCCCCAAGCCCGTAGTGTGCCCGTACCCTGCGTTCATCGTGCGAGCACCTTATATCGGGCCCCTTCCGCCCAGCACGTTGCGGAGGATGTCGCCGTACACAATGCCGCGGCCATTCATTCCGAGATAGACCCGGCCGTACACGCGCGAATCGGCCGCGATCACCGAAGGGCCTCCGTATTGATGCGCGTCGTCATTAACGCGCACCCAGGTCGATCCATTGTCGTCGGAGCGATAGATGGCGACTATGTTCGCTGGCTGTACTGCGCCATAGACGAAGATCGATTGCACTCCCGTGCGTGCGCGGGGATTGGCCGCTCCTACGGCCACCAGGTTGGCCTGCGAGACGCCGGACACGGCGGTCCAGGTGACGCCGCCGTCGGTGGAATGATAAAGACCGTAGTTACTCAGCGGCAGCCACAGGTCGCGGGCGCGCGCGAAGTTCGCTACCGGCGCATGCCCCGTCGCCACGTTCTGGAACGTGGACACCTTGGTGAAAGCCGTTCCGCCGCTGGTCGTCGTGCTGTAGAAGTTGACGCCGTCGAAGGCATAGAATAACTTTGGCGTCACCTTATCCGCCACCACCGTCAACAGGCTGGGAAGGCCGGTGGTTCCGCTCCAGTCATTGCCGTTGTCGGTGGAATACTGCGGCAAATTGGAACCGCTGGTGGTCCACATCATCATGGTGCCGCTTGCATCCACCGCGATGGTCCCCGTGCCATTGCCGGCGCCGGCGGCGCAACCGCCGAACGGCTGCCAGGTGGCGCCGCCGTCGGTCGAGTACCCGCCATAGTTACATGGACTGGTCGAAGTGGTGTGAGGCGAGCCGACGCGGGCTATGAACTGGGGGTCTTGTCCGGCCCAGTCCATGCTGCTGGTACTGGTCGTCACCGGGTTGGTGTACATACCGCCGGCCGGCGAAATGGCGAAGTTATCGTGCCGGAAACCGCCGATGTCGCCGACCCCGCTCAACAGGTGAGCACCCTGGTTGGGGCTGATCAACGCGTTCACCGCCGTCTCCTCAATCCCCAGCGCCTGCACGTACCACGTCGGCGCCTGGCCGGAGTCGGCAGCAGAGACGTTGTCGGTGGCGTACAGCGTTGCTCCGGTCGCGAACATCAGGTGATTGGGGTTGACCGGGTCGATCAAAAGCGAGGACATCCACCAGCCGAAACCCGCCGTTGGCAGCGGCGACGAGAGAGGATTCGTGTCGCCGAAGGTCAGCCAGGGTGAAACCGGCGTGAATACCGAAGGATTGAAATAGAAGTTGCCGTAAGGCGGCCCATCGGCGCCATTGGCGGAGGTGATGGCGCCGAGATCGACCCACGTATTGCCGCCATCGTGTGTGATATAAACCGTATCCACCGGGTACCAGCGGTCCAGCGTGGCGACGGCGATCGTGCCCGCACGGTTCGGATCCTGGCTGATGCCGCAGAACCCACCGCGCTGCGCCGGCTCGCCGAACGATTCAAGCGGCGGCGTGACGTTGGTCCACGTGCCTGCGGAGGGAGTGAACTTCTCCACCAAGCCATAGTTCATGTTATTGGGGCCGGGATAGTCGCCGTAAGTGACATACAGATTGCCGTCCGGATTGAGAACCGCGCGCATCGGCGCCGGAGGGTGTGTCCCGCCGCTTACGGTGTAGGGCCATGCCAGCGGCTGTCCGGGCAGCGCATTCCAGGTTACGCCATCATCGGTGCTCTTATAGACCGATGAAGTCGTATAGACGCCGGCATAGATAGTGCCCGAGTTTGCCGGATCGAATAGCACCCAATGCACGCCGAAACCGTCGGGGGAACTCAGCACAGGAAAGCTTGTCACATGGGTCCACTGCTGGGCATGATTTTCGCCCTTCCACAGCCCCTGTGTGCGTGTGCCCATGAAGAGCTCGCTGGGGTTGAAGGGATTCACCGCCAGGCGCTCGCCCGCGTCACGCCCGTCATTGTTGGCGCCCATCGGAAACGACACCAGGTTCGTGGTGAAGGTGGCGCCCTGGTCGGTGGAAACCAGGATCGCCGATTCCCCGGTCGTGTACATGCCGGCCGCGATGTAGACGCGGCTGGGATCGGTGGGATCGAGCGCGACGCTCTCCGGGCCCTGCAGGTTGTAATCGCTCGGCGCGCGGAAATCGGTCAGCGGAATCCATTGCTGAGTCGCCGGATTCCAACGGTACACGCTGCCGATGTCGGTGCGCGCATAAATCAGGCCGGACTGGGTGGGATGCGCGATCAAGCCCGGGATGTAACCGCCCGCCACGATGCGGATCGGTGCCCACTTATAAGGAGCGAGAACCGGAGAGGATTGCGCCGAGCTTTCGGGACCGTACAAGCAAATCCAAAGTGCGATCGGACATAGCGAAACCGCACCGAGCAGCACACGTTGACTGGTAACCATGAAGTTTTCCTCGGGTTGGAGTGCACCTTTTGGGACCGCGAGCCAACCCAGTGGCTCCGGCCCTGACGATAGTGATTTTATCACCGGTGCTCTATGCTGATACCAGGACAAGCGCATGGCTTATCGTCTGCAACCCGGCGAAGCGGTGCCCGTGGGGCTGCGGCGCATTGCGCGCGAGGAGCTCTCTTCCGCCGCCGGCGGTCTCCGCCAGGCCACTGCTCGCACGCGCGACGACGCCATCCACGAGGCGCGCAAATCCGTCAAGAAGGTCAGGGCCATCCTGCGCCTGATGCGCGTCGAGCTCGGCCGCACTTACACCGTCGAAAACCGCCGGCTGCGCAACGAGGCGTGCCGGCTCTCGGTGTACCGCGACGCAACCGTGATGATCGAGACGCTCGACCAGCTTCGCGATCGTGGCACGGACGATCGAGCCGGACGAGCGCTGGCCGTGATACGGCGCGGCCTGCTCGAAAACAAGCGGCGTCACCAGCGGGGAGATCGCATGACCAGCGCGATGCGCCGGGTGGCGGACGCCCTGCTGGCGGCCTCGTCGCGCGTCGACCGGTGGCGCCTGGTGATGGATGGGCCGGTGGCATTGGCGCCGGGCTTGGAAACGGCCTACCGCCGCGGCCGCTCGGCCCTGGCGGACGCCCGCCGCCACCCGCGGCCCGAGTACTGCCACGAATGGCGCAAGCGGGTGAAGGATCATTGGTATCATCTCCGCCTGTTGGAAGAACGCTGGAATGCCGCCGCGCGCGCCCGCGAAAAAGACCTCAAGGCGCTGGAATCGTGGCTGGGCGAGCATCATAACCTGGAAGTGCTCTCCACGCGTCTGGCGGCCAAAGCGGTTCGTCAACGAACACCGGACGCGGCGAAACTTTGCCGCGGCCTCATCGGCGAAATGCAGCGCGAGCTGCGCCACAAGGCCCTGGCGCTGGGCCAGCGGCTCTACCGCGAACGGCCCGAGCTGTTCCGAAGGCGCCTGCTAGAGCTGTGGCGGCCTCGGCGCAGCGGTGGAGCAGGCCCCCGGCCTGCGTAGAGATCGCCGCCGATTGTTGAGGCGCGCCTTTCAGCGTTCGCCGAGTGCACGCCGGCCGGCTTCGAGCGCGCGCAGAATCTGGTCCACATCGTAGACCGCGCCGCCCCAGGTGCCGCCGCTCGCCTCCTGCAGTGCGGCCCAAAGGCGTGTGTCATCGGGCAGCGCGGGATCGGGCGCGAGCCCGGGCCATGGCGCGCGTCCCTCGAGGATGCGCGACCCGTCTTCCACGCCGCCCGGTCCGACCAGGTTGACTTCGCCCTCCAGGCGATTGCGGTCGATGACGATTTCGATGGTGTCGCCCGGGCGCACTTTCCCGAGCGGCCCGCCCGCCAGCGCTTCGGGCGAAACGTGGCCGATGCAGGCGCCGGTGGAGACGCCGCTGAAACGCGCATCGGTGACCACGGCCACGTGCTTGCCGAAATCCAGATACTTGAGCGCGGAGGTCAACTGGTAAGTTTCCTCCATGCCCGCGCCCATTGGCCCGCGGCCCATGAGGACGACGATATCGCCGGCCTGGATGGCGCCGCTTTTGATGGCGGCGATGGCGGCACGTTCGGAGGTGAAGACGCGCGCCGGGCCGCGCTTGCGGTAGACGCCATCGGCATCGAGCACCGAGGGGTCGATGGCGGTGCTCTTGATCACCGCGCCTTGCGGCGCCAGGTTGCCGTGGGGGAAGCAGACGGTGGAAGCCAGGCCGCGGCGCGCGGCTGATTCCGGGTCCATGATGACGTCGCCGGGATCGATGCCGTCGCGCTCCTGGAGCGATTGGCGGAGGCGCGCGCGGCGCTCGGAACCCTCCCACCAATCGAGCATGCGTCCCAGCGTTTCACCGCTCGCGGTGAGCGCGCGCGTCTCCAGCAGGCCGGCGCGGCGCAGGTGCAGCATCACCTCGGGAACGCCGCCTGCCAGGAAGACCTGGACGGTGGCGAAGTTGCGCGGACCATTGGGCAGCGCGTCCACCAGGCGCGGCACGCGGCGGTTCACGTCGGCCCAATCGGCGGCGGTGGGGCGGCCGAGGCCGGCCGCATGGGCGATGGCGGTGAGGTGCAGAATGAGATTCGTGGAGCCGCCGAAGGCCGCGTGCGTCACCATGGCGTTGCGCAGGGCGGCTTCGGTGACGATGTCGCGCATGAGGATGCCGCGCGCCTCCAGCTCGAGCGCGGCGCGGGCCGAGCGGCGCGCCATGTCGAGCCAGATGGGGTGGCCGGAAGGCGCCAGGGCGCTGTGCGTGAGCGACATGCCGAGCGCTTCGCCCACCACCTGCGAAGTGGCGGCCGTGCCCAGAAACTGGCATCCGCCGCCGGGCGAAGCGCAGGCGCTGCATCCTGCGCGGGCGGCTTCTTCGAGCGTAATCTGGCCGTAGGCGAAGCGCGCGCCGATACTCTGCACGCGGGCCGCATCTTCGCCATCCGCGGCCAGCAGGGTGACGCCTCCGGGCACCAGCACCGCCGGCAGATCGCGCGTGCCGGCCAGCGCCATCATCATGGCCGGCAGGCCCTTGTCGCAAGTGGCGAAGCCGATCACGGCGCGGCGGGTGGGCAGGGAGCGGATGAGGCGGCGGAAAACGATAGCGGCGTCATTGCGGTAGGGCAGGGAATCGAACATACCGGTGGTGCCTTGCGTGCGGCCGTCGCAGGGGTCGGTGCAATAGCCGGCAAACGGCACCGCGCCCGCCGCCTTCAGCTCTTCGGCCGCGGCTTGCATCAGCAGGCCCACTTCCCAATGGCCGGTGTGATAGCCCAGCGCGATGGGCGTGCCGTCGGCGGCGCGAATGCCGCCGTGAGTGGAGAGCAGCAGCACTTCAGCACCGCCGAGGCGGGCCGGGTCCCATCCCATGCCCGCATCCTGCGTCCATCCGAACAGGTCGCCCGAAGGGCGCTGGCGCAGCATCTCGGCGGTGAAAGGCAGCGCGCCCGCCGGGCCGGGGACGCGCGTGCGGATGTCGTAATCCTCCTGGCCGGAGCCGACGATTTCTTCGAAGCGGAAGCGAGGCGTCACAGCCTCAGGATAACGGGTCCGCACGAGCGAGGTGGGACAGACCACCGCCTTGCGTGGTCTGTCATTACCGGCCGCAGCTTGACAGACGACAAAAACCGATCGTCTGTCCTACCACCTATCAAACGCCGGTTGCCAGGGCCGCTTCCGGCGGCACGACGGGGCTGATCGTGAGCAGGTCGGTGCGCACCTTCTCCCACTCCCGGAGCACGAATCCGTGGCCTTCGAAGAACGCGTGAATGCGCGCGCTGTCCCAGCCGACGATCTCCTCCAGGATCGGCACCAGCACGCTGATCGCGTTATCGCTCAAAATGGTGCGGCGCGCGATCTGGGTCAGATACTTGTTCTCCGATGCGGCGATGGTGAGTCCATCCAGCCGGCTGACGTGCAACATCACGTGAACGTCGGAAATGCCGTCGCCCACGTAGACCACGCGGTCCCGGGCGATGTTCAGCGTCTCGCGCAAGCGGTCGAGCACAGCCACTTTTCCGTAGCCGGCGGGCACGCTTTCGATGGATTCAATCTCCCCCGTCTCCGCGTCGTAGCGGAACCGCGTGCCGTGAATGTGGTCCGGCGGAATGATGCCGTCGAGGGCGGACTGGATGACTTCTTCCGGCGCGGCCGAAACCACGTAAAAGGCAAAGCGGTGGCCTTCGATGTCTTGCAGCAATTCAAACAAAAGACGGATGTTTTGTTTCAGACGAATGCGTTTGCCGACTTCCACCAGGTGCTCGCGCCGCACCCGGCGGTACTCCGGATCGTGAAGCAGCAGGTAGGCCAGCTCGCCGCCCTGCTGCACCAGATGGATATTCGACAGCCCTTGGATTCTTTCGCGGAACCCCGTTACGCCAATTAGTTCGCTGAGCGCTATGCCAGAATCGTTGAAACTCAGGGTCTGATCGAAATCGCTCAGCAGAAGATACTCTTTGGTACGCGGGTCATTTCCCATGGAGATTAGATGCGCCGCGGGTATAAGAGTTCCGTCGATTCTTTCTGCGGGGGGCGCAAACAAAATTGCAGGCAGTTGATTTGGCGGGCCTACATCCCCAGCGCGTAGGCGATGGTTTTTTCCCATTCGCCGAGCGCGGTCTTGCGGCCTTCGCGGTTCCGCCACCAGGACGCGGCCTGAAAGTAACGGTCGGGCGCGGCCACCATGCGCATCTCCAGGCGGAAGCCCAGCGCGCGCTCGGCGTCGCGGAAGGTGCGCGCGGCGCGGGCGGTGTGATACTCGCTGGTAACCAGAATCACGCTGTGCACCCCGCGCTGGCGTAACTCGCGCAGCAGCACGAAGCTCTCCTCGCGGGTGGACATCGCTTCATTGCGCAAGGCGACGAACCACTCCGCGGGGTAGCCCTGGCGGACGATATAGGGAATGGCGAGGTCCGCTTCGTTCACCTCGTACGCTCCCGGAGAGCCGCTGATCAGCACCACGGGAGCGTAGCCGGCGCGCACCAGGCGGGCGGCCGTTTCGAGACGCATGCCCCAGGCGTCGCCGCCCAGCACGACCACCGCATCGGCTTTCGCTGGCCCGTCGTCTTCGACCAGGGCGCGGCCCAGCGCGCCGAGCCACAGAATGCGGGTGAAATAAGCCGCCAGCCCCAACAGGAGCAACGCCGCGCCGAGCAGAAGCGCAACCCTCCGGCGGCGGGCCATGGGCTATTTTTCGTCCGCGGAATTCTTCTGGTCCAGATTGCCGACCGTCTTGAGGCGTTGGTACAGGCGTTCGACCTCGGCTTCGTCCTCAGGCCGCAGGATGCGATAACGCGGCGGCAACGCCGCCTGCTTGGTTTCGGCCACCGGCGCCAGCACCTCGCCCCAATACTGCCGGTAAGGAACACCGTCGATCAGCGCGTCGCGGGAAGCGCGGCGCAATTGTCGCAGCAGGGCGTTGCAGGCATCCAATTCGCCCGGGTACAGCAACACCTGGCGCGAATCGTCGAACAAAGTGACGCGCACCACCAGCGGCGAAACCCATCCCGTCCGGTCCAGCCGGCGAATGTCCACCCAGGGAATCACCTTGCGGCCAATCGAAAGATAGCCCTCATGGACTTCGATGGGCGGACGAAAGGCGAGTATCAGAAGAAGGCTCGCGGTAAGAACGAACAGCATGGAAGGCAGGAAGGCCAGGACGATACCGGGCCAGGAGCCGGGGTCCCACGCCAGCGCCCGCCACATGGCGAAGGCCGACAGCGCAAGCGCGGCGATTGCGAACCGAAGGTAATGGCGCGCTGGCAGGTAGCGAGTCATCAGCGAAACCCCGTTCTTCCTTTAGACTACTCCCGAGGATTCGGTGCGTCAATGCGCGCGTACCATGGCGACGCCGCGCCAGGTGTAGTCCACGCCGCTCCAGACCGTAAACGCGGCCGATATCCAAACCAGCGCCGCCGCCGGAATCGACAGATTCGAATGGCCCAACATGCCGGCGGTGAGCGCGGTGACTGCCGTCACAATCTGCACAAAGGTGGAAGCTTTCCCCCAAACGCTGGGCGGGAACTTGCGGCGGCGGGTGAAGCGGAGCAGAATCGCCGCCGCCAGCAGAAGGTAGACGTCGCGGCCCAGGACGATGGCGACGAACCACCACGGCACCATGCCCGCGCCGGCCATGGCGAGAAACATGGCGTTCAACAGGCACTTGTCGGCGATCGGGTCCAGGAAGGCGCCCGCTGCCGTCTCCATTCCGAAGCGGCGGGCGGCGGCGCCATCGAGCACGTCGGTCGCGGCGGCAAGCATAAACAAGGCCAGCGCCAGCCCGTGCCGGCCGGACCACATCGCAGCCACGATGGGCGCCGCCAGCAGCAGGCGGAGCGCAGTCAGGCAATTGGCAGCGTTCAGCCAGCGCGGCATCACTCAAGTGTAGCGTGGGGTCTCTGCGGGAAAAGAAAAACGGCGGGGTGGCGAAGCCGGCCCGCAGCCCGGCAAACCAATGCCTGGCTCAGTTCCCGGCCTTCGGAATCGCCTCAAGATTGCGCACTGCCCCAGCGCCGGCGGAGGGGTTGCAGCGGTAAATCCTGGGCGTCATCTGGAATCGTCGTTCGTAGAAGCTTGCGATGCGCGCGGCGAATCCGTCCGCCGCGTCCGGACGCAGCATAGTGACGGTGCAGCCGCCGAAACCGCCGCCGGTCATGCGCGAGCCGTACACGCCTTCGGTCAGCAGCGCCTGGTCCACCAGGAAATCGAGCTCCGCGCAGCTCACTTCGTAATCGTATTGGAGGCTGCGGTGCGAGGCCACCAGCAGCTTTCCCATGCCATCGAGATCGCCACGCGCGCTGGCGGCGACGAATTGCTCCACCCGCTCATCTTCGGTAACCACATGGCGCGCCCGCCGCGCCACCACCGGCGGCAGCAGGTGGGCCACCGATTCGAATTGATCCAGGGACGCGATGTCGCGCAGGCTGGCGGCGGAAGGCAACTTCTGCTGGATGCCGGCGACCGCCGCGGCGCATTCGGCCACGCGGTCCTTGTAAGCCGAGCCCGCCAGCGCGTGCTTGACCATAGTGTTCACGGCCACGAACGCGACACCGTCCGGCAATTTCACCAGTTGATGATCGAGGCTGCGGCAATCGATTTTGACGGCCGAGTGTTCGCGCCCGAAGACCGATATGTACTGGTCCATGATGCCGCAGGGCATGCCGACAAATTCGCGCTCGGCCCGCTGGCAGAGCTTGGCCAGCTCGAGCGGCGCCATCTCGCGGCCGCCCAGGAAAGCCAGCGCCGAGGAAACCTCCAGCGCGGCCGAAGAGCTGAGCCCCGAACCTTCCGGCACCGTGCTGCGGATCAGCATGTTGGCGGGCTCGATGGCAAAGCCCAGGCGCGCCACCTCGCGGGCGACGCCGATGGGGTAGTCGGTCCAATGATGGGCGGGAGCAAGCTCGGCCAGGCGCGCCACGTCGAATTCGCGCGTCTCCTGGCGCTCGTCGGAGTGGATGCGAAGCTTGCCATCGGCCGCCGGCGCGGTGGCGACGAAGGTGGCCAGGTCGAGCGCCACCGGCAGCACGAATCCGAAATTGTAATCGGTGTGCTCGCCGATCAGGTTGACGCGCCCCGGCGCACGAAACACGCGCAGCCCGTCGGCAGAGCCGTACAGCCGGCGGAAGGCTTCAATCATCGGCTTCTGCCCGCGGCCAGGCGGGCCATCACCAGCAGAAACACGCCAAAAATCAGCATGGCGCCGCCGCTATATAGGTTGACGTTGAAGTCAGTCAGCGCCGCGCGCGCATCCGGCGCGAACAGGCCCATCCCGACCAGAATGACGCCCAGCAGCGTGAAGAACCAGCCCGAAGGCACTCGTAAGTCCATATTAGGCAAACCAAATGTTCAGAATGACGGCCAAGACCAAAACGAAAACCGCCAGCACCACGGGCCGTTGATACCACTTGACGCCCTCTTCGTGGCGAATCTTCGTCAATCCGTACACCAGCCCTTCCAACTCGCTCTCCTGACGCGGCGGTGTAAACGCGGTTACCAGGATGGTGACCAGGAAGCACGTGGTAAAGGCAACGATCGCGATCCAGAAATTCTGCGCCATCGTGGACGGGAACGTGTGCAAATGACCGAGCACGCCGCCTTTGCCCTCGGCTACCGTGAAGCACCAGAGCAGCACCGCGCCGAAGGTTCCGGTGACCAGCCCGGTGAATGCGCCGTGGGCGGTCGTGCGCTTCCAGAACATGCCCAGCAGGAAGGTGGCGAACAGCGGAGCGTTGACCACGCCGAAGACGAACTGCAGGATATCCATGATGTTGTTGTAATACCCCGCCAGGTACGCGGCGCCGATGGAAAGCGCCACCCCCACGATGGTGGTCATTTTGCCCACTTTCAGGTAGTGCCGGTCAGGCTCTCCCTTGCGGATGTAGGCTTGGTAAATATCGTAAGTAAAAACCGTATTGAACGCGGTGACGTTGCCGGCCATGCCGGACATGAACGAAGCCATCAGGCCGGTCAACCCGACACCGAGTATGCCCGCCGGGTAAAACTTGCCCATCAGCGTGGTGAGCACCTGGTCGTAATCCGGGACATGGACGCCGCCCACGCCGAGTTTCATCGGCAGCTCGTAGAGATGCGCGCCACCGGCTCCGGCCATTTGCGCCAGAGCCACGGCGGCGATGCCGGGCAGAATGACGATGAACGGCAGGAACATTTTCGGAATCGCGCCGATCAGCGGCGTTCGCCTGGCCGCCGACATGGAATCGGCCGCCATAGCGCGCTGCACCACCAGGAAGTTCGTACACCAGTACCCGAACGACAGGACGAAGCCGAGCCCCGCCACCACGCCGAAGACTTCCACCCCCATCGGGTTCTGGCTGGTGCTGCCGAGGTGCGTCCATGAGTGCGTCATATTCGACGGCAGCCGCGACACGATGCCGTGCCATCCGCCGGCCTTGGCGCAGGACAAAATGGCCAGCGGCGCGAAGCCGGCCACGATCAGGAAGAATTGCAGCACCTCGTTGTAAATGGCGCTGGTCAGGCCGCCCAGATAAGTGTATGCGAGAACGATTACCGCCGTAGCCAGCACCGACACCGTGAAATTCCAGCCCAGCACCAGGTGCAGCAGCAGCCCCAGGGCGTACATGGAAATGCCGGACGAGAAGATGGTCATGACGGCAAACATGAAGGCGTTGAAGCCGCGCGTCTTCTCGTCGAACCGCATCTTGAGAAACTCCGGCACCGAGCGCGCCTTGCTGCCGTAGTAGAACGGCATCATGAACAGCCCCATAAACACCATGGCCGGAATGGCGCCGATCCAATAAAAGTGCGCGGTCATGATGCCATACTTGGCGCCTGAGGCCGCCATGCCGATCAACTCCTGGGCGCCCAGGTTGGCGGCAATAAAAGCCAGGCTCGTGATCCAGACCGGGACGGCGCGCCCTGAGGTAAGAAAATCGCCGCTGGTGAAAACTTTCTTGCGGAGCATCCATCCGATGCCCAGCACCATGGCAAAGTACGTGGCCAGAATGACGTAATCAACCGGAGCGAGCTTCAAGGCTTTTTTCTCCGAAAGTCAGATTTTGAGAATCTAGAGTCTATCACATAGCGAATTAAGGAGCCCGCTGAGAGAGCGTGCGCCTTGGGCAGCTATGCTATACTCGAAGAGTTTCCCGTTCGCAAGGACCCTCGGAAATTCTATGCCTAAGCTCAAGACACACAAAGGTGCGGCCAAACGGTTCAAGAAAACCGGCACGGGGCAAGTGATGCGCAGTCACGCTTTCGGCCGGCATATTCTGACCTCAAAGCCGCACAAGCGCAAGAAGAAGCTGCATCAGAGGGTGCTGGCCGATCCGACCAACCAGCCTTCTCTGAAGCGCATGCTCCCCTATTGAACGGGTGAGCGGTTTGCGCGGACGGTGCGCGTGGCACGTGCCCGTTCCGCCAATTCCATTTCAAAGGAGAATGAAACGTGCCCAGAGTCAAACGTGGTACCCACCGCCGGGACGCCCGGAAAAAGACGCTCAAACAGGCGTCGGGTTATTTCCTTACCAAGAGCAAGCTGAACCGAGCTGCGCAAGAGGCGGTCGAGCGCGGCCTGAAGTTCGCTTACGTCGGGCGCAAGAACAAGAAGCGCGAATTCCGCGCGCTGTGGATTGTGCGCATCAACGCCGCCTGCCGGGAGGCCGGCATTTCGTACAGCAGGTTTTTGAACGGGCTGAAGGCTGCCCGCCTGGAACTGAACCGCAAGGTGCTGGCCGAGGTGGCGCTGCACGACGATGCAGCGTTCCAACAACTGGTTTCCGTGGCGAAGTCGGCGCTCGAAGTCAAGGATTCCGCGCGCGCGGCGTTGGAAAAGAAATGACGCCTACCCAGCAGCCGGATCCGCTCGCCAGCCTGGAGGAGCGCATTCAGCAGGCGGTCCAACTGGTGGGCCGATTGCGGCAGGAAAAAGACGCGGCGCTGTCCCAGGCCGCCGAGGCCCGGGTGGAAACCGGGCGGCTGGCGGACGAACTCACGGCGCTGCAAGCTGAACGCAAACAGGTGCGGGTCCGCATTGAAAAGCTGCTCGAACAGATCGATCGGTTGAGCAACGCATAGAGGATTCCGCCGGCGGAGCGAAGTATGGAAAGCCCTCCTCCCGAGAAACAGACGGTGCGAGTCACCATCCTCAATCGGCCGTACACGCTGCGTGCCGCGGGCGATCCCAGGGACATCGAACGGGTGGCGGCGCAGTTGGACGATCTGATGCTGGCCCTTGCCGCCAAGGCGCCGAACGCGGATTCCACGCACATAGCGGTGCTGGCTTGCCTGCACCTGGCCGACAGGCTGACCGCTCTCGAGCGGGAGATGGAGGCGCAGCGCCAGCGCGTGGACCAGGGGTCGGAAAAATGCCGCGGCATGATCGAGGAGTTGATTGCGACGGCGGGAGAAGGCATGTGATGCCGCGCATGCTGCTGGGCCTGATGGCCGCGCTGGCGGTGGCGGCGGGACCGGCGCTCGAAAACGAAATCGCCCAGTGGCGCCTCGAGCGCGCCTCGGCACTCCAGGCCGAGGGCGGCTGGCTCTCCGTAGCGGGCCTCTTCTGGCTGCATGACGGCGCCAACTCCTTCGGCAAAGACCCCGCCAGCGACATCGTGCTCCCCGATGGACCGGCACACGCCGGCTTTTTCGAGCTGCGCGCCGGCGCTGTGACGGTGACCATGGAGGGCGAAAAAACGCGGCGCGAGCTGCAGCCCGACTCCTCCGACGCCGTCAAAGCCGGCCGCCTCAGCCTGTTCCTCATCCAGCGCGGAGACCGGCTCGGCATCCGTCTCAAGGACCCTGAGAATCCCGCGCGCAAACAGTTTCGCGGGCTGGACTATTTCCCTGTCAGCGAGGCGTACCGGGTGACCGCGCGCTGGGTGGCTTCGCCGCGCCAGATTCCCATTCTCAATGTCCTGGGCCAAACCGAGCCTTCCCAGTGTCCCGGCTATGCCGAGTTTCGCATTGGCGCGAAGCAACTACGCCTCTACCCGATCCTCGAAGCGCCGGATGCACAGGAGCTGTTTTACATTTTTCGCGATCAGACCAGCGGTCGCGAAACCTACGGCGGAGGCCGTTTCCTCTACTCGGCCCTGCCCAAGGAAGGCCGCGTGGTGCTCGATTTCAACAAGGCCGTCAATCCGCCTTGCGCTTTCACTCCTTACGCCACCTGCCCGCTGCCGCCGCCGGATAATCGGCTGCCGGTGCGGATTGAGGCCGGCGAAAAGAAGTATCATTAAAGTCGATTCAGACCACGGCCTCCGCAATAACTCGAATGTTGCGACCGTTCTGATGAAAACCGGAGGATAAATGAAAAGCGCAAAACTATCCATCATTCTTGCCGCAGCGGCTGCTCTCGCCGTTTCAGCCGTGGCGTTCGCGGACACGCCGGGACGCCATCCACGATATCTGCACGCGCGGACCGATCTGCGCACGGCGCAGTTTCTGCTGCGCGTCCAGGACGAGCCCAACGTGATGCGGCACGTGCGCCAGGCGGATCGGGAAATCGACCAGGCGGTGGTCGAGATCGACCGCGCGGCGGTGCTCGATCGCAAGTATATCGAAGACCATCCGCCGATCGATCGCAGCCTGGACCGGCGCGGAAGATTTCGCAAGGCCATGGCTTTGCTGGTGGGCGCCCGCGCCGATATCGGCCGTGAGGAAGACAATCCACGCGCGGCCGGCTGGCGTAACGCCGCCTACCGCCATATCGACGCTGCGATGGACCAGCTCCGCCGCGCGGCGCGCGATCTGCACATGGACCACCTGGAAGGGTTCTAGCCGGGCAGTCTGACCGGAGAACGTAGCGCACGCACTCGTACCGGCGCCTTGGAGTTTCCACATTTCCGCGAGAAAGCTGCAGCGCCAGCGGTCTGGTCTTGCCGCCGGTTCCTTTGCAGCGGGTCCATGCGCGGACAGCAGCATGGCAAATCGTTGAAAACAAGGCAACTCAGAAATGGTTTAGGACATGACTTGACGGTCCCGGACGCACCTGGCTCCGTTTCGCTGCCGCCCCGCAGTGTTAACGTTTGGATACACACATTGGCGTCCGCCAGCGGAAATCTGCAAAAAACAATTTGCAACTCGAATGTTTTTTGTTATTCTGGAATCGCTCTGGTCACCACGACTACCGCGCGAGGAATATGGAGACAGTTGCACAAGGTATATTGACTCGCGACGAAATGGAAAGCAGGCGCTTGTCGGCCGCACAGGACCTGCAGAGGGGACTTACCCAGTCCCAGGTTGCCCGCAAATTCGGCGTCAGCCGCACCACGGCTTCCCGCTGGCATCGCGCATTGAGTGGAAGAGGGATAGACGGGCTCCGCAAACGGCGCGCGCCCGGCCGTCCCAGCCGCCTCAACGCCGAACAGTTGCAGTTGGCCGCCGAGATCTATCGCTCCGGCCCGCGTACTGCCGGTTTCCAGGCGGACCGTTGGACCACGGCGCGTTTTGCCGGCGCCATACGAGCGCGCTTCGGCGTTCAATACGATCCGGACCACGTGGGCCGCATCATCCACCGCCTGGGTTTGCGCGAGCGCGTGCGCAGCCATCGCAGGCTGGAGGACGTTCTCTACGGCTCCCTCCCCGCGCCGGCTCCGGTTCTGAGCCACGCGGAAGCGCTGCCGCCGGCTTCCTAAACATAAGCGGTTGAGCCGCCTGTAGGGGCCGGGCATGCCCGGCCCTGCATTTCGGTTTAGGGAAGCGAAATTCAGGAACGCGAAATCTTTCGCGCTTTGCGAAAGGACGCGATTCCATACCAGGCCATGATGCCGGTGCATACGCCGGCTATAGCCGAGCGCATGACGTCATGCGACCAGGCGTAACGCGCCGTCCGGATGGCGAAAATCGCCCCGAATGAAAGGAAAAGAAAGCCGATAACCTCGTTCCACAGGGCGTGAATGGGCTTCACGATGGCCGGCACCACATGCCGCAAAAACGCTCCACCCTGTTGCCACGCCGTCGGCTTCCGCACCTCTTTATCGTAACAAAGCCGGGTTTGCCCTCCCATGCACTGTCACGTCCGGCTGATAAACTGCCGATAGAGAGAGTGGTTTAAGCTTGTGAACGGGCCTGCCGTCTTCTACAATCGGATTGGGGTGGATGCTAGGCCTGTTAGCGGGAACGCCGGTCGTTTCCGGCGCGTCCGCTAACTTTAGGAGTACTCTGTGGACGAACCATTGAAGCACCTCATGCAGGAACTGGGGAATGCCATCAACGATTCCCTGTCCGAGTCCGACCGGATCGCGGAGGCGATCGGCGAAATCAAGCGCGCCGGATACGACGTGTTTCTGGTTCTGGAAGCAACTATCGGCTTCAACCGGCGGGACGAATCCGCCGATGAAGAAGGCGAGCTTGAGGTGAGCGACGAGGACGAACCGAAGCGCACTTTCGAGGCCACCGGCAAGATCAAGCTCACCACCCAGGATCATCGTTTCCTGCGAGCGCTGAAAATCGCGGTCGACGAAGAAAACCGCTAGGTTCCCACCAGCCCGAGCAGGTCCCGGTAGACGTCCCAGGTTTCGCGAACGGCCTTTCCCCACGTAAAATCTTGCACCCGCGCCTTGCCGCGATGCGCTAGCTCTTTCCGTAACTCCGCGTCGCCGGTCAGTTGCCGCAACGCGGACGCCAGCGCAGCGGTGTCTTCCGGATCTACAAGCAGAGCGGCATCGCCGGCCACTTCGGGCAGCGCGGAGCGGTTTGAAGTCACCACGGGCGTGCCCGCGGCCATCGCTTCCAGCAGCGGCATGCCGAAGCCTTCATCGAGCGATGGGAACGCGAACACCGTGGCGCGCGCGTACCAGCCGGCAAGTTCCGCCGGCGTGATGTAACCCGGCATTGAAATGCGGGACCGCGCCGGGCTGCGCGCGATGCGCTCCAGAATCTCCGCCGCGCCGAAGCCCGCGGCACCCGCCAGCACCAGCCTCCAGCTCTCGTCGAGCGCCTCAAACGCCTCCACCAAACGAACGATGTTCTTGCGCGCTTGCAGCGCCCCGACGTGCAGAATTACCGGCTCGCGTGGGGCGCTCGGGAAGTCCAGCCGGCGCGCCCCGTGATGCACCACCCGCACGCGCGCTTCCGGCACCCCCAGCAGCGCAACAACCTGGCGCCTGGTGGATTCGGATACGGTGATGATAGCGTCGGCGCGCCGGGCCGCGTCTCGCGCCTGGGCGGTGAAACGGGCGCGAAATTCCGGCGTCGAATAATCGCCCGTCATCACGAACAGGTCGTGGAACGTGACCACCGTGGCGCGCAGGCGCATCGCCGGCAGCCGCTGGTTCAGGCCATGATAGAGCGCCGCCCCGCGCGGCCCCAACGGCCCGGCCAGCAGGCGCCGCCGCGTGTTGGGCCTCGCTGCCAAACCGGCCGCGCGAAAAAAACGGTGCAACCGCAGCCAGTATTCGAAGCGCGTCTCGGGCCGCAGCGCTGCCAGCCCGTCCAGCATCTCGCGCGAATATAGCCCGACCCCGCTAAGTTCTTCCCCAATGGCATAGGTGGCGTCGAGCGCGATTGTCAATCCAGTCCGTATTCTTTCATCTTTCGATACAGAGTGGTGCGGCCCATGCCGAGCAGCCGCGCGGTTTTGCCGCGCTCGCCGTTAGCGGCGGCCAGGGCGCGCTCGATGGCGTACTTTTCGCTTTCGGTGATGGTGAACACGGGCGACTTCGGCCGCACCACGAACTCGCAGTCGGGTGCGTCTTCCACCGCGACCGCGGCCGCAAGCCGCTCCAGCGCAGCCGGCCCGCTCTGGTTCACCAGCGCCGACGGCAGCGCCGCTTCGGGATGATGCTCGGAATGCATCGCCGCCATGCGCTCGATGGCGTTCTTCAGTTCGCGCACGTTGCCCGGCCAGTCGTAAGCCTCCAGCCGGGCGCGCGTTTCCGGGCCGGGGTCGAACCAGGGCAGGCCGGCGGCGCTGGCGCGTTCCAGGAAGTGGTCGACCAGCAGCGGAATATCGGCCTTGCGGTTGCGCAGCGGCGGCAGGCGTACGGCGAACACGTTGAGACGGAAGTAGAGGTCTTCGCGGAAGCGGCCCTTGGCGATCTCCGCTTTCAAATCGCGATGTGTGGCGGCGATGATGCGCAGGTCGATGGAACGCCATTGCAGGGACCCCACCGCGCGGAATTGGCGCTCCTGAATCAAGCGCAGCAGCTTGACCTGCATTTCGAGCGGCAGGTCGCCGATCTCATCGAAAAACGCGGTGCCGCCGTCGGCCAGCTCCACCAGCCCTTTCTTGTTCTCCGCCGCGCCGCTGAACGATCCCTTCACATGGCCGAACAGCTCGCTTTCCATCAGTGTGCCCACCAGCGATCCGCAGTCGATGGGGACGAACTGGCCGCGCGGGTTCGCGTCGTGGATAGCGCGCGCCACCACCTCCTTGCCCGTGCCGCTCTCGCCCAGCAGCAGAACCGGCAGCCGGTTGCGCGACGCCTTCTCGATCAGGCGGCGCAGATTGTCGATTGCGGGCGTCTGGCCCACCAGCCCATGGGCTGCACCCGGCATGGCCCGCTTCATGAAGTCACTTCTCGTTCCGCAGTGAATGGGAGGCTCCCGAGGAGCGCTATTCAGAATCTAGTCGCACCACGAAGCCGTTATTCTCACCGGTTTCGGCCTGAATGCGCGCGGCCAGGGCGGCGGCGGCGTCCGTAGTCGGTTCCGCTCCCACCAGGACCCGCCACAGGTCCGGATTGCCTTGCCGCAACACCACGCTGACCGCGCCGTAGCGGGCGGCCATGGAGGCGCTCAGCCGTTCGGCATTGTCGCGGTTGCGGAAAGCCCCCACCTGCACCGCGAAAACGGCCGGCTCCATGACATCCGGCAGGCGGATCACCTCCAGCCGCACCGGGCCCACACCGGCACGCAGCAGGTCGATGGCGCGAGCGGCGGCGTGCGACAGGTCGATCACCCGCCCATCCACAAATGGCCCGCGGTCGATGATGCGCACGTCCACCGACTTGGAGTTGGCCACGTTCACCACCCGCACCCAGGTATTGAATGGCAGCGTGCGGTGCGCTGCCACCATGGTTTCCATGTCGTAGATTTCGCCGTCGGCGGCGGCGCGCCCGTGGTAAGGATGCCCATACCAACTGGCGAGGCCCGCCTCGGTATCCCCGATCTTCGGCGCCGGAACTGGCGCGGCTGGCGGAGCCGGCCCCCGCACGTGTCTCTTGTGGTGGGCGCACCCGGCGAGCACGACGGCGCTCAGCGCCAGGGCGCAGAGTCTCCTCGCGAATATGCCCGGCGGTCGGCCACGGCAGATTGCGTTCGACTTACGCCTGCTGCTCGGCACTTGCGGACCCGTTGCCATTGTCTTGCAGAGCCACCACCGCCGGCGCGCGAAGCGCGAGATCGGTGAGCAACCTCCACGACACCACACCAGCGTATCCCAATGACGCCAAGGTGTGGTGAATCGCGGATGCGTGAGGTTTGCCGCCACGAGGGCTGCGGCCCAACGATGTTGTACTTTTCCGGTGAACCATTCCCTCACGGTCGTGGCTCCATCCGGCGCCGCGTACAGAAGGCACCCCATAAGCCAAGGCGGCTCCTGGGAGCGCGGTAAAATACCCATATGGTGCGTTCGGGCGCAACGGCGGCGGCCAGCATCGAGCGCTTCTTCCAGGTTTCGCTTCTGGCGCTGGTCTTGGGCGGCGCCCTCACGGCCGCAGTCTGCGGATGGTGGGACGCGCCCACGCTGGCGCTCACCGCCGCCGCCCTGGCGTGGCGCGGAGCGCTGCTCGCCGGGGCCCGGCTCAGCCCGCCGCCGGCCGCGGTTGCTGCGGTCGCGCTCGCCTGGTGTGGTTTTTCCCTCATCGCTGCCTGGAACGGACAGCACGGTATCTTGGAGGCGGCCATCCCGCTGCTTTATTTGCTTGCGGCCGCCAGGCTGCTGGTGGCGAAAACCAGCCGCGACAGCTTCTGGGTGGCCTTGATCTCGTTCGCCGCGCTGCTGGCCGAGGCGATGGTTTCCACGGGCCCGGGCTTCTTCTTGGCGCTGGCGTGGTTCGCGCCGTGCGCGGTGGGCGCGCTCGCCGCCGCTGAAATTCTCCGCTCGCTCGAGGGCGCCGCGGCTCAGGCGCCCGCGCGGCGCCTGGCGCCTCGCCTGGTTTTGCTGGCCTGTTCGGCCGCGGCGTGCATCCTGCTGCTGGCGGGGGGCCTGTTTTTCCTGCTGCCGCGCACCGCCGATGCCGCCCAGCGATGGCACGCCGCCAGCGGCCTCCGCCTGCAGGGCTTTTCCTCTCCTCTCACGCTGCGCGAAATCGGCGAGCTCAAAACCAGCTCCCGGCCCGTCATGCACATCACCATATTCAGCCCGCAGCCGGTGGCGGGTCTGAAATGGCGCGGCGGCCTGCTGACTGCTTTCGACGGCAGGCAGTGGACCAATCCCGAACCAACGCCGCCGCTGCCGCCGGCCGCCGCGGGCCATTATTCCCTGGTGCCCTCCGCCGAGCGCCAGCCCGGCCCGCATATCTCCTACGATGCGGAGCTCGAACCGGCCGATTCCCGCGCGCTTTTCTTCGCCGGCACGCCGGAGAACCTGGATCTTCGCGACGTCGCCGTGCTGCGCGGATCGAGCGGCCTGCTCCGCCTGGCGCGCCGGGCGCCAGGGCTCCGCTATTCGGCGTACAGCCGGTTGGAACAGCGGCCCGAGCAATCGAGTGCCCCCTATCCGGCGCCGTCGCTCGACCCGGATGACGCCGCGCGCGACCTTCAGTTGCCCGCTTCGCTCTCACCGCGCATCCCCGAACTGGCGCGCCGATGGGCCGCCGGCGCCACCAGTGATCTTGGCCGCGCCCGCGCCATCGAAACCCACCTGCGCACCGGCTACGGTTACACGCTGGAGCTGCCGCCGGCCACCATCGCGGACCCGCTGGCGAATTTTCTGTTCGTCCGCCGCCGCGGCCATTGCGAATACTTCGCGTCGGCCATGGCCGTCATGCTGCGCACCCTCGGCGTTCCGGCGCGCCTGGCCACCGGATTCCAGAGCGGCGTCTACAATCCGCTCATCGGCCAGTGGCTGATTCGCGCCTCCGATGCTCACGCCTGGGTGGAAGCCTGGCTTGCCGGCCGCGGCTGGACCACGTTCGACTCCACGCCGCCCGACCCCAACCGCGCTGCATCAACTTCCCTGGCCGGCCTTCCGCTGTATCTCGATGCGGCGCGCACTTTCTGGAGCCGCTGGGTGGTGAACTTCGATCCCAGCCGGCAGGGCGCACTGGCCGACCGTTTTGACGAAGCTGCGCGCCTCGCCGGCATCCAGTGGTTCGATTCCCTCTGGGACACCGGCAGCACCTGGGAGCAGCGCACCGCGCGTTGGCTGCGCCGCTTCGGCCCCTGGCTGACGGCAGCGATTCTGCTCGCCGCCGGCCTCTGGATATTCGGCCCGCGCTCAATCCGCGCCCTGCGCTTCCGCCTGCGCGTCCAGCGCGCCCGCCGCAGCCCCGGCACCGCGGCCGATGCGACGCTGCTTTACCAGCGCATGCTGGCCCTCATGGAACGCCGCGGCTACCACAAGCCGCCTTGGTTCACCCCCGCCGAGTTCGCCGCATCGCTTCCCGCCAGCCCCCTGGCCGCGGCGGTTGCCGAATTCACCGAAACGTATAACGCTGTGCGCTTCGGCCGCCGCGCTCCCGATCGCTCGCGCATTTCCGCCCTGCTCGATGACATGGGCGGGCTATAGGTGCTTGATTAGGGAACCGTCTTCGGGCTAAGCCTCGGTGTCCGAGACGGCTGTGGCGGCATTCAGGTAGCGGTGATCGCGGCAGATGCCCCGCTTCGAGGACCGGATGAATTCCACCATGTGGAGCGCTTCCGGCATTGCCAGGGCCTCGATCCGCTCCAGCGCCTCTTTCCGCGTCAGCCCTGAGCGGTACAGCAGACGATACGCCTGTTTCAGCACCGAGACCGTCTCGCGCGAAGCGCCCGCGCGGCGAAGACCGACCAGGTTCAAGCCGTGCGCCGCGCAGTCGAACTCCGAGACCAGGAGGTACGGGGGCACGTCCTGCGCCACGCGCGTATTGGCCGCTACCATGCACAACCGCCCGACCTTGGAGAACTGATGCACGCCGACGCCGGCGGAGAGGAACGCGCTGTCTTCAATCTCCGCGTATCCGCCCAGGCTGGTGCTGGGGCCGATGGTGATGTGGCTGCCCAACTGGCAGTCGTGGGCGATGTGGACGCAGCTCATCACGTAGTTATCGTCGCCCAGCACGGTGACCGCACCGGGCTTGGTGCCGCGCGAAATGTTGACATATTCGCGCAAGATGTTGTGATTGCCCACGCGCAGGTAGCTGGGATTCTCCTCGCGAAACTTCTTGTCCATCGGGTCCGTGCCGAGTTGGGCGCCGGAGTATATATGGTTGCCCTCGCCGAGCGTCGTATAGCGCTTGACGATGGCGAAGGGATCCAGCCGGTTGTGGGGCCCGATCTCCACTTCGTCTTCGACGATGCAGTAGGCGCCGATCACCGCGGTTGGGTGAACGTGCGCTCCGGGATGGACGATTGCGGTGGCGGCGATGGCGGGCCCAGAGGTGGTCTGTTGCATGGTTTTCTGCCGGCGGCGCGCGAGCGAAGAGTCCTCGCCGGGCCTGTTCGTCCCGAAGAGGCTCACCAGCGCGTCAGGCTGATTCTAACGCAAATCGGCACGTCGTCTCGCCTTGACCCGCCCGCCAAAGGGGTGCGAGGCGTCGGACTCGTGGCGACGTTGGTTCGCCAGAGAGCAGCGAGCTTCTGAGCGTACCTGGTGCGCGCGGCCCTCTAAAACGAGACTGAAGTGAGCCCCCGCTGCGGCGACGGAGAATAGCCGAGCCCGCCGGCGCTGGGAATCGGCATTCTGGTCCCAGCGCGCGCCGTGCCCGGCCTTCCGAGTGCGCGGCGATCTGGTTAGCTAAGTTAGCTGTGTATCAGGGCACGGCTTTGAGCCAGGCTTTAGCCGTGCCGCAAAACGCAGCTCTCTTGGGGCTTTAGCCGCTGCCGCTTTTTCCTTTGCCAGGTCGATGAAGCAATGCGTGAATTCCCCGCGTGCGCCGGCGACTCCTGCTTTCACCGGGTTCGCTGCAATGTGTCCCCGGTGCTGTACGAAGCTTTGCCGGCTCCCGACCCACTGTTCGGAGAAGCTTATTCGGCCGGGAAAGGTACCGCAGCACGCCCGCGTGGGGCCGGCCGCGTGCCGCGGAACTAAGGCTTCGGCGACAAATTACCATACCAACCGCTCCCTGACGGTCGCGGCTCCGACACGCGTTCAGAGGCGCGACCGTGAGGGAGCGGTGGTCGGCGATTGCTGCGATTATTTTCCTGACAAGCCCTAACCTCGGCCCGCGTTTCGCTTTTTCGGCACGCCGTGGGTGTGGCAATCCAAGCACTGGAAAGAATGGATGTTGTGGCGGCTGGCGCGCGAGCGGAAGGTGGTGTCCATTTTCTCCACGTCTAATCCGCAGTTAGACATCTTAGGATGGCAATTGGCGCAGGAAACGCGCGTCTGCTCACCGTGGCCCTGATGGCAGGCCAGGCAACTGATGCCTTCGTGGATGCCGACGGGGGTGCGGTCATCGCCATCGCCCGTCTGCATGGCGGCGCTGGGGGCGTGGCATTGGTAGCAAAGCGCCTGCCGCTGATCGGGGCTCATCTTCACCCGCCGCTCGCCCTGGCGCATCTCCGGCAGTGGCAGCGAGGCCAGCGCAATGTGACCCTGCGCGCGGCGGTCGAACAAAGCCAGCGACGGCGCGGCCAACGGCTGCAGGCTGCCGGCCGATTCCGAACGGCGCACGCGCGGGCCTTCCGGCTGACCCGGCCGGTGCATCTGGTGGCAGGCCAGGCAGGGAATGGCGGCGCGGTCGGCCCAGCGCGCATCCACCAGCCGCCACGGTCCCTTGGTGTCGATGGGCGTAACCATGTCGCGCAGCGGTCCCTGAAAATGCATCCCATGGCAGCGGAAGCAATCCTCCATCAGGATGCGCTCGCGGTTGTGGTCTCGGTCGGTGAACACCTGGGCGTATGTCATGGCGTGCGGGCCGGCGCGCCAGGTGGCGAACTCCTCCTGGTGGCAGTTACGGCACCGCTCCACGGTGGCCTGCACGTCCGACCATTGGTGGAAGCGGATCTGCTCGGAAATCCGGCCGCGTGCGTGCTCATCGAGGCGCTCCACGTTGCCGGTTTGCAAGATTCCACCATGGCAGTCCGAGCACGCCACGTTGCGATGCGCCGAACCCAGCCACGCCGAGTTGGAATCGCCCATCTCGTGGCAGTCGCTGCAATACCCGGCGTTCTGCGGCTTGGGACGCACGTTCGGATACACGATCGCCACTGCAATCGCGATCACCCCGAGAGCGGCCAGCGCGAACTTCATGCGCGCCGCTCCTTGACGATAGCCGCCGCCACGCGATAGGCATTGGCCAGGATGGTCAGCGCCGGATTGAACCCGCCGTTGGTGACATGCACGCTGGCATCGGCCAGATAGATGTTGTCGGCTTCGTGGATGCGGCAGTTGCGGTCGACCACGCTGGTCTTCGGATCGTTGCCCATGCGGCAGGTTCCCGCCTGGTGCTGGCCGCCGCTCAGTTCCAGGCCCGGCACATTAGTCCAGGTGCGTATGGCACCAGCCTCCTGCAGCCACTCGGCCGCCTTCACCACCACGGCGCGCGCTACCTCGACGCTGTGCGGATGGCGCCCGCCGGAAAGCCGCGCCACCGGGATGCCCCAGAAGTCCTTCACCCGTGGATCCAACTGCGCCCGCGCCTCAAATAACGGCATCTCCTGCACCGGGCCCATCACGGCAATCGAGCGGCGGTAGAACTGCCGCATGTATTCCTTGTGTGCGAGGCCCCACCGTGGCGTATCCGGCGGCGTCATTCCGGCGAACTGGATGGGCAGGCGGATGAATTCGTTGGCCAGCATGGCGCCGCCCCGCAAGCCGGGGTTGCCGTGGTTGAAATCGCAGATGGCGACGCTGGCGCCGGGGCCGATATCGTCGTAGGTGTCGAAATCGAACAGGCCCACGGCGCGGGGGTAAGCGTGCCCTTGCAGGTTGCGGCCCACCCAATCGTGGCGGTTCCCCAGGCCGTTGGGATGCAGCCGGCTCTTCGAATTCAGCAGCAGGCGCGCGGTCTCGATGGCGCCCGCGCTTACCACCACCAGGCGCGCCGGTTGCGTCTGTAAATGGTTGTCGTCGTAGTAGGTGACGGCGGTGGCGTTTCCGCGGGCATCGAGCACAATCTCGCGCGCCATCGCATCGGTGCGCAGCTCGCACAAGCCGGTCGCCAGGGCGGTGGGAATCACCGTATTCTGGGTGCCGTTCTTGGCGTTGACCTCGCAGGCGAACCCCACGCACCAGCGGCACCGCATGCATGGCCCGCGGCCGTTATACGGCACGCTGTTGCGCAGCATGGGAATGTCGAATGGGTGCCAGCCCTTGCGTAGCGCGGCCGGTTTCAGGATTTCGTATTCGCGGTTGGGCGGCAGCGGCGGCATCGGCAGGCCGCGGCGGCGCGGCGCGTGGAATGGATCGGGCGCCACATCGCCGGAGACGCCCAGCTCCCACTCGGCTTTTTCGTAAAACGGCTCCAGGTCGTCGTAGCTGATCGGCCAGTCGTCGAGCGTGCTCCCCGGTGGGCATCCGTAAAGGGACTTCATGCGGAAGTCCTGCGCCATGTAACGCCAGGCCATCGCGCCGTAGCTCACCGTGCCGCTGCCCACGCAGGCGGCGTTGTTCGAATAGGCGCCATCGCTCGGCAGCACCACCAGCTCGCGGGCGCACTGGTCCACAGCTACGCGCGGATTGCGATCGGCATCCGGCCCAAACGGCGCGCCCAGGTCGCTGGTTCGCTGGTTGCGCAGATCGTCCTTGCGGTCGTCCCATGCCGTTTCCCAGCGTCCACGCTCCAGCAGCACCACCCGCATGCCGGCGCAGGCCAATTCTTTGGCGATCACGCCGCCGCCGGCGCCCGCGCCAATCACCACCGCATCCACCGGATCGAGCGCCATGGCTACGAACCCTTCCCCTGGCGCAGATCGTAGAGGATGCGCCCGCGCACCGGCGAGGCCGGCACGCGCAGCATGCGCCAACTCGCGTAATCGCGGTTGCCGCCGTGCCGCGGGCTGCCGTAAAAGCCCTGCATGGTATGGGCCAGCACCATCTCGAAAAACGGCCGTACGTCTCTTTCGAGGCGATTCACCACCGCTAGCCGCTGCTCGCCAGGGAGTTGGTCGAGCGGCTTGCCGAACATCTTGCGGCTGAGAGCGGCGGTGCGCGCCAGGCCTTCGCGGTAGGCGCGGCGGTAGCGGCGATAGTAGCCGGCCAGTTGGCGGTCGATGAACACCACCGCACCGGTCGCTGCCGCGCCCGGGTCCTGGTCGGTCGGAATCAACTGATCGCAGATCGCGCCCAGCGTCCGCGCCTCTTCGCTGGTGAGAGCCAGCCGGGCTCCCACATCCTGCCGGCATGCGGTCGAGCCTAAAAGGGCTCCGGCGAGAAACGAACGGCGAGACGGTTTCCGCATAGCACTACTCGAATGTCCGAGTCAGCCGGAATAGTAGCACGCTGCAACCCCGGCGTCAGTTAAGAGTGTTTAATTGCAAGGTGTTAACGTAGATTAGGTGGCTGGATAGGTGGTTGGATAACATCGCCGGCAAGAGCGAATGCTGTACAATGTGACGAGAAGTATCTTCGCCAGCGGCAAGCGGCCCAGGAGCGCTTCTGCCGGCTCATTTGAGGAGTTCATGAGAACCGTTCTGATTGCCACGGCGCTGGTGGGTTTGTCTGTGTGTTGCCTGGCTGGCCAGGCGCCGCAGACCGAGACGCAGGCGGCGCAGCAGCCTGCGGCGTCTCCGGCAACATCGAATCCGCCGGGCGAGGTGAGCGCGCATCCGGACGCTCACCCGGCTGTGGATCCCGCCAAGATGGCCGCTCCGGCTGCCGCAACCACGGCCGCTCCGCCCAGCACGAGGACCTACCTGATTGGCGCGGAAGACGTATTGAAAATCGTCATTTGGAACAACGCGCCGATGTCCGGCGAGTTTCCGGTGCGGCCGGATGGCGCGATCTCCATTCCGTTGCTCGGAGATGTGATTGTGGCGAACAAGACGCCGCAGCAGGTGGAGGAGGATATCTCGCACCGCCTGGTGGATGGCCAGTTGATTCGCGATCCCCACGTCAGCGTCGGGCTGACGGCGGTTCACAGCAAGAAATACTATATCCAGGGCGAAGTGATGAAGCCGGGCGCCTATGATCTGGTGGTGCCGACCACAGTGATGGAGGGGCTGGTGAATGCCGGCGGATTCCGCGATTTCGCCAACACCCGGAAGATCCGCATTCTGCGAGGCAGCCAGGAGTTTAAGTTCAACTACAAACAGGTGAGCCATGGCAAGAGCCGGGAGCAGAACATCTACCTGGAGCCGGGGGACCAGATTATCGTTCCATGACGTCGCCCGGGTCGCCGGGGCGCGAGAGTGTGGGAGGCAACGGCAAGCCATATGGGTGCAGCGCAGAATTATGTGAGCGCTTCGCGGCGCCAGCCGGACATCGAAGACTATATCGATATGCTCCGGCGCTACCGCTCCTGGATCATCGGGCCGATGTTCGCGGGGCTGGTGATTTCGGTGGTGGTGGCCTTTTTTTGGCCCGACACGTACGTCTCGACGGCCGTGATGACGATCACGCCGCAGCAGGTGTCGCAGAGCCTGGTTCGCTCGGACGTCACCACGCAGATGGCGGCGCGGCTGCAAGAGATGGAAACCGAGATTTTAAGCCGCAGCAGCCTGTCGGACCTGATCGTGCACCTGGACCTGTACAAGAAGGAGCGCACGCAGAAGCCGCTCGAGGACATCGTACAGGACATGCGGAACCGGGCCATCCGCGTGCAGCCTTACGAATCGGCGACTCCGGAAGGCGAAAACCGCGTCCAGGCTTTCACCATTTCCTACAGCTACACGGACCGCTACAAGGCGCAGCAGGTGGTGCGCGAGCTGATCAGCAAGTTTGAAGAGCAGAACTTGATTTACATGACCAAGACAGCCAGCGTGACCACGGAGTTCCTGGGCGACGAATTGAAAAACACCAAACAGAACCTGGACAATCTGGACCAGAAACTTACCGAGTTCAAGATGGCCAACCAAGGGAGATTGCCCGACCAGTTTCAGGCGAACGTGCAGGCGCAGAACGCCGCCGAGGCGGAAGCCGGCCGGATGGCCGACGCGCTCTCTCAGGCGCAGGCGCGGAAACTGATGCTGGAACAGTCGCTGCAAAACCTGATCGCCGACCAGAGTTTCTACGCGCAACATGGCCAGGAAGTGGTGCCCGCCGGCCCCACCAGCGTCAAGAGCCAGCAGTTGCTCGCGCTGGACGCGAGTTTGACGCAACAGAAAGCGAACCTGGCTTCCATGTTGAAGTTGTACGGCGAGAATTATCCGGAAATCGCTTCGCTCAAAGCGGCGATTTCTGTTGCCGAAGCGCAGAAAGCGGATCTCGAAAAGCAAGTGGAAGCGCAAGCGGCTTCGACCGCGGAGCAGGGCCCGGCGAGAGTGACAAACCCGGTGGTGCAGGCACGGCTGGAAGAGTTGAAGAACAGCGTTGCTACCGTCAAAACCCAGATCCAGACCACGCAGGCCGATATCGACCGCCTGATCAGGAACACGGCGGCCGAGAACCAGAAAATCGCCGCTTATCAGGCGCGCATCGAGCAGGCCCCGCTCAACGAGCAGCAGTATATGCAGCTCAACAGCGACTACCAGCTTGCCAAAAAGAATTACGAGGACATGGTGCAGAAGCGGGACTCTTCGGAAACGGCGCAGGACCTGGAGCAACACAAGGGCGGCGAGAACCTGGAACTGCTGGACCCGGCCTCGCTGCCGGAACAGGCTACCGATCCGAACCGTCCGGTCTGGGCGGCGGTGGGAACGGCGATCGGGCTGATGATTGGTATCGTGCTGGCCGGCGCCCGGGAGATGCGCGATGCGTCGCTGAAGAATTTGAAAGATGTGCGCGCCTACACCAACCTGCCGGTGTTGAGTAGCATTCCCCTGTTGGAGAACGCATTGCTGGTGCGCCGCAAGCGCCGTCTGTTCTGGCTGGCGTGGTCCAGTTCCTTCATCATCGGCTGCCTGGCGATGACGATTTCCGTTTACTACCACTTTTTTGGCAGGAGCTAGCTGCGCCGAGCGCCGGCTGGAGGTAACCATGAGTCGAGTACACGATGCTTTGCGCCGGGCCGAACAGGGCGCCCCGATGACCGGGGAGGAGCCGGTGGAAGTCCGGGCGGAAGCGCCGCGCATGCCCGAGTTCCTGCAGGTGAGCGGGAGCCCTCCGGCGGCGGTCACGCGGGTGAGCCTGGATCCCGCATCGCTGCGCGAAGTGGAGACGGTGGCGTTTAGTCCGGCGCCGGAATCGCACCTGCTGGATCTGAATACCTCGCATGAAACGCCGGCGGAAGAGTTCCGCACGCTGCGCACGCGGTTGAATCACCTGCAAACGCTGCAGCCTCTGCACACGGTGGTGGTAACCAGCCCGTCACCGGCGGAAGGCAAGACCTTCTGCTCCGTCAACCTGGCGCTGGCCCAGGCGCATCTGACGGAAAGCTCCGTGTTGCTGGGAGATTTCGATCTGCGGCGGCCCATCGTCCACAACCTGTTGCAGGTTGAGCGGTCGCCCGGCCTCTCCGATTACATCGCCGGCGCGTGCACCTTTATGCAGGCGCTGCGCAAAGTGCAGGGCACCAACCTCTACCTGCTGCCGGCCGGCACGCCGGTGAAGAATCCGCTGGAGCTGCTGAATATGCGGCAGGCCAAACAGTTGTTCGAAGATCTGCCGCGCCTCTTCAACTGGGCGATCTTCGATACTCCGCCGCTGCTGTTTTCGGCGGACGCCAACCTGCTTTCGACCATGGCGGATGGCACGATTCTGGTGGTCAAGATCGGCGCCACGACTTTCGACAACGTGACGCGCGCCATTCAATCGCTCTGCGAGAACAACGTGCTGGGAATCGTCGCCAACGGCGCCCGTGCGTCAGAGTTATATAGTAAGTACACGTATTACTACTCGAAGACCGAGTAAGCGCGCGACATCGGTGCCGTCGGAGGCGCTGACTTAAGACCAAGTCCGCTCGCCAAACCGTCGGTTGCCGATCGGGGAGCCGGGAGGCGCTGACGGGAGATCCAAACTTCCCAGAGCGCGCGGCTCGGAACGCCCGAATCCAAGCAGTTTCCGAGTGGCGCGTGATCCAGGAAACGCCGGGATCGCGACGGGTTTCAAATATCGTCCACCCTCATTGCTTGACGCCGAGAAACACGAATCGTCAGTGATAAGCCCATTTAAGGACTTCAGTCATTCTCCGCATTCCAGCGGAAACCGGAACTTACATATGGGGAAATCTTGGAAACGAGGCGCTGACGTATGCCTTAAAAGGACCTTGACGTTCGCTTGACACTTATCTTTCCCGTACCGTCGAATAATGAGCTTGTACCCGGATGGCGTCAAATTGACCTCGTCAACGGACGCACCTGAGGACAACCCTCGCGTCCAGAAATGATGAGGATCGCCGCCAGGCAGTTGTGCCAAAGTGACCGCGAGCGGCTTCGAGGATACTCCTTGTGGTTGTGCGTCTTTGAGGAGGATTCGATGCTCCATTAAGCCCTTGATGGGCGCATCCTCGTATTGAATAACAACAATGCTTTCAGGACTGCAGTTGAGGCGATGCACCTGACCGTCCGGAATCGGTACCACTGCAACTGACGGGGACTGATCTTTGACGCCAAACCGAACAAGCCTAAGCTCATGGCCATGGACCGCAGGACCGTATATCCCTCGCACGTCATATGCCAGATAGTTATCCGCGCTACACCAATAGAGATCGCTGTCCGCATGCGCATTGCATGCGATACCCAGCATGAGCAAGATCGCACAAAGGAGTTCGCTTGAGCCGAGATGCCGCCGTCTTTTCACTTCGCTTCACTCCTTGGGCCCGTAGACGGTCCTGACTGATTCTAACCCCGCGAAGCACGATTTGCTGGTAGATTCGGAGCCCAAACTCCGTGGGTTGTCCCGCGCATGCGAGGTTTGACGAGGATTGTGTACAGTGTTCGGGCGCAGCGGGAACCCGCGCCACGTTCAATGCCTGTCGACGGCTGAGCCGGCGTCGATAGCGCTCTCGACCGCAGCCACGTCGCCGGCGAGCGTCACGAAAGCTCTGCTGCCGAGCTCAGGCAAGGTCGTAGCGATCAAGGTTCATCACCTTGCTCCACGCAGCCACGAAGTCCTTGACAAACGCCTCCTTCGAGTCGTCACATGCATAGGCTTCCGCGGTTGCCCGGAGCTGGGAGTTCGAACCGAAGACAAGATCGACGCGGGTGCCGGTCCACTTGATTTTGCCCGTCGCGCGATCGCGCCCCTCAAATACGCCTTCGGTAGAGGAGGCCTCCCACTTCGTACCCATGTCGAGCAGGTTGACGAAGAAATCATTCGTCAGCGTCTCGGGCCGGTTGGTGAAGACGCCGTGTTTGGACTGCCCGAAGTTAGCATTCAGGGCGCGCATGCCGCCGACGAGGACCGTCATCTCGGGGCCAGTCAGCGTCAGCAACTGCGACCGATCCACCAGCAGCTCCTCCGCCGGTCTTTGGTGTCCCCTGGGGAGGTAATTGCGGAACCCGTCTGCGGCCGGCTCCAATACGGCGAAGGAGTGCACATCGGTCTGCTTCTGCGACGCGTCCATGCGCCCCGGCGAGAAGGGAACCTTCACATCGTGGCCGGCCTTCTTCGCAGCTGCCTCGACGGCTGCGCAGCCGCCCAGAACGATCAGGTCCGCAAGCGAGACCTTCTTCCCGCCGGACTGCGAGCTGTTGAACTCCTTCTGAATCGCTGCCAGCTTCTTAAGGACCTTAGCCAATTCGGCTGGTTGATTCACTTCCCAATCCTTCTGTGGCGCGAGGCGAATGCGTGCTCCGTTCGCCCCGCCACGCTTGTCGGAGCCGCGGAACGTCGCCGCCGACGCCCAGGCAGTCGTGACCAGTTGGGAGATCGACAGTCCGGATGCGAGGATCTTGGCCTTCAGGGCAGCAATGTCCTGTTTGCCGATCAATTTGTGATCCACTGCGGGAATGGGGTCTTGCCACAGCTGGGGCTCGGCAGGAACCAGCGGGCCAAGATACCGCGAAAGTGGCCCCATGTCGCGGTGCGTCAGCTTGAACCACGCCTTGGCAAAGGCATCGGCGAATTCCTGCGGATTCTCGAGGAAGCGCCTCGTGATCGGCTCATATATCGGGTCCATCCTCAGAGAGAGGTCCGTGGTGAGCATGAACGGGGCGTGCCGCTTCGACGGATCGTGGGCATCAGGAACGGTGCCCGCTCCAGCCCCGCCCTTGGGAGTCCACTGTTTCGCGCCGGCGGGGCTCTTCGTGAGCTCCCACTCAAAGCCGAACAGGTTCTCCAGGTAGTTGTTGCTCCACTTTGTTGGGGTGGTGGTCCAGGCGCCCTCCAACCCGCTGCTGATGGTATCAACGCCTTTGCCACTGCCAAAGGTGTTTTTCCAGCCGAGGCCTTGCTCCTCGATGCCGGCGCCCTCGGGTTCGGGGCCGACATACTTGCTCGGGTCGGCAGCACCGTGGGTTTTTCCGAATGTGTGCCCGCCGGCAATGAGGGCAACGGTTTCCTCGTCATTCATCGCCATGCGGGCGAACGTTTCCCGGATATCGCGTGCCGCAGCTATTGGATCCGGGTTTTGATTGGGACCTTCCGGGTTCACGTAAATCAGGCCCATCTGAACGGCGCCGAGAGGATTCTCGAGCTGACGATCGCCGCTGTAACGCTCGTCCCCCAGCCACTTGCCCTCAGGCCCCCAGTAAGTATCCTCTTCGGGCTCCCAGATGTCCTCGCGCCCGCCGCCGAAACCGAAGGTCTTGAACCCCATCGACTCCAATGCGACGTTACCGGCGAGAACGATGAGGTCGGCCCAGGAGATTTTCCGGCCATACTTCTGCTTGACCGGCCAGAGCAACCGCCGCGCCTTATCGAGGCTCACGTTGTCCGGCCAACTGTTGAGGGGCGCAAATCGCTGTGCTCCGGCGCCCGCGCCGCCTCGGCCATCGGCGATACGGTACGTGCCTGCGCTATGCCAAGCCATGCGGATGAAGAACGGCCCATAGTGGCCGTAGTCCGCCGGCCACCACTCCTGCGATGCCGTCATCAAGGCATGGAGGTCCCGGATCACGGCATCCAGGTCCAGGCTCTTGAATTTTTCAGCATAATTGAACTCTTTGTCCATAGGATCGGACAGGGGGCAGTGCTGGTGCAGGATCTTCAGGTTTAACTGATTCGGCCACCAGGCCGCATTCGCCGCGGCCCCAGCCGCCATGTGTCTGCCGGCGCCGCCCGTTACCGGGCACTTGCTTTCGGTTGACAAGTTTTGCTCCTGATTCTCGGGGACAGTCGCCCCCGCTGCGGTGCTGAGTTTCTTATCCATAGGTTTGCCTTCCTTCGAATTAATCAAAAAACTGTGACGAACTACGAATCCATCCTGGCCTTCCATTCGCGCAACCGCCGCCCGCGCCTGGTGACGCGCGCCATTCATCCGGCATCCGCACGCCTGCGACCGTTAACGGGAAGCGTGCCGCGGAGCGCACTTCGTGCAGAGCCCCCGGAAAATGAGTTCGCATTCGCGAAGAATCCGCTTGCCGAGGGAGCCCGAAGCAGGCCTGGGCACGTCGTACCATTCTATGTCCTCAACATTGCCGCAACGGTCGCAGATGAAGTGGTGATGCCGGATACATTTCGCATCGAATCGCGCGGCACGGCCCTCGACGGCCACTTCACGCACCAAACCCGCCTGCACCAAGTCCCGCAGATTGTTATAAG
>Ga0187852_1000028_pt1 | contig 129757 bp, 103 predicted proteins | sample June2016WEW_6_40_FD_134511 | JGI IMG/M metagenome (GOLD analysis project Ga0187852, IMG submission 134511) | Peatland microbial communities from SPRUCE experiment site at the Marcell Experimental Forest, Minnesota, USA - June2016WEW_6_40 | ecosystem: Environmental > Terrestrial > Soil >... | reverse complement strand
CGGCGGAGGACACAAAAGGCCCGGAATCACAGGCGCAGCCTGGTAATTCCGAGCCCGCAGATTTGGAGGCGGCGCCCGGATTCGAACCGGGGATGACGGTTTTGCAAACCGTACCCAATCCTGGAATTCCCACAGAAAAGGCCGCCTGCTCGTCCTCCACTGCACATTTCCTGACGCCGGAGCTCAAGGAGATCGGAGCGGCCTGGCCGAAGCTCCCGGAACCGCTCCGCGCCGGCATCCTGGCGATGGTCCGGGCGGCGCTGTGAAGGTAAGGCCGCCAGCGGCGCGCCAACTTTACGTATTTTACGACCTGCCCTCGCCCGCTCGAGCTGGGTGCCGTAGAGGGCGCAAACGGACAAGAAAGGCCAAGCCGGGCGAGAAAAGTGGATACAAAGTGGACACAAAGTGGACACGGATTTCGCCCAAGGAGCGTTCGGTGAAGGCGGAGCCGAAGCCGCCCGCGCCGATCCGCGTCGGCATCTTGGCGATGGTGAAGGCAACTGGGCCACGGCAAGGTGATCGGCATCTGGGGTCCCATGGCGTCAGTATCTCGTGACACGACGGAAAGGATGACGGCGGCGAGCAAAGCTGTGACGCGTGCGCCTTTCTCTCCGGCTACGACGGTTGACATGTCAGACCCATAGGCTATACTGGGCAGGATTCATCATGGCCTCCAGGAAACGAAACGAGCGCATGGTGGTGACCGGCACACTCGAAGCGCTTGGCTACCTCAGGTCTCCGAACTTCCTGTCCCGTGACGGAAACGATCTGGAACGGGTCGTGGAGTACGCCCATATCTTCCGTAGGGCGATCAGCGACTGCGCCCTCCAAGGGGTGTACGTGTTGCGTGATCCTTCCGGTGATGCAGCACGCTCGGTCGTCCCCGTTGTCTATGTGTGTCAAGCGGGTTCGGATGCGGAGACTGATCGAATTCACCGCTTGGTCTGGAATCAGAACGTGGTTCCGTTTCTGCTCATCCAGACCCCTGATCACATCAACTTTTGCTCAGGGTTCCGTTATTATCGGCCTTTACCTGCGGAACCGCAGTCGGACGCCGCTCGCGGCGTGCTGGGTGCCTGCATCGCATTCAATGAAGTTGCGTCTTACTTGCGGGGACTCAGTGCTGATTCCATCGATGACGGATCGGTCTGGAGCCTGTGGGGAAACGAGGTCACCGCCGAGAGCCGGGTTGACTGGCAGTTGTTGGATAACCTGGAGAAGCTTGATCTCTGGCTCCGTCGGAAGGGGCTGGAGAAACCGGTCGCTCACGCCCTCATTGGGAAGTATGTCTACCTGAGATATCTGAAGGATCGAGACATCCTCTCCGACCGCAAGCTAGCCAGGTGGGACATTCAGTCGAAGCAGGTCTTCAGTCGAAACGCCACGCTTACGGCGTTCCATGATCTCAACGCGCGTCTTGACGACTGGCTCAACGGTTCCGTCTTCCCTCTGGCCAGTTCAGATCGAGGGACCATTAAGTCAGAACACCTACAGGGGGTCGCTGGCGCCTTTGCCGGCGATGAGCCGGTCTCCGGCCAACTACACCTGGACTTCGAAGCGTATGACTTCTCCCATATTCCAATAGAAACACTCTCCGTGATTTACCAGCAGTTCTTGCACACGCCAGAGCGTGAGGGAGAGGCGTCAAGGGGCAGGCAGGCTGGCGCGTATTACACGCCCATCCCCTTGGTCAACTTCATGCTTGACAAACTTGACAGTCAGCATGCACTCAAGGATGGGATGAAGGTTCTCGACCCAGCCTGTGGTTCTGGAGCCTTCCTGGTCCAGTGTTATCGGCGTTTGATCGAGCGACGCCGTTCGCGCCAAGGCGAGACTCGACTTCGGCCTACCGAGCTTCGGGAGATTCTCCAGGGGCATATTTATGGAGTTGACCGGGACGGGGATGCCTGTGGCGTGGCGGAGTTGAGTCTAATCCTGACCTTGCTTGATTATGTGATCCCGCCGGACTTGGAGAACACTTCGTTCAAGCTTCCGGCACTCCGGGACGCGAATATCTTTGAGGCTGACTTTTTCGACCCTGATTCCGTCTGGACGAGATCGGCGGCGAGACTGGATTTCGACTGGATTGTGGGCAATCCGCCGTGGCTGCCGCTCACCCGTGCCAATGCCACGACAGAAAACTCTAATGCTTGGCAGTGGATGCAGGAACACGCGAGCGAGTTCCCTGTGGGTGGTCATCAGCTGGCTGAAGCGTTCGCATGGAAGGTGTTGTCGCATGTCAGGCCTGACGGCGTGGTTGGACTCGTCCTGCCTGCCACGACGCTCTTCAAGAGTGAGTCACGTCAGTTTCGAACTGGATTGTTCACACGAACACGAACCTGGTGCGTAGCCAACTTCGCCAACATGGTTTATGTGCTGTTTGCCTGCCGTTCACAACGGCCTGCTGCCGCATTCTTTTACCAATTGCGCGACAGCATCGCGAGCCCGGACTTGGAGAAGGAGACCATAGTCACGTATGCGCCATTTGTGGCAAACCAGCAGGCCAATCGGTCACCTCGGCCAGGTCGACAGCAAGAAACATGGAATATTGTTGTGAATGCCAGTGAATTGCGATGTCTCGCCACGAAGACCATAACCGGTGGTGAGGCATTGCCCTGGAAACTGGCAATGTGGGGGTCGCATCGTGACGGCAGGTTGCTACAGGTGTTGAAACGGCGTTTTCCGGCACTGGACGATTTCGCCCAGACTCATGGCTTGCAGTGTGGCAAGGGCCTTGAACTGCGTCACGCCTCCAGCAGGGAGGAGAAGGTGTTTTGCCCGGACATCGTTGGGAAGCCCTCCGTGGACTTCACTCGCCTACGTGAGTGCGGTCGAATCTTTGCGTTCCCTCCCGACGTACTTCAACCCATCCCGCGGGATCGCGCCTACGTAAGGTTACGAGGAGGTATGCAAGGGCTAACGGTGTCTAAGCCGCCTCACATCCTTGTTGACGCTTCCAGAAGATTCGCTGTCTATGCCGACGAGTTCATCCATGTCCCTTCGGGGCAGCAAGGAATCTCCGCGCCGAAGGAGCAAGACAGAACGCTCAGGGCGCTGGCGCTGTATCTGAGCTCTCAATTTGCGACCTACCATCAGTTCTTCATGTCGCCAGAATGGGGGGTGGATAGTAATCGAGCTACTCTGGATGCACTACTGCAGCTGCCCGTCCCTTTGGATTTCTTGTCTGTAGGCGACCTGCAACGGTGGATTGATCTGCACGCGGCACTCGTAACGGTGTCGAGGAATGTCTCCTCTTTGCCGCCACTGTCTGACCCGAGGCAGAGGGCGCATGCAGAGAGCGAACTCCGACGGTTGCTGGAGAGATTGAATCAGGAAGTTTACCAGGCTCTGTCTCTCGATGAGAGTGAGCGTATTCTTGTCGAGGATTTCGTGAACGTCCGCATGAAACTGATCAAAGGCAAGGTCAGTGAGGACGCCGTAACAGCGCCGTCCACGCAAGTGATGCAGTCGTACCTATCTGCGCTGCAGCAAGACCTCGATGGGTTTGTTGCCGACCAACGAGGCATGCGGCATAGTGTGGTCGCCCTTCATGATGAGCGGTCTGCGATGATTTGTGTGGAACTGCGCAAAGGCCGGAAGAACCCCGTCCCGCCGCGCGTCATTAGGGCGGATGCCTCAGAAGTGTGCGCATTGGAAAGAACACGGCACAATCTACAGGCACGGCACAGCCAATGGGTTTACTTCGACCGCAGCTTGCGCATCTATGAGGGCACGCGAACCTATCTATTCAAGCCCATGCAGCGCATGCTCTGGACGAAAACCCAAGCGTTTGCCGACGCGGATGAGATCATCGCTGAAACGCTCACTGGGGCGGGGGGCTGAATGGCGATACGCTCCAGGGCCATGAGACCTCTCGGACAGTCGGCCAAACGCACGGTTTATACCGCGAGCTTTCGCCGTCACGTCCACTTGTTGGTCGGCATGGGCTATGATCGCCTTGTGCCTCCCACGTACCAGACAAGCGAAGAGACTGCGATCACGGGGGAACTCGTTGATGCCATGCGCGCGGCGATGGCAGAGGTGACCGCTCCCGTATGGGTTGGTCATTACACAATTCACGATGACCCGCCGTTGAGTCTCGGAGGGCGGCTCGGCAAGCACCGGCAGCGGGTGGACATTGAATTCGAGCGCGTAATCCTTGGCAAACGCCCTCGGTTCCAGTTTGAAGCGAAGCGTCTGTGCGACCACTCGACGGACTCAGATTATTGTGGAGAGAATGGCCTTGGCTGTTTCTTGTCCGGGGAGTATGCTCCTGAACACAGAGAAGCCGGGATGCTCGGTTATGTGCAAACGCAGGACGAACCGACGTGGGCAACGCGGATCAAAGTTCGACTGCAAGCGGAACCAAAGAAGTTTCAGCTTCGTCCGAATGGTGGCTGGAAGCGAGTACAGACTGATTCTGGCCTTTCCTTCACGTACAGGACGCGGCATGGCCGAAAGAATAAGTTGGGGCCCATTACGATTTCGCACGTTCTCCTCCGCTTTCATTGATGAGAACATGACGACCGGCGAGCAGATCGAAGGAGAGCAACTGCTCGCTCAGGTCGCTGGGATCAAAGCAAACATCGGTCAGCCGATAGGGCCTTTTCATGTTGGCTCTTGCCCTGCACGCCAAGCCGACCGAAGACCGCTTGGAGGCACAGACATACGTATTCCGCAATTTGAAACGAGCATTTTGCGACGAGAGCAAGGGTGCCCTGGCCCGCCGCACTCACGATCTGCGGCCACCGGAACGGCGGATAGTCCGAACCGAGTTTTCCGAGCGGCACGGCCTCCCAGGCAACGACCGCTGGCGTCTGCAACGAGGCACCCCACCGGATAAGGGCGAGTGTCAGCGACTGTCCGGGTGCCCCGGCGACGTCGATCCCGAGCGAAAGCATAGCTGGCTTCTCTTCCAGTTCCTCGCTCCCCGGCAGAACGCCTCAATCCGGTTGCTCAAGGCACAGATCCTGATTCTGCGCCGCCGGCTTCCCGGAGCGCGTATTGTACCGGCTCCGGCTGAAAAAGCCGAATTGCTCCGACTGAATGCTGAGTTCGCCCAGAATTCTTGTCAGCAGAGCCACAAGCCAGGTCTTACCTTGCTCGACTGCTGCTGCCACGGACTTTCGGACAACTTCAGCATGCCTGTCGGCCCACCACGGCCGCCTTCGTTAATCTCCTTGCGCCTGTCGGGGGTGCGTGATACATTGGCGCGGTCAGAGGCTCAGGGCGCAGCTCAAGGGGAAAAGGGACGCCATGCCCAAGCGAACCAGTGCCGCCGGCAGCGAACTATTCATCGTGGACAACAGCGACGTGGATTGGAAGGTCGTCCGCTACCTCCATGACTGGTGCCAGATTTCCAAGTCCATTGACGTCGCCACGGGCTATTTCGAGATCGGGGCGCTCCTGGCCCTGAAGGACGAATGGCAGAAGGTTGACCAGATACGCATTCTGATGGGCGATGAGGTCTGCCGGCGTACACGGGATGCATTCGTCCGCGCCGCATGCAAAGTCCTGGACGAGAGTTTGGAGAAGGAAAAGGCCGGCAATGATTTTCTGTCCGGCGTTCCTGCTATCGTCGAGGCCATCCGCTCCGGCAAGATTTCCTGTCGTGTCTACCGCAAGGAAAAGTTCCATGCCAAGGCGTACATCACGAATGCCCGCCTGGAAGTCGTCGGCTCAGCCGCGCTCGTGGGGTCCTCCAATCTCACCTATCCCGGCATCACCGAGAACATCGAGTTGAACGTCCAGATCACCGGCCGCCCCGTGACGGTTTTGCAGGAGTGGTACGAGGAGCACTGGAAGGCGGCGGAGGACGTGACGCCGGAAATCCTGCGCACCATCGAGCGCCATACCGAAGAATACAAACCCTTCGACGTGTATGCGCGAGGGCTACACGAGCTATTCCACCGGCATGGCATGACCGATGATGAGTGGCTGCGGACAAAATCTCGCGCCTACCCCAAGCTCGACCAGTACCAGAAAGACGGCTTCCAGGACCTCATGGCGATTGCCGCCGCCCACCGAGGCGCGTTCCTTTGCGACGGTGTCGGGTTGGGCAAGACGTTCATCGGGCTGATGGTGATCGAGTATCTGGTAGAGCGCATGCGGAAGCGCGTGGCACTGATCGTGCCGAAGTCCGGGCGCAGGCCGGTCTGGGAGTACACTATCAAGACACTGGCGCCGGAGCTGTTCGGACGCTACAGCGGCCTGATGATCCTGAACCACACTGATTTGCTCCGGCAGGCCAGCGAGGACATCGACTACCCCGCTCTGGTGAGAGAGGTCCGCGACCGCGCGGATGCCATCGTGATTGACGAGGCGCACCATTTTCGCAACCCCGGCCTCAAGGGCGAAGGTGGTGAACGCAAGTCGCACTACTGGCAGTTGTTCGACACGGTTCAGGACAAGCCGCTCTACCTGCTTACCGCCACACCGATCAATAACCACCTGATTGACCTTCAGCACATGATCGAGCTGTTCTCTCGCCGGCAGCCAGACTACTTCAAGGCGTCGCTGGGCATCAACTCCCTGCCTGGCCACTTCCGGGCGATGGAGAATGATCTTGAACGCATGGTCTTGCAGGGATGCGGCAACGGCAGTGCCCCGGAGACGAACCAAGTCGAGGCGGCGCGGGTTCTCTCGAATGATTCTCTCTTCCGCGCTCTGGTAGTGCAGCGAAGCCGCTCCTTTGTAAAGAAAAGTCAGGAGCAGGATGGCAGCAGCGCCCGTGCCATTTTCCCGGAGCGCGAGGATCCTCAGGTCGTCAAGTACGACCTCAAGAAGACCTATGGCCCGCTCCTGCTGAAGTTCACGAGGGCGTTCGACAAGGAGAAGCCTCTCTTCTCCCTGGCGGTCTATTACCCTCTGGCCTACTACAACGGGCCGGACAAGAGCATTGACCCAATGAGGGAAGGGCGTCAAAAGGAAGTCGTGAGCCTGATTAAAGTCCAGTTCCTCAAGCGCTTCGAGAGTTCTTCCCGAGCCTTCGAGATGTCCTGCGAAACGTTGTTGCAGAAGCTCCTGGCCTGGATCGTAAGGAACGAGCCGGAAGGAGAAGGTCTCCGACGGTTCAACCGGTGGAAGGACAAATACGGGGAACTGCTAGGCTATGTCAGAAAGCGCCAGCTTGAACTGTGGGGCGAAGCTGCCGACGAAGAACCGGAGGAGGAAGAGGATATCGTCCCAGCCGAGATGGTCGAGGACGCCGAGTTCCTCAGCCGTGACGAGTACAAGGTGGACGATATCGTCAACGAGACGATTGACGATCTGAACCAGATCGCGGAGTTCCTGGAGGAACTGCGGAAGCTCAAAACTGGCCGTGACGACAAGCTCAAGAACCTCGTCAAGCTGCTCAAGGGTGACCCTGTTCTCCGAAAGCAGAAGGTCATCATCTTCTCTGAATACATGGCCACGGCACGGTATCTTCGGAAGGAGTTGAAGGCAGCCGGGATTGATGGCGTGGATGAGGTCGACAGCGCCACGAAACAGGATCGCGGCGAAATCATCCGCCGTTTCTCCCCATACTACAACGGCACGTCGAGCGTAGAACTCGAAGACGCTGGGCGCAAGGAAACGCGCGTGCTGATCTCTACCGATGTTCTCTCCGAAGGACTGAACCTGCAAGACGCCACGCGCCTGGTCAATTACGACCTGCACTGGAACCCCGTGCGGCTCATGCAGCGTATCGGCCGCGTGGATCGCCGGATGAACGCCGACACCGAGGCGCGCATTTTGGCCGACCATCCCGAGCAGGAGGCGATTCGCGGCCATGTAGCCTTCTGGAATTTCCTGCCGCCGAAAGACCTGGACGAAATTCTCAAGCTCTACAAGGTCGTCAGCCGCAAGACGCTCCGCATTTCCAAAGTCTTCGGCATCGAAGGCAAAAAGCTCCTCACGCCCGAGGACGATTACGAGGCGCTCAAGGACTTCTACCACACATACGAGGGTGACACGACGCCGCTGGAAGAGCTGCACCTTGAGTATCACCGGCTTCTCAACGCGTACCCGGAACTGATGAACCGGCTGGAAACGCTGCCCAATCGCATTTTCAGCGGCAGAGAGCATCCGACGCCTGAGGCAAAGGCCGTCTTCTTCTGTTATGCTCTGCCGGCTCCTGTCGTCAAGGCGAGCGCCGTGGGAGGCAAGCCGGAAGCAGAATGGGTGGCTGATGCGGGCGAATCTCGTTGGTATCTGTACGACTTGACCACGGAAACGATCGTGGAGGCCCCGGCGCAGATTGCAAGGACGATTCGCTGTGCGCCGGAAACTCCGCGCCGTTGCCAGATGGCGCGGCGGACGCTGTCGGAAATCCGCGCTCGAATAGATAAGCGCATCAAGGACACCTACCTCAAGAGCATCAACGCGCCCCAGGGTGTCACCCCCCCCCTCAAGGCATGGATGGAACTCAGCTAGGGAGATCAATACCGTGTCTTTGGAAGAAGCTGTTCGCAAAGTACGGAACCTCGATGGTCTTCTGGGACTGCTACGTGACGATTTGGGCTGGCCGCTGGAATCCCGTGCTGCTCCCGACGAAGTGACGTTCGACTGGTCCGCCAGCGAACTTCGGGTGAGCGAAGCCGCAGCCAGGAGACTGAAAGGCGGCGTTGTTCGCCAGGTACGTGATTTCACCACGAATCAGCCTTGGGGCATCTTCCTGGTCGAATTCACGAACGGCCAGGTATATCGAACCGCGCTGCGGCAAGTGCTTCGCGGGTTAGTTCCCAACCGGCTGCGCGCACCTCATCTGCCTGCATGGGATCACGAAAATATCCTCTTTATCTGCACGACACATGAATTCGACCGCTTCACGTTCGGCCATTTTCGCGGCGAGAAATTCCCCAGAGCGAAGCTGGCGACTTTCAGTTGGGGCACTGGCGACCGTTACGTGCGCACGCTCTGCGAGTATAACCTGCCAGCGCTCAAGTACCCCGAAGACGGCGGCGCTAGCCCTAAGTCATGGCTCGAATCATGGGGCAAAGCGTTCGACAAGGAACCACTTACCCGCGAGTTCTTCAGGCGCTTTGACAGTGCCCTTGATGCCGTCAAAGCTGACCTCGAGACCTACCAGCATCTCAGTTCAGCGGAAGCGTACAGCCACGCCCAACTGTTGCTGGAACGACTGCTGTTTCTATACTTCCTTCAGAATCGCGGATGGCTCAATCAGCAGCGCAACTTTTTGTTGGCCAACTTCCATCCCTTCCGTGACCAGACGGAGCAATTCACCTATTACCAACAGTTCGTCGAGAAGCTTTTCTGGACCTTGGCTTCCGCGCCAGGCGCTGGCGCGCGGTTGAATGGCATACCGTTCCTGAATGGCGGCTTGTTCGACGACGATGAGTTTGCCCCCACAGTCGTCCGCCTCAAGCAAAACCCACCGTTGAAGATTCGGAACGCGGCGTTCGGGTTCGTGTTTGACGAGCTGCTGGAAAGGTTCAACTTCACTGTATGTGAAGATACGCCGCTTGACCAGGACGTTGCCGTGGACCCGGAAATGCTGGGCAAGGTTTTCGAGTCCATCGTCCTGCACGCTGAGGCCGCCGACCCGGACGCCGTCGCCCCCGATAAGAGGAAAGCGACCGGTTCCTACTACACGCCGCGCATCGTCGTTCATTTCATCTGCAAGGAAGTGCTGCGGCAATACTTGCTCCCCCGTCTGCACGGTGAGAAGTGGCCCGCGCGCCTGAGTGCGCTGCTGAATATGGACGCCAGCCTCGGCTTGGCCGAAGAAGATATCAGTGCCCTCCGAACGCTTGTGACACCGGGGGAAGGCATGAAGCTGAAGGAGCTTCTGTATGACATCAAATGCTGTGACCCGGCTGTGGGTTCCGGGGCATTTCCCGTCGGCCTTCTGCATGAGTTGGTGAACCTTCTCCGCATCGTGGAGACGGCAGCCAATGGGTACGTGGACCCGGTGCGCAAGGAAGGGACGCAGTGGACGCATCTGGTGAAAGCCCGCATCGTGGAAAGGTCGCTTTACGGCGTGGACATTCAGCAACAAGCCATCGAGATTTGCCGTCTCAGGCTCTGGCTCAGCCTGGTCGTGGACTATGACCCAGGTGTGGACCCATTCACGGCTGACCACGTTCAATTTCAAACGGCGATTGACCGTATCTCTCAACTGCCGAACCTGGACATGAACTTCCGCCGGGGGGACAGCCTCCACGATCACATTTCCGGCATTCCGGTGCGTATTGAGCCGGGGATCGCCGGCAGTTTCCAGACGGGTTTTGAGGCAATCCGCAAACTCGGTGCTCAGCTCCATCATGCCGTGAAGTCGGAGCGCAAAAGGAATCTCCGGGTGGAAATCCTTCGGCGGCGCTTGGACATCGCCGATAGGATTCTCTCTAACGAACTCGGAAAGCTTAAGGACCATGACGGCAAGCTGGCGGCCGTGTTGTTCGAGGAAACCGAATCTGACGCGGAGAAGCGGCGACAACTGGCGCAGGAGATGATTCACGTCAAAGAGGCCCTCGCAAAAGTTCAGTCCGACCGGAGAAGCCTGGAAAAGCTGGCCACTCGCGTCTTCGACAGCGGTTTTTATCCCAAACTCCGACAGCTCGAAGGAGCGGACTTCAACAGCCCATTCAACTTCTCATGGCACTTGGATTTTGCGGACGTCTTCGCTCCAAGACGCGCCGAGCCAATCGCGACATTCGATGGCCGTTTCGCATTCGTCAATGAAGTTCGCCCGCAGAAGATGCTTTTGCAGCCCCGCACGGAAGCCGGCGGATTCGACATCGTCGTTGGTAATCCGCCTTTTGTGACCGCCCGTAATCCAGAGAAGCGCGAGCTTTGGCGAGAACGCTGGCCACGCGTCTGCCACGGAAAGTATCTCTTGGTCTGCCCGTTTTTCGACCTCAGTTTCGGCTTGCTCCGGCATGGGGGACAACTCGGGTTCATCGTGTCGAATGCCTTCGCCAAGCGCGAATTCGGCAAACCGCTCGTAGAGAAATTCTTCCCGACCGTGGACCTCCAGAAAGTGATAGACTGCTCAGGGCTAATGTTCCCCGGACATGGTACGCCAACCTGTCTTGTGTTTGGGCGCAATCAGATGCCCGACCCGGAATCGCCGGTACGCGTTGCCGCTATCCTGCCAGGAGGCGGCGATCTCCGTACACCGCCGGAAGAAAGTCCCCTCTGGCATACGTTGGCGGAGTTCCATGACCAGCCGGGATACGCGGACGCGAGCGTGGTAGTCGCGGATCGTCCACGAGATTCGATGGCAAAGTGGCCGTGGAGTCTAGAATCCAGTGCGGAATCTACACAGGACAGATTTGCGGAAGCATCAAGCTCACGCCTTCGCAAATCATTGGGTGAGGATATCGGGTTCATGTTCGTCATGGGACGGAATGAGATATTCACGCACTCGGCGGACGCAGCCCGACGGCAGTCGTTCAGCCTAGACTATCTACTTGCACTCACGCCAGGTGAAGAGGTGCGAAATTGGGAAATACGTGGTCATGAATACGGCCTCTTCCCTTATGACCGTTCCACAATAGACTTGGTCAAGTTCAAGGCCGCCGACCCAGAAAAGCGCTTCTTCAAACGGTTTGAGCGCGAGCTGTCAACCCGCCCCACTTTCTCAGGCACGTTTGCTCTCGATGGAAGAGCAATATACCAATATCACCAGATTCCGGTAGCACGCGCATTGTTGCCAAGGTCAATTGCCTTCTGCGAGATTGCGACCCATTGCCATTTTGTGTTTTCACCGACACAACAGCTTTTCCCACAAACCGCACCGGTGATTAAGTTACCTGCCGCTGCTAGTGACGATGCTCATCATCTTCTTGTTGCTCTTCTGAACTCCAGCGCCGCACTCTTTTGGCTGAAACAGGTGTGTTTCAACAAAGCCGCACTCTTTTGGCTGAAACAGGTGTGTTTCAACAAAGGCGCGGGAGCAGACGAGGAACGAGATCGCTTCGTATATGCTGGAGGCAAGGTCGAGCAGTTACCAGTGCCGGATGCGCTGGCAGGTTCTTTGAAGGGGAAGTCGAGTTCGGCTGCTGGCCGGCTTACCAGTCTTTCTGTGGCCTGCTGGAAACGAGGACAAAGGGTCCGCGCCCTATCCATGAAGAAAGTCTTGGAGAAAGAACGCGAAGCCTACTACGAGTGGAACTCGGGACTGCCAGGTTACGTCCCGCCAGACAAGGAGATCGCCAACCCTTTTGAGACTGCAAAACAACTTCGGAAAACCCTGAGCCGCGCAATCGAAATCCGCGAAACCCTCCGCGCTGAGATGATCGCACGACAGGAGGAAATGGATTGGTTGGTGTACGAATGCTACGGATTGGACGCGGAGGTGGGGGAACCTCTGCCGGATTCCGAACTCTCCCTTGCGCGTGAGCAGCGCCCATTCTCTGTGTGGGCGCAGGCGAACGGCGACCTCGATAAGGCAGTCGCCTCGATTCCGCCGGACTGGTCTTCCCAGCGGAAGGCGCTTTGGCGGAAACGTCTGGAACTTATCTGGGACAACGAGCACGTTCGCCGCATCGAGCAGCCGGTTTACAAGCGGAGGTGGGATGAGCAGTGGAAGATCGGCAATAGCTGGCAGTGCGGCCAGTCGGCTTACGACGCCGAGTTTCTTGACGCCTTCTCCTGGTGGCTTTCTGAAAAGGCGGAGTGGTGGCTGGAACACCGAAAGGCCGGCGGCCCCGTCTCAATCGAAGACTGGGCGGCCGCACTCTGGGATGATCGGCGCGTCAAGGCGGCGTGGCCGGTTGCAGCTGAGGCGGACCAGCGACTCGAAGCGTGGAAGCGAGCCGGAGAATCGCACGAGTCGAAGCGGCAAGAGTCCCTCTACGCGAACTACGCAGAGTTCGTCGGGTTCTTCAAGGCCCTGGTCAGAGAGCAAAGCGTCCCGGACGACATTCCGTTTGCCGTGCCCTGGGAAGAACTGGAAAAGCGCAAGATCAAAGTGCCCGGCAACGTGAAGCGTATCCGAGGCAAGCTGAACGTGCCGCGCGAACGGTTCTGGACCACGACGGAGGGGACTTTTAGAGTGGCAAGGGTCTCGTAGAGCCCGAGGGGGAGATAAGCGACCGCATTGTGGCGATCACGCGCTGCTAAGAGAATGGAGCGGACTGTGGCAGACGAGACAGAAAAACAGGCTCAGGCCGGGGCGGAGAAGGCACCCTCCAACAACCCATTCGCGGCATTCTGCAAGACGCTGAACTCCCACGGCTACGGATTCCACTACGCAGTGCTTCGCAAAGCGATGGTGATGTGGAACGGCGGCCAGTCTCGATGGTTGTTTGAAGTCTCAGAATTTCCCGTCGAAGCACGCGGCCAAGGGACGCGCATAGATTTCGTCCTTCATTACAACAACACCGACCTGTATCTTGTGGCGGAATGCAAACGCGCTAACCGGGCACTGGTCAATTGGTGCTTCGCCAAGGCTCCGTTCGTTCAGAGGGACAAGCCTTCTGATATTATCGCGCAGAAAATCGTGACCAGCGGAGGAGGCCAACGACGTGCGAAGATTGCCACTCATTACCCGCTCCCAGGATATGTAATCTACCATGTCGCCCTTGAATTCCGGTCACAAGAGCCGGGAGACCAGCATGGATCAGGGCGCGGCACGATTGAGGAAGCCGCAACGCAGGTTTGTCGTGGCTTGAATGGCCTCGTGAATTTTTGGGCAGAGAACAGCGCCAGAGACGCTATTTTCCTCCCCGTAATATTCACCACGGCTCGATTGTACACGACTGAGATTGACTTGTCCCGTGCCGACCTCGCGACAGGGACCTTCGACCCGTCCAAAGGTCAAATCAAAAAAGCTGACTGGCTGCTTTACCAGTACCATCAGTCACCTGGTCTCAGACATTCACTGTCGAGCGTAGACAAGATTGATGAGAACCGTCTCCTCGGCGATTACCTGTGGAACGAAAGCGCACGGACCATAGCTGTCGTTGGGCCAACCGGTATTGAGGATTTCCTTACCAGACTGAACTGGTGGGAAATCTTAAAGGACTGACGGTTAGCAAGAGCCCCAAAGGTTCCGAACGGCAGATTATTCGCGCCACGGGCGGTCTGAAGTGTGAGGTGACATCCACAACAAAAGGAGGCAACGATGGCTGGCTCGATTCGTGACCTGCATTTGGACGTTGACTCGGCCGGGAAGGTGTGTGAACTGCGTGTCGCGTTCGGCCCACATTACTCTTTGCACCTACAGGTGGAGAGAGGGAAGCCGAAGTTCACCGTACGCGCATCACATCACGGCGTGGAGCTCGACGCCTCTGAGATCAACGGTCAGTTGGAGAAGGCCATTGACAAGCTCCGCGCGGCCTATCCTGCGAGTCAAGTGGACTGAGTTACGTCGTTGCCGCTCTGTGCGCGGCGGGGGTCGCAGGCGCTTGGGCGGATAAAGAGGCGATTATGCCCAGAGAAGCGGGACTTTACGAGGCGGCGGCTGGCAGCGTGGTCGAGGGTTATCTTCGAATCAAGGCATCAGGCGGGAACATTCCCCCGGCATGGATAGACCGAGCGCGATACTCCCGGAAGAGGCTTCAGAAAGATGTGGCGCGGGTTCTGAAAAAGGGCAAGCCGGCTGACATCATCATCCTCCGTGATTGGGAGACGCGCTACCGGAAAGAGTGTTTCTATCACGGCCTGCGCGCGCTGTTGGAGCTTGACAGGACGGGGAAGACCCGGCAGTGACAGGCGGTTTAGCCGTTCATCCGAAGAGGCGGATAGCATCGTATGGCTGAAATCTCCATTGGCGACAAGCTGGACGGCAAGTATGTCATCACACGCAGGCTGGGGGCCGGTGGGTTTGGAGAGGTGTTTCTCGCCAACGACGAGGAAGTTCCGAACCGGCAAGTTGCCATCAAGATGCTCTCGCAGCCGAAAGAGGGCGACCACAGCGCGCTCAAGTGGGAAATGCAGGCGCTGGCAGAGTTCAACCATCCGCACGTAGTCACGTTTTACCACCACTTCACACATGAGGACCGCTTGTGTCTGGTCATGGAGTTTTGCGCAGGCGGGAGTCTCCATGATCGGCTGACCGCTGCGGGGCAGTTTTCTGAAGAACAGGCCCTCGCCTGGGGGTTGGAACTGTGCGAGACCCTCGCTTTTGTCCACGGGAAGCGCATCGTTCACCACGACATCAAGCCGATGAACATCCTCTTCACGGCGGATGGGACGGTCAAGTTTGGGGACTTCGGCGTTGCGAATACCCGTGTCGGCACCCTCCCGTACATGCCGCCGGAAATGCTCCTGGGGGAACGCGTTTCGCGCACTGATCCACGAGTGGATATCTATGCCCTGGGGTTGACGTTGCTCGAACTGATTACGGGTCGGAATCCCTTCGAGCGTTTTGAACTGAACGAGGCCATTCAGGCCCGGGTGAGGCATGATTTCGTTTCGACGGGCATGTCCCGGTGGGTGCAGGAAATTCTGTTGAAGGCGACCCATCCGACGCCGGAATTGCGCTTTCAGACGGCGGAGGATTTTGCTGAGGCGATCCGGGGCCGGCACGTTTCGTATGTTTTCGATGGTAACCGCATCAAGGCAGACGCGCTGGCCAGGAAGGTTGAGACTGCCCTCGCGCGGAGGAAGTGGAGGACCGCCGAAAAGCTGGCAAAGTACGCGCTGGACCTGAGTCCCGACTGCGTTGCGGCATTGCTGGCGGCAGGCCGGTGCCAACTACTGCTGCGCCGAATTGACCGCGCCAGCGAGTGTTTCTCCAAGGCTCTGGCGATTAGCCCGCGAACCCCGGTTCAGAAAGAACTCGGATGGATAAACATGGAGCAAGGTCGGCTGCCAACGGCTATCTCCATGTTGACGGATCATTTGCAGAGGAATGCCTCCGACTACGAGGCGTACAACCTGCTCCTGAAGTGCTTCTACCTGACGGACCGGTATGAGGCGGCAGAATCGCTCGCCGGCACGATGATCGCGGAGAAAGCCCCGAATACGTGCTTCCGCGCCAATCAAATCCTCTTTCAGCTTTTGAATGGGGAAGACCCATCCGGGGGCAAAGTCAATAGCCGCGATGAGACGAATCCCTTCATCGCCTACAATCTCATGGTCGCAACTGAAAAACCGCCAGCGTGGGGAGAGAACAAACCGTCTCTCAAGTCGAAACTGCTTTTCGAGGAGTACCGATTCGGGAAAGCAAACCCTACCGGGAGACGGAACACTCTCGTCGCCTACAGCCCCGACGGTCCCCACACGGACTTCAAGCAGTCCATCGTGACGATTGGTTCCCTGCCTGGGAATGATATCGTTATCCACGATCAGAGTGTGAGCCGTCGTCACTGCGTCATTGTGAACTATCTTGACGACGTGTGGCTCTATGACTTGGGGAGCACAATCGGAACGAAGGTTGATAAAGTGCGCCTTACGGGGCAAATGCTTCTCGACGGTGTGCATACGGTAGAGGTCGGGGGCGTGTGCCTCAGAATTTCTGCGAGTCACGACTTGTTGATCTGAGTGCATTCAGTCGGTGCCGGAACCCCGACGCGAGAGGTTGCATGGAGAGAGCAACATGACCGATGCTGACAAGATCGAGGCGAGTCTGACTAATTTTCGCGCGGCACTGCCGGACCTTCTTAGCCATGCCTTGGTGCGGGACCGCTTTCGGGAAAAGGTCGTTGCCTTCTGCAAACCAGAAGCCGAGGCGGACCTCCGCAAATCTGTTCCCGTCAGAAAATACACAGATGAAGAGGGGGAACATTTCGTCTGGGAAGGCGGGTGGGCACGCCGGACGCCGCTCGGACGGCTGATAGTGGAAGGCCCCAAAAGCCTCGACGCGGCTTATGTTCTTCTCGCCTTGATTCATGACAGCGGGTCGCACGTCGTCCCCGTGGGCCACGCAGCCCCGGATGATTGGTGGACCTATTCCTCGGTGGACTCCGCGCTAACGCCGCTTGACCTGTTCATGGCCCGCGAGTGGACGAATACATTGAAGTGGAGCATGCACGAAGTGACGCCGGAAGCCGTTGACAAGCTGTCCGGTTGGTGGAAAACGGCTGAAGCCGAATGCGCGGCGCTTCAAGGGGAGCCAGCAAAATCTGCCCCTGTCCCTCCGACGCTCGAAGGCGCGCAAGAGAAGGGCGTGGCGCTGGCAGAACCGCCTCCTGCCTTTAATGGCGAGGTTGCGAACGCGATGCGCGACATGGAACCCGCCAAGAATGCATACAACGTGGCTGTGGCCGCTCGATTCCTGCTTGAGACCCGGTACGTTGACAGGGAGCGCCGCCTTATATGGCTCTGCAAGCGCGATGCTGCGGAGCTTGGCGTCGGCGAAGACAAACTGGCCCGACTTGCAGCCAACGCGCCTGAGGAAGACGGGCGGAAGGGACTCACGGCGAACCGCTTTGCGGAGTTGGTGGGGCTTCAATTGCGGGGACTGGGTGCTGAACTTCCGTTAGACTGGTTATTCATGGGGCGAAAGACTGACACACCGCACGCTTTTATGGAGTTTGTGGAGGCCTTGAAGCGCGCGCTTCGGGCTGTGATTGACGGATACGCGATGGCGAGGAAGCCGGACGCGCCAGCGATCCCGGCCACAGCGGAGCAACCGGACGCTCCTGCCGGCGGCCCTGTTCACGCGGCGGCCCCGGGTGAGGCAGCGAAAACGACAATGGACCCTGTTGCCGATGCCTTCAAGGTGTCCGATGACATCATTCAGGCTCATGCGGCTAATGCGCTTCGCAGCATTGCCCCTAAAGCACAACTCGCCTCGATAGCTACCCTGCTGCCGAGGCTTCCTGGCACCCCGGCTTTAGCGAAAATACTGGAAGACGGCAAGAATCTGAACCCGAAAGCCGCGGATTTCTGCCAGGGGTATAGGGCTTGGCACAGAGACGCGAGAGGTGCTCTGGAACGCGCTTACCAGGCGGTCTGTGGCGACACACTGAACGCATTGGCGAAACAGACGCTCGAAGTATTCAACCGCTTTCTGGACCCGCCAGACCCGGAGGGAGCCATCAGGTACATCGAGAGCTTGCTCAGCGAAGGCGCAGGAGCAGCGAAGACTCCAGGCGGCGCGGCGCAGTCCGACAAGGCGAGCGTGCAGGGGGCGCAGCATGAGCCGCCGCCGGAGGGCGTCTGGCAAGCTTTGTTTGGTTGGGTGTGGCGCTTCCCGCCTTGGCTTAAGTGGCCGATCATCATACTTACAGCAATTGTGCTGGTACTGTTTGCCCTTTGTGTGGCACTACCGGATGCGACCAAGCAAAGACTTCTTGATTGGATTATGAAGTGATATACGGCCCATTCCGCATGTCAGTAGCGCATGGTATAAGCCCATGGCACGGCGCGGCAACGGTTGGCCGCCGGGGGCGTGCTCGCACGGTCTCCTGTCCCCTTCTCTGAAGTGCTGTTGACGCAACTCAGCCGCAGGTATAGAGTCGGACGAGGATTCAGCGCGCGGATGGGCTTACGGCACAATCAGGTGAAAGGTACGGGAGAATAGGCGTGAAGAACGTGGACATGAAGGTCGAGGGCAACATCCTGACGATCAAGGTGGACCTGACCAAGGAGTTCGGCCCATCGTCCTCCGGCAAGACAATCATTATCGCCTCCACCGAGGGGAACGTCAGCGTTGTCGACCGTGAGGAGAAACTCGGACTGAACGTGTATCGGAAGAAGTGAGTCATGTGTCGTGGTTAGCCGTTGGCCGGACGCTGAGGACCGAAGATCAGGAAGGTCGCCATCGTGTTGAGATACATCGTTGGGGCTGTCATAGGAGGTGCGATTGGCGGCCTCATCGGGCACTTCACAAAGTGTGCAGGACTTGGCTGACCGCTCATCGCCAGCCCCTGGTCAGGGGCTATTGCAGGCGCAGTGCTGGGAATCATAGTGGCCGGGGCCATTCCGAAATAGCGATCATTTCCCAGAGGGACTCTCGTTCCCTTGGCGAGCAAAAGCCATGCCCCGTAGAGCCAAGACGAAAACGGCAAAGACGGACTTCTATCCGGAGGTCCAGTCGCTCCTGCATGGGGCATTCGGTGAGGACCTGATGGTGGGTCGAACGAACAGCAAAATGACGCGGGTCCAACCTGTGTTCGGGTGGTTGCAGGCCAACTGTACCCCGGGATGGCCGCAACTGTTGATCGGGTTGGCGCAGGGAATGGAGCACGTGCCTAGATGTGGCGCGGTCAGACGCGTAAAACTCGATCCTGAGGAGGCTATACCACCCACGCCTGCACGTCTAGCCTGGATGCTTCACAACGCCGAACTCCTCGCACCGCATGACGGAAGGGAATGGCGGGAACTCAGGCAGCGCGTATCGGAGAACAAATCGGTATCGCGCGCACTCGCTCAACTGGACGTCGGACGGAGTGACCACCTGCCCCGCAAACTTGTTCTAGAAGGCAAGACCCACGCAGACTGCCTAATCGAATGTGAGGAGGCTTTGATCTGGATCGAGGGCAAGCGATTCGACTGGCTCTCCCCGTCGATCAAGTGGGATGTGACGCGCGACCAACTCGCGCGCAACCTCGAAGCCGTCTGGTCACTCGCCATCAACGCCAACAAGGACTACTGCCTGATCATCTGCCACGAACACCCCTTGAAGCACCACGAGAAACTCCTGGTGGAAGGCTACCGGTCCGGCACATGGACAGGCGGTTGGCCGCACATTCCCGAAAACCTCCGGCGTGAGTTTGGCAAGCGGATCGGCACCGCCACCTGGCAGGCCATCACCGACGCTTGGCCGTCGCTTCGCGAGTTGTCGGCACTGGGTGACCTCGAATCAGCTTACTGCTCGACAGAGAGAATGACTGAACAGAGGCATCGGGACAGAAGGAGCTGTTGATGAAGGCACTGATCATCAACGTGGCTGCCAATTCGGCCATGCCTCAAATCGGCGGACCTGGTCCGGTATTTGATGATCGGACGTTTCGTTACAAACCGATCCCCGAAGGTGACGACGTCAGTCGCGGCCCGACGTATCGTTCTCTTGGGTTGACTGACTATGTGCCGGACCCTAACATGACGGCCCATTATGACCCGGAGTTCGGCGGACCGACCTATGGGGACTACCTCGGCAACAAGCCCAACCTCAGGAGAATCGGAACCGGCGACCTGCTGCTGTTCTTGGCGTCTCTTGATCATGTTCGCACCGGCGTTCGTAGGTTCTACTTCATCGGGTGGATATTGGTTGCAGCAGTACTCTCAGAAAATGATGCACGTAAAGATGCACGGTGCCAGCGGAATGCGCACATTCTGCGCCGGGACGATTACGGATTCTCCGTCTTCTTGGGCAAGGAAGGCCAATTGCTTCCGAAGGCCGTGGCGATCACGCGCAGCCTCGCAGCCGAAGCTTTTCTCCCGGACGGAAAGATGTGGACAATCCGCAACCCGCGCACAGGGCATGTCTTTCAGGACAATGAGCGCATCAACCACCTAACACGGTTTCCACGATTGGTATGCGATGAACGCAAGGTGGAGATCCTTCGCAACGAACTCATGAGACACGGCAATGCGTCGTCCAGTTGCCTTTGACCTGTCGCATGGAGGGATGCGGATTCCTTATCGGGTCTGAAGGGTGAAGGGAAAAGCATGAAATGCACGACAAAAGGCAAGGGTAGTCTATTGGCGCGACTCTTCGGGAAGCAAGCCACCGATGGGGAAGACTGTCCGCCCCCCGAAATCGGTAATATTGACCCAGATGCATACTCCAAAGCCTGTTTTCGGACGGGCGACTCCGGCCAGATTTTAACATATTGCAGTACCATGAGCAGTCCCCTGCCTGTGAGGGATATTACGAAAGACCATGCAGAAGAGTCGCACTGGAAGGAACCTGAGTGGGAGAGGCATCCTCCATCGTACATGCAGGAGTGCTGCTGCGAGGTCCGAGTCACGGAGCGAATGCAGAGGGAGAAACCGCGATTCGCCTTTTGGGTGACGAACTTCGAACCGACAAGGCACATTCTCGTGGGCTATTATGTCGTTGATGGCAATAGCTTCCGGGATGTCCGCGACAAGTTCCCGCTGCAATGCGGCCGCCGCGGCAAAACATGCACAGATAGACGCCACTGCTGGTCGTATGCTGCCGCCACGGACACTAACGGCAGATACATGGCACACTTCGTCCGTGCAGACAAAGCAATCGCAGTCAACAAGAACTGGCTCAGTGAAATGCTCGCCTACGAATGCGTGCAGGTCAATAATCGTCAACTTAAATGGCTTCGAGTACCACCGAGGGCGTGCGCGGACATTGTTGCGGAGCTTAATAACTCGCCGAATGCGCTTCCTGAGTACCTTGCTGAGGAGCAACGTCTGCTTCACTTATTGGCCGGATAGGACAATAACGGGCGAATGCTGAACGACCGTTATGTTACCTGCGTGCTGGTAAAGTGACAAATCCGAATTGCGCCGTAGTGCTCTTTTTCGACAGCACCAGCTTCAGGGAGTCTCATTAGTCCGTTAATGGACTCCTGGCTACACGAGTCATCTCCATGATTGCTCTCGCAGCAAATTGCTCCTCGGACGCAATCATGGGCACATCGTGGCCCCCGAAGTTAACGAGCCGCGCCGCGCTGTTTCCTCGCCGAACCATAAGCCGGCCTAAATCCTTCCAGCCATCATATTGGAGGCGTCCGCAAATCGCGCGTCGGAAGACATTCGTAACAACGTCTGCCAGTTGAAGGCCAGGACATGTAGCAGAATCGCCCAACCTAAAAGAGTCTTGCAGAATCTTACCAATGTCGATGATGTCAATGGGTTTGTCTTCATTCACCGTTTGCCGAGGGGGCAGATGCTCGGGCCATTTGTCTATCCGCCTGCAGAATCTATCAAAATGGGTATAGTCGCCTGCACCAACGCGGATTCGATCACTGACGGCGATCGAGAACTGCCGGGCCTGAATGAAAGGAGCGGCGAGCGTGTGGAAGAGATCCTCGTAGACAGTCAGCGATGTGCCTTTTCGGTCAACAACCCAGTGGAATTCGCCGATTTCGGGTGGATCAAACAGCGCGTAATGAACAATTGCATCTTGGAGTTGCATATCCACGACCTCAATCATGACAAGCATCTGAACGAAAAGCTGGTCTGGTAACGACCTCATTTTATTCTGAAGGGTGCGGACCCACTCTATGACTTCAGGGGTGTGTTTGCTCGTGATATGTGCCATGAGTCGGTCTGCCTGTTCACGTTTTCGTTCGGCAATAACGTTTGGCGTGTTATAGGCCATGTCAGTGACAGCGACATGAAGCCGAGCTTTGCCAGCATAGAGTACGTCTACGATACTGGCGACCTCTGTTTCTTTCAACTTATTGCCTTTGACTTCTTGAGTGGTGTAGCCCCAAAGGCATTTGAGTTTATCGAACTCCTCGATAATCTGCCCGTGGGACCGGCCCGGAATCGTCAGTGCCCCTGCACAGCCATAGGAATGGCCGCCGCCGATAGGATGTGCAAAAGCTCCTGATTCGTCGACATATATGAACATGCGGAGCGCTCTTGATAAAAAGGGGCCGCCTCCTGCAAGCGGGTGGACACTAGGCACCGACACATTGCTGTCCTGTAGCTCAAGTGTCTGTCAATGCAGGATAGGGACCATTGCCCGTGAGCAGCATAACACGGCCCAGTTCGTGTCTTACCACAATCGCCTTGGCGGGAAGACGCCCAGGGATGAACAGATCAACCTCGGGTGGCATGCTCATGAACATGCTTCGATCCATGTTGCGGGGCGAGGCCGCCCCTCCCCACTGTCCGAAGTGTGTCGGGTGTCTCTGTGGTTCGTACCAAAGCGAGAGGTGAACCTTTAACGAACGTCCCTGGTGGTCGGCTATCTCGCCGTCCAACTCCTCAATTTTGCCCTCCCAGCCGAACCAGGGCTCCGGCCATTTTCGAGTCACATCTCGCCAGCGGTCATCAATGGCGCGAATCAGCTTCCCAATCCAGTACCGTATATTGGGAGGTAGCTCCGTGTTGGCCAAATGCTTCTGAAGAGTGTCTCGTGTCGAATCATCACCGACCCTGGTCAGCGCCTGACCGTAGCAGTACGCATTTAACACTTCTGCGTCGTTCTCGCCCATTACTCTCTCCACTCGCTCCAGATATGTTGCGGCAAGATGCATTCGCCGATGGTCGCCCAGGGACTGTTTTGCCAGATGCCGTACAGTTGGCTCTGAGTCTGCGAGGAGCTGCTCAGCAATCTCTGTGTTGACTTCAGGCGATGCAGCCGTCGAGCACCACGCAAGCATCTCTGCTGCTCGTTTGCGCATCTCCACGAACTCTGATTCTGCCCATTGCAGGCATAATCTACGAAGCGCATCCATGTCCACACTGGATAGCGCACGATAGGCCGCCCGTCGCACAGCATACATTCCATCGCCAGTCAAGACAGTCAAAACTGACACGGTGCGAACTAGTTGGAGAGGCTCACTGATCTTAAGAGCACCTATCGCGTCCGCCAAAGCTACTTTGGCCTCGGGGTGCCACTGCTCCCACGCATCGTTCCACGGTTCGGTAATCAGTCGGAAGGAACTAATCTGTGCAAGCGCAGCAAACAGTTCTGTATCTACACTGTCAGGCCCCACTTCCTTCCCTATCCGACGAACTAGGGCATTTTCAATATTACTGCCATTGAGTGACCTGCGCTGCGTTTCATTCCGCACTACGTGAGGCATCACGTTCCATATCGCTGATGTGTCCCCCTCCTCCAACAGCGCTACGATTGCTGGTTCCAACGCACCAGGATATCTTTCGCTAAGGAGTCCAACCACATGCGCCTGCCATGCCGTGTATTTTCTGGCCGCCGCGATCTTGAAGACAGATTCCGTTCTTACAAGCCCCAATCGATCTGCCACGGTTGGATCGGAATCAATGTGAAGAAGGCCGTGTTCAGCTAGTACCGCAACTGCACGCCACACGACCTCCGCGTTCTCATTCCTCAAGACCGTGTTTCTCAGAAAGCCCTCGACGTCTTCTGTGATCACCTCTGTCGGCATGCATCCCAACATCTCAACGGTGTGCGCTTTCGCGTACCAGTCGAGGTCGGCGGTCCTCGCGAGACGCAGGATCGTGTCAATCCATTGCGGCCCCACCAGTCGTGACCTTGCCAACTGACGTATTGCTGCCATGGCGGCAACGCGATGGCGCTTTGGGACACCCTCCGCAAGTGCAATGCCAAATAGCTTCGGAATAACATCCTCATTACCACCTTTAACAAGAACTTCAGCAACGTCACCGATGGCTTCGCAAATTGCCAGCAGAACATTCCCTTTGATGGTAAAACCAAAGTTGCACAACAATGAGAATGCCTCCAGTGTGGCAGTGCTTTGCGCGAGACGAATACCACCCAAACGCGCGACGAGGTCAGCCCCTCCCACAGCGGGATCTATGTCACACTCTTCAGTTATCAAGTGTGCAACCGCCTCCGACATCTGAACCCCTCTACAGCACGCTGCAGTAGTTAATACGGCATGTACCACATGCCCGTTTTGCTCGCCCTTTAGGGCATTTTCCACCCATCCGAGGGACTCGTCTGCGCCAATACACAACGCCGTGTTCCAGGCACTTTCCTTAGTTCTTGTGCTCGTAGTTGCCCACTGTCCGACCTCACCAGTGTTAGCACATGCGTCCCGGCGAAGTGCAGCAAGAGATTCTGGGCTGGCGCCGTCCTTCCATCCGAGGAGCTGAAGTGGCAGAACACATTCCTCCAGCCGGGCATAAAGCACGTTCCTACCGTGCTGAGGATGCTGTAACTCCCGGTCCATCAGCCACCCCAAAAGGCTTGGGACAACCTGACTGCTGTTACAGCTTGAAACTAGGTGGCCATTTAGATAAATGGTCCACCTCAACTCCGCTGGCCACTGTGTAGCCAGTGTAGACAGTAGTGACCAGATATCGTCATGAAGACGATGGTCTTGCCAGTGGATATCAGCAATCCGGGCCAGGAGAGACAAGCCGAGTTCTCTAAACGTATTTATTCCCTTACTAGTAGTGCTCCCTTGTCGAATGATCTGCTCCACCAAATCCAACGTTTCGCGATCGGCGATTTGTTGGAGCGTGAAAAGAAGGGAATGGGTGGGCGGCAACTGAAATCGGGACCTCAGTACCGTGGTTATTGTCTTCCTTGTCTCGGGCGGAATACCCAATGCAGCTATGGTTGCTAAGGCTGTGTCGCCAATGTCTCCACCATGATGAACGAGCGCCCAGAGTGGTTGAAGGATCTCCTCAGATCGGTATCCAATTGCAGACATCGTATGGCAGGCCGGGGCAGGGTCATCACCCTGAAGTGTGTGCTTAGCTATGCCAAGTATCTCTGCGCGAATCTGGCGCCTGCTAGGCTCGGGATACTGCTCCATCCACTCCGTTAGTAAGCCCCTCAAAAGCGACTGCCGGGCTTGAAGCATAGAGTCATCCCCGGAGGGAGTAGAAAGGCATTTCGGCAGCAGCCTTTCAACAAGAATATGCCTGCCCAACCTCGGGTCGTCCTGCGTCATTTCTTTCAGTATGTGGAAGCCAAGGTGTTCCACATCCATCGCTTGACCAGGAGTTAGTTCGGCGGACGCCGCTTTGGCAACCACCTCGTCAAGCAGCGGCAGCATTGCGGCCACTGATGATGCACCCATTAACCGTTGCTGGAAATTCCGCAGAATTGGATTGTCATTCATAGGGTCGTCTTCCATTCGTCAAGGCGCAACGCACCTAGTCAGATATTCGCACACAAAGGGGTGTCGCCAACTCCACTTGCCAGAAGACACTTTCCTGATCAGCCCGAAGGATACAGCTTCTTCGTAGAGCTGGTGTGGAGGAACCACAAACAAGCAGCTTCTAACGGGATTGGCCCAGTCTCTTTCGTAAAGGCCGACACGCCTACTGTCCGAGAACGAGACTGCAACTTGGCTTAGCACATGACGGGCCTCGCCTTGCCTTAGGCCGAGGCGCAGATTAGCTTTCTCCGAAAAGCGCTTGACATACTTCTCGCACAACTTATTAAGCGCCTCTCGTTCCTTATCCAAGATACCTTGCTGAAGTGAGTCGGCCATTTCGGTAAACAAACCCCACATCAACGGATGATGCAAGGCAGTCCGGATCTCTGCGTCCACGGGCGCGACCAATGAGAATCCGTCTTCAATTGTTTGCAACGCGCTGGCAGGCTCCGCATTGCCATCTGTCGCCGGCCCTTGATTAGGATACAGTAATCTGTTTTTGATAGCTATGGCGGATACACGCGCCACAAGCTCAGCGAACTCTGTCTCACTGAAGTCGTCCAACGACACTTCCTTCAGATGAGGGGATCCCAGCTTGAATGCTGGATAATACCACAGATTCTCAACCGCCTCGGCCTCCCTACAGCTAGCAACTAAGACCAACCGGGTTCGCTCCCCTCTGTTTCGTGCGGTTTCAAACTCACTTGCTACCAATTGGAAAACCTGGCGTATGCGATCCTGCTGCCCCAAGTCTCTCGCCTCATCAACCCCATCGAGCACCATTAACAGAACTGGCCGCTCGCACTTTCCGTGTGCACACTGCAATCTCTCAAGAGCCTGTGCTGGGTGTTCTTCATAGGCACTTGATGGAGCATTGCGCCATTTGGCGATAGTTTCACTGATCCACACCTTAGCGATACTTACTGCGAAGTCTATCAGCACATAGTGCGGGGGTACGTCTTCGCAGTTGAGCAACTGCTGAGCGACCTGCAACGCAACTACACTCTTGCCACACCCTCCTTGCCCCTGAATTATCACCATCGGTGCGTCCCCAATGGACGATACCGTGGTTGCAACTTTACGAAATTGCAGTAGGGCCGGAATAGACGCACGTTTTTGAAAGGACTGGACTTCGTTCTTCATCTGGCACGATAATGCTTTACGCGTTATCTCATAGGGTAAGGGAAAACCAGCCAGATCCCTGTCCAGATCGTGGCGGTTCAAGGAGCTCGGTGTCATTTCAGCGCTCTCGCGCATGACATGACCTATGAACGCATTGAGGTTACGCGCGTACTCAGAGTCCAAGACGCCAAGGTGACGCGCATGCTCACGAAGCGCTAAAGACCACGCCGCTTCCTTTACCACAAGGTGTATTAGTCGCTTGAGGCTATCTCGAAGTACTGCAGCATTCTCTTGCTCGTCCAGTTTGGGATACGGTTGTCCATTTTCTGCAGCTTCCATGACCTTCTTGGAGTCAGGACTGAGAGAACGATTGCTGATAAGGGCAAAACCAGTGGGGAGAGACTTACATTCATTTGCCAGGGTGCTGCTCTTCAGTAGCGTATGTGTTATCTCAAAGAGTTCGTGTGGCTCGATTGGATACGCTATGGGGTTGCGTGAGTATTTAACTTGAACGAGAAGGCGCTGCAACCCTCCATTGAAAAGGCCTACCACTTCGGCATCCTGACCATATGTCTCTGGGGTGACGGAGCCATCGCGGACGATTTCTAACATTGCGGACAGAGCACCTTGTGACGTTCTCTCTGTCTCAGGTTCAGTCTGCGCCAGTATTCCACCGATCACGAAAATCTGGTGAAGAAATCCGGCAAGCGCTATGCGTCCACCTTCCATGTTGCCTCCGGCGCGAGCAGAGTCATTCAGAAGCATTCCCTTGCCACCTTGAGTGATAGGATTATAGCACACGCACCTGACCCGCCACAATATTTTCGGTGCCCTGCTCGGTGAGAGCGGACCTCGAACGACGCGGTCCATTCCGCATGCCAGTGGTGCATGGTACAATCCGGCGGCAAGTGGCAACAAGGCCCGGCTTAAGAAGGCTGGCCGAAGACAGTTCGCCTTGAACGAGTTACGCCATCGCCATCAAGTTGACACTCCAATTGATGCCTCGGCTTGTACCGCTGGGGCGTCTCTTCGGCCGGAGGCCGCCGCGAGCGCTTGCCAATCGCATCCGGTCCCGTGAACGAACTCCGCCCATCGGCGTCTGATCACGTCGCAGTATTGCGGGTCAAGCTCCATCAGGAAGGCCTTGCGCCCGGTCTGCTCGCAGGCGATCAACGTGCTCCCCGAACCGCCGAACAAGTCGAGGACGTTCTCCCCCTTCCTGGAGGAGTACTGGATCGCGCGTGCGGCCAATTCTACTGGCTTCTCGGTCAAGTGGATCATGCTCTGAGGGTTGACTTTCTTGATCGGCCAGACGTCCGTGGCGTTCGTCGGCCCGAAGAATTTATGCCCCGCGCCGGCGCGCCAGCCGTAGAAGCACCATTCGTGGTTGCCCATGAAGTCCTTCCGCGTCAGGACCGGGTGCTCCTTGACCCAGATGATCGCCTGGCTGAAGTACAGCTCGCAGACTTTCAGGACCGGCGGGTAGTTGCCGCAGTTCGCGTACCCGCCCCAGATGTAGAACGAGCGGCCCGGCAGGAGTACGCGGGCGATGTTGCCGAACCAGGCTTTCAGCATCTCCTCGAACGCCTCGTCCGTCACAAAATCGTTCTCGAGGGGGCGGTCCTTCGGCCGCATCTTTTTCGTGGTGCCATGGGCCTTGCTCTTGCCGCGCGCCAAGTCGAACCCCTGGTGGTGGGTCAGCCCCTTGCCCGCGCCAGGGGCATGCTGCTTGTTGCCGTACCCCGCGAACGACGAGAGGCCAGCGGCGATGGCGTTGTTGCTCCTCGGTTCGACCTTCACGTTGTAAGGCGGGTCGGTGTTGACCAGGTGGATCGGCTGGCCGCCCAGGAGCAGGTCGAGGTCGGAGACGCTGCCGGAGTCTCCGCACATGAGGCGGTGGTTGCCGAGCTGGTAGATTTCACCCGGCTTTGACACCGCCTCATCGGGCGGCTCGGGCACGGCATCCGGGTCGGTCTGCCCCGGGGTCAGCCCGCTCTCGAGCAGGCGCCCCAACTCCTCTTCGGGAAATCCGATGAGCGACAGGTCCACGCCGAGGTCCTGGATCTCCTTCAGCTCGATCGGCAGCAACTCCATGTCCCAGACCGCCAGGTCTTGGAGTTTGTTGTCCGCGATGCGGTAGGCGCGGACCTGCTCAGGGGTGAGTTCCGTGGCGACGTGGACCGGTACCTCCTTCAGCCCCAACTTCAGCGCGGCCTTCAGGCGCGTGTGGCCGCAGACGATGACGTTCTCGGCATCCACCACGATCGGCTGCCGGAAGCCGAATTCCTGGATGCTGCGCGCCACACCGTCCACCGCCTTGTCGTTGATGCGGGGGTTACGCTCGTAAGGCTTCAACTCGTCCGGCCTCATCATGACGATCTTCATTTGCGCCTCCTGAAAGAACCTTTGCGCTCAGACCACGGAGTCAGCGACCTCAGACACCTCACCGGTATGCATCAAGGCCGCTTGGATGCGGATTGGCACCGGGGATTTTGAGGACGCCTCGCACAGCCGAGGGCGACAGGCCGAACTCGCGCGCCGCCTTCAGGACGCGTTCCCAGGCGTCGTCTCTGGCCCGGTAAATCGGATTATGCATGTAGCCGCCCGCCGGTGTCTTAATGATCAGGGACGTTTTCGAGGCCATCTCGCTGTACGCGATGTAATTCGCCAGCGCCTCGGTGAGGAGACCCAGCGTAATGCTGTAAGGTGCCGCGAGCACGCCCATCCGCTGGAGCATCGGGACCAGCTCGCGCCAATGGCGGCGCGCATTCGGCGAGAGCCATTTTGGGCGCCTCGGCACCGCCGGAGCGGGCTCCGGGACACCGCCGTGACGGTCGAAACGATACCCGCCAGAGAGCCTTAGAAGAGATAAAGGCTTCGATTTTGGCCCTCTTCTACCCATTTTTCGGCCTCCTTTTTGTCCTAAAGTATTGCGCCGATTGATTCGGCCCATTTTCCAAAACTTGCCAAAACATGCGTGCGGCACGCGCACGTTGTCCGCTCGGTCACGAGGTGATTTCTCGACCGGTTACCGGTCAGGCGTCATCGGCGTTCGCGCCTCGTTTCTCTGCTGTGGCACCCATGACACATGGCTTGCAGGTTCTCCAGCATGTCCAGACCTCCCCGGCTGCGTGCCGTCTTGTGGTGAACGTCAACCTTGCCAGTCATCAGCTTCCCGCACTTCGGGCAGAACGCGCCCGCCCGATGCAGCGCCATCACCCGTATTCCCTCTCTCCATCTCCTTCCATAAACGCGGTTCCGCTCTGTCTGCGCGCTGCTGCAGTGCAGCGCTGCCGCAGGCGTATTATGCGGCCGGTGTTGCGGAATCCTGTTGGCCACGTCAAGCCTCACAGTTCAGCGCCTGGACTCCAGGCAGTTCTTCGGTGCTGTAGGTGATCTTTCCGCAATTGCACGGCATCCGTTTACCCTGACACGATGGTCGGGGCAGGGCTTGTCCCGCCGGCGACGTTCCAGGAACCGGTTATGTTGCTCGTGCTCGATCCGCTCGTAGCTGCCGCATAGAGAGTTGTCCCCGATCCCTTGCCCGTCGTCAGAATCCAGTGGCCAGCGTACTCACCGCTCGTGGTAAAGATAATCCAGTCGCCATTGGAGTTTTCATAAGCGGTATAGACACCGTAGGTTCCATTGGCGTTGTAACCGCCATTTGCGGATGAGGTTCCAGCGCCGGATGCGGTGAAGGCAGGCGCGGCAGTCGTTGGAGCCGGGGTCGTACCAGCCGCAGTCGTGCCCGCAGAGGTCGGGGCCGCAGTGGTCGGCGGCTTGGTAGTCGGTGCGGCCGTTGACGGCGGTTGCGTCGTCGGGGGTGGTGTAGTCGGAGCCGCCGTTGACGGAGCGGCGGTTGTGGCCGCACAGGGGCCTAGAACCAGCGTTGCCGTTGCGTTCTCGAAATTGGTAACGGTAGTTCCGCCGATATCGGGGTTCCAACTATAGTCGCCGTCGGTTGGGTCATCGTAGTTGCTTCCGCCCTGAAATCCGCCGATCCAGCCCCCGAATATGGCCTCCGCACTAAGCATTACAAACCATGAGCCAGGACCGCCGCCGTAAGGTTCGCACCAGATGAGACTCGCACCGTTCTGGTTGCCATTCCATGTACCCGCGCCGTTAGTCAGCGTGAAGGTGCCATTGAACGCAAGAAAGTTCGAGTCTGCTGGCGGATTATTGTCTGTTACGCCCGATATGGTAAGACAGAACGTGGGTATCTCGGTCGTCGGCGCTGCGGTACTCGGCGCTGCGGTGCTGGGCGCTTGCGTCGTGAGAGACAGCGGCGGCTGCGAGGGCTGCGCCGGTTGGTACAGCGGGTAGATGCGCTGTCGCCCGACCGTCAGGTCGGTCACACGGTGCTCATAGGCGCGGACCGCAGCGGACGCGCGTTGAACAAAATCGCCCGTCACCAGATAGCCCTCGTTTCGATCAATCTCCACGGTCACACCTCAATAAAAAACAGGCACCACGGTTGATTTCTCGGTATCCCTTTCCGCGTGGGAAGGCCCGCGCACCCAAGGCGCGTCGCCGCCGCCGAGCAGGCTCGTCAAGTCGCCAGGCCGCTGCTCGTAAGCCTTGACAAAAGCCGAGATGCGCAGCACGGCGTCTCCGCTGAGCAAGAATCCCTCATGCTCGCGTCCGTGCAAATCAGGTATCATCGTCAGTCACTCCCTTCACAATTCCAAGCGCAACACGGTGCGATACACGCCAACCCTTGCCGTTTCATGGGCTACCCCTCCATAGCTGCCTTGTCCGGCTGAAGGCTGTCCACAGCCGCGCACAACGCTTGATGCGCGAGCGCCAGCACTTCGTCTCCGATTGTCACGTCCTCCGCGTCGTTGCTGGCCATGACGCGACGGGCTATGGTCCAGCAGAGGAGCGCGCCCGCCGCGTGTACCATCTCGCTTTCGGACCACTCGGCCTCGGCTGGCGCAAGGGGATTGCCCGATGCGATTGCTTGCACCATACGCCCCGCAATCTCTTCGCTTACCGTCATGGTGAGCCTCGCCTTCCAGCCCCAAGAAGCTCGGGGCAAAACGTATCAGGCTTCACTTCCTCGACGAACTCGCTCACGTCCTTGAATCCCCGGTACACCGACGCGAACCACGCGCAAGCCACCCGCCCGAGCGACCGTAGCTTCCTTATCATCAACTGTCCGACCCGGCGTGACGTGACCTCCTTGTGGTAGCGCGAATACACCTCCTGTTCGATTTCCGAGACCGTCCTTTCGAGCGCCTCCGTCGAGATCGGCCGCTTCTCGCACGCGCGGACGAGACCGCTCATGATCTTGCTGCGGTCGAACTCGACGTGACGCCCTTCCTTCTTCATCACCCGGATCGGGCGGACCTCGATTCTTTCATACGTAGTGAAGCGCCGGCCGCAGAATGCGCGGTCAGTGCCCACAGCGCGCGAGTCCACGCCCTCACCACAGCTAGGCGAGGGGCAAGTAGTCAGCGCGCCCTCTCCATAGGTACGCACCAGTGAAGCCCTTAAACGAAATAGGGCGGTCAAAGCGCTCTCGCGCCTCGAACCGCCCTATGCAGTTCTGCGGAATTGATCCGCCGAGCCGAGACGGCTTACAGCGCCCTTGCGCTCATAAACCGCCAACCCGGTTTTTGCACTCGCTACGAAGGTCGCTGCGTTCGGCCGTTTGCCTCAAAGCCAGCGACCAGACCAGTATAGTTTCGCGCCCTCGCTAATCCCAACGTCTTAGCCAAAGGGTGCCCGGATGTGTAGCAGGTGGCTCCGGGGTCTATGCGAGCCTAATTGTTCGCTTTACGCCAATCCCTCCAAAACCCGCCCGCGCTCCCGGCTGCGAATTATACCGGCAGCGCCTGACGCGCGTGAGTCCACGACCTTATCGCGGTTCTCACGGCAGTAAGAACAGCGCATACCGCAAACCCCTTGCTAGGCGTGCCTCTTTGCGTCCCTGTCCATTGAAAAGCGCCGCAACTAGATTCGGATCATTCCCCCTACATCTAGACGAATGACAAGTATAAGGCACCATAGCTAGTATTGTCAAATCTATGCGCCTCGCCAGCGCATTGCTAAGTTACTGTCCAACATAGACTAGCGATCTTGGGCAACTATTTTTTCAGAATTCTCGTTTTTTCGCCCGCAGGCTCCCCCGCGTGCACTGAATCACCTGCGACTCGGTGCGCCTAAGCCCTGCGCCGATCCGCACCGCACGCAAACACGTCAGGACTGTTCTTGACCAACCCCATAACCGGCTGCCAGTCGCTGTGGTAAAATCCGCCCGCGTGAGATTCTACAATGCCCGCCCCTAAAAAGCTACGTGCCGGGGGAAGCGGGAAGGAGACCGCCATTCCTGACCTATGGGCGGCTTGACGCCGCTGGGCGAGAGAGTATGATATCGGCTGATGCTCCCGATTCTGTTCATGGGCAAAGACGGAGGGCAATTACGATGGCAGATGACACGTCCACGGCAGAGACGCCCGAAGGAACCATCCGTTTCCAGTGCAAGTGCGGAAAGAGCTATTCGACCCCTGCTATGAATGCGGGAAAGGTCATTGCCTGCAAAGGCTGCGGGGAGCGAATCAAGATACCCGGCCCACAAGCCCGTGAAGCAAAGGCAGAGACTGCGAAACAGGAAGTGCGCGATAGTGACGACAGCAGACCGCAAAAAACTGAGTCACCCACACCTCCTTCGGCGACGAACGTGAAACTGCACGCCATAACATACGTCTGCGTCGGGATAACGGTGCTGGCCGTGATTGTTGCAGTTTCGGCTTGGAGAGACGCAAAGGAGTTGAGAAACCAGTTGTGGCAACGTGACGACTTGACAGCATCGTCGCAGGGCCCTGCGAAATCTGCGAGCATTGCCGAAGCACCGGAACTCAAAGGCAATGACCTTCTAGCTTGGAAATTGGCATACGGCTCGGCCATCGGCGACTTCTGCTCAGAAGCTTTCCCGTCAAGGCCGATTCGCAGGTTGATGACGAAGAACGACAACGGCACTTACGTTTTTCTCTTCTCCAATCTTAACGAGACAACCCACACTCCGGGTTTCAACCCAGTGTCGTTTTACCCGCACACAATGTGGGAGGTTACCGTGATGGACTATGGCGACAAATTGCAAGTTGTCAGCAGCCATATGAAAACTCTGGCCCCTAACCAAACAATGGATGAGCTTAAGAAGCTCTTTGATGAACTCTTTGGCCAATACATTCGGACAGCACCATTGCCAGGCACGGCGAACGTTCCCGTGAAGACGGTTCCGAAACCGTAGGAACAAGAGGGTGGGCAAATGACGGACGGCGTGTGTCCCAAACCGGCTACTCACACCGGGTGACCACCACGTCTTCCATCGCGCGAGCCTGCGAAAGTGAGGCATGACATGCCTGACCGGGATGTACGCAGCGTTCGGGATCTCATCTTCTACCAGTACGCGAAATTAATCGCGCGGAGCGCCTTTCGCTGCTCGGACGGCGAGGCGGCCAAGAAGCAGCACTACGGCTTCATCAAGAAGACCTTCCGCGACCTCCAGAGCGGGCGCAAGAGTTGGTCGGACATCCTGCGGGAGGACAAGCAACTCGTGGAGGCGCCCAAGGTTTGCGTCTTCTGCGGCGCAACGGAGAACCTCGTCTGGGAGCACATCGTGCCCCGGTCTCTCCACATCAATGACCGCTGCCCCGCCTGCGACCACCTCCAGGGCATCCATAACCAGGTCTGGTGCTGCGCCCCCTGCAACTCCAGGAAGAGCACCAAAGGCCTTTACGCCTTCTTCGCGGAACTCTCCGGCGATCCCGACGGCGACTTCTTCGACTTCATCCCGGCGCTGCTGGAAAAGAAGTATCTCAAGACCATCCATTTCTGCCACGAATGCGCCGGGACGCTGACCGCCGGTGACCTGGACGGCGACGGCGCATTGACGGTGCTCGATTTGGATGAAGTGGTGCGACGGCATGTTGCTGCGCGGGGCGAATAGATAGCGCGAACCGCCGGACTTGCCCGACCTTCCGCGCCATTCTCTCGCAACGTGAGGAGTGAGACTCACATGGGCCGGAACCCGCAACACAAAGCGAAGCCGAAAGGTGCTGCGCTTGCTGGAAAGCCGGCGCGTCAATTGGGACTAGACTATTCTGGGTTCTCGCCGCGTCAGTTGGGACTGAGCGTTCTCAGTCGCTGCCTTCTCGATATACGCGAGATACTTGAAAAACCAGACGAGATACATTGGGAACCTGATACTACGGATTTTGACGAGGAGAATCCCTTCGGAGAGGTGGGACTGCCTGTTAAGACCGGGGCGAAGTACGCCTTGCAAAACCTGCTGGCGCTAGATCGCCTCATACACGAGGCAGAAGACAACACCGCGCTGCTTCTCGGGGACCCACTCAAATCGGAAGTCCTGCGTGCCCTTAGCGTAGTGCATACGGCCATCGGGCAAGCTGAGATTCCGGTAGAGTCGTCAATCTATGACAGAAAAGAGAGGATGGGCATACGGTTTGCCATTGAGAGAGTGACCTGCGCGAAGGACCGCGATGGTGGAACGCTCGCGCGCTTAGCAGATGCTGTCGGGGACTTGTGTCACACGGCCGAGGGCCCGGTGCGGGCAGACGCCGCGTCAAAGATGGACCCATTGAAGAATCCGAACCTCTCCCGCTCCACCCGCAGGCTTTGGGAGAAGTTGCGCGCTGTGCAGAAACCTCAGACTACCGACGATATGGAGGGATGGGGCTTCAGCCGGAAAACCGTAATCAAGGCCGTTAAAGAGCTTAAAGATTCGGGGCATATTACGCGTTGTACGGGCGGCGGTGTGTTGCCGAGGGAACCGAAATAGCCACCGAAATAGCTACCATTATGATACTGTAAAACCCACCACACGCGGTCATACTGTCCTATGAACTGAGGCTTCATGGGAGAGTGTGACATGGTCAAAGACCTGACCCTTGCGGAACTCGCTAGAATCACTCGCCGGCATCCTGAAACCTTGCGCCGCCTAGCGCGAACAGGGCAACTGCCGGGCGTCTATCGGCTTGGGGGCCGATGGATGATTGCGCCGCAGAACGCGCGGCGACTTCGGCGTCTTCCAGACCAAGGGCCCACCGATGACTGATACGATCTCCACTACCGAAGTCTGTCTCGGCGCGCCAGAGCTGGCGGATTCTTTGCTGTCGGTTGCCTTGGGGTGCATTGAGGCTGGCGTTTCAATCATCCCCATCGACCACACGACCAAGCGTCCGGCGGCGAACCTGTTGCCCACGAACGCTGAAGGCAAGCCGGCATGGAAGCCGTACCAGGCCGCCATCGCTGATGAGGGGACGGTCCGACAATGGTTCAAGACCGGCATCCAGAGTTTTGCCGTTGTCGGCGGCAAGGTATCCGGCGGGCTGCTGATTTTGGACTTCGACGCGCCGGAATTCTACGAGCAGTGGGTCGAGGCCGTGGGTGAGCGGGCGAACGGGCTACCGGTCCAACGGACTGGAGGCGGCGGCTATCAAGTACTCCTGCGCTGCGCCCGTCCTGGCGGAAATGACAAGCTGGCTTGGGCGCAGGATGAGAAAGAGGAAACAGGTCGCACCATTGCCATCGAGACGCGCGGCGAGGGCGGCTATGCCGTAGTGGCGCCGTCGCTGCATCCGTCGGGGAATCGGTACAAGATGCTGGTCGGAAGCCTCACGAACATCCCTGTCGTTCCTCAAGCCCGTGCCGATGCCCTGATGGCGGCCGCCCGCAAGCTGGATCAGGCTCCGTTGACCCGGCAGGAGCAGGAACGGCTGGAGACCCAGGCCCGCGAAGCCCACCGGCAACGACAGACCTACCGCCCTGGCCAACCCAGCGTCATCGCCGCCTTCAACGCGGCGCATCCCATCAAAAATCTGTTGCAGAGGTACGGGTACGTCAAGGGGGCACATGGGCGGTACATTCGGCCCGGGGGAAAGAGCGAATCAGTATCGGTCAAGGATGGGCGAAGCTGCCACTGGTCGAGCAACGATCCATTGAACGACGGCCGAGGCAAGGGCGGGTGCGGTTGCCATGACGCCTTCGACATATACGCTCACTTTGAACATCGTGGCAACGTGTCCAAAGCAGTAAAGGCAGCGGCGGACATGAGGTCCACCAACTCCGCTGACGATCTCCCACAACTGGACGCTGGCGACCGTAACCTTCCTCGCATAACGCGGGCTGTGTGGGATGCGGTGGTAGCACAGAACGAGCCGCCGCATCTCTTTCACCGTGCAGGGCAGGTCGTGTGGATAGATGAAGATGATGAAGGCATGCCGATCACTGTCGCCCTGGACAGGATCAAGTTTCGGCACCTGCTTGCCCGCGTTGCCAGATGGTATCGCTGGGTGAAGGGGAGGAAGGGCGAACCACCCGAACCGAAGGATGCCGCCCCACCCCTGGATATCGTCGAGGATGCCCTCGCGCTTCGCGGGAAGCCGCTGCCAGTGTTGGACGGACTGGCGGAGGCGCCCGTGTTCGCGCCAGATGGAACATTAGTGATCGCGCCAGGCTATTCTCCCGAAAGTCGATTATTCTATGCCCCCAGCGCGCGGTTTGTCGTTCCTCCCGTCTCAGCTGTGCCATCCGAGGGCGACGTTGATAAAGCCCGGGCGCTCATTGTTACGGAACTGCTCGGCGACTTCCCCTTTACATCTGAAACCGAACGTGCTCACGCTCTCGCACTATTGCTTCATCCCTTTGTGCGGCCTCTCATTGCGGGTTCGACCCCCTTGCATTTGATCGAGAAACCCACTCCCGGTACTGGTGCAACTCTTCTCGCTGATCTCTTGGTCTACCCGGCTCTGGGACGGCCCCCTGCCTCACTGACTGAAGGCCGCGATGAGGACGAATGGCGCAAACGTCTCACAGCCGCAGCCCGGCATGGTGGTCCTGTCATACTGATTGACAACCTGCGCCGCCGGCTGGATTCATCGAGCGTCTCGTCCGCGATAACTGCACTGTTCTGGGAAGACCGCATTCTCGGCACTTCCGATACCGTGAGGTTGCCCATGCGCTGGGCCTGGATCGCCACTGGTAACAACCCCGCCCTCTCCTCCGAGATCACGCGCCGAACCGTGCGAATCCGCCTCGATGCGAAGAGCGACCGCCCATGGCTTCGCCAGGGCTTCCGGCATCCCGACATTCGACGGTGGGCTGCTGAACACCGTGTGGAATTGGTATGGGCTGCACTGACGCTGGCTCAGAACTGGCTGGCAAAAGGCCGACCTCGCCCACCCGCACTCCCTACCTTCGGCATGTTCGAAGCTTGGAGTGACGTGATGGGCGGCATCCTGGCCTGCGCCGGGATTGCGGGGTTCTTGGGGAACCTTGACGAGTTCTACGAGTGCTCCGACGTGGAAGGCGAAGCGTGGAGAAACTTCGTCGCGGCCTGGTTTAATTCTCATGGCGAACGTGAGGTGGGTGTTGCTGAACTCTATTCCCTCGCCGCCACGGAGGACGGCAGCGCGCCGATTGACCTTGGCGATGGGACCGAGAAGAGCCAGAAGACCCGTCTCGGCAAGGCGTTGTCGGCGCAGCGCGACCGCCAGTTCGGAGCATATCGGGTTGTTGCAGGCGCCAAGAAGGATGGAGCCCAACAGTGGAAGCTTCTTACGGCGGCTGAACGTCCTGAACGTGCTGAACATTTTCCCCCGCGCGTGAGAAATGAATCCTCTGAAGAAGAATCGTTACCGGGAGCGCTTGGAAAACGTTCAGGATGTTCAGGACGTTCAGTGCCTGCATTCCGCGACCCCGGAGAAGAGGGCTGACCAGTGAAAGAAAGGCAGGAGAGCGGCTGCTCAAGCGGCCACAGGCGTGAAAGCACAGGAGGCCCGGAAATGCGTCCGGGCCTCCCGAAAGGTGAAACGATGAACGTATCAGCCGGCCAGCGCGAACTGCCCACGGTCGACCTTCTTGAACCGGGCCTCGTCACCCTTCTTCTGAATCTCGCGCAGGATGCAGGAGTAGAGCGTCGCGGCGGGCGTCTTGCCGGTTGTGCTCCACAGCTTCCTGGCCAGGACCACCTCGACGATCTCCTTCACGTTCATCGCCTTCTTGGTCTCACGCAGGACCAGGATCGCCGCATCCACCAGACCAAGGCGTTTCTCTTTGGCCTGGCGCGCGCCCTGTTGGCCCACGTTGCGCCCACGGGCCGCCTTTGCGCCTTTGCTCGCGGAGGCCTTTCCGGGCGCGCCGTGGGCCGCCTGTTTCGTGGTGAGCCGGCCTACGTCGTCGGCCACGGTCCTCACGGTAAGCCGCCCCGCGTCCGCGACGGTCATCCGCTTGCCGCCGGCGCTGACCACGCTGATCTTGCCCTTCGGGTCCACGCCCTTGACCGTCACGGCGACCTTGTTCTTCCCGATCGCCAACGTGTACGTCTCTCCCACCTTCACGTTCTCGAGCTTCATCGCACGCCCTCCCAAACGGTTCTTGCTGCCTCGTCTCGGCCAGCCCATTGGCGGCCGCCATCTCCGCCCACCACGCGGGTGGGCAGAGGGGCGGTCGTCCTACCGGCCAGTCATTCTTCGGAGATCGCTCGCCCCGACGCCGGGAGCGAAAGTCGCCAGTCGCATGACGATGGTGCGGTCCTTGTTGTTCAGGTGGAGGCCACGCACGGCGGCGACCATGTGCTCGAAGGAGCTGTATTCGTGTTCCTCGATTCCGGCGAGGACTGTCCAGTACAGCCGCCCGCTGCCCTCGCGGCGCAGTTGCTTCACATCGATGGTTACCGTGTTCGACTCCGTCGCGGGCGTCTCGACCACCTGCGTCCTCTTTCCTTCAGGCATCGTCGTCCCATTTCTGTAACCCGCCTACCATCAATGCTTTACACCAGACATGAGGGCATCCTTTTTGTCCGAATGCAAGGGGAAAATATGGAATTTCGCATGCCGCACGACGCGCGGCCATCCTGGGTTACGACGAGGAGACGGGAATGACTCCCTGCGGCCGATGCGCGAATTGTCGGAACGGCGCGCCGGGGCTATGCCTGGCCCACTATTCTGGCCTGCTGGCAGTCACGAAGGGAGTGCCGCGCGACTACTGCGAATGCGGCAAGCCGTTGTACGAACGGGATCGTCTCTGCCCGGATTGCCGGCTCGCCCATCGGCGACGGACGAAACGCGACTATCAGCGACGTTGCCGACGTGGACAGTTTACGAAAAAAGGCCCTTTGTTTATTGGGCGAAAAGGGGCTGATTTGGCAGGGGGTGGTACTTTGACACTCGGAACATCGCGGATGCGCTGTAGCGTAGCGGAGAGCGCATGACTGGGATCGGCACAATCGAGTGCGTGGCAAGTGGGCCGGCGCTGTCGCCGCTGCTGCTGGACGCGAAACGAACCGCCGAACTGTTGGGATGGTCCGTGTCGCACGTCTGGCGGCAACACGCGGCGGGCTTGATGCCAGCGCCGATGCACTCTGGCCGCCTTACGCAGTGGCGCCGCCGCGAACTGGAAGCATGGATTGACGCCGGAATGCCGCCGCGCGACAGGTGGATTTGGCCCGCGCCGGCGAATCTGACAAATAGGACTTGATTTCGTGCGAAACACATTGTAGCACTGAGCCAGGAGGAGGAAACAGAATCATGGTTCGATACTTCCGCAGATGGTGGGTGGACGAAGAGGGAAAGAAACGGATCGCCCGGATTGTCAAGGAAGCGAACGCGGCTCGCGAGACGGCTCGGGCGACGATCCGTGAGCCTGACCTCCTGGATGCCAGACTCGCGGAGATCAAGGAGCGGCAGGTTCTTCTGACGAAAAAGGCCAGGCGGTGGAGCAAGAAGACCACGATCATCTTCAAGGACCTGGCTGGCGATGTTCACCGCTTGGAGGGGTTCACGGATGATCGCGTGACGCAGAGTTTCTGCACGAACCTTGAGCACCTCATTGACCGTGCGAGCTGCGGCGAGGCGCTTGACGCAGACCTGGTTCGGTGGGTTCAGAAGCTTCCTGCGGAGACGCGCAAGCTTCTGGCAGAAGTCCATCTCTTGGACGCCGGCAGGGCAGCCGGAGCCCGGGCGCTCGTTGACCAGGTGGAGGAGTTCCGCGCGGCGCTCGTTGCCAAGGGGGCCACGGCCGCACATGCGCAGTTGACCGCCAACCGCGCCAAGGCCGTGGTCGAGGGGTGCGGCTTCAAGGGTTACGCGGATGTCTCGCCGGCGAAAGTTCTCTCGTACCTCGCGGGCATCCGCTCAGAACACTTCGCCGGCGGCAGGAAGCGGAAGGGCGTGGGTCTCCAAAGTTCGAACTGGTATCTTCAGGCGGTTAAGGGATTCTGCAAGTGGATGATCCGCGAGCGGCGCGCAACGGACAATCCGATCGCCCACTTGGAGGGGTTCAACGTGCGAGTAGACCGTCGGCACGATCGGCGCGCGCTGACGCTGGACGAATGCCGGAGGCTCATCGGGACGACGCAGAAGAGCGGCAAGACGATCCTGCAAATGGCCGGCTCGGAGCGGTCGCTGCTCTACCGGTTCGCGCTGGAAACCGGCCTGCGCTGGAATGAGTTGCGGACGCTGAAGTGCGGTAATTTCACCCTTGCCGGGGATGCGCCGACCGTCACCGTTGAGGCGGCGTATTCGAAGCATCGGCGCGAGGATCGGCAACCGCTGCGGCGAGAGACGGCGGCGCTCCTGGCCGACTACCTCGCCGGCAGCGATGCCCGTGCACCCGCCTTCGGGATGGGTTCAGCGTGCAACAAGGCTGTGCGGATGATTCAGGCCGACCGCTTGGCCGCGCGGACTGCCTGGCTGCGGGAGGCGCTGCCCGACGTGGACGAACTCAAGCGACGCGCGAAGACGGACTTCCTTCGGTACAAGGACGCGGCTGGCCGCGTAATGGACTTCCACGCGCTGCGGCATACGTTCATAACGAACCTCTGCGCCGCTGGTGTCCATCCGAAGGTCGCGCAGGCGCTCGCGCGACATTCAACGATTAGCCTCACGATGGACAGGTACACTCACCTGAGCGTTGATCGTGCGGCGGACGGTCTCATGGCGCTCCCGTCGTTGGACGCTCCGAAGGCCGAGGCGGCAGAAATTCGGAAGACCGGCACGGATGACGTTGCGCTCGTGAAGGCACCCGCTCCGGCGGGAACCACTGCACGTTTTCTGCAACGGGACCGGATTTTCACCGCGATTTCTGGCCATTCTGGGACACAGAACGGCGATTCGGAAAGGGAGCTTGAAACGAGCGGAATAGGCGCGAAAACGCTAGAGAATCCGCGCGTTTCCACGCGGTCCGAATTGGAGGCGGCGCCCGGATTCGAACCGGGGATGACGGTTTTGCAAACCGTTGCCTTCATCCACTTGGCGACGCCGCCTCGCGCGGACCGAACTGCGGAATAGTCAGGATAACCGACGGCGCGGAAAGTTGCAAGCCATCAGGTTTTGTCGGCGGGCAGGTAGGGCGTCTTGATAAAGATCACCCGCGCGGGTCCGCCGGCTTCGTTGCAGAGGTCGTGTCGTTCCGGCGGTTCCAGCCGGAAAACGTCGCCCGGCCCGGTCCGGATCCTTCGGCCGTCCACAACCAGGGTCGGGGTCCCCTCGAGGACGTAAAAAGTTTCCTCGACTTCCTTGTGCCCGTGCTCGCCCATCGCCTGGCCCGGCTTGAGCAGGATCAGGCCCCAGTCGAGTTTCGGGCCGCGCATGAAATACTTCACGCCCCAATCGCCGCCGCGGAATTCGCAATCGCGCTCGTTGACCTTCTGCATGGTTTGCCTCCGGGGATTCCTCAAATCGTTTTTCGGAGAATCTCGACGAGGTCCGCGTCAGTCGGGACCCGCGGGTTGTTCGCCGTGCTGCCGCTGCGACTCTCAGCGAGGATCCGCGGAAACGCAGATTCCTCGACGCCGAATCTCTCGAGCCCGCCGGTGATGCCGACGCGGCGGTTCAGCGCGTTCAGCGCCGCCGGGACCTCGCGGCCGGACTTGCAGCCGATCCGCTCCGCGATCCGGTCGAACTTCTCCGGCTGCGCGGGCAGATTGAACTCGCACACCTGCGGCAGCAGCAGCGCGCAGGCCAGCCCATGCGGCACGTGAAAGAGCGCGCCGACCGGGTGCGCCAGGCCATGGACCGCGCCCAGCGCCGCGTTCGTGAATGCGAGGCCCGTCAGCAGGCTGCCGAGCGCCACCGGTTCGCGGTTCTCGATCTTCGAGCCGTCCTCGACCGCCGCCGGAAGATGCCGCGCGAGAAGCTCGATCGCCTGGAGCGCCAGCGCGTCCGACGCCGGGTTCGCGATACGGCCGACGAAGCACTCGATCGCTTGCGTCAGCGCGTCCATGCCGCTCTGGGCGGTGACGTCCGGCGGAAGAGCCAGCGTCAACTCCGGGTCCACCAGCGCCGCCTGCGGCACCATGAACTCGTGCCGGATTCCCTTCTTGGTCTGCGTCACCTCGTCAGTGAGAACGGAGACGCGCGTGCATTCGGAGCCTGTGCCCGCCGTCGTGGGCGCGGCGGCGAAGAAGAGCGACGGCCTTTCGAGATTGCGCTGCCCGCGGAAGAACTCGCGAACCGTGAAAGACTGCGGCAGCATCGCCGCGACGATCTTGCCCGCGTCGAGCGCGCTGCCGCCGCCGATCGAGACGACCATGTCGCAGCCGGCATCGCGCGCAGCGGCGATGGCGCGGTCGCACGTGGCCAGGCTCGGGTCGTTCTCGACGCCCTCGAAAAGCCGCACGGCGATTCCCGCGGCCGCCAGCATCTCTTCCGCCTGCGCCAGTTTGCCGGAGCGGCGCAGCGCCGAGCGGCCCGTCACCAGCAGCGTGCGCCGGCCGTTTCCTCGGCAGACCTCGCCGAGGCGCGAAAACGTCCCCGTCCCGAACAGAATCTTCCTGGGGAAAACCAAGTCGAATTTCATTGGGCGTCTTCCTGTCCCGGGCTGATTTCCAATGGCGGCGATTATACTACATTCCCGACCGCGATGAGTCACAAGAATTCAGGTTTTCAGAAGGGCTGCATGAACGGCGCAAGGAACGGGCTAGTTGACCTGCCAAGTCGGGTATGTTAGATTGGATAAATTATCCAGCGAAAGGAACTTCCATGGCGAAGTGCGCGCTCAATATTCTCGAACTGGTCGGCGACACGCCGATTGTTCGGCTGAACCGCCTGCCGGGACCGAAAGACGCCACCGTCTGGGCGAAGCTGGAGTCGTTCAACCCGATGTCCTCGGTTAAGGACCGCATCTGCCTGGCGATGATCGAGGCCGCCGAGAAGGAAGGGAAGCTCAAGAATGGCATGACGGTCGTCGAGCCCACGAGCGGGAACACCGGCATCGGCCTGGCCATGGTCGCGACGGTTAAAGGCTATCGGCTGATCCTCACCATGCCCGATACGATGTCCGTCGAGCGGCGAAAACTGCTGAAGGCGCTCGGGGCGGAATTGGTCCTGACGTCCGGCGCCGAAGGGATGCCCGGCGCCATCCGCAAAGCCGAGGAACTGGTCGCGTCGAGCCGGGATTACTACATGCCGCAGCAGTTCAACAATCCGGCCAACCCGGAGGCGCATCGGTGTACGACTGCGCTGGAGATCCTTGAGCAGATGGACGGCAAGGTGGACGCGTTCGTGGCCGGCATCGGCACCGGCGGCACGATCACCGGCGTGGGAGAAATATTGAAGAAGCGGATCCCGACGGTGCAGATCATCGCCGTCGAGCCGGCCGCCTCGCCGGTGTTGAGCGGCGGCCCGCCGGGCCGGCATCGCATCCAGGGCATCGGCGCGGGCTTCGTGCCGGCGGTGTTCAACCGCAGTATCGTGGACCGCATCATTCCTGTGCCCGATGAGCAGGCGGCGGAGACGGCGCGCCGGCTGGCGCGGGAAGAAGGCATCTTTGCGGGCATCTCCTCCGGCGCCGCGGCCTTCGCGGCGCTGCAGGTCGCCCGCGAGCTGGGCAGCGGAAAGAACCTCGTCGTCCTGCTGCCGGATACCGGAGAGCGATACCTGAGCACGGACCTTTTCGAGGCGATGGCGTAAGACGGAACGGAACGAGTGGTCGGTTACACAAGAAATGACAGGCCGTGTCACCCTGAGCGAAGCGAAGGGTCTCACACCATGAACCGTTGCAGGCCGTTGCGTATGAGATTCCTCGCTGCGCTCGGAATGACGATCTTATCAGTTCGCGTGTAACGAAACACCAGGGAATTCAGGACATGGCAAAGACCATCCAAGAGATCAACGAGAAAATCCGCAAGGGCCAGGTGGTCGTTGTGGACGCCGAGGAGGTCATCGAGATCGTCGCCGAGAAGGGCGCGAAGAAGGCGGCGCAGGAAGTGGACGTCGTGACGACCGGAACGTTCGGACCGATGTGCTCTTCGGGCGCATTCCTGAACACCGGCCACACCAAGCCGCGCTGCAAGTTCGCGCGAGCCTGGCTCAATAACATCAACGCGTATGCCGGGCTCGCGGCCGTGGATATCTACATCGGCGCCACCGAACTGCCCGCCGGCGATCCGGCCAACAGTGTCTTCCCCGGCAAGTTCGAGTACGGCGGCGGGCACGTGATCGAGGACCTCGTCGCCGGCAAGGACGTGGAACTGCGCGCCGAGGCGTATCCGACGGACTGCTATCCGCGCAAGGAAGTCCGGTCGCGCATCTGCCTGAAGGACCTCAACCAGGCGGTGCTCACCAACCCGCGCAACGTGTACCAGAACTACAACGTGGCGGTGAACCGCGACGCCAAGCGCGTCCTCTACACCTACATGGGCCTGCTCCAGCCGAACATGGGCAATGCCAATTACTGCTCGGCCGGCCAGCTCAGTCCGCTGCTGAACGACCCGCTCTACCGCACCATCGGCCTGGGCACGCGCATCTTCCTCGGCGGAGGCGTCGGTTATGTCTGGTGGGAAGGCACTCAGCACGCGCCGGCGGCCGCCCGCGCGCCGAACGGCGCGCCGCTCGCGCCGGCCGGAACGCTGGCCGTCTGCGGCGACCTTAAGGGGATGAACCCTCGCTGGATCAAGGGCGTCTCGCTCGTCGGCTACGGCGTCAGCCTCGCCGTCGGCGTCGGGATCCCGATCCCGATCCTCGACGAGGAAACGATGCGCTACTGCGCAGTCAGCGACGCGGACCTCGTCGCGCCCATCGTGGATTACTCCACCGACTATCCGCAATGCGTCCCGGGCAACCTCGGCACGGTGAGCTACAAGGAACTCAAGAGCGGCAAGATCACGGTGAACGGGAAGGCGATCCCCACGGCCGGACTTTCCAGCTATGCCCGCGCGAAAGAGATCGCCACGGTCCTCAAGGACTGGATCAAGAAGGGCGAGTTCCTCCTGACGCAGCCCGTGTCGCCGCTTCCGGGACTGGAGAGCGGCCAGAAATGCAAGCCGTTCGTCGAGCGGCCGCCGGTCTGAAGAACAGATGAGAAGCTGAAGGAGTTCGGTCATGGCCAGCGAAAAAGTCGTCCTCAAGTTCCCGCCGCACATCGTCCGCGAGCCGATCGTGTACCATCTGATCAAGGACTACGACCTGCGCGTGAGCATCATGCGGGCCAGCATCAACCCCGATGAAGCCGGCCAGATGGTCCTGGCGATCGAGGGGAACAAGAAGCAGCTCGAGGCGGGACGCGAGTACCTCGAGAGGAAAGGCGTGCTGCTGCAGCCGCTTTCGAAGGACGTGCTCTGGCGTGAAGACCGGTGCGTGCATTGCACGGCGTGCATCTCGGTCTGCCCGACGGCGGCGCTCCAGGTGAACCGGTCCACCATGATCGTGTCGTTCGACAGCGACAAGTGCATCGGGTGCGAGCTGTGCATCCCGGTGTGCATTTACAAGGCGATGGAGATCCAGTTCTAATGCGCTTATCCACGAGAGGTCGTTACGGTCTGCGGGCGATGATGGACATCGCGATTTACGGCGCCGAGGGGCCGGTCAATCTCAAGGAAATCTCCGCGCGGCAGGAAATCTCCGTGGATTACCTGGAGCAACTCCTGCGTCGCCTGCGGACAGCGGGGCTCGTGCGGAGCGTCCGCGGGCCGCACGGCGGCTTTGCGCTGGCGAAGCCGTCGGAGAAGGTTCACGTGTGGGAAATCCTCGCGGCGCTGGAGCCGGACATCGCCCCGGTGTTCTGCGTGGATGAGAAACTCCTCGCCCGCGTGCCGAAGAAGCGCTGCAAGCGGATGAGCCGCTGCGCGACGCACCTCCTCTGGCTTGGCCTTGCGGAACAGATGCGCGCCTATCTGCAAAGCAGGTCGCTCCACGACCTCGTCGAGTCCAGCGCTCGAATCTGCAATGAGTCCACACCGGGCGAGCCGGTGACCTTCCAGATCTGAGTGCGGAGTGCGGAGTGAACGAACGGCAGTATGTGCTCCAGTCCGCAATCCGCCTTCAGCATTCCGCAATCCACAGTCGCACTCTGTTGACCGAACCTCCTGAACGGGATAGGATACGGCTTGGCAGCCGCGTCCGAAGAATCACGGGCCCATAGCTCAGTTGGATAGAGCGGCGGACTCATAATCCGTTGGTCCCCCGTTCGAATCGGGGTGGGCCCATTTATGCCTATGTCGAATGCTTAATGGAGCAGGGCTTCCGCGTGCTTTCGGGGCGAGGGGAGGAAACAAGATGGGCATACATCGGTCATCGCTGAAACGTTCCGTGCGCATTCTGACTGGGGCGGCGCTGGGCGCGCTTTGTTTCGGCTTCGGGTCTTCCGCCGGCGACCGGCCGGCGATGCCGGCCGTGACTCAACCGGTATTGTTCAATACGCCCGAGGCCGATAAAATCCTCGTCGCGCTGCAGGTGTTCCCGCCCGACAATCCCTGGAACGAGGACATCTCGAAACTCCCCGTCCTCAAGAACTCTGAAGCGATGATCGCGACGATCGGGCCGCAGAAGAAGTTGGCATATAACCTCGATATGAACTTCGTCCTGGTCCCGGGCGACCAGGAGCGCGTCGAGGCGAAAATCCTGGGCTATCCGGGTGAATCGGATAAAGGCCCGTACCCGATTCCCGACAACGCGCCGATCGAGGGCTGGCCGCTGGACGGGCGCACGCTCGCCGCCGCGCAGACCGGTACGGAAGACACAGACCGGCACATGATCGTCGTGGACCCGGTGAACCGCATGCTCTATGAGTTCTACCAGGGGCGCAAGACCGCCACCGGTTGGACGTGCACCAGCGCGGCGGTCTTCGACCTGAAGTCGAACAAACTCCGGCCCGACGGCTGGACTTCGACCGACGCGGCCGGACTGCCGATCTTCCCGGCGATCATTCGCTACGACGAGGTCGAGCGCGGTATGGTCGAACACGCGATGCGCTTCACGGTGAGGCACACGCGCCGGACGTACGTTTATCCGGCCACACATTTCGCCAGCAGGAATCCGGACCCGAATCTGCCGCGGATGGGCGAGCGGTTCAGACTGCGGGCGGATTTCGACATCACCGGCTTCTCGCCGCACATGCAGGCGATTCTCAAGGGGCTGAAGAAGTACGGCATGTTCGTGGCCGATAACGGCGGCGACTGGCGCATCTCCGTCGCGCCGGACACGCGAATCAAGGGGCTGAACGAACTGCGAAAGTTGAAAGGCTCGGATTTCGAGGTTGTCGAGCCGACCGGGCCGAACGAGGGTCCGCGGGCGAAATGAGCGTCGAGCGCGGAGCGTTCCATGCGGTTCAGGGCAAACTGCGGAGGGATGCGGCGATGAAGAAGGCCATCGTCGGGGTTCTGGCGTGTGCGCTGGCGGTTGCGTTCGCCGCGTGCGCCTGGATGGGCATTACGCAGCACAACGGGTCATGCTGGGAATCCTCCACCATCGTTCGCGTGGAGGGACCGGGCCTGACTGCGGGGAACTTCTCCCTGGGTTACATGCGTTGGTTGACCGCGCCGGCTGATGGAAATCCAGGCGCGCTGCTGGTACGGGACGGCGACCTGCTGTATGTCAAACTGGAGGGGAAAGATGCCGATAAAGAAGACTTCATCGTTCCGTGGAGGCTCGACGACGGCGCGAAACTGTCGCTTAAGATGGAGGGCCCGTGCCTGATTCTGGGCGAGCGGGTCGTTTCGCTCGTCCTCGGGAAAGATGCGGCGGGTTGGGACTGGCTCGCCAAAGCCTCGAAGGGGGACTTGGCCGCGCTGCAGTTCGTCAAGGTTGACGGGGCGATCCCGGACGACCGGTATGGTCTGTTCGAGAAACTAGCGCAGGTCAACCCGCACGTCGGCCTTGCGGTGCCCGGCAGCGCAGTCCTGGCACGCGTGCCCTCGCTTGATCCGCGCTTTCTCATGCTGGAGGACGGCCCGGTCGCGCAGGCGGACTTGGACGCGCTTGCGAAGCGGAACGCAATTGAGACCCTCCAGCTCAGTCTGGAGAACGCGGATTTGAATCTCCAGGGACTCGCGGCGCTGCCGAAGCTGCGCCGGCTCATGCTCGAGAAACATGAATCGGCGAAAACGGCCCTGCCCGACTTGCCGCGCCTGGAATCGCTTACTTTCTATGATAGCACTCTCCAGGATCTGACGCCGCTCAAGCCGTTGACCGGGCTGAAGGAATTGAACATCACTCTGGGTACCACGATCAGCCTCAAGGGTATCGAAGCGCTGCCGCAGCTTCAGGAGGTGGGCGTTAATTGCAAGGATAAAAAGGCGCTGGATTGCGCCCCGCTCGACGGCCTGAAGCGGCTTCGATGGTTGGCGCTCGGGCCGTGCGTCTCGGCCGACGAGTTCGTGCGGGTCGTTCAAACGCATCCGGACCTTCAAGTGGTCGAGGTTTTGGGATGCGAGGGGATCAAAAGTCTCGCGCCGTTGGCGAGCCTGCATGAGCTCAAGGCGCTGGTCTTCCTGCCGACTCCCGCCGAGAAGGACAATGAAGTCTCGATCGAGCCATTCAAACAGATGAAGCAACTCCGCCTGCTGGTCCTTTCGGAGGAGGCGTTCAAGGAAAAGCCGGGCGACTTGGCCGAACTGCGCGCCGAATTGCCCGGTTGCGTCATCGCCGAGGGTGAGCCATTCTGCCTGGGCTCCGGCCGCATCCTGCTGCTCGTCCCGGCGGTGGCTTTGGGGTGGCTGTTCATCGCCGGACGGCGGAGTCGGGCGGCATGAGTTCCGGCCGAACGCAACCGCTTCTGGAAGCGCTGCTGGCCGCGGCGGGAATGGTCCTCTTTGCGCTTTTCGTCCGAAGCGGCCCGCCGTGGAGTCTTGTCTCCTGCCTTGGATTGGCGCTGACGGCGCTGGCGGTGCTGCTGTCGCTGCGCCGCGAGCGGACGATGGCCGGCCTTCTCGGCCTGGTGCCCTTCGGCAGGCGCGCCGCGTTCATGGGACTTCTCGGCATTGGGCTGGGGCTCGGGTTCGGGTTGCTCTTTCGATGGAAGTTCGGGCTGCACTGGTTCCCGGGCGCGCTGGGGCCGTTCGCGCCGGTGGCGGGGGCCATCGGCGGCGTCGAAGAACTGCTCTACCGTGGATACGTGCAGGGGCGTCTGAACCGGATCAACGGCGTCCTGGGCGTGATCGGCGCCGCCGCCGCGCATACAGCGTACAAGACTGCGCTGTTCCTGCCGCCTGTCCTGGGCCCGTCGAGCGGCCCGCCGGCCGGCGTTGACGTGGACTGGCGCGTCCTGGTGTTCTGGACGTTTTCAGGTGGCCTGATCTTCGGCGTGTTGAGGCAGGTCGCGCGGAATGTTGCCCCGGCGCTCGCGGCGCACGTCGCTTTCGACGTGGTCGTGTACGGCGAGCTTGCCCGCGCGCCGTGGTGGGTGTGAAAAACAAGTTGCTTTTGCCCCCTTGACATGCGATACTTTGATGAGGCGCGTCGCGTGCTGTCCGGCGGAACTCAGGGTTCCGCCAGCCGAAAGTGCGCCCGTTCGATGACCCGGCCACCAGGGATCGGGTCGCTGTGCTTTTTGTCAGGAGGCCGACGGTGGGGAAGAAATTGTACGTGGGGAGCCTTAGCTATAATGTGACGAGCGCGGAATTGCAGAAGCAGTTCGCCGCGTTCGGCACGGTGACCAGCGCGGATGTGGTGATGGACCGCGAAACCGGCCGGAGCAAGGGCTTCGGTTTCGTGGAGATGAGCACGGAAGAGGAAGCGAAGGCGGCGATTACCGGGCTGAACGGCAAGGAACTCGACGGACGCTCGATCATTGTCAACGAAGCGCGGCCGAAGCCTGAAGGCGGCCGTGGCGGCGGCGGCGGTGGCGGCGGACGCGGCGGATTCGGTGGCGGCGGTGGCGGCGGCGGACGCGGACCGCGGTACTAGTCCGCTTCGAGCGAGTCGTTCCGCAGAAATAGGCGGGGCGGTGCGCAGGTTGATCCGGATCGTTTCGGACCCGGAGTGACCTGCACCGCCCCGTTTTTTTATTTCAGGTCCCGGCGACCAGCCGCGCGCTGGGATATAATTATTACAGGAGGGGTAGTTGCAAAGGAGACAAACATGGATATGCTGAAAATCCCATCTTTCGCGTCGGGCTTGGCGGTATTGCTCCTGCTGAGCAGTTGCGGGGGCGGCATCGACAGCCATACGGCTCGCGCTGAGGACAAGACAGGAGGGGCGCCAATGGAAGAAGCCATTTTTGCGGGCGGATGCTTCTGGTGCATGCAGGCGCCGTTCGAGAAGCTCAAAGGCGTTTCGAGCGTCGTCTCCGGTTATACCGGCGGTGCAGGCCAGAACCCGACTTACGACGATTACGCGGAGAAAGGCCACGTCGAGGCGATTGACGTGACGTTCGATCCGGCGCAGATTACGTATTCTCAACTTCTCGACGTCTTCTGGCGGCAGATTGATCCCACCGACGCCGGCGGACAGTTCGTGGATCGCGGCCCTCAGTACCGGTCGGCCATTTTCTACCTCAACGATCAACAGAAACTTCTGGCGGAGAAGTCCAGACAGGACCTCGCCGCGTCCGGGAAGTTCGACAAGCCGGTCGTCACCGAAATCGTCAAGGCCTCCGTCTTCTACAAGGCCGAGGACTATCACCAGGACTACTACAAGAAAAACCCGATCCGGTACAAATTCTATCGCTCCAGGTCCGGGCGCGACGATTACCTCGACAAGGTCTGGGGCAAGGACCGCAACGTGAGTGAGTCGCACGCGAGCGCCCAGGGATTCTCCAAGCCCACCCTGGCGGAGCTCAAGAAGAGCCTGACCGCGATCCAGTACAAGGTCACGCAGGAGAGCGGCACTGAGCCGCCGTTCAAGAACGAGTACTGGAACAACGAGCGCGCCGGGATCTATGTGGACGTCGTTTCCGGGGAGCCGCTCTTCTCCTCGCTGGACAAATTCGAATCCGGCACGGGCTGGCCGAGTTTCACGCGGCCGCTGGAACCGGGCAACATCGTCGAGCGCGAGGACAACTCGCTCTTCTCGAAGCGCACGGAAGTTCGCAGCAAGGGCGCGGATTCGCATCTCGGCCACGTCTTCGACGACGGGCCCGCGCCGACCGGACTGCGCTACTGCATGAACTCCGCCGCGCTCCGGTTCATCCCGAAGGAAGACCTGGAGAAGGAAGGCTACGGCAAGTACCTGCCCGTCTTCGACAAGGCCGCGGCACACTAGCCGCGCCGGCCGCCGTGCCACCGCGCGAGGCGGGCGGGCGATACGCCGAGCAGGCAGCCGCAGATCAGCACTTGGTTCAGGCAGGTCTGCCGGAGCACGCCGTGTTGCACCCAGCGCCGCGCGGAGGTCAGCGCGGGCGCCGGGACGATGGCGATGCGGCCCCGGCATTTCAGCCGGCGCACGAAGTTGAAATCCTCCATGACCGGAATTTCCGGGAACCCGCCGCTTTGCCGGAACGCCTCCGCCGTCAGGAAGAGCGCCTGGTCGCCATACGGCATCTGCAGCCAGCGCGAGCGCGCGTTGGCGAGGCGCTCGATCATGCGCAATCCGCGGCTCGCCGACTCGATGCGCAGCTCGAACGCGCCGGCCACGACTCCTTCCAGGCACAGCGTCCAGCGCACGCTTTCGGCGAAATCATTCGGCAGGCGCGTGTCGGCGTGAAGGAAAAGCAGTATCGGCGACTCCGCCCTCGCTGCGCCGAGGTTCATCTGGCGCGCCCGGCCCGGCGGGCTGGAATACGCGTGCGCGCCGGCGGCCAGCGCGCGGTCGAGCGTCCCGTCCGCGCTGCCTCCGTCCACAACGATCACTTCGATGCCGCCGACGGCGCGCAGCTCGGATATCCGGTCTGCGATCTGCGCCGCCTCGTTGAGCGTTGGGATGACGACGGAGATATTCGCCCCGCTCAGACGAGAAGGAGAGCGCTTCTTCGCCTCCTCCCAAATCGGAAGGTCCTCCGGCCGATCCACGTCCGGTAGCGGCTCGAGGAGGCGGACTGAAAGGCCGAGAGATCGGGCGCGATCGCGCGTCCGCTCGAGTACGGAATCCGTGCTCCAGGGCATGTCGGCGAACAGCGCGGGCGCCGGCCGGCGCAGCCCGATCAGCCAGTAACCGCCATCGGTCGCCGGCCCAAGGACGAGGTCCGTCCTGCGCAATGCCGCGAGCGCCGCGCGCATGACCGGCGCATCCAGACCCGGGCAATCGGTTCCGACCAGCACTACGCGGCCGGCGCCGCGCGAAAAGGCGTCGCGGAACGCGGTCTCCATCTTCACACCCAGGTCGCCTTCGCCCTGCGGCTGGTAATCCATCTCGCTGCCGAGCCACTCACGCATGCGGTCGGCGGTTCCGCCGGCGAACCGCACTTCCAGAGCGACGCGCTCCCGTCGCGCGACCTCGCGCGCGTGCGAGATCGTGTGGAGCACCATCTGCCGCTGCAAATCCGCGGCCCCGTCCGCGCCGAGGACGGGAATAAGGCGCGTCTTCGACGCGCCAGGCTCAGGCCAGCGGGTAAACACGATCAGTGTTGATTCAGGCATGCAAATTGGATTCGTTTTTTCAAATCGCCTTTCGCGCGTTATCTGGTACCACGCCAGCATCTTACGACTTCTCATGCACACATATCACTACTCCAGTGTATCATAATATTTCTTATTTGTCAAGCGGCCGGCGCGATTTTCACGGCGCCGGGCGAGCAGCCTGTTGCCGCAGCTCACACTGAAGACGCCGGTTCAGACATATCTTTTCCTGAAAATATGTTTCCGTTTATCCAGTTGCTCATAGCCCTTCACCGGTAAAACGTTCGACTCTGTACACGAAGAACAGAGTGTATCGGCGCTTGTTCAATAATGACCCAGCATGTAAAAAGACGCGACGCAACTTTTTGGGTCAATGCCGGCTATGACCTTGCTGCGGCGCTGGATCGCGGTAATTGGGCGAAAGCACCGAGAAGGCACGGCCTTTGCTACAAGCCATACCTGGATAGTTTTATCGTTCAGGAATGAGGCATCTTGAATTGTGAAAGGAGGAATCGAGCGCAGTGAGAAAGCTTGTTCAAGAGATGCTGCGGAAACATGCATTCGCGGCCTTGGAGCGTACCATACTGGCGAGGAAGTCCACGACATCCGTGAACCGCCGGCTATTCGGGAGACTTCGGTTCCAGGGAAAAGGAGGATAGGATATGAGGCACATCGGGATCGCACTGCTCGTCGTCACAATGGTATTCGGATTCACCGCCGTGGCGCAGGCCCAACACAGGCAGCGCGGCGAGGGCGGGCAATACCCGCCGCCCTGGCAGGAAGGTCACCGCATGGTCGCCCGCGCCGTAGGTCAAGTGACTGGGATCAGCGGCAACACGCTCACCATTTCAGCCACCGTTAATGGTCAGGCGCAGGTCGTGGTTGTCACCTTCGACAGGCGGACGCACTTCGGCGCCGCTCAGGAGGGCAACGCGCAATCGCAGGTAGGCGCAGGGTCTCAAGGGAATGCGGTAACATCCGCGGACGTCCTGGTTGGAGAGACGGTCAAGGTGTATTACACTGTGGGCGACGACGTCGCCGAGACGGTCATCATCATCTCCGCGCCGGCGGGAGCGGGCGATCTGACGTAAACCTGCCGAAGTGAGCGCGCGTTACGCTGGAGGCAGGGCAGCTTGAGCAGCATCGGGCCACCGGTGGTGGCGGTGCAGCGGGCCTCTTCCCGACTGCGCATCCGTCACCGGTGGTAAACGGTCGGCCTTCCACCATGACGGCACGACGAACTCATGGATTCCCGCTTCCGCGGTTTGCCCGCCGCAGGAGCGGGAATGACTCTTCCGCAACGGCCGGCTACGTCTTGTGCAGGACGCCGGCGCCGTTCTCGGCGATCTCGAGGACCGCCGCCAGCAGCAATTGCGTGCTGCGGACCAGGTTCTCGAGGTTCACGCGTTCGGGGATGTCGCCGGGCAGGTGGTATTCCGTATCGCGGCCGCCCCCCATGTTCATCACCGTCGTGCGAAACCCCGCCTTGATGTACATGCCGTCATCGTCGTTCACATGCGCCTTGAAATGAGTTTGCACGTTCAGGCCGATGCCGTAACGGGCAGCGCAGGACGCGATGAAGTCAGCCAGGGGCTTGCCTTCGTCGGTGCTGTACGCGATGCCATGCATCAGCTTGCCGGCGAGCATCTCCGCGTCCGACCTGGCGTCCAGCAGGTCCTGGTTCAATACGGCGATGAGCCGGTCGCCGCGCGCGGCGGCGGCTTCGGCCGCGGGGCGGCTCGTCCACGGCACATGCTCCTCGTTGCAGAAGAGGAAGCGGACCGAGCGCTTCAGATCGCAGGCCGCCAGAATCCGCGCTATCTCCAGGTTGGCCACGGTTCCGGTTCCGTTGTCGTGCGCGCCGGGTGAATCTATCCAGCTCATGGAATCCTTGTGCGCGATCAACTGGACGATCTCCTCAGGCTGCCCGCGGCCTAGGCGGGTCGCTTCGAGGTTCGCTGCGTCATACCAGGGGTCGCTCGGCTCGGGCATAGAGAACCAGGAACTCGACGGCTGCTTGGTCTTGTCGCAGCGCCAGGCCTGGACTTTGTAATGGGTGGCCGCCACTTCGTAACCGGCCGACTTGAGCAGGCCGCTGATATATTTGTCGGCCTCGTCCAGCGAGCAAACGCTCTGGCCCGGCCGGGTATAGTTCACTTTGCGGAACAGCAGCGGGTCTCGGCAGAGGTAGAACAGATCGCGGCGGATGCGGTCGGCGGACACCTTCTGAAGCGCGTCTCGGATCATCGCTGAACCTCCTGGCCAATCGCGGCGACGCCGCGAAACGGTTGTCGGACTCAACGGACGAATGGCGGGGACACTGAACGCTCGGCCGGACTATCCCGCTTGACCGTCTTCCGGAGGACCACCAGGTCCTCGCACGATATTCTACGCTTGGTGCGTCGGGTGTCAACTCCACTTTCGATAATAGAGGGCGGTGGGGCTGCTGAACAAGTCTCGTCGTCATTCCCGCGAATGCAGGACGGCGATTCATGCTTGCGGCGGTCCGCACTTCTCGGGCGTCCTGCTCAGCGGTAGCGCGTAAGCCGGGGAGGACGTTCTTGATAGGCGGCGTAGAGCTTCCGCCACGACGGTTTGATCCGTTCTTCGAGGAGCGGACGCTTGAGGTTCCACGGGATGAAATATCCCTCGGTGAAGCGACCGCAGAGCGGACAGAATCGGTCGAATGTCATGTCTTCAGCACGAGCGCTCCGCCGCAGGACGAGCCGGGGCCGGCGGTGCAGCCGTAGCAGTGGTCGCCGGTGGTGATGCGCCGCCGCGCCAGCATGCCGCCGTCGAACCGCCGCAGGTGGCTCGGCGCGCCGTGGTTCACCGGACAGCCTAGGGCCAGGTTGAAGTCGCAGTCGTAAAGCGTGCCGTCCCACGCAACGCTCAACTGGCGGCGGCACATCAGGCCATCGAGCGTCTGCGGGTTGAACGCCGCACGCAGGAGTTGCAGGTATTCCTCTTCCTGCCCGTCGCGGCGGAGCAAGTCGCGGAAGCGGCCGAGCGGCATGTTGGTGATCGTCAGGAGGCGCGTGAAGCGGATGCCGAAACGGGCGTCCAGTTCGCGCCGGTAGTCCGCTTCGAGCGCGGCCTGGCCGCCCGGCAGGAATGCGCCGCCGGGGTTGTAGACCAGGTTCAAGGTCCGGCGCTCATCCACGCCATAGCCGAGCGCGTTCAGCCGGCGCAGAGCGGCGACGCTCCGCTCATAGACGCCCGCGCCGCGCTGCGCGCGGACGTTCTCCTCGGTATAGCACGGCATCGAGGCGACGAGTTGGACTTCGTGGCTGCCGAAGAACTCCGGCAGGTCCTGCATGCCCGGCTCGAGGAGCACCGTCAGATTCGTCCGCACCTGCACGGCGAATCCGTCGCTGCGGAGCTGGGCAACGAACTTCCGAAAATGCGGGTTCAACTCCGGCGCGCCGCCGGTGACGTCCACGAGCCGGCAACGGCAGTTTCGGGCCGCGCGGAACACCTGCTCCATCGTCGGCCAGGGCATCGCCTCGGCCCTTGCGGGCGATGCGTCCAGATGGCAGTGCGCGCACGACTGGTTGCACCGCAGGCCGAGGTTGACTTGCAGCGTCCCGACTTCCACCGCGCAGATCGGCTGGCCGAGCGCCTTGGTGCACGACTGCTCGAATGAGTCCATTCGCGGTCCTCTCATTCCGATTCCGATTCGTTATGCACCTTTCAACCTATCACCTGCGGTGGCGCGAGTCAATAATTTTGCCGGCGGGACTTGGCGCCGTGAGAGAGCCTGAAGGCGGCGTGAAGGAGTTGAGCAGGAGGATCGAGCAGGTCAAAGCCGCCGTCGGCGCGCGATGATCGGCGCTCAACGCCGGGACTCGTTCAGCGCGGCGGCGCGCCCGGAGAGCCGGGCTTCGCGGCCTGCGCGCCTTCGGTTTGCCAGCCGCCGCCGAGCGCTTTATAGAGTTGCACGACGGTGAGCAACTGCCCGAGCTGCGTCCGGGCCAGGGCGGTCTCGGCGGGGAAAATCTGCTGCTGAGCCAGGAGGACTTCGTAGTAGCTCGCGCGCCCGGCGCGGAAGCGCTCCATGGCGACGCGGACGGCCTCGCGATATGCGGCCACGGCTCGGGCCTGCTGCTGCCGGACCTCCTCGAACTTCTGCCGCGAGATCAGCGCGTCGGAAACTTCCTGCAGCGCGCTCAGCGCGGTCTGCTGATACTGGAGCTTCGCCTGTTCCCACGCCGCTTTGGCCTGGCGATACTGGGCGCGGAGCAGGCCGCCTTGAAAGATGGGGCCGACCAGGGTGCCGCCGAGCGACCAGGCGTTCCACGTGCCATTGGTCATGGCGGGCAGGCTGGGAGCGACCCGGCCCAGGAAACCGGTCAGGTTAATCTGCGGAAAGAAATCGGCCTTGGCGACGCCGATCTGCGCGTTGGCGGAGCGGAGCAACTGCTCGGCCTGGCGCACGTCCGGCCGCCGTTCGAGCAGGGCGCTGGGCAGGCCGGCGGGGACTTCAGGCGGCAGCGCCTGTTCCAGCAGCGCCGCGCGGTGTGCGACTTCGCGCGGGCTGCGGCCGAGGAGAATGCTGATCTGGTTCTCCTTGATGGCGATCTGGCGCTCGAGTTCGGGTATGCTCGCGGAGGCCGATTCGAAAAGAGCCTCGGCGCTGTCGGTCTCCAACGTTGACGCAACGCCTCCTCCGAGACGGTCCTGGAACAGTTTCAGGCTCTGGGCGAATGAGTCGGCGTTCCGCCGGGCGATGGCCAGTTCTTCATCGAGTTCGAGCAGCTCGAAGTACGCCGTGGCCACGTCGGAGACGAGCGTCAGCACCACGCCGCGCCGCGCTTCCTCAGTCGCGAGGAACTGCGCGCGCGCGGATTCGGTGAGCCGGCGCACGCGGCCCCAGATGTCCAGTTCCCAGAGAACGCTTCCCGTGAAGTAGCCGGCGGTGCTGTTGGTGCCGCTGGGATCAGGCTGGCCGTAGAACTCGTCCCGCCCGAAGGTGAGGTTCCCCTGGTAGGAAAACCACGGGAACAACTGCGCGCGCGCCTCGGCGACCATGGCGCGCGCCTGCTCGACTCGGGTGACGGCTACGCGCAGGTCGAAGTTATCGGACAGGGCCGCGCGGATCAGGCCGGTCAGCGTCTCGTCCTTGTAGATATCCCACCAGGGCAGGTCGGCCAGCGACTGGGCGGCGGCGGACGCCTGCGCGCCGCGGAAGTTGTCGGGCATTGGAGTTTCGGGCTTCCGGTAATCCGGTCCCACCGCGCAACCGGCAAGGAGCATGACCAGCGCGGCCGCCGCGGCCATCGCTTTCCTGGGCAAGGTCATTGCTTTTCCTCCTCGACCGGCTTCGTCTCGTCGCCCGGCTTCGGCGCCGCGTGTTTGGCGCCGCGCGCTCTCTCGACGATGTAGAACATGACGGGAATGAGGAAGACGGCGATGAAGCTCGCGGCGAGCGTGCCGCCGACGATGCAACTGCCCATGACGCGCCGGGCTACGGCGCCGGCGCCGTGGGCGAAGGCCAGCGGCAGACAGCCGAGCAGGAATGCGAAGCTCGTCATCAGGATCGGCCGCAACCGCAGCCGGGCGCCCTCGAGCGCGGACTCGGTGAGTGACTGGCCGTGCTCGTAGCGCGTCCTGGAGAACTCGACGATCAGGATCGCGTTCTTGGCGCTGAGGCCGATGAGCATGATCAGCCCGATCTGCGCGAAGACGTTGTTCTCCATCTGCCGCGTCCACAGCAGCGCGTACGCGCCGAACACCGCGATCGGCGTGCAGAGCAGCACGCTGAACGGCAGGGACCAGCTCTCGTACAGCGCCGCGAGGATCAGAAAGACGAAGATCACCGAGAGCGCGAAGACCGCCGCCGGCGGCACGCCTTTCCGGGCTGCGTTCTCCTGGAACGACATGTCGCGATAGGCATACCCCATCTCGCGCGGCATGGTCTGGGCGAAGACCTGTTCGAGCGCCTCCATCGCCTGCACGCTGCTGTAGCCGGGCGCGGCGGCGGTGTTGATCTGCGCGCTGCGGTAGAGGTTGTAGCGCATGATGAACTCCGGCCCGAGGCGCGACTCGACGGTCGTCAGCGCGCTGAGCGGCACCGCGGCTCCCGCGCGGTTCCGCACGTAGAACCGATCGAGGTCCTCGGCGCGGGTGCGATACTCGCCCTCGGCCTCCACATACACCTGCCACTGCCGCCCGAAACGGTTGAAATAGTTCACGAACAGCCCGCCCATGTACGTCTGGAGCGTGCGGTAGACGTCGTTGATCGCCACGCCTTGTTTGAGGACCTTGTCGCGGTCCACCTTCACGTACTTCTGCGGCACGGACGGGAGGAACGTCGTGGTCGGCTTGGTCAGTTCGGGGCGCTTGCCCGCGGCCTCCATGAACGTCTTCAGGTTCCGGTCGAGGAAAGAGATGTCGCCGCCGGAAAGGTCCATGAGGATGAAGGTGACGCCGCTGGCGGTGCCGATGCCCTGGATTGCCGGCGGCGGAAAGGCAAACGCGTTGCCTTCCGGCACTTTACTCAGCTCGCGGCTCAGGTGCGCCTTGATGGCCGTGTATTGTTCCTCGGGCTTCGTCCGCTCGTCCCAGGGCTTCAGCGTCACGAAAAAGAATCCGCTGTACGTGTTCTGCACGGTGCTGAGCAGGCTGAAGCCGATGACGGTCGTGTAGCTCTCCACGCCGGGCGTGTTCTTGAGGACCTCCTCGACTTTCCGGCACGCCTGGTCGGTCCGCTGCAGGGAGGCGGCGTTGGGCAGTTGAAGGCCGACGAAGACATATCCCTGGTCCTCCTCGGGCAGGAAACTGCTCGGCAGATGCCGCCCGAATAACACCGCCGCCACGGCGAACGCGGCGAGGAGCACCACGCCGAACGCGCTCTTGCCGATGAGCCGCCGGCACGTGCCGACGTATCCATCCCGCGCGCGGCCGAAGAACTTGTCGAACCCGCGGTAGAACCCGCCCAGCGGGCCGCGCGCCGCGCCTTTCGGCTTGAGCAGCAGCGCGGCGAGCGCCGGACTGAGCGTCAGCGCGTTGAACGCCGAGAAGATCACCGAGATGGCGATGGTCAGCGCGAACTGCTGATACAGCCGGCCCGTGATGCCGGGAATGAACGCCGTCGGGACGAACACCGCCGAGAGGATGATCGCGATGGCGATGACCGGGCTGGAGACCTCCTCCATCGCCTTCAGCGCCGCTTCGCGCGGCGCCTGGCCTTCCTCGATGTGGCGCTCCACGCACTCGACCACCACGATCGCGTCGTCCACCACCAGCCCGATCGCCAGGATCAGCCCGAACAGCGAGAGGGTGTTGACGGAGAACCCGAAGACCGGGAAGAGGATGAAGGCGCCGATGAGCGACACCGGCACCGCCAGCATCGGGATCAGCGTTGCGCGCCAGCCCTGCAGGAAGATGAACACCACCAGGATGACCAGGAGCAGCGCCTCCCAGAGCGTGGTGAAGATCTCGTGCATGCCCGCGGAGACGGCGCGGGTGGTGTCGAGTGAGACCGTATATTCGAGGTCGGCGGGAAAGTGCGGTTTGAGTTCAGCCAGCTTGGCCTTGACGGCTGCGGCGGCCTCGAGGGCGTTCGAGCCGGGAAGCTGATAGAGCGCCAGGACCGCGGCGGGTTTTCCGTTCAAGCGCCCCGACAGGTTGTAGGTCTGCACGCCGAGTTCGATGCGCGCCACGTCCTTCACCCGCACCATGGAGCCGTCAGGATTGGCGCGCAGCACGATCTCGCCGAACTCCTCCGCCGTCAGCAGCCGTCCCTGCGCGAGGACGGTGTACGTGAACTCCTGTCCCGGCGGCGCCGGCTCCGCGCCGATCTGGCCGGCGGGGTTCACGGTATTCTGCGCCTGCAACGCCTGGACGACGTCCGAGACGGTCAGATTGAGCTTGGCGAGCTGGTCGGGTTTCACCCACAGCCGCATGGCATACTGGCCCGCGCCGAAGACGTTCACCTGCGCGATGCCCGGGATGCGCACGAGCTGGTCAATGAGATTGATATAGGCGTAGTTCGCCAGGAAATTGTTGTCGTAGGTGCCCTTCGGAGAATTGAGCGCAATGAGCATCATCGGCGAGGTGCGGGATTTCTGCACGGTCAGGCCGAGGTTGACGACGTCGGCGGGCAGTTGAGAGTTCGCCTGCGTCTGGCGCAACACCGTCAGAACCAGGTCGTCGTTCGGTTTCGTCTTGACGTCGAAGTTCACAATCTCGCGCAGCGTGCCGTTGCTGGCGTTGATGGAGTACATGTAGTTCATGTTGTCCACGCCGGACAATTGCTGCTCGAGGGGCGTGGCGACGGACTGCTCCATGGTGATGGCGTCGGCGCCGGTGTACGTTGCCTGGATGGTGACTTCCGGCGGCACGATGTCCGGGAACTGCGCGACGGGCAGCGAGACGAGGGCGATGAGGCCGCAGATCACCATGACGATGGCGATCACCATCGAGACGATGGGACGGTTGATGAAGAATTTAGACATGCGCAGGAATCACCTTAATGCTGATCCACGAATGTCGCGTACGGCGAGAGATCTTTACGGCGCTGTTGCGGCGGCCGCAGGCGCGGCGGGCTCGTACGGCTTGGCGTTCACCGCGTGGCCTTCGCCCACTTTCTGCAAGCCCTCGACGACGACGCGCTCTCCGGGCTTCAATCCCTTCTCGACGACCCACATTGTGCCGATCCGCGCGCCGACGGTGACGTCCCGGAAGCTCGCTTTGTCGTCCTCGCCGATGACGACGACCTGACGTTTCCCTTGAAGCTCTATGACCGCGCGCTGCGGCACCAGCAGGGCGGCGGTCGCCGTTCGAGTGATCGCGCGCACCCGCGCGAACTGGCCGGGGCGCAGCACGTCGCCCGGGTTCGGGAACAGCGCCACGACCTGAAGCGTGCCGGTCTGCGCGTCCACCTGGCGGCCGGTGATATACAGCCGGCCCGGCTGCGGGAAAACCGATCCGTCGGCCAGGATCAGTTGCAGGTTCCGCGGGGCCGAGGCGTCGTCCGCGTCCGCCTGGTTGGCATACGCGGCGGGAGAACTCAGGTATTCCTGCTCGCTGACTTGGAAGTAAGCTTTGATCGGGTCCACCGTCGAGACGGTCGTCAGCGGGCCGCTGGCCGGCCCGACCAAGTCGCCGATCTGGGCGGTGGCGATTCCGGCGATGCCGTCCACGGGAGAAGTGATCCGGGTGAATTCAAGGTTCAAGCGCGCCGCGTCGGCTGCCGCCTTGGCGGCGAGGTTCGCCTGCGTCGCGTCATCGAGTTCCTCGCGGCTGACGGCGTTCTCTTTCGCCAGCGGCGTCAGGCGCTTCACATCCAGATCCGTCTTGCCCAATTGCGCCAGCGCCTGGTCGAGCACCGCTTGAAACGGCCGCGGGTCAATCTCGAAGAGCAGGTCGCCTTTCTTGACCTTCGAGCCTTCGCGATAGCCCTGGCGCAGCAGGTAGCCCGGGACCTGCGCGCGGATCGTCGCATTCACGAAGCCGTCCAGCACGCCGGTCCACTCGCTGTGGATCGCGATATCCTGCTGCGTCACCGGCGCCACCAGCACGTCCGGCGGAGGAGGCTCCGCGACGGGCTTCTTGCTGCATCCGATGGTGAGCATGAGAGTTGCGGCCAGGCTGGCAAGAATCGGCAGAGCGCGCATCGTCCTCATTTTCACTGGCTCTTTTCCCTCAAACGCATAACGCCCCATGGACATAGTATAGCAGTCAATTGTATAGGTGTAAAGAGACCTTCCACGACCGGCTGATGCCCTGTATGTTACCGGCGGGCGCATCGCGAGTCAACCGCACCCGCGCCGCTCGGTCTTGACAGCGGGCGCTGTCACGACTATCGTCGAGGTTGGGGATTTCTTGAATGGGAGCGCAAGGAAGAGCGAAAGGGGACATTCCAATGGCGACGATGAAGGCCGTTCGAGTCTATGCGTATGGCGGACCGGAAGTGCTGAAGTACGAGGACGCGCCGCGCCCGAAACCGGGACCGGGCGAACTGCTGATTCGAGTCCATGCCGCCGGCGTGAACCCGGTGGACTGGAAAGTCCGCGAGGGCTACCTCAAGGACGTTTTCAAATACTCGATGCCTTACACTCCCGGTTGGGACGTTTCGGGTGTCGTGGAGGCCGCGGGCGCCGGCGCCGTGCGTTTCAAAAAGGGCGATGAGGTCTTCAGCTTCCCCGATCATCCCCGATACGGCGCGTATGCCGAATACATGGCGGTGAAGGAAACGGAACTCGCGCCGAAGCCGAAAACGCTTGACCACGCTCACGCCGCGGCGGTCCCGGCCGCGTCATTGACGGCCTGGCAGGCTCTGTTCGGCGCCGGCGGACTTCGCGCGGGGCAAAAGGTGTTGATCCACGGCGCCGCGGGCGGAGTCGGCGGGTTCGCCGTGCAGCTGGCGAAGTGGAAGGGCGCGCACGTCATCGGGACGGCCTCGGCGCGCAATCAAGACTTCCTGCGGCAACTCGGCGCCGACGAGGCGATAGATTACGCTGCGGCGAAATTCGAGGAGATCGTCCGGGACGTGGACGTGGTGTTCGACACGATCGGAGGCGAGACCCAGGCGCGGTCATGGCAGACGCTCAAGAAGGGCGGCATGCTGGTTTCGACCGTCAGCCCGCCTCCGGCGGAGGAAGCCGCGCGGCGCGGCGTGCGCCAGGGCATGATCATGGTGCAGCCGAACGCGGCCCAGTTGGCGGAGATCGCCGGACTGATTGATTCAGGGAAGGTCAAGGTCTTCGTCGAGACGGTTCTGCCGCTGTCGGAAGCGCGTCGCGCGCAGGAGATGAGCCAGACCGGCCACACGCGCGGCAAAATCGTCCTGCGAGTCGTTTCGCAAGGCTTCTACTACGATGGCGCGATCTTTCACCACGACGACACAACGGGCACGACGGAACCGTCGTTACAGCAATCCATTCTGTTGGCGTTCGTCGTAATGCGTTCGTCGTGGTCGTCGTGTTGTTGTGGTGAAAACTCGTTTCGTCGCGGTTTAACATTTGTGTAGAAACTCGAAAGGAGGCGGCAATGGATCGGCGCAAGTTGGGAAATTCCGGGATCGAGGTCGCTCCGCTGGCGTTGGGAGGCAACGTTTTCGGGTGGACCGTGGACGAGCCGATGGGGTTCAAAATACTGGACGCGTTCGTGGCGGCCGGGTTCAACTTGATTGACACCGCGGATATTTACTCGAAGTGGGTCTCCGGCAACAAGGGCGGCGAGTCCGAAACGATGATCGGCAACTGGCTGAAACGAGGCGGAAAGCGCAAGAAGATCATCCTCGCCACCAAGGTCGGAAGCGAAATGGGACCGAAGAAAAAAGGCCTCTCGAAGGCCTATATTCTGCGCGCGGTGGAGGAGTCGCTGCGGCGGCTGCAAACCGACTACATTGACCTGTATCAGTCGCACCTGGACGATGCGAAGACGCCGCTGGAGGAAACTCTCGAGGCCTACGCGCAGTTGGTGAAGGAAGGGAAAGTGCGGGCGATCGGCGCATCCAACTACGGCGCGGAGCGGCTGGCCGAGGCGCTGGAGGTCAGCCGGCGGCAGGGCTATCCCAGCTATCAGAGCCTTCAGCCGCTCTACAACCTCTATGACCGCGCAGAGTACGAGGCGAAGCTCGAGCCGCTATGCCGGGCTGAGGGATTGGGCGTAATCACTTATTTCTCGCTGGCCAGCGGATTTCTCACGGGAAAGTACAGGTCGAAAAAGGACCTGGCGCAGCGCGCGCGCGGCGATCGCGTCAAGGGTTATCTGAATGACCGGGGATTGAAAATCCTTCGAGCCCTGGATCAAGTGGCGAAGGAAAACAAGTCCGCTCCCGCCACCGTCGCTCTGGCCTGGCTGATGGCGCGTCCCGGCATCACCGCGCCGATCGCCAGTGCGACAGACCTGAAGCAGTTGAACGACTTGATTGCAGCGGCGAGTCTTAAGCTGGATCGCGCGTCCATTGACGCGTTGAATCAGGCGAGCGAGGCGCGGTGATTCAAGACGAAGCCGCGGAGGCACGAAGAATCGTGCCTCCGCGGTGAAGACGCACTCATTGTTGCGTTATGACGCCTGCGCTACCGGATGCTGCGAACGGCTTCGGCCGCCGCGATGTGAGCGGCCGCCGCGCGAACGGCGGCGCTTCTGGCCCTCGGCGGGCGCGGAAGCTTGCGCCGGCTCCTCGGGCGCGGAGGAGCCTATGTGCGTCAGCGGCAGCTTCGTCGAAATCAGCTTCTCGAGCTGGCTCAGGCAGAGGCGGTCGGTGTGCGTGACGAAGCTCGTCGCCATGCCCTTGGCCGCCACGCGCGCGGTGCGGCCGATGCGATGGATGTAGTCCTCGGCGGAGCCGGGGAAATCGTAATTGATGACGTGCTCGATGTCGGCCACGTCAATCCCGCGGGCGGCGATGTCGGTCGCGATGAGGATGCGGTACTGCCCGTTGCGGAAGCCGGCCATGGCGGCATCGCGCTGGACCTGTTCGCGGTCCCCGTGCAGCCGCGCGACATTGTGCCGGCGGGCCGAGACGGTGCGCGCCAGGCGCTCGACCTTGCGCTTGGTCCGCGCGAACACCAGCACGCGCCCCTCGCTCCGCGCCAGCAGGTCCAGCAGCAGCGGCATCTTATCCGGCTCCTGGACGTGATAAAGTTTCTGCTCCGCGCGCGCGGGCGGCGCCGTGAGGCCGATCTGGATGCGCACCGGCGATTGCATGTTCCGGCGCACAAGTTTCTCCACCTCGGGCGGCATCGTCGCGGTGAACATCAGCGTCTGGCGCTTCTTCGGCAGGACCTCCATGATGGAGTTGATCTGCGGGATGAAGCCCATGTCGTACATCCGGTCCGCCTCGTCCACGGTGAAAATCTCGATGTCCGAGAGCACGATCGTGCGCGAATGGATGTGGTCAATGAGGCGGCCCGGCGTGGCGACGAGGACGTTGGGCCAGGCCTGGAGCGCCTTGTAGTCTTCCTTGATGGGGATTCCGCCGACCACGACGGCCACGCGGACGCCGGTGGACTTGCCGAGCTGCCGGAGCGCGACGGCGATCTGTTGCGCCAGCTCGCGCGTGGGCGCCAGGATCAGCGCACCCATCTCCACTTTGCCCGCCGTGCGTTGGATGATCGGCAGACCGTACGCCGCCGTCTTGCCCGTGCCGGTCTGGGCCAGTCCGATGACGTCCTTGCCTTCGAGCAATGGCGGAATGCATTGGGCCTGGATGGGAGTCGGTTGCTGATAGCCCAGTTCAGCAACGTCCTTGAGGATACTCGGCAGCAGACCGTAATCCGAAAAAGACTTCACCTCTGATTCCGACTTCAAAAAACACCTCACTTGCGAAAGCGCCTAAACGATTCGTGCACCGTACTCGGCGCACTCCGTCGGGCGTAGATTGCCGCGCCGGCGCTCCCACACGGGAGGTTCAACCGGGACGGCGTACCAGGGCAGGCGCATCCGCGCCACACTCCCTGCTTGCGCCCGGCTGTTCGTTTTTTGTTGCGGGCGCCTTGCAGTGAAGGCCCAACTGGCTGAAAGGACTCCGGCCGGCAAAGGATTCGCACAAAACGAACCGGCCGAAGCAGTTGACGGGTGGAAAGGACTTGCAGGAAACTGTCCGGAGCCGCCCCGGCTCCTGCCAATCGCGTTGCCAACCGATGCTTCACTTTCAAACTATGATACCACAAAGTGGCCGGGAGAGCAAATGTAAGAACGATAATCGTTTCCCGGGCCCTGGGGGACGAGTTCGAGCTTGACATTGCGCGCCGAATGGCTATATAAGGTTTGCAGATATGTAGATATCTTGGAATATTTTCAAGATTTCAGCGAAGCGGCGGGATGAACTATGGCCAAGTGCAGCGGACCTCACGCGTGCGCCCGAGTGATGGGCGTCCTGGCGGATGAGACGCGGTTGAAGATCGTGCGCGGGCTGTTCGCGGGCGGCACGTGCGTCGCGGCGCTGGCGAAGCGCGTCGGGCTGCCCGGGACCCGGATTTCGCATCACCTGGCGATCCTTCGCGCCGCCGGCATTGTCGAAGGCGAGCGCGACGGCCAGCGGGTGATCTATCGGCTCAGCCGCGAGTTTCACAGCAGCCCCAGGTCGCAGACCCTCGACTTCGGCTGCTGCCTTATTCGATTTCTTCCGCTGGAAGACGACGCTTGCGAGGCCAAAGCTGAAACATGATCAAGTATAACTCGCTGGCGCGCGAGTGCGCGGGAGAAGTGGTCGGGACGTTCATCCTGGTGTTCTTCGGCGTCGGCTCCGTGCACGTGGCGGTGCTGACCGGCGCGCTGACAGGACTCTGGCAGGTCGCGATCGTGTGGGGACTCGGAATCTCGCTGGCTATCTATGCGCTCGGGAGCGTCAGCGGCGCGCACATGAACCCGGCCATGACGGCCGCGTTCGCGACGTACCGCGACTTCCCGCTCAAGAAAATTCCCGCTTACGTCCTGGCGCAGTTGACCGGCGCGGTGGCGGCGGCCGCGATGCTTTACGGGCTCTTCCACGGCCTGATCCTCCGGTTCGAGCAACTGAACTCCATCGTGCGCGGCCAATCCGGCAGCGAACTGTCCGCCATGATCTACGGCAATTATTTTCCGAACCCGGTGATCGTCGGCGTCAACGCCGGCGCGCTCGCGTGCGTCTCGCAAGGGCAGGCGATGCTGGCGGAAGGCCTCGGCACGGCCTTCCTCGCCTTCTTCGTCTTCGCGATGACGCACGAGCACGAAGGCGAAAAGCCCGCCAAGATCCTTTTCGGCCTGATGATCGGCCTGACGGTCTCGATCATCATCTGCGTCGTCGCGCCGCTGACGGGGGCCGGGCTGAATCCGGCGCGCGACTTCGGCCCGCGGCTGTTCGCGTGGGCGGCCGGCTGGGGATCGGTGGCAATTCCCGGTCCGCGCGGCGGATTCTTCACGGTTTACATCCTCTCGCCCATCCTGGGCAGCCTGGCCGGCGCGGGCGTGTTCCAATTGTTGATCCGCCCGCGCGCCGCCGCGGCGCAGCAACCCAGCCGCGCGGTTGCGCGCGAAGGAGAGGCGCTGTGAATGAGACCCGGAAAGAAGTGCGGATGGTCCTCGTCGGCGGCTTCCTCGGCGCGGGGAAGACCACGCTGCTGGCGCAGGCGGCGCGGCGGCTCGCGGACCAGGGCCGGAGCGTGGGAATCATCACCAATGACCAGGCCGCCAACCTCGTGGACACGGGGATTCTGCGGCAGGGCGGCTTCGGCGTCGGAGAGGTCGCCGGTGGATGCTTCTGCTGCCGGTTCAGCGACTTCGTCGCGGCAGCGGACAAGCTCCTCAATGACCTTCAGCCCGACGTGCTCTTCGGAGAGCCGGTCGGCAGTTGCACCGACCTTTCCGCCACTGTGCTTCAGCCGCTCAAGCAGCTCTACGCCGAGTGGTTCCGCCTGGCGCCGTTCACGGTTGTGACGGATCCCGCGCGGCTGGAAGAGGCGCTGGACGCGAGCGCGGGCGCGTTTCCGGAGACCGTCGTGTACATCTTCCGAAAGCAGTTGGAGGAGGCCGACGTCATCGTGCTGAACAAGACCGACCTGCTCTCGCCGGGCGAGCTGGCCGCGCTGAAGCGGAAGGTCGCGAAGGAATATCCCGCGACGCCGCTGCTCTGCGCCTCGGCGCTGAATGGCGACGGAGTGGACGTGTGGCTGGATTTCGTGCTGAAGGCGCCGCGCGCCGGGACTCGCATAACGGAAGTGGATTATGACAAGTACGCCGACGGCGAAGCGGCGCTCGGCTGGCTGAATTGCACGGCAAAGATTCGCGCCGCGGCGGCGACGGACTGGCGCGAGTTCTGCGCGAGTTTCATCGAGCGCGTGCGAGAGGGACTTCGCGGCGGCGTGGCGGAGATCGCGCACTTGAAGTTGCTGCTCAATACCGCCGGCGGCAGCGTGCAGGCGAACCTGACCAGTTCGCGCGGCGACCCGCTTTTCCAGGGGACGATCCAGGGCGAGCCGAGCGAAGCGCTGCTGATCGTCAACGCGCGCGTCCGCGCGGAACCCGAAGAGCTTCAGGCGGTGATCGAGAACGCGCTCGCGAGCGGTGCGCAGCAAGACGTCGCCGTGGAAATCCTCACGATGGCCAGCTTCAAGCCCGGCCGCCCGAAGCCGACGCACCGGTATAGCGATATCGTTTGACGTGGAGATTGGTGATTGGGAGATTGGGTGATTGGGAAATTAAGACGGGTGCTTTACCAAGTCCCAATTTCCTAATTTCCGAATTTCCCAATCTCCGCCGTTGGTCACCCGGCGTCCGCGCTGAAGAAGCAGGGGCAGTCGGCGGCGCAGCGGCCGATGGTCTCGGGGCCGTTGACGCGCCGAATCCGCTCGACGGTCTCGGCGATCAGCCCGGCGGCGCGTTCGGCCTCATCGAGGACGGTGGCCGGTCCGGCGGAGATGCGAATCGAGCAGAGCGCGGCCATCTCGCTCAGCCCCATCGCCCGCAGCACGCGCGACGGCTCCTGCCGCCGGCTGGAGCAGGCGGAACCGGTCCCGACGTACACGCCCAGCAGGCTCAGCGACAGGACGACGTTGACGGCGTCGGCGTAGAGGCAGCAGAGGTTGACGGTGTTCGGCAACCGGTCGGTTGGGTGGCCGTTGAGCCGCGCGGCGGGCAGCTTGCGGACGAGGTCGCCGAACGGGCGCATGACCTCGGGATAATGTCCCAGGTTGCGTTCAAGGTCGCGGCGCGCCACTTCCGCCGCCTGGCCCAGCGCGACGATTCCGGGCACGTTCTCCGTGCCGGCGCGGCGGTCGCCTTCCTGCCGCCCGCCTTGCTGCGTCCACTCGATGGCGACGCCCTTGCGGACGTAGAGCGCGCCGGCGCCTTTGAGGCCGCCGAACTTATGCGCGGAGATCGAGTACAGGTCGCAGCCGAGTTCCCTCACGTCCACGCGGATCTTCCCCGCCGCCTGGATGCCGTCCACGTGGAAGAGGATCCCGCGCTCGCGGCAAAGCCGGCCGATCTCCTGAACCGGCTCGATCGTGCCCGTCTCGTTGTTCGCGTGCATGATCGAGAGGAGCGTCGCGTCCGGACGGAGCGCGGCTTCGACGTCGCGCACGTCCACGCGGCCGGCGCCGTCCACCGGCACGACGGTCAGTTCACATCCCTGGCGCGCGAGCCATCGGCAGGTTTCGATCACGGACGGATGCTCGACGACGCTGGTGACCAGGCGGCGGAGCCGCGACTTGCCCTGCGCGGCGCATGCTCCCTTGATCGCGAGGTTGTTCGACTCGGTGCCGCCGCTGGTGAAGATGATCTCTTCCGGCGCCGCTCCGATCAAAGCGGCAGTCTGCGCGCGCGCCGCTTCGATCCGCTCGCGCGCGGCCCGGCCCGGCGCGTACGGCGCCGACGGGTTGCCGTACTCCCCGCGAAGGAACGGCATCACCGCGTCGGCCACTTCCGGATGGACCGGGCTGGTCGCGTTCCAGTCGAGATAGATTCCATGGCTCGGAGATTCCATCTCCCCATTCTAACCTTTCCCGGACCGCGCGGAAAACCTCTTTGAGGTCGTGAAACCGGTTCTGGTATCATCGAGAAGTCCTGGAGCGTGACCGCGATGAAGAAAGTTCAGGTGCTGGGCGCCGGCTGCCCGCGTTGCCGGAAGCTGGCGGAGAACGCGCAGGCGGCGGTGTCGGCGCTCGGCGCGGAATACCGCGTCGAGAAGATTACCGACATCGCCGAGATCCTGAAGTTCGGCGTGATGATGACTCCCGCGCTGGCTGTGGACGGCGAGGTCAAAGTCGTCGGCCGCGTGCCGGACGTCGAGGAGATCAGGAAGCTGCTGGCATGAGCGTGACGATGAGCCGGCTCGGCAGATTTCTCGTCGTGACGGCGCTTGCAATCGCGGTGGCCGGCGTGCTCGCGGAGAAGCACCGGCAGCGGGCTGAGCGCGCGCACGCGGCGGCGCTTCCCGCGGCGGGGCTGCCGCGGCTGATCGAGCTGGACGCGGTGGACTGCGCGCCGTGCAAGGCGATGCAGACGGTGCTGGCCGGCCTCCAGCGCGAGTGCGCCGGCCGCCTGGCCATCGAGGTAATTGACGTCCGCGCGCACCGCGACATCGAGGCGGCGTACCGCGTGCGCTTCAGCCCCACGCAGGTCTTCACGGATTCCTCGGGCGCGGAGCTGTTCCGGCATGAAGGGTTCATGCCGCGAGAGGACATCCTGTCGAAGTGGCGCGAGCTCGGATACGACCTGCAGGCGCCCGCGAGCGCGGCGGGATTGCTGGTGCGACTCTTCGGTGCGCTCAGCCATGCGGTGGCAGGCGCGCCGGCGGCGGCGCTTCTGGCGGCGTTCCTCTGGGGCGTGCTGAGCGTCATCCTGAGCCCGTGCCACCTGGCGAACATCCCGCTCGTCATCGGGTTCATCGCCGGGCAGGGGCGCATCACGGCTCGGCGCGCCTTCGGGCTCTCGGCGCTCTTCGCGGCGGGAATCCTCACGATGTTCGGCGTCGTCGGCGGCGTCACCGTTGCGGCCGGGCGGCTGGCGGGAGAAGTCGGACCGTTCGCCCGGTATCTCATGGCGGCGGTGCTCTTCGCGGTGGGACTTCACTTCTTCGACGTGCTGCCACTGCCTTGGTCGGGCGCGGGGCTGATCGGCACGCAGCGGAAAGGCGCGGCGGCCGCGCTGATCTGCGGACTGCTCTTCGGCGTGGCGCTGGGCCCGTGCACTTTTGCGTACATGGCGCCCATGGTGAGCGTGGCGTTCAGCGTCGCCGCCGCCAGCGTGGCCTACGGCGCGCTCCTGCTGCTGGCTTACGGCCTGGGCCACTGCTCCGTGATCGTCCTTGCCGGGACCAGCACGAAGTGGGTGCAACGCGGGCTGAACTGGAACGAAAACTCCCGCGGCGCCCGCTGGCTCAAGCGGGCCTGCGGCGCGCTGATCCTCCTCGGCGGAGCGTACACGCTCTACGTCGCCTGAGCAGGCCCGTCCGCGGGACGCCCGTCCGCCTTATTGTCCGGCCGTCCCATTGCCTGCGGCGGTGACGTCCAGGCAGAACATCTTGTGCATGTCGCGGACGACGAGCTTGCCGTCCTTATATGCCAGCGGCGCCCACGGTTCCGGCTGAGTGAGCATCGGCACACGGCCGAGTTCCTTGTATCCGGCCGGCGAGGCTTCCGCCATGCACAATTCCCCATTGCCGCCCTGGATGACGTAGATCAACCCGTCGGCGATGAGCAGGTAGCCAAGATCGAAGGTCTTGGGCTTGGAGTCCCACTTGATCTGCCCGTCGAGCGTGATGCACCGCAGCCCGCCGCCCACGTCGGAGCTGTTGCCGTAGATGTATCCGTCCCAGAGCAGCGCCTGCGCGCACTTCGAGCCCATGTTCTTGTTCGCCCAGAGCTGCGTGACTTTGTACTGCTGGCCGCCGTTCGCTTCGCCCGCCGCGCGCGCGACCTTGAGCATCACGGCGCCGTGGCCGTAGCCGGTCGTGAAGAAGATGCGCCCGTCGCCGATCGGCAGCGGCGAGGGGATGTCCCACCAGGACTTGCTCGCCGGATAAACCAAGTGCTCGAAGAGCTGCGCTCCGGTCTTGGCATCCGCGCCGACCAGGTAGCCTTGCATCCCGAGCGCCAGGACCATGTCGCGGCCGTCGAACTTCATGAGGATCGGCGACTCGTATTCCTCCTCGACGCCTTTGAGGTTCGGCGTGGTCCAGGCGACCTTGCCGGTAGTCTTCTCGTACGCGACGAGCACCGCCTTCTTGCCCCAGGGCATCACGATGACGTAGTCGCCGTACAGGAGCGGCGAAGTGGAGACCGCCCACTGCGGTTTGCCGGCGCCCCAGTCCGCGAGCAGGTTCTTTTTCCAGACCAGGCTTCCGTCGCTGAACTTGACCGCGGAGATTTGGCCGAAGGGGCCGATGCCGAACACCATGTTTCCGTCGGTGGCCGGAGTCGAGCGGCTGCCGTTGTGATCAATGCCGCCGGGCGCGGGATAGGTGTAATGCCAGACTTCCTTCCCGTCGGCCATGTTGAACCGCCGGAGCGAGTCGGCCTTGTCGTCCTCGCGGTCGAGCAGGAACACGCTGTCGCCGTAGATCGCCGCGCCGCCGTAGCCCGGGCCGACCGCCTGCTCCCAGAGAACCTTCGGTCCGCCCGCCGGCCAGGCGCGCGCCAGGCCCTTCGCGTCGTGAGCGACGCCGTCGCTCTGCGGCCCGAGGAACTGCGGCCAGTCGTCGGCCGCCGCGCATGCCGCCATGCTCAAGGCCACGATGAGGCCGAACGCCGCCGCGCGGACACGATGACTCACCATCTCTTCCTCCTTGATTGAGTTCTGGAAGCCCCAGTCATGAGATTATACAGGTTTGCGCCGGTCCGTTGCAATGCTATGCCGGCTTATTGCCGTCCGGGATCGCCCTCAGCGCCTCCTCGTAAATCGCCAGCGTCCGCGCCGTCATGGCCTCCGACGAGAAGAGCCGCGCGACGCCTTCCGACGCGGCGCGGCCCATCTGGTCCGCCCGGTCCGGATCGTCCATCAGCGCAGCGAGCGCCTCCGCGACCGCCGCAGGGTCCTCGACCGGCACGAGCAGGCCGCCGCCGGTGAGCCCGAACAGTTCCGGGAAAAGGCCCAGTCTCGGCGCCACGGCCGGCACGCCGGCCGCCATGGCTTCCAGGCAGGCCATCGCGCGCTGCTCGGCGTATCGGCTCGGCAGGCAGAAGGCGCTGAGGTTCTGCAGGAAGCGCACTTTCTCCTCGAGGCCGACCTCGCCGAGGTACTCGAACCGCTCCGTCAGCCCGGCCGATGCGATCCGCTCGCGCAACCGGTCCAGAAAACGGCTGTTCGGCCGCGTCACCTCGCCCGCCACGCTCAGCACCATGTCTTTCCCCGGCCGCCTTTTCTCCAGCAGGATGAACGCCTCGACGAGGATGTCCAGCCCCTTGGCCGGCGAAACGCGCGAGAGGAACCCGATGCGGAACGGCGCGCGCACGCGAGCGCCGGCCGAACGGTATCTCAGCGCCTCCACGCCGGGGCGCACGACCTGGATTCGCTCGCGCGGGACCGCGAGGAACTCGCTCATCTCGTCCGCGTGTGCCTCGCCCGGCGAGAACAGCCGGTCGAAATGCTGCGCGTGGCTGCGCATGAGCGACGTGGCTTCGTCGCGGTACGGCTGCGGCAGCCGCGCGACGAATGATTCTTCGCCCTGGAGCGTGCAGAACAGCGGCACGCCGAGCCGGCGCTTGATCTCCGGCGCGACGGCGGAGAGCAGCGAGTTGGTCAGGTTGATCACCTCGGGCCGGCGACCGCTTTCGAGGAAGCGGAGCAGTTCTTCGAGCGCCTTCCGCTGCCGCCCGTCCGCGCCGCGCAGGACCGAGACGGTCATCGCGCCGAGGTTCTCCGGCCGCGTCTCGATGGCGCGCGAGGCCAGGTTCAGCAGCCAGGGACGGTCGAGGAGCCAGTCCAGGAAGCGCGGCGTCCGCCGGAAGATGCCGGACCGGTCCTGGAGCCACGCGTTGATGCCGCCGTAGAACACGCGCTCCGCGCGCGGCATCGGCACGTCGGAGCGAAGCGGCGTGTAGAGCGGAACGAGCAGCACGTCGTGCCCGCGCGCGATCAGCCCGCGGCACAGCGCCAGGTCGCGCGCGCAGGCCCCGCAGTAGCTTCCCGCCGCGCCGGCGGCGATGTAGACGATGCGCATGGGTCAAGCTCAAAGAAACCACGGCTTCCACCACGGAATACACGGAGCACACCGAATGACTTTCCTAAAAAACTTCAGTGTCTTCCGTGTGTTCCGTGGTTGCAATATCAATTGCCGTTCTTGGTGCTTTGGTGGTTTAGAACACGTTGTGTTCGGGGCCACGTCTCCGCGCAAGCGCGCCGGTCGGACACGCCGCCGCGCAGCGCGCGCCGGTCCGGGCGAGACCTTCGGCGACCGGGCGGTCGAAGGGAATCGCCGCCACAGTCGGGAAGCCGCGTCCCTCGAACGTGATCCCCGGCCGCTCGCCCTCCTGTTCCGCGATCCGCACGCAGAGCCCGCAGAGGATGCACTTGCCCGACTCGTACACGATCTCCGGATGCGAGGCGTCGCGAGCGAACGCGCGGCGCGCGCCCTTGTATTTCCCCGGCTCGGCCGCGTACTCCGTCCCGTACCGCCGAAGCCCGCACGTGTCCCGCGCCAGGCAGTCGCACTGGATGCAGCGCCGCGCTTCGCGGACGGCCTCGGCGTCCGAGAGCCCGCCGGTGACCTCGTCGAACGTCGTCCGCCGCCGCGCCGCGTCAAGTGAAGTACCCTCGGCGCGTTTTTCGCCGCGAACGAACTCCCGGAAGAGCGCGGCATGCTCCGAATCGGACAACTTTCCCATCAGCACGTGCAGCGGCTTTGTCTCACCGACGACAGGTTCGGCACGCAGGAACTGGCCGATGGAGAGTGCCGCCAGCCGGCCGGCCGCGACCGCGCGCACCGCCGCGCCCGGCCCGGCGACGCACTCTCCTCCGGCGAAGACGCCGTCGAGGTTCGTCGCCAGCGTGCGCCGGTCGGCCGCGATGCCGCGGGCGGAGACGCTCAGGCCGAGCTTCTTGAAGAACTCGGTGTCCACCCGGCGCGGCGGGGCGGCGATCAATCGTCCCGCGTCGAGGGCGAATGTTGCGCCGTCTCGCTCGAACGTCACGCGCACCGCCTCGCCGCCGGTCGAATCGGTTCTCACCAGCTTCGCACTCAATTCCAGCTTGACGCCTTCGGCCTCGGCGGCGTCAACCCATTCGCCGAAGCAGGACATGCGTTCGCGCGTGGTCTCGCAGACCAGCGTGACGCGGCGCGCGCCGAGCCGCAGCGCCGTCTGCGCCGCCGCCACCGCCTCGTCGCCGCCGCCGAGAACCACGACCGATTCAGGCATTACCGGACGTTGGCCTTCGGCGACCTGCCGCAGGAACGCGAGCGCCTGGCCGCCGTCCGTGCCCGCTCTTCGCAGCTCCGCTGCTTCGGCGGGCGTAGAAGAGCCGAGCGCCAGGAACACGGCGTCGTGCTCGCGGCGCAGTCTCTCGAAATCGAGACTCTCGCCTAACCGCTCATTCATCCGGAATTCTGCGCCGAGGCGGCGGACGACGGCGATCTCGGCTTCCAGCGCGCGCTTCGGCAGGCGGAACTCGGGGACCGCGTACCGCAACAGCCCGCCCGGCTCCGCGGAGGCGTCGAAGACCGTGCAGGCATGTCCTTCCCGCAAAAGATAGAACGCCGCCGTGAGCCCCGCCGGTCCGGCGCCGACGATGGCGATTTTCTTGCCGGTTGAAGGTTCCTTCGGCGGAAGATCGGCGTCGCCCTTCGCCACCGCGGAGTCTGCCGGGAATCGTTTGAGGGCGCAGATGGCGATGGGCTGATCGAGTTCGCCGCGCCGGCAGACGCGCTCGCAGAACCGCGGGCAGATGCGACCGAGCGCGCCGCCGAATGGGATCCGCTCGCGGATGACCTCCAGCGCGCCTGATGGATCGCCCTCGCGGATACGCCGGTTCATCGCCGGGATGTCCATCCCGGCAGGGCAGGCCAGCGTGCAAGGCGCGACGCAGTCGCCGACGTGGTCCGAGAAGAGCAGCTCCAGCGCCGTCCTCCGCGCCGCGCTGATTTCGTCGGAGCGCGTGGTCACGACCATCCCGTCCGCCGCCGGCGCCACGCACGAGGGCACCAGGTTCCGTCGACCCTCGACGCGCACCACGCAGAGGAAGCACGACCCGAACGGCGCGACGCCGTCCGCGTTGCAGAGCGTGGGAATCCCGATGCCAAGCTTCCGCGCCGCGTCAAGAATCGTCGCGCCGCGCTCGACCTCGACCGTGTGTCCGTCAATCGTAAGTGTAATAGGCATAATTAGTTAGCGATGTATAATCAGAAGTTATGTCACTAGCGTATGTTACGGCGCGCTGGGTTCGTTTTTTCAAGTCCGATGGCCGCACTTGACCCTGTTTTTAGTGGGCGGCCAAGATCGGTCGTAGTTCGTGTTGGACCTACGCCTTCTGTGGCATCTGGTCGTAAGGTGACGAGTCATATGTTCTTACCATGTATCAATCGTAAACTACGTTACCACAGCGTCTTGAGGCAAATTGGATTCGTTTTTTCAAATCGTCTTTTGTGCGATATCTTCCTCTCCGCGTGTATCTTGCGACTTGTGCGGAAGCATACCATAATAATTCTTATGTGTCAAGTGGCATTCTGCTGTTCTGCCGACGCTATATGCGCACTGATGTCGTACTACCCATCCGAGATGCCAGTTATGACTTGGCTCTCCGCCAAAATATTTTCCGCTTTTTTTATTTTCAGCCGTTCCAGAGTAAACTTAGGGCCGAAGCTGCAAAAATAAGTCATGTGTCCGGGGAGCCTGCTAAGACCTCATTTCTTCGCTTTAGCCAAGTGCTTAACCATGCGGTTGGCATCGGTCGAAATCTGCTCAAAGGCAAGGCGAGCGAGTTCGGATTGTCCGGCCATCTGAATACGCTCGTCGGCGATCTGCTGAACCTGCTTTAGGGTATCTGAGTTCCGGGATTGTAATGCGCCGTGTAGCGAAGCGAGAAGTCGGGCGGGGTCTCTCTCATGGCGACCTAGGGCTGCGAGACTGGCTTGGCCCAGTGCGGGGCTAAAAGTCAACGACCAAAGATATTTCCGAAACCGGTTTATCTCCTCTTGCGGCTCCTGGATCGTCTCAGAAAACATCGAGTTCTTGACCCGCCCTGGAGCCTTCACGAACAGGGCGAGAATCGTCTTCTTAACGGCTGGGGAAGTTTCCTTTAAGTAACGCGCACGAAGCATTTTGAAGTCGCGGTCGTTAAATGGAAAAAGCATGAGGCTCAGCAGAGACTCAGCGCGTACGGCCCAATGATACGCACCGCCGCATCCCAATCGAATGAGTGGGCTTTTGTGCTTGGAACTCAGCACGCCTGAGCTGCGAAACATCGGCAGAAGGTAAAGATATTGCGCGTCGAAGAGTTCTTCTTCCCCCAGCAATGCCTTTTCCACGCCAGCCTGCACCGACTTGCGGCCCATCCAGTTTGAAAGATACCGGGCAACTTTCTCTGTCAACGCAGGTTGCCTCCATATCCACTTGAGCGACTGCTTGACGGCCATCGGGGAATGGATACGCGATAGGAGTGTGAGCGTTCTCTTGAATAGACGAAGGTCTTCCTTTTCCATCTTTCGCTTGTAGGCTAGGTGCTTCTTGAAAACGGGTCGAACGGCGGAGATTGCCTCTTGCTTTTGCGCGCGCGTGATGTTGGCCGGGTCTTTAGGCAAGCCATCTATGATCTTCGTGACTTGGTCAACGCGCTCGTCATAAAGCCTTTTGCGTACCTCGTCACCTTCATAAATTTCGGTCTTGCTTGACTGCATATTTAAATGAAGGCGCCGCAGAATGCGGTTGATCATGAATATAACATACCGTGCCGTTTTCCGGTCCTTGGTAAAGACCTTTATATCATCCACGTAGCGGACGTACTTGATTAAACCTTTGCGTTGCAGTTTCAGAAGCTCGGCATCCATCTCTACGAGGTAGAGAGTGCCGAGCCAGCTTGAAATCTCGTTGCCTTGCGGAATTCCCCGCTGCGGTCGAAAGCCGGTCAACGATGGTGTTGCCCAAAAAGAAAGCATCTCCATCAGGAGATTGATAAGGTGCAGTTGGTGCGGCGCATACTGCCGGAGAATATCGGCCAGTATCGGATGGCTTATATTCTCGAAATAGGCGCTGATGTCGGATTCGACCATTAAGGTGAATCCTTCCTTCTCGTAGATGCTCTGAGCCTCCTCTACAAACTCCGGCCAGGCTTCGTACCAGTCCTCAAAAATCCGAAGTTCTCGGCGCAGTTCCTTTCGGATTAGGACTGGCCCTTCGTTTTGGAAGAACTTGTCAGGATCTGGGCGCTTGCCCTTCTTCTTGACGCGAAAATGGAAAACGCTTTCAGGCAGGAAGCGGTCCATAAGGGGCGCAAGCAGATAAGCAATCCCGAAAAGAACTATGTGGTCTTCGATGTCGAGTGAGCTTCCGGGACGAACCGCCAAGCCGCTTTTCGGAACGTCGATTTCCTTTAGCGGTCGTGGCCGATACGTGCCGTTCTTGAGACCCTGGCCGAGTCTCTGCAGGTTATCCCGAAGGTTGAAGATGTAGTCCTGATTCCTGAAGGTATCAGGAATGAAGTCGTTCGTCTTGTCGTCGTGAACATAATTCGCGGCGATCTTGAGAACCGTTGGATCACACAGTTTTCTGTAAAGGTCTCGGGTCATCTTTAATCACCCCGTCTCCACATCCACCGCCTTAGCCGGACAGATCGCCGCGCAGGTGCCGCAGCGGATGCACTTGGTCTGGTCAATCTCGTGCTGCTCGTAGGGGCGCGGCTCGATGGCGTCTGCGGGGCATTGCTGGGCGCAGAGGGTGCACCAGAAGCAGCGGTCGGTGATCGTGTAGCGGATCAGCGCTCGGCAGCGCTTGGCGGGGCAGCGCTTTTCATGGAGATGCGCCTCGTACTCGTCGCGGAAATATTTCAGCGTGGTCCGGACCGGGTTCGGCGCGGTCTGCCCCAGGCCGCAGAGGCTGGTGCGGCGGATCTGCTCGCTGAGCTCTTCGAGCCGCTCGATGTCGCCGCCTTTCCCTTCACCCGCGCAGAGACGGTCGAGGATTTCCAGCATCCTTTTCGTTCCGATTCGGCAGAACGTGCACTTGCCGCAGGACTCGTTCTGCGTGAATTGCAGGAAGAAGCGCGCCATGTCCACCATGCACGCGGTGTCGTCCATCACGACCAGTCCGCCGGAGCCCATCATCGCGCCGAGCTTGGTCAGCTCCTCATAGTCAATGCGCGTGTCGCGCAGCGACGCGGGGATGCAGCCGCCGGACGGGCCGCCGATCTGGACGGCCTTGAACTTGCGTTCGTCGCGGATGCCGCCGCCGATATCCTCGACGATCTCGCCGATCGTGATGCCCATCGGCACCTCGATCAGCCCGCCGCGCACGACCTTGCCCGCGAGCGCGAAGACCTTGGTCCCCTTGCTCGTCGCCGTCCCGACCGCGGCGTACGCCTCGGCGCCGTGGCGGATGATCCACGGGACGTTCGCGTAGGTCTCCACGTTATTCACGCTCGTCGGCATTCCCCAGAGGCCGGATTCGGCCGGGTAGGGCGGGCGGAAACGCGGCATGCCGCGCCGGCCTTCGAGCGAGGCGATCAGGCCGGTCTCCTCGCCGCAGACGAACGCGCCGGCGCCCTCCATGACGTGAAGCTTCACGTTGAAAGCGCCGGGATCGCCGTTCCCGAAATAGCCGCGTTCGGCGGCCTGGCGGATGGCCTCGCGCGCGCGGCGGACGGCGAGCGGATACTCGGCGCGGATGTAGAGGAACGCGTCGCCCGCGCCGACGGCGTAGGCGGCGATGGCGAGGCCCTCCAGGACGCGGTGCGGGTAGGACTCGAGCATCATGCGGTCCATGAACGCGCCGGGATCGCCCTCGTCGCCGTTCATGATGATGCACTTCTTCGGCGCGGCGTGTCTGCGGACGGCGGCCCACTTGGCGCCGGCCGGATAGCCCGCGCCGCCGCGGCCGCGGAGGCCGGAGTCCTTGATGATCTGGATGACCGCGTCGGGCGAAAGCTCGCGGAGGCACTTTTCGAGCGCCGCGTAGCCGCCGTGGGCGCGATATTCGTCAATGTCCAGCGGATCCATTTCGCCGCGCCCTTCGAGCACGATTTCCTTCTGCTTGGCGAGGAACGCGCGGACCGGGCCGCTCTCCGGGTCGAGCGAATAGCTGCGGGCCGGCTGCCACGAGGAGTCTGTTGTGAGCAGGTCGCCCGCGCGCCGCAGCGCCGACTGCGCCTGGCGCAGAATCCCCGCCGGCCGGAGTTGCTCCGCGAGGATGTTGCGGACGGCGGAGGGCTTCACACCGGCGTAACGGGCTTGCCGGCCAGCGCGGGTGAACTCCACCAGCGGCACGCGATGGCACATGCCGATGCACGCGCCGCACTTCACGACGACGTCCTCGCCCATGGCGCGCAGCGTCGCGTCCAGGCGCTCCTTCACCTCGGCGCTGCCGCTGGCCATGCAGCACGAGCCCAACCCGATCCGAATCTCGACCGGCTCTTCCGCGCCGCGCCGCCTGCGCGGTGGACGGCGCTCCGGCGCGGCCTTCGAGCGCGCGCGCTCCTCTTCCTGGCGAAGGAACTTTTCCAGCACGCTCCCGGCGGTTTCGCCCGCGACGTGGCCGTAAACGCGGTCGTCAATGCGCACGACCGGCGCCAGCGAGCAGCACCCGAGGCAGGCGACTTTCTGCACGGTGAAAAGTTTGTCGGAGTCGGTGTCCGCCTCGCCTTCCAGCCGCAGGTGCCGCCGGACCGCCTCGGTGACTTTCTCCGCGCCGGCGACGTGGCACGCCGTGCCATGACAGACGCTGACCAGGTGCCGGCCGACCGGCATGCGGCGGAACTGCGAGTAGAACGTGGCGACGCCCTCGATCTGCGCCGGCGAAATCTCGGTGGTCTCGCAGACGCGGATCAGCGCCGGCAGCGGCAGGTAATGATACTGCGCCTGCACGGCCTGAAGGATCGGCAGCGCGCAGCGGCGCTCGCGGCCGATTTCCGAGATGATGCGATCCACGGCGGCGAGGTCGAGCGGTTCGGTCTCCGGAGGAGCGGCCATGGTGGACGAGGTGGACAACGGCATTGACGGCATGGACGAGGGCGATTGATTGGGGCTCGGCGGCGTCGGGATTTGGGCTTTGCTCATGGCTTGTTCTCCGGCGCGCCGACGCAGAACAATGTCTTATCGCCGCGGAAAAAGATGCGGCCGTCGGCGAAGGCCGGCGTTGCCAGCAGCGGCTCGCCGAGTTTGCACGCGGTCACCGGGCCGAACTTCTCCGCCAGGTCGAAAAGGTATACGTTGCCGTCCTCGCTCGGGACATAGACGCGGTCGCCGGCGAGCGTGGGCGAGGCCCAGACCCGCCCGTCGAGCATCTCGCTCCAGAACAGCTTGCCGCTCTTCGCATCGAAGCAGGTCAGGAGGCCGCTGCTGTTGGCCTGGAGGAAAAACCGGCCGTCGCAGACCGGGCTCGGCGTGTCGGAGAGGCCTTCCTCGGCGGTCCAGACGATGTTCGTCGCGGTCACGTCGCCCTGTTCGGCGGCGGCGGGGCGGATCGCGAAGACCTTGGCGTGATCGTTCGTGACGTAAACCAGCCCGTCGGCGAACGCGGGAGAGGCGGCGACGTCCTCCTTCATTCCGGCGCAGCGCCAGAGTTCCTTGCCGTTGTCCGGATCGTACGCGATGATCCACGGGCTGCCGTTGGCGACCAGCTCGGCGCGGCCGGCGACGGTGATGAGGATCGGCGTGCACCAGCAGCGGCGGACCGGCCGCGGCGCGCTCCAGACCGGCTTGCCGGTCTTCGCGTCCAGCGCCAGAAGGACGGACAATCCGTCGGCCGGCTCCATGCCGCGGTCGAACTGGACGATGACCTTGTCCTTATAGACGAGCAGGGAAGTGGCGCGGCCGTAGGAACTGTCCTGGGCGTCCTCCGGCTTTCCCAGGTTGCGCGCCCAGAGGACCCTGCCGTCGAAATCCACTGCCGCGATGTCGGCGCTGGCGAAGGTCACGTAGAGCCGCGCGCCGTCCGTCGCCGGCGTCGGCGAGGCGTAGCCGGTGACCGGCAGCGGCCTGATGTCCTCCGCCTTCACGTCGCCGCGCGCCGCGAAGATCGGCGTTTGCCAGAGCAGCTTGCCCGAGGCGCGCGCGAAGCAGAAGGCTTCCTGCGTCTCGGCGTTCGCGCCCGTGAGGAACAGCCGGTCGCCCCAGAGGACGGGCGAGCTGTTGCCGGGCATCGGGACCGGGGTTTTCCAGATGATATTGTCGCCGGTCGCGGCGTCCCATTTCTGCGGCCAGTCGCCGGGCTTGACCAGGCCGTCGCCGTCGGGACCGCGGAATCTCGGCCAATTCTCCTTGAAGGCGCTCTCCACGGGCGATGATGTCGCGACGGACGGCGCGGCGGTTTGCGGCCCCGCCTGTCCGGCGAACGGCGCCGGCGGAATCGGCGGGCCGCCGGCGAGTCCGAAGATCAGCAATCCGGCGAGAACGGCGACGCTGACGACGGCCACGGCGATGATATTCCGCCGCCGCCGCGCGAGCCAGCGGTCTGCGTCCTCGCGCTCGGCCGGCAGCGTGGGACGCGGCGTCTTGCGCTCGAGCGAAATGTACCACCGCGCGCAGAACACCGTGGCGGCCAGGCCGGCCAGCAGCAGGTACGCGCCGGTCGTAAGCCGGCGGCGGTGCGCGAAGAAATTCTGCCGCGCCTGCTGGTCCTCCTCGCGCAGCGCTTCCTTGAGGACCTCGTTGCTCGAATCCTGCGCCAGCGCGGCGCGGAGCATCAGGAGCGTCGGCGTCTCGGGCGGGACCGCTGGCTCCGCGAGGCGCGTGACGAGCATCACGCCCATGACGATGCCCGAGAACAGGGCGGTGGTCAGCAGCAGCGACACGGCGAGCGTGCGCAGGCGCCGCGCCTTTTCGGCCGCCGCCGGATCCGGTCGAGTCGGAGCGTCCTTCTGAGCGTTCTCGGTCACGGGCTTGCTTTCTCCGCGATGGTTGTGGCGGGTGCGCCGCCGGCGAGTTCCTTCAGCCGCAGTCTCTCGCGCGGGCAGGCCAGGAAGCAGCGCGCGCAGGAGACGCAGTAATCCTGGTCAATGTAGTAAATGCGCGAGCGCGGGATGCGCGTCTGCCCAAGCAACTGGACTCCCAGAGCCAGGCCGCAGAACGCGCCGAGCAGCGCGCTGCCGACGCGGAACCGCCGCTCGATTTGCGCCGCCTCGGCGTACAGTTCCGCCGCGGGGCGGTCCGTGGCGCGGAATGCTTCGCTTTCCAGCGTGCGCTCGTCCGTCCCGGTCGAATCCTCCAAGGCGATGCGCGCGGCGAGCTGAACGGTGAAGTTCTCCCGCGCGAAGAACGCGCCAGCGCGCCAGCCGAGCAGGGCGCCGATCGCGGCGGCGCAGAGAGTCGCCAGCCAGAACAGTTTCCTCATTCTTCGCCCGCCACGGATTCCGGCGTCGGCTTGCGGATGGCGCCGAAGGGACATTCGCCTTCGCACAGGCTGCACACGACGCATTGATCGGGCGTGATGGTCGCGTGCCGCCATGCGACCCGCGAGCACAGGCCGAGCAGCACGCGATACGGGCACGCGAACCGGCAGTACGGCCGCCCGACGAAGAGAGACACGAGCAGGACGATTGCGCCCACGACCAGCATATAGAATTGGCCGCCGAGCCGGAAGAAGGCGACGAACGGGTCGTAACGACAGATGAGGAACACCGTGTCGAGCCACGCGAAGAGCACCGCCGCGCCGAGGTAAACCACCGGGAACACGGCCAGCGCTTTCTGCAGCGGCATCGGAACGGTCACCGGCCGGATGAGGACCAGGTCCTGGATTGCGCCAAGCGGGCAGACTCCGCCGCAGAAGACGCGCCCGAAGACCAGCGCGAACGCGAGCGGCAGCGCGAAGAACAGCACGGCGGAGGCCGGCACCGCGTACCGGCTGCTCGCCAGGGCCAGCGTCACGTTCTCGATCGCGCCGATCGGGCAGATGCAGCCGCCGCGATAGAAGCCGAAGTAGGCCAGCGAGAAAATCGAGAGGGCCAGCATTCCGTTGCGGCTGCGTTTCTTCAGCGCCAGCCACGCGGCGACGGAGAGCGCCGCGGCAAGGACGGCGACGTCCGCGGCGTCGCGCCAGAACGCGCGCGCGTCCGGATAAGCCGCCTTCGGCAACTGGTATCCCGATTCGAAGTCCGGCGGCGGAAAGCGCGGCGCGGCCCAAGCGACGGCGCCGGCGGCCAGCCACGCGACAATGACGGAGAGGATTGCGATGGAACGTAGTCTCATATGTTCTTCAATTGCTCCGGCCCGAGTTGCTTGATGACGTAGGGCCTGTCAATCGGCATCCGGATGAACGCGTCGGCCGGGCAGGCGGCGGCGATCGAGCACTCGTTGCAGTTCAGGCACCGGTCGTGGCGCACCTGCAGGCACAACGAGCCGTTGCCGAACGTGCCGCATCCCTTGACGCACTTTCCGCAGGCGTTGCAGAGCGGCTCGTCAATCGTGTACTGGTGATACGGGTCCTGGACGAACGCGCGGCGGATGGCGCCGGTGGGGCACATCTGGTTCTCCGCGCCGGTGTCGAGCGCGGGCGGATTGGTCTGGAAGAACCCGAAGCACAGTTTACAGTAGCCGCACATCGGGAAGTTGTGGACGCACTTCGCCGCCGAGAGGTCGAGCACGCAGCTTGTCTGGCAGAGCCCGCACGCCGTGCACTTCCACGGGTCAATCTGCCAGACGGTCCTTTTGCGGCGCGAACGTCCGCTGAGCGCGCCGAGGACGCCGCCGAGCGCCACGAGCGCCGCGCCACGCCCGACGCCGGCCAGGAACGCGCGGCGCGTCGTCTTGTGTTGCGGCCGATAGGCCGGGTCGTTCAGGTCCATCGTACTTCAACTCCACTCAACGAATCACGGAAAACGAACGACAACTTTTGATCGCGAAAGCGCGAAAGCGCGAAAAACGGCGACGGAAAACGAGTTTTGGAACCACAGATGTACACAGATGCAAGCAGTTACAAAACTTCGTATCTGTGTTCATCTGTGTCCATCTGTGCTTTAAATTTGTTTTTCGCGCTTTCGCGTTTTCGCGGTCAAAACATTCGCTGTTTCGCGTTGCCGTGGTCATCATGGATCTACGCAGAGTCTCCGCGGCGGAATGTCGCGCGCTGGATTTTCGGTCCGCGCGCGAGGGCCGAGCGCGTCCCGCGCCTGGAGACTGTCCGCCTGAGAGCACGACGAAAGCGCCGGGCAACGCTCGCAGGGAAAGCGCGGCCTCGCTCCGTCCGGCCCTTGGCCGCCGGACTTGCCCGTCGCGATCCATGCGATTGCGCCCAGGCCGAACAGCGCGGCCGTGCGCGCGGCCGTGCGGAGGAACTCGCGTCTGGTCTGACCTGCCATGACTCTCTCCGCTCTGTGGCGGCCTCCGTCACTTCTGCTGCTGAAAGACGCGGACGTTTGCGTCGCCCGGGTCCAGGACGAACAACCGTCCCTCTGAGTCAATCGCCAGGCCGAGCCCGGCGGCTTCCTTCGTGAAATGCTCCGGGCCGATGAACGCCCGCATTTCGCCCTTCGCGTCGTAGACCTTCACGCGCGGGGTGATTTTCTCCGCGGTCGCAACGCGCCCGTCGCCGAACAACGCCACGGCCGTCGGATTGCAGCAGCCGGAGAATTGCTGCGGCAGCGCGCCGCCTTCGCCCCAGAAGCCGAGCAGCTTGCCGTCGAGGCTGTAGCGTTCCACGCGCGTCATCCCAGGGTTCGTGACGTAAATCACGCCGGCCTTGTCCACCGCAAGGCCGCAGTAGGGGCTCGGACAGACCAGCCCATCCAGCTTGGCCTCCGGGTCGCGCTTGCCGATGTCCGCAATGAAGTCGCCGGTCGTGTCGAACCGGTGGATGCACCGGTTGCCGGCGTCGGCAACGAGGACGTTCGACTGGAAGACGGCGATGCCGGTCACCCAGTCCAGTTCGCCGGGTCCGCGGCCTTCCTTTCCCCAGGAGCGCAGCCGCTTGCCCCCGCGGTCGAGCACCTCGACACTGGTTTGCTGTCCGATATAGACGTTTCCGTCGTCGTCCAGCGCGATGCAGGTCGCCGGACCGGAGGTCTGCCATTCGCTTTCGCGCACGCGGCCGCGGCCGCGCCTCCAGACTAAGACGCCGCCGTCGCCGGCCGCGTAGAGTTCGTCGTGCGCGCTCAGCGCGATGCCTTTCAACTTCCCGAACCCGGGATCAACGCTGGCCAGAAGATCAAGGGTTCCGATGAGCTCATACTTCTCGGCCGTGTTCACCGGCGCAGGCACTGCTGCGATCGGTGCTGTCGCCGGCTTTGACTGGACCGCGACGACAGGGCGTGAGGGCGGTAAGGGAACCGGGAGGAAGGCGATGATAACGGCGACGATAAGAATGAGGACGCCTATTACGATCAGAGTCAGCCGCCGTCTGCTCATGACGCCTCCTTCGGCAGTTCGACGCAGACCATGGTCGTCAGGTCGCGCAGGATCAGGCGGCCCGCCGCGACGGCGATCGGTCCCCACGCGTCGTTGCCTTCCAGCAATTTTGCTGAGGCGATTTCCTGGTAACCGGAAGGGCTCGCCTGGGCGACGTGCAGCGTGCCGTCCTCGTCGCTCAGCGCGAACAGCAGACCGTCGGCCAGGATGAACGGCCCCAGCCCGAACCGCCTCGGCGCGCTGCTCCAGAGGCGGCGGCCGTCGAGGTCGAGGCAGGCGAGTTCTCCCGGCGGCGTGATGCCGTAGATGTGCCCGTCGTAGAGGATCGGCGTCTGCTGGTCGGCGCCGAAGACGGCGACCTTCAGGCGAAAAAGTTCTTCAGTGTCGAGCCGGTCGCCATCGCCTTTGATCCGCACCATGACGCTGCCGTTGTTATAGCCGCCGGAGAAGAACACGCGCTCGCCGTCAATCACCAGCGGCGAGGGCACCATCGCCAGGGCGATCTTCCAGTCCGGCTTCCGCCAGAGCACCTTGCCGTCGCTCGCTGAAACGCCAACCACGCCGCCGGTGGTGCAATAAATGTACTGCCGCTGGCCATGGTAATCCATCGGCATGATGGAGGAATGCGTCATGCCCCAGCCGCCCGTTCGATTCTCCTCAGGGCGGCCCTGAGCAATTGTCGAAGGGCCGCCGGCGTTCGGCGTCTGCCACAGGACGCGCCCGCTGGCCAGCTCCACCGCCATCATCAGCGGGTCGCCGCCGGGCGCCAGGACCACCGCGTCGCCGTCAATGATCGGGCATTGGCCGGCGTACCAGGGCGGCACGGTGGCGCCGAACTGCTTGACGAGATCGAGTTTCCAGACCAGCTTTCCCGTCCGCGCTTCCAGGCAGGTCACGTGGCACATCGGGCCGAGGCTGACCACGAAGCGGTCGTTGACGGCGGGCACGGTGCGCGACATGCCGTGGTTGCGCAGGACCTTGACCGAGTAGGTATAGCGCCAGATCTCGCGCGCATCGTCGAGCGACAGGCAGCGAATGGCGTCTTCCTTTTTTGTAGCGTCGTAGTCCACGAGGTAGACGCAGCCGTTGGCGATTGCGGCGCCCGCGTGCCCTTCGCCGACGGGCAGTTTCCACAGCACCTTCGGCCCGCCCTGCGGCCACGCGCGGGCCAGGTGCAGCGGCTCGCGGACGATGTTCGTCCGGTCCGCGCCTCGAAACCCCGGCCAGCTTCCGGTCAGTTGCGACGGAGCGCCGGGACCGGCGATGGTGGTGCCGGTGTTGATCGGCCCCGCAGCGGCGGCGGACTTCGACTCGAACCCCAGCGATTCCTCCTGGCCGGGAAGCCGCGGCTTCACGTTCTCCGTCCGCGTGGCGTGGAGCCATACGGCGAGCGCCGCCACGCCGGCCGCCGCGATGACGGCCGGCAGAATGAACTCCAGCCTGCGCCCGCTCATCCGGCACCTCCGGCAGGGCCGAAGCAGTAGACCGCTCCGTCGCGGGCGCCGATCACGAGCCGTTCCTCGCCGACGGCGGGCGATGCCTCGATCTCCGCGCCGGCCGCGAAGCTCCACACTTTCGCGCCGTCGGCGACCTCCAGCGCATAGAGCGTCCCGTCGTTGCTCCCGAAGAAAACGCGGTCGCCGGCGATGACCGGCGAGGAATCAATCTCGCCGCGCGCCATGAACTTCCACAGCTCGCGGCCGTCCGCCTTGGCCATGCAGCGCACGATGCCGTCCTGCCCGGCGAAAATCACCCGGTCGCCGGAGAGCGCGGGCGACGCGCGGAAATGCATGTCCTCGGCGACTTTGACGTCCCAGACTTTCCGCAGCTCATGCGATTCGCCCGGCCTGAGGACGCCGGACGGATCGGCGCAGTACATGTGGTTGTCGTAGGTTGAGTCGAAAATGCGCTTGCCGTCGAAGGCGGGCGACGATGCGACGTTGAAACTGAGTTGCAGGATGCCGCGCTGGGTTCCGGCGGCCGCGTCTATCACGCGCAATTGGGCGTCGCATCCGCCGATGACCACCGCGCCGTCCGCGACGCACGGGCTGGCGTGAAGCTCGGCGTCGGTCTGGAATTTCCAGACGACCTTGCCCGTGTCCTGCGCGAGGCAGTAGAGAAAGTGGTCGTAAGAGCCGAAGAGGACGTTGGCGCCGATGAAGTTCGCGGAGCCGACGATCTGGCCGGCGGCCTCGAAGGTCCAGAGTTTCTCGCCGGTCGCGGCGCTGACGGCGTGGAAGACGCCCTGGCTGGTGCCGAAGAACAGCTTCCCGTCCCGAATCCCCGGCGCGGCCTCGATGGCGCCCTGCGCCTTATAGCGCCACTTCACTTTGCCGGTCGCGAGATCAATCGCCAGCAGTTCGCCCTTCATCGTGCCCAGATAAGCGACTCCGTCCTGGATCGCGGCGGTGGATTCGACGGGCGCGCCGGCTTCGCAGGTCCACAGGAGTTTCAACCGGTCGGAGAGCGGGCAGGCCGCGACGCCGGTCTGGGCGGCGTTGCCGCGGAACGTCGGCCACGGCGCGGGCTTCTCCCGATCCGCGGCCAGGCAGGTCAGCGCCGCGGCGCAGATCAGGGCGATCCGCCAGGCAGGAATTGCGGCCGACGTTCTCGACAATGTGCGTTCCTTAACGATCCTTCGCCCGGCGATGCCGTCATTCGGAGCACATTAGCCGCGCCAACGGCTGCGCGGCTGGTGCATGAGTAGGAAATGCGCGCTGGGCGCGCATTTTCTTAGGAGCGCAGGGATGGCAGCAACTCGCCTCGGACGGAGACCGCCGCCGCGAACGCACAACTGAGTAACCCGGCAATCAGGCAGGCGGAAAGCATCCCGCCCAGCGACAGCCAATTCACGTCGGCGAGCGCCGAAACGGCGTGGGGCACGACGGCCACCAGCGCCGCTGAACTCCCCACCGCCAAACCCAGAAGCAGAAGGATGCCGTGCTCAATCACTATCATAGCAACGACTTGCCGTCGTCGCAAACCCAGCGCCAGCAGCATCGCCAGCTCGCCGCGCCGCTCGACCACGCTCAGCAGCAGCACGGTCACGATGCCGAATGTGCCCAGCAGCAGTCCGAGTCCGCCGAGGGTCTCGAACGTCGCCAAGTAGGTGTTCTGGACCCGCGCGTAACCAGCCAGCACGTCCGCCGTCCGCCGCACGTCGAAGCCCAGTTCGCCCAGGTTCTCTCTGAGCGCTTTGGCCACCGCCGCTTCTTGGCCGGGCGGAGTCTCGACGAGGAAGAACCGGTAACCCGGACGGTCCGCGAAATGTCGGCGGAATTGCGCGTCGCTGATGAGCAGTTCGCCCTGGAAGACGCTGTCCGCCAGCAGCCCGACGATCTTCAGCCGGACCGGCTTGCCCGACGAATCCGTGACGCGGACTTCATCACCGAGCCCGACGTGCAGCACCCACTCCGCGCTCGTCGCGTCCGCGAATGCCGGGATCGGCGCGTCGCTGTGCTCATCGCTCTCCAGGAGCGCCCACGGGTTCGCCGATCCCTGCTGCGGCGCCGTGAAGCTGAAGCCGCCACGCTCCACCAGTTCGTGCGGCACACCGAGGACTCGCGGCTGGGCCGGCTGCTGGATATTCAGGCAACTGGCGTCATCTCCGGCGGTCATGCGGAACGAAAGGAACTTCGTCCGCGCGAGTTTGCCGGCGGTTTCGGGCGGCAGGCCGAGCGCCTCGCGGCCGGCGGCGGTGTTCAGATCGGTCATTATCGGAACGTCACTTCGCGCGAGAAGCGAAAATCCGCCCGCGCCGGAGCGGAGTTCCGCGGTGTTCGCGCGCGACAGGTCTTTCCGGTTCGCCGCCACCACCACGATGATGAAGCTCGCGCACGCGATGAGGCCGGCGGTGAGCAGGCTCCGCACCCAGTCGCGCGACGCGCCGCGCCAACCCAGCCGCCAGAGGGAAACTTTCTCAGCCGGCGCGCGCTCGGCCCGCTGGAATCCCGCACAGGCCAGCGCCAGGAATCCGGCGAGCAAGCATGCGCCGCCGCCCAGGAACGCGCCTTCGGCCGAACCGGTCGCCAGCAGTCCGCACGCCAGCAGTCCCGCCGCCAGGACCAGCGCGGCGATGCCGATTCCGAGCGCGCGCCGGCGAATGCGCCTCTGCGGCTGCGCGGCCATCGCGCGCCAGCCGGCGAGCAGACGCAGCGTCGGCGTCAGGCGCAACAGTCGAGCGGCCCAGATGACGGCGGCCGCGGAGACGAGGAACCCCGCGACCGCGCCGATCGCCAGGCTCAGCGGCGTCACATGCAGGGTGAGACTCAAATCTCCGACCGCGCCCGCCCATCGCGTCCGAAGCGCGCGGATGATCAGCCATGCATAGCCGATGCCCGCGGGCACGCCGAGCAGCACGCCGGCCGCGCCGAGGAGGAATCCCTCGCCGACGAGAACGCGCGCCGCGCTTCGAGCCGTGAAGCCGGTGGCCGACATGATCCCGAACTGGCTCGCGCGCCGCTCGACGGCCAGCCGCAGCAGCAGTCCGACCATGCCCGCCGCGGCCGCCACGAGGAAGAAACTCATCGAGAGAAAGATCACGCCGAAATCCGTTGTGCCCTTCGCGGTCGCCAGCGCCTGCGCGCGCACCGGCTGAACCGCCAGGCCGAAGTCGGACGCGAGGCCGCGGCGGAACGCGCTCTCAAAACACTCCGCCGCCGCCTTCAACGACATTCCTTCCGGCGGGACCAGCGCGACGGACGTGAGGCCGCCGTACGGCGATGCCGCTGCGCTCTCCTGCGCCCCGGGCCAGAAGCTGCGGACGACGTCCAGCGGCAGGAATGCCTTCGGCACGGTGCGGTACTGCCGCCAGTAGGCTTCGTCGGCGGGAGTGATCAATTTCGCGTCTATCGCGAAGGGCAGGTCCCAGTCCGCGATGCTGACGGCATCGGTGATCCCCTCGAACTCCGGCACAAGTCCCTGGTCCAGCGCCGCGCCTTCCATGGCCACGATGCCGCGCACCTGCGCCTTCCAGGGTCCGATTGAGTCGCCCACTCGCGCGCCAAGGGCCTGCGCCGCCCACGCGTTCAGGAGGATGTCGTTCTTGCCGAGCGCCGGAGGCGCGCCGCCGCCGGCCATCGGGAGCGGTCCGGCAGGGGCCGCGCGCGGGTCCAAACCGGCAACCAGGCAATAGTGAATCGCGGCTTCGTGAGTCTCGGGGACCATCCGCTCGAGCGTGGTCACCAGGTAGATCGAAGACGGCCGATAGCTCATCCCGAATTCGCCCGCAATGTGTTCGGCGCGGGCGACGGCGGCGGGCGGCAGCACAATTTGGCCGCTCTGCAGCGCCAGGTAACCGAACTCCGGGTCCGGCCTCAGCCGCAGGCCGCAATCCGTCAGCCGCCAGGACGCGGCCAGCGCGTCCGCGAGCGCAGCCGCCTGCCCCTCGGCCGCGGCTTGAGCGGCTCTGCGGCCGATAAGGATCGCGTTCGCCTGCGCCGGTTGCTTCAACTGCGCCTGGAGCCAGTCGAGGGCAACGTAGAGGTTCCTCGGCGGCGACGATTCCTGCCGCAGGCTGAACGCGCCGATCCCGCGCGAAGGAATAATCCGCCCGACGACGAGCCTGAGCGTGCGCGTCGTCTGCGCGCGGCTTCGGCGCATGAAGATCGAGTCCGCCGGAGCGTCCTGCTCGCGGCCGAGGGTCAGCAGGACCGCGTCGCCCTCGGAAATCCCGAGGTCCGCGGCGAGCGTGGAATTGACGACGATCCGGCGCTCCTGCGGCGGGCTGAAAGGCTCGACGGCAATGTTCGAGAATTCCGGCGGGACGCCGATGACGTTGACCCGATTGACGACCGCGCCGCCTTCGGCGGGTTTCACCGCGCCAACGGCCAGAATGGCGGGCACGGCGAAATCGGCGGCGCCTTTCGCCTGCGGTTGCGCGAGGAGGTCCGCCGCCAACTGCTCGCGGAAGAACGCGGGCGACTCGACCGCATATTCGACGCGCCCGAGCCGCTCGATCGCCAGGTCGTGCAGGCTGCCGCGGACGGAATCCCCGACGAGCAGTGATCCGACGAGCGCTGCGACGGCGATCGCGCAGCCCAGCGCCACGGCCAGGTTCGTCCGCCAGTAGTACCGCAGGTTCCGCCGGACCAGGCCGCTGATGGTGAGAGCTTGTTTCATGCTGTTGGAAGATTGGGAAACTGGGAGATTGGGAGATTGCGAAAAAGCGCGGCGCTTAATCTCCTAATCTCCAAATCACCCAATCTCCTAATCTCCTGATTTCCCTTTCTCATGCAGCGCCCCCGCGCGCAGTTCCAGGCATCGGCCGAAGAGCCGGGCGAATTCCAGGTTGTGCGTGACGACGATCAGCATCGCGCCGCGCTCGCGGGCGAGTTCCAGGAATAGCGCGCCCACTTCGGCGGAGGTCTCCGGGTCGAGGTTGCCGGTCGGCTCGTCGCAGAGCAGCAGCGGCGGCCCGTTGACCAGCGCGCGCGCGACGGCCACGCGCTGGCGCTCGCCGCCGGAAAGCTGCGCCGGGAACGAGTGCAGGCGGTCCTTCAGACCGACGCGCTCCAGCAGCTCGCGCGCGCGGCCGGCGCCGCCCCGCGACGCAGGCGGCACGGCCAGCGTCGGCAGGAGCACGTTCTCGATTGCGGTGCACTGCGGCAGCAGGTGATGGTCCTGGAAGACGAAGCCGACGCGCCGGCTCCGGAAATCCGCGAGCGCGGACCCTTCGAGCGCGGTCACTTCGGTCCCACCCAGCATGACGCTGCCGCCGGTCGGCCGGTCGAGCGAGCCGACGATGTTGAGCAGCGTGCTCTTGCCCGCGCCCGACGGCCCGATGATCGCAAGCGTCTCGCCCGCGTCGAGGTCGAACGAGACGTCCTTCAGCACCGCCAGCGGCGGCGTGGAGTCGAACTCCTTCCGGACGTGCCGCACCGCCAGCCGCAGACGACCTGAGTTTTCAGCGCGATCAGTCATGGCGTCTTTAGTTGTCAGCAAAAGGTCTCACGCAAAGTCGCAAAGGCGCTAAGAACTGCAAAGGCAAGGATGGCCGTCCTTTGCAGCTTCGTGTGTTATCCCCGCCCGTTTGAGATTCTTTGCCCATACTATCAACAAGAGCTTATAACCGAAAGGCGAAATCGCTTGAATCGTCAAAACTCAGCAATAAGAGTCAACCTGCCGCCGCCTCCGCGAGGAGGGCGAGCGTGCCGAGGCCGTAGTAGGTGTACTCGACGTCCGGCGCGGCATCGCCGGCGCAGGCGCGGAATCCGCCGCGGCTGGCCTGAAGGTTGTGCGCGAATCTTGCCACGGGCGCGAGTTTCACTTGGCCGAGCGCGCCGATTCCGGCCAGCGCGACCGAGGCGGTGAAGGTGGAAAGCAGGTCCGGCTCCGGCGCGCCCGAGCCGGCGGCGAAACCGCCTTCGGGGCACTGCATGGAGGCGAGGAATTCGGCTGCGCGTTCATACAGGCCAGGCGCCTGTGCTTCATCGAAGAGCGTGAGCAGCGCCAGCGCGGCGGCGGTGGGATTCGTCGCGCCCTCGCCGCCGGCCTGTGCGCTGTCGGCATAGCCGCCGTCGGCGCAGCGGCGCGAGTGGACGAACGCGGCGGCCTCGGCTGCGCCGGAAAAATCCGAGTCGCTCAATTCGGCGCAGAGCGCGGCCAGGAACGTGTGGTACACCGTCGCTTCGCCGCCCGGGAACCGCGCATAGCCGCCGTCCGCCGCGCGCGAACGCGCGACGACTTCCATGATCTCGGCGCGCCGCTCATCGTTGCGCCCGGCTCCGGCGCGCTCGCCGGCGAGCCGGCGGATGTACAGCAGGCAGAAGCACTCGATCATGTCCCTCGGCGGCGCGGAAAGACTGCCCGCGTACTGCGCCGCGCCGTGCCAGAGGCGCTCGTCGGCCGGGACCAGCAGTTCAGCGGAGCGAAGCGCGAACATCGTGTAATAAACGTCCGATCCGCCCAGCCGCCCGGCGAACCCGCCGTCCGGACGCTGCGCCGCCAGGAGATACTCCGAATGCCTCGATCGGAAACTGTCCGGCAGGGATTTCAGCCCGGCGGTGAGGCGGGTGGTGAGAGTTGAGAGATAGCGTGGTTTTTCAGTGTCGCCTGGCATGTTTCGCGGTCGATATGTTCTAAGAGTGCGAACCCTTCAATTTCCAAATCCAATTTCCAATTTCCAAACGGTGAGCGGCTTGCGCTCATTGAAAATTGGGACTCGGAAATTTTACAAGACGGCTTCCAGGAGGAAATGCATCAAGTCGCGCAGCGCCTCGGCGGGCATGGCATCGGCCTCGGCGCGGGCGCGCTCGCGGTATTTCTCGACGAGCTTGCGCGCCTGGTCGAACGCGCCGCGCTCCTCGTAAACCTTGCGCAGGCTCTCGAGCTTGAGGTCGCGCGCCACGTCGGGCTCGGTCACCGAGGCGAGTTTGCGGATCGTCGCCGCGTCGCCGGTCTCGAGCGCGAGCGCCAGCAGCATCGTCGGCCGCCGCGCGAGCGAATCCTGCCCGGCCACGAGCTTGTCGCGCCGGTCGGCGCTCCAGTCCTTCAGGTCGTTCAGGAGTTGATACGCCACGCCGACGAGACGGCAGAACCGCCGCAAGTTCTCCGTGCGCGCGAGGTCCGGGCTCTCGCATTGCGCCGTCCGCACGCCCGCATACAGGGCCGCCTCGAACGCCGGCGCCGTCTTCAGCGCATAGATCCGCTGGACGGCTTCCGGCCGCACGGCCATCGGGTCGCCGCGCGTCCAGAGAAGCTCCTCGCCCTGGCCGCGGCAGAGTTGCGTGTGCGCTTCGGAGAGATGGGCGAGGATGTCCGCGACGCACTCCGCGCCGAGTTCGCGCCGGCCCGACGCGACGAGCCGGTAGCCGAGCCCGATCAAGTAATCGCCGACGTTGAGCGCCGTCGCTATGCCGTGCCGGCGGTGCAGCGTCTCGCGCCCGTAGCGGAACTCATCGTCGTCCTCGATATCGTCATGGATCAGCGAGGCCTTATGAAGCGCCTCGATCGCGAGCGCGACCCGCCGGACGGCGCGCGGGAAATTCCCGGCCTCGGCGGAATCCGCATCCGGCGCGCCGGCGTCGCGCGACGCGGCGGCATGGCCCGCCAGCGTGATGAACGGCCGAAGCCGCTTGCCGCCTTCGCGCAGCCACTCGAGCGCCAGCGTTTCCGTGCCCTGCGCGGGAGACATTTCGCAAGGGCCGTTCATCGTCGCCGAGACGACCATGTCGGCGAGCAGTTCGTCGAGCGCGCGGTCCTCGAAGAGCCGGTCGGCGGCGCGGAGGAGCGGAACGTAGCTCCGCGTACCGGTCCCGGCGGGCCCGGCCTGCTGGCGGAGCCAGCCTCGCAGGACGGCGATTTCGGCGGTGGTGGCGACGCAGCCGTCGGTGAGGAGCGGCACGGCCACGTGCGGAACGCCCAGCGCGGCGACTCGTGCGAAGACTTTCTCGAGCGAGTCGAGGCACGCCATGCCCAGGATCGCGTCCGCCTGCCCTCGCAGGACGACCTCGACGACCGCCGGCGAGCCCTCCGCGATGAGCACGGTGTATCCGAGCGACTCCGCCTCGGCCTTGACGGCCGCCAGCGTGCAGGCGCCGCACTTCGCGCACGAGAGGCCGCGCGCGTCGTACGTGCCTTTGCATTCCCTGACGTGGCGGAGGCAATGCGGCAGCAGCAGCAGCCTTCGCGACGGCGGCACGGCGGCGAACTGCCCGCGCCAGAATTCGTTGTTGACCGACACCATCGCAAAGCCCAGAGAGGATGGAGCGGCATGAAGCCGGCCGATCAGATCGGACGCCGCCTTCTCGACCTCGGCGGGCAGGGGCGGCTTGCGACGGTCGAGCGTCGCGGCGGCGTCGGCGGCCGCCGCGCGGATGCGCTCGCGCTCCAGCGGCTCCGCCGGGACGATCTTGATATTGACCGGCGAGGGCCGTTTATTGCTCGTCGCGATGTCGTTCATTTGATGGACCATCTTATGAATATTCGCTTATGAAACGCAATTCATGTGCCGCCTAGTATTCGCCCAAGCGCGGAGACCGTCCACAGCGCCGGGTAGACTCTCTCAGCATACCACAACTTGGCGAAATACAAACCGATCGGCGCGGGCTTGTCCAGGCCGCCCTCGCGGATTCGCGCGAGAAGCCATGCGCAGCCGCGGTCGCGGGCGGTTGTGGCGGACTCGCTCTCGGGCGCGCCGGCCAGCGCGTCCAGCGCGAGCGCGGTTTCCTCGATGCTGCTGGGCACGTTCTCATCGCCGCCCCAACCGCCATCGGGATTCTGCGCGCGGAGGAGCCGGGCCAGACCGCGCTGCGCCTCGACGCCGTTCCCCAGGCCCAGGTCGCGCCAGGCGGCCAGCACTTGCGCGGTGCCGTAGAGCGGGTTCTCGTCGCGCGGCGCCTGCTGGTTCCCGAACCAGAGCGGCACCCACGCGCCGTCGGCGCGCTGCGCGCGGCGGAGATATTCCACGCCGCGCCGCAGGGCGCGCTGCTCCTTTGCGTCGGAAACGACGCCGCGCCACGCCGAGATCGCCCTCAGCGCGTGCGCGGTCAGGTCCGGCGCGCTGCGGTCGAAGGGAAGCCGTCCCCAGCCGCGACAGAACGTCGGCCATCCGCCGTCGCGGTTCTGAAGGCCCAGGAGCCACTCGACGCCGAGCCGCGCGGCATCGGTCGCTTCGCCGCCGAGCCGGCTTAACGCCAGCAGCGCCGCCGAGGTGTCGTCGGCGTCGGGGACGCCGCCGGAAAGGTCCGTCCATGCCCAGCCGCCCGGAGCGGCGCCGGTATAGAGATGTCCGCGACGGTGCTGGCAGTCGAGGATCCACCGGCGCGTGCGGGCGGCATCGGGCTCGAAGCGATTCCCGCCCGCCGTCAGCGCGGCCACCGCCAGGCTGGTGAGCCAGTGCGAAAGGTTCGTGTCAATGGCCCAGCTTCCGTCCGCGCGGAGGGATTTCGAGAGGAATTCCAGCCCGCGGCGAGCGACGGGGTGATCGCTCCGGCCGGCGCCGGCGAGGCTCATCACGACGAAACTGGTCAGCGGCACGGCCTCCAAAAACCCGCCGCTCTCCGGCTGGATCGCCTGGAGCCGCCGGAGCGTCGGGGCGAGCGTCGCCGCCCGGAGCGCGCGCAGGAACGGGTTGCGGCTGGGCGCTGCATGGTGGCGAAGCTGGCCGACGGCGATCAGCGCCGGCAGCGCGTAACTGACCACTTCGAGATTGAGCAGCCGGAAGCTCGCGTGCGGCAGGCAGGCCAGCTCGAAGGGCAGCGCCGGCACGTGGCGCCATGCCGGACGCGTCGGGCCCGCAGCCGCCAGCGCGCAGTTCGTCAGGATCGGCGCGGCGAAGGTCCGGTCCTCGCCGTAGACCGCTTGAAGCGCCCGCACGCGCGAGTCGGCGGAGGCGCCGGCGCTGGAGTCGAGATATCGCTCCGCTTTCCGCAGCGCCGACGCGGCGGGATCCGAACCTTCGCGGCCCGAAAGGATCAACGCGGCCTCGGCGAGCATCGCCGTTGAGACGTTGCTGCGGCTCTCGGGCGTATCGCCCCAGCCGCCGTCCGCGTTCTGGTGGGCCGCCAGCCACGCCACGCCGCGCCCGATGAAGTCGGCGAACCGCTCGCGCGAGACGACGGAAAAGGCGCTCACCGCCGTCGCGGTCGCGAGGGCGGAAGGCGACAGCTCCCCGTTCCAGCATCCCTCGGGCGTTTGCCATGCCAGAAGGGCGGCGCGGGCGGATTCGTAGGCCTCGCGAAGTTCTTTGACGCCCGGCCGCGGCGGCGCGCCGGCGAGGGATGGGGTCATGATCGGATGCTCCCCGACCTCGCCGCGAAGAGGCATTTCCAGGCGAGCGTCTGCGCGCGGCCGAGCGCCTGCAGCGTGCTGCGCCGCCAGAGCGGCACGCCGGCGGCGGATTGATTATCCCACAGGAGGCGCGGAGCCCACCGGAAGTTCAGGTCGTAGCACGCGCGGAACAGCCGCCAGTGCGCGGCCGACATTTCTTTGAGGCCGAACGGCGCCGCCCCGGCGCTCAGCGGAGCGTTGAAGAGCGGGAAGATCGCCAGCCGTTCGCCCGACAGGCGCTGGACCCAGCGGAACGTCCGGTCCACGTCGGCGGGCGTCTCTCCGGGCAGGCCGAACAGGATGCTGACCAGCGGGAAGTAGCCGAGCCGGACGAGGCGGCGCACCTGGTGTTCGGAGAATTCGTCCCACGCTTCCGGTTCGACTCCGCCCATCTTCGCGCGGCCGCCGTTCGCGGCGAGCAGCGCGCCGGAGGCGGTCTCGACGCCCAGGTTCAGCCAGACGAATTCGTGACCGGTGCCGCCGACGATGCCGCGGCGGACGGCGGCGAGTTCCTCGTCGCTGAATTGCGCCGCCGAGCTGACGTTGGCGTGGTCGGTCTGGATCAGCCGCGTCGCCGCGAGCGAGCGCAGGCGTGTGACGAGTTCGATCAGCGCCGCCGGCCGCGCGCGCGCGCCCTGCGCCCCGTAGCGGAAAACGTCCTCGGTGACGAGAACGAGGTCCGTCACGCCGGCGGCGAGGTTCACCTGCGCGTCGGCAAGGATGGCGTCCATCGGCAGGTGCTCCATCGGCACGCGCGCGAGCGTGCAGAAGGCGCAGCCGAGCCCGCAGCCGCGGCTGATTTCCACGCCGCCCATGAGCGTCGGGCCGAGGATCGGCGGGATTTTCTCCGCGTCGGCGACGCGCGCTCCGGCGAGCGCGTCCGGGAGTTTTTCGCCGTCGAGAATGCGCGCGAAGAGCGCGCCGATGTTGCCTTCGCAATAGCCGGAGATCACGTGGTCAATCCCCAGTTCCTCCTGCGCGCGGCGGTTGCCGGCGAGCTGCCACGCGCCGGCGCCGCCGAGCACGATCTTAGCCTCGGGAGCGGCGGACCGGCGAAGGCGGCGGATGCTCCCGGCGAGCCGCCGGAACCAGCGGCTGGTGTAAATCTCGCCGCCGAGGATGGCCGACATCGTCGTGCTGTTCATGCCGAGCCCAAGCGGATCGCCGGAGGAGATGCCGATGACGCGAGTGTCCGGCCCGACCGCGCGCTTGAGCGAAGCCGGGTCCACGATCGCCACGTCCGCCTGTCGAAAGCCCGTGCGCGCGAGGGCGGACTCGATGCGGCGAAGCCCGAGCGGCGACTGGAATGCCCGGAAGCCGTCGCGCCGCGCGGCCGGGGCGAGGAGCGTTTTCATCAGGAGCGACGGCGTGCGCGTGGTCTGGCTCGCGCTGACCATGCCTTCGAACAGGACGCGGTAGCCGGCGAAAAGTGTGCGGTCGGCGGTCAGGACGATCGGGATGCCGTGCCGCGGAGCGGTCCGCACCTTGAGCCGGGGAAAGGCCGATGCGTCGGCGACCGGCGCTAGGACGGCGGCCGTAGCGGCAGCGGGCGTCGGCAGGCGGTCGGAGTCACTCATCCAACTTCTCAAGAGCGGTGATCAAGTGATCGAGGTCGCCCGGCGGCGCGCTTTCACCGCGGGCATCCTCCTGCGGCGCCGGGCGCGAAGTCTCCGGCCGGCTCGGTGTCTCCGACCCCGCTCTTCGCAGCTCCGCCGCTACGGCGGGCGAAGAAGAGTCGGCGGGCTGAGAAGAGCCGGTGATGGCGGCGTCCGCGAAGTAGTGCGGGAAAATGATGGCGCGCTGCGGACAGGTCCGCGCACAGGCCGGGCAGCCGTTCTTGCAGTTGTCGGGGTTGCCCACGACGACGTTGCCGTCGGAGAGCGCGTACACGCCGAACAGGCAGAAGTCCACGCACTTCCGGCAACTTGTGCAGCGCGAGTAATCTATCACCGGATACCACCGCGGACTCGCCGCGTCCGCGATTTCCTTCAGCGTGGCGGCGCGACCTGCCGCGGATCGGGGCGCGAGCGCACGGGCGCAATCTGCTACCGTCGCGAAATCGGCCAGGTTCAAGCAGCGGATCGCGCGCGCGCCGACGCCCAGCGCCCGAAGCGTCCAGAGCGCGGCGCGCGGATGCAGCCATGAGGCGACCGCGAGGTCGCCGCGCGCTTGCATCAAGGCCGCCGCGGCCGGCTGCGAGGCGCGCAGGTGATACAGGTGCGGCACCACGAGCAGGTCCGATCCGGCTTCCCGCCGCAGCGTGTCCGCGAGCGCGTCTTCGAAGGCGGCATGATCGCCGGCGATCCCTCGCCCGTCGCGCGAGATGACGATGGTCACTGCTTGAGATTGAAGCATGGATAAAGAATCCCCACGCGAAAGGAAACCGGACTCTTCAATTATAAACTGAATCGGGCAGGGGTGTAAACGGGAACTCCAGCACGCATCGGTCTTCGTCTGATCAGTCCTGCAGGCGATCCGGAAGCGGCTTGCCGGTGAAGAGGCGCGCCTTGCGGAGGCGGATGGATTTGGGCGTGACTTCGACGAGTTCATCGTCGCGGATGAACTCGATCCCGCTTTCCAGGGAGACCGGGGTCACCGGCGTGAGGATGACGGTCATCTCTTTGCCCTTCGCGCGGACGTTCGTGAGCTTCTTGGTCTTGCACGGGTTGACGATGAGATCGTTCTCGCGGCAGTGCTCGCCGATGATCATCCCTTCGTAAACCTTCTCGCCGGGCGTGATGAACAACGGGCCGCGTCCCTCCAGAGTCTCCAGCGCGTAGGTCACCGCGTCGCCTTGCGCGTTCGACACCAGCGAGCCGGTCGTGCGCGTGGCGAAATCGCCGCGGTATTCCTCGTAGCCGTCGAGATACGAACTCATGATGCCGGTGCCCTTGGTGTCGGTGAGGAACTCGTTGCGGTAGCCGATGAGGCCGCGCGTGGGGATGGAGATTTCCAGCCGCACGCGTCCGCTGCCGTGGTTGACGAGGTTGACCATGCGCCCTTTGCGGCGCGAGAGTTTCTCGATGACCACTCCCATGTGCTTTTCATCGCAGTCAACGAACAGGCGCTCGATCGGCTCCAGCCGCTTGGGGCCTTCGCCCTTGTAGATCACCTGCGGGCGGCCGATGCTGAGTTCGTATCCTTCGCGCCGGAGCGTCTCGGCGAGGATGACCATCTGGAATTCGCCGCGCCCCTGGACGATGAACTCGTCGGTCTCGGCGGTCATGATGATGCGGAGCGCGACGTTGCGCAGCGCCTCTTTCAGCAGGCGTTCGCGGATCTGGCTGGCGCGGACGAACTTGCCCTCGCGGCCGGTGAAGGGCGAGCTGTTGATGGTGATCATCACGGAAACGGTCGGCTCGTCCACGCTCACGCGCGGCAGGGCGCGCGGGGCCTCGCGGGTGCTGATCGTGTCGCCGATGTTCACGTCTTCAACGCCCGCGAGAATGATCACGTCGCCGGGCGCGGCCTCGTCCACGTCCTCGATCTTCACGCCGCGATACGTCTGGAGGCTCGTGACTTTCAACGGCAGCGCGACGCCTTCGGCGTTGATGCGCACGAGCGCGTCGTTGCGCTTCGCGGAGCCGTGGGCGATCTTGCCGATCGCCAGACGACCGAGATAGTCGGAGTAGCCCAGGTCCGTCACGAGCATCTGGAACGGCTCGTCGGTGTCGTACGAGGGCGGCGGGAGTTCCTTGAGGATCATGTCGAAGAGCGGCGCGAGGTCTTTGCCCTCTTCCTCGATGGTCGGCTTGGCGATGCCCTCGCGCCCGATCGCGTAGAGCAGCGGGAACTCGGCCTGATGGTCCGTGGCGTCGAGGTCAATGAAGAGGTCGAAGATCTCGTTGAGCACCTGCACCGGGCGCGCGTCCTTCCGGTCGAGCTTGTTGATGACGACGATCAGGCGCAGCCCGCGCTCGAGGGCCTTGCGCAGGACGAAGCGCGTCTGCGGCAGGGGGCCTTCGGCGGCGTCCACGAGCAGCACCGCGCCGTCCACCATCATCAGCGCGCGCTCGACCTCGCCGCCGAAATCGGCGTGGCCGGGCGTGTCCACGACGTTGATCTTGACGCCCTTCCAGTTCATCGAGCAGTTCTTCGCGGCGATGGTGATGCCGCGCTCGCGCTCGAGGTCCATGTTGTCCATCACGCGCTCGACGACCTCCTCGTTCTCGCGGAACGTGCCGCTCTGGCGGAACATGTAGTCCACCAGCGTGGTCTTGCCGTGGTCCACGTGCGCGATGATGGCGATGTTGCGGATTTTGTCGTTGAACTGCTTCATCGTTTCCAGACGGCTTTCCAGAGAAAAACAGCGGGCGAGCGGGAGACCGCTCGCGGTCAACAGGAGTTCACCGAGCGCCGGCAGGGAGATCTGCTTCAGTCCGGATGCACCTCTTGCGCCTCGCCTATTATACCCACTTGCAGGGCCGTTTGACAAGCGACGCCGGGCGCTGCGATAGTAGATAATGGAATTCAGCCGAAAAGCCAGGCACGGAAGGCGTGAAATGGCGTTGATCCCCAACGGCGCCGGTCCACAGGCCGATGCCGCGCCGGCCCGGACGAACCGGTACTTTGTCGAACTCGATTGCCCCGACGCGCCCGCGCTGGACCTCGAGTGGAACTACACGGACCGGGCGGAGCGCATTTACCGGGCCGGGCACCGCTGCCTGGCGCGCGGCCTCTTCGCGGAAGCGCTGGCGCTCTTCCAGCGGGCGACGCACTACGATTCCACGCACTACGCCGCGTACGTCGCGCAGGCCGAGGCGCTGATCCTCCTGAAGCGGACGGAGGACGCGGCGCGCGTCTCCGATGAAGCGATGGACCGCTACGGCCGCAATTGCGCCATCGGCGCGGCGCGCGGACACGTGTTGCTCCACCAGGACGACGCGGAACAGGCGCTCAAATTCGTGGAAATCGCCACGGAGAACGATCCCACGAGCGCCTACGCCTGGATCATCGCCGGCGAGGCGCACGTCGCGGCGCGCTCGGCGCTGCCGCTGATCATGCACTCCTTCGCGCGCAGCCGCGCGTGCCGGGACCTCTGGCCGAACCAGGATATCCGCATCGCGCTGGCGTACCTGGAATGGGGAGCCGCGGCGTACGCCGTCGGAGCGCTGGAGGCGGTGGTCGTCGCCGAGCCGGACCTCCCGTTCGCGTGGAAACTGCTCGGCGACGCTTACCGCCAGGAAGGGCGGGGCCGGCAGGCGATGGCCAGCTACCGCCGCGCGGTGGAACTGGCGCCGCAATTCCAGTCCGCGCTCCAGGCGCTGACCTGGCGGGCGCGCGTCGAGGACTACTGGCGGCGCTTGCGGGATGTCATCGTCTCGCAGGTGGAAACGCGCTGAGGCTTACCGGGAGAAAGGATCGCCATGGATTGCCCGCGAGAACTGGACCTGCTGATCCGCGCGCGGTACCCGATCATCTACCTGCGCACCAGCGAGGAGTCCCGCGCCTGCAACTTGATCGCGAACATCGCCCGGGCCGAGAAGAAGAGCCTGGTCGAGTGGAGCAGCACGGAAGGGCTCCGCAAGATCGAGGATTTCCAGGGCGCCGCGCCCGGGGATTTCAAACCGGTCGCCCCGTCCGCCGGCGACGCCACACGCCAGCCGCTCGCCGCGCTCGAGGAGATCCTTCAGGAGGCGGGCCGCACGATCTACCTGATGAAGGACCTCCATTCGTTCATGGATGACCGCGTCGTGATGCGCAAAATCCGCGACCTGTACGCCAGCCTGAAGCGCTCGTACAAGACTATCGTGATCCTGGCGCCGTGCAAGAAAATCCCGCTCGACCTGGAGAAGGAAATCTACTTCCTGGACATGCCGCTACCGGATCTGGACCAGCTCAAGAAAGTGCTGCGGGACGTCGCGGACACGCTCAAGGGCAACCCGCGCCTGAGCGTCGAACTGACCGCGCCGGTGCTGGACCGCATGGCGAACGCGGCGCTCGGGCTGACGCTCGAGGAGGCGGAGCGCGTCTTTTTCAAGGCCGTCATCCGCGACGCGAAGCTCGCCGGCGAAGAGGTGCAATACATCCGCGAGGAAAAACGCCAGATCGTCCAGAAGTCCGGCCTGCTGGAATATTACGAGACTCCGGAGGACCTCGGCTCGGTCGGCGGATTGGAACTGCTGAAGTTCTGGCTGAAGCGTCGGGCGCGGGCGTACGAGCCGGCGGCGCGCGAGTACGGGCTGCCGCCGCCCAAAGGGCTGCTGCTGCTCGGCGTGCAGGGCTGTGGAAAGAGCCTGGCGGCGAAGGCGGTCTCGGGGTCGTGGGGATTTCCGCTGCTGCGGCTGGATCTCAGCCGCATCTTCGGCAGCCTCATCGGCTCGTCGGAGGACAACATGCGCCGGGCCCTGGAGATGGCGGAGTCCGTCTCGCCCGCCGTGCTGTGGGTGGACGAGATCGAGAAGACTTTCTCCGGCATCGAGAGTTCGGGCATAAGCGATGCGGGGACGACGGCGCGCGTGTTCGGCTCGTTTCTCACCTGGCTCCAGGACAACACCACGCCGGTCTTCTGCGTGGCGACGGCCAACTCCATCGAGCGGCTGCCGCCGGAGTTGCTGCGCAAGGGACGGTTCGACGATATCTTCTTCGTGGACCTCCCGAGCACGGCGGAGCGGATCGAGATCGCGCGCATTCACCTGGCCAAGCGGAAACGAGACCCGGCCAAGTACGATCTCGCACGCTTGGCCGCGCAGTCGGAAGGGTTCAGCGGCGCGGAGATCGAGCAGGCCATCGTCTCGGCCATGTACGACGCGTTCGACTCGAACCACGAGGTCGCGCAGGCGGATATTTTACAGGCGATGCAGAGCGCGGTGCCGCTGTCGGTGACGATGCGGGAGGACATCGAGCGCGTCCGGCAATGGGCCAAAGACCGCGCGCGGCCGGCCTCGCCGCGGTGAATTATCACGCTCGCGCCGGCGCAAAGTTCCGCGTCGTCCCTCGGTTGATGACTTCTCTTCGATCCGATAAACCAGCGTTGCCTCGCGGCCCGGCAATACGTATAATGATCCTGTAATTCACACGTATAGGAGAACGCACCGATGAAGAAGCTTACCTTAAGCGCGGACGAAAAGGTCATCGCGCAGGCTAAGCGTCTGGCCGTCCGCCAGCGCACAAGCGTGTCGGCGATGTTCGCGCGATTTGTGACTTCCGCGAGCCGGAGGGAGAACACGCCGCACGAGGTTCCGCCTGACTCCATCGCCGCGCGCGTGACCGGAGTTATCCGGCTGCCCAAGGGCAAGAGCGAGCGCGATGTCCTTACTGAGGCGCTCATGGTGAAGTGCGGGATCAAAAACAGTTAGCCGCAACCCGCGTCACTTTCCCAAGTCGTCTCTGCCGATCTTCACTCCGCACGAGTTCTTCTCGGTCCATTCCTTCGACTAAAGCCTGTCAGCGCCCTTCACCGTTTCTTTTGCAGCGCGGCGATGGCTTTGCGGGCGGCGAGATAGCCGCTTTTGGCGGCGCCTTCGAACGTGGGATAGACCATGTAATCTCCGGCGAGCAGGAGGCGGCCGAGCGTGATCTCGTGTAGACGCATCAGCCGCTTGTGCGCGCCGAGGGTCATGACCGGGAACGCGTGCGGGAACCGCTCGACGCGCGAGGCGACGATCTTCGCGCCCGAGCCGGGCAGCACGCGCTCGAGGTCTGCGCGGACGGCTGCGAGGATTTCATCGTCGGTCATCCGCATGAGCTTCGGATCGGCGTAGCTCTCCGGCGGAATGTAGACGGTCGTAACGCAGCCGGCCGCGTTCTTCGCGTCGGGGTCGCAGAAACGCTGGACCCAGGTCGCGTCGTAGATGTCCGTGAAGAAGAGCCCGTCGGGCGCGGCCAGGTCGAACGCGCGGTCGAAGATCGGCGTCTTGCTGGTGAAAGAGACGGTCGCGTAGGAGGAGTACGGAATCTTCGCGAGAAGTTCCCTCTGCTCGTCGCCGAGTTCGTCGCCCGCTATCTTCAGCGCGGCGGGCGCCGCGACGGCGAGGATGACCACGCGCGCGCTGATCGTCCGCTCGCCGGCCTTCGCATCCCGGTACGTCACTTCGCAGCGGCCGTCCGCGGTCCGGACGCTCAGGACGGCGGCATTCAGCCGGAGCCGGTCGCCGAGGTCGGCGGCGAGCGCATCGGTCAATTCGGTCAAGCCGGTCTTGAACGTGTACGCTTCGGTGGCGCGCCTGCCGCGGCCGGTTTCGTTCGCGAGTTTCTCGTTATCCTTGATGAGGCGCGCGTCCTCGTAGTCGAAGGCGATTTCGGGCAGGGCGCAGAGCGCGGAAATCTCGCCCAGGTTCGCGCCGAAAATGCCTCGCGCGGCGACGTTGTAGCGCTGGAGGAAAATCTCCGGGAACTTCATCCGGTTGAGCCAGTCCTTCGCGCTGATGTCGTCGAGTGCGGCCAGTTCGGAATCCGGGTCGAGGCGGGGAATCTCTTCGTACTCCGACGTGAATTCCTGCATGGCCGAGACGAAGCGGTTGTATTCGCCAACGCTGGCGCGGCGGACGAAAAGCGAGGCGATCCCGGTTTCGCCGAGGTAGAGTTCGCCGTCCTGCCAGGCGGCGTCCATGGGAGAAGGAATCTGCACCGGCGTCAGCTTCAGCGCGCGGACGATCTTGCCGATCTCATCCGTCGGCTTGCCGATGTATTCCGCGCCCATCGCACAGGAAAAGTCACCGACCTTGTACGAGATCGCTTTGCCGCCGGGCCGGCCCTCTTTTTCCAGGACGACGATGTCGTAGTTCTTCAGATAAAACGCCGCCGTCAGCCCGGCCAGTCCGGCGCCGACGATGATGACGTCGTGCGGCTTCTCGGCCGGTTCGCGATCGGGCGTCGCGCCCGATGCCGCGGCCGCAGCGAGAAGCAGCAGGGCGCAGAGGGCGGCGCGCCGCGCAGCGGGATTCCTCGACATGCTTCGGCAGCCTTTTCATTAAATGTGTCGCCGGCGAGTTGAGCATTTTATCTTAAGCGAAGGATTTCGCAAACCTGGGCGGCGCCGAAGAAGTGCTTGACTGGCGTCACCCCGGTCGCCAGAATGTGACGTTCGATGTCCGGCCGTCGCGTGTAAGGTGCCCTATGGCAAGATCCGAATGCCGCGAACCTGATCCGCCCGCCGTCCCGCCGGCACGGGGATTGCCGATGTGGCTGCCGGCGATGGTCCTCGCTCTCGCGTTGAGCGCGCTGGTCTTCGCCACCTTGCGCGACTACGGCATCACTTGGGACGAGCCGACCTATGCCTCGTCGGCCATCTCGCACTCGGCCTGGTTCCGCAGCCCGCGGCTGGCGACCATTGACCGGTTCTGGTCTCCGACCCACGAGCATCCGCCGCTGGCCGGCCTGGCCGGCGCGTTCATCCGCTACGCCGTCCATCGGCAGTTCGGCCTGCTCGACAACGTGTCGAGCTGCCGTCTGCAATGCGTGATCTTCGTCTTCCTGGGCAGCTTTGCGCTGTTCATGCTGATCGGGAGAAGTTACAGCTGGTGGACGGCCGCCCTGGCGGCGACGTCGTTCATCCTGCTGCCGCGCGTGTTCGCCGACGCGCATTTCGTGGCGCTGGACTTCCCGACGACGGCGGTTTGCGTCGCGGCGGCGTGGCTGTTCTGGCGCGGACTGGCGCGCGGGCGGATGCTGCCGGCGGCGGTGCTGATCGGCCTGGCCATGCTCTGCAAAGTCTATGGCCAGTTTCTGTACGCGCTGTGCCTTATCTGGTTCGCCGTGCATCACCGGCAGGCGTGGCTGGACCTGGCCCGGCGGCGAGGCGGCGACCTATGGCCGCGCGCCTTGAGGGAACTGGCGGTGCTGATCTGCGTCCCGTGGCTGATCTTCTTCGCCGGCTGGCCATGGCTCTGGCCGCACCCGATTCAGCGGACGCTCGACTACCTCACCTGGCAGGCCGGGCACGTAGCGCCGCCGACGTGGTACTTCGGCCGGACGTCCGATCATCCGCCCTGGCATTACCCGTTCGTGATGAGCGCCGTCACGATGCCGCTGGCGGTGCTCCTGGCGATTCTGCCGGGCGTGTCGCGGCTGCGAAGGGCGGCTGAGCGCCCGTTCGTACTTTTCCTGCTGGCCAACGCCTTCACGCCGCTGGCGGTCGTGGCGTTCCTGACGCCGTGCAAATACGACGGCGTGCGGCTGTTCCTGCCGGCGTTCCCGTTCCTCTGCGCGCTGGCGGCGATCGGCGTGCAGGAGGTCTGCACGCTGCCGCGAGCGCCCTGGGCGCGACGGGCGGCGGCCGCGGCCTGCGCCGCCATATTCCTGCTGACGTTCGCGTCTTCCACGTACCGATACCACCCGTTCCAGACCTCGTATTACAACGAGCTGCTGGGCGGCGTGCGCGGCGCCGCGGAGAAGGGATTCGAGACCGAGTATTGGGGCAACGCCTATGTGAAGCTGATTCCCTGGCTGCAGAATCATCCAGGGGTACCGTTGTGGGTGCCGATCAATTACGACTCGCTCAAGATGTACCAGGACCTGGACGTGCTTCCGGAGCTGCGATTGACCGGCCGCGCGCAGGCGGACTACCTGGTGCTGCTGGTGCGACAAGGGCGGTTCGATGAGGAACTGTGGCGGTTCTATCGCACGGAAAAGCCGGAGATTTCCGTAACGCTGCTCGGTCAGCCGCTTGTCAATGTCTACCGCCTGAACGCGCCGGTCACTCCGCCGTCAGGACGATGAACGCCGGCGGATCGGCCGGGTCGCGGAACGCGACACGCCAGGGCGCCGGGAGTTTCACCACGCGCACGGAATCGTCGTCCACGTCCACCCACTCGCGCAGGCCGGCGCGGTTGCGCAGCAGGCTGTAGTCCAGCACGGCGTAGCGCGCGCCCGCGGCGCGCATGGCCGGCCGCAAGGCATCCGTCGTCGTCCACGGCACCGGCACAATGCATCCAGCCAGTTCGGCGTCCCAGAAGTAAGCGTACGCGTGCGAGGGGCCCAGCATCACGGGAGCATCCACCGAGGCGTGCGCGTGCAGCCATATGCGGAGCGCCTCATATCCGGGAGGCAGGCGATAGCTGGCGAGGGGATCCTGCCGGAGACCTTGCCAAGGCGCGGCGAGCGCGATGGTGGCACACGCCAGGACCAGCGCTGCGATCAGGGCGACGCAGCGCGCGGGGATGGTCCGGTGTGCCGCCCTGGCCGCGCGGCGGAGCGCCGGAAACAACCCGCGTGTGGCCAGGATAAGCAGGATCGGCACGAGCGGGAAGATGAAGCGGATGTCTTGAGCCGGATACCACGCGAAGAACAGGAAAAACACCGCGAAGATAAACCAGGCCAGCACCGCGGCGGGCCGCACCGAGCGCGAGCATAAGGGCGCCAGCGCAAGGAGCAGGAGGAGCAGTCCCAGCGGCCAGGCCTTCAAGCGCAGGCGCTCGTTCAGGGGATAAGTCTGGCCGACGGCGACGACGGAATAGACTCCCTGCTGGAACAGCCCCGTTGTCGCGCGGTGGGCAATCTGCCGCAGCGTGTGCGTGCGCCAGAACAGGCCCGCCGTCGGCGCGCGCACGTTGACATCGGTCGAGTACAACTCGTCGGGATGGTTCGTCCAGATGAAGCTCTTGTTCTCGTTATACAGCGGCGGGCCGTAGAGCCGGACATTGCGGACCAGGACCGGCGACATCACAACGGCCATCGCCAGCAGCGCGGCCCACGCCTCGCGCGAGCGCCAGAGCCGCCGCCGCTCGCGCCATGCAAACGCCCCCAGCGCCGCCGGCAGCAGGAAGAGGCCGTTCGCCTTGGTGACGTACGCCAGCCCGATGAAGAGGCCGATCCACACGCCGCCGCGCCCGGTGCGCACGTAGCGAACCATGAACGCCCACGCCAGGAGCACCCAGATGGCGAAGATCGGCTCGCAGCAGACCGTGGTTCCCTGGGTCAGCCAGGAGGTGTTGCAGGCCAGGAGCGCCGCCGCCAGGATGCCCGCCGCGGCCCCGAACAGCCGCCAGCCGGCGACGCCGCAGACGACGACCCCGGCCGCGGCGATTCCCAAAGTGAGCAGCTTCGCCCATCCCACCCCTTGCAGCCGATCCACGGGCAGTGGCGAGAGCAGGGCGATGTACAGCGGCATGCGGCCGGCTTCCGCGTACCTGCCGGCGTAGCAGTCGGCCAGCATCCGCAGGGGCCCGCCGTTCTGCCGCACTTCGCGGGCGACGCGCAGGTACGCGCCCGTGTCATACGGACAGAACTCCGGCTCCTCGTGCAGTTTGTTGAGGCCGGCGAGCAGGAATCCGGCCAGCGCCAGGACCAGGAGGCATCCGACGCCCCAACGTCCGGGATGAGAAAGCCATGAGCCCATAATCTGCACAGCCCCGATCGCGACGGAGTCACCGCACGAACAGAAACAGCGCGACGTAGAGGACCGGCATTCCTGCGAAGACCATGCCTTCCGTGAAGTGGTGCAGCTTCAGCGCGCGGGCCTGCTTTTCCGGTTTGCCCTGCATGAGATAGATGGCCAGGCTCAGGCAGAAGCTCACCAGCAGGATCAGGTACGTCAGCACCATGAATTTGTCCGCGAAAGTCAGGTAGCCCACCGGCGGAATCTGGCCGGAGATCGAGACGTGGAACATGGCCGAGGCGACCAGCGCCGAGCTGATGGCGCCCAGCCGAGTGGTCACCTTGTCCGGGTCGAGGATGAAACTGGCCATCACGATCAGCATCAGGAAAAGCACCGGCAGGAAGGTCTTCAGGAAGGAGTTGACCGCAATCCGCGCGATGTCCACGCTGAAGAGGTACTGCGAGTAAACCTCGTTTTTGCCTTCCGGCGTCTTGTAGACCGGGTACTCATGCTCGGCGGAAGTGGCCTCCCAGCCTTTGATGGCCCAGCCGGGGAAGACGATGGCGCGGTCCATGCCGCTCTCGGCCGTCAGCGGAATATATTTCACCTTCTCGAGGCCGTTCGTCTTGTTCTCCAGGATAATCTGCATCTTCTGCGCGTCGAACGGGAAACGCCGCAGGTCAATGGGCGTGTTCAGGGTCGCCAGGACGCGGTAGAATTTCTCGTTGCCCTTGTCCTCGATCTTGTCGAACGTGCCGCGGCCGTTCATGAACTCGAGCGCGGCGCTTTCCTCCGCGATCTGGTTCTTGGGATCCTTGGACTTGAGATCCAGGTAGAAGTCCACGGTGAACGAGCCGGTGCTAATATCCAGCTTGCCGATGTCGAGGATGTAGATCCCGACGAGGATTTCCTGCTGCACCGCCGGCGCTTCGGGCGCGGCTGCGGGAGTCGCCGGCTGAGCTGCGGGCGGTTTCGCGGGTTCGGCGGCCGTCGCGGCGGGAGCGCTCGCGGAGACCTCCTGCGCGGCGGCGAAACGGGCAAAACCCGAAACGGCTGCGACGAACAACAGGGCGGTCAACAGTCTTCTCACGGCTTGTGCCTTTTAGCTAAATCAGTCGTGGTCTGAAGTAGAGGCGTTCGCGGCCGATGCTCCTCTTACGACCGGAACCGGAAATAGGCCTCCGCATTGTCGTGGCAGATGTCCCTGACTATGCCGCCGACGAGCGCCATGTCGCGCGGGATCAGGCCGGACTCGATCTCTCCGCCGAGGATGTTGCAGAGGACGCGCCGGAAATACTCGTGCCGCGGATAGCTCAGGAACGAGCGGCTGTCGGTGGTCATGCCGATGAAACGGCTGAGAAGCCCGATGTTGCTGAGCGCTTCGATCTGGCGCTCCATGCCGTTCTTCTGGTCGAGGAACCACCACGCGCTACCGAACTACATCTTGCCGGGGACGCGGCCGTCCTGGAAGTTCCCGGCCATCGCGGCGAGGAGTTCGTTGTCCGCCGGGTTGGCGTTGTAGAGGATCGTCTTCGTGAGCTTGCCCTTGCTGTCGAGCCGGTCGAGCATCCGCGCCAGCGGCCGGCCGATCTCGAAGTCGCCGATCGTGTCGAAGCCCGAATCCGGGCCGACCTCCTCGAACCGCCGGCTGTTGACGTTGCGCGGCGCGCCGAGATGGAACTGCTGGACCCAGCCTTTCTCGAAGTCCATGACCGCGAGTTCCTGGAGCATCGCCGACTTGAACTTCAGCGCCTCCGCGGCGTCCGGCTTTCGTCCGCGGCGGACCTTCGCGAAAATCGCCTTGATCTCCGCGCCGGTGCAGTCCTCGGCGCAGGCCGTATCGAGGCCGTGGTCGGAGAGCCGGCAGCCGGCGGCATGGAAGGAATCGTGCCGCCGGCGCAGCGCGTCGAGGTACGAGGCGTAGTCCTTGACGTGCACGTCGGCCGCGGCGGCCAGCCGGTCCACCCACGCGTTGAACGCCGCCGGCGATTCGACCGCCATGCCTTTGTCGGGCCGCCACGCCGGCAGCACGCGAACACGGAATGACGCGTCGGCCGCGATGGCCTTGTGGGATTCGAGGCTGTCGGCCGGGTCGTCCGTCGTGCAGACGACTTCCACGTTCATCCGGCGCAGAAGCCCGCGGCAGGAGAACTCCGGCCGGGCCAGCTTGGCGTTGCATTCCTCCCAGATGGCCTTCGCCGTCCGCGGATTCAGCAGTCGGTCGCCGATGCCGAAGATGCGCAGGAGCTCCAGGTGCGTCCAGTGATAGAGCGGATTCCGGAGCGTTTGCGGGACCGTCTCCGCCCACTTCTGGAACTTCTCCCAGCCGGGGGCCGCGCCTGTGCAGAAACGTTCGTCCACGCCGCACGCGCGCAGCGCGCGCCACTTGTAATGGTCGCCGGTGAGCCAGATTTCCGCCAGGTTCTTGAAGCGGTGGTCGCCGGCGATCTGCGCGGCGGGCAGGTGGGAGTGATAATCAATGATCGGCAGCGACTCGGCATAGTCATGATACAACCGCCGCGCCGCGGGAGTCTGCAGCAGGAAATCCTCGGTGATGAATGCGCGCCTGGCCATCGTTCGGCTCCTTGTCCTTGCTTCGCGTTCAAGAGACGTACTCGTCCGGCGGCCGTCGCCCGCGCATCATATAGAACCTTTTTCCTGTGGTCAAACGCGGCTGGGCTTCGCCCCGGATTTGAAAACCTGCCGCATTGCGTTAGAATGCGCGGCTGAGGTGTCGAAAGAGCGGTCACAGGGTTCGCGAATGAAGATTACCTTTGGAAGAATTCTGAGCTTCCTGATCGTTATCGCTTATATGATCGGCATTATTGTCGAGGTGGGATGGGCGCCTGCTTGCCTCGTGATCTGTTTGGTCCCGTTTTTTCCATTGGCGCTCATCTGGTTCCCGGACGAGTTTGGCGCCTTTACGAACACGAGCGGGTTCTGGAGCATTAATGAAGAGACGCCTGCGATATTTGTTTCGATTATGGGTTGGATGCTTCTCCTGGGCATGCCGTTCCTTTTCTATTTCTGCTTCCTGGATAAATAAGGAGTGAGCTCATCATGCAGTGGCGACAAGTTGATTCCGATGGCCGGCCGGGTCCGTGGGGCAGGTCGTGCCTGATCTCGCTGGTTCCGGGGGCGCTGTTCGTGACGGCGGCGGTGCTGCTGCTGGCGCTGCTGCTGGTGAAGCTGCTCTGGGCGTGGACGGTTCCCGAGCTTTTCCCCGGCGCGGTGAAAACCGGGCTGATCGCCGAAACCATCTCGTGGTACGCCGCGTTCAAGCTCGCGATCTTCATCGCGGTGCTCGCCGGGGTCGCCCGCGCGGGTAGAGGCCGTTGATCACGACGGCTGCGTGGACGCGGCCGGATTTCGCGCCAGGGATTCCGCGGTCTGCGGGCGGAAGCTCGCGGGGTCTTTCACGGGCTTCAGGAGGATCGGAACTGCGATGATCCCCAGGACGGCGGAGACGACAAAGATCGCGTGGAAGATGCTGAAGGTCCGGCCGCCGAGGACGCAGTGCCAGCCCGCGAACCTCCTCGCGATGAGCCCGGCCGCCAATGCGCCGAGGCCGTTGCCGATGAAGGCGGACGTGTCCGAGACGGCGATGTACATCGCCCGCTGCGCCGGCGTGGGAAAACGCGTGACCAGCTTCGTCGCCGCGTTTGCCGCCGCCGTCACCGCGGTGCCGCCCACGAGGCTCGATCCGCAGACCCAGAAGGCCGCCGTCTGCGGAGTGGCGAATATCCAGAACAACGGCGCCGGCGCCCAGGCCAGGTACGCCCAGTAGATGACCTTCTTCGGCCCGACGCGGTCAATGAGCCCGCCCGACCACGTGGCGGTCAGAACGCTTCCGAGCAACGGCACCACCGTGATCACGATCATCCCCACCAGGAAATGGCGTTGCAGCTTCAGGTTGTCCATGCAGAAGAGCAGCGCCAGCGTGCCGCCCAGCGAGATGATGAAATACCAGATCAGGTTGCACTTCAGCCAGGGCCGGAAGTTAATGTCGCGGATCGGAAGGAGGATTTCCTCCAGAAAGCTGTTCTCCGGCGGCTTGGCCATGGGCGGTTCCGGGATCGTCCCGTGGATGATCAGGTCGAGCAGTCCGAAGATCGTCGCGGCGATGAAGATAATCACCGTCAGTTCCAGCTTCCAGCGCTCCTGCGTGCGGTCCATGAGGACCGCGGCGCTCATCAGTGCGATAATCATGATGATCGCGATCCACGCCGTGCGCTTGCCCCAGAATCGGCCGTGGACTTCCTCGGGAATGTAGTCCGCGACCCACGAGAGCCACGGCGTCGTGGACATGGCGCCGAAGCAGTTCGCGACGCAGATCGCGGCGATCAGGACCGTCGCCGCTGACGAATAGTGCGCGTGCCAGAGCCAGAGCGAGAGCACAATGCCCAGGAAGCGCAGCGTGCGGTCGGAGAAAGCGCAGATGAACCAGATCAGCTTGCGGCACATGAACCGGTGCGTCGCGCGCGCCGAGAGGATTTCCGCCGAGAGGCCCCACGACACGATGGCGCCCATGATCCCCCAGTGGAACGGCTTCAAGCCGATGCGCATGCCGTAATAGGTGAAGAACATGCCCGTGATGACCGAGCCCCAGATGCTGCCCAGCGCGCCGGTGTAGATGTGCTTGCGCATGATGCTCGGCAGTTGCCAGGGCTGCACGATGCGCCGCGCGAAGTAACGTCGGAGAAAGATTTCCGCCTCGGTCAGCGGCGTGCGAATCCGCCGGAGGGGCGTTTGCAATGCTTCCATGATCGTCCCGGTTAGCCGCAGGCCGTCAGCATGACGCGGCGATGATTGGGCCAGATTGACACGACTGCGAAACCGGTATAATATCCGAATATGAGCGATGCGCGCAACTTACGAGGCATTACGGCGCTGCTCTCGCGGCTGATCGCCTGCCCGAGCGTGAACCCCAACAATCGCCCGTTCACCGGCGCGCCCTACGGCGAGGAGCGCATGGCGCGGCTCCTGTCCGACTTGGTCGGCGGCTGGGGCGCGGAGGTCTCCGTGCGCGAAGTGCTGCCCGGGCGTTTCAACTTCATCGCGCGGTTCAAGGGGAAGAAGCCGCATCCGTCGCTGATGCTCGAGGCGCACAGCGACACGGTCGAAGTCGCCGATATGTCCATCCCGCCGTTCGAGCCGCGCATCGCCGGCGGCCGCATGTACGGACGCGGCGCGTGCGACGACAAGGGGCCGATGACGGCGATGCTGCTCGGCTTGCGCGCGGTGCTGGACGGGGATGGCGAGCTTCCTGCGGACGTCTATTTCGCGGCGACCTGCAACGAGGAGCGCGGCGCCGCGGGCGCGAGAGGCCTGATGGCGGAAGGGCTCCGCCCGGACGCGGCGCTGGTCGCCGAGCCGACGAACCTGGAGATCGTGGACGCGCACAAGGGCGTCGTGCGCTGGCGGATTCAGACTCGCGGCGTGGCCGCGCACAGTTCCGCGCCCGAGAGCGGCGTGAACGCGATTTCGGCGATGGCGCGCCTGGTCGAGCGGATCACCGGTCCGGTGGCCGGTGCGCTGGCGAAGAAGCACCACCCGCGCCTCGGCTCGCCGACCGTCTGCGTCGGCACGATCCGCGGCGGCACGCAGGTGAACGTCGTCCCCGCGCAATGCGAGATCGAGGTGGACCGCCGCCTGCTTCCGGACGAGACAGCCGAGCGGGCGACGGCGGACCTCGTGCGGGAACTCGAGAACCTGAAGGGGAGCTCAGCCGGCTTCGAGTATTCGCTCGAGGAGATCGAGCAGTACCCGCCGCTGGAGGAAGACCCGAAAGGCCCGATTGCGTCCGCCGTCGCCGGCGCCTGCGCGAAGGTGCTGGGCCGGGCGACGTTTGCCGCCGCGCCGTGGGGCGCCGACAGCGGCGTATTCAAGAGCGCCGGCATCCCGTGCGTGCTTTTCGGCCCCGGATCCATTCGCCAGGCCCACACGCGCGACGAGTTCGTGGAACTCGAACAGGTCGCGCAGGCCGTCGGCGTATACGCCGAGGTCATCCGCCGTTTCGGGCGCTCGAGCGGCGCCTGACTTCCCGGAGACCGCGCTCGAACGCGCTTTCGAGGCGGAGCGAATTGGCCACCACATTGACCGAGCTCAGCGCCATGGCCGCCTCGGCGATGAGCGGGTGCAGCAGGCCGAGCACGGCCAGCGGTACGGCCAGCACATTGTAGCCGACGGCCCAGAAGAGGTTCTGCCGGATTTTCCGGAACGTCGCGCGCGAGAGCAGCACCGCGTCAACGACCCCGGAGAGGTCGTCGCGGACCAGCGCGATGTCCGCCGACTCGATGGCGATGTCGGTGCCGGAGCCCATCGCGATGCCCACGTCCGCCGTCGCCAGCGCGCCGGCGTCATTGATCCCGTCCCCGACCATCGCCGTCGGCCCGAATTTCGCGCGAAGCTCCTCGACCGCGCGCGCTTTGTCCGCGGGCAGGACATCCGCCATCACGTCGTCAATGTCCACTTGCTTCGCGACGGCGCGCGCCGTGCGCTCGTGATCGCCGGTGATCATCACCACGCGCAGCCCCAGCGCCTTCAGCGCGCGAATCGCGGCGGCCGAGTCCTCCTTCACCGTGTCCATGACGCCGATCGCGCCGATGGCCTGTCCGTCCGCGGCCACGAGAACAACGGTCTTGCCATCGGCCTGGAACTGTTCAACAATTGAACGAACGCCGGCAAGGTTCACGCCGGCCCGGGACAGGTACTCGGGTTTCCCGACCCGGATTTTCCGCCCGCCGACGGTCGCGCGCGTGCCCTGGCCGGGGACGGCCTCGAAACGCGCCGCCTCCTGCGGCTCGATGCCTTGTCGTCGGGCGTGGGCGACGATCATGCGAGCGATCGGATGTTCCGAGGCTTTTTCGACGGACGCCGCAAGTCGCAGGACTTCCTCTGACGTAACTCCCTCGGCGGGTGTGACTTCCGCCACCTCCGGTTTGCCGCGGGTAATGGTGCCGGTCTTGTCGAGTATCACCACTCGGACCGAGCGCATCAATTGGATCGCCTCGCCGTTGCGGATCAGGATTCCGTGCTTCGCGCCGAGTCCGGCGGCTACCATCAGCGCGGTCGGCGTGGCGAGTCCCATCGCGCACGGACAGGCGATGACGAGCACCGCGACTCCGGCGAACACGGCCAGCGACAGGGTTTTCACGCCGGATACCTTGACCCACGGCAGGAAGCCGGCCGCCCACGCCGCGACGGCGCGCATCGGGTCCGGGAAGAGCAGCCAGAGCAGGAACGTCGCCAGGGCGATGCCGAGGATGATCGGGACGAAGATGCCGGTGACGCGGTCGGCGAACTGCTGGATGGGCAGCTTGGAACTCTGCGCTTCGCGGACGATGCGGACGACCTGCGCGAAGTAGGTGTCGCGGCCCACGCGCGTGGCGCGGACGCGGAGAAACCCGTTCAGGTTGACCGTCGCGCCGATGACGGTGTCGCCGGTCGTCTTGTCCACCGGCAGCGGCTCGCCGCGCGCGGCGGACTCGTCCACGGCACTCTCGCCCGAGATGACCTCGCCGTCGGTCGGAATCTTCTCGCCCGGACGGATGATGAGCACGTCGCCGACTTTGACCGCTTCGCCGGGGATGACGACTTCCTGCCCATCGCGTTCCACGCGCGCCGTCTTCGCGCCGAGTTCGAGCAGCAACCGGAGCGCGCGGCCCGCGCGCGTCCGGGCACGCGTCTCGATGTAACGGCCGGTCAGGTGAAAGGCCATGATCATCGCGGCGACGGCGGCGTAGTTGGCCACCGGCAAGCCCGCCAGTGAAAGCGGGCCGGTGACGAACGCCGCGACCGTGCCCAGCAGGATCAGCGTGTCCATGCTCGGCACGAGATGGACCGCCGTCTTCACGCCCCGGACATAAGTCTCCGCGCCGGCAATCGCCAGCACGGGCAGCGCCAGGAGCACTTCCAGCAGCGCCTCGACCCAATCGTGCTGCCGCATCGGCATGAGGCCGGTCATGTGGAGGATCATCAGCGCCATGACCGGACCGGTCAGCGCCCAGGCGAGCGCCATCCGGCCGAGCGAGCGGCGCAGTGCGCGCTCAGCCTTCCGTTCGTCCGGCTCCGCGGCGGCCCCGGCCGTTTCGCGCGCCGAGTAGCCGGCGCTCTGGACCGCCTCGACCAGTTGGGCTGGAGTCTGCCGCGCCGGATCGAAGACTACCGCGGCTTCGCCGGTGGCCAGGTTGACCGCGGCGGAGGCGACGCCGGGCAATTTCGTCAACGCCGTTTCGACCGTGTGGACACATCCTGCGCAGCTCATGCCCTCAACGGCCAGGAGAATACGTTGCTGAGACACAGGCGGCCTGTTTTCCAACTCGCTCTCCTTCGGGCGCGCCCACTATCGGAGAATATGACAGAAAGTACCCACTATGAGGTAATTATAGCAGAAAATCGCCTCGCGCAGCACGCCCCTGAAAACAGGAATTGACGCGGTGCAGGTCTTGCGGTATAATCCACCCGATTTTAGCGGCGTCAGGCCAGCGCCTTTTCACGCCAGGGAAAAGGAGCTAACGCACTCGGGGTCCCGAAATTATGGAGTCGCTCGCACTCGCGACGGTTGTCGTTGACACCGGTGGGACCATCAGCGCAGTAGACGGCGCCGCTTGCGGCATTGTCCTCGGCAACGATCTCGTCGGCCGGACCTGGGCGGAAGTTTTCGCCGGCTGGAGCCTGCCGACGGCGCTTCCGGAAGACCCCAAAGCTTATCCATTCCTCCTCCGCGGCCGCACTCCGAAAGGCGATCCGGTTTTCGTCGAAATGATCCGCCTGCCTCAGAACGGCGCCGGCCGGCCCATCATGGCGCTCTTCCGCTCCGACGAAGTGACCGCGCTTCCGTATCGGCTTCAGCAGCTTTGCGCCGTGGGCGAGGTCGCCTGCAGCGTTTCGCACGAGATGAACAACGCCCTGACGCTGGTGTGCGGCTGGCTGGAAGTGCTGCGCGGCGAACTCGGCGAGAACAGCCCGCACCTGCGGACGATCAACGTGGTGCGCGACGAGGCGGCGCGCACGGCCGAGCTGACGCGCAACTTGCAGGAAGTCGCGCGGGGCGCGTCTGAGACGCCGCGCGATCTCGACCTCAACGAACTCCTGGGCGAGGTCACCGGACTGGTTCGCCGCGAGATGGAGAAGAACCGCATTGTCGTGGATTCGCAGATCGCGCCGGACCTTCCCACCGTCTGCGGAAGCGCGGGGCGCCTGAAACAGGCGCTGCTGAACCTGCTCGTCAACGCGCGCCAGGCCATGCCCGACGGTGGGCGGATCGTCCTCACCGCCGGCCGCGAGGGCGACGGCCGCGTGGCGGTGTCGGTGCAGGACACCGGCTGCGGCATCCCGCTGGAACTGCGCGCGCACGTCTTCCGCACGTTCTTCACCACGAAGACCGACGGCACCGGCCTGGGACTGCCGATCACGAAGAAGATCGTCGAGGACCACGGCGGCGCGATCCAGATGGAAAGCGAGCCGGGCCACGGCGCCCGCTTCACGATCCGGCTTCCGGCGAGGGCCGAACCATGAGCGTGCCCCGGAACATCCTGGTCCTCAGTTCCTCGATCGAGCAGATGGAGCCGGCGCTCGAAGCGCTGGCGAAGCGCGGCGTCGCGACGAAATGTGTCACCGAGTGCTACCGCTTCGTGGCCGCCTTCGCCCTGGCGAAGCCCGACATAGCGATCGTGGACGCCGAGGGGTTCCGCAAGCAGGACCTGGAGATGCTCCGCGTCCTGCGCGACATCCGCCCTCAGAGCGGCATCATCGTCCTCGTGAATCCCGACCAGCGCGACATTGCGGCGGGGGTGTTCTGCCAGGGCGCCGATTTCTATCTGCTCAAGCCGGTGGACCGGCTGGAACTCCTCGAGGCGGTTTCGCGCGTCGGGCTCGGGCACGAGACGCCGGATTCGGAGGCCACCGACGCAAACCGGGTGCAGGTGTTCTCGCGGTTCGCCGCCGGCATCGCGGAGAAAATCAACACGCCCCTGGCGGTCGTGAGCGGCTGGCTGCAATTGCTCGGCCACGACTACGCCGCGGATCCCTCGCTCGTTGACAAGCTCAACCTGATGAAGGAAGAGACCGACCGGATTGCGGACACCACGCGCCAACTCCTGGCATTCGCCGCGCAGACGCCGCCGCGGAACGAGCGCGTGGACCTTTCCCAGCTCCTCGCCGAACTCGGACGCCTCTACGCGGCTCGCTGCCGCGAGAAGGGCGTGCTGGTCGCGACGGACATCCCCGACGACCTGCCGCCGGTGCTCGGCGACGAGACTCAACTGCGCCAGGCGCTCGACGCGATCCTCCAGCACACGGAGGCCGCCCTGACCGAACGCTGCAAGCTCGAGATCGTGTCGCGGCCGAGGGCGGACGGCGTCGAGATCGTCTTCCGGGACAATGGCCCGCCGATTCCGCCGGACCGGGTGAAGGGATTGTTCGACCCGTTCGCGCCGACGCGCATCAGCGACAGCAAAGGGCTCGGCCTGGCCATCGCCCACGGCATGATTCAGAACCACGGCGGCAAAATCCAGGCCATGAGCGACAGTTCGCCGATGACGCAGTTCACAGTCTGGCTCCCGTGTCCGAAGTGAATTCCGGAGAACGCATGGCGAAAGAGACGCACATCCTCGTCGTGGACGACGAGCCGAAGATCTGCGAATTCCTGGGAATCCTTCTCGGCCGCGAAGGATACCAGACCGACTCCGCCTTCAATGCGAGCGACGCGCTGGCGCGGATCGAGCGGAACTCCTACGACCTCGTCCTGACCGACCTGAAGATGCCGGGCATGGACGGCTTCGAGCTGATCACCCGGCTGAAGAAAATCCGGCCGGACCTGCCGGTGATCATGGTCACCGGCTACGCCACGGTCGAGACCGCCGTGCAGGCGCTGCGGTACGGCGTGGACGACTACGTGACGAAGCCGTTCAACATTGACGAGCTGCGGAAGGTCATCGCGCGGTCGCTCCAGTCGGCGACGGCGCAGCAGCAGACGCAGGAGTTGACGGCGCAATTGCAGGCCGCCGGCGAGGAGTTGGCGCGCTGCCGCAAGATTGCGGAGGAGCAGTGCATCTCGGTCATCCGGATGCTGGTGGCGCGGGTGGAAGCCAAGGACAAATTCATGATCGGCCATTCGCGGCGCGTGGCCGAATACGCGTGCGCCCTGGCGAAGGCCGCCGGCGTCTCGGTGGATCAGATCGAAATTCTCCACAAGGCGGCGGACCTGCACGACGTCGGCCAGATCGTCATCAACGACCAGATCATGGAGAAGCCTTCGACGTTCACGGCGGAGGAGCGCGGGCTCGTCCGCGACCACCCGGCGATGGGCGAGCGGATCATCGAGCCGATCGAATCGCTCGGCGCGGCGCGCCCGCTGATCCGGGCGCACCACGAGCGGATGGACGGCGGCGGCTACCCGGATGGCTTGCGCGGCGGGAATATTCCGCTGCTCGCGCGGATGCTGAGCATCGCCGACGCCTTCGACGGGATGACCTCCGAGCGGCCCTACCGCCCGGCGATGACGAAAAGCCGCGCGGCCGAGGAACTCAGCTCCGGCGCCGGCCTGCAGTTCGACCCGGAACTTGCGAAGGTCTTCTGCGAGAAAGTCGTCTCGCAACTTTGACGGACTGATGAGGCCTCGAATGGTCGAAGTTTCGGAAAGAAAAGTGCTTATCCCCGCCAACGCGCCGGCTCGCGAGGCGGTCGAACTCGCTTTGCGCAACGACGGCTGGCAATCCATCGCGTACCGCGACGCGCATGAGGCGGAGGATGTCCTCTCGAAGGGCTCGGCGGCCGCCGTGGTGCTTCTCGGACTCGGCGAGCAGCCCAACCGGGTCGAAGTCATCAAAGTCGTGCGCCGGCTCTGCCCGGACGCCTTCGTCCTCGGCATCGGCGACGGCGGCGGCGAAGCGAGCGCGGACGCCGTTCTCCGCAGCGGCGTCACCCCGCAGGAACTGGCCGTGGCCGTGGCGGCCGGGGAATCGGTGCGCGAGGCCCGGTCGGCGGAGCGCGCGCTGCGCGAAAAGTTAAAGGCCGTCGAGGAACGCGTGCGCGTCCAAGCCGAGCGCATCCGGGAAGTCGAGGACCAGTGCCTGAGGCTCACGGCGTGGGCGAGGACTGCCGAGGAGCAGGCGATCCGCGACGAGTTGACCGATCTCTACAACCGGCGGCACTTCATGCGCGTGGCGGATAACGAACTCGACCGGGCCCGCCGCGACCAGTCGAGCTTCGCCGTCGCCATGCTCGACATTGACCATTTCAAGGCCTACAACGACGCCTACGGGCACGTCAAAGGGGACGAGATGCTCGCGCAGTTCGCGCGCGTGCTGGTGAAGAACACGCGGCGGATGGACACCGTGGCGCGCTACGGCGGCGAGGAGTTCATCCTCCTGCTGCCGGAAACCCAGGAGGCCGGCAAGGTGAACCTGGACCCGATCCGCGTGGTCGAGCGTCTCCGGCTGGCCATCGCGCGCGACCCCGTCCTGAACGGCGCGAATAACGTTGACGCGCCCATCACCATCAGCGCCGGCGTCGTCCGGTTTCCGGCGGACGGGCGGACGGGAACTGTTCTCGAGATGATCCAGGAAGTGGATGCCCGCCTGTTCCGCGCCAAGCACGCCGGCCGAAACCGCATCTGCGCCTCAGCGGAGTAACGGCTTGTAATGTGCCCGTCGGGGCATGGGGATACGAAGCAGCGCCCGGCGGCGCCACTTATACACCAGCGCTCGGCACGGGCGGCTTGGGGCGGCGGCAGTAGATCATTCCCTGTATGATGCCATCCACGACGCACGCGCCCAGCGCAACGGCCGCCCCAACGATCATCAGTTCCGACCCGCGCAGCGCCGGATCCTTCGCCGGGCCGGCCATCGCGCCGGTGGCCATGTAGAGAATCCACAAGGCCGCCGCCGACGTGAGGGCCAGGAACTTCATGCCGCGGAGCGCATGCCGCTCGATCGCCCGCGCGCTCAGGAAAATGCCGATGGACCAGAGCAGGTTGAAGGCGAAGAACGCGGCCAGCACCAGCGGGACAAACGCCGCGCGCCCCTCGCGGCTGACCAGGACGATGCCGTAGATGATCCCGGCGTGAGTGAGAACGAGGAAGATGTTCGCCACGAAGCCGGAGTAAATCCGCCGGTCGCTCACCGGCGATTCCAGGTACAGGTAGTCCAGCACGCGGCCCATCAACAGGTAGCGCATCGTCAGCAGGATCGTGATGGCCATGATCGCGATCAGGCCGATGAGCCGGTGGTTCCGCACCCAGAAGTCGCTCGCGCGCTGCTGGATCGCCGCGGTGGTCTCCGTGCCGACGAGCAGTTTCGAGGCGGCCTTCAGGAAGGGCGGCGCCGTGACGAGGTCGCGCGCGTTGAGCTCGGCGTTGATGCCGATGCCGGACTCCCAGAAGATGACGCCGGCGAGCACGATCATCAGAAGCTTGAGCGCGCCCAGCGCTCCCTCGCGCGTCACCGCCACATGGATTTCGCCCGGCATGGTCCGATCCTTTTCGCCGTCCGACACGAACTGAAACCGCCAGAGTATACCGGCTCGCGGAAGGGGCGTCAACGCAGCGGATGACGGCTGACCGGGCGGCGCCTCCTCGAACGTTTGCGGGCATCGTTGCAATCGGTTCGGTACGCTGCTAAAATACGGCGCGTCGTCGGTCAGGGTCTGAGCAACGCCGCAAGTGGAACGAGCGTGGATAGTCGGCTTCTGAGCATCCTGGCCTGTCCGTGGTGCCTGGGCGGTCTGGAGCGGACGGGAGAACGTCTGAAGTGCGGAACCTGCGGCGCGGTTTACTCGATCCGCGACGGCATTCCGAATATGCTCGTGGAACAGGCCGACCTGTTTTGCCCCCAGTGCAAGGCGCCGCTGGAAAAGCGCGGACGTGAAGCCGCGTGCGCGACTTGCGGGCGCCACTTCCGGATGGACCCGCGACTGACGACCGGCGATTCGCGGTGAAGGCATCGTTCGCCGGCTGCGGCTCGCCGGACCTTTGTCACGGCATCATGGAAAAGGTAAATGCAGGCGATCATATCCGACATCCATAGCAACCTCGAAGCGTTCAGCGCCATGCTCGACGACATTCAGCGGCGCGGCGTGACGGAAATCATCTGTCTCGGCGACGTGATCGGCTACGGGCCGAACCCGCGCGAATGCCTCGATCACGCGCGCGAATTCCGCCTCTGCCTTCTCGGCAATCACGAGGAGGCCGTGCTCTTCGAGGCCCAGGCGCAGGGCTTCAATCCCCGCGCCACCACCGCCGTCCGGTGGACCGCCAAGCAATTCGATATGCTCGGCGACGTCAAGCGCGAGAACGCGCCGCGCTGGGACTTCATGGGCGCCATGCCGCGCTACTACTCCGGCAACGGCGTCCTGCTCGTGCACGGCTCGCCGACCGACCCGACGCGCGAATACATCTACACGACCGACGTGCGCAACCCGAACAAAATGGAGCGCCTCTTCTCCCAGATCGAGCACCTCTGCTTCGTCGGTCACACGCACGTGCCGGGCATCTGGACGGACGACATGACGTACCGCTCACCCGAAGAGCTGGGCTACCAATACCGGATCACGCCGCGCAAGACCATCGTCAACGTCGGCTCCATCGGACAGCCGCGCGACAACGACCCGCGCGCGTGTTACGTCCTTTTCGACGGCAGCCTCATCCAGTTCGTGAAGTTGCCTTACGACCTCGACACGACGGTCAAAAAGATCTACGCCATTGACGGTCTCGACCGCTCGCTCGGCGATCGGCTTCGCGAGGGGAGATAACGGGTGGACCGGCGCACCATCATCGCCTTCACCCTGATCGGCCTGCTCACCGTCCTCTTCTTCTGGAGTCAGCAGCGGCGGCTCCCGACCGCATCGCCTGCGACCGAGATCGCCGCGCCCGCCGCTGCTGAACCGGTTTCCGGCGCCGTCGCGAGCACCTCCAGTCCGCCCGCGCCGCCGGCCATCGAAGTCGGACCGCAGCCGGCTCTTAACCAAGACATCCTTCTGCCGACCGCCGGGCTCAAGTATCAGATGCGCTGGTCGAACCAGGGCGCGTGCCTCCGCGAAGCGCGCCTCACCGATTATCGCCAGCGCCGCAATGCGCCGGAAGGCGTCCTGCTTCTCGATGCTCCCGCAAACGGGCCCGCTACGTTCACGCTCCAGGATCCCAAGGGCGTGCTGCCGCTGGACAGCCGGAATTACGATTTGCTGGAGAAGAGCGACAGCCGCCTGGTGTTCGCGGCGACTTTTCCCAACGGGCTGCGCGTGACCAAGGAGTACGTCCCGGAACCCGGGAAATACGAACTGCGCGTAAAAGTCACGCTCAAGAACGTCGGCAGCCAGCCGCTGGAGACGCAATACGCCATCGTCGCGGCGGGGCGGCTGGTCCCTGAAGCCGGCCTGAGCAATGAAGTGTTCGCCGCGATCGGACGGCGCCAGCCGTCGGGAAGCGTCGACATTGACCGCGTGATGCCCGGTTCGGCGGAGAAGCACAATGAGGCCGACGCCAAGGCGCAAGCGAACGGCGTCATTCCCTACCCGCTGATCTGGGCAGGCGCCGGCAACCGCTATTTCGCCGCCATCCTTCGGCCGACCTTTAAGGGAAACGAGGATTCAACAAACGTTCTTGTCCCCTGGCCGCCTATCGAGTCACTGCCGAAATGCGACGAGATCAGGACCACCACCGGCAGCCTCGCCCTGACCGACAACGTCGTCGTCAAACTCATGACCAAGGAGCGCCCCCTCAAGCCCGGCGAAGAGGTTGCTGACGAGTACACCTATTTCCTCGGGCCGATGGACCAGAAAGTGCTCGTGGAGTACCCCGACATCGCCGGGTTGCAGAACTACGGCTGGTTCGGCTTCGTCAGCAAGATCCTCCTGGCGGTCCTGCACGGCCTTTACCGCGTGATCCCGAACTACGGCGTCGGGATCATCCTGATGACGGTCCTGGTGCGACTCTGCCTCTTCCCCATGACGCGCAAGGGGCAGATCGCCATGCACCGCATGCAGAAACTCCAGCCGCTGATCAAGGAGATGCAGGAGAAGTACAAGGACGACCGGCAGCGGCAGGGCCGCGAGATGATGGAGCTCTACCGCAAGCACAACGCGAACCCGATGAGCGGCTGCTGGCCGATGCTCCTCCAATTGCCCATCCTCTGGGGCCTTTTCAGGATGCTCCAGAACTCCATTGACTTGCGTCAGCAGCCGTTCGTGTTCTGGATCACCGACCTCTCGAAACCGGACACGATCGCCGCCCTCGGCGGCATCCCGGTGAACATCCTTCCGGTGCTGATGACGATCAGTTCGCTCGTGCAGCAGTTCACCATGCCCAGGCCGGCGGATCCGCAGCAGGCGCAGACGCAGAAGATGATGATGTTCATGCCGGTCCTCATGTGCGTCATGTTCTACGGCATGGCCTCCGGCCTGACGCTCTACTGGCTGACCAGCACCACCTTGGGCATCGTCGAGCAGCGCATCGTCAAGCTGCACATCAAGCGCATGGAGGCTCGCGGCGACTTCGCGCCCGAAGAGGAAGAGACGGAAAAGGGCGGCCGGCAGAAGTTCAAGCGGAAATGAAGTTGGTTTCATAGCCTTCGTACTCGTCCTCGTCGTCGTCCTCGGCCTCGAACTGCGCATCTGAACGGCCGAGAACGACGACGAGGACGAGGACGAGGACGAGGACGATTGGTTACTGCTCGACCCGCCGGTCCCACGCGAGAGATTCCCGGATGCGGCATATCCACGCCGGCGATACCATCGTGGCCGTCTCCTCAGCGGCCGGTCCGTCCGCGCGCGGCATCGTGCGCATGAGCGGACCCGGCGCGCTCCGTTTCCTTTCGCGCATCCTCGCCGCACCTGGCGCGCCGCCGAAACGGAACTACCGCGCCTTCTCAGCGCGGCTCGACCTGGACGGTACGCCGCTCCCCGCGCGAATCTACGTCATGCGCGCCCCGACTTCCTACACGCGCGAGGACATCGTCGAGCTGCACACCTTCGGCAACCCGGCGCTTCAGCGCGGCCTGCTCGACCGGCTGACGAGCCTGGGCGCGCGTCCGGCCGAGGCGGGCGAGTTCACCCGCCGGGCGTTCCTCAACGGCCGCATTGACCTGGCACAGGCCGAGTCGGTTGAAGCGCTCATCCACGCGCGCAGCCAGGCGGAATACCGCGCCGCGCTCGATGTCCTCGGCGGCGGCCTGAGCCGGCGCATCCGCGCCATCCGGACGCGCGTCGTGGAACTGTCCGCGGCGGTGGAGACCTCGCTCGACTTCTCCGACCACGACGTGCCGGGCATCTCGCATGAGGAAATCGCGAAGCGCCTGGCGCCGCTCTGTGACGAGATCGGCCATCTCATCGCCGCCGGAGGCGAGGGCCGGCTCTCGCCTTCCTTCGCGCGCGCCGTGCTCTTTGGCCCGCCCAACGCGGGGAAATCCAGCCTGTTCAACGCCATGCTCCGGCGCCGCCGCGCCATCGTCTCGCCGCACCCGGGCACCACGCGCGACGCGGTCGAGGCCACCATGGGGCTCCGCTCGCTGGAACTGCTCCTCGTGGATACGGCCGGCCTGCGCCCGACCGGCGACGGGCTCGAAGGGGCGGCGGTCGCCAAGTCGCGCCACTCCGTGCGGCGCGCGGACCTGGCGCTCTGCGTGCTCGACGCGGCGCAACCGCCCGGCGCTGAGACGCGCGAATCGCTCGAATCCCTGCCGCCCGGCCGCGGCATGATCGTCCTGAACAAGTGCGACCTCGGCCCGTGTCATCCCGGCCTGACGGAGATCCTGCCACCCGGCGTAGAGAGGACGGTCATTTCCGCCGCCACCGGAACGGGCGTCAAGGAACTGCTCGAACTCATCCGCAAACGCGTGGAATCCGGGCGCGTGGACCGAAGCGCCGGCGAACTCATGGTCAGCGCGCGCCAGGCGCATCTCCTCGGCCGCGCCCTGGGCGCCCTGAAGCATCTCCTCGGCGAAGGCCCGGACCAGGCGCTGGACCTCGTCGCGTGCGACCTTGCCGACGCGCTCGCCTCGCTGAGCGAACTCACCGGCGACGCCGTGACCGAGGACGTGCTCGACAGAATTTTCTCCACCTTCTGCATCGGGAAATAGCGCGGCATCGGAACGGTTGACAGGTCGTGCGTTCGCCGGTAGAATCCATCAAAGCGCCGAAGTGGCGGAATTGGCAGACGCGCTAGGTTCAGGACCTAGTGGGTGTAAGCCCTTGCGAGTTCAAATCTCGCCTTCGGCACCAATAGAAAACGTAGGCCGGGCGTGGAGATTCCGCGCCCGGCCTTTTTTCTAGCGTGCCTGCCAATGCCGTCACCTTCGCCCAAAAGTGATGTAGTTTGTATGTAGCGGTGGTCATCGCTTTCCTTCCGTCCCAGTGGGCCGAAGGCT